>Ga0172368_10000054_pt1 | contig 134266 bp, 93 predicted proteins | sample Lak11m_FD_114540 | JGI IMG/M metagenome (GOLD analysis project Ga0172368, IMG submission 114540) | Freshwater microbial communities from Kabuno Bay, South-Kivu, Congo - kab_022012_11m | ecosystem: Environmental > Aquatic > Freshwater > Lake | place: Democratic Republic of the Congo: South-Kivu...
GCGCTCGCTTTCCACCCACTGCTTGCGCAGCAGCACGTTGACGCCGAAGAAGCCCATGAAGAGCGCGCCGATGAGCAGCGACCAGGCGCCCATGGGGCGCGCCCACTGCTGCATGGGGATGAACCCCTGCAGCAGGTAGCCGATGCCCGCCAGGCTGAACATATGGTCCGGCTTGACGACCAGGTTGTCGCGCTCGTTCTCCGGCAGGTAGTCGGGATTATCCTCATCCGTGCCGGGGATCTTCGGGCGCAGGTTCTGTTGCTTTGTCAGCTTGATGCCGGTATACGCTGATTCTACCGCCTTGGAATTGAAGAACTCCACGTCATGGATCGTCAGGTTGCCGGGGCCGGACAACCCGATGGCCAGCGTCAGGTGATCTTTCAGCTCGGTGGGGATGCTGACCGGGCACTTGCCGATGCGCTTGAGGCCGGTGGGATTGGCAAAGGTAGCCGGCGTCACCGCGGCATCGAGCAGCACGGTGCGCATGGGCCCGTTATCCACCGACATACGCACGAAGTAATAGGAGCCGCTCTTGAAGTCGGCGGCGCGCACCAGGCAGGAGAAGAGGTAGCTCTCCCCCGGCACCAGCACTTCCGTCTGCTTGCCGCCTTGCTTGTGGTAGCGGGGAATGGTGTATTCGAGCTGCGAGCGGGCGCTCTCCTTCTCGGCGTTTTTGAGCTGGGGCAGCGTCCAGGTGGCGTTGCGCCAGGTGATGGGCTTCCCGTCGAGCTGTTTGACGAACTGCTGGGTATAGTCGCCCGGGGCGCTGCCGGTGACGGTGAAGTCCTTCAGGCCTTCGACAAAGCGGCCGTTGACCACCAGGTTGTCGCCATGCGGCCAGAGCATGGAGGGCAGGCTCTCGTAGGACTTGAAATCCTGGTCATGCGGCAGCGCGGCCACCAGGCCGAAGAGGCGGTGCCAGAGGCCCTGCGTCATCATCGGGGCGGCGATGAGCAGCGCAGCGTAGATGACCACCAGCTCGGCGGTGACCAGGCCGAAGGAGCGCCGGAAGCGATAGAGCAGCGCCGCGATGAGCAGCACCATCACCAGGGTGGTGACGGCGCCGTTGGGCGGGGAGTTTTCCAGCATCGGGTCGCCGAGTGTGCTCAGGTAGCCGGTGTGATACTCATTCCACATGCCCATCAGCAGCAGGGCGAAGATGCAGACGATAAACGAGCGGAAGGTGAGACCACGACGCGTCTCTTCCGCCCGCGGAGCAGGAGTGGCTGTTTTGGTGGGTTGTGTCGAGACAGACAATGATTCCTACCTTCATTGAAACCGTCAGGCGGTTCTCGGCGCAATCACGCCGTTGTCGCTGGTCAGCAGCACTTCCCAGCCGTAATGCAGCGAGTTGGGATTGCGGGCGTAGATAAATTGGCCTTGCGACCAGCGGGCGCGCTGTGGGCGGCCGTCGGGATCGAGCACGGCATGCAGCTCGAAGACCAGATGCGTGTTCTGCACCTGGCCAGCGGGCGAGAACAGCTCCGGCGTGCGGCAGAGGTTGTCCCAGGTGAGCTCCGCCGTCTGTATGCGGCCGATGGCGTGCAGGTCAATACTGTCGCGGCGGCGCACGGTTTCCACGGTGAGCGGGACGTCGACGGCCGGGCCTTCGGCCTGGTCATCGAGGGCGAGCCAGCGCAGTGGGGCGACCGCCGTGCCGGCGTCGACCAGTCCGGCGACATCGACCGGCGCAAGGGACCACACATCGCCGTCCGCATCCTGCCGCGCCTCGCGGCGCCAGGCCAGGTGCCGGTAATGGTGGTCTTCGATCCACTCGGCTTGCGGATGCAGCGCCTTCAAGATCTCTTCACTCAACCCGGTCTTGTTGGGTGCGGCGCTCAGGTGGCCGTAGCGGAGGTAATCCCAGCGCGCCGCGCCGGCGCTCCAGGCCGGCACCAGCGTGTCGAACACCTGGGCGAAGAACTCAGTGTTCTGAAAGCCGGGGAAGCAGATCAGCCCGTTGCTGATCATGCCGGTGTCGCCGAGGACGACCAGCGTGCCGGCGCCAACGCGCGTTTTGAAGCCGTAAATATTCCCCTCGTAGGTGAGCAGCGGCTCGCAGGTCGGCGGCAGTTCCGCCTTCCACACGCGGCCGCCCTGCCCGTAGCCGACGCAGAGCGCGCCGGATTGCGCCGGCTCAATAATGTCGTCACTGGACATGTAATTCGGATCCCAGCGCAGGCCCAGCTTGTCGAAGAGCAGGCTGACGCGTTCGTAATCGAAATTTTCTTCCCAGTAATCCGGGCGCGAGAGGAAAGAGTTCACCATGAGCAGCACGCCGCCGCCGCGCTCGAGGAAGCGGAGCAGCGCATCCACGTCCTTCGGCGTCCAGCGGTAGGGGGAGGCTTCATCGTATAGCGGGTAATCCGGATTGGTGATCAGCAGCACGTCCGCATCGTAGAGTGAGACGTCGCTGTAGGGCCCGCGCAGCAGCATCAACTCATGCTCGGTCGCCAGATCGGCGTGCAGCATGGCCAGGCCGTTGGGATGGAAGCAATCGCCGGGCGTATAGCGGCCGAAGTTCACCGCATAACCGCCGACGACGATCTGATCGCCGATCCGGTGGCCGGGCAACTGATGGAAAAAGGCATCCAGGAGAATGCGAGCCATAATTTTCCTCCGGCTTGGTAAATACAACCAGCAAAGGGCAATTTCCTGCTTCTTCGCCTGATTTCTTCAACCCCGGGGTACAGCCACGCATTTGAGAGAACGGAGTACCGTTTCCGGCCAGGGGCGGGAGGGCGCAGGTTGGATGGGGGCGGGTGGAAAGCGGGGGCGGGAGGGGAAGGCGGGGGGAAAATACGGACAGTCCCCCTCGGGCGCATATTGTGCAACTGACGGGGGCTATGGAACGTAAGGAAGGTATGGGATTACCTTCACAGGCCGCCATTCGGATATAAAGATAATACCTAACAAAATGTTTACTGATAGACAGGCACCCGACAGGGAGGAAAGTTGGCTCAGGCACGGAATAATATAACATGTTAGGCCCATGGGGCGCTTCGCTGGCGTTCCTGGCGTTTGATCACCAAATCCGGCGGGAAAAGAGTTAACATGTTCTGGCTCACGCTGATGATGCTGGGATTGGATTTGAAATCGTTCGTGGTGGCCGACCGGCTGCGGGCGGTGAAAAAGCTCGCCAAGTCGAACGATCCGCGTGTCATCGGCCTGCTGACGGCGGCGCTGCGAGATGCCAAGCCCGAGGTGCGCCAACTGGCTTCGGAGGCGCTGGGGCGGATCGGCATCCAGGCGCTGGTGCAGCCGCTGGTGCAGGCGATGGCCGATGCCGACGCCGCCGTGCGGAAGAACGCCGTCGAATCGCTGCGCCAATTGGTCGGCCCGGACGCCACCATCCTGCTGATGCCCGTGCTCCATAATGCGGACTCCGCCACCCGCACGATGGTGATCGACACGCTGGGCGATGTCGGCGATGATCATGACATCGACTCGCTGCTGGCGTCGTTGGAAGATCCGGACGAAAAGGTGCGCGAGGCGTGTGCCCGCGCGCTGGGGAAGATCGGGGATGAGCGCGCCATCGACCCGCTGCTGACGCTGCTGCGGTACGATCCGCACGGCGAAGTGCGCGCCATTGCGGCGGAGGCGCTGGGACGGATCGGCGATCCCCGCGTGATCAACCCGCTGCTGGCCGCCATTGCGGACTCCGAGGAATGGGTACAGTTCCGCGCCATTGCCGCCCTCATCGGGTTCGGCGAAATGGCCATCGAGCCGTTGATTTTCCTGCTGGCGCATGGCAAATCCACGGTGCGCGTGCGCGCGGCGACCGCCCTGGGCAGGGTGGGGCATGTGCGCGCCGTCGATCCGCTGCGCACGGCGCTGCGAGACAAGCATCCGGAGATGCGCAAAGCCGCCGCGGAAGCGCTGGGCAAGATCGGCGACGAAAGCGCGGTGCCCTCGCTGGTGCAGACGCTCAGCGACGAGACGCCGCAGGTACGCTGGAAAGCGGCACAGGCGCTGGCGGAGATGGGGCACCCCTATGCGGTGCGGCCGTTGATCGAATTTGCCGCCGACGATACCCTTGCGGAAGAGGCCTTCCGCGTGCTGCGCGAGATGTTGTCCGTCGATGCCAGTAAAATCTCCACCCAGGATCTGCACGCCCTCACGCGGCTGGACGTGGTGTTGAGCCGCCTTACCGGCGCCACGCTGCAGATGAGCATCCGCAATGAAAACACCCTCATCAAGCAGTTGGCGCGGTTAGAGCTGCAGCGGCGTGAAGCGACCCATCCGGCGGCGGTGGGGGAGTAGAGCCGGATTTGTCGGACTTGTAGGACTTATACTTATACTGACGTCTGCTGTCTTTCTGCTACCCTTTCTTCCTTTGTCTTCAATTACGGTCACCTTCGCCTGTCGTAGCATCCCCCGGTCGGGTACATAGTGGGTGCGACGGATTGCAGCATGTTGGATGGAGCGTATGGGGCGACGCAGGTGGCAAGGCGTATATCATGGCAGGAATCCCTGGCTGCGCTTCGGTTTTCTGAAAAACCGTGGGAAACGGGATGTCCCGGCGGGGGACGAAGCGCGGGAAGTTCGGACGCTGTGGCTTGCTCGCGGGAGACACTGGTTGGAGATGATCTGGCTGGTGTCGCTGTATGCCACCGTGCTGTTCGGCATGGGCATCCTGGGCGCGAGCATGCGCCCGCTGGTGCTGTCGCAGGATCGGTTTCCCGGTCCCACGCTGATCTACTCGAGCGATCATATTCTGCTGGCACGGCTGTATGAACATTACAGCGTGCCGGTCAGCATCGACCGCATCCCAGCACAGACGCTGCGCGCCGTGCTGGCGGCGGAGGACCGGCGTTTTTATCAGCATCATGGGTTAGACTGGCGCGGCATGCTGCGGGCGGCGTGGTTCGACCTGCGCGCGGGACAGATCGCACAGGGCGGCAGCACCATCACGCAGCAACTCGTGCGGCTCACGCTGCTGGATGACCGGCGCACCGCGATCCGCAAGCTGCGCGAGGTGGTGCTGGCGCTGCGCGTCGAGCGCGGCATGACCAAGCGGCAGATCTTGGAGCGCTACCTGAACGCCGTCTATTTTGGGGGCGGGGCATACGGGATCGAAGCGGCTGCCGAATCGTATTTCGGGAAATCCGTGGAGCAGTTGACGCCGGCGGAAAGCTCACTGCTGGCGGGGATGATCCGCGAGCCGGGCGGCGGCGATCCGCGCTACCACCTGGCGATTGCGCAGCGCCGCCAGCGCCAGATTCTGACGGTGATGTATGAGCAGAACTGGCTGCCGCGGACGGCATATCAGACGGCGTTGAAAGAGCGCATCACCATCCGCCCGCGCCCCAGCCACCCCTGGCGCGCGCCGTATGTGGTGGAGTCGGTGCGGACGACGCTCATCAAGGATTACGGCCGCGACCTGGTGTATCACGGCGGCCTGACGGTCTACACCACCATCGATGCGTCGATGCAGTCGGCGGCGGAGCGGGCGCTGGCCTCCGCGGTGCGCGCCGGCCGCGGCCGCGGAGTGGGCAACGGGGCGCTGGTGGCGGTCGATCCAAGCAATGGTGAAATTCGCGCACTGGTGGGCGGCACGAATTTCCGCGCCAGCCAGTTCAACCGCGCGCTGCAGGCACACCGGCAGGCGGGTTCTGCCTTTAAAGCCTTCGTCTACCTGGCGGCGATCGAGCACGGCATGCTGCTGACCGACCAGGGGTTGGACGCGCCGGTGACCATCGGCGATTATTCGCCGGATAATTACGGCAACCACTATTTCGGCCGGGTGACGCTGGAGACGGCGCTGGCGCGCTCGCTGAACAGTGTGGCGGTGCGCGTGACGCAAGCCGTCGGTCCCAGCGCGGTGGTGCAGGCGGCGCATGAAGCGGGCATCACCAGCCGGTTGGAACCGACGTACGCCATCGCGCTGGGGGCATACGAAGTGACCCCGCTGGAGATGGCGCGGGCCTTCGCCACCTTCGCGAACGGCGGGAAGATGGTGGAGACCGGGATGATCCGCGAGATTCGGCAGGGAAACTCGGTGCTTTTCCGCCGGCAGCCCGTCAGCCGCCAGCAGGTGTCGCCGGCGGATGCGTTTTTACTGACGCAGGGTCTGCGCTCGGTCATCGCCTTCGGCACCGGGCGGCGCGCGAATATCGGGCGGCCGGAGGCGGGGAAGACCGGCACCAGCAACGATTTCCGCGACGCCTGGTTCATTGGCTATACGCCACAATTATCAACCGCGGTATGGCTGGGGAACGATCAGCGCCGCCCGATGGCCGGCGTGGCCGGCGGCAGCCTGCCGGCAGGAGCGTGGGCGGAATTCATGCGATCGGCCTTGCGGGGCGTGCCGCCGGCGGACTTTCCGGTGCCGGCCGGGGTGGTGCAGGTGCAGGTGTGCGCCACCAGCGGCTGCGCGGCGACGCCGTTCTGCCCGGTGACGGTCGAGCGGTATTTCCCGGCGGACCGCATCCCGCCGCCATGCCCCGACCATCTGAGCCCGAACACGGATATACCGCCTTCCCAGGTGCCGGAGATTTTCAACGATCCCCCGGACGGCTTGCCCCCGGATACCACCTCGCCCGCGCAGCAGCCGGGAGGCTCCGTGACGGAACCTGATCATTCCACCGCAAATCCCGGAGGAACCGCGCCGGACGGCGAGATACCACCGGCCGTGCCCGACACCTCGACCCCTCCGCGCCTGCCCGCCCCCGGGGAGACGGCGACGCCGGATGCGCACGCCCCGACGATCGACGCCCTGCCGCATGAGCCGGGTCCGGGAGAATTGACCGCGCCGAACGGCGACACTACAAGGCCGGAGGCATCGACTCCGCACGCAACGAAGAAAATCGACAAAACACTCCCGCCGCCCCCCGCGGAGCCCGCACCTCCGCCGGGCGTCCTTCATAATCTGCTGAACTGGCTGCAGTCGTTGTTTTGATGGCAACGCAAGCATAGAACGGCTGATTACGGCACAAGCCATCAGTGTTAACTAAAGGACTTTCGCTCGTTGGCGGCTCGGAGACATGGGCCCTCTCCCCCAGCCCCCTCTCCCAATCCTGGGCGAGGGGGAGCAAGCTCTCAAAAATTGAAGACGTGATCTTTTTTCATCTCTGGCACTCCCCCTCGCCCAGGATTGGGAGAGGGGGCTGGGGGGAGAGGGCCCGTGTCTCCGAGTCGCCAACGAGCGAAAGTACTGAACCATTCAAATTTGTTATAAAAATACGACATCTATGACAAATATCTTATTCATTATTGGGGAAGTCTGCCTATACTTGTGGTGGATTCTTGCATGCACTTCCTCCCAGGCCGACGGAGAGCCAGTGCACGAATCGTCCAAAGGTACGGATAGACGGAGGTGACCTGATGAGTAAGTTCGACTCAATATATTCCAAAGTGGCGCCGCACCTGTTGAGCCTGATGCGGATTGCGTTCGCATTGGCGTTTCTGCAACATGGCACGATGAAAATGTTCGGCATCCCGGCTATGCCGCAGGCGCATATGCTGCCGGGATTCCATTTGATGTCGATGCCACCGCTGATGATGGTCGCCAGTATACTGGAGGTATTCGGTGGAATACTCCTACTGGTCGGACTGCTGACCCGTCCCATCGCCTTCGTGCTGTCCGGTGAAATGGCAGTTGCCTATTTCATGGCGCATGCGCCGCGCGGCTTGTATCCGGCAACAAACGGCGGGGAACCGGCGATGTTGTTCTGTTTCGCATTCTTCTACCTGGCGGCGGCCGGGGGCGGGGTGTGGAGCGTGGATCAGCTATTTCGCCGCCGGCAGCCAGCCGAGGCAACGCAACGGACCGGCAGCGCCGTATAAAATACGCGATGGCAGCACGCCGCGAAGCGTGCTGCCATCGTTTCTCTCAACGGACTGGCCGTTAGACAGCCGTTGTAACCGGGCGGCGCCAGATGGCCCGCACGATGGCGATGATGATAACCGCGCCGACGATAGCCGCGAGCAAGCTCCACCCGAGGCTGGCCGTCGGAAGCCCGACGAGTCTAAAAATGAGACCGCCTACCACACCACCGACGATGCCGATGAGGACATCCCACCCGAAATCACGTCGGGTGCCCATGATCATGCTGGCAATCCAACCCGCCAGCGCACCAATTAAAATCCACAGAATGACTGCCAAAAAGATACTCATCTCCGTCACCTCCTTTGCTGCAACTGCCTGTGCACCCATTCCGGGTGCGACGACTGCGACAACTTCCTGAATCTAATATAGTTAGAAGGTTTCCAGACACGAATGTTCTCATGCGGTGCGCATGGCGCCAAATCGGGACACACGGCGAATACCATGCCTTTTGCACGGTCGCGGGCAGCAACGACGCTGCCCGCCACCGTGGAGTTATCGCGAAACCACCCGCAACACTTCATCGATGGAGGTGTCGCCCTCCACCGCCTTGCGGATGCCGTTGGCGGCCAGCGTGCGGAAGCCTTCCTTGATGGCGAGCTCCTGCATCTCTTCGAACGGTTTGCGGCGCAGAAAACCTTCACGCAATTTCGGTGTGAGCTCAAGGAACTCGTAGATGCCGGTGCGGCCGTGGTAGCCGATGCCGCGGCACTTGTCGCACCCCACCGCCTGATAGAAGGTCGCATCCTCCGGAATGGCGTAGCCGCCGGCGTTCGCTAACTGCCAGGCTTGCCCCATGATCTCGGTCGGGACGGATGCGGGCGTTTTACAATGCGGGCAGAGTGTGCGCACCAGCCGCATGGCGATGAGGCGCGAAGAGACTTTTGCCAGCATGATCCTGATCTGCTCCTGCTGTTCCACGGGGAAGACATCGACAATGCGTTCGATGGTGCGCAGGGTAGAATCTACGTGTACGGAGCCGAAGACCAGATGACCGGTGTTGGCGGCATGGATGGCCAGGTCCATGGTCTCCAGGGTGCGCATCTCGCCCACGAGGATGACATCCACGTCGTGGCGGAGGAATGCGCGTATTGCGCTCTCGAAGCTCACGCCCGGGCGGCACTCGAGTTGTGTCACCCACGGCAGGTGCGACTCGACCGGGTCTTCGATGCTCACTGTCTTCACCAGCGGGCCGGCGATCTCTCGCAGTATGCTGTAGATCAGCGTTGTTTTGCCGCATCCGGACGGACCGCAGGTGAGAATCATGCCTTCCCGCTGCGTTGTCAGCCAGCGGCGGACACGCTCAATATCCTCCGAGAACAAGCCCAGCCGGTCAAGCTGGAATTCATCAATAGATGCATCAACACGCAGTCGCGCGGTGAGCACGTCGCCGTAGAGGCTGGGCATGATGCTGATGCGCGTCTCGATGTCGCCGGCGTCGTCCGCCAGGTCAAGGCGGGCGTCCAGGAAGGGGCGATCGATGGGTTCGGTGCCGGCCAACTGCCGGCAGCGCAACACCAGCGCTTCATACAGGCGGATGGGCAGGCGGCGGATTTCGTGCAACTGCCCGTCGACGCGGTAGCGCAGCAGCCCGAAGACCTTGCTGTCCTCTTTGAACGGTTCCAGGTGCAGGTCGCTGCTGCCCAGGCTGATGGCCAGTCGCGCCATGCGGATGATCAGGTGGGTGACCTTTTCTTCCCAGGGATCGCCGCCGTTCCCGTGAAGGGCAGGCGCCAGCGCGCCGAGCTTGCGGAGCTCCTCCTCGAAAAAGGCCAACTCCCCGTCGAGTACCTCCATCGGCACGGTAGAGAGGGTGAAGGCGACCGGGCCGCGCGCCAGGTAGCTGTCCAGATCGCTCTGGCGGAACCGCCACTGGCGGCCGACCTTGCTGGCCTTCACATCGCCGCGGTCGAGCATGCGGTAGAGCGTGGGCTTGCTGACCGACAGGTATTCCGCTGCGTCATCCAGCGTCAGCAGGTCGTCGGTCGCCAGGGTTGATGTGCGATCATTTTCCATGGTGTTGCCTCCTAAAAATGGTCTCACGATCGATCGTCAATTCCCATTGTAGGAGGCGTTTTTCTGTGCGTCAAGGCTTATCAAAGTGAAAATTGCAAGTTGATGATTAATGAGAAATTGAGGGGAATACTGAGGGGAAGGCTGAGAAATGAGATAGCACCCGTGCCTTACGGAACGGGTGCCACTCCTACAGATGGTAGATAACCCAGCCATACCCAAGCAGGATGATGAGCGGGAAGATCATGGCTGCTACGCCGGATGACAGCGAGACGCCGGTGAACTGTCCCTTGTCATTCAATTCTAGCCGGAGATCGACGTCCGAAAGCAGCAAGGCGGCGTTCGGCTGCGCAGGATGGTACAGGATGGTTTCCTGCGGCCTGACCTGGCGCGATGCTTTGCCAGCCTTGTAAAAGGCCACCCATGATTCTTTCACATTCATAGTGTCAGCGGTGAGAGTCTGAGATTTTCCTTGCGCTGTCATAAACTGAAATGTCACGCGGCAGCTCGTGCCGATATCCTCTTCCTTGTCATCCTCATCCGCTTTCTCAACCGCCGCCAGGATTCCCGCCGCGGACAGTCCATGTCTCAGCAGGAAAAGGGCACGAAGGTCCCGTATGATCCCGGACAGGAGAATATACAACCCGAGCAGTGGAAAGAAGAGGGCGAGGGCGATCACGATGCCGTATTTCTCGGCGCGCATGCCGAAAAGGCATGAGTTCTGCGGATGAGCGGGATCATATTCCACCGTCATTTCGGTATTCGGCTCCATGCCACCGCGCTGATAGGAGGTGCCGGTTATGCGCTGCGTGCTGCCCTCCGGCGTATAGGTATAACGGATAGCATACACCGTCGAATACTCCGAATCCGTGTCGTCCGAATCTTCCGAGGCATCCGTCGCAGTGGAACCGGTCACGATAGCTCGCGTGGTGGCCAGCGGACCCAGGAACTTCCAGACGACCGCCAATTCGCTGTGCACAGCCGGCTCAACAAGGAAGATTCCGACCGCGAGTAATAACCATGCGGCGAAGATATTCTTACCACCAAATACCGCGCGCAGATATAGCGCAAGAGGAACAGACCTTGCCGTCGGGGATGACATCCTGAATGGCACCACTCGTCAATGCTCCTTGCCCGGAGATAACGCTCTATTCGGCGGCTTCAGCGCAATTCCTGCCGAAAAAGGTTGATGTTACCGTCTGGCTGCCAGCACGATGACCAGCACCGTCACCACCGTACTGACGATCACGGTGGCCAGCCCCAGCTTCATATGGAAATCCACCGAGCTGGGATCAACCGCCTTTTGCGCGCGAATCCAGAAGGCGCAGGTGGTGACCGAGAAGAGCAGCAGGAAGTTGACGACGGCGATGACGATGGCGAAGGCTTTCACGGTATCCTCCCATCATAATTTTTCGCTTTTGGTGCAGTCGCTCCTTTATTCAGATGGGAAAGATGGGAGCGAATAGGAAGAATGGGAGAAATGGGGCATCATCTCTCGCCCTTCGTATTTGCTAATCCACGTAGTAATCCCACTCGATACGATTCACCCGGTTCTCGCCGATAGTGAAAAGCACGCGGTTCAACCCCTGCTCATCCTGGTAGATGCTGACATTGCCATTGCGTTCGTCCGGCGGGCCCAGCACTTCGGTGACATGGGTGCCGGTGGTGCCGATGTCGAGGGCGTATTTCACCGGGTATTGCGCATTGGTGATCGTCACGGAATCGAGGAGCTGCTGATTGCCGGCGGTTACCTGGTAAATTTCTACGGTCAGCCCGTCGTATTCGAGGGTGTCCGTTTTATCTGTCTGGCTGGGAGTATGTCGGTTTTTGATGTTGGCGATGGTTTCCTTTTTCGGTTGGCCGAGGTTGGCGATGATCTCCTCACGGGTGTTACCGAGCGTGAAATCCCGGCCATCGGTGATAAAACTGTCGACGCGTTGCTGTTGCGCAACGGTGCGTTGCCCGGTCGAGCTGGGAGAAACCGGCGGCGGTTGCTGGCTTTGCGGCGGGCGGCTACCCGTTCCACCGCTCGGAGCCGGCTGTTGATTAGTATTCTGCGGCGGCGGGGACTGTTGATTGGTATTCTGTGGCGGCGGGGGCTGATTATTGCGGCGCTGCTGGGCAAACCAGAAAAAGACGCCGCCGACGATAATCACGAAGACCAGCAGGATGATGCTGACCAACAGGATCAGCTTCCCGGTTTGCCCATCGACTTCTCCATCCGGCATGATAGATTGCTCCTCAATAAGAAGATACCCATTCCGAATGTCCTGTTTCGCTCGCTCTACAACATTATACGTTCAAGCCTCTTACTCATACTCTGACTCAAACCCATCCGAGTAAGAGTCAGAGGAGGTTTTTTTGTTAACCGAATACGCTCTTGATTGCCTCCAGATAGCCCATGCCGTATTCAGTGTCCGGTTCCAGGTAGCTGCCTTCCGTCCATTCGTTCCAAGCGTTGATCGTCAGAATGCGCTTCTCTGCAGGCTGGGTGTCGAGGAAGGTTTTGCAGCGGGAGAGCGCTTCGGTGAAGGCTTCCGGCGTGTTGCCGTCCAGGGTGGGCATGAAGGGGTAGCCGGTGTTCAGGTAGCGGTCGGACTGCACGGTGCGCGGGCTGGCGTCCCAGCCCATGGTGACGTTGGGGTGGTAGGGCACGGTGAATTCGCCGGCGGTGGCGTGCCAGTGGCGCTCCGCTGTCTCCATCACCGTGCGGTAGTCGGCGCGGGGGAAGTCATGCAGCGGCACGTGGTGGATCCAGACGTAGGAGGTGACACTGTCGCAGCCCAGATGGGTCGTCAACTCCGCCGGGTTGCGGATGATGATCTCGCCGGGCAGCACGTTGAAGCCCCAGACGACGATGTTCAGGTGCAGGTCGGGGAAGCCGGCCGCCTTCGTTTTCTCGCGGAAGGTCCGCAGCGCCTCGCGCGCCGCCTCCAGACTGCCCATCGATTCGATGAAGCGGCCGATCTCGTAAATGGAAAAATAGGGGCAGCCGTCGATCAGCCAGTGGCTCGGGTGCGTGAAATAATGCTCGATGACGTAATCGCAAATGGTCGAGAAGGTCTCCGGCGTGACGTTGCCCGGGTATTGCAGGTGCGCGGGCGTGTGCAGCTTGGCCGGGTGGATGTTGATCCAGTTGTGGTTAGCCCACATCAGCGCGAACTTCAGCCGGTCATTATTCGGCGCCTGCAGGAAGCCGTCCTCCAGCCCGCGCTGCAGGAAGGGGCCGTCGTCGTACCAGTACCAGTCGAAGATGAAGCTGTCGATGCCGTGGTCCGCCGCCGCGTCGATCTTCTGCGCCATCTGCGCCGGGTCGGCTTCGTCGGTGTATCCCCACGCCGGCACTCGCGGCTGGCGATGCCCGGGGAAACGCGGCTCCGCGCGCTTGACCAGCTCCCACTCCGTCCACCCCTCGCCGTGGGCGAGCACGTTGCGGGCGTCGACATGGTAATTCGGGAAGTAGTAGCAGGCGACGGTATACGGACGGGACATCGTTCTTTCTCCTTTGCGTTCTTTGCGTCCTTTGCGTGAAATATAATAACGGGTTATGTCGTTTCACGCAAAGGACGCGAAGGAGATCATTTGTCTTTCGGCGTGAAGGCGATGAAGAAGCCGGTGAAGTGGTAGGGCCGGTGATCGTAGAGCGGTATGGTTTGCCGGCCGGTCATCGGGTCGCCGATCACCAGTTGGCCGTCATGTTCTTCCAGGATGACGATGAAATGGCCGATGCCGCCGGGGAGCCGCGTGCCGGCGATGGAGGGGCAGGGGGGATGCTCGGGGTGCGAACCGGCGAGCACATAGCGCACGTTGCCGTAGCGGCGCAACGTGCGGCCCAGGTACCAGTTTTCGGTGCTGGACATGGATGTCCAGCTCAACTTCGCCAGCTCTTCTTCGGTGGCCTCGATGCCGTAGGCATGCAGCAGCGTGGCGGCGCTGGCCGGGCCGCAGGTGGAGCCGGTGCTCTGGATACAGACGCCCTCCTGCCATTCATTCTTCATCGGCAGCCAGGTGATCGGGGTGAGCAGCGGTTTCAAAAACGGCACCGCCAGCCAGAGGATGGTCAGCGGCAATATCGATGAATGCTTGAGCAGCCGCGACAGCCGCGATTCCGGCAGCCACCCGGCCGTCATGCCCGCCAACAATCCCAACCCGGCACCATAATACTCCGCCAGCGGCGCCCAACGCAGCCGCAGCAGCCACGGCCCGTCCTCGAACCAGTGCAGGTAATACAGAGTGTAGACAAGCCCGGGAAACGCTAATACCAGCCCGACCAGCAGCAATATCAGCCGCACCGGCACCGCCCGCCACCGCCGCACCATGAGATTCCCCAGCGCATAGAGCGCCAGGGCCAGCATCAGAACGAACGCGAAGGCGATGATGGGTGGGAGGATGAACATGCTACCGATACTCCAACCGTGGAACCGCATCCTTCAACTTACCGCCAGGATACCAGGCATGCGCCGTGTATCTGCGTGCCCCGTAAATGCCGGTCAACCAGGTATGCCAGAGCCGGTATGTGTGGATCCCTTTGCTGGCTAAATAATGCTGGCGAAGTTTTTCATCTGTAACCTCGCCACCGAGTACCTGCCATGCCCCGGAGGATGCCAGAAGGCCGGGGGGATATCGCCTGTCTCCTAACGCAGGTTTCTCTTTCAAAACAAATTCGCAGTATTGCTTGAGTTGTGTAGTATCGTCTTGCTGAATAAAGCGAATGGTCCTGTTTGCTCCCCGGGGATTGCCGGAATATCCTTCCTGGTGCACAAGCACGCTGAAGTGAAATCCGAGCACGAGCGGGGCGAGAAACAGCACCGGAAGCTCCCACCGATATTGCGTATCAACGGCGGCATAACAGATCACGAAGCAGATGGCCGGAATGAGCAGCTGCATGACCGGACTCCCGGCCTTGCACATATGGGTCGAAAACACCGATGCGATGAACATGGAGAGGATGGCGAGGAGCAACCCGAATAATACGGATCTGAACTGCCGGGGAACGCGGCCATGCCTGCGGAGCGCGGCGATTGTGATGCCGATCACAAAGAGCAACCCCAGCGCATTCAGCGTTCCTGCCATGTAGATGCCCTCCTGCAGGATTATCAGTTAACGGAAGCGGGTTCTATTAGTCGGGGACAGTCCCTATCGTAACGTTTCCGAGGGTAAAGGCGCAAACGGGCACTAATCAAAGAGCTATTTCACCCATCAGCACGACGAGATTTTCTTCTAATTTCACGCATCAACTCCAGTTCTTCCGGATTCCGGGCGGCTTTACGCTTAAGGGAGTCGTATCCGTATTTCGCCGCCAGCTCGCGGGCATATTCGGGAATCCCTCGTGCGCGCAGGTCCTTTTCCAGCTCTTTCATTGAGATGCGTCTCATATCTTCATTATCGTCGGGTTACTGCTAACCGTCAATGACTGGAATTTTACGAAGCAAGCAATTCCTGCAGCCTCCGATAATCCGTCTTCCCCGTCCCCAGCACCGGAATCGCCTCCACCTTTTCCACGCGGCGGATGTTATATAGCGCGGAGAGGCCGGCGTTGCGGAGGGTGGTGTTGGCGGCTTCGCGGTCGATGTCGCGGACGGTGAAGAGGACCAGCTCCGCTCGCTCGTCGGTGGTGGCGGTGACGGCGAGGATGGGGCCTTCGTCCTCCGCGGAACCGTAAACCTCCAGCAGCGCCGACTCGATGGCCGGGAGGGAGATCATCTCGCCGCCGAGTTTGACGAAGCGCTTCAGGCGGCCGGCGAATTTGAGGAGGCCGTCCTCGGTCAGCGTCACCAGGTCACCGGTGCGATACCATTGCTCCCCGTGGTATTCCACGAAGGGATCGGGGGCGTCGCCGAGGTAGCCGGCGAAGATGGTGGGACCCTTCAGCAGCAGCATGCCGGGAGTGCCGGGAGGGACGGGGCGGCCGGTCTCCACGTGCACCAGAGCGTATTGCAACGAGGGCATCAGGCGACCGATGGTGTGCGGATGCGGATCCTCTGGTGAATTGGCGGCCACGATGGGGGAGCACTCGGTGATGCCGTAGCCCTCGATGAGCACCGCCTGCGGGCAACGCTCGGTCATCATGTCGTAGACGCGCTGCGGTGTCTCCTCCGCGCCGGCAAAGGCGAGGCGCATGGGCGCGAGCTGTTTTTTCGTCCCCGCGCGCAGAATGCCGTTGAGGAAGGTGGGGGTGCCGATGACCACTGTCGTTTTATACGCCTCGATGATCTTCGCCAGCACCGGCCCTTCCGTCGGGTTGGGGTAAAAGGCGGCACGCAATCCGGTGATTAGCGAGACAGCCAGGTTGCCGGTGAGCCCGAAGGAGTGGAAGGGCGGCAGCATGGCGAGGATGCGGTCGCGCCGGTTGAGCTTGACGATGGGCAGCGTGTCGCGCAGGTCGGTGAGGATATTGCTGTGCGACAGCGGCACCGCCTTCGGTAAATTCTCCGAGCCGCTGGTGAAGAGGATAGCAGCGGTGGGCGAAATTTTCGCTTTGCGCAGCGCGCCCCAATTGGTGCGGCTGGCGAGCAGCGCCTTCAGCTTGGTGCCGGTCGACAGTTTCGCGGCTAGCTCTTCCAGGTAGACGAAACGCTCCTTGATGCCTTCCAGGTCCATGCCGCCCTGCTCCAGGCGCGCCACCAGCGCTTTCGCGGTGAGGATGCGCTCGGCGCCGGTCAATTCCAGGCCGTGCAGGATATTGCGGCGGCCCACCGTCCAGTTGACCATCACCGGGGTGCGGCCGGCGAAGACGGCGGCCAGATACGCCACGCAGGCGGCGACCGAGGCGGGGAGCATGATGCCCAGCCGCTCGCCCGGCAGCGCTTTCACGCAGGGGAGCAGCGCCAGAATGCCGAGGATCAGCTCGCGGTAGGTTTTCGCCCCGCTGGTCTGGTCGGCGACGATCATGTGGTCGGGATGGCGCTCCGCCGCAGCCAGGAAGCAGGCGGCGATGGTCTCGCCCGGCTCCACGGCGACGATGCGGTCCTCCTCCGCGGCGAACCAGGCGTCCGGCACCGGCTTCAGCGTCACCACCGCCGCGCCCGTCGCCTCGCCGAAGGCCGCCAGCAGCACATCCGCCACCGTCTGCAGCGATTCCGAGTTGCCCTGCGGCAGGCCGAACTCCGTCTCCAGCCAGGCCATCAGCTCCACGCGCGCCAGGCTGTCCATGCCCAGGTCGCGATCCAGGCGGTCGGTGGTGTCGATCTGCTGCACGCCGCTCGCCTCGCGCAGGTGATCGAGTACGATTTTGCAGGTGCCTTCCGGGACGTCCTCGACGTGGCCGGGTACGCCGCCCCATTCCGGTTCGGGCATCTCGTGCCGCTGTTGCCGCTCCCAGATCGTATATGGCACATACTGCGCCGGCGGGGCATCTTCGTTATAAAAACGCTCCAGGTAGGCATTGATGATGTTCCGGTCGGCGGTGCGGGGGAAATCCTCCGGCTCGACGAACTCGAGGCTGACATTCCGGCGCGGGGTGAAGAAGATGAAGTTGGAGAGCACCTGCCAGATGCCGTGCAGTAGACTGCCGCCTACGTCCGGGTCCTTGCCGGTGGCCAGGCCGAATTCGCTGCCCCACAGGCCGCGCGTCTTCACCAGCACCACGCGAACCTCCGGTAACGCATGCACAATCGTTTCCACCGCGCTGTTGCCGCCGATCTCTTCGTAGCGGGAACGCATCAGGTGGCCGGCGGGGTAGAGAATGACGTTGTCGCCGCCGCGCAGCGCCTCGATGCTCTGCTTGACGATGGCATTCACGCGCTCCGCGGCCAACTGCCCGTAGCGGGCGATGGTGGGGATGGTGAACGCCCGCGCGCGGGTGACCAGCCAGCGGATGCCTGGCAGGTCCACCGCGTCCTGATCCGCAAACGGCCGTGCCTTGAAAGTGGTCAGCAGCAACGCGGTGAGGATGACGGGGTCGATCAGCGCCGGGTGCGTGGGCAGAAAGAGAATGCCATGCGTGCCGCGCCGGCGGATCTCCCGCAGCCCGCGCACGCAGATGCGGTAGCGCAGCCGGAGCAGGAACAGAATGAAGGTGCGAAGTAAAAAATTGATCATTAACGATAAATTCCCCTTGGAAAGATGAGCATCCTGTTTTGATAGACACAGGATGCTCATCTTTCCATACGAAACTATCGGGGCCAATCATCACTGTCCTGCAGCGGGGATTTTCGTCTCATCGATGGTGACGCGGAAGAATCCATCCTGGGACCAGGCGACCAGGCCGAGGAGGCTGGAGTAGCCGGCTTGATACGGCGACTGGCCGGTATACAGGCGCTCGGCGGTCAATGTGGACTGGTTCACGCGCCACCAGAAACCGTTGCTGAACACGATCACCCAGGCTTTCGACAGCGGCAGGAAATAAGCGTTGGGGACGCGCGTGCCGATCAACTCCGGTTGCCATTCTTCCCATTCGTTGCCGAATGTGCCGGGATTAGTCACGGTGATTGTTCGATATGTCGGTCCGGGTTGCTCTTTCGACGCCGGCAGGAGCGCTCCCAATTCATTGTGTATCTGTGTTTCGTGCTCGAAGAAGCCGATCATCACGCCTTTCGGGGTAATATGCTGGGGCGTGAACCGACCTTGCGCGATGGGCGGCATCTCCGGAAAGTCCCAGAGGTTGACCTTCAGGCGATCGAGATCGATCAGCAGCGGCTTTAGATGGTCGAATTCGATCTTGCCTTCATAATTACGGACGACCACCACCTGATGGTTCTGTGTGCCGTCCTGAATGGGATAAATCGGTCCGGGGGTGAATCCGGCGGCGGGATCACGAAAGAACGGAACCCGTGCGTTGAGATCGTCGGTCAATGGCACATGAGATGCTTCATGAAACGGCTTTACGCTCGGCGTGCTACCCTTGCCGCTCCAGCTCAGGATGGCGCACCAGGCGCGTTGGTCCTTGGCAGCGCCGACGGCCAGCACGCGGCCGGGAGCGATCGGATACATAGATAGTGAGTAAGTCTCACCCGGCAGGCCCTGTTTGGCGGTGAATGCGGTTTGCCGGATACCGTTACTATCGAACAGCCAGATCTCCCGCTTTTCAGTGCCCGCCCAGATCCAGCGGCCGTCCCAGACCACCGAGTGCAGGTAGTTATACGAGCCCGGAATGATCAGCATCTCCAGTAAGCCCGCGGTGCGGTGCAGATAGAGCGTATTCCCTGCCCTGATTACATCGAATTTTCCGCAGGGAATAATCTGCGGCTGGTCACCGATCTCCTGAAGAGAATTCAAGGCTGACGGAGGCGCATCCGGGGAGAATTTCAACTTCAGGCTCATTTTCGCCAGCTTGAGCGCGCTGCTCGGAGTTTTCGCCGTTGTTGTAGGCACCTCTTTGACCTGGCCCAGCTCCTTCTCCAGCGCTTTGATGTTCTCACTGATCGGAAAAGAACGAGTGATGATCCCGTCCGGCGAAAAAGTCGGGATGGCGTCCATGTCCCGCGCGAGTTGCCGCAGGCTATCACACAGGGAGAGCAGCGCGGTATGATTTTTCGCTGTACGCGCCTGTTCTACTTGATATCGCAGGAAGAGATATTCACCATACGTATGCGCGATGCGATTGGTGCTTTCACGCAAGCCGTTGAGGAAGCGCAGATAATCTTCGATCTTGACAGCAAATTGATCGGGGGCATCGAAGTATGTGGAGATGCCGGGCAGCATGTAATTATCAGGTTGGAATTCGACGAGGAGCTGTTTCAGCAGGTCCAAATCCTCCGGCGTAATTTTGCCGGCGCCGATGTTAAATGGGGCAATGTTGTGCAACAGCATGTTTTCAGGGTCAAACGGCTGGAACTGGTCGTTCGGAACGGCGCTACTGCCCCCGATCTTGACCAGCGACGGCCAGATCGCGCGGATGAAACGCTTCCTCTCCTTCTCCGCCTCGTCGAGGTATCCCCAGCCGGCCTGCCGGATCAACGCAAATCGCACATTGCCATGAATACTGATCGTCCAGCGAGACAGCACCTCGAAGGCCAGTTGGATTTCTGAGACATTCCACTGCTGGTGACGGATGGCATACTCGATATGCTCCAGTATCGTGCAGTAGGCATCCACCTCCTGCTTCAGCGCCGCCTTGAATTCGGGATCCTCCGGATTTTCAGGATACCCGAAGACCAGCGGGAAGCCGTAGTTGGTATCGTAGTAGGAACGATAGTATTCATCGATGATGGACTGGCGAACGGTGGGCCGGTCGGGATCGAGCAGCAGCGACGATTCGCGTAGCGCGGTGGACTGATCGAAGGCGCCCAGCCGGGCGAAGGCGTCAGCATGCTCGGCGAGCAATTGTGCCTGCTCAAGCGGTGTCAGCGGGTTGGCGTTCTTCACCCCGGCCAGCACCTTTGCCGGCAGCGTCGCGGTAATCCAGCGCGGTGCCTGGTCCAACGGCATCGGCTCGGATTTGACGGCATCCAACTCACGGGTGGCGTCGCTCAATTTTACGGTCAGCGTGATCAGCGGGACGTCGTTCACGCGCGGCTCGACACGGAACTCGCCCTGCACGAAGACCGGCATGGGGCGTGCGGCGAGCGTATCTCCGCCTAACGCGAGCTCCTTTCCGATGGCGCGCGCTTCCGCGGTCTCCAGCACCACCACGCCGGGGCGCGTCATCAGCAGGTGCTGCAGCAGCTCGCTGTAACGCGTCTGTAGGGGATCGTAGTCATGCGAGAAACTGTGCGAGATGAAGCCCGGCACGCCGACCACCCGCTCGATCCCCGCGGGATACTGCCGGCGCAGCTCGACGACCAGGTCGCGGAGGTGGGCGGCCAGCGCCGGCGCCTTCTCCATATTCCACGGCAGCTCTTCCACGCGCAGCCGCGTCCCGCTGCGGCATTCGGCGGCGATGATGCGAACTGTTCGCGCTTGACCCTGGCCGGACATCCGTACGAAGAGCAACGCGTCGGCACGCAGCATCGCGCCGATTCGCAGCCGGCCGGCAGCCCCCTCCGGTGACAGTGCCGTTGACAGCACCTGTTCATTCACGATGCCGTGCAACTGCTCGCGCTCGACCAGCTCGATATCGTCTACTTTGGTCAACTCGGCGGCGACCAGCTCGCCCAGTGCTGTCTCCTCCTGGCCGGCAGAAGTGATGATAGCCCAGCGCCCATACGCGAATTGCGCGTCGGCAGCGAAGGACGGGACGATCAGGTAGAAAACGGCAAGCAGGTAAACCAGGTATACAGCAGGTACTCGCATGGCATCCTCCCGTCGCGAGGGAAGTGGCATCTCCATTCCCGGATACCATCATTGTACGCCTGGCTTTCCGTGCTGTCCATGATATTGCTATGTCGGATGAGGCATGAGCTCGTAACCAGTGTAGTTTCGAAAAGATGAAAAAGAGATGAAAATCTGATCTTCAGGTTGCCGGTATGCTATACTCCGGCTGATCACTTCCTGGTGTGACGTATGAAAAACGGCATGCGCATCCCCTGGTGCAGGCCGGAAGTACAGGAGAGTCTGATGAAAAAGTGGGTTGTGCTGTTCCTCATCGTGCTGGTGCTGGGTGGATTGCTTGCCTGGCGTTTCCAACAGAATAAACTGCGGGATGCTGCCGGACCGATGGGCGGTGGACCGATGGGTGGCGGCGGAGCGATGGGCGGCCGCGGCGGAGGCGGCATGCGCGGCCCGGCTTCGGTCGAGTTGGCCGTCGCGCAGGTTCGTGATATCCGGAAAACCTTCCAGGCAACCGGCACAGTGGAGTCGATGCAGAACGTGAAGATCTCCACCAAGGTGACCGGCCGCATCGAATACCTGCAGGCGCGCGAAGGGGATAAGGTGACGCAGGGGCAGGTGCTGGTACGCATCGACCCGACGCAGGTGCAGGCGCTGGTGCGGCAGCAACAGGCGAACCTGGCGGAGGCGAAGTACCGGCTGGCGCAGGCGAAGCTGACGCAGAGCTCCAATGACACGGCGATCAGGACACAAATTCAACAGCAGCAGGCCGCGCTCGACCAGGCGAAATCCAAGCTGGCGCAAGCGCAGTTGGCGCAAGGGCCCAATGACACCGCGGTGACCACCCAGATTCGGCAGCAGGAAGCCAACCTGGCCAGCGTGCAGGCCGACTTCAAGCAGACCGAACAATCCCGCGCCGCTTCGCTGGAATCGATCAACGCCATCCTCGATGACGCGCAGAGCAAGGTGGACAGCGCCAACGCCAGCGTGGCAAACGCCAACGCCGGCGTGAAAAGCGCGCAGGCCAACCTGGACAACGCCACCACGAAGTATAACCGCACGTTCGATCTTTACAAGCAGGGTTTCGTCGCCGCGCAGGACGTGGATGACGCGCGCACCACGATGAACGTGCAGCAGGCGGCGGTGGATACCGCGAAGGGGCAGGTGCAGGCCGCGCAGGCTGCGCTGGGCTCCGTCTCCGCGCAGAAGCGCAACGCGGAGCAGCAGGCCTCCATCAACCGCTCGAAGCTGGACGCCGACCTGGAAGCCGCCCGCGCCAAGGTGGCGCAGGCGCAGGCCGCGCTGGATTACGCACGCGCCAACGCACAGCAGACCCCGGCCTACGAGCAGAGTCTGGAAGCCCTGCGCGCGCAGGTGAAGCAGGCGCAGGCCGCACTGGACAACGCGAAGGCCAACACGCAGCAGTCGCTGGCGTATAAACAGAATTTAGAAGCGCTGAGGGCGTCCGTCGCCGTTGCGCAGGCATCGCTGGACAGCGCGAAAGCACAGTTGGCAGACACCGTGCTCCATGCGCCGATGAACGGCGTGGTCACCGCCCGCAGCCAGGACCCCGGCGCGCTCGCCACGCCCAGCCAGCCGATCCTGACGGTGCAGTCGCTGAACCATATCTGGGTGACCATCGCCGTGCCGGAGGAAGTCTGCGTGAAGGTGCACCTGAATCAGCCGGCCACCGTCGCTTTCGACGCGCTGGGCGGCAAAATCTATGCGGCGCGGGTGGCGCAGATCAACCCCTCGGCCGATCTGGACAGCCGACAATTCACCGTGCGCGTGGTACTGGACAACAGCAACCACACCTTCTCACCGGGCATGTTTGCCAAGGTGAACCTTATTACCGAGGAGGCGAAGGCGGTAGTCGCGGTGCCGCGCGAAGCCGTCAAGCAGGATAAAGACGGCTCCAGCTACGTGTTTGTGAAAGGTGCTGACGGGAACGCCAAGCAGCAGACGGTGGCGACCGGTCTCAGCGATGCGGACTGGATTGCCATCACGTCCGGTGTGCTGGCGAAACAGCAAGTGGTCACGATGAGCGCCATGCCGCTCCGCGACGGCCAGCCTATCAGCGCCGGCGGAGGACGCCGCGGCCGCGGTGGACAGGGCGGACCTGGCCAGGGAGGCGGTCAGCGTGGCGGCGGGCAGTGGCAGGGCAGGCCCGGCAGCGGCGGGCAAGGTGGCGACACCGGCGCTCCTTCCGGACGACCGAACCGCGGCGGGCCGGCGGGTGATGCTGGCTCCCGACCGCGCGGTCCCCGGGTCGGCGAGTAGGCAGCAGGACACAAGGGAGAAGGATCCATGAATATCGCAAAATATGCCGTCACCCGACCCGTCGCCGTTACCATGCAGATCGCCGCCCTCGTGCTGTTGGGCGCCATCTGCCTGACGCGGCTGCCGGTCGACCTGCTGCCCAAGGTGTCGATGCCGACCCTCGGTGTATCGACATCCTGGCCGAACGTCGCGCCGGAGGAGATCGAGTCGCAGATCACCCGCCCGGTGGAGCAAACGCTCTCCTCGGTGCCCGGCGTCATCCAGGTGGAATCGACCAGCAGCACCGGCAGTTCCAACGTCCGCGTGCAGTTCACCTGGGGCACGGATATCGGGCAGGCGGCCATCGACGTCATGCAGCGCCTGGAGCGCGTCAAGCGCCGCTTCCCCGACGACTCGACCATCCAGGACCCGACCGTCAACAAATTCGACCCGAACTCGATGCCGGTGCTGACGCTGAGTTTCAGCGGCCTCAAGGACCCGGTCCAGCTTCGCTCCGTGCTGGATAACGATGTGTCCCCGATCGTGGAATCGTCGAACGGCGTGGCCTCGGTCAGCGTCTCCGGCGGCCGCCAGCGTACCATTATCGTGAACGTGGATCCGATCCGTTTGCGCGCGCACCACCTGGCACTGTCCGACATCATGCGCCGGCTGGTGCAGGAGAATGTCAATTCGCCGGGTGGCATCGCGAAATTGAGCGAAACCGAATATACCGTGCGCACCCTGGGCTGGCTCACCACGCTGGACGAAATTCGCAATATCCCGCTGGTCTCCCCCAATGGGCAGACGGTGACCATCAATGACGTGGCCGACGTGCGGGATGCCTACAGTGAAGTGCGCTCCTTCTCACGCCTGAACGGTGACCCGTCCGCCTCGATGAGCTTCACCAAGCAGAGCGACGCCAACACCATCAACACCGTGAAGGCGGTGATGGAGCGCATGAAGCTCGTGCAGCGGATGTATCCCAATCTCAAATACGTGGTCGCCTCCGACCAGTCGACCTATATTCAGAACTCGGTCAACGACCTGCTGCTCAACGCGCTCATCGGCGCCTCGCTGGCGATCCTGATCCTGCTCTTCTTCCTGCGGAACATCAAGAGCACGCTGGTCGTTGCGCTGTCCATCCCCATCTCGATTGTCTCCACCTTCGCGCTGCTGTACCTGTGCGGCTTCACCCTCAACACCATGTCGTTGAGCGGCCTGGCACTGGCGACCGGTTTGATCGTGGACGACGCCGTGGTGGTGCTGGAGAATATTTTCCGGCATATCGAGCGGGACAAGCGCACGCCGCGCGAGGCGGCCATCCAGGGCACCAATGAGATCTTCTCCGCGGTCATCGCCTCGACGTGGACGGTGATGGTGGTGTTCCTACCGCTGTTGCTCATCAAAGGGCAATCCGGTCAGATGTTCACCCAGTTCGCGCTGGTGGTGATCTTCTCGCTGGCCGTCTCGCTGCTGGATGCCGCCACCGTGGTGCCGATGCTCTCCACCCGCCTGATTTCCGGTGAAGCGCATGCCGAGTTGATGGAGGCCGGCCACGATCATCCCAGCCTGACCATGCGCCTGTTCGTCCGCTTCGGCAAATGGTTCTCCGCGCTGGACGAGGCGTACCGGAACGGGCTGCGCTGGGCGCTGCGCCATCGCTGGCAGACCGTCGGCGGCGCGCTGGCCATCACCGCCGCGGCGTGCCTGCTGCTGCCGCAGGTGGGAACGGAAATGCTGCCGCAAACGGACTCCGGCGAGCTCTCGATCAACGTCAAGCTCCCGCCCGGCACCGCGCTGGACAAAACCGACCAGGTGATGCAGCGCATTGAAAAGATTGCCATGAGCAATCCTGACGTGGAGGATGTGCTGGCCAACGTCGGCGGCGGCGGCTTTGGCGGCGGTGGGGGCGGCGGCGCCGGCGGCTCGGTCAACATCAAGTTGAAAGAGAAGCGCTCGCAGCCCATGGAGGTGATCATCGGTGACCTGCGCCGGAAATTAATGGCCCTTCCCGGCATCCGGCCGCGCATTATGCAGCGCGACATCGTCAGCATGATGATGACGGGCGGGAATCAGAGCCTCGAGATCGACATTTTCGGCAACGATCTGACGGAGCTGGCGTCGCTCTCCCGCGATGTGATGGGGCGCATCAGCAACGTCAAGGGTCTGCAAAACGTCGACATCAACTGGCAGGAGGCCATGCCGGAAGTGCAGTGGCAGGTGGACCGGCAGAAGGCGATACAGCTCGGCGTGAGTTTCACAGATGTCGCCAATACGTTGAGCGTGGCGACTAGCGGCTCCACCGCCAGTTATTACCAGGAGAAGGGGTATCAGTACCCGATCGTGGTGCAGTTGCCGGAAGCCGATCGGAAAACCATCGACCAGATGGCGAACCTGGTCATCACCACCAGCGCCGGGAAGGAAGTGGTGCTCAGTCAGGTCGCGCACCCCATCTTCACCAACGGGCCGAACCAGATCACGCGGCAGGGCCGCCAGCGTTACATTGCCATCAACGGCTCACCGCAGGGACGGAACATGGGCGATATCCAGAAGGACGTCGAGAAAGAGCTGGCGGGCATGACGTTCCCGGCCGGCTACCGCTGGGAGTGGGGCACCGACCAGCAGCGCCAGTCGCAGGAGTTCGCCGGCATGGGACTGGCGGTGCTCCTCGCCATCGGCATCATTTACATGCTGCTGGCCGCCCAGTTCGAGTCCTTCACCCACCCGCTGTCCATCATGCTGTCGGTGCCGCTGGCCGGAGCCGGCGTTATCCTTGGCCTGTTCCTCACCGGTCGCTCGTTCGGCCTGACGGCGCTGATCGGCATGCTGATGCTGGTGGGCATCGTGGTGAAAAACGGCATTTTGCTGGTCGACTACACCAATACGCTGCGGAAACGCGGCATGAAACGGGATGATGCCGTCTTGCTGGCGTCCCCGACCCGATTGCGGCCGATTCTCATGACGGCGTCCGCCGCGGCCCTGGGCATGCTCCCCATCGCGATGGCCCTCGGCAAAGGCTCGGAGATCCAGGCGCCGATGGCGACCGCGGTCATCGGCGGACTGATGACCTCCACCTTCCTGACGCTGTTCGTCGTCCCGGTGGTCTACACGCTGCTGGACGATGTCACCAGCCGCCGGTATCGTGGAACGAACGGCGCCGTGCATGAGGATGAAGAGAAGGCTGAGGAAGTCGAAGCGGAAGTATAGAGAATGAAAAATTAAAAATGAAAATTGCAAAATGTAAAATGGTGACTTATCAAGCGAGAGCTTTCCGTTAAATAGTGACGGTTCGCTTATAAGGTAAATCATTTTGCAATTTGCATTTTACAATTTTCATTTTTCATTCACTTAAAAGGAGTAACGGCTTATGTCACGCACAATTGTCGCGTTAGCAATAGTAGTATTCATCGTAAGCAGCGTGCAACAGGGGTGGGCGGACCCGACGCCGCCGATCATGCCGGCGGTGGTGGAGACGCCGCTGCCGCCGCCGGTGGAGCTGCCGGAGGTGGCACTGCCGGACGGCGTGCCGAATACCCCGCTCACCGCGACGGAGGCGGCGCAGATCGCCCTGCATCGCCAGCCGTCGCTGACGGTGGCGAAGTCCGGCGTGCAGGCATCGCAAGGCAAGGTACAGCAGATGAAAGCCGGCTTGCAGCCCGGCGTCACCCTCAGCGGAGGATATTCCAATCAGGCGATCTCCCCGGGCGATGCAAGCGGCGGGGGGGACTTTTCATCGGGCGCCAACCTGAAGCAGCTGCTGTTCGACTATAACCGCACGCGCAGCCAGGTGCGGCAGGCCGTCGCCCAGCAGCACTCCAGCGAGGCGAACCTGACGAAGGCGCAGTCGGATCTCGTGCTGCAGACCAAGCAGGCGTATTACACGTATGTGCAAAACCAGCGGCTGGTGGGCGTGAATGAAGCCAACCTGCGCAACCGGCAGCAGCATCTCGCCCAGGCGCAGGCGCGGGTGCAGGCCGGCATGGGGCTGCCCATCGACGTGGTGCGGGCGCAGACGGCGATCGACGATGCCGTGTTCAACCTGAACCTCGCGCGCAACACCGCCTCGGTCTCTCGCGTAATCCTGGTGCAGTCCATGGGTTTGGACCCGCGCACGCCCATTCAAGTGGGGGACGCGGACGAGCCGGCGCAGGCGGCTGACGATTTCAACGCGCTGGTGGAGACCGCTCTCAAACAGCGTCCGGAGATGGCGCAAGCCAAGGCCAATCTGCAGGCCAACGAATACGGCATCAATATCGCGAAGACCTCCAACGCGCCGTCGCTGGTCGGCACGGTGGGGTGGGGGCTGCGCGGCTCGAGCTTCCCGCCGCAGGACAACACACTGATCCTCGGCGTGGCCATTCAGTGGAACGCGCTCGACGGCGGGTTGACGAAGGGGAAGATCACGGAGGCGCAGGCGAACCGGAATTCCGCACAGGCCCAGCTTGACATGGCGGCGCTGACCGTCACGTCCGATGTCTCGCAGTCGTATCTGAATGTGAAGACCGCGGAGCAGCGGTTGATCACCACCGCCGCCACCGTCGCCAACGCGCAGGAAGCCCTCCGCCTGGCCCAGGGACGGTATGACGCCGGCCTCGGTACCTTCCTGGACGTCCTCGATGCGCAAGCCGCGCTGGTCACCGCGCAGACCAACCGCGTCAACGCCCAGTCCACCATGAACCAGGCCCGCGCCTCGCTGGCGCACGCGCTGAACAGCGACCCGGCGCTGGCAACCGGAAATAAGTAAGCGGTGGAATAGCGATTCACAGTCTGGAAGGGTGCGAGAGCCCCGCCCGACCATAGGTAAGCTTACCTAGACACCGTTCGATGTTCTTCCAGGCTTCTCGATTTCAGGATCGGCCCGAGGGCCTGCCCTGAACGCGGGGGATGGGAAAAATAGGAGTGAATGGGAAAAATGTGTTGGTGCATAAAAGAGAAGCTTTCCTCCAACGCACTATCAGAGGGAGACTTCCCTTCTATGCACCAACACATTTTTCCCATTGCCCCCAATAACCGACCAGCCTACCTGGTCGATCCTTCTCCTACCCAGGCTTTCCGCTACCCAGCCTCCCGCCCAATACAATTCAAATAAGCCTTGCAATAAAAACCACTTTGGGTGACAAACCGCACCAAAACCGCCAAAACAGGTTTAAAACTGCTCATTTTTGGGTATAGAGTGAGCGTCTCCCCCAAAATGTACCCTTTTGCAGATCCCGAATTCTCCCGAAATTACGCACAAAATGTCGTCCCAGCCGGGGATCTGCGGGGATCTGCGCGGGTTCACTCCGCCGGCTCGAACCAGAACGAATACAGCCGCGTGCGGGGTGAGCGCAGGGTGAACTGCAGCCGGATCGTCATTGGACCGCAGATTGGAACGACAGGCCATTCAACCCGCAGATGCGTTTCATCCAGGCCGGGCAGGAGAAAGGCTTCGGCGGTGTAGCCGAGAATGGGCTGCCCGGTCCGCATATCCAGCGCATCTACCGTCAGTGCCCCGTCACCAAGGCCGCCGGCATTCAGATACAGGTGGTATCTTCCTTCCGGTACATCGATCGGAATCGTGGTGAACGAGCCTTCCTCCCGGTCGCGCTGCAGGCGCAGGCAGGCCCAGCCGTCCAGCCGCATATCGGCGAAGCTGATGCCGGAGCCGGTGTGCACGCCGTGCGGCTCGGTGCCGTGGTGGCGCACGGTGGTGCTGTAATACACCCGCAGGCGGTCACCCACGCATACGGGCCGCGCGTTGCCGTGGCCGACGAGGATACAGCCGCTCTCCCGCCTGCCCACCGGTTCGCGTTCCAGCAGCGGGGCCCCACCGCACACCCGCGTCCACCGGTACCCGTCGCGGCTGACCGCCAGCGCCATGTCGTACCCGCCGTCCCAGTGCATGGGCGAATACAGGCCCAGGTAGAGCCCGTGCTCCACCCAGACGGTGTTCCAGTAAATCTGGTTCTGCCCGCGCTGCTCGCCGCACGGGTGCAGGTAGCGGTGGGCACTGTAGCGTCCGCGCCAGGTTCCGGCCGGCTTGCCGTAGGGGTCGTCGATGTCGAGGAACGCTTCGTAGCCTTCCCAGTGGATGCAATCGGCGCTCCACAGCATGCCGGCGCCGCGGCCCTCGTCGCAGCAGGTGCGACCGATGGCTTTGAATCGCCGCTCCGGCACGTCGTAGGGATCGCGGAAGGTCGGCCCGCCCGCCTCGTGCAGGCAGTGCATGTTCTCCATCTCGCACACTTCCGTCCAGTGCACGGCGTCCGGCGAGACCATGTAGGTCCGCTGCAGATCTTTCGTCCACAGCCCGTTCGTGCGCGCGCCTTTGTAGCGCCGTTGCGGGTCGGGCTCTTCCTCGTCGCGGAAGAAGATGACCCATGGAATGCAGTTGTTCTCCGGCTGCCCGTCAAGGGGGATGACGTTCAGCTTCGGCCTTGTCCAGTGGATGCCGTCCGGGCTTTCCGCCAGCCCGGTGATCACGTTGGCGTTGGGAAGCAAGGTGCCCTTGGCGACGTATTGCATCATGTAGCGGTCGCCGTCCTGCCAGACCAGCGGACCGGCCACCAGCAAGTCGTCCCACGTGCCCGGTTTGTCAGGGGTGAACACGGGATTGCCCGGATAGCGCTGGAGCTTACCCAGCGACTGTTCCAGGCCATCCATCTCGGCAACTTCGAGCAGGTCGAGGAAGAGGATGTGCTCCGGCGAAGCGGCGCTCAAGCTCGGCACGACCACCGGCGTGTAATACACGCGGTCAGCGGCGATGGTGGCGATGTCCAGGTGACGTGAGTCGGTTTGATCGGTGATTGCGATGGACGTGGACAGCGCATACCAGCCTCCCCGCACCTCAAACGGCTCGCAGAAAGCCTGCCCCAGCCAGCGGGCGGCATAAGTGTGGCGGCGAGTGGTATTGGGCCAGAGCGCCCACGGCACGCCGTGCCGGTCTGTGCCCAGTCGTGGCCGGTGCATCTCCTCGACCATCGGGTAAATCCGGCCCTGGAAGACGTCGCTGCTGCGGTTGTCGGCGACGATGATCTCCTCCGGTTTCGCCACCTCGCCGACCTGCCAGTTCCCGTCCGGTTGGCGGAGGGCGAACCCCACGCCGCTGCCGCCGCCCTCCCGCTGGTCCATGTAGTTTTCGGCCCGTGGCTGCACGCGGTGGATGCCCTCGGTCTGGAAGACGATCAGCGGCTGATCCTGCCAGAGTGTGATGGCCGGGTGCTGTGTGATCGGCCAGGCGGCCTGCTCTTCCGGCCCCCAGCCGTCAGCTGTGCGGCATCGGTAGCGGATCGATTCGTTGACCGATTCCCCCTGCCATTCGCCGATTTGCCACGGGTTGGCTTCGACAATCTGCCAGGCGATGTGAAGGTCGCCGTTGCCGGCAATGGCCAGCACCGCATCGAAGCCGTGATCCGCGGCTCGCTCAACCAGGCAGTTTTCAGCACAGGCCGCGTGGAAAAGCCCTTCCGGCGAGTGATATAGCAGGTGCAGCGTTCCGGCGGAGTCGAAGGCCAGGTCATCCGCCTGTGTCCCTTCCGCCAGCAGCCGCGGCGACCCATCCCATTTGATCTGACCGGCAGATGCCGTGCCGTAAGCCAACCAGACGCCAGCGTCATCATGCCACACCAGCGCTGCGCTGCCGTCCGCCGCAATCGCCAGTCCGCTGCCACCGGGTATGCCAGATGCTTTTCCAAGTGAGCCTTCTTCCCCGACCAGCACTACCGGCTCGGAAAAGCACTCGGCGCGCGGTGCTGGGGAAGCGGCTCCGGAAAGCAGTATCCCCCGGCTCGCGCTCTCGGTGACCAGGTATAATGCCCCGTCAGCTCCGCGCGCCAGCCGGTGGCCGTGCGAAAAGCTTGCACCAAGCTCCACCATGCCGGACACCAGCTCCTGGTCGAAGCTGGTAATATGCCGCACTTCGTCCGCGGGCACATCGGCTGTCTTCTCGCCGGCCGTCCGCTGCGAATAGGGGATCGCTTCGTGGTACACCTGTGGATCGGTCATATTTGCAATGTAACACCGCCGGTGAGCCGTGTCAACGAAAGGAGAAGCAGGGGGTGTTGTCTAATAAACGCAATATGAAACCAATCGGACACCGCAACCTGTTCAACGCCGACTGCAACGTCTTCATGTACAAGTTCCGCCCGCAGAGCTACCTGTATCGCGCGCCGGGCGAGCCGCTTACCGCGGGGGTGATTCACCGCTTCGTGGACCTGTTGGCGGACAGCGGGGTGGATACCTTCCTCATCAATCCCTCCGCACAGCTCGCCTGGTACCCGAGCAAAAACGTGCCCACCGTGTTTGACGGGTATCGCCGCGGCGACCGCTCGTTTTTCTACGGTCACATCCTCGGCTGGTCGATGACGGCCGCGCAGATCGAGAACTACCTCGACGAATCGGTGCACCTGATGGACAGCTACCTCGACCTGCAGGAGGCGAGGGTGGACTGGCTGGCGGAGGTGGCGGCGGCGTGCCGGCGGCGGGAGATCAGCCCGTGGTCCTCCCTGCGCATGAACGACATGCACGGCGCGACGAAGTTCATCGAAGGCAGCTACATGAACAGCGCGCTATATAAAGACCCGGCCATGCGCCTGCGCGGCGCCACCTGGAACCGCAACGCGCCGGTGGAGAACGCCTGGCAGGGTTTCGATTACGCGAAGCCCGAGGTGCGCGACTTCATGCTGGCGGCCGCCCGCGACATGGTGGAAAATTACGACTACGAGGGGCTGGAGCTGGATTGGATGCGCTGGCCGCTATGCTGCGAGCCGGATGCGTCGCAAGACACCATCGACATGATCACCGAGTGGCATGCGGAGATCCGCCGCATGACCGAGCTACGGGCGAAGCAGACCGGCAAGCCGTACCCGCTGGGTGTCAAATATGTCGGCAGCCTCGAGCAGATGCGCAGCATCGGCCTCGACTTGCGCGAGATGGCGCGCCAGGGCATTATCGACTTCATTGCGCCGACCAATTCCTGGGCAACGAGCTGGGACATCCCCTGCGACGAGTTGCGCGCGGAGATGGGGCCGGAGATGGCCGTCTACGGGGTGGTGGAGATCGCGCCGAACTGGCTGCAAGGCTGGCTGCCGCAGCAGAAGACGCCGAACGCCGGGCTGGGTAGCGAGCTGGCGGTGGATTACCGGCTGACCCCCGCCTGTCCGCCCATCCTGCGCGGCAACGCGGCGGCGAAGCTGGTGCTGGGTGTGGACGGCATCGAGGTTTACAACTACCCGCCCGCCGATCAGCCGCACCACTGGCCGTGGGAGGATGAGCCGTGCCGCGCCGAATACACCGCGCTGAAGGGCGTGGAGGACCTGGAATACCTGCGCGGCCTGCCCAAGTTCTACACCTTCACGCAGCAGACCGGTTATTACCAGCACCAGCTCTTCGAGTCGGTCGGCCCGTTCCCCACCGTGCTCGGCCCCTGCGAGCGCCGCGCCTGCCGGCTGCCGATGTGCGCGGAAACGAACGACGCGCTGGAGTTCGTCATCCAGGTCGTCATCGAGAAGAAGGATACGCTGCCGCCGATCGGCGTCTACTTCAACGGCTGCTGGCCCAACTTCGACGCCGCCGCGGATGAGCTTTTGCTCTTCCCGGTGGCGACCATGACCCACCACACCCCCGACCACCTCGGCCTGAACTTCACCTTCCCGCTGTCAAGCATCCGCGAGGGCTGGAACGAGATCGTGGTGATGAACGGCGAGCCGAAGGACTTCTGGAAAGACCAGTCCGGCGACAGTGTGACAGTGGTGAGCCTGGAGCTGGCGGTGCGGTAAAGGACAACGATGGACAGATTCTGCGAGCAGTTGGCTGATGATCTCTCCGCCTTTGCACTGGCGGAAGTGGATGCCGTCGGCATTGCCGCTGCCGACCGCTTCACCGGTGCGCCGGCGGGCACACGACCGACCGATCTGATGCCGGCCTGCCAATCGGTCGTCGTCTTCGCATGCAAGCACCTGGACGTGTTAACCACCACCCGCAACCTGGACTGCCAGGCGTACTCGCAGGATGTGGTGAACCGGGAGGTGCTGCATCAGGCGTACCGCATCGCCCGCTTCATCGAGCGGCACGGCTTCCTCGCCTTCCCGCTGGTGGCCTCGGTATCGCTACGGCCGTTCGTGGAAGATGAAGCGCTGGCCGCGGGACAGATCTCGCTGCGGCACGCCGCCGAACTGGCCGGCCTCGGGCGCATCGGACGGAATGCGCTGCTGGTGACGCCGGAATTCGGCCCGCGGGTGCAGCTCGGTGCCATCCTCACCGATGCCATGCTGCCGGCCGACCCGCTGCTGGAGACGCACCCTTGCACGGGGTGCCATCACTGCATCATCGAGTGCCCGGCGAACGCATTGCGTGAGCCGGTATCGCCGGATGCTTATACCCCGGTTGACCGTGAGCGGTGCCTTGCTTACCGCGGGGCGCACGGCGGCCAATCGCCGCTCGGGTATAAAGACGCTTGTGGTATTTGCCGGGCGGTGTGTCCGGTGGGAAAAAAAGATAAATCAGAAGTCGTTATTTCCCTCTAGGTGAGTAACCCAAGGAGACACCCCATGGACACCGACCTTGCCGACCAGTTGGTTCTGTGTGAACGCTTTAACGAGCCCGGCCTGCCCCGCGGCTGGTATACCGACACGGCTTACCCGCAATATGGCGGGGGCGAGTGGAACTGCCGCGCCGGCGACGGCGTGGTGGTGTGCCTGCCGCACGATGCCTGGACATACCTGCGCGTCGAAGTTGAGCTGGCCGGCATGGGGGAGCAGGCATCGGCCTTTTGCGGCACCGACAGCCGCACGGGGCTTTCATTGGCGCTGGGGAGCAACCCGAGTGCCCGGCACCAGGCGGCCGACGGCGGGTATATCATCACCCAGGCGCCTCCGCGCCTGCCGCGCGCGGGGGAGACGGCCCGCCTGGTCTTCGAGTGGAACGCGGAGCGGATGACGGCGACGATTAACGGCGAAGAGGCGGTGTCGGCGATGAATATGCGGCAATCGGCGCGCGCCGGCAGCTTCCAGATGGGGTTTCGCGATTGCATGGTGCGCAGCGTGGCGGTATATGGCACAGCGGAGGACGTCATGCCCACACCCGCGCAGGCTGTGCATAACGATTATCCGCTGGAAGTGACGGTGGATTTCAATGACGATCTGATGGCCTGCGCGTGGACGCACGAGACCTTCGACAACCTGTTCCGCGAGCTGAAATCCTGGGGCACGCAGCGGGTGTCGTGGATCGACCTCGGACGCGCCGAGGACGGCTACTTCGACTTCGCGCCGTTGCGCATCGCCGAGTACGCGCAGGAGACGATGCGCAACGTCGGCGATATATTCACCGCCGCCGTCGAGCACGCGCACCGGCACGGCATCGAGTTGGTCGGCATACTCAAGCCATTCGACATGGCGATCCAGGGCTTTAGCTGGCCGCCGCACTCGGAGATGGCGAAGCAATACGGCCGCATCGACCGCATCGGCGGCAGCGCCGGCTGGTCCACCTGGATGGCGGCGCGGAACCAGCACCTGATCATGGCGCGCAAGCCGTCCGCCTGGGGATCGGCGAAGCAGGCGGTCTGGACGCGCATCGACCTGGTGAAGGACGACGACGCCGAAACGGCGATCTCGCCGGACGACATCTCCTTCATCGTTTCCGATGATAACGAAACCTTCCGCCCGTATGACGGCCCGTTGGCTCGCGCCGAGGTGATCGAGGAGTATCCCGTCTACCGGGCGACGCCGTCCGGTCCGATTCCCACGGCGGAGACACGGCGCTCGCGCGTCTTTCGCTTCGCGTTGGAGCTTCGCGAGCCGTTCGTCGCCATCCAGGTGAACGGCGGATGCCGCTCCTTTGCCAACCGGCTGTGCGACCTGGTGCATATCTTCGGCGAGGGGGGAGAAGAAACGCATTTCACCTACGGTCTGAATGCCCGCCGCGAAGAGCTTTCCGCCCGCTTCCTGAACTCGCCCAACGAGGAGAAGCCGCGTCCGGCGGTGGGACCGCAAGGCGGCTTCGAATACAATCGCTACCCCGGCAGTCCCAGCTCGTATATGGCCTCCGGCGGCGACCCGATCAACACGCCGCTCGCCCTCGATCGCGGCGGGGTGTCGTATCTCGCCCTCGCCCGCGGCAAGGACCGCGGGCCGCTGGCCGCCATGTCACCCTCCTTCCTGGAGACGCGCGCGTTGTGGATGAGCTGGGTGCAGGCGATGCTGGACGCCGGGGCGGACGGCATTGATATCCGGCCCGGACATCACCACGCCGACTTCGCGTGGATCGAATACGGCTTCGAGGAGCCGGTGCGCGAGGAGATGCTGAAGCGCACGGGGGTGGATATCTGGGAGACCGACGATTTCGATTTCGACCTCTGGCGGCGCATCCGCGGCGAGGGATGGACGCAGTTGATTCGCGAAGCCTCCGCCATCGTGCGCGGGCGCGGGAAGCAGCTCACCGTGCATATCGACGGCCACTTCGATAATGCCCCCGGCGCCGGCGGGGCGATGAATATCGTCACCGATTGGCGGAGTTGGCTGGAGGAAGGCCTGGTGGACCGGGTGACGGGCAAGGCGCTGTGGCCCGGCGCCAGCTACTCGCGCGAGGTGATGGCGCTGGCGCACGCGAAGGGTATACCGGTCAGCTACGCGCCGTATTGCAACAACTTTTTCGAAGACCGCCGCACGACTAACCACATCGGCGATTCGCCGCGCGGCTGTGAAGTGCCCGTGGACCGCCTGATCGATTGGGGGCGCGAATACGGATACGACAGCTTCCTCTTCTATGAATGCGCATCGGCCTTGCGCGCCGCCCCCGACGGCACGGTGGGGTTCCGGCAAGGCGCCGAAGCGTTGCGGGCCGTGATGCAGCGGCACTTCGGCAATGACGCCGGGTGAATCAGCGATAGACCGCCTTGTCCGCCACCTGTGGTCCCGCGGCGGTTGCGCTGACGGAGATGTATTCGACCGCTGCTTCTTCCGGCTTCACCGTCACGCGGAGATAACCCGAGCTGCTGAGGATCGTGCCCTGCCGGTACCCGTATTCGGCAACGCGCCGGCTGTCGAAGCGGCCGACCCAGCCGGGCTGCGGCACTTCCTGGTAGACGATGCCGTCCAGCTCCTGCCGGGCGAAGAGATGGTCGTGGCCATGAAAGACGGCGGTGACATGATGCTTCACCAGCAGTTGGTGGATCGGCATCGCCCAGCCGGGGCGGTGCGCGGCGAAGCCATCGGTCCCGTCGGCATTTTTCCCACCCCATTCATACAGCGCTGCCGCCTCTGCCCCGCCGCGGGCGTCTTTATCCAGACCGCCGACCAGGTGATGGATGAAGACGAATTTGTACTTTGCCGTGCTCCCTTCGAGCGTGCGCTGCAGCCACTGGTATTGCTCTTTCCCCAGCGTGCGCGTCCAGTTATCATCCCCACCGCGCTGCCCGGGGGTGAACCAGAAGGGATCGAGCACGATGAACAGCGCATCGCCCCAGGTCCAGGCGTAATAATCCTGCAGCGGACCAGCGAAAGCATTTTGGGTCGCATTGCCGGTGTAAAAGCCATCGGGCAGCGGATTCGGGAAATACCGCTTCCGCATGGCATTCGACCAGACGGCCAGGCTGTTGGCGGTGCCGTCCTGCTCCCGCGCCGTTTCGCCGTCGTGATTCCCGAGCGCGAGGAACAGCGGCGCGGAGTGGCAGAGCTGGCCGAAATAGTAACGCTGGGCGAGATATTGCTGTGCCGCGGAGTCGCGGTTCGGATGCTTCTCCGTCATGAAGGTGTCGCCCAGGTCGACGCTAAAGTCCGGCCGGTCGGCAAGGGCCGTCTGCAGCGTTTTCAGGTAAAGCGCCGGCGTCGTGCGCTCATCCAGGTGCGAATCGGCGGTGATGGTGAAGGTGAACGCGCTGCCAGCCGGTCGCTGCGTGTGAAAAGAGCATTCCTGGCCGGCGCTGAACGGCGCAGCGGCGGATGCCCGTGCACGGAATTGATAATAGTAGCGGGTATCCGGCTGCAGTCCCGCCAGGATGATCTCGGCCGGCTGGCCCGCGGTAAATGTGCGGGACGGCGTCTGCGCATTATATTGACCCGGCTGCGTGCCGTAGGCGAGATACCCCTCCAGGTTTTGATAGGCCAGCACGCTGACCGTCACCGCGTCGCGGGTTGGCCGCGCGAGGATGATGTCGACCGGATGGTCCGGCACTTCGGTGCAGAAGGTTCCCGGCGGCGGCGGTTCCGGTGCGCCGTAGAGCGCGGGGACCAGGCAGGCCAGTCCGAGCATGAGCATCCAGGTTGTCATCAATCTTCGCGCGACCATATGCTAATCTCCTTCGTTATTTCGGCGCCGTGAAGAAGGCGTCCGTATTCGGCAGCGCCGGCGCCGTCTGCACCGGCTGGCTGTAGATATACGCAGGCGCGCTCTGGTATCCGTCCAGGTTGCGCAGCTTCACCAACGCGGTCTTCTGGTCAGCGGTGAGGGTCTTATTCACCTTCGCAAAGGCGATGGTGTAGTACCAGGACATTTCGCCGTCCAGCTGACCGTAATGCCGTCCCAGCGCGATTACCTTCGCCTTGTCCGGCGTCTGCCCGGCCAGGAACTTGCGCAGCTCGGTCGAGATCTGCCGGCGCACATCCGCCGTGCCTTTCAGCGCGGTGCGCTGCTGATCGAGAATCCCCAGGATGGTTTGCTGCTGCTCCTGGTTGCAAACCTGGGTGATGAACGCCTCGCCGCTGTCGCCGGTGAGCGAGGTGCTGATGTTGTAGTCGCGCTTGCCCATGGCCGGCATGTCCTTCATATAGAACCCGCCGAAATAGGTGCCGTGCCGTTCGGGACAGAAGTAGGTGTCCGCCTCGATGGAGCCGGCCGTCCAACTGAAGAACTCGCTCATGTAGGTCATGAACGCAATGTTATAGAACGGCTCGCGATGGTCGCGGGTGTAGGCTTTGATGCCTTCCTCATCCACATTCGGCCAGGAGCTGTAGTCGCCGAACTTCATCTTCGCGAAGGCGGCCTTCTGCTCGGGCGTCAGCGACAGGTAGACCTTCGCCGTCACTTCCGCGCGGCGGTAGCTCATCGCGGCGTCGGTGGCGAAGAAGTCGCCGACATATTTCATCACCGCGGCCTTGTTCAGCCCCTCGCTGCCGGCGGGAATCTCGCCGTAGAGCTGCCGGTAGAAGGCCTTGATGAGCGGCCAGCGGGCCTGCGCGATGGCGATATACTGCGGCACCTGCTCGGCGGCCAACGCGGCAAACTGCGCCTTTTGCGCGTCATTCAGGTTATTGAACACCGCGCCGGAGATGCGGTTCATGAACGCCGGGTTGTGGCCCTGCTGGGCGACGTCGACGTCTCGCATATATTGGAAGCCGAAGAAGTCGCACACCTTGCCCGGCGGGATGAAGGTGGCGGCGCCTTGATCGCCGGTGGTGAACGCCAGCCCGTTGAAGGCGATGGTGGTGATCTGCGCGCGATCGGACATCGCCTGCTCCAGCGTATACTGTCCCTGCCCGCCGCCTTTGGGTGGGCGATCTCCACGCGGTGGGGGATTTTGCCCCGCCGCCAGCGTACCGAGTGCCAGTAGGCAGCTCACGAAGAGCGGTAAGACACGGGTCATTGTGGTCATGGTCATCTCCTTTCACACAGGTCACGGCTTCCGCGCGGGCACGGTGTAGCTGAACGCCACCTCGTTGCTTTTGTGATCAGCCGTCTCATCTTTGGGCAGATATTGCCGGACATACTCCACGGTGACCTGGTCCGGCGCCACCTTCACACGCACATAGCCGGAGCCCGGCAGCTTGTCGCCGCTCCGGTAGGCTTCCGCGTTGTAGAGCGAGTAGAATGGATCGGCGGGCAGCGGCAGCGTCTGGTAAATGACGCCGTCGAGCTGCTGCCGCACGAAGACATGGTCATGCCCCTGGAAGAAGATCGTCACGCCGGTCTTCGCGAAGAGCTGCTGGATGGGCATGGCCCAGCCCGGGCGTTTCGCGGCGAAAAGGTCGTCACCCCGGCGGTCATACCCACCCCATTCGCATAGGTCCGCCTCCTCGATGCCGCCGCGCCCGGTACCGAGCACGTGATGGGTGAAGACGAATTTGTATTTCGCCGCGCTCCCTTCGAGCGTGCGCCGCAGCCACTGATACTGGGTATCGCCCAGGGTGTTGTTCCAAAGATCGCGTGTTTTTTCGCCGTTGCCCAGGGGGTTGTCCACGGCCATCGTTGAATGCCAGTAGGGGTCGATAACGATGAACAGCGCGTCGCCCCACGTCCAGGCATAGTAGTCGCGCAGGTTGCCGATATGCTCCACCGGCTGCGCATCACCGGCGTAAAAATTGTCGGGCGCCGGCTGCGGGAAGAAGGCGTTGCGCGCCGTTTGCGCCCACACCGCCACGTTATCCGGCGTGCCGTCCAGGTTGCATCCCGCCGCCTGCTCGTGGTTGCCGTTCACCAGGAAGAGCGGCGCTCCTACCGCGCTCAGATACGCCCGCTGGCGCAGGTAAATGTTCTTCACCGCGTCAGGGGTGATTTCGCGGAGGGTATCGACGCTGAAGTCGTCGCCGATGGTCAGGTAGAAATCCGGGTGATCGGCGGCGACGGCGGCGAGCGTTTGCGCGTAAAGCGGCGGCGCGAACATCTGCGGCCGTTCGGGGTGCGAATCGCCCTGGATGGCGAAGGTGAAGGCGCTGCCGGGCGCGCGCTGGGTGTGGAATGACTGTTCATTACCCGTGCTGAACGCGGCGGCGCCCGGTTGGCGCGTGCAGAGGCGGTAATAATATTGCGTATCCGGTTGCAGGCCGTTCAGCGCGATCTCAACCGGCGTTCCAGCGAGAAAGGTGGTCAGCGCGGATTTCTGCGGGTAGGTTCCCTGCGCAAGGCCATATACCACATAACCTTCCTGCGCGTTTGCCGACAGCACGTTCAGCGTGATAGCCGTCGCCATTGGGCGTCCCGGCATCACGGAAAAGGTCAACCGGGCATTCATCGTCGCGGTTGGCGCCAGCTCCGGTTCCGGACGACGTCCCGGGTTCGACGGAGGAGTTCCCTCGCCCCCCGATCGTGAATACACCACGTGCAGTTCCGCGCTGCCCACTATATGATCTTTCATCGCAGCGAGAAGAGTCTCGCGGGTGGCCTGTGCAGGCGGCAGGTTCAACTGCGCATTCAGGGCATAAAGGGTGTAGGTATATTCCTTCGGTCCCGGCCCTTTCGAATGCGGCGGGGCATACTCGAGCTTTCCGTTGACGCTATTGGTCCCCTGAATGCCGATGCCTTTGGCATTCTTCGGCAAGCTTTGCACGTCCGCTGGAATGTTATAGAGGGTCCAGTACCACTTGATCATATCCGGCGCCACGTGATGCATGATGAGCGCGTAGCACGCGGCGCCGGCCGGCGCGCCGCTCCATTGCAGCGGCAATGTGGCGCTTTCGCCATCGCCGGTAAACGCCACCGGCAAGTTCCCGCCATCTATAACGTCGGAGCTGCTCAAGGTGAAGACGTCGCCGCGAGCGCCGAATGCCAGCAGGAGGACCATCAGTATCTGCACCATCAATCGCATGACAGGCTCCTTTCCCCTTGTGCGCCGAATCGCCGGCGTGTTCTATACTGTAATATACGTGGCGAATGTCGCAGCCGTGTCGCAGGACGATCAATTGTTGGTCGTATTTTTGGGTGAGTTGCAAGGGGAGGTGATGGCACGGCAGTTATGCCAGGGTAATGACCACCGTCGTGCCCTGGCCTTCCGTACTGTCGATGGCCAGGTGGCCGCCGTGGGCTTCGACCAGTGCTTTCGCGATGCGCAGGCCCAGGCCGCTGTGCTGATCGCCGGGGGTGCGCGTGGCATCCACCCGGTAAAACGGCTCGCAGATAAAGGGGAGATGGCCGGCGGGGATGCCGCGCCCGGTATCGGCCACGGTGATGCGGGCCGGCGCGCTGCCATCGCAGGTAACCGAGATGCCGGCACCGCGGCCTGCGTAGCTGACGGCGTTGTTCAGCAGGTTATCGAGGGTTTGCGCCAGGCGGTCCGGATCGGCGTCGATCATGATGGGCGGACCCGGCGTCATTGGATGCAGCGTCATGCCGGCCGCGCCGGCGCTGTCGGCATGCGCCTGCACGCACGACGCGGCCAGCTCGCGGATATCGACGGGCTGCCGGTGCAGCGGGAGCTCGCGCAAATCCAGCTTCGCCAGGTCCTGCAGGTCGGTGACCAGGCGCAACAGCCGGTCGGATGTGCGCACGATCGAGCGGGCGGCCTGCCGCCGTCGTTCGGGATTGTCGGCCAGTCCTTCATCCAGCGCGCCGGCCATCGTCTTCAGGGTGGAAAGGGGCGTGCGGAATTCATGCGCGATATCCGCCATGAAGTGCCGGCGGGTTTCCGCTTCCTGCTCCAGCCGGGCGATATGCGCCGAGACGTGCGCGCTCATCTGGTTCAGGGCGGCAGCCAGTTGGGCGAATTCGCTTTCGCCCGGCACGACAATCGGCTGGTCAAAACGTCCGTCGGTCATGATGCGGGCGCCGTGCATCAGCGTTGAAAGCGGTTTGGTGAAGCGGCGGCTGATCCAGGCGCCGGCGAGCAGGGCAATACCGAGCAGAATGAATGCCGTTTCGCCGGCGATGACGCGCTGGTGCTCGATCTGCTCGGGAGAGAGCGGCTGCGGCGATTGCGGGGGGCGTGGCTGTGCCGGGGCATTGACCGGGCGGGGGAGGCGCGGAGGATAGCCAAGGAGGAATTCACGCAAGCCGAAGCGCTGCACGGGGATCGGATTGGGGTACATAACGGGGTTCGCCACCATGATGCCGTGAAACGTGCGCAGTTGCCGGAAGGTCAGATAGTTGCTGACGCCCGTGCTGCAGACCCAGCTCACCAGGATGGCCAGCAGGATGGTCAGCGTGAGCTGGGTGCGAATGTTAATCCTCGGGGCGAAACGCATAACCGACACCTCGGATGGTGACAATCGGGCACGGGTCCAGCCCGGCGGAGATCAATTTTTCGCGAAGGCGATAGACCTGGTTGTCGACCAGCCGCAATCCCCCGTCGTATCCGGCATCTCCCCACACCGAATCGATCAACTGATTCCGCGAAAAGACGATGCGCGGTCGGCGCACCAGGGTGACGAGCAGCTCGAACTCGAGAGTCGAAAGCGGCACATCGCTGCCGTGCACCTGCACGCGATGCTCGTCGAGGAAGACGGCCAATCCCTTCCACCGGAACGTGGCCGTCGATTGCGGTGCTTGTTGCGAACGGCGTAACAGCGCCTTGATGCGCGATACGACTTCCCCCGCGGAAAACGGCTTCGTCACGTAATCATCCGCACCTTTATCTAACGCGCGGATCTTATCAATCTCCCCCTCGCGGGCCGAGAGCATCATGATATAGACATTGGATTGCCGGCGGAGCATTTCGCAGACGGTGACGCCGTCGATCTCCGGCATCATGATATCCAGGATCACGACGTCCGGCTGCTCGGCCGCGAATTTCTCCAGTGCTTCCCGGCCATTCGTCGCGCTGCACACCTGAAAGCCGGCGGCTTCCAGGTACCATCCCAACCCGACGATCATGTCGGCGTTGTCATCAGCAATCAGTATCCGTGCAGCCATACGCTTCCCTGACCGTTTCAGCAATACGTCCTATCATACAGCCCGAACGAATCGCCTGTAAAACGTTGTGCCCTTTTTTACCATATCATGCAATTGTCTCAATCCTGTCGCACGCTGTTCGATATTTTGCATCATTGCCTGCCCGGCAGGTTTCCGCTAACATTAGCTGCCTGTGGTTTAGTTGGAAAGGGCCTGTCAATGCTTATACGAATCGGTGATGCTTTTATTCGCGGCAGCGCGGATGGTTCGCGCTGGACGATCGGCACGAAAGCGGTTGAGCTGGCCTTCGAAGCCGGCGACGGCCGCTTCCGCATGATGGCGTTCAATAATAAGCTCGAAGCGAGCAACCTACAGTATCTCGCGAAAAGTGCTGCTTCTTCTCCCTGTGCCGTGAGTGCAGCGGAGCAGCAGGCCTGGAAATTCGAGGGCGCCAGTGCGGAAAAGACGATGGCGGGCGGGCAGCCGGTGGTGCAGCTTACGCTGAGCTTTACGACCCCTGGCGTCGGCATCCGCTACCATGTCATCGCCTTCCCGGGCACGGCGGTGCTGCGGCAGTGGCTCGAGCTGGAGAATACCGGCGATGCGCCGGTCAGCGCGGAGGCAATCCCGCTGACGATCCCCCTGCTGGACGATGCGGCCGCGCCGTTCACCCAGTATTGGATGATCGGCGGCAACAGCGGTCCCGACCATGGGATGCTACATTCCGCCGCCGTCACCGGAGACTACCGCAAGGCGATCGAGGGGCAGGCCACGGCGGCGTTCATGCCGTGGATGGCCCTGCAGCGGAGCGGTGCGCCGCACGATGGCTGGTTCATGGCGCTGGAATACCTGGGCAACTGGCGGTTGTCGGCGGCACGCACGTCAAGCATGGTGACGGTGTCGGCGGAGATTCCCGACCTGGCCGGCATGTCGATTGGACCCGGGGAGACGCTCGATTTCCCCGCGATCACCATCGGCGCGTTCGCCGGCACGCTAGACGACATGGCGGTGGTTTCTTACGATTGGCAGTACCGCTACCTGTGGGATTACACGAACATGGACTACTATGCCCGTCCCAAGTGGGCGGTGCCGTGGTTCTACTGCGCGCAAAACCTGCAGGAGCAGTTCGCCGAGCGGCTGGCCTGCCTGGACCTGGATGCCGAGCTGATGCGCAGCGTGGGCTTTGAAATGCTGTGGGACGACGCCGGCTGGTCGGTTTATGACGGCCTGCCGGAGGACAGCTATACCAGCGTGTTCACCTCGAGCTACGAAGGCCCTGACTTCCGGCAGACCCTGCGCTACCTGGACAAGATGGGCATGCGCTGGCTGGCCTGGTTCACCCAGCGCCCCTCGCCCGGCGTGATGGCCGCTAAAGTCGGGGCCTGGGGTGATTTCGAGTGGCGGTCGGACGCCGTCAGCTTCCCCGACTGGACAGCCGACCGCGACTGGCGCGCGCGCATCCTGCGCTTCCTGGAGCGCTTCCCCGGCTGCTCGTTTCACACCTGCAGCGGCGGCAGCACCTACTCGCATACCTTTGACATCCAGCGGTATGCCAACACCAATTACTTCTCCGATGGCGGCCGCGGCCCGCTAACCAATTATTATTTTTCCTATATCGAGCCGCCGGACAAGTGGGTGGATATCATCGAGCCGTTTCTCGCCAAAGGAGTGTATCACCCCGCCACTGCGCGCCAGACGATGACCATGGTGCCATTCTGGGGGCTTCGCGCCCACCCGGAAGATCAGGAATGGCTGCGGCGCGACCTGGATACCTACCGGTTCTTGCTGCACGAGGGGGTGGCCGGCCGCTGGTCGTATACCTTCCATCCGGTCGTGCAAGGCGACGAGGAGTTTTATTACGCTCAGCGCACCAGTCGCGACCGCATGAAAGCCTGCATCATTTTCAAGCATCAGGCGCCGGGCTCGGTGACCATCTTCCCGCGCGGACTGCTGGCCGATTCCCAATATGCCATCGAGTTCGACTTGAGCGCGGAGTCCTACACACGGACGGGCGGCGAGTTGATGGCCGAAGGGATCGTCCTGGCGGAACAGCAGCCGGGCGAGCTGATTTATTTGAATCTACCCAACCGGCCGCGGAGTGGGCGGGATCACGTTCGGCCCGCCGCGCCCGGTGCTGTCCTGGCACGGCAGGAGACGAACCTCGGGCAGGCCGGCATGGCGCTGTACTGGTCACCCGGCACCGACGACAACTGGATCAGCGCTTACGAGGTGCGCCGCGGCGACAATATCCTTGGCAAGGTCAGCACCGGCACCATGTATTTCGATCGTGCGGAGGGCTGGGACGCGAACGCCCGGTATGCCGTGCGCTGCCTCGATGGCGACGGCAATGCGAGCGCGTGGACCGAGGCTGTCCGTATCGCTGATGAGCCATTGAGCGCCTGTGCGCTGGGCGGCCTGTTCCCCGAGCAGGGACACCGGGGGTGGGGGGCCGAAACGACGACGGATGGCACAACCTATCTGCCGATGTCATGGGTGAGCCCACCGAAAACCGCCTCCGCCGACGAGGGCGGCACGCCCAACCAGCGCGGCGGCGTGGAGGGTTGCTGGGAAGGTGAGGGGGGTGCGCGCATCGGCCGGGCCTGGATGCAGGCTTCACTCGCCGCCTGCTGCGCACGCAGTTGGGTCGCTCCCGTTGCCGGGCGGGTGCGCATCGTCAGCCGCGTGATGAAGGAATGGTACCGGCAGGCCGCCGGCGTGCCGCTGCGTGCACGCATCCTGCACGGCGACCGGCAAGTCTGGCCCGCCGAGGGCTGGGCTGAAATCCCGGTAAACGACCTGGTGGGCGCCGTGCACGACCTGACGCTGGACGTGGCCGCAGGCGACACCATCCGCTTCATGCTGGACCGCCAGACCTTCGACCGCAGGGACCAGATCCGTTTTGGCGATAAATGGACCGTCTTCGGCCCATGTGAATTTCCGGATCCTGTTGTGCCGATCGCCGAGATGGAGCGGATTCCGGAGACGTTACGCGTGGGTGACAAAGCACTGGCGCGACATGAAGTGCCTGCGGCCGACGGCTCGCTCGACCTGGCGTCACTGCTGGGCGGCGCCGCTGGAAAGTGGAACGCCTACGTGTTTATCCCGGTTCATGTGTCCCGGGCCGATATTTACCAACTTGGCATTGACCTGACGGGCTGGCACACCGTGTGGCTGGACGGCAAAAGCGTGAGCAATGCGGTGGTCGGCGGCAACGACACCGCCTTCGCGGATAGAGAAAATCATGCCATCAGTGTTCATATGGAGGCCGGCGATCACGTCCTGGCTATTCGCTGGATCGGCAATGACGACCGCTGCTTGCTCGACGCGGGCATACCTGCATCCGCGGGTGGAGACATCGTGGCCTGGATGCCCCGGATGACCTACGTGGACGGGCAGCCGGCAGCTCGGGCGGGAAGCGTCGTGCGCATCAACTGCGGCATAGCCCGGCCGCATACCGACAGCTTTGGCCACCGCTGGTCGGCGGACGACGGCTACCACGGCGGTCGCGCCGTTACCGGCAACACTGAAACATTCGGTGCGGATGATCAGGCTTTGTACCGGCGTGGCCGCCAGGGCAAGGACTTCACCTATCAGATTCCGGTCGAGCTGGGCTTATATACCGTGCGGCTCCGCTTCACCGAGCCGACATACCCGCAGCTCTTCGCCCGCCCGTTCAATCTCGAGCTCAACGGGCGTGAGGTGCTGCACAACTTTGACATCTGCCAGGACGCGCACGGCTACCGCAAGGCGCATGACCGTGTCTTTCGTTGCGTCGTACCGAATGCCGATGGTCAGATCGTGCTGCGCTTTTCCGGCGGTTTCGAGCCCGGGCAGGCAACCGATGAAGCCATCATTCAGGCCATCGAGATTCTGCCGGAGATCAAGCCGGTCATGCGCATCAACTGTGGGTCTGCCGCTGATTTCGTGGATTGGAACAGCGAGATCTGGGCCGGCAATGCTGCAAGCGAAGACGAGACGATCACGTCGGCGCGACCGGTCACACAAGCTTCGCCGACGCTCTACGACCAGGCGCTCTACCAGACGGCCCGTTGCGCGCGGGAAATCGCCTATACGTTGACTTTGCCGCCCGGCCTGTATACTGTCCACCTGAAGTTTGCCGAGTTGTGGCTGGAAGAGCCGGGGAAGCGGCCCATGGATATCTTGATTAATGGCCGTACGCTGTGGGCGGGGTGGGACCCCTGCACCGCTGCGGGGGAGTCCGGCATGGCCATCGATCTGCGGGCGCTCAACATCACGCCGGATGGGGGTGGCCGCATCACCATTAGTCTTAAGGGAGTAGGGGAGCACGACGCGATACTGCAGGGGATTGAAGTAGAGTAATACCATCTGTGGTTGCTGCCCTGAAAGGGCCACGGCCTTTAAGACCCAAGGCCGCTGCCTTGGAGAGGCTGATTTCTGGTCACGGCGTGCATGTCCGCCCCATGCATACAGGCTTACCTCGCGCACCCGTAAAGGGATGCGGAGTACCGCATCCGTGGTGCGGCTACAACAATATTATGCATAGAACAAGCTCGTAGCCGCATCCCTTTACGGGTGCGCTAGGTAAGCCTGTATGCATAGGACGGACATGCGCGCAGTGACCAGAATCAGCCTAAATAAACAGGTTGACGTTCGCCTCGTCCGCGCTGCCCAGGTAGGTGGCGACGCCGCCGATCTCCACGCCGTCGATCAATTCGTCCGGCTTGATGCCCATCACGTCCATCGACATCGAGCAGGCGATGAACTTGACACCCATTTCCTGCGCGTCGCGCAGCAGCGCTTCCGGGGTGGCGACGTTCTTGGTCTTCATCACGTATTTCATCATGGCCGTGCCCATGCCGCCCATGTGCATCTTCGAGAGGGTGGCGCGCCGGGCGCCGCGCGGCATCATCCAGCCGAACATGGCCTCGAGCAGGTTCTTCTTCACGCTGACCTTCTCCGGCTTGCGCAGCAGGTTCAACCCCCAGAAGGTAAAGAAGAGGGTCACCTCGTTTCCCATGGCGGCGGCGCCGCTGGCGATGATCATGGCGGCCATCGCTTTGTCGAGGTCGCCGCTGAAGACGACAATCGTTTTTTTATCTTCGGACATCGATCGCTCCTTATCCTTTACGCACGACGGCGGTGATGACACCGGCTTCTTCCGTCAGCGATACCAGCGCATTCTTCGTCTTGCGGCACCAGGCCTCGATGTCTTTCTTGAAGCCCATGTCGGTGACGGTAATGGTGGCGGTGTCGCCCGGCTGCGCCGTCTTCATCGTTTGGAACAACTGCATGATCGGCCCCGGGCACTGCATGCCCCGGCAATTCAAGACGGTATCGGTCATAATGATCCTCCTCTTTGGAAACCACAGATTACGCAGATTTCGCAGATTGATATTGTAATCTGCGTAATCAGCCATAATTCATTCTGTCTCATACGGCCAGGCGGTGATGCCGCCGTCCAGGATGCGCACGTCGGAGAAGCCATATTGCTGCAGTTGCAGCGCCGCGGCGTAGGCGCGCCGGCCGACCTTGCAGATCACCACGGTGGGGCGCTGCGGGTCCAGCTCGTTCCGCCGTTCGTACAGTTCCTGCAGCGGGATATTGACGGCGCCGGGAATGGCCCTGATCAGGTATTCGGGCTCGGTGCGAACATCGACGATCTGCAGGTTCGGATCATCCAGCTCCAGATCGCATGGCGACACCCCGCGCAGCTTGCCGGAAAGCTTGTTCAGCATCACATTCGCCGCCACGATGCTCGACGACAGCGCCGAGGCAAAGGGCGGGGTGTAGGCCAGGTCCATGCCGGATAACTGATCCACCGTCATGCCCATGGCGATGCCCAGCGCCAGCGTGTCGATCGGTTTATCTACCACGCCTTCGCCGATGACCTGTGCGCCCAGCAGACGATGGGTGGTCTTGTCGGCGATGAGCTTGGTAATGATGGTCCGGTTGCCCGGGTAGTAATGCGCGCGGTCGGGCGTCGGCACCAGCACCGTCTCGACATCGAGGCCGGCCTCGCGGGCTTCCTCGGTGCTCAGGCCGGTGCGGGCGGCATTCAGCGTGAAGAGGCGAACGATGGTTGTGCCCTGCACGCCGGGGAAGGCTTCCGTTGGCGCGAACAGGTTCGCCACCACCAGGCGGCCGGTCTTGTTGGCGGTCGAGCCCATGGGGGAATAGGCGTCAGCGCCGGTAATGCGATTGCGCACGGACGCACAATCTCCCACCGCGAAGATATCCGGGACATTGGTGCGCAGGTATTCGTCCACCAGGATGAGCCCGCGCCGGTCCGTCTTCACGCCGGCGGCGGCTGCCACCTCGGTGTTCGGCCGTATGCCGGCGGAGAGGATCACCAGGTCGGCCTCGATAGTGCGCGCGTCGGTGACCACCGCCGTCGCTTCCCCACGGTCATTGCCGAGGATGCTGGTTACGGCTTCCCCGGTGAAGACCTGAATGCCGTGCTCCACCAGGTGGTTCTTCGCCAGCGCAGCGATCTCCGGGTCGAAGCCGGGCAGGATCGCTGATTTCAGCTCGACGACGCTGACCGTTAACCCGCGCCGGGCCAGGTTTTCCGCCATCTCCAGCCCGATGAAGCCGCCGCCGATCACCACGGCACGGTGCAGCTTGCCGGTGTCCAGCAGCGCGCGAATCTTCTTCGCGTCGGTCAGTCCGCGCACGGTGGAGACGCGCTTGAGGGTAATGCCCTCGATTTGCGGCACGATCGGCAGCGCGCCGGTGGCAATGATCAGCTTGTCATACGAGAAGGATTTTTCGGCGCCGGTCGTCAGGTCGCGCGCCCGCACTTCCCGCGCCGCGGGGTCGATCTGTGTCGCCTGGTGGCGGGTGAGCACGGTGATGCCGTTCTCCTGCTTGAACTCCTCCGGTGTCCGCACGATCAATTCTTTCGCCTCGCTGATCTCGCCGCCCACGAAATAGGGCAGGCCGCAGCCGGCGTAGGCCACGTATTCGTCCTGTGTGACGATGGTCACCTCCGCGTCGGGATATTCGCGCCGCGCGCGGGCGGCCGCCTTGGTGCCGGCGGCCACGCCACCGAGAATCAGTAATCGCATGCCGGTCTTCCTTCCTCGTGATTTATTTCACAAGAGTATAATACACAATTATATAACCCGTCAATCATATATTATATAATTACATAATGCGAAAAAGTGAATGAACGTGTGACCAAAAGGCTAAGGCCGGTAGTTTCCCACCGGCCTTGAATTCCGTAATGCCTTTCACCGTGGCCTGGCTGCGCCTGTTACGGCACGGTCAGCGATACCTCCGTGTAGAAGTTCCCCACCGAACTGGTGCCATACAGCCAGAAGGTCGCCGTGCCGGCCGGCACCGCGTTACCGTCGAATTTCAGCGTGCACGACTTGCTGTTGTTCTCGCGGATCGTGCGGACGGCCAGCGGCAGGCGTGAGGTGGTGGTCATCCCACCCAGCGTGGCTTCAGTCACCGTCACCTCGGTGGCCGCGGTGGTCCGTGTGTTGCTGATGTCTGCCGTGATGACGATACTCTTCCCCTTGCGCGCGATCGACGTGACTGTCACGGTGAGGGCCGAAGACGGTCTCGCCACTGTAATTGTGACCGTATCGCTGCTCGAGGCGCCGTAGGAGTCGGTCACTGTCAGGGTGAGGACATGGGTGTCCCGTGCCAGTGTTGCGGTTGGCCGCGTGCCGGTGGCGAGAAGCGTTCCGTTCTCCGACCAGGCGTACCGGCAGGTATCGCCGTCCGGATTCGTGGAGCCGGTGCCGTCCAGTTGCACCGAGGTGCTGGCCGCGAACGTGGTCACCGTCTGATCCAGCCCGGCGTTGGCGACGGGCGCCTGGTTGGCCGGCGTCGCCGCCGTGTTCCACGTGCAAGCATGGAATGTACCACCCGTTGCCCCCGTCGCCAGGCCCGTATCATTGAAGGCATTCACGACACAGTTTACATCATCGAGGGGTTTTGCCAGTGCCGCGATGGCGTCCGGCGTTGCGGCGTCCCAGAAAAACCCCTCGTGCCGATACTGGCTCCCTATGTAGAAGGCGCCGGCCACTTGTCCCTCGTTGTTCAGATAGGCATTCAGCGAATCCACAGATCCCCCGGACGCCAACAAGTTCGAGAGCGGTATTGCGGTGAACGAACCGTCCGCGGAGCCGTCGTCCTCCCAGAGCCACAGGCGTTCCTGGGAGGAAGTGCTCGTCGAAATAATAAGGACCTGGTTGGAATCGTTGATGCCCTGCGGCCAGGCAATTTCCGTTCGCAGAAGATCACTGGCAGGATACAGTCCGCTGACATTCAGGGTTCGCAGTCCGGCGCCAGGCACATACAGCCAGGGATTCACATCCGCGGCTCTCTCGCCTACAACCCATCCGTTGTTGTTGATCTGACACATATACGCGGACTCCCCCGGCGTCAGCACCGTCACCGCACCGTTCTCCCAGAGCACCGCGGGCTCATTGTCCAACAGAGCCAGGGGATCTTCCACCGAGCCGACCACCTGGCCGGCGGCATTGATGTCATCAGGATCGATGGGGAACTGGGCAGAGTTGCCGTCCCGGTCGACGCCCGTCCAGACCAGCGGGGTCATCACGCCGTTCTCCCAGATGAACCCAGCGTCGGTGCTGCTATTCGTGTTATAGCAAAAACCGACCACCTGCCCGGTATCGTTGATCGCCGCCGGATAACTAAAATCGAAGCCGGGGAGCGCGCCCAGGGCGGTCATCACGCCGTTCTGCCAGATGAACCCGTGGTAATCGTAATTCACGTCGTAGCAGATACCGATAACCTGTCCCGAGGCATTGATGCTGAAAGATTCGCTTTCGATGCAGTCATCCAGCACACCGTCCGCGGTGTCGAAGAAGGTACAGGCGTCGCCGTCCCAGAGGCAGGCGCGCCAATAACCGTCGTCTGTCTCACAATACCCGGCAACCTGTCCGGCGTTGTTCACGGCCTGGCCTTCAGATATGCCGTAGCCGTCCGGCAGGAGCAGGCGGGTGACGGGGACGGGCGCCGCGCCTGACCAGGCCGCCGCCAGCAGGAGGGCCGCCGCGATGATGATGGCCCGGATGAATGCATGAGCATGGTATTTCACGTTTGCCTCCTTTGGATTTCCGCTGAAATAGTGAACAGACGCAGGCATTTCAAGCGGTCAGAGCAGGTGCCTGCGTTCAATCGTCCGCGGCCCGCGGGCTGATGAGCACCCAGCCGTCCAGTACATCGTGGATGGTGCGCACCAGCGCCTGACTCACATCCCGCTTTGCGACGTATGCCCGCGCGCCGGCCGCCAGCGCCTTGCGCGCATATTCCGGTCCCTCCTGGCTGGAGCAGACCACCACCAGGACGCCCTGTTCGTGCAGGGCTGTCACCAGCGCCAGGCTGTCAGCGAGCGAGAGGTCGACCAGCACCAGGTCCGGCTTCTCCTGTGCCACGCACGCCAGTGCTTCAACAGCCCGGTCCGTCTGCCGCAATACGGCAAGGTCATGGTCTTCCAGCAACTGAGCGAGTGCCTCGCGGACGGCGCGGTGATCATCAACAATCAATATGCCGGGATGTAGACGTGCTGGCGGTGTCATCGACACTCCTGACCCGGGCGGCAACGTAACGACAGGATGACGGCTGGTCGTGACCGGTACGAACGGTAGTAAAACTGACGTCATTGTAAGCGGAGCGGTAGGATCTGTCTGCGCGGAAAACCCCTTGCATTTTTGTGGGGGAAATCCCTTACATTACCGCTCGTTTTCGGTGCGATCAAGCCGGGTGCGCGTAAACAATGCACGCTGCAATTCACAGACGTGGAGAAGGGATCGTGGATTTTGACCGTGGAAGGCACCTGCTCTCTGGGATTGTTGTCTCTGGAGCAGACGGTAACCGTGCCGTAACATAAAGGACCATTCGGGAAAGCCGGGCAACCGCATGGTTGCCCGGCTTCACTATTTCTTATGCGTGGTGATTGGTAATGGCATGACGGCGCAGTTCGCGCATGCCGGTGAGGCCGAGTTTCTCCTGGATGCGCGCGTAGTAAGATTCAACCGTGCGGGCGCTGATGCACATGACGTCGGCGATCGCATGGGTACCCTCGCCCTGTCCGATCAGTTGATACACCTGCCGCTCCTGATCGCTCAACTCGCGGTCGATGTTGTGCGCCGGCGAGTCTACGATGTGCTCCGCCAGGGCAACAGCGGCGTTCGGGCTGACGAACCGGCGGCCCGCTGCCACTTTTCGGATAGCATCGACCAGCACCCGATGCATCTCGCGTTTGCTCACGTAGCCCAGCGCGCCGGCGGTGAAGGCGCCTTCGATGTGCCGCGCGTCCTCATGCATCGAGTAGACCAGGATCGGCATCGCGCGGGCATGCAGATCGGCGACCAGCACCAGGCCGTCCTCGCTGCCTAGCGAGAGATCGACCAGCGCCAAATCGGGGCAGGAGGTTTCCGCGTGTGTTAACGCAGCGGCTGCTGTACTCGCCGCGGCACAGACAGCGATGCCCTCCGGCGCCAGCAACAGCGTCAATCCCTCGCGCACGGCGGGGTGGTCATCCACCAGCAGGATGCGGATCGACTGTTCGCCAGCCGGCGGATTAATCGACATCATTTCCCTCCCCTCCCACGATGACCGTGGAACGCGTGACTTCATGGGGCAGCGGCGCCCGGCACACCACGCGAAGGCCGCCGTTTGGCGCCGGTTCGACGGTGAGCGTTCCGTCCATGATCTGCGCGCGAAATGCCATTGTCCGCATCCCCATCCCGCCGGTGGGCAGCGCTTCGGGCAGGCCGATGCCGTCATCCTCCACCTGCAGGACAACGGCATCAGCCCCGCCTTGCAGGGAGATGGTGATCTGGTCGGCGCCCGCGTGGCGCACCGCGTTGCTCACCGCCTCCTGGGCGATGCGGTACAGATGCTGTGCCAGTGTGGGGTCCGGCATCTCCGTTTCGCCTGTTGCGACGAACCGGCAGTGCAGCGTCCCGGTCGCCTGCGTCCGTTTCGCCAGCTTCCGCAGCGCCCGGACCAGCGCGCCGGGCTCCGGCTCCAACGGTTGCAGGCCTTGCGCAACGTTGTGCGCCTCATCGATGGCTTCCTCGAGCAGTGTGGAAAGCGCGTGCAGGTCCTCGGCGGGCAGCAGATCTCCGCGCGTGAGACGCCGCTCCAGCGCCTGGCAGCGCAGCATCGCCCCGGTGAGCTGCTGGCATACGCCGTCATGCATGTCCTGTCCGAAGCGGCGGCGATCTTCGTCCCCGATCCGGGCCAATTCGCGCTCCAGTCGCTGCCGCTCATCGATCTCGCGTTCCAACGTTCGCAGGGCGTTCTCTCGTTGGGCCGTCTCCTGCCGCAAACCGTCCGTTGCCTGTTGCTGGGTAGCCAGCGCCTGCAGCAGCGCAAAATGGAAGCGCTCCAGTAAGATCATGATTCCGATCAGCAACGCCGTCATGCTGACAAAGTGCATTACCAGGTTGCTGATTGGAACACGGGTATAAAAGCCTTGCTCGACAAGGAGATGCGCCACCCCGGGAATGCCATGCAACATCGTGGCGACCAAGTACACGCCAATACTGGCCAGCGTCACCATGCGCGCCGGCCGCGCGCCGAGGAGCACCAGGACGATGACGGTCTCCAATAGCGGCATCGTGCGAAAAAACGGTCGTTCCGGGAATGCCGTGATCCCAAGCAGTGCAATGCAGTAACCCGCACCCACCATTATCCAGACACGAACGCGATAATCGACATGCCGCACCAGTAAAGCGGCCGCAAGAATCAGGTAGGTTACCAGGCTGAAAGCCTTGAACCACCAGGTCGCTCGAATACCATACCCGAGGAGTGCGAGCACCAGCACCGGCAGCAACACGAGGACACCGGCAGCCAGCAGGACATCAGTGGCCTTCCGCCGCCAGTCGTCCAGAGAGATATCCGGGATGATACCGGGTGTATCTGGCCTGATGTCGTGCTCCTTTGACTTCACACTGATCTTGCCACAGTGGCGAATGTCGATTTGCTGCGTCAGGGATGAGAAAGGACTATGAAGGAAGCTATGACAGTATTCTACCATTGAGTTCAACCAGGGTCAATGAAAAAGCAGTATGACTAGATCGGCCAGGATGTGATCTAACCAAATTATACGGTGAGTTTGGTACGGGGTTAATAAAAAAATACCCGCGAGTGTTACTCGCGGGGTGAAGTGGCATCCCCTGACAGACGAACTCCGCAGATAGATACCTCCCTGACAGATATGCGCAGCCAGCCGGGCAACCGCCTGGCTGCCCGGCTGGTGTGCGTATTACGGCACGGTGACGATCTGGTTGAGGTAGGTCAGACCCAGCGTGCAACTTCCCTGCACGGTGAGCGGCCAGGCGCCCGGTGCGGCGTCTTTGAACTGTAGCGTGCACTTTTTACTCGTGCCCGGTTTGATCGCGCCGTAGAGCAGAGGCAACGGTGAGTTCGTCGCCGTTCCGTGCAGCGTGGCGGCGGTTACGACGGTGTTATACGCGGTGGTTGCGCGCGCATTGGTGATGGTCACCGTTACGGTGATAAGCTTGCCTTTGCGGACCACCGAGTTGACCGAAAGGGTCAAAGCCGATTCCACGGTTACGGTCACCGACTTCGTATCCGTCAGGCCGCCGGCATCGGTCACCGTCACATCGAAGGTGAAGGTGCCCACTGCAGTCGGTGTCCAGGTGAAGTCACCCGAACTTGGATCGATGGCGGCGCCATCTGGGGCGTTCGCCAGGCTGAAGGTCAGCGTATCTCCGGTGTCGGGATCGGTGGCCGTGGCCGTGAAGGTTAACGGATTGCCGGCGATGCAGGTGAAGGCGGTGGCCGGCAGCGTCAGCACGGGCGGCTGATCGGTCTGCTGATATTCATAGGCGCCCATATCGACGATGTCGTTGACGATGCGGGGGTTGCCCGCCAGGTCAGTTGTTGAAAAGTCAGGGAAGGTGAAGTCATTACTGCCCATATCAATACAGGGGGACCCCATGGTTAGCGCCAGGTCGCCCGGATCGTCGTCGGCGGTGCCCAAAGCGCCATCCTCGCCTGCACCAGGAGCGCGCACGAAGGCCGGGTCGGCGTCAATGTTGCCCGTGCCGATCCAGCCGCCCTCGATGTCGCAGTAGCTCACGTTAGGGTCGTATAGCGTATCACCTGTCATTCCCATCTGGTCGGGTTCGCCGTTGGCCAGGTTGCCCCAGAGGATGCTGTTCGCCAGGATCGCCATCCCGTCCGCGAGGGCGATGCCCCCGCCCACCGACTGGGCTGCCGTGGGGTCGGCGGCGCTGGCGGTGACCGTGTTGCCGCTGAAGGTGCAGTTAAACACGTCTAGCTTGTAGGAGAATAATGGGCCAATGGCTCCGCCGGTCGCCTCCGCGTCGCCGAAGGAACTGCCGTTGGCACAGGTGGCGCTGTTGGCGCTGAAGGCACAGTTGACGGCGGCGAACTCACCGAGGCTCAACACCGCGCCTCCGGTCGGGGTGATCGTCGTGTCATCCGCCGCATAGATGAGACACACCCAGTTATTGGTGAATTGGCAATTCAACGCCACGACAAGCTCACTCGCGACAATCGCCCCGCCGGCAACGAAATTAGCGCCGATACTCTCCGCCGTCTCGCTGGTGGACTCGGCGTGGTTGCCGCGGAAGACACAGTCCATCAACAACATCGGATAGTCGGTTTCTTCCTGGTCATTACCAGCTCCGGAAAAGAAGATCGCGCCGGCGGCGAAAGGGGTACTGTTGTTGGTAAAGGTGCACCCGGTCACGTCCAATTGCGCTCCGAATGACCCGACCGCACCGCCGTATAATCCCGCGCTATTGCCATCGAAAGTGCAGCCATCAAGCATCGTGTAGGCATCATAATTGTCTATCGCGCCTCCCACGCTCATCGAGGTATTCCCGCTGAAGGTGCTGTCCGTCACCGTCATCGGGCACGACATGGCCGTAATCGCCCCGGCATACCCGTTCGTGGTACCCGCAGAGGGTGACGCATTCGTGGTGAAGGTGCAGCCGGAGACCACCAGCGAACCGTCGCTTACGAGGATCGCGCCGGCGCCCGCGTCGGTGGTGTTGCCAGTAAACGCACTGTCGGTCAATGTGATGTTGGCATTGGAGGCGGTGATGGCGCTGGCGTAGTAAGCGTCCTCTGCCGTCGCGGTGTTATTCAGGAATGTGCAGTTCGTGACGGAACAGGACGCATTATTGATCAACATCGCGCTGCAGGCTGTTGCGCAGTTTTGCACGGTTATGTTGTCGAGGGTCATCGTGCCGCCGAATATCGCCAGGAGGGTCGTGACGGCAGTTCCAGTGAGCGTCCCGGGACCATTGATGGTCATATCGCTAGAAATGTCCAGAGGCGCCACCACGGTAATCGTGGGATTGTCGACCAGCACGATGGTATCCGCTTCGCCGTTGGCATTGGCCTGCACAACGGCGGCGGTAAGGTCATCCGCGGTACTGACGGTAAATACCATGGCGCGCACCGGCGCAACCGCCAGGAATAACAGCACGACTGCCCCCGGCAACACACCGGTGAAGAACCTGGTGAACATCCGCATGCTCCTTTCGTTGGCACAGGCCTGGAGATGCCGCATACCGCCGGTCACGCCAGGTCCCGTAAACATCATGAGTCGAAAAAACGACAGATCTCTAGCACGCCCTGCACTGCAGGCGCCCGTAGCGGTTATCGTTGACCATTACAACCGCCTGATCGGAAGTGTTGATGTTGCTGCCAGCCGCTGTTCTTCAAGGTAGCGAAGGCCGGGCAGGAGACTGCAGAACGAAATATGCGTTGGGTGGCAGTGCAACACTGTAATCTTAAGGAAGATGCCCGGGGCTGTCTGCGCGGGAAATCCCCGGCATTTTGTGGGGGATTTCCCCTACATGGAGCATGACGGAACGCGACAGGCGCTCATGTGTGGACGATGGCGTGGTGCACCACTCTCCGCTTCCGGGGCACCCAGACATTATCAAATATCGAAGGCGGAACAGAACGGTGAAAATCGCCGTGGCACTTTCGCACCGGCGAAACGAAGGCACAACGAAAAAAACCGCCGGAGAGCGAACTCTCCGGCGGTACAATGGCAGCCCCTAGGGGATTCGAACCCCTGATCTCCTGGCTGAGAACCAGGCGTCCTAGGCCTCTAGACGAAGGGGCCACGGCGTGTCAGGATTGCTCCGGACGGATATAAGATAGCAAAAGGGAGATGCATTGTCAACCTGCTACGGACAGGATTTCGCCGCATCAGGGTCGAAATGGACTCTGTGGAGGACACGATGTGAAGGAATGGCGCTTTATGCCACCGGTCGATGGGCCGGGGGCGTTTCATATGGCGGCGGACGTGGCGGTGCTGGAGGCGATTCGCGCGGGACGGTCGGGCCCGGTGCTGCGCTTTTACCGGTGGACGCCGCCGTGCGTGACCCTGGGGAAATTCCAGCCGGCGGAGGGTAATGTGCGCCTGGAGGATTGCGCAGAATTGGGCTTCGACGTGGTACGGCGCCCCACCGGTGGGCGAGCGATTCTGCATCACCGTGAGGTGACCTTCAGCATGATCATCGCCGAGCAGGACCTGCCGCAGGCGGGCACCAGCATCATGGACAGCTACCGCGTGCTGGGCACCGCGCTGGTGGACGGTCTGTGCCGGCTCGGGCTGGACGCGGAGCTGGTGGACCGCAAGGCCAATACCCGCAGTGGCGACCCGCCGTCGATGTCGGCGGTGGGCAACCCCGCCTGCTTCGCGGCCAAAGCCCGCTGTGACCTGATGGTGAGCGGCCGCAAGATCATCGGCAGCGCGCAGCTCCGCAAGGACGGCATTATTTTGCAGCAGAACTCGCTGCCGCTGTCCGTGGATTACCCGATCTGGGGGCAGGTCTTCTTCCGCTCCGATTGGGAAGCGGTGATGCGCGACGGCATGGTCGACCTGTGGACCGCCGCCGGCCGTGAACTGCCGGAGGATGACGTGGTGGCTGCCATTGCCGACGGCTTCACCTCCGCGCTGGGCGTGAAGTTCGTATCAGGCAGCTTCACTCCGGAAGAGGAGCGTCGGGCGTGGGAGCTGGCGCCGGAATATGCGGTGCAGGCGATACAAGCAGTAGGCTAAGCCGATTCGGAAAATATTCCTGGGATCGCAGGAGCTGTTGCGGACAAGCGATTTGACGTAGACAGCCAGGAAGATTACATTATAACCGGTTGCCAGGGCACGGCTCTTACTCTTTCTCTTTCTCCCCTGCGTGAAGAAGCGACCGGGAGGAAAGCTGGAGAGTAAGAGTAAGAGGATAGGTGGTGGGCAAGGGGGGACTCGAACCCCCACACCTTGCGGTACCAGATCCTAAGTCTGGCGCGTCTGCCAATTCCGCCACTCGCCCAAGGTAAGCTGAGCGTATCACAGCGCTTTTTTGGCGTCAAGCGAGGATATGTGTATACAACCGTTGAACCGAGGATCGGGATCGTGAATCGTGACACAACGAGCCGGATGCGAAAGACCCTGGTATACCTGGCGATGGCTTGCCTGGTGCTGGCGGCCGGGTTCGTGGTTTTTCAACAACAGAGTCTTCAACAGGCTGCGCCTCCCATCCAACCGCCGTCCAAACCGGTTCCGCCGCCAAAGCCGCAGCCCATCACGCTGACCTTTGTCGGCGACATCCTGCTCGATGAAGGGGTAGATGTGGTGGCGAAACAGCACGGCACCGCCTACCTGTTTTCCGGTGTGGCGAAGCCGTTCACCATGGACAACCTGACCGTCGGCAACCTGGAGTGCGCCGTTTCCACGCGTGGGAAGGCCGAGGATAAAACTTACACCTTTCGCGCCGATCCCGCGCTGCTCGCCGGGTTGAAGCAGGCCGGCATCGAGGCGGTGACGCTGGCCAACAACCACGCGCATGATTTCGGCCGGCAGGCAATGCTGGACACCCTCGACCACGTGCGCGCGGCGAAGATCACGGCGGTGGGGGCGGGGAGAAACGCCGATGAGGCCTACCGTCCCGCGTTCATGGCCGTGGGCAAGCAGCGGGTGGCATTACTGGGCGCCTCACACGTGCTGCCGAATAATAGCTGGGTTGCCCGCGACAATCGGCCCGGCATCGCCTCCGTTTATGATTCGGCGCGTGTGTTGAAGGAGATCCGCCAGGCGCGCACGAAGGCGGACCTGGTGGTTGTGTATTTCCATTGGGGCAAGGAGAAGATGACGCGGCCGGTGCCGCATCAGCGCGAGCTGGCGAAGGAGTGCATCGATGCCGGCGCCGACCTGGTGATCGGCAGTCATCCGCATGTGCTGGAGGGCTTTGAGTATTACAAGGGTCGGCTCATCGTCTACAGCCTGGGCAATTTCGTCTTCAACAAACGCACGAGATCCACGATGATCGTACAGACGACCTTCCTGGACGGGAAGATGCAAAAGGCGACGGTCATCCCCTGCACTTACGCGAAATATCGCCCACTGGTGGCAACCGCGCCGGCGACGAGAAAGACGCTGCTGGCGAACCTGCAAAATATTTCCTATGGGGTGACGATCGGGACGGACGGGGTGCTGAAAGAGAAGAAATAGGCGGTACAGGAAGCATGGGAGAGGCAAAAATCGTATTCATCCCATTTCGCCCATTCCTCCGGTATCACATCCCCTGAAAAGGAACTGTCCACGCCGGCACAGAAACAACAAGCATCATCACGTCACGGTACCAGCCCATGATTATCGATATCCACACCCATGCCTTCCCTGACCCGTTGGCGGAGCGCGCCGTCGCCACGCTATCGAGGGTCGCGCAGGTGCTCCCGCATTCGGACGGCACCTGCGAGGGGCTGCGCCATTCGCAGCAGGTCGCGGGCGTCGACCTGTCCGTCATCGCCCCCATCGCCACCAAGCCATCGCAGGCGCGCGCGATCAACGCCTGGGCGGCGGAGGTGAACCGGCAATATGATGACCTACTTTGCTTCGGCAGCATCCACCCAGCCCAGCAGGATTGGCAGGAAGAGATCGCGCACATGGTCGAGGACGGCATCCGCGGCGTGAAGTTCCACCCCGATTACCAGGATTTCTTCGTGGATGAGCCGCGCCTGCTCCCCATCTACCGCGCGCTGGCCGACGCGAAGTTGATCGTGCTCTTCCACGCCGGCGTCGACATCGGCCTGCCGCCCCCCGTGCATTGCCCCCCGCCACGGCTGGCGCAGGTGCTGGACGCAGTGCCGGAACTGACGATCATCGCCTCGCACATGGGCGGTTATGCGCAGTGGACGGACGTGCAGAAGTATCTGCTCGGCCGGGAGCTGTATCTCGACACTTCCTACTCGCTGGCAGACCTGGGCGCAGATTACATGACGGCGCTCATCAAAGGCCACGGCACCGAGCGCGTGCTGTTTGGCACCGACTCGCCGTGGACCGACCAGTCCGCCCAGGTGCGGGCCATCAGCGAGCTGCCGCTGACCGATGATGAAATATCGGCAATCCTCGGTGAAAATGCCCGCAAGCTGCTGGGCAGGTAAACTCGAGAACTCTCCCCCAAGGTCCCGAAAAGGTGTTGTCCGGCAGAGTGACCTGTCGGCAGGAACGCCCCGTACCGGCAGCGAATTACCAAATCACGGCATAAAATCACGTCATATATTCTATATTTATACAGTGATTAAGGAAAGTTAATCGAGAAAATTGTGTGGACTGGTGAAAGCCGATTATAATGGGCAGTGAAAGAGCGGCTGTACTGCACGTTCTACTGAAAAGGACCGGCACGATGCCGGCCTCTTTGCGGTTTGCGGTCACCGCGCGATTCGACAAGTTTTGGCCGCGGGAAGGATCCCGACAAGGGAAGTGGAGCACGTGATACTCGCATCAGGATTATTAGTCTGGAATGAAGTCGCCGCGGTGCCCGTGACGGTCGTCGTGGCGGTGGCGCTCGGGGTGTTCCTGTGGTGGCAGCTCCGCCGGATGGAAACCCGGCTGACGCCCCCGCCGCCGGCAATCGAGCCGCCGTCGGTGGTGGACGAAGAGGAGCCGGAAGAGCCGGTCGTCGAAATGAACGAAGGTCCCGGCCAATTGCTGGTGCGCTTCCAATCGCTTCATAATGAGTTCGATCAGGCAACGAAGGAGTTGCAGCGCTACAACGGGTCGCGCGAGGTGCAGCTCCAGGGGTGGCAGCAGCTTTCATCCGATATTATCCGGCGTATCCTGCCTGTCCTGGACAACCTGGAACCCTACCTCGATGATACCGACAGCACCGCCTCCGACGTTGCGCAGCTTGCCTACGGGCGGCTGTTGACCGAACTGGTGACCATCGGCGTCACCCAGATCATCCCGACTCCCGGCGAACCCTTCGACGGCAAATATCACGTATTGGGGCCGGATTCCGTCGGCTACCCGCCGTACCGCGTGAAATCGGTAATGCTGCCGGGGTACCGGTTCTCACCGCGCATTCCCGGGGCATCGGAAATCGTGCTGAAGCCCGCCGAAGTCATCGTCGAAACCGACATCGACCATCCGGATGCCGAGCCCATCGAAGAAGAGCCACTGCCGGAGTTGACCGAGCTGGAGCGGGTGGCCGCTGCCATGTCGCTCGACGGTGACGACGATGCCATCGAAATCCGGCGCATGCCGCTGCCGGAGGATGATGACGAAGACGAGGGGACGATCAAGCGGATGCCGACGTCGCTGACAGAAGATTATTGACCGGATAGTTGGAAGAATCGAAGGGGAAGATGAATTTTTCTTCTCCCGGTGACCTTCCACCCATTCATCCGGTCAGCAAAACATCCGATGAACATTGAAGGGCAAGGTAATGTAGCAAGGGACGTGATCCTGTTTACAGTCGGTAGGGGGACTGATTCGTGGCAACGCTGGGCATAGATTTGGGCACGTCAAACTCCGCCGCGGCGATTTCCGTGGGCGGCGATGTCATTATGATCGAGCCGGCGGAAGGCGTGACGGATGAGGGAATGGTGTTCCCCTCCTATGTCGCTTTCAATGTCAACGGCAATGTTTCCTGCGCGGGCATCACCGCCAAACGGCAATTCCATTCCTCGGCCGACCTGGTGGTCCGTCACGCGAAACGGTTGATCGGCCGCTCCTATGATTACATCCGGCGCGAGATCAAGCAGACGCAATCCGCCAGTGTCGAGCGACGGTTCCTGGATGAATTCAAGGATCGTATCGAACGCGGCCCGACCGGCGACGTGCTGATGCGCATGGGCATCAACTACGTCGAGACCTATACGCCGCAGCAGCTTGCGGAGATCTTGCTGCGCAAGATCAAGGAGGATGCCGAGCCGCAGGTGCGCCAGTTGCTGGGCGCCGAGATCGATGGTGCGGTGATCACCGTGCCTGCCGGTTTCGACGACGCCCCGCTGCGCGCCACGCTGTGGGCCGGCGAGCAGGTTTTCGGCCAGGGCAATGTGCAGTTGATTCCCGAGCCGCTGGCCGCCGCCATCGCCGGCGGTGTGCAGCAGGACCAGGAAACCATCATGGTGGTGGACATGGGCGCCGGCACCACCGACATCGTGGTCGGCAACGTGATCCGCACCGGCTGGGCATTCAACTGGGCGCCGGTCACGCAGAGCTGCGACGATGAGCTGGGTGGTTGGGACATGGACTGCCTGATCCTGGAGCACCTGCTGCGCACCGACCAGAAGGAGCCGCACCTGCGCGAGATCTATCCGCACCTCGACCTGCGCACGCGCGGGCGGCTGATGGAGGCCATCGAGCGCGCGAAGATCGCCTGTTCCTCCACCGAAAGCGGGCAGGTCAGCGTGGTGCTGGAGGTGGACATCGGCGGGCATGTGGTGCGGAAACCTTTTGTTTCCACGCTGGATGAGAAAACAATCCGTACGATTGTCGCATATAAAGGCAAGAAAGCGGGTAACGATAAGGGGTCGGTCGTCGAACGATGCCGGCAACTCGTGGAAGATACCCTGATGGAGCTGGCGGACGAGGACCCGGGACGGCTGGAGGATGTGAAGGCCGGCATCGACCGCGTCCTGCTCGTCGGCGGCCCCATGCGCATGCGCTGCCTGTATGACATGATGTGTGAGGTATTCGCCGGGCATACCGAGGTGTTGACCCCGTTCGATCCGCTGAATCCGTTTCCGATGGAATGCGTGGCGAAGGGCGCCGCCCTGTTCCAGGGCGATCGCGTGATGCTGCAGGTTCCGCACACGCTGAGTATTTACGAATGGGGCAAAGGCGGTTACTATAGCGTGATTCCTCGCGGTACCCCGTATGAAGGCGAGGCGAACGCGTCCATCCTCATCGAAGTGGATGAAGGGCCGACCTGGCTCGATATCATCACCGAGAAGGAGAACGTGTCGCTGCCCAACTATCCGGTGCGCGAGCACCTGGTGCGCGTGCCGAAAAAGGGCAAGCTGGAAGTGACGCTGCACTGGGACACCAAGGGCTGCCGGGTGGATCTCGGCGGATCGGGGATCACGCATACGGCCATCCCGCCCATCAGCGACCAGACCACGCTGGCGGAAGATTTCGAGCGCCAGTTTTACAACTTGCTGAAGACGGCGCACAGCCTGCGCGAGCTGGTAAACGACGCCGAGGTGCGCCAGCGGGTGGGGGACATGCTGGTGCGGCAGCTCAAGCGCATCGCCCCCGGCGACGTGCAGCTGCTCATCGATGTCGATCCCGACCTGGCGCTGGACGAGTGGCGGCTGGACGGGCGCATGCTGCGCGATTACGTGGAGACTGAAGTCAACCGCCTGTTGAGTATTCCGGAAGAGGACCTGAAGAAGTGCGACAACCTCGATCCGGAGTACCTGGAGAAGCTGCAGGAGGACGAACTGCGGCTGATGCTCCACCGCGGATACGCGGAGGGGGCGAAGGTGCGGGCGAAGGCGCGCGGCATCACCGAGCGCGCGTATGAAGTGGCGCGCATCATCCGCAACGTCTCGCGCGGGCGGGTCACCATCGATGAGATGCTGAAGGTGACGCGGCAATTGCTGCGCATCGCCGGAGAGACGGGCACGGGCGTGCCTTTCGAAGAGGACCTGGAGCACTTTTTGCAGCTCCTGGAGCGCGGTCAGCGTGACCGCGCGCTGATCGCAAACGCATCGATCCGCATGGCGGCGCTGGCGGACGTGCTGCACGATCAAGGAATCATCAGTCGCGACGCATTACGGCATACCAAATGGGTGGCGGCACAGGCAGAGGGATGAACGAACAAACCAGACAATCTGACAGCACGATCGACGACAGCCCTCGCAATTCGATGCTGGCGATGATGCTTAAGGCGCGGCGCATCTTCCCCTACGTGGTCTTTTTCGTGGGGGCCGTGCTTGGCGCCGCCGCGACCATCCGCGTGTTCACCGCCAGTGAAGCGCCGATGCGCGAGGTCGCCTGGCTACTGGTCTCGCTGTTGCTCTACTGGCTCGCCGTCGGGCTGCTGGAACGCAACGAGCGCTCATGGAAAATCTACCAGGCCGCCGGCGCCGTGCTCACCGGTGGGCTGGGTATCGCGCTGATCATCATTACATCGAAGGATATTTACCTCTGGATTACCTTCAAAGATGCGATCACTTCCGGCATGAGCATCCCCTGGTTCATCTCCGGCATAGCGCTGCTCATCTGGAGCGTGATGCTGGTCGCGAACAAAGGCGGCGCCTGCATGCTCTGGCAGATCGCCGTGTTGCCCATCGCGCTCTACTCCTTCTGGTGGTGGAAAACCCAGGTGGTGGGAGTGCTGGGCACGCAGCCCGGGCTGGTTGTGGTCTCCGCGCTGTATTTCGCCGCCAGCATGGGCGTGCTGCTGCTGATCTCCTTCCTGATCAATAAGCACGCTAAACCGAAGGAGGACCCGAAGTCGCGCAAGGCGTCGTGGCAGGGTCCGCGCTCGTTCCCCAGCAAATATCACGAGCTGCTGGCACGCGGCCGCCTGTGCGAGCTGTTCGAGCTGCCCTGCGAAGACCCCTGCCCGCTGGCCACCCAGGTGGTGTCGAAATACCAGAAGCGGCGCATCCAGTACCGGTTGTATCCGGATATCCTCGAACCGTTCGAGAAAGCCTATGCCATCCTGGTCACGCCGCAGAAGCGCGAGCTGTGCCGGGTGGCGCATGAAATTCTGCGCGCCAAGGAGAAGCAGCTGGGCAGCAAGCGGTATCAGGATCAGGAGATCTACCTGTGGAAGACCCTCTGGGACCGCCTGCAGGACGGCGAATACATGGGCGACCCACAGAAAGTCCTGCGCGATAAGAACCGGCTGCTGAAAGAGATCAACCCGCCGGACGAGAAATAGGTTTTTCATCATCTAATCAGCGGTGGAAGACCTATTCACAGTCTGGAAGGAGGCGAGAGCCCCGCCCGAGTTTAGGCAGGCTGACCTAAACTCGGGCGGGGCTCTCACCTCCTTCCAGGCTGTGAATGGGCCTTCCACCGCTGATCTAAGAATATATAGTTGTTTGAGCTAAGGCACAAACTTGCCATCCTGTCTTGCGATCAGCCACCTCCATCGCCACTTGCTGGAATACACCTAAGACAAGCTGCCATTCGTATGGCGGGTGTAACTGTCAAAGGAGGGGGCCGTTCATGCGTATCCGGCTGGTGATTCTCCTGTGCTGCGCGTTTCTCGGTATCGCGCCGGTGGTGGGGCAAACGATCTCGCCGATCTATCCGCTGGGACCGGAAGACGTCGTCTCCGTCACGGTGCTCAAGCATCCGGAATTCTCCGGGGAGTTTCTCATCCCGCCCGATGGGATGGTGAATTTCCCGGTGGTGGGCAAGGTGATGGTCAACGGCAAGACCACCGCCGAACTGACCGACGTGCTGGTGAAAGGGCTGTCAACACGCCTGAAAGCGCCTGAAGTTACGGTGACACTGAAGTCCCAACGCCTGCAGCGCATCTATGTGCTGGGTGCGGTGAAGACGCCCGGCATCCTCGATTACAAGGCCGGCTGGCGCGTCACCGAGGCGTTGGCGGCGGCCGGCGGCACGCTGGACAACACATTGCAAGCGGACGTGACCATCCTCCACGTTGACGGCACCGCCACGGACCTCAACCTCGGCGCCATCCTGCGCGAGGGGAAGGTCGGCGCGGATGCGAAGCTGGCGGCCGGCGACGTGGTGATGGTGCAGAAGCACTACGCCCGCATCGCCGTGCTGGGGTTCGTCAACAAGCCCGGCTACTACGACCTGGAGGACGGCAAGCCGCTGCGGCTGACGGACGCCATCGGCATGGCCGGCGGCACCGACATCAAGCGCGGTCAGTTGGGCGAAGTGGCGGTACTGCACACCCGGGAGGACGGCAAGCAGGAACGCAAGGTCTACAATCTAGAAAAATTCCTGCGCAAGGCCGAGATGAAACAGAACCCTGAGGTGGTTGCCGGTGACGTGATCTACGTGCCGGAGACAAAGAAACCGGACTGGACGACCATCTTCCAGGTCATCTCGTCGATTGGGATCACCGGGAGTTTGCTGAAGTAATCTACAGGCAAGGGTAGTTTGTCGTAGTGCTGTGAGGCGCGTGACTATTCACGAAATTCGACACTGGGTAACGGAAGGCTGGTGCTGGCGAGGATCGGGTCGGTAGGCTAGCCTACCGACCCGATCCTCGCCAGCACCAGCCTTCCGTATACCGACAGGCGCCTGACGGCGCTACTACGTACTACCCTTGCCAAACAGGAAATTCAGTGTATTCGTATTCGCCACCCGCACCTGGGCTTCGGCAGGCAAGCAGCGGAGCGCTGCCAGTTCATCCTCATACCGGCCTTTGAAGGTGAACTCCGTCCAATGTCCTTGTGCATCCTGGCGGCGGCAGATGTAGGCATAGGCGGGGGCGTCGGTACCCCAGACGATGGTGTCCGGGTAGGCGGCACAGAGAGAAGACATGACCTGGCGGTGGTCGGTCAGGTCCGCATCAATCAGCTCGGACGGCGAAATGACCGTGCCAAGCAGCGACCGCACGGAATCCGTCTGGATCTTCAGCGCGGCGGTATCGACCCAGACATTCGGCGTTCTCGCCGCGCGTTCGAGGAACTCACGGAAGAAAAGCAGCGCGTGCGCCAGGCAGAAGCGCAGGGTGGGGCGGGTGTCAATAACTTTGAAGACGTCACTGGTTTGCGAGTATTCCTCTCCCGGCACCGGGCTGGTGTGGATCAGCAGCGGCAGGTTCCGCTCCTCGGCGAAGTCGAGAAATGCCCCGCCGGCGCTCAGCAGTTCTCGCACGTGCGACTGGCTCAACACCGGGTTGATCTTGATGCCGTAGAAACCGTAGGTCTCCCACAACTGTTCCAGTTCTGCCAACTGTCGAGGGATCTCACGCTCGGTGTCGATGCTCACGAAGGGGAGGAAACGCCCGGCCAGCTCGGGGCAATAATCGTAGATTTCTCGCAGCAGCAGTGCATTCTCCGCGGAGTAGGGGGCCGGCGATACCGGCTGCGCCGTTTCTCGGAGCGTTCCTTCGACGACACTTCGGAAGTCGAAATGCAGATGCGAGGTGAAAGGGAAGACCACGCTGACATCCACCCCGCCGGTTAGCTGCTGGTACCGCAGCCCCTCTATCGTCGAGGCATACGGGTACTCGCCGCGGGCATACGTCTCCAGGCTCACCCCGGCGTGAGTATGGACATCAATCGTCTTCCCTTTCAGCTCCTCTCTCTTCACCCCTTCACCCCTGTCGCCCACGCATGCCCGCCTTCCGTCGGCAGCGGATCGGTGCGCAGCGGCACATCCCACGCGTAATCGTCGGCCACCGCGCCGAGAATAGACAGTTCGCTGGGCAGGATCTGCAGGATGGAGGAGGGCACCAGCGGCGTCACCGGTCCATGGGCGGCCAGCCGCGTGATGAAGCGCTGCCAGGCATAACCGCCGCTCACGTAGCCGCAGTTCCAGAAGCTGACCAGCTTTGAGTTCTTCAGGTCGCGCGGGCCCACGGTGTAGGCCTTCGACGGCACATACGCCCAGTCACCCGACCCGCCGTTGTCGGAATATACGGTGCTCTGCATGATGGTGATTGGGTGCAGCTCGACCAGTCGTGCCCCGGCCTGCAGATACGCATCGATGTCGTCGCCGAATTCCTTCCCCAGGTGCGACTCGAAGAAGGCGATGTGCCCGCACCAGCCGATGCCGCCGTAGCAGATGTCCGCGCCGCCCAGGTCCTCGATCATCCGGCTGTAATGCCCGACGTTCTCCTTGCCCGGGAAGTGGATTTGCGACTCCGGCATGCGCAGCTTGGGGTCGATCTTGCTGAAGAAATCCTCGCGCATCCAGTACTGGAAGCCGTGCGGCCAATCGGCAGGCGCGCTGTTCCCGTCCTGGTCGGCCCACTCGTCCATGTTGAAGGTGTGCACGTGGCTGCAGTCGATGCCCATGATGTTGATCAGGTGCGCCACCCAGCGGTAATGCGGCCACGGCGCCGGCAGGATCATCACATGCTGGCGTCCCTCGTCCCGCGCCCGCTTGATCCCCGCCACCACGTGCGTGGCGAACTGGAAGAAGAAATTCGCTTCATCGTCGATGATGCGGATTTTAAAGTTCGGATTCGGGTGGTTGCACAGCTCCGCGCGCGGAATCTTCCGCACCCGCTCGCACACCGCCTGGTCGCGAAACGAAAGAAACTGCGCCGGCTCGAAGAACCAGTCGGACATGGGACACCTCCGTAAAGGGGTTGTCGTATCTGGTGTATGGTTTCTGGTTTGTCGAGGAACTATCCTGCCGGATATAGGCCAGGTGTGGAAGGAGATTCACGGTTTGGAAGGAGGCGAGAGCCCCGCCGATGACCGATAAGCTTGCCGAAAAACGAGCGGGGCTCTCGCCTCCTTCCAGACTGAGAATCAGCTTCCACCGCTTGCCTATACCTGATACGCCCGCACCTGTTCCATCACCCGGTTCGCCGTCTCCACGTCCGGCACATCGCTAACGTGATACAGCACGCCGCCGGTCAGGGTGTGGGCGGTCAGGGCGGCGATGAAATCGGCATAGTTCACGCCGACGGTGAACGGCACGTCGCCGGCCTTCTGCCGCAGCTCGGGCAACATGTCGAACGCCTGCGGGAAGCCGGTGTCGTCGCCGAGGAAGATCGCCTTCAAGCCTTTCAGCGTAGAGGCTGCCGGCAGCAGGTGGCGGCCGTTGCCGTGGAGGTGGATAATGCCGCCGTCATAACGCGCCATGATGCGTTCCGCCGGCTCGCGGCCCCACTCCTCGAAATAATCGACCGACGCCATGTGGAAGGGATCGAGGCTTTCCGTCACGACCCGGCCGGGCAGCCACTGCGCCGCAAAGCTGCCGGTGCCGCCGAGGGTGAGGGGAATCTGCTGGAAGAAGTAATCCTGCACCTTTGTGTTCAGCTCATAGGCAAAATCGATGGCGCGGCGCACCTGCTCGGGGTTGTCGATCAGCTCCTCGTACGTGCGCCCGGCGCCGAACAGCTCGAACACGAAGTTCAAGCTGTCGATGAGGATGAAGTGGCTGATGGCGAACTTGCCATTCGCGCCTTGCCGGAAGATTTTGAGCTGGTTCCGGTAGCGACGGCCCCACAGGTTCTCGAAGCTGATGGTCAGGCGGCCGAGTTCCGACCAATCACTGATCAGCGGCGGCACCATCGAGGAGATCCAGCCGGTGTTGGTGTCGCAGAGCAGCCGTACCTGCCCGCCCAGCAGCCCGCCATAGAGTCCCTGGTCCATCTCGCTGGGATATGCGGCGGGAATGGAGTCGTCGAGGATGTCTTTCCGCTCGGTGAATAACGCGTCCCAGAAATAAATCCGCTCTTCGGGGTCGGGATATGCGCAGTATCCGGCTTCATGCGTCGCCGCAAACTCCTTGATGGTGCGTCCCGGCGGCAGATTCATCACCGCGAAGATACGGTCCGAGGCTTGCCGCTCGTACAGAGATTGCAGCCGCTCGATCCGAGCTGCAGCATCCGGACAGTAGTTCAACATGGTTATCTGACGCCCCCCGACGACTGGAGTCAAGTATCAGCATACTGATTAATAGTAAGGCTGTCAAAGGTTAGTCTAATTATTCCTACGCAAGCGTTCTTTCTGCTTGCGCACGGCCTGCTTGGCGGTGAGGTGCCGTTTCGGTTCAGCAGGACCCTGGGTCGGGGATTTGCCTTGCAGCAGGATGATCTTGTCGCGGAGTTGGGCGGCTTCCTCGAATTTCAGCGCCTTGGCGGCGACGAGCATCTTCTTTTCCAGGTCGGCCAACTGGTCGTCCAGGCTCTTGCCGGATTCATCGCCAACGTAATATTCCGGCTCCTCCTCCGCCACCATGCCGGCGGTGAGCAATTCGCGGATGTCTTTCACGATGGTGGTCGGGGTGATGCCATGCTCTTCGTTATAAATGACCTGCACGGCGCGGCGGCGATTGGTCTCGCCGATGGCCCTTTCCATCGAATCCGTGATTTCGTCGGCATACATGATGACCTTGCCGTTGACATTGCGTGCGGCGCGTCCGATGTTCTGCACCAGCGAGGTTTCCGAGCGCAGGAAGCCCTGCTTGTCGGCGTCGAGAATGGCCACCAGCGTCACTTCCGGCAGGTCCAACCCCTCGCGCAGCAGGTTGATGCCCACCACCACGTCGTAAATGCCCAGGCGGAAGTCGCGCAGGATTTCCGAGCGGGTGAAGGTCTGCAGGTCGCTGTGCAGGTAGTGCACCTTCACTTCCAGGTCGACCAGGTAGTCGGTCAGATCCTCCGCCATCTTCTTCGTCAGTGTGGTCACCAGCGCGCGCTCGCCCTTGCTGACCCGGTCCTTGATCTCCCCCAACAAGTCGTCAACCTGCCCGCGGGTGGGCCGCACCTGGATCTCCGGATCGATCAGCCCGGTGGGGCGCACGATCTGCTCGGCGACCTGCGCGCTGTGCGCGCGCTCATACAGGCCGGGAGTGGCGGAGGTGAAGATCACCTGTCCGATGCGGTTCTCGAACTCCTCGAAGGTCAGCGGCCGGTTGTCGAATGCGCACGGCAGCCGGAAGCCGAACTCCACCAGCGATTCTTTGCGCGAGCGGTCGCCGGCATACATGCCGTGCAACTGCGGCACCGTCTGGTGCGACTCGTCGATGATGCAGACGAAATCCTTCGGGAAGTAATCCAGCAGCGTGAACGGCGGCTGCCCCGGCTTGCGGCCGTCGAAGTGGCGGCTGTAGTTCTCGATGCCGTTGCAGTAGCCGACCTCGCGGATCATCTCCAGGTCGTAGCGGCAGCGCTGCATGATGCGCTGCGCCTCCAACAGCTTATTGTGTTGGATGAACCAGTCGTAGCGGATCTGCAGTTCCGATTCGATGGCCTGCAGCGCCTCCTCGACCTTCTCCGGGTCGGTGGCGTAGTGGGTGGCCGGGAAGATGGCGGTATGGGCCGGCTCCTCCAGCACCTCGCCGGTGAGCGGGTCGATGATGGTGATGCGCTCCACGGTGTCGCCGAACATCTCTACGCGGGTCACCTGCTTGGTGTCTACCGCATGCACCTCCAGCACGTCGCCGCGTACGCGGAAGGTGCCGCGGTCCAGGCTGATGTCATTGCGCTTGAACTGCAGGTCCACCAGGTGGCGCAGGATTTCATCGCGCAGATAATCTTCGCCCACCGCCAGTTGCACGGACATCTTCTGGTAGTCTTCCGGTGAGCCTAATCCGTAAATGCAGGAGACCGAGGCCACCACGATCACGTCGCGGCGCTCCAGCACGGACTGGGTGGCTGAGTGGCGAAGCCGGTCGATCTCTTCGTTGATGGCGGAGTCTTTCTCGATGTAGGTGTCACTCTGCGGGATGTAGGCTTCCGGCTGGTAATAATCGTAATAGCTGACGAAATATTCCACCGCGTTCTCCGGGAAGAGCGCGCGGAACTCCTCGCAGAGCTGCGCCGCCAGCGTCTTGTTGGGCGCGATCACCAGTGCCGGCCGGTTGAGACGCGAGATGATATTCGCGACGGAGAAGGTTTTCCCCGACCCTGTCACCCCCAGCAGCGTCTGCATGCGGTCGCCCCGCTCCAGACCCGTGATGAGCTTATCGATGGCCTGCGGCTGATCCCCATTGGGGCCGAATGGACTGACGAGTTGAAATGGTCGAGACATAACAACCTATTATACTCGTTTTTTGAGGCGAACAGAAGAGTGCAAAGGAGAACGGAAGGGTGGAAGGTTGGAAGAATAGATGGGGTCACGATTATGGTTCAGTTGTCGAGTTCGTAGATGTCATCTTCAACAACGGTTTCCACTGAATTCATTTTGTGTTGTGTCGCCGCAAAGACGCCGACGACCAGAAAGCATTTCCTGTTTCCATGCGGGTAAACGAAATTGATGGTGAATTCCTGGTTATCGATTTTACACTTCCGCTGGTATACCGAGGGCATCGATACTTCCAGGCGTTCTGATCCACTCGGTATTGGCGGTGTTCTATTCGCCCAGGAATATAAGCGGTTCATCAATCGAAAAGCTGTTTGGTCGCACTCTACGGCGATTAAGTGTAAATCATCCAGCGCATCATCGCTATAATCTATTGCTGCCACTTCTACACAACCTCTAGCTTACATTATTCTTCAGGTTCTTCTTTATATGGTGGCAATCCCAGTTGCCGCCTGACTTCTTCGTCTGAATGCGGTTCTTTGCCTTCCTGTTCATCCTCAAGCGCTTTTAAAGCTCTATCTTCGCCAATAAATTGCATTAACCTTTCCACGGAGGCCAGAGCATGGATCGGTATGATAGCTGCACAAGGTTTTCCATGCCGGTTGATAACAACCGGTTCACTGCGATAAATGACTCTGTTCAGCAAATCAGCAAATTTCGCCCTGGCCTTTGTCGCACTCGTCGATACCATGTCGCTTCCCTCCTCGGGATGGGATAGAGATAGTATACCACATGAACGGTGAAAATATACAATTTATACAATTTGTATATTCGCTTATGAGGCTTCGGCTGGGTGCCCGGTACGTATGCGGGCGAGCAGGATGCTGCCAATGATGGCGCCGAGTGCTCCGTAAAGGAAGGCGGTGATTGGGCCGAGATTGGATAACAGCGACACTTGAAGCGGATTATGGATGCCATGTAGTTTGATCAGGTGCGTGCCCAAACGGCCCAAGAAGGTCCACAGCACGCCGGCGACGCCGCTGGCGACGAGGGCGGCCACGCCGTTGACGGTGCCGAGCAGACCGATGGCGCTGGCGCGGATGCCGGTGGGGACCAGGTCGACCGCCAGCGCTTTGCCCACGCCATCGGTGGCGGCAATGTAGAGGCCGTAGATGGCGAAGAGCGTAGCGAGCTGCCACAAGGCATTCGCGAAGGCGAAACCGAGGTAGACCAGCGCGAAGATCAACAGCCCGCCGATCAGCACGCGCTTGCGGCCCAGTACATCGGACAGGTGGCCGAGATAGGGGCTGGCGGCGGCGTAGATGATATTATAGCCGACGTAGAGCAGGATGGTGAGCTGCAGCGCATCGGTGGGATCGGTGACGTTGAGCACGCTCTTCGCGCGCAATATGAGAAACACGTCGCTGGAATTCGCCAGCGCGAAGGCGCCCCAGGCAATCAGGTAGCCGCGGAACGCCGGCGGCAGCGCGTGGAAGGCGATCTTCGGCACCTCCTTCACCTGCGGCGGGCGGCGTTTCTCGCGCGCGAGGAGCACCAGGAACGCGCCGATGACGCCGGGGATGAAGGCGATGTAGAAGATCTCCCGCGGCACCGTGCCGTGGAACCGGAAAACAAATGCCAGCGCCGCCAATGGCCCGAGGATGGCGCCCAGGGTGTCCATCGCCCGGTGCCAGCCGAAAGCGCGGCCACGGTAGGCCTGGCTCACCGAATCGGCCAACAGCGCGTCGCGCGGGCTGCTGCGCAGGCCTTTCCCGAAACGGTCCGTCACTCGCGCAATCAGTACCAGCGGCCAGCCCAAGACAACCGCCGCGATCGCGATCAGCGGCTTGGCCGCTGCTGAAATGAGATACCCGGAGAAGACATACGGTTTCCGCCGACCGGAAAGGTCGGACAGCCGCCCGGACAACGTGCGCAGCAGGCTGGCCGTCGCTTCCGCGGCGCCCTCAATAAACCCCACCACCGCCACTGGCGCGCCCAGCACGGCGGTAAGGAAGATCGGGATCAACGGATACAGCATCTCGGAGGAGATATCCGCGAAAAAGGAGACCCATCCCAGCCGGATGACGTTGGGCGTCAGTCCGCGGAATGGGCCGGAAGTATAACTCTCCTCGCCTGTCCAGGTCTGTTCCGTTTCCTCCGTCATGGGCGCCGGCTACCTTTCGAAACCAATCGTAGTATGCACCCGCGGGTTGCGACGCGGGTGCATACTGTATTTTATTGATCCCCCGGTCGGTTTACACGGGCAACCGTTGCCGTGACGATAAAACGGCACATTTCGCATCCTGAGATGCCGGTTTCCTACTCTTCGCCCCCCATGTCGCCCATGTTGAAATCCATATCTTTCATTGCTTTGCCGCCGAGCATGATGGAGATCGTCGTCTTCGTCTGCACGCGCGGCAGCGGCTGGCCCTCCGCTAGCGCGGTGCCGGTGCCGAAGCCGGTCATCGCGAACATCACGGAATCGCATTCCTGGAAGATGCCTGCCGGCACGGTCACTTCCACACGATCCGCTCCCATAAAGGCGGTCTCCGCCACCAGTTGGCGCACTTCACTCATCTGCAGGTAATCCCAGCCGAAGCTGTCGATCTTTTTCACTTCCGACGAACTCCAGGTGATAAGCGTGTTCTTCCCCTTCATGCCCATGATGGAGGCATGGTAGCCCAGCACGCCGGGGATGGTCTTCCAGTGGAACGTGATCGGCTTGCTGAAGTCGATTTTCTTGTCCAGCTTGGGGCTGGAGAACTCGATGGAGTTGAGGAACTTCACCGTGTCCGGCACGTCGATGGCCACGTTGCCGGTGTAATTTGTGGTGAGGGCATAATGACCGGTCAGGCTCACCTCCGGCTCGATGGCGCCGGGCTGCTCCTGGGTGGGCCAATAGCCGGTGGTCCAGTTCGGCTTATAATAATATTCGTTCTGCTTGTTGGCCTGCTCGCGCACCACGTCCTGCTCGGTGGGGATCATGTCTTTGAACTTGATCGTCTCTGGCTGCCCCTTCTTCACGGTCGGTGAAGAGCCCCAGTAGCGGATGATGGTGAAATCGGGGATCGTGCCCGGATCGACGGGGCCGCCGGTTGTGCCCTTTTCCGCCGTCGGGCGATACAGATCGAGGTTCAGCGTCGGTCCCAACTTCAAGCCGCCCGGAATGGCCAGCTTAGCAAAGGCGTTTTTCGCGGCGATGCCCGGCGACCACAGCCGCACGGTGAGCAAACGCTGCGGCAACCCCGGCATGGTCATGCCCGGAGGGAGGGCCACGCCGGCCGGCATATTTTTCAACATCTCCGTCATGTCCGGCATGCCGGCGGTCTTCTGCACGGTCGTTTCCGCAAAGACGCCCAGGAAGGCCTGGTCATCCACCGCGCAGGCCAGCGCCAGCGACAGGAGCAACAGGAAACTCAACAGGGTGATGCGCATGGTTATCTCCTAGAGAATGATCGATCACTAGCATACCGGAAGGAAGGCCGTCCGGCAATATGTGAGTAGATGAAAGGCCTTTCGGGGACAGTCCCAGTACTGTTGAACGGTATCGGGGATAGTGCCCGAATAGTTACGCCGCACCCATCATTTTACTTTTGCAGGCACCTGCTTCTCCGGATACACGAAATCCGCGCTTCCGGCGGCGACGGCTTTGCCGGTGTCCACGCTGACGATGCGGGCGGTCAGCGTGATGGAGATGGAGAGCGGGTTCTCACGCAGCGGGATGATGCCCAGGCCGCCGGTGACCATATATTTCGCGCCGGTGGCCTGGCCGATGGCCGGCCAGTTTTTCGGGTCGGCGAGGGCTTTGGCGTCCAGCTTCTGCTCCTTGATTGCCTTGTCGATGAAGGCGCGATCGACCACTTCGAAATGCCCGGCTTCGTCCGCCTTGATCATCGCATTCGTCATCTTCTCCTGCGTCCAGGAGACGATGAGCTTCACGAAGTCGTCTTCGTTGCCCTGCGGCATCAGCAACTGGAACGGCGCCACGATCAGGCCTTCTTTGCTGATCTGCTCCAGCCGCTTTGAGGTTAGCGTGTCCTTCGCGAGTGCGGTAATGGCGGTGTCGGCGGCCTTCATGATTTCCACCAGGATCTGCGCCTGCCCATTGGGGGGTTGCGGCGGCGGCGGTGGCTGCAGGTCCGGCTGCGCCAGCGCGACGGAGCACAACAGCAGGCCGATGAAAATGGATAGGAGACGCATGGCAGAACCTCCTCGGTCTGGGCGGCAAGCCGCTGGAATATTATACGCACAAACGCAGGAAATGGTGTAACAAAAAGAGCGGCGCCTGTGGCCAGGCGCCGCTCCCTGCTTCAAGGTGATTTACTTGTTGGCCTGGGCCGCGGCCTTCACCATGTCGGCGAAGCCCGGCTTCAGCGCGGCGCCGCCCACCAGCGCGCCATCGATCTCCGGCTGCGCCATGATTTCGGCGATGTTGTCCGGGGTGGCGCTGCCGCCGTACTGGATGCGGACCTGCTCGGCTGCGCTGCCGAACATCTCGCGCACCGTGTTGCGGATGATGCCGATCACGCGGTTGCCTTCCTGCGGGTCGCAGACCTTGCCGGTGCCGATAGCCCATACCGGCTCGTAGGCAATGACCATGCTCGCCACCTGTTCGGCGGACAGGTTGTTCAGGCCGGCGCGGATCTGGCTCGACACCACGTCGTCGGTGATGCCGCGCTCGCGCTCGTTCAGGGTCTCGCCGCAGCACATGATGGGCGTCAATTGGTATTTGAAGGCCGCGTGGACTTTGCGGTTGACCACTTCGTCGTTATCGCCGAAGGCCGGCAGCAGTTCGTCGCTCCAGCCCGCCGGGATGGCGCCGAAGCGGCCGCGGCGCTCGGAGTGGCCGATGATGACGTAAGTGCAGCAGACATCCACCAGCATAGGGCCGGAGATCTGCCCGGTGTAGGCGCCCTTCTCTTCCCAGAACATGTCCTGGGCGCCCAGCGCGATATTGCCGCCGCCGAGGGCGTCGGCGATGGGTTTCAGCAGCACGGCGGGGGGGCACACCGCGGCATCGGCGCCGCTCACGCCCTGCAAGGCATCCTTTAACGTGTTGACCAGCGCCACACCGTCGGCGATGGTCATGTTCATCTTCCAGTTACCGGCAATCAAAGGGGTTCGCATTAGTCTCTCCAATCGTATGACGTTGGAATGCTGGAAGATTGGAAGGTTGGATGAATGGGATTTATTGTGAGCAGTGAGTAGTAAGTAGTGAGTAGTGTTTAGACCGGATCAGGTAACACCCTACGGACTACTGACTACCCACTATTCACTACTCACGAATAATCCCATTCTTCCACCCGTCCACCCTTCCACTCTTCCATAATACAAGCGGCAGGCAAAAAATCGCCCCGCCGGTGGGCGGGGCGAATGCTGGGCTTTACTCCGCCACGAAGGGCAGCAGCGCGACGAAGCGCGCGCGCTTGATGGCGGCGGCCACCATGCGCTGATGCTTTGCGCAGGTGCCGGTCTGGCCGCGCGGCTTGATCTTACCGCGATCGGTCACCATCGGCCGCAGGCGGCCGATTTCCTTATAATCGAGCGTTTTGATTTTATCCACGCAAAACTGGCAGGCCTTCGGGCGCGTTCGTCGGAACGTGCGCCCACCGGGACCCTTGGCCGCGCGTGGCTGATTCTCAGCAGAGGCCATACGTCTCTCCTCATATCGTCTGCCGGCAGAACCGGCAGGATATTATCGTCGGATATCCGCGAGGGATATCAATGTTTACTGATCGGCAAACGGATCCGTGATATCCGGCACGTCGAAGTCCGGCGCCTCTTCCGGCACGAACTCTTCGCGTGCGCCGGCATGACCACCGCCGCTGCGCGCCGGCACCGGAGCGCCCGCTTCCGCGCCTTCGCGCGGCTCGCGCGGACGGTCGAGGGCGCGGATGTTGTCCGCCACCACTTCGGTATTCCGCCGCCGTTGCCCGTCGGCCGTCTGCCACTGGCGAACCTGCAAACGACCTTCCACCAACACCAGCCGACCTTTCGTCATATACGTGTTCACGAACTCCGCTTGCTGCCGCCAGGTGACGACATCGATGAAGTCGGTCTCGCGCTCGCCCTGCGCATTCGCAAAGGAGCGGTCCACCGCCACGCGGAAATTCGCGACCGCGACGCCGCTCGGAGTGTATTTCAACTCCGGGTCTGTACACAACCTTCCAACCAAAAGCACTTTGTTTACCATGTCCAAACACCTCCGTATACATTGAGCCTAAGCATATATCAGAACAGCGTTGCCGCGTTTCTGCACGTGAATAACAACCGTGTCAGTGTGCACTGGCGAATTATTTCTCGTCTCGGCGTAAAATCATGTGACGCAAGATCGGTTCGGTCAGCTTCATCTGTCGATCCATCTCAGTTTCCAGCGCGGGGTCGCCCTGGAATTTCACCACGACGTAATATCCGTCGCGGCAGCCTTTGATGTCATATGCCAGTGATTGCCGTTCCCAGCGGTCTGCGGATTCGACTTCGCCTCCCATGGAAGCGATTAGTTCGTTGAAGCGGTCAACCAGAGCAGTGAGTTCGTCAGCCGAGAGGGTCGGCTGAAGGATATACATTACCTCATACCGTCGCATTATGTCACCTCCTTCCCACGGTCAAAATGGCCCACTCACTCACGAGGGGCAGGAAGGTACAGGGTTCGCACCCGTGTACAGGACCGCGCCGCAATGCTCGCGGCAACAGCCCCAAATCCTTGTGCGCACAGTATAACAAAACAATTCGGTTCCGGCAATAGCCGAAAAAATGGTTGCTTTGACGAGCGTGAGGTAAGAAGCAAGCCCGTGCCGTTCCGAACGCGGGCAGGACCCATGCGTATCGCGGCGAATACGCATGATATGTTATCCGATCCTTCTATCGGTCATCTGCAAAACCTGGAGCTCGACGATCTGCAGCGGTTGCGGCTGGCGCGCGGCTCCTCCGGGTATGCGCGGCACGGTGAGTTTGTATCACAGATGTATGACCTGGGTCAACCCGGTCAGGCGTGCGTGCGCTGGATCGAGGGGTGGACCGCCCCGCAGCGCTGGCGCAAGCACCCGGATAATCCCATTTACGGTCCGCACCGCTCCGGGGCGTGGGACACCTGGACGAACGGCGTCTCGATTGTGCCCACCGCCGACGGGCGCTACCGCATGTATTACGCGGGGAAGAAAGGCGAGGGCATCGGCTTCGCTGAGGCATCGGTGGATGATCCGCTGACCTGGACCGAGCACCCCGCCAGTCCCGTACTCCTTCCGCGCGACAACTGGGAGGGGAACCAGATCAACCAGCCGCGCGTGGTGAAGGTCACCGAGAGCCACTGGCGCATGTATTACACCGGCTGGGGCTTCGCGGGGCCGGGCACCAGTTGGGCGCTGGGCATGGCGGAATCCTTCGACGGCGGCATCACCTGGGCGCGCTACCAGGACGACCCGGTCATGGAACGCGGCGACGAGCACTCTCCGGACGGCGCCGGCGCCTGCGTGCCGATGATCCTGCAGATCGGCGGCCGCTGGCACATGTGGTACACCGCCGGCCAGCTCAATCCCGCCGGCCACCAGAATATCCACCTTTGCCTGGCTTTCTCCGACGACGGCATCCATTGGGAGAAATATCTCGGCAACCCGGTGCTGACCGACGACTTCCGCGACGGCGCCCCCCGCAGCGTCACCTCGCGCTGCTACGTGCGGCACGACAACGGCGTCTTCCGCCTCTGGTACTCCTTCGCCAAGCCGGATTACCGCATCTGCTACGCAGAGAGCCTTGACGGCATCACCTGGGAGCGCTCACCTATCGCCCCCGTGCTCGACGTCTCGCCGTCCCCCGCCTGGGACGATACCATGGTCGAATACCCGGAGGTGCAGATCGTCAACGGCGTCTACCGCCTCTGGTTCTGCGGCAACGGCTTCGGCTCCGTCGGCTACGCGGAGGGTATCCCGGAGACCAGCGTCACGGTGCACGCCCGCACCAGCGACGTCCCGGAAGCCTGGAGCGACTGGATGCCGGTCGCACAGGACGTTCCCATCGATGCGCGCCGCTACCTGCAGTTGCGAATCGAGCTCAACTCGGATAACCCGCAGTTGAGCCCGGCAGTGCACGGAATTGAAGTGGAACTGTGACCTGTATTCGAAAAACAAGTAAGCCGGTACGTAGTAAGCCACGCAGCCGCAGCGGAGTGGCGTCGTTGACCGGTAAGCCTTCTTATATACGAACGCCACTCCGCTGCGGCTGCGTGGCTTACTACGTACCGGCTTGCCTGATTTTTGAGGAAGTTGTGTATAAATGCTTTCATTATCAGCATTATGCTGGGTGCGCGATCCACATAATCCCATCATGCCGCCAAACCCGGACAGTGCATACGACAGCACCGCCTGCATGAACCCCTGCGTGGTGCGTGTGGGTGATGAGCTGCGCCTGTATTATGCTGGCGGCGATCGGGAGGGGCAGCGACGTATCTGCCTGGCTACCGCGCCTGTGGGTGAGCCGACCCGCTTCACCCAGCACGGCGTGGTCGTGGATATCGGCGCCCCCGGCTCCTTCAACGGACGCTGGTGTGTGCTGCCGAACGTGATTCAAGTCAACGGAAAGTGGCACCTGTATTTCTCCGGTCACGAGGGGACGAACCACGGCCTGCAGTCCTTCCCCGGCATCGGACTGGCCATCAGCGATGACGGTTATCACTTCGAGCAATATACCGACGAGCCGGTCGTTACCGGCGACCAGGTGGCGGCATACCCGCTGAACCGCGGTATCGCCGGCGGCAGCGTGATCCGCGTGGGAGCGGAATACCGCATGTATTACACGCTGGCGGTGGGCACACCGAATCCCGACGTGCGGATCGATCAGCGCAAGTATTGTGCGGTCTGCCACAGCGCGGACGGCCTGCGCTGGACCGATCACCGCATCGTGATGAGCCCACGCCCGGAGGTGCCCAGTGAGGACATCGCCGTGGCCACGCCGCTGGTGCGGCAGGAAGACGACGGTTTCCACATGCTCTACAGCGGCATCGGCTCCCGCTGGGGCAGTTATTCCATCGCGGAAGCGACTAGCCGCGACGGGTATGACTGGCAGCGCTCGGCCGGCGGCGTGGGCGTGGTGCTGGCGCCGGGCGAGCCGGAGAGCTGGGAATCCGGCATGGTGGAATACCCTTCGTTGCTGCCGGAAGGCAACGGTTTCCGCCTGTATTATTGCGGCAACGGGTATGGCGCGACAGGAATCGGTACGGCAATTGGTCTGTAGGGAACGCCCTCCGTGGCGTTCCTGTTCTCATATTTAAGAGAACGTGCGGATTAACACTGCCTGGAACGCCACGGAGGGCGTTCCCTACGGGAGGTAACATGGTAAAGCAAACGCAACAGGTGACCTGGGTGAACCCCGATTCAGATGTCCTGGAAAGCGCCGTCCGTGCCTATATCGGGCAGCACGGCGTGCGGGCATTCCTGGACGAGTATTACAACCTGCTCGGTACGCGCGCGCAGGCGGATTTCACGGCGGAGAACCACGCGCTGGCCGGGGCGCTTGGGCTGGCCGTCCCCGTTGAGGCGCTGCCCCTCACCGTGCCGCGCGAAGACATCTTCGGGATGATTTACTGGGCGAAGCTGACCCTCGACCGTAAATTTCTCGCGCGCCTGTTCGCCGATCCCGCCTTCCTGCCGGATTTGAGCGAGCTGCAGCGGCTGTTCCTGGAATGGCACTTCCTCGCCCCGCGCAACTACTCCTGGTCGCTGGTGAAAGGGCGGAAGATACTGCTCGGCTGGAACGATATCGCCGAATTGCACGGGCCGGACGACTTTGCCATGTATACCAACCTGATGGGCTGCACCGGCGTCTTCGCGCTGGCCCCCGACGGTTCGGCGCACATGTCGCATTACGACGACGATAACCTGAACCCCGCGCAGACGGCAGCGCTGATGGATTTCCTGCGCCGGTTTCCGGAAGCAGAGGTGGGGATAGTCGGCGCTCATGCGGAAAAGATGGCCCGCCACCTGGCGGATACGCGTGGTCTGCGCGAGATACTCTATCATGTGAAACGCATCTACTGGACCACCGGCTACTGGGTGGGCTTCCGCCGGCGCCAGGGACAATTCCAGGCGGTGTATTGCGAGGTGCCCCTCACGCCCGAATACGTCCCCTCCACGCATTACACGGAATACGGCAAGTGGTTCATCTACGGCAAGTTCGGCGAAACCTACCCGAGCCCGGAAGCGGATTTGCGCGAGATGCCCTTTGAGAAATTGCGCTAGAAGGACGATACCATGCAACAGACTGCCAACCTGGAGATCCTCTCCGGTACGCATTATGAAATCGGCCAGCAACACGGTCGCCGGCACGCGGCGCAGATGCGCAAATTGCTGGGCGACTTCCACGTCGACCTCAGTGCGCCCTGGCAGGAGGACGAATTCCTTGTCCCGCTGGAGCGGCACCTGCCTGGCCTGGCGGAAGAGATGCGCGGCATCGCCGATGGCAGCGGCATGAGTCTGCGCGAGGTGGTGGCGCTGTCCTTCCTCATCGATCTCGGCACCGCCTCCAGCGCGTGCACCGGTGTGGTCTTTGCCGATGGGCCGGACGGGCCGGTGGTGGCGAAGACCTGCGACTGCTCGCCCGGTACGCAGATGGAGTGGCTGAACCAGCGACTTGTCCGTCCGAACGGTGAATTCGCGGCGGTCATCCACAGCCACATCGGCTCGCCCAACGCCGAGATGGGCATAAATGAGCAGGGGCTGGCCATCGGCATCAGCGGCATGCTTTCCAACGGCATTGATCGCGACGGGGTGGGGTGGCAGCAGGATATCCGCGGCATCCTGCACCGCTGCGCCACCACTGAAGAGGCTATCGAGACCTTCCGCGCGATCCCCATTCGCCGCGCCGGTTATGCGGCGGTGGTGGGCGACGCCACCGGTGACGTGGCGGTGGTCGAGCGCCTGGTAGGTGTGGTCGCCGTGCGCCGGCCCGCCGGAAAGGTGGCCTACGAGGCGAACATCGCGCTGTCGGAAGAAGCCCAACCCTTCGTGAGCTCCGCCTGGGGCGGCGATAACGGTCGGGGGCGCACGGCGCTGCTCTCCCGGCTCTGCGCGGATGAGCCGACGCTGGACTTTTCGCTTAAAGGCATGCTCGACCTGTTCTCCGTCCACGGCGAGCCAGGCCTCTGTCAGCATGGCCCGGAATTGCACAGCAACACCGGTTTCTTCATGCTCCCGCGCAGCCGCGAGCTGTGGATTGCCCGCGGCTACACGTGTGAGCGAAAGCTAGAAACCTTCCAGTTCTAACTTACATATTCATCATCTCACCGGACGGTTCCAAAATCCCGAACATGGTCCCTTCCGGATCGGCGAAGTAGGCATGCTTGCCCACGCCGGGGATGTCGTTCGGCCCGTGCACCTTCTTCCCGCCGGCCGCCTCGATGCGAGCCAGCGCTTCGTCATAGTTGTCGACGACCACCGTATTGACCACCGGTTGCGGGAATCCTGCCGGCATGATGCCGCCGTCGATGCCCGGCGTGTCTCGCGATCCGGTCATCACCAGCCAGTAGGGTTGGTCTTCCCACTGCTTGATCTCCCATCCCAGCGCCTCTCGATAAAACTTCACGATCAGCCCGGGATCTTTCGCGGCTATCTCGAAATGCATGACACGACCCATCGCTTACCTCCTTTTCGGCTTGCTGTAGCCGATTATAGGCTGGTTTGTGTTGCCCGAATCGTCCGGATGGGAGACGGAGATGACATGTTGTCGGGAAAGGATACCAGCCACTCTCGGCGAAGAAACAGACGGGTCTTTCACTCGGTGGCGGCTCGGAGACGCGGGCCCTCTCCCCACTGCTGTCCTTCCTGGCCAGCAGTGGGGAGAGGGCCCGCGTCTCCGAGCCGCCACCGAGCGAAAGACTTGACCGGTACTTTTCAAAAAGGAGATCAGCTTGTTAAAAGCCTACGTGGACAGTATTCAAGGCAGCACCGCGCGCGTGGTAATCGGGGAGGATGCGGTAGCCGTCGCCATCCCGCTGAACGAGCTGCCACCCGGTACGCGGGAAGGCATGGTGCTGGCCGTGCGCTTCAACATCGACATGGGGGCGACGCAGGCGCGGAAAAATGCGGGACGGAATCAACCTGAGTGAGCGGTGAGATGATCACGATCGACGGCAGTTACGGCGAAGGCGGCGGACAGATCATCCGCACCGCCCTCTCGCTGTCGGCCATTACCGGCGCGCCGGTGGAGATCGTCAACGTGCGCCTCGGGCGAGCGAAGCCGGGACTGCAGCCGCAACACCTGATGGCGGTGCAGGCGGCAGCTACGGTGTGCGACGCGGAGGTGTCCGGAGCAGCGGTGAACTCGCAGCGACTGACCTTCAGACCGCGTAACAAACCGCGCCCGGAGGCCTATAACCTGGAGATAGGCACGGCGGGCGCGACGGCGCTTGTGCTGCAAACGGTACTGTTGCCGCTGGCGCTGGCGGACGGCGCATCGCTGATCCGCGTGACCGGTGGCACCCATGTGCCGCACGCGCCGGCGGTTGAATACCTGGAGTCGGTTTACCTGCCGACCCTCCGGCGGGTTGGGATCGACGCAACCTGCAGTTACACCCGCGCCGGCTTTTACCCGCGCGGCGGCGGCGAGGTGAACGCGAAGGTGTCCCCCTGCCGGAAGCTCACGTGCCTCGATCTGACGGAGCGGGGCAAGCTGCTCGACATCAAGGCGGTCATCCTTACCTCCGAGCTGCCGGATCACGTCGGCGAGCGCGGGAAGGCGGCCGTCGCGCAAGGCTTGAAAGGCATCGGCCGCAAGGTCGAGATAGAAATCCGGCAACGGCCATCCCTCGGTCCCGGCGCCGCCGTGGTGATCACCGCCGCCTGCGAGAATGGTTACGCCGGTTTCACCTCGCTCGGTGAGCGCGGCAAGCCTATGGAGCGGGTGGCGGAGGAGGCCTGCCGGGATTACCTGCGCTGGTGGCAATCCGGCGCCGCCTGCGACGAGCACCTGGGCGACCAGCTCGTATTGCCACTTTCCCTCGCCGGCGGCGAGAGCCGCTGGACCGTGCCCGAAGTGACCGAGCACCTGCGTACGGTGCTGTGGACCGTTGGTCACTTCCTGCCGGTCGAATCCCAGATCGTCGGTAGAAACGATGGAATGCACGAAGTGATCCTGCACTCGCATTTGTAAGGGCCGGCGCTTCCTGGGAGAAGGAGATTAATATGCGAATTGCATTCAATACACCGCGCACCCCCATGGTCGAGAAGACCGTCGAGATCATCGCCCGCAAGCTGGCGGAGCGGGGTGGGCCCGCGCTGATGGAAGGCGGTATGCCGAATCTCGTGCTGGATATCCGCCCGGAAATCGGCGCGGAGGCCTTCGAGATCGCACGTGAGGGCGGCGCCTGGCGGGTCTGCGGTGGAGATGAGCGCGGGCTACTGTACGGTGTCGGCAAGTTCCTGCGCGGGTGCCGGGTTGGCGACGGCGTGATCTATACCGGTCCGTCAGGAACCTTTGCGCCGAAGCTGCCGGTGCGCGGGATGTATTTTGCCACCCACTTCCACAATTTCTACCATGATGCGCTTATTGAAGAGGTGGAGCGCTATGTCGAAGACCTGGCATTGTGGGGTTGCAACGCGCTCTCCGTCTGGTTCGATTTCCACCACTACGCCGGCATCGACGACCCGGCGGCGCAGGCGATGATCGCGCGGCTGCACGCCATCCTCAAGGCCGCCAACGCGGTGGGAATCGGCGCCGGGCTCACCTCGCTGGCGAACGAAGCCTATTACACCAGCCCGGAAGAGCTGCGCGCCGAGCCCTTCCCGCACCACTTCCACGTGGAGATCTGCCCCTCCAAACCCGGCGGGCTGGAGCTGATCATGCAGTGGCGTGAGGAGATGCTCAACGCCTTCGCCGACCTGGACGTCCAATACGTTTGGATCTGGCCGTATGATCAGGGCGGCTGCAAGTGCGACGCCTGCAAGCCCTGGGGCGGCAACGGTTTCCTGCGCAACGCGGAGGCGTATGGCAAGCTCCTCCGCCGCGTGATGCCGAAGGCGAAATCCGTGCTCTCCACCTGGGAGTTCGGCTACTGGCAGGGCGAAGAAGAATGGGAGCTGTTCTACGCCGCCATGGCGCAGAAGCCGGAATGGGTCGATTACTACATGGCCGAGGGGCACGGCGACTTCCCGCCCTACATCCTCCAGCACGGTCCGCCGCCGCACTTCCCCATGCTCAACTTCCCGGAGATCAGCATGTCAGGCATGAGCCCGTGGGGCGGCTACGGCGCCAACCTGCAACCCGCCCGCCTGCAGAAGGTGTGGGACAGCGCGAAACAGTGGCTCGCCGGCGGCTTCCCGTATTCTGAAGGAATCTACGAAGACCTGAACAAGGCCGTCTGCCTGCAACTCTATTGGGACCCGGAGCGCCGGGTCGAGGACATCGTGCGCGAATACGCCGCCGAATGGGCGCCTGCTGCCGTCGATCAAGTGACCGAGGCGGCTTATCTGCTTGAAACGCAGATGAAGCACGGCATCCTGTGGGGCGACGAGCTGAAGAAATGGTACGATGAAGGTCAGGCGGACGATACTGTGCTGTATGGCATGCCGGAGATGAACGATCCGGAAAAGCCGCTGGCCTTGCTTGCTGCCGCTGAAAAAACGATGCACCTCGCCGCCGCCGGCAATTGGCGCTGGCGCCTGCTCCGGCTGCGCGCCGCGCTGGATGTTGAATTAACCCGTTCAGGCGGCAAGGCGACTGAGGCAGCCGACGCGTATTTTGACGAAATCGAGCGCATCTCCTGCGTGCAAAACGGCATCATGTGGGTCAGCGCCCCCAGCCGGAAAGCGCTGGCGCGGCTGGTGACCGGCAGCCGGAAAGACGATCCGGCGGCGGTGTAAAGATCCCTGGGAGCGCCGGCAGAGATGCCGGCGCTCCCAGGATTCTACGTCGCTACTCTTGCATACAGCCGCCCGCCGATCATCACCAGCACGGCGGTAGCGCAGAACAGCACGGCCAGGTCCATCCCGACGCCGTAGACGCTCATGCCGTGCGCCAGCATCAGGTCGCGCAGGGCATCCACTTCATAGGTCAGCGGGTTGCCGCGGGCGATGACGCGCAGCCAGGCGGGCATCAGCGCGATGGGGTAGATGGCGTTGCTGGCGAAGAACAGCGGCATGGTCATCACCTGGCCGATGCCCATGAAGCGCTCGCGCGTCTTCACCAGGAAGGCGATCACCAGCGAGAAGGTGGCGAAGAAGGCCGCGCCCAGCAGCACGGTGACCAGCACCCCCAGCAGCGCCAGCGGATGCCAGTTCAAATGCACGCCGATCAACAGGCATAGCAGGTAAATGATCACCACCTGCGACAGCGCGCGCACCCCGGCCGCCGTTGCCTTCCCCAGTACCAGCGCCACGCGTGAGGTGGGGCTGACGAGGAACTTGTGCACGATGCCCAGGTCGCGCTCCCAGATCACCGAGATGCCGGAGAAGATGGCGATGAACAGCACGCTCTGCGCGAGGATGCCGGCGGCGAGGAAGTCACGGTAGTTGGCCACACCCGTGCCGCGCAGGCGGCTGAACACCTGGCCGAACACCAGCAGCCACAACGCGGGCTGCACGGCACGGAAGACCAACTCGGTCGGGTCGTGCCGCAGCTTGCGAATCTCGAATTCGGTGATGACCAGCGATTTGCGAATGAAATTGACCAGCGCCCAGGCCGGGTTATCCCAGGCGGCGCGCGGTGCGGCGTTGACGTGTGACCTCACGGTATCCTCCTCCCGATTCCAGGGTGTCCCCGGCATAATGCATGAAGACATCGTCGAGGGTGGCCTCATCCTTACCCAGTGATGCCTTCAACACTTCCGGCGCGCCGATGGCGCGCACCGTGCCGCGGTGCATGATGGCCACGCAATGGCACAGGCTGTCCGCTTCCTCCATGAAGTGCGTGGTGAGGAAGATGGTGGTGCCGAACTCCTCGCGCAATTGCCCGATATGTTCCCACACCATTTTGCGGGCGACGGGATCGAGGCCGATGGTGGGCTCGTCGAGGAACAATACGCGCGGGCGGTGCAGCATAGATTGCGCGATCTCCAGCCGGCGGATCATGCCGCCGGAGTAAGTGCGCACCATTTGATTCGCGGCATCCTGCAGCCCCATAAAGGCCAGCGAGTCCTGTATCCGTCCCTCACGATCTTTGCGCGGCAGGTCATACAGCTTGGCGAAGATGAGCAGATTTTCGTAACCGGTCAGCGTGCCGTCCGCCGACAGCAATTGCGGGACGTAGCCGATGGTGCGCCGCACCATGCCGGATTGGCGGACAATGTCATATCCGTCAATGCGCGCGGCGCCGGAGGTGGGCGGCAGCAGCGTGGTGAGCATTTTAATGACCGTGCTCTTCCCGGCGCCGTTGGGACCGAGCAGGCCGAAGATGCCGCCCGCTTCGACGGAGATCGACAGCCGATCGACCGCCGTCAAATCGCCGAAGACCCGGGTCAGCTCCTGCGTTTCAAGAATAGGCATGCGTTACTCCTTCTCTTCCTGGCCACGGAACACCCGATACAGCGCGCGCATGGCGACGGTTATCGCCTCCTGCTCCTCCGTGGTCAGCGAAGACAAGCGTTCCGCCATTCGTGCCCGCGCTTCCGCGCGCGTCTCCTCCAGCGCCGATTCGCCGTGCGCCGTCAGTGCGAGATGAGCGCGGCGGCGGTCCTCCGTGGACGTGACACGGGTGATGTATGCGCGCTTGACCAGCCCATCGATCAGCTTCGACGTCGTGGACAGCGCCAGCCCGAGATGCTCCGCCACCTCGGACACCGTTGTGTCGGGGTGGCGCTGCAGGAATATCAGCGTGCGGAATTGCGGCACCGACAGCTCCGCCGGCCGGCGTGCCCGCATCTCCGCACGAAAGGCGCTCATCACCGCCGGCACGGTGGTCATCACCGCTTCCGCACAGGCATTTGAGGAATTACTGCGCTTGTCGAATGGTTTCATATACGAAGTATATTGCACAAAAAATACTGCTGTCAAACTTGCTGGATGAGATAGTTCGCAATGAAGCTGATTAACGAAACCAATATCGCGAGCGTATCTTGGGAAGGCGGGGAAGTAACGGTCCCCGAACCTAGATATCGCCATTAAGCCACGAGCAAGCGTAGTTCGTAGTAGCGCCGTCAGGCGCGTGCCCGTTACCACTTATAAAGCCCGTGAGTAATTAAAGAGAGAACGTTTCTCCTTAGTTGAGAACGAGCTCTATACTCGTGAACGGGCACGCGCCTCACGGCGCTACTACGAACTACGCTTTATGCAGTCACGCAGACCATGCTCTTATCCGCCGCCTGCTGCACCAGCAGTGTAAAGCGGCTGGACTCCAGCACCTCCGCGGTGGTGAGGGTGGCGTCTTCCGGCTTGCCGCGCAACTCGGCGACGAAGGAGTTCAGGTAGGCGCCGGGGGTGGCTTCGGGCTGGGGGAGGGTTTGCGGGCCGTCCGCGCCGTTGCGGAGCAGCACCAGCGGGACATTCATGCCGCCCTCGACCACGCCTTCGGTGCCCCAGAAGGTGATGCGCCAGTATTGCGGCAGCGAATAGTTCAGGCTGTCGGGCGCGAAGTAGGAGACATCACCCAACACGCCGGCGCCGTTGGTGAGGGTCAGCATCATCTGCGCGCCGTCCTGGAAGAACGGCACTTCCGGCAGGCGGGCGTTCCAGCCGCGGGCGGCCTCGACCCGCGCGAATTGGTGGCCGGTCACCCAGGGGATGAAGTTGATGGCGTGGATACCGATGTCGTTGATCGTCCCGCCGTGCTTGCCTTCTTCGAAATACCAGTCCGGCCGGCCACTTTTATACTTGAGCGGGTGCTGGCCGGTAAAGCTGACCGCCACCACTTCACCAATGGCGCCGTCGCGCACGGCATTGTATAGGCCGATCATCACCGGGTATTCGCGCAGGTCGAGCTGGCAGCCGACGGACAGGCCCTTCTCACGTGACAGCGCGGTAATCTCCTCCAGCTCGTCGAGCGAGGTGCAGAGCGGCTTGTCGCAGATCACGTGCTTGCCGCGGCGCAGCGCCTCGACGGCGATCGCCCCGCGCCGGCCGTAGTAATCGCCGATCGCCACCGCGTCGCACGGCACTTCGTCCAGCATCCGCGCGTAGCTGTCAAGGGTGACGGGGAAGTTGGCTTCCACCAGGCTCCGGTACATCGCCGGCTCTTCTTCGCAGGCGGCGACGATCTCGATCTCCGGATGGACTTTTGCCAGATCATGCAGAGCGTAGATATGCCCGTGTTGAAAGCCCATGAAGGCCAGGCGGATCGGTTGCATCGATGAAATCTCCTTTGTGGCAGGTATTGCCAACCATTATATACTATCAGGTTACGTAAAGAACGGGTCTGTGGTCGGTTGCGGATTCCTCGCACGCGGCTCGCGAGGACGCTCGCCCTCCCATTCACGGCTCGCGAGGACGCTCGCCCTCCCATTCATTCATCCACCCTATGCCATCACGCTGCTTCGAAGCGGGCCATGATGCCCCAGGCTTTGCCGTTGTTGGTGTCCAGCGCGATGCAGAGGCGGTTGCTGCCGTGCTGCGTCTCCACCGGGATGGAGGTTTTGTCGGCGTCCGCCGGATTGGTGCCTTCGCCTTCGAAGACCTGCTTACCGTTCAGCCAGACGCGGATGGGGCCGTCGTACCCCAGGTGCAGCAGGCCGCGGTCGACCGGGCCGATCTCCAGATCGGTGACGAAATACACGATCCCGGCGCGCCCGGCAATCAGCTCGTGAGCATCCACCAGCCCGGGGGAATCCCATTCCGTGCCTTCCGTCATGCAGGCCATCGACTGCCAGGCTAAGCCGGCATCGGCCGGGTCAGGGCAGACGGCATCCTGTAAGCCCCGCGCGGTCACCACCAGGTCGGATACCTGCCAGTGCTCGATGAACGGCGCCTCGAAGACCACGTCGGCCAGGTAGATGTCCGGGTGGTTCCACTGGTTCACCGAGCGGTCCTCGGGCGCGGTGTGGTTGGAGTAATAGGCCATGGCATAGCGATGCTTATTCGTCGGCCATTGCGCCACGCTCATGTAGCCGAAGTCCGGGTTGGGACCGGAGGGCAGCACCACCTGCATCTCGGGTATGTCGTTCACCAGCTTGAAGATGGCCTGGTGAGCATGCCGGCGGGAGATGAACCAGCGGCCGGCGATCCAGATCTGATCGTCCACCAGCCAGATGTTGGGACCGGCTAGCGGAATATCCAACTCGACCTTGTCCCAGTTCGTGTAGGGTGGGGCGGCGCGCAGCAGCAGCGGGTGCTTGCTCTGCCGCTCGCAGCGGAGCAGCATCACCGCGGTGCCGTCCGGCTGGAAAACCAGGGATGCTTCGTTGGGCTGGTCCGGTCCTTCGTGCAGCCTGCAGACTTGCCGCCAGTCCACGCCGTTGTCGCTCTCGAACCAGGCCGCCGCGGAATAGTTGGGCTTATCCCACTCGCCATAACCGGCGCAGTAATACTTGCCATTGAAGTATTCCGGATGCCACAGCCACCAGCCGTCGGCGCCGGTGAAGCGCGTCCACGGCGACCAGTTCTCGCCGTTGTCCGTCCACATGGTGCCGGTGATATGCACGCCCCCGGACTCGAATCCTACCAGGTACAGGCGCTCGTCGCCCATGGCATACAAATGGGCGTCACGGGTATCCACCGCGCCGCGGCCCACCGCCACATACTCGAAATTCTCCCCCCGGTCGCGGCTGCGCTGGACGATGAGCTTGCCGTAGGGGCAGACGTGCGCGTCGCCCTGGCGATAGGCGACATACAGGTTCCCCTGGAACCACTTCAATCCCGTGTCCATATTGTGCAGGTTGTCGGCCGTCAGGCGGCGGAGGGTGCGGAAATACATTGTTATTTCTCCCTGGAATGATTACGCTCGTTATCTTTAACCAGAGCGGCAATTTCTTGCTCTTGCTCTAATCTCTTGCTCTTGCTCTGAAAGCCAACGGATTTGAGCTTCGTAAGGCTGGCATGGGTATTGTAAGCTTTTTTAGAGCAAGAGCAAGAGATTAGAGCAAGAGTAAGATGATGCTGCCTTCTTACTCCACTCCAAATCGAAAGACCAAGTCCGCCAGCACGCAGCGGATGATCCCGTAATTATACTGCCCTTCCAGCGCATCATACACCGGGCGGAGGCGGTGGCGGTCTTCCTCGGGCAGGGAGAAGATAGCGTCTTCGATGCGGCCGATTTCGTCGTCGTCCAGCTTGAGCACGCCGCGGAGGGCCAGGCGGCCGTCTTCGATGGCGGCGGCGAGGTGGGTGTAGACGGTATCGGCCGTCAGTTCGCGGCGGACGGCGATGGCTTCCGGGGACATGCCCAGGCGATGAAACCGAATGGTGTCTTCCACGGTTTCCGCCGGGATGTCCTCGACAGGCACCCGCTCCGGTTTCGGCGCGGACGGCTTCACTTCGCCGGCCTGCTCGCGCAGCAGCTCGAGGAAGAGGTGGCCGTAGCGGCGCAGCTTGGCTTCGCCGACGCCGGGGAGGCGGCCCATCTCGGCGAGGGTGTGCGGACGGTGCTGCAGCATCTCGCGCAGTGTGCTGTCGTGGAAGATGACGTAGGGCGGCACCGCGGCCTTCTTCGCCAGTTCCAGGCGCAACTCGCGCAGGGCATCCCACAGCGCCTGATCGTCCGGCGGCAGCGCGATGACGGCGGCGGGGGTGCGGTGGCGCTTCTCGCGCTCGCGCTTGGGCAGCGGGTCCTTGCGCAGGTTCACGGTCTGCTGCTGCCCCAGCACCTCCAGGCCGGAAGGGGTCAGCTTCAGGCTGCCGTGGCCTTCGGCATCCACGGTGAGGTAGCCCATGGCCACCAGTTGGCGGAAGACGGACGCCCACTCCTTGTTGGGCAGCTCCTTGCCACGGCCGTAGGCGCTGAGCTGGTGATGCCGCAACTCATGGATCCGCGGGTTGTCGGCGCCGGTGAGGATATCGGTGAGGTGGCCGACGCCGAAGCGCTGGCCGGTCTGCCGCACCACGTAGAGCGCCTTGCGCGCGGCCAGCGTACCGTCCCAGGTTTCCACCGGCTGCAGGCAGGTGTCGCAGTTGCCGCACGGCTCGTCGCGCGCCTCGCCAAAGTAGTTGAGCAGCACCAGGCGGCGGCAGGAGGCGGTCTCGCAGAAACCGAGCAGGGCGTTGAACTTCTGCTGCTCGACGCGCTTGTGTGCTTCGTCGGCCTCGGATTGCGCGAGGATCTGCCGCATCATCGCCACGTCGGACAGGCCGTACATCATCAGCGCGTCCGCGGGCAGTCCGTCGCGGCCGGAGCGGCCGGTCTCCTGGTAATACGCTTCGATGCTCTTCGGGATGTCCATGTGCACCACGAAGCGCACGTCCGGCTTGTCGATGCCCATGCCGAAGGCGATGGTGGCGACGATGATGACGCCGTCTTCGTTCTGGAAGCGGTGCTGGTGCAGGCGGCGGGCCTCCGCGTCCATGCCGGCGTGGTAGGGCAGCGCGTTCCAACCCTCGCCGCGCAGCCACTCGGCGATCTCCTCCGTTTTGCGGCGCGTCAGGCAGTAGACGATGCCGCAGTCGGTGGGGTGCTCGTCGCGCAGGAAGGTCTTGAGCTGCTGCTTCTGGTTCTGCTTCAGCGCCACGCGGTAGCGGATGTTGGGCCGGTCGAAACCGGTGGCGAAGATGCGCGCGTCCTCAAGCTGCAGCCGCTCGAGGATCTCGCGGCGGGTCAGCGTGTCCGCGGTGGCGGTGAGGGCGATGCGCGGCACCTGCGGGAACTGCATGGGCAGCCGGTAAAGCTGCAGGTACTCCTCGCGGAAGTCGTGGCCCCACTGCGACACGCAGTGCGCCTCATCGATGGCGAACAGCGCCAGCGGGCTCTGCGCGAGGAGGGCGATGATGCGGTCGGTGAGCAGGCGTTCCGGCGCGATGTAGACCAGGTCCAGCTTGCCCGCCTGCACCATCTGCTCCACCTCGCGCGCCTCCGCGGCCGACTGCGTGGAGTTGAGGAAGGCCGCGCGCACGCCGAGCTGGCGAAGGGCGCTGACCTGGTCCTGCATGAGCGCAATGAGCGGCGAGACGATCACGCCGACGCCGGGCCGCAGCATGGCGGGGATCTGGTAGCAGAGCGACTTGCCGCTGCCGGTGGGCATCAGCACGAAGGCATCCCCGCCCGCCGCCACCTGTGCGATAACATCCGCCTGGCAACTGCGGAAGCTGTCGTACCCGAAGACAGAGCGGAGGATTTCGTGGGCGCGCGCGGCTAGCACGCGATCCTGCTGGTCGTCAATCCGTTCCATAGCGAACATATTGTTCTGCTTCAGTCCGCTGATCCCTTCCGGGCCAGCGAAAATAACGTAGATTTCACGCTCAACTGATGAAAAAAAACATCAATTTGATAGGTAGGATATTCCTCCCCGCGGTCGCACTGCCGCAAGGGCAGGCGCGAGAAAACGGCATGGGTGGAAAAATGGTGGGGAAGCATATCTTAATAATACACATGTTCGCCGATTTGTCAAGGGGGTTGGTGTATGATGGGAGCGACAAAACCGGTGGCTCGCGCTGTTAGCGCCGGCTCGCCCCGGCCTTCAAAGGCCGGGCTATTCTTAGACGCCAGCTGAAGCCGGCTTGAGGAATGTATAATCCTGGCTTGATCGATTGATTATATGGGAGTAATATGATGTTGTTTCTCGAGGGCTTATGCGTCGACTGATTTTACCGCTTCTGTTCTTCCTGGCAGCGGCCGCAACGATGGCAGTAGAGATGGCGCCAACCTTCCTGTATGGGCAGGATGGTTTACCGAGTGCTTGCCTGGCGGGGAGCACCGGTAATTTTGAGCGAGTGAACGGCGATTGCGGCGCGGCTTCGGAACGGGCGCTGCTGGCAACGTTCAGTTCCCCCACGGTGACGGTACAGACCGCGCTCGATTACCGCAAGCCCGGATTGGCGCGGCCGGATTGCCTGCGCGTGAGCTTCGACGGCCGACGCAATTTTACGAACGCCTATACTCTTCCGTTGAAAGCCCCTGGGAATACCTTCCGCGCCGCTTATGTCATGATCCACACGGGGCAGCGGGAGATCTTCACCATTAGCGGTGAGGTCGACCTGGCAAATCCTTCCACTCCGAAATTGACGCTGCAGTTGACTGTCACCGCCGAGCGGCAGTGCACCTTCGGAAAGCGTACCTATCCGGTCACGGTGATCGACGGTAACGCCAACCTGCTGCTGGGCGATGCGCCGGCCGTTGCCGCAGAGACCTATACGCCCGGCGACCTACTGCTTGTCGGCCATACCGCGCAGGGGGCGTGCGGACAACCGGTCTATGTTGACGGGCATTGGTATACCGTAGAGATCAGCCCTGATGCCGCGACGATCCGCGCGATGCCTGTTGATCTGGGCACAGGCCAGGTGATGGTCGATCAACCGCGCTGGAGCGGGCTCTTCGCCGGCAGTCATGGCGCTTTTCAGGTCTACGGCGGGCGCAAGGCCGTCCCGCTGCCGCCGGATAGCTACCAGGTGGTCGCGCTTTATCTTTGGGAGCCGGGGGAGACGCTGCATTGGGCAGCGCCTGTCCTTCGCAACGCGGAGCGGACGGTGACGGTGACTGCCGGACAGACGGCCGGGCTGCCGGTTTACGCGGAGGCGCGGGGGAAGATCATCGCCAAAGTGGCGAAGGACGGCGCGGTCACTTTCTCGCTGGCGCTCACCGATGCGAAGGGGCAGGCGGTCGAGGCGCCACCGATGCTGGTGGGCGAGGAGCTGCATTTCGCCGTGCTGGACGCCACCGGGCAGCGCGTCACGACGGGCAGCTTTAAAGTTGAAGAAGAACGCATCCTGGTTTATTCTAAGGAGTATGGCTGAGGCGGCGAATGCGTGACGGTGACGGATGAGCAGATCACCCGCACCATCACCTGGCACACATGGCGTGTGCCGGAAGGCATGAAAGGCACGTTGCGCGCGCGGTTGTTGAATGACGCCGCCGCGTGCCCGGTGGCGATGCAGGCGACGGAGTTTACCGTGCCCAGGGACTGACCTCGAAAATCGCATCCGGGTGGAAAGGGCTGGTTTCCGGTAGAGGGTCAGTCCCCACGAATAGAGAAGCTTACCATGTTGTAGAAGATCTTGCTCTTGTTCAGATAGATCAGTCCTGTTTTAGAGCACAAGCAAGATAAGAGTGTTAAATAGGAAGCTTACCTATACGTGGGGACTGACCCTCTGCCAGGTGGAGACTTGGTGGCGGGTAGAGATTCGAGGTCAGTCCCCGGAGGATGCACATGGTCGATATCGCCAAGCGCCGGCGTGTGATGCAGCGGTCGCAACGGTTGGGGCATTGCATTTGCGACCCCAGGCGGGGGTGCCCGTGCGGCGTGTTCACGGACCAGGGCATCTGTCCCTGCGCGGGGGAGCGGCCGGAGCCGCTGCGCGAGGTGAAGCTGACCGCGTTGGCGCATAACGCCGGCTGCGCCTCGAAGATTCCGCCGGGCGAGCTGGAGGCGGTGCTGTCGCGACTGCCGGTGTCGGACGATCCTGCCGTCATCTCCGGCATCCCCGCCGGCGATGACGCGGGCATTTACCGGCTGGCCGACGGCACCTGCCTGGTGCAGACGGTGGACGTGATGACCCCCTGCGTGGATGACGCAGAGACCTTCGGGCGCATCTGCGCAGCCAACTGCCTGTCCGACATCTACGCCATGGGCGGCACGCCGCGCACGGCATTGAGCATCCTCGCCTTCCCCACGGAAACCCTCGACGGACAACTGATGTATCAGATGCTGAAAGGCGCCACAGCCGTCTTCGCGGAGGCAGGGGTGGCGCTGATCGGCGGGCACAGTATCAAGGACGAGGAGATCAAGCTGGGCTTTGCCATCACCGGCACCGTCGAACCTGAGCAGCTGGTCGAGCGCGGCACGGCACAGATTGGCGACCTGCTGGTGCTCACCAAGCCGCTGGGCACCGGCGTGCTGAATTTCGCGCGCCAGATCGGCCGGCCAGTGGAGATGGCGGAGGCAGAACGATCGATGGCTACCTTGAACCGGGCGGCGGCAGAGGCGATGAGCGAGGCCGGCGCCTCCGCGTGCACAGACATCACCGGCTTCGGCCTGTTTGGCCACCTGATCGGTATGCTGCGGCATTCGGGCGCCACCGCGCGCATCTTCGCCGACGCCTTGCCCGCTTTCCCCGGCAGCCTGGAGGCCCTGCAAGACGGCGTAGTGCCGGGGGCGATCGAGCGCAACCGGGAATATGTCGGCGAGGATATCACCGTCGCCGCGGGAGTCGATGAGGCGCGCGTGCACCTGGGCTTTGACGCGCAGACGTCGGGCGGGCTGCTGATCGCCGTCCCGGCGGAGCGGCATGCGCAGTTGCTGAACGCATTACGAGAGCACGGTGTGTCCGGCGTCACCATTGGGCAAGTGAGCGGCCCGTCAAGCGGACACATCGAAGTGGTTGCAACGCCAGAGGATATGGTGAACGAGGAGGTTATCATGTCAACCGAGACACCTGCGGTGCATGCAGAAAGCTGCTGCGCCGGCACTACCGAGGGTGGGGGAGCCTCCTCCGAATCCGCCCGCGCCTTCGGCGCCTTCATGCGCACGGTAGCCGCAGACGGCGGCCTCGACGCGCGCACTAAGGAGCTGATCACCTTTGGGCTGGTGGTGTTGAGTCGCTGTGCCCCCTGCCTACAGGCGCACGTGAAAAAAGCACGGGGCATGGGCATCAACGACGCGGAACTTGAAGAAGCCGCCTGGTGTGCCATCGCCATGGGCGGCGCGCCGGTGAAAATGTTTTTTGAGGAAGGGATGAAGGCGAGCCGGGAAGAGGCGGGGTGTTGCCAATAATGAAGGTGGTGGAAAACCGGTTAGTGTTATGATGGCTTTATCTGTTCTCTTCAGCTGCTCTCTTTTACTACGATGGGGAGAAAGAGTAAGAGAAAGAGAAAGAGGATTGGCGGAGGTGAATGGGAATCGAACCCACCCGGGACTTGTTGAAGCCCCACAACGGTTTTGAAGACCGCGAGCGCCACCAGGCCGCCGGTCACCTCCGCGGGCTTCATTATAGGCGGAGATGAGGCGCGTGCCAAGTTCTGGGTAGCGGTGGAAGGCACATTCTCAGTCTGGAAGGGTGCGCGAGCCCCGCTCGAATATAGGTAAGCTTGCCTAAACTCGGGCGGGGCTCTCGCACCCTTCCAGACTGAGAATGTGCCTTCCGCCGCTAGCCTGTATTCGGGCGGGGCTCTCGCACCCTTCCAGACTGAGAATCGACATTTCACCGCTTATTTCGAGGCGAGTAATTTTTTAGCGTTTTCGATGCCTGTGGTGAAGCCGGCAGGGCCGGGGGCACTGATGTATTTGACGGTCCAGATTCCTTTTTTATCTTTGGTGAGGACGACCAGGCGGGGGGATTGGCCGCCGTAGGCGAAGGTGACGTCGTTTTCCGGGTTATCGAGCAGGCAGGGGAGGGTGAGTTTCGCGGATTTCAGGAAGGTTGTCGCCGCCTGCGCGCGCTTCGGCATGGTGGTGGAGGCGTCGGCGTAGACCAGGTAAAAGTCGGCCTTTGTGCGGGCCTGCGCGTACCAGGCCTGCAATGCGGCGGCGGTGGGGAGCGGATTGCCGTTGACGAAGGCCAGCACCACCGGCTTTTTCGGGACCGGCACGCCGGGGGTAAAGAGGCGAACGACCTGGCCGCGCTTGCGCTGCAGATTGTCGCGGACGGCACGAGGCACTTCGGTGACGTAGCCGCGCGCATCTACGATCTCGACTTTCCCCTTGCCGGAGGACTTGCCGGGGGTGAAGTAGCCCACGCGCGGCAGCCAGAGGCCGACGGCGCGCTTCCCGGCCTGGTCGGCGCGCGCTTTCGCCACTACCGCCGCCGGCACCTTGCCCTGATTGGCGAGCAGACCATCCAGCGTTTTGGCGATGACCGCCGTCAGCAACGGATTGTCGTGGTCGGCAGCGCCGTTGGCGCTGTGGTAGGCGATATTGCCGTTTTTATCCACGATCGCCAGCCGGAAGGGATACACGCGGTAGAGATAATCGCCGTTCCCCTGCATATCATCCAGCAGGCGCGGGATATTCAACCCCTGCGAGGAGGGGCAATTCTTTGCCGCCGTGGCGCGGGATTGCAGGTCGGTCTTGTCACTGACGTTCAGCCAATAGCCTTCCGGATTGCGTTGCCCCAGGTAGACGATGAAGAATTCGGCCTTGCCGCGATATTTGCGATAGGTAGTTTCGAGCGCCTTGCTCGAAGCGGCGCACGGCGGTCATGTATAGCCGGTGAAGATGAGCACCACCGGCCGTTTCCCGCGGTAGGCGGAGAGGCGTTTCAGCTCGACGGTTTTCGCGCCGGGCAGGTAGGACTGGAGGGTGGGCAATGCAAGGTCGGGCGCGCGCGAACCGAGCGGGCGCGCGGGACCGGCGCCGGCCGTGTCCGTGCCGGGCCGGTAATCATATACCGGCTGGTTGGGCGCGGCATCGAGCCCAACCAGCCCGGCAACGATCAACGCGAGGACGAAGAGCGCCGTCCGGCACCACGCGCGTGCCGGCTTACTGCCCAATGGGCATAGCGTTCTTATCGATGGTGAATGTGACATCCTCAATCGTGATCTTTTCCGTCGTCTCGAGCGAGGTGACGTGCACCGTGACATCACCTTTTACTTCTTCGGGCACTCGCCATGAGTGCGTGCAGCTCCCGCCTCAGCCAAACTCGAATTTGCCCTGGTAGATCCTCTTGCCGTTGGCATCACGGATCTCGAAAGTGGGCTCTTTCTGGAGTGTGGGTGCGGAGTTGCCGAAGTCCAGCCCGAGGTTGACAATGGTGTTGCCAACGCTGTCGCCCATCTGCTGCACCACCAGCTTGGGGTGGGTAGTGTTCTGCGCGACGGTATTCTGCTGTTGTACCACGGCATTCTGCTGTGTCCGGATCTCCTGCTGGGCCTGGCGGTCGGGTTGGGCGACCGTCGTTGTGAATCCTCTCACCAGGATGATCCCGACATAGAGTGCCACGCATAAGAGCAGCACTGCAATCCATCGGTTCATGCATCCGCCTCCGGTGAGGATATTATACCGCATTTTTTGTCTGGCGAGAAGAACGAATTCATTGGTTCCGGGGGATTGTCATTTCAGCCTGCAGACCGTTATAGTTGTGATATGGATAACCTGAAAAGCGACTGCCAGTGCTGCCGTCAGGATGGCGAAGCAGAGCTTTCTCCTGCCGCGTGGTTCGCCCGCATGATTCCGCATTGCCTGGATTATGCCACCGCGGCGAAGACGCAGGGGCGACCGATCGTGGGGATGATGTGCGAATATACCCCGCGCGAGCTGATTCTGGCGGCCGGCGGCATACCGGTGTGCCTGTGCGGCGGGTCGGCAAAGACGGTGGAGCCGGCGGAGCGCGATCTGCCGAACAACCTGTGTCCCCTCATCAAATCCACTTACGGCTATCATGTACTGAAGACCAATCCCTTCCTGGAGATGGCCGACCTGATTGTGGCGGAGACTACCTGCGACGGCAAAAAGAAGATGTGCGAGCTGATGGCGCAGACGCGGCCGCTGCACGTGCTGGCGCTGCCGCAGCGGGAGAATGACGCCGATGCGCGCGAGTCCTGGTACCGCGAGTTGGGCAAGCTGAAGGCGGTGCTGGAGGAGCGGTTCAACGTTATGATTACCGATGAGGCGTTGCGCGACGCGAGCCGGGTCATGAACCGCGAGCGGGCGCTGCGGCGTGAGATTGCCGGGTTGATGAAGGCGGATTGCCCGCCGTATACCGGACGGCAGGTGCTGCAGATGAAAAGCAGCATCTCCGGCCTCCCGGATGATTTCGCCCAGTATGAGCGGGCGGTGGAGCAGGTTGGACCGGGGTGCCCGAGCCAGGCGTCGAAGGTGCGTGTGCTGCTGACGGGCGTGCCGCTGCCGAGCGGGGCGGAGCGAGTGCTGGAGCTGATCGAAGAACACGGCGGACTGGTGGTGTGCCAGGAGAACTGCACGGGCCTGCGGCCGTTGATGGACGACGTGGACGTCGACCACCCCGACCCGCTGCGGACGATTGCGGATAAATATTACCACCTGCCGTGCTCGGTGATGACGCCGAATGCGCGGCGGATGGAGCTGTTGCGGCAGTTGGCGGCGGAATACCGGGCGGAGTGCATCGTCGAGCTGGTCTGGCAAGCGTGCATCACCTATGATGTAGAGGCGTATTTCGTGCGTAAACTGGCGGAGGAGGAGCTGCGGATTCCGTACCTGCGCATTCAGACGGATTACTCCCCCGCCGATTCCGCGCGCATCGCGGTGCGCATTCAGGCGCTGTTTGAGACGGTGGAAGGCCGTAAGATGCCGTCATGACATTCTCCGCGGGGATCGACGCCGGCTCACGCACCATCAAGGTCGTCCTGCTGCGGGCGGGTGAGGTGATGGCGCGGGGCATTGCCGACCAGGGCATTACGCAGGAAGCGGAGATCGAGCGGTTGTATGCGTGCGTGCTGGAGGAGGCGGAGGTCGAGCGCGGCGCGGTGCGGGCGGTGGCGACCGGCTACGCGCGCAACCTGGTGCGCGGGGCGGAGAAGACGGTGACCGAGATCACCTGCCACGCGCGCGGGGTGGCACGGCTGGCGCCAGGGGCGCGCACGGTGATTGAGATCGGCGGGCAGGACAGCAAGGTGCTGTGGCTGGAGGCAGGCGGGCTGGTGCGCGACTTTGCGATGAACGATCGCTGCGCCGCGGGTTCCGGGCGCTTTCTGGAGACGGTGGCAATGCGGTTGAGCGTGCCGTTGCCGGAACTGGGCGCGCTGGCTGCGAAAAGCACGGCGCCGGCGGTTATCAACAGCACCTGCGTGGTCTTTGCCGAGACGGAGATCATCGGGCTGCTCGCAGCCGGCACCTCGCCCGCGGATATCGCCGCCGGCATCCTGGGATCGCTCGCGCGGCGGGTGGCAGTGCTGGCGGGTGGGCAGATCGTGCCGCCGGTGTATTTTACGGGAGGCGTTGCGCTGGCGCCGGGGATGGACGACGCGCTGGCGGAAGCCATCGGATGTCCGGTCGTTGTCGCACCCGATCCGCAATATACTGGTGCGCTGGGGGCGGCGCTGTTGGCGGGAGAGCTTGCCTGATAAGACGGAACCACAGAGACACAGAGGCACAGAGACATTTTGTATTTTTGCCTCGGGAGCTACGATCATCATGAATAATCAATCGCTGCTGCGGAAGTTGCCTTCAATCAGCGACTTGCTGGCGACGGAAACCGTACAAGGGTGGCTGGGGGAATACCCGCGCGAGCTGGTGGCGCATTGCCTGCGGGACGCGGTGGATGAGCTGCGGCGGCAGATCCTGGCAGATAGCGGCGGGCGGTGCGGGGCGATGCATGTGACGCCGGAATTCGTGCTGGAGCAGGCGCACGGGTTGTTGCTCGAGCGAACGCAGCCGCATATCCGCGGGGCGATCAATGCCACCGGGATTATCCTGCACACCGGGCTGGGGCGGGCGGTGTGGCCGGCGAGCGTGGTGGAGTCGATGATGAAGGAGCTGAAGGGGTACGTCACGCTGGCCATCGACAAGGAGACGGGCGAGCGACTGGATCGCGATCTGCAGATCGAATATATTCTCACCGAGCTGACCGGTGCGGAGGCGGCGACGGTAGTGAACAACAACGCCGGCGCCACGCTGCTGGTGCTGGCGGCGCTGGCGGCGGAGCGCGAGGTGATCGTGTCGCGCGGGCAGTTGATCGAGATCGGCGGCGCTTTCCGGCTGCCGGAGGTGATGGAGCAGGGGCGGGCGCGCATGGTAGAGGTGGGCACGACGAACCGCACGCACCTGCGCGATTACGAGCGGGCGATCACCGAGCAGACGGCGGCCATTTTGCGGGTACACCCGAGCAATTTCCGCGTGGTGGGCTTCACCGCGGAAGTACCGGCGGAGGAGCTGGCCGCGCTGGCGCACGCGCGCGGGTTGATCTTTATCGACGACCTGGGGGCGGGGGCGCTGGTCGACCTGGCGCGATTCGAGCTGCCGCACGAGCCGACGGTGCAGGCGTCGCTGGCGGCGGGGGCGGACGTGGCGCTGTTCAGCGCGGACAAGCTCATCGGGGCGTCGCAGGGCGGTATCATTGTCGGGAAGAAGGAATACATCGCCCGCATTCGCAAGCACCCGCTCTACCGTGCGTTGCGGGCGGATAAAACCTGCCTGATGGCGCTGGAGCGCACGCTGATGCTCTTCCGTGACCCGGAATTGCTGGCGCGCGAGCATCCGCTGTATCGCATGCTGGCCACTTCGCCGGAGGAGCTGCAACAACGGGCGGAGGCGCTGGCGGCGGCGATCCGTAAAGCGGCGGCGGGCGTGGCGGTGGAGGTGATCGACGGGGCGGGGTACCTGGGCAGCGGGTCGTTGCCGATGGAGGCGCTGCCGACTAAAGTGGTGGCATTAACTATGCCGGGGATGAAGGCGGCGGAGCTGGCGCGGCGGCTGCGGCTGGACCAGGCGTGCGTGTGTGCGCGGATCGAGCAGGAGCGGGTGTTGTTGGACGTGCGGACGATGCGGGAAGATGAGGTGGAGAAGGTTGCGGAGGCGGTGGGGCGTGTTACACGCGCCGATTGAAATCGGGGCTGCGGGGCCGTTCGGCCGGGCGTCCCTCTGCAGGGACGCGGATAATTAAGGTGGGGAGATGACGACGCGGCGGAACATTATGTTAGGGACGGCGGGGCACGTGGACCATGGGAAGACGGCGCTGGTGAAGCTGTTGACCGGGTGCAACACGGACACGCTGGCGGAGGAGCAGCGGCGGGGGCTGACCATCGAGCTGGGGTACGCGCCGTGCCGGATGTGGGACGAGCGCATTGTAGGCGTGGTGGACGTGCCGGGGCACGTGGATTTCATCCGCAACATGGTGGCGGGGGCGCACGGCATTGACGTGGTAATTCTGGTGGTGGCCGCCAACGATGGGGTGATGCCGCAGACGCGCGAACACCTGGACATCCTGACGCTGATGGGGGTGCGGCACGGGCTGATCGCGCTGACGAAGATCGACCTGGTGGACGAAGAAATGCGCGAGCTGGCCGCGGCGGAGACGCGCCGCTTCGTGACCGGCACCTTTCTGGAAGGCGCGGACATCTGCCCGATGTCCAACATCACCGGGGAGGGTTTCGAGGGCTTTTACCACGCGTTGAACCGGGCGGTGGAGGCGTGCGAGCCGCGCAGGAGCGGTGGGTTGTTCCGCATGTGGGTGTCCAGCGTGTTCACCGTGCGCGGCTTCGGCACCATCGTCACCGGCATCCCGTCCAGCGGCGCGGCGCGGGTGGGCGACCGGGTGCTGCGGCTGCCGGGAGGCGAGGCCGGGCGGGTGCGCGGCCTGGAGGTGTACGGCGAGGAGACGACGGAGGGGCACGCTGGGGAATGCGTGGCTTGCAACGTGAGCGACCTGCCGCCGGACGGCGCCACGCGCGGGGACGCGCTCTGCGGGAGCGAGGCGTTTCAGCCGGTGACCATGATCGAGGCGGACTTGCGGCTGCTCGATCAGGTGGAGGCGCCGCTGAAGGATTATCTAGAGGTGCACCTGCATGTCGGCACGGCGGAGACAATGGCGCACGTGGCGGTGCTGGATGATGCCCGGCTGTATCCCGGCCGCGCGCATTTCGTGCAGCTCCGGCTGGAAGATGCGCTGCCGGTGGCGCCGGGCGACCGCTTCGTGATCCGCACCAATCTGCCGGGCGTGGGGCGACTGTCCACCATAGGCGGCGGGCGGGTGCTGGGGACGAGCAACACGCGACTGCGGCGGAATCGGCCGTGGACGTTGGCGAACCTGGCGCAGCGGCGGGATGCGCTGGATGAGCCGGCGCAGTGGTGCGCGCTCATGTTGCAAGAGGCGGGGGCACCGCTCTCCGCGCCGGCGTTGGCGAAACGGGCGTTGATGGCGGCGGAGCAGGTCAGCGGATTGCTGCCAGAGTTATCCGCAGACGGCATTATCCTGGAGACGGCGGGCCATGAATTCGTCCACCGCGACGTGGTGGAGGGTGCAGAAGCGCGCATCGTCGAGGCGCTGGAGGCATGGTACGCGGCGAATCCGCTGGCACTCGGCCTGGAGGAAGCGGCGCTGCTGCCGCGGCTGGAGCTGTCGCGACCGGTGGTGGAGGTCACGCTGCACCGGCTGATCGCGAAAAAGATCGTCGAGCGGCAGGGGGCGGTGCTGGCGCTGCAGGGGCGGGCAGTACGGTTGTCGCCGGAGGAGGAGGCGCTGCGGCTGCGATTGGAAACGCTGTTCCAGCAGGCCGGCCTGTGCCCACCGGAGTTGGTGGCCGTGCCGGGTGCGCTGAACGTCACAACTGCTCGCGCGAACAATTTGCTTACCTTGCTCATCGATCAGGGAGCACTGGTGCGCGTGTCACCGGAGCTGATCATGCATCGTGACGCAGTAATGAGTGCACAACGGACCGCCATCAAGCTCTTCGCGGCGGGGCGGCAGTTCACCACCATGGCATTCCGCGACGCGCTGGGCGTGAGCCGCAAATACGCGGTGCCGCTGCTGGATTACTTCGACGGGCAGCGGCTGACCGTGCGGATGGGGAACGTGCGGACGCCGGGAGCGCGGTTGAAAAAGGGAGAAAACCCTGCGGAGTCGTAAATATTGGAAATGTCCGGCGCCGGGTAAGATAACACACGGACATTTGTGCAACGAAGGGAGGCCCGCCATTTTCAAGTTGAAACATCGCAGCAGAGGTTATATCAAGCCCATAGCGCTGATCGTCATGCTGGTGGTCGGCATGCTGGCGCTGGCGATCATTCCGTCCTGCCAACATGGGAATGCGGCGACGCAGTCGGCCGTCTATACACCGCCACCGCCGCCGGAGCCTCCGAAACCGGTGCGGTTTACCATCGCGGCGGTCGGCGATATCCTCATCCACTCAACGTTGTATAAAGCGGCGCTGACCGGCGGAACGTATGATTTCAAGCCGCTCTTCGCGCAGGTGAAGCCGTACCTGGAGTCAGCGGATTACACCATCGCCAACCTGGAGGTGCCGGTGGCGGGGGCGGAGCGCGGGTATTCCGGGTATCCCTGCTTCAACTCGCCGACGTCGCTGGCGTACGCACTGCGCTGGGCGGGGGTGGACCTGGTGACGACGGCCAACAACCACTGCCTGGATAAAGGCGTGAGTGGGCTGGCGGCTTCATTGAATAATATCGATAAAACCGGACTGCAGCACATCGGCACCTTCCGTTCGGCGGAGGAGCAGCAGGCGCCGAAGGTGGTGGAGATTAACGGGGTGAAAATGGGTTTTGTCGGCTTCGCCACCATGACCAATGGCATCCCGATTCCGAAGGGCAAGGCGTTCTCCGTCAACCTGATCGGCAATGGGGACGCGGTGATCGCCGCCGCCAAACGGGCACGGGAGGCGGGGGCGCAGATCGTGATCGCGGTGCTGCACTGGGGCAACGAATACCAGCGAGAGGCCACCGACCAGCAGCAGGCGCTGGCGAAGAAATTGCTGGCGGGCGGGGTGGATTACATTATCGCCCATCACCCGCACGTGGTGCAGCCGATCAGCCGCCCGACGGTGACGCGCAACGGGCAGCCGTATACCGGCCTGGTCGCCTATTCACTGGGGAACTTCGTCTCCGGCCAACGCGACCGCTACAAGGACAGCGGCATCATCCTGTACCTGACCTTCGAGAAGGCGCCGAACGGTAATGTCAAGCTCGTCAGCACGCAATATCTGCCGGTCTACGTGCAGCGTGGGAGCGGCGGCGGGCGCACCCAGTACCGTGCGTTGCCGGTCAGCCCGGACATCGCGCGGGTCAGCGACGTGACCATCGGCAGCGAAGCGAAATCGCGGATGAACCAGATTGAAGAGGAGATGAAGGCGCACCTGGAAGGCGATGCGGGGGTGACGCTGTTGAAGGCGGCACCGTAATCGAACGAGAGTTGTTCGTAGTCAGCCACGCAGCGAAGCGAAGTGGCGTTCGTTAACAGGTTAGCTTACCTGTCAACGAACGCCACTTCGCTTCGCTGCGTGGCTGACTACGAACAACATTCGCTCGGTTACCTTGCCTCGAACACCGTTTCGTTTTCCGCGCAGTTAATGCGCTCGATCACCGGCGGCGGGGGGAGGCTCGGGAGGGTGGAGGCGAGTTGGGCTTCCGCCACCACGCCGAGGGCGATGAAGAGCGCGCCGAGAATGACCAGCGCCAGTGCGATCAGCCACATGAAGAAATGCCACTGCGGGGGCGTGATGGAGGCGATAGTCAGGTACGGGCTCAATACCGCGCCCAGCGCGAGGCCGACCAGCAGGCACCCTGAACCGAGCCCACCAAAGTAGCGCAGCGGGCGGAAACGGTATTTCGTAAGAAAAGCCACGGTGAACAGGTCGAGCAGACCGTGGGGGAAGTGCTCCGCCTCGTATTTCGACTTGCCGCTGCGGCGCGGGTAATGCTTGACCGGCAATTCCACCACGCGGAAACCGCGGGCGGCGGCCAGCGCCGGCAGGAAGCGATGCAGCTCCCCGTAGATCGTCACCTCCCGCAGCACCTGCCGCCGGTAACCTTTCCAGCCGGAACTGATATCGTGCAGCTTCACGCCGGTGACGGCGCGCACCATGCGGTTGAAGAATTCGGGCGCCACGGCGCCCGCCGCCGGGCAGCGCCGTCCGGAGACCACATCGGCCTGCTGCAGCGCCTCCAGGAAGCGCGGCATCTCCGCCGGGTCATCCTGCAGATCGGCATCGAGGGTGAGAATATATTCCCCCTGTGCCAGCGAGAAGCCCGCCTGCAACGCCGCCGATTTGCCGCAAGTGCAGCGGAAGGTGACGACGCGGCACAACGGGTCCTCCACAGCCAGCGCGCGCAGCGCCTCGCGCGAGCCGTCGGTGCTGCCGTCGTCGATGATAATAATTTCCGCCTGCAGCTCCAGCCGCTCGAACTCCGCGCGCAGGCGCGTGTGCAGCTCGCGAAGGGTCCCTACCTCGTTATAACATGGAATTACCACGGATACGGTCGGTATCACGTCAGTCCTGTCTCCTCATGATGGATGATCAGCTACCGTAACAATACCCGGTTCATGGGATGATATGCAAGCGGAAGGGGGGCACGGCGGGAAAGGAAGCGGATGGCCGTATCTTAAGCAGCTAAGCGGTGGAAATATGATTCTCAGTCTGGAAGGGTGCGAGAGCCCCGCCCGAATATAGATAGGCCTACCTATTATCGGCGGGGCTCTCGCACCCTTCCAGACTGAGAATCGTACTTCCACCGTTTAGCGGTTTCTTATTGCAGGCTGAACGACAGATCGGCGTTCGTCAGTGATGAAGACAGACTATTGTTGCCGTAAATATAGTAGCAATGCGTGCCGCCAAAGCCGCATTCCAGCCAGGCCGCCGGGCGCAGCTCGCCGTAAACAGGCGAGGTGAAGTAGCAGTTCGAGCTGCTTTTGCTGCGCGGCGATTCGAACCACAGGCGATAGACCTGGCCTTGCTCCAGGGTGACGGCGGACGGCAACTCGGCGTAACACCACTGCTGAACCGTTACCACCTGGTCCGGCATCGCGATGGTGCCGGTGGCCAGGTCGCCGACGCCGACCTGCTCGAAGTGATAAATCAGATCGTCGGCCGGCGCACCGATGCGTTTCACCGAGATGCCGATCTGATGGATAGTGACGGGCGCGTGATCCCAGAAAATCCGTTGACCCGCGCAGGCATTCCCGTAAAAATACGCCCCTGCAGCAAGGCGGGAGGTGTAATACGGGTCGCCGGTATTGCTGCCGTCATCCCAGGTGAGCATGGTCGGGACGTGATGGCCGTTTACGTAGTTGCCGCCGGACGTGTTCCAGGGATTCCAGATAGAGCTGAATGGGTGCCACTGGCCGTCAATAAAGACGGCCGCGCGGTTGCCGGTGCCATCCCAGGGAAGGACGCGGGTCATCAGGCCGTTTGGCGACGACCAGTTCCGGTCCGGCTTGTTATCGGTATTGGTGATGACCAGGTGGTATCTGACCCCGCGGGTGAGCGTCGCGGAGATCGGAAAGTGGAAGGCGCCGTCCGCGTAGCCATCCATGGCGACGCTGGGAATGACGCCGTCCGTACTGGCGATCACCGTCCCGGAGGGGAAGTGACCATCGCCGTCCGTTTGCAATTCAAAGCGGTAGATCCCCTTGTTGCCGGCGCCGTAACCGGAACTGCTCTTCCACTGCAGGGTGATCTGCGTGATGGCGCCATCCTTGGGCGCGCGGAAGGCGACGTCGAGTTTATACCCGGCATATTTCAGCCAGTCGAAATTCGAGCTGCCGGCGCCTTCGACGATCTGCCCGAGATCCAGCGGGCTGGCGGCCACCGCCACCGTGCCTGACGCGGGCGTGATGGCCGCCGACGCATTCAGACCTTCGATGACGACCGTGTATGTCCCGTCCGGCACCACGGCGCCGGCGGCATCCTTCGCGTCCCACGTTGCCGTATGGGCGCCCGACGCGCCGGCCGTCTCCTGCAGGAGGGTGCGGATTTCCACACCGGTGCCATCCTTCACGTAGAGCCGGTAATCGGCAACGATGGGCACGTCCACGGTGATCGTGGTCCGTTCGCCCACGGTCGGATCGATCGTCGCTGGCTCGATGCCGGTGATGGTAAAGGCGTAGGTCGGCGTGCCGGCTGCCACGGTGACGACTGCTGTCGCCGGTGTAATGGCGGCCGAGGCATTCAAGCCCTCAAGCACTATCGTATACACGCCGTCCGGTACGACGGCGCCGGCGGTGTCTTTCGCATCCCAGGTTGCGGTATCGGTGCCGGCGACTGCCGCCGTTTCCAGGCGGAGGACGCGCACCTCGTTCCCGGCATTGTCCTTCACATACATCCGGTAATCCGCGGTGATCGGCACATCATAGGTGATGGTTGCGCTCTCGCCGACCGTCGGATCGATCGTCGCCGGTACGATGCCGGCGATGGTGAAGGCGTAAGTAGGCGGGAGACTGGCGGAGACGGAAACCGTCCCACTGGCCGGTGTGATAACCGCCGAGTCGTTCAGACCTTCGATCATCACGGTATATGTCCCATCCGGCACCACATCACCCGCATCGTTTTTCGCGTCCCAGCTTGCGGTATACGTGCCGGCAGCCCCGGCAGTGATTTGGAGCAACGCACGCACCTCGGCGCCGGCGGTGTCCTTGACATACAACCGGTAGTCAGCCGTCAGCGGCACTTCGTAGGTAATGGTCGTGCTCTCGCCCTTCGTTGGGTCGATGGTCACCGGCATGATGCTGATGATGGTGAAGGCGTCGGCCGGCGGCGGGCTGGCGGACACGCTTACCATACCGGACGCCGGTGTAATCGTCGTCGACGCATTCAGGCCTTCGATGGTGACCGTATACGTTCCATCCGACACCACATCGCCGGCGTCGTTTTTCGCGTCCCAGCTTATCGTATAGGTGCCGGCCTCGCCGGCGGTGATCCGCAGGAGCGCGCGTACCTCGGTGCCGGTTCCATCTTTGACATACAGGCGATAATCGGCGAGTATCGGCACTTCGTAGGTAATAGTCGCGCTCTCGCCTTTCGTCGGATCGACCGTTGCTGGCATAATGCTCGTGATGGTGAAAGCGTAGGTGGGCGGTGGGCTGGCCGACACGCTCACGGTGCCGGACGCCGGCGTGATATTCGTGAATGTGTTGATGCCTTCCACCGTGACTGTATAGGCGCCGTCCGGCACCACGGCACCGGTGGCGTCGTTGGCATCCCAGGCGGCCGTGCGGGTGCCGGCGACGACGCCCTCCTCGCGGGCGAGGGTGCGCACTTCAGTTCCGGCGGCATTCGTGACGAATACACGCAAATCGCAGGCGATCGGCACGTCATATGTGACCGTCGTGGTGTCGCCGGTCGTCGGATCAATCGTTCCGGGCTCGATACTCACGATGGTGAAGGCAAAGGTCGGCGGTGGGCTGGCCGAGACATCCACCGAGCCGGTGGCCGCGGTGATATTGGCGGAGGCATTGATGCCTTCGACCGTGATCGTGTAAGTGCCGTCCGGCACCACGGCACCGGCGGCGTCGTTGGCGTCCCACATCGCGGTATGCGTGCCCGCCGCACCGGCCGTCTGCTGTATCAGGGTACGGACTTCCGTTCCGGCGACGTTGCTGACGAACACACGGTAATCGGCCACGATGGGCACTTCAAAAGTGATCGTGGTGCTCTCGCTCTTTGTCGGGTCGATGGTCCCCGGCACGATACTGGTGATGGTGAAGGCCGGTATGCTGGCCGACACATATACGACGCCGCTGGCCGGCGTAATGGTGGTGAACGCCGTGTTGCCTTCAATCACGATGGTATAATTGCCGTCCGGCGCCACCGCGCCTGTACCGTCTTTGGCATCCCACGTGGCGGTAGCGGCGCCGGCTGCTCCGGCGGTGACCTGGCGGAGTAAGCGGACTTCGGTCCCGGCGTTATTTTTCACGTAGAGCCGGTAATCGGCCATCACGGGCACTTCATAGGTGATAGTGGTGGTCTCGCCGTTCGTCGGGTCAATCGTCGCCGGCAAGATACTGGTGATGGTGAAGGCCGGCGGTGGGCTGGCGGCGACCGTCACGCTGCCGGTGGCCGGTATGAGATCGGCGGAAGCATTGATGCCTTCGACCGTAACGGTATAGGCGCCGTTCGGCGCCACGGCGCCGGCGGCGTCTTTCGCGTCCCATGTCGCAGTGTGGGTGCCTGCCGCTTCGGCTGTCTGCTGCAGGAGGACGCGCACCTCGACGCCGGTGTTGTCCCGCACAGACACCCGGTAGTCGGCCACGACCGGCACTTCGTAGGTAATGGTCGTATGCTCTCCGATGGTTGGATCAATCGTCGCCGGCAGGATGCTGGTGATGGTAAACGCCGGCGGGCTGGCCGACACACTGACCGTACCGGAAGCCGGTACGAGCGTGGTAAAGGCGGTATTGCCTTCAATAGTGACCGTATAGGCGCCGTTCGGCGCCACGGCGCCGGCGCCGTCCCTGGCATCCCAGGCTGCGGTATATGTCCCGGCGGCGGCTGCCGTTGCCTGGCGAAGGGTGCGCACCTCGGCCCCGGTTTCGCTTTTGACGTAGAGCCGGTAGTCGGCAGTGACGGGCACTTCATACGTGATGGTGGCGCTCTCGCCCTTCGTGGGGTCAATCGTCGCCGGCAAGATACTGGTGATGGTGAAGGCCGGCGTCGGGCTGGCCTGCACGGCGACGGTTCCCGAGGCCGGCAGTATGGCGGCGGAGGCGTTCAGGCCTTCAATGACGACGGAATACGTGCCATTCTCCACGATGGCGCCGGCTGCGTTCCGGGCATCCCATGTCGTCGTGTGCGTACCTGCCGCGCCGGCCGTTTGCTGCAGCAGGATGCGCACTTCGGTTCCGGCGGCGTTTTTCACATACACCCGGTAATCGGCCACCACGGGCACTTCATAGGTGATGGTGGTGCTGCCGCCCCAGGTGGGATCGATGGTCGCCGGGGTGATGCTGGTGAGCGTGAAGGCAGGCGGCAGGCTGGCCAGCACGGTGACCGTGCCGCTGGCGGGCGTGATGGTCGGTGTTGTACCGAACCGCTCCACCGTCACCGTGTATGTGCCGTTCGGCACTACGGTCCCGGCGCCGTCCTGCGCATCCCAGGTGGCGGTATGGGCGCCGGGGGTGGCGCCCGTCAATTGCGCCAGCGTACGCACTTCGGCCCCGGCGGCGTTCTTGACGAAGACACGAAGATCGCAGGTGACGGGCACGGTATACGTGACGGTGGTCGTCTCTCCGAGCCGCGGGTCGATGGCGCCGGGGGTGATGCCGGTGATGGCGAAGGCATACACCGAGGTCACAGTCACCGTGGCGCTGGCCGGGGTCAGCACCGCGCCGTTGACGGCATTGCCGGTGAAAACTACGGTATACACGCCGTCAGGAACGATCGCTCCGGAAATACTTTTGCCATCCCAAGTGCGGGTGAGCGTATTGTTGCTGCCGATCAAGCTCCAGGTGCCCAGCGTCCTCACGACAGTGCCGCCGCTGTTGCGCACTTCGAGGCGCGGCTGGTAGGCGGCAATCGTAGTGCGGAAAGTGATGGTCGTCGTCTGCCCTTTCGAGGGATCGATGGTATTGGGCGCGACACTGATCGAAAGCCCGGCCGGGTTGGTGGCGACCGTGACGCCGGCGATGGCCGGCGTCAGCGGCGTTTTATTTGCGTTATTGCCGTAAAAGATGACGGTATAAGCGCCATCCGCGACGACCTTCCCGCTGCTGTTCTTGCCATCCCAGACGCGGGTGAAGGTGTTGGTGCCGATCATGCTCCAGGACGCCAGCGTCCTGATGGTGGCGCCGCTGCTGTTGCGTACCTCCACGCGCGGCTTATACACTTTGACGGTATTGGTGAAGGTTACGGTGGTTGTTTGCCCTCTGACCGCATCGATGATGGCCGGGTTGACCGCAATGGACAGCGCGGGCGCTTGCTGTGGGATGGCGAGGACCGTCCGCTCCGGCAGCAGCTTCACCACCGTCAGTCCGACCACCAGCATCATCACCGTCACGGTAACAGTTGGGGAGATCAACCTCATTGCATACCTCCATGTATACTTTCATCAGATATAACGTGGTAACCCACGCTTACATCCAGTTTCTGCAGACAACGGGATGACCGTCGCAGAAAAGCTAACAGGTCCGCATACATTTACGACTCTGAAGCGCACTCTATCCCCGTGGGATGTGAACCCTTTCGAGGTTTGACCGAGCTCCGGGACAATATTGACCGGTTGTTCACAACGGCGGACATGACGCCGGCGTTTCCCCCATAATCACCGGTGGTTTACCCCGCTGCCGCTTGCCGACCGAGCCGGGGATAAGAATGAACATTGCAGAGGTGATTCCATCGCTGTATGATGTGAATCAAAAATCAAAAGCTAATCATGCGAAACAATTTAGATACTAATGTGTCAATAAGTGTGAGCTGACCTATCGGTGCGGGTTGCGCCATGTCGTGTCCAGGAAGAGAGGATGCCAGACGTCATCTCAACACGCGGCACGACATGGCGCAACCCGTGTTATCCCGGTTAATAGAAAAGTGGAAGGTTGGAAGAGTGGAAGTGTGAGTAGTCAGTAGTAAGTAGTGAGTAATACATGCGTGTTCGGGCGTAACTACTCACTACTCACGCAATCATCCATCCTTCCACTCTTCCAACCTTCCCTAATGCTTATATAGCGCTGTGGTCCGATCCAACGTTCCTGGTGGGAGGATACTCATGTCGAAGATACCGCGCGGGTTGCTGCTCGCTCTCATGCTTCTCGGTGCCCTCGGGCTGGCGCTGGCGCAGGCCAATCCGCAGCAGGAGCAAAAGGAAAAAGAGGCGGAGGTGCTCTTCAAGCAGGGTGAAGCCCGCATGAAAGTGGCCTCATACGAAGAAGCGATCGAGCAATTCACCAATGTGGTGAAACGCTACCCCGACACGCAGATGCGCTACAAGGCGCAGTTCAGCATGGCTGACGCCCTTGTCGCCATGAAGAAGGACGACGAGGCGGTCAAGCTGTTGCAAACGGTGGTGAACGAGGAATCGCCGGTGTGGTCGCCGCAGGCGCTGATGCATATCGGAGATATTTACGCGGATCAACAGAAATACGCGGACGCCTTCCGCGCCTACCGGCAGATCATCGCCGATTATCCGAACAATCCCACCGTGGACCATGCGTATTACGCCATCGGCGTGACGCATTTCCACCTCGGGCACTACGAGCAGGCCGCGCGCGAGCTGGACAAGGTGGGCACGGTCTACGCGGCGACCGAAGTGAAGCTGCAGTATGTCTCTCCCGGCGATCCGCTCTACGTGCGGCTGACCGAGCCGAACATGGTGGCAACCAGCACCACGAAGATCCCCGTGACCCTCACCTCGCTGTCCGGCGACAAGGAGCAGTTCAACCTCACCGCGGATGCCGAGGGCGGCGATCACTTCGTGGGCGTGATCAACACCATGCTGGGCACGGTCAAACCGGGCGATGGCATACTGGAATTGCACGGCGATGATATCGTGACCATGTCCTACCAGAGCCGCTATATCGGCGATGAGGCGGAGACGCGCGAGGTGCCGATGTCGGTGGCCTCCAACGGGCGCGTGCTGATCCGCGACTCGCAGGGCAACGAGGTGAAGGGCGTGGTGATCAGCGACACCATGGTGGTCGAAGTGAACGACGCCGATCGTGATACCTCCGACGCCCAGGATACCGTGAAGGTGGACCTGAAAACCCGGAAGAAGGATACCGAGACGCTGACGCTGACGGAGACCGGCGCGCATACCGGCATCTTCCAGGCAAAGATTCCGCTGGAACGCGGCGAGCCGAAGGCCGATTCCGGCAAGGTGGAAACCAACGCCGGCCTGGCGGAAGGTTCGGTGACCCAGCTCGACGATCTGATCACAATCAGCTATATCGATGACAAGCATCTGTCGGTGCTGGAGCCGCCGTCGCGCACGGTGAAGCAGTCGGTGAGCATCTACGAGGCTACCAACGCGAAGATGACGCCGGTGGAGCATGACATCCCGCGCGCCGACCTGGAGATCAAGGCGCTGCTGTATAAAGGCCGCTCGCTGACACAGATCGCCGCCACCTACCGCGACCTCGGTCAGCCCGCGCTCGGTACCATCACCTTCCGCAAGGCGGTGGAGCAGTTCCAGTCCATCATCCAGAAATACCGCACCGCGCCGGAAGTGGAGGATGCGCTCTACGGGCTGTTCGAGATCTACGTCGAGCAGGGGTACTACGATTACGCTATCGGCATCGTCAACCAGATCACCCGCCAGTTCCCGCAGAGCACCCGCGCCTCGGAGGCGCTGTTCCAGTTGGCGGACATCCACGTGAAGCGCGAAGAATATGACCGCGCGCTGGCCATATATAGCAACCTGGCCAACTCCGCGAAGGGCACGCCGCTGGCCGAGAAGGCGCAGTATGCCATCTGCACCACCTACATGGCGATGTTCACGCCGAAAGCCTCCATGGGGGCCGACCGGGCGGTGGTGACCCGCGAGCAGGTGACCGCTTCGCTGGATACCTTCGCGCGGAATTATCCGGGCAGCGAGCAGGCGCCGGAAGCCCTCTGGCAACTGGTGCGCTTCCGCTACGACGGCGAGGATTACCGGGGCACCGTGGACGTCGCCCGCCGCATGGTGGCGCTGTATTCGGACAGCGTGATGGCTGGCCGCGTGCTGCTGATGATGGGGCAGGCGCAGTACAAGCTGCGCGATATCGAAGGCGCCAAGGTGACCTTCGCCAACATCATCGCGAATTACGGCGACCAGGCGGACCCGGCCGCGAAGATCCTGGCCGAGCTGGAGAAGAAGACCGCGCCGAAGCCGGCGGGGAATTAGTGAAGGTTTTCGCTCGGGGGCGGCTCGGAGACACGGGCCCTCTCCCCCCAGCCCCCTCTCCCAATCCTGGGCGAGGGGGAGTACCAGGGGCGAAATTTGATTCCGTTCCATTTTAATGAGAAAGCTTGCCCCCCCTCGCCCAGCATTGGGAGAGGGGGCTGGGGGGAGAGGGCCCGCGTCTCCGAGCCGCCCCCGAACCACTTGCTTTAGATGATCGGTTCCGGCCTTGCCGGATTTGGAGGGTTTTTTATGTTGCGGAATTTCTCGCAGACACCACTCTACCGAATCGCGTTGATCGGCGCCCTGCTGTTGGGGCTGCTGCTGCCGGCGTTTGCGCAGGGGGGCACGGCTCCCGCGGCACCGGCGCCCGGCACCACGCTGGTCGATCCGCTGCAACTGCAGGGCGATGCCATCCGTACGCTGCCGCGGCTGCCGCAGGTCGGCGCCTGGGGGCTGGTGTCCGGCGTGCCGGCGACCGGTGACGGCAACTTCGGCATCCAGATCGATACCCCACGACAGGCGGTCATTTACCCGACCACCACGCTGTTGTCGCCGGCGGCGGGCACCATCGAATTTTCGGTGAAGCTGCCGCCCGCCTACGATCCGGCGAATGCCCAACCGCGCGCGCTGCTCGACAGCTGGCCGGCGACGGGAACCTCTCGCATCCAGGTGGTTTTGACGGGCAACAAGCTGACGTTGAACTGGACCGATGACGCCAACGCGACGAAAACGAGCGAAGGCACGGTGAACTGGGCAGCGCGCTCGGTACATAAAGTGGCCGTGCTGTGGGATGTCGCGGCTGCCAGCCTGTATGTCGACGGCATGGAGCTTGCGAAAATCGAAACGCCCAAGCTGACCGTGCGCGAACCGCTGGGCATCGTGCTGGGTAACAGCCGCGACTTCAACGCGCCCTCCGGCCTGGCGGTGAGCAGCCTGCGCCTGAGCATGGCCAGGGAGCCGGCCACCCCCGCCAACATCTCGCGCATCGGCGACACGATCCCCAACGAAGAGTTGACGCTGAAGATGGCGCAGGGGTACGACCGCAGCCTGTACCCTCTGCTGGAGATGTTGAAAGGAAAGAATCTGCTGGAAGTGCCGTTCGCGTATGCGCTGGCGTATTCCGACATCGGCGACACGGCGCGAGCCAAGCAGGCGGTGACGCCCATCGTCAACGATCCGAAGCACCCGCTCTACCTGCAGGCGGTCTTCCTCAACGCCGACCTGCTGGCCGGCCAGCAGAATTTCGTCGACGCCTACGAGCAGTTGCAGGTGCTGGCCACCAGTCCGGACCGCACCGTCAGCATCCGCGCCCAGGTGAAGCAGGCGGAGGTGCTTTACGAGCAGGGCAACAAGGCGGAGGCCATCCGGCTCATCGGCGAGATTATCGCCCGCTACACCGACCTGCCGGAAATCAACGATGCCTACCTGGTGGTCGGCATGGACAAGTTTAAATCCGGCAGCTTCCAGGATGCTTTCCGCGCCTTCAACTTCATCGGCATCCCGGGCGCCCCACCGCGCCAGTCCGTGCAGATCGGCCAGCCCTTTGAAATCAAGGTGGCCGACCCGGACCTGAACGTGCGCATCGCTGACACCGGCCTGCCCATCACCGTCATCGCCGACAGCGGCGACGAGGAAGAGGTGATGCTGAAGCCGGCCTTCTCGCGCGGCGTGTACCTGGGCAGCGTGGAGACCGCGCTGGGCCAGCCGAAAAAGGGCGACGGCATCCTGCAGGTGCGCGGCAACGATAAGATCAAGCTGCAATACACGGACCGCCTCTCCGCCGAAGGCGCCGATATCAAGCGCGTGGTGGCGCTGGACCTGGCCACCGACGCCAGCCTGATGACGCTGGCGCAGTCCGCGCTGCCGGTCTACCGCGAGGCGCTGGACTACCAGAAGAAGAATATCCTTGACGACCGCTGGGAGATCGTGGGCACACTGCCGAAAACCGCGTCCAAGTTCTTCCGCAATCCGCAGGACGGCACGCTCTATAAAAAGGGCATGCGCTTCGACATGAGCTTCATCTCACGCGTGAAGGCCGGGCAGCCGTTCTACGCGGAGCTGACCGAACCGGACGAGGACATCACCGACAACCCGGACACCGTGCAGCTCGAGCTGACCACCGGGGGTGGGCAGAAGCAGACGGTGACCCTCACCGAGACCGGCCCGCACACCGGCATCTTCACCGCGCTGGTGAAGACCACGCTGGAGGGACAGCCGAAGGACGGCGCGTTGGAGGTGAAGAAGAACGACACCATCACCGCGCGCTACCTGGACGCCAAGCCGGCGGCGGGCACCCGCGACCCGGTGCACCTTACCCGCATGATCATCCAGATGACCACTGACGGAAAGATCGCCTGCGAGCGCGAGATCATCGATTCGTACAATGCGGAAGCCAAGGATCATAAAGTGCGGATCAACGCGGTGCGTGTGCCGAACGGCTCGCAGGTCTTCGTGTCGCTGGAAGATCGCGACCTCGATATCACCGAAGGCATCGACAAGGTGAAAGTTTCGCTGAAAGCCGAGAGCGGCGGGACGCTGGACCTGACCCTCGACGAGACGGACAATACCTCCGGCACTTTCCTGGGGTCGTTCCGGGTGGCGACCGCCGGCACGACGGCGGCCCCCGACCAGCCGGTGCTCCCTGTGCTGGCTGTGAAGCCCGGCGACATGGTGACCGCCGGTTATGTCGATGAAGAGAATATGCAAAACGCGCCGACCACGCGCACCTCGGCCTTCCGCGTGAATATCGCGGAGAACGCGCGCATCATCATCGCGCGCCAGGTCGTGGAGATGCCGCCGGCGCCGGACGGAAAGACGCTCACCGCGCCGCCCCCGCCGAAGATCAGTTGGGAAGACACCACCGTGCTGGTGCCGGGGAGCCTGTACCGCGTGACGCTGGTGGACGGCGACGTGGTGCCCACATCCACCGCCGAGCTCTGGCGGAAGGTGACGCTGAAAGCGGCCAACGGCGCGATGGTCGATGTGCCGCTGCAGGGCACCGTCATCGGCGGGAGGAAGGAAGACGAGAAGACCGCCAATCCGCTGGGCGAGTATACCACCGTCTTCACCGGCCAGTTCTTCGCCCGGCTGGGCGATACCGGCAGCCCGCTGCGCGCGTATTTCAGCCAGACCGGTGAAGGGTCGCTGTCGTTGATCGACATGCGGGATGACGAAGAAGTCTCCTCCTCCTCGCTCTGGTCGGTGCCGGCAATCAACGTACAGGGTAAGGATGCGGTCAAGGTCATTTACGACGAGCCCAACCCCCCGCAGCCGCTGACGATCCCCATGCGCGTGGCCGGCGACGGCACGATGGAGGTGCTCAACGCCAAGGGCAATCCGCTGGAGAACCTGAAGCCGGGGATGTCCTTCGACCTGCAGGTGACCGACCCGAACGGCGACATCACCGCGAAGCGCGATACGCTGACGGCGACGCTGACCAGCAGCATCAATGACAAACTCACGGTGACGCTGACGGAGACCGACCTGCACAGCGGCGTCTTCTCCGGCATCGTGCCGACGATCTACAACAAGGTGGCGGTCCCGACTAACACCACGCTGGAAGTGCCGTTTGACGGGAAGATCACCATCACCTACCAGGACACGGAGACCATCGTCGGCGCCGCGCAGGCGCGCACTGCGGCACTGATCACGCGCCCGCTGGCCGACGCCGACGGACGGCTGTTGACCAAGGTCTACGACGATCCGCAGTTCGAGGTGGAGACGCTGGTCCGCCTGGGCGAAAGCCTCTACGCGGTCGGCGCCGCCGAGCTGGATACCGTGAAGAAAACGAATGACGGCACCGGCCGCACCAACGAGAAGCTGCAGGAAGCCGCGCGGTTGCTGCAGGAGGTGGTGGACCGCTTCCCGACCAGCCAGTATGTGGTCGAATCGCTGTTCCTGACCGGCAAGATCCGCCGCGAGGAGAAGCATCCCGATGCCGAGAAGCTCTTCACCCGCGTCATCGAGGAATACCCGGACAGCGACTTCGTGCCGCAGGCACTGTACCAGCTGGTGCTGCTGTATTACGATGCGAACGACATCGATAAGGCCACCGAGGCCTGCATGCGGCTGGTCTACGGCTTCCCGAAGAACTCGCTGGTCGTCGACGCGGCCCTGCGCATCGCCGAGTATTACTACAACATGAAGAAGGACTACCTGGGCGCCGCCTTCATTTACAAGCGGCTGATCGAACGCTTCCCCGACAATCCGAAGATCGACCTGATCACCTACCGCATGGCCACGGCCTATTACAAGGCCGGGCTGGCGGGCGAGTTGTCCGGCTTCACCTACGCGATTCGCTTCTACCTGGAATTCGCCGATCAGTATAAGGATCATGAGCTGGCGGACGACTCGCTATACTGGGCGGCCAACGCCTACATGAAGCAGAACAACGTGCGCAAGGCGTTCACCATGCTGACGAAGGAGTTGATCACCTATCCCGACGGCGACATGAAGGCCTATGCCACCCGCATGCGGGATAAGATCAAGGACGACTATCCGAATATTCAGGCGGAGAGTTTCTAATGCCGAAGGCCTGCGTGTAAAAGGTAAGCGCAGGCAGGATGCCTGCGCTCCAGTCGAACGTGTTGTACCAGAACCTTTCCGGGGTACACTCTGTCTAACTGATAGTCGATCTCTCGCCACTGCGTGCAGGTTTCGTGGTTGGTTGCGGCAAAGCCGCCCTGTCTAACTAAGGACGGATTACTAAAGGAGACATTAACATGTGGTTGGAACTGGCGGTTGCCGGTAAAGCGCCCGGGCTCAATCTCTGGGACATCCTGTTGAATGCGAGCCCGATCTCCAAGATGGTCTTCGTGCTGCTCATCGTCTGTTCGATACTCTCGATTGCGGTCATCATTGAGCGGTGGATCGTGCTGAGCCGGACGCGGCAGTCGATGCTGCGGTCCTTGGAGAGTCTGGATGCCTGGACAATGACGCGGCAATGGGAAACCGCGCGTGATGAGATTGCCCACGCGACTCGCACAGCCAACCCGATGTTTTCGGTACTGCGCGCGGGCATCGCCTACTGGCAGGAATTGCTCGATTCCGGCGAGACCCGCATCGAAGTGATGGAATCAATGGTGAAGGAAGCGGTGACGCGCGAGTTGAAGCTGGTGCGCTCCACGCTGCGCGCCAATCTGCCCATCCTCGCCAACATCGCCTCGGTGGCGCCCTTCATCGGGTTGTTCGGCACGGTGGTGGGCATTATTCTCACCTTCGACACCATCTCCAAAAAGGGGAACATGGGGCAGGACCTGGTGGCGGGCGGCATCGCCGACGCGCTGGTGGCGACGGCCATGGGCCTGTTCGCGGCCATCCCCGCGGTCATTGCGTATAACTTCCTCACCGACCGCGTCAACCAGGTGGTGCTGGAGATGGAAGCCGTCGCCATGGAGCGCATCTATTACCTGGTGCAGCGCGAGGGGTTGAATTTCAACGACATGCCGCAGGCCGCACCGGCGCCCAGCGTAAAAACCCCGGTATACGCGAAGGAGTAAGACCATGCAGGGTCCTGAACTCGAGGAGGAAGACGGCCAAATTGCCGCCATCAACATTATCCCGCTGGTCGACGTGGTGCTGGTGCTGCTCATCATCTTCATGGTGACCACGGTCTTCGCGCGCGATTCGGCGATGAAGCTGGAACTGCCGAAAGGCAGCCGGCCGGAACAGGTGCAGCAGAAGCCGGTGCAGATTACCGTCAGCATCGACAAAAACGGCGACATCTCACTGAACGGTAAGCCGACGAAGTTGGAAAACCTGGGAAGTGGCATCGAGTCCTTTAAGAACCAGAATTCGAAAACGCTGGCGGTGATCCGCGGCGACAAGCATACGCCGTATGGCAAAGTCATGCCGGTCCTGGACGAAGTGAGCCGCACCGGGGTGCAGATTACGCTGGCCCTGCTGCCGGGGCCGCCGGAGAAGTGAGTAGTGAGTAGTAGGATATCAGTCCTATAAGTTCCATCACTCTCTAATCACAGTTTTCTTTTGAGGAATGACATTGGGCGGAGCGACGACGATCATGCAAACCGTACTCATCACGCTGGGCTTCACCGGCGTGCTGGGGCTTACGCTCATCTCCGTGTACCGGGAAAACCGGTTGTTGTTCTGGTGCGTGACCGGCGCGTTCATCGCCCACATCCTCTTTGCCGGCAGCCTGTGGGCCGTCGATGTGATCTTCAAGGAAAAGCCGGGGGAGCGGCAGATCGCCGTCTCCATCCAGGCGCCGGAGGTGGAGAAGAAGAAGCCAGAACCGCCGAAGATCGAAGAACCGGAACACAATCTGGATCTGCCGCTGGGACGGCCGGACGGCAAGCGCGATGTGACGAAGATCAAAAAGGGCACCACGCTGAACCCGAATGCGCGGGAAGGCGCGAAAGGCGCGAAGATCTTCGGCAACCAGCACACCCTGGCGTCGCCGACCGATGGTGGTGCGGGCGACGTGGCGTATGACCCGGACGCGAAGGGATATGACCTCTACGGCCCAGGCGACAGCATGAACCCCAGAGACCTGTATGCCATCGGCAAGCCGGGCGGCGGCGGAGACGATTGGGGCATTCCGGAAGGCGACCCGGACGGCGGCGTGCCGGCGGGATTCGCCCAGGGGAAGGTCGGCGGCCGCGTCTACTTTGTGCGGCTGCAATACGGCAACGGCGCGTGGATCGCTTATAACGACGGCACCAAGCGCCTGCTGGCTTACCTCAACAAATCGTTCCCCTGCCAGGCGGATACCTGGCCGATGAGTACGGCAGAGCTCCGGAAGAAATATTTGAACAAGGGCGTGCAGCCAAGCTTCCTGTATGTGTATTGTGACGAGAATTTCGTGCTGAGCAACGAAGACGTCCTCGTACTGCGCGATTACATGGACAAGGGCGGTTTCCTCTTTCTCGACAGCCGGCCGGACCCGCTCATCAAAGATGTGGTGGCGCGCCAGATGGATAAGGTGCTGCCGGGATTGCGGCTGGCGCCCATCTCGCAAAGTCATCCCATCAACAGCTTCCTGTATCGCCTGCCCGCGCCGGGGCTGGGAGAGAATATCTTCGATAAGAAGAATTACGGCGTCACGCGCGGCGGGCGGCTGATCGTCTTCTATTCGATGGGCAACCTTTCGCATATCTACGCTGCGTTCGAGCCGGAGTCGATCGAATACGTCACCGCGCAATACCAGATGGGCGCCAACGTGATGCTCTATGGCATTACCAAAGGCAACCCCGCAGGATTTGCGCAGAAACAAGGCGCGAAATCGGTGGTCACCACGCAGGCGCTGGAGCAGATGGGCTTCCTCTCGCCCGTGTCGACAGACAAGCCGAAAGAGCCCGGCGAGAGCGTGAAGGTCAAACCCCCGCCGTCCACCACGCCGGCCGGCCCCGGCGGCACGCAAGAGCCGATTCCGGATAACCCGGATGAAATCAAGGTGATTGATTGATGGAAGGTTAGAGACAAACAATGCGCGTAATACTCTGGCTGATTCTGGCGTGTGTGCTGGTGGCGCTGATGGCGCCCGTGCTGGCGCAGGATGATGAAGACGAAGAGGGCGGCGTCGTCCTCGATGCCGGCCTGCAATGGCGGCTGGCCTGCGCGGCGTGGGACCGGCGGGAATATGACGACGCCGGCGCGCTGATGCTCGCTTTCGCCGAGAGCAACCCCGACGATGCCAATACGCTGGAAGCCTACTGGCGCACCTATGAAATCTACCGCGCCTACCGCCCCAATCCGACCCGCAAGAAGCTGGTGTTTGAAAAGGCGGCGAACGCCTGCGAGCGCTGGGTGAAGAAATACGGCGGCGACAATAAAGTGAAGGCGGCGCAGTCGCGCTGGTACAAGGCGAACCTGCTCGATCGCGAAGGCAATCGGCAGATGGCCATCGCCGCGCTCAACGAATTGGTCTCAAAATATCCCGGCACCGATCTGGACGACGATGCCTTCTGGGCGCTGGGCGAATGGCTGAATGCCGCTCAACGCTACCGCGAAGCGATCGACGCTTACGCCGGCTATTGCAAAGTGGTCGGCGTCACCGACTGGGCGGCCGTCTGCCTGTACCGGGAAGGGGTCTGCTACGAGGCGCTGGGTGATAAGCAAGGCGCCATCGATGCGTATCGGGCGGTGTATGACGGCGGGTATAACTTCGGCTGGCATTATACCGCGCATGGCGGCATGGACGCGGCGCTGCGGCTGCGCGCGCTGGGGGAGGATGAGCTGGCGCGTGCCTTCGCGCTGAAGATCGTCGACAACTGCAACCCGGGCTGGCCGGATTTGAAGGCGCAGGCGATGGCGTTCCTCGGCGAGAAGGGCACCATCCCCAAGTTCGTGCGGATCTATACCTACCTGAACGAAACCTTCAGCAGTTACGGCGTCAACATCGCCGACAACACCAAGCTGCAGGTGACCCGCGATCTGCCGGTGCTGGTGCGCCTGGAGCGGACAAGCAAGGAAGATCCGTTCAGCGGCACGGTGAGCTTCACCCCCAAGGTGACGCTGGATAAGCAGCCCGGCAACGCGAAACTCAGCGAGGAAGGCGGCAAGAAGATCTTCAGCGCGGCGATCGCCTCACCGGACGACAAAGGCACGATCACCGGCGACTGGAATTACGCCTTTACCCAGGAGAGCCAGCTGGAAGCAGCGCCGGACAACGTGACCATCACGCGGAGCTGCCAGAAGATCGAGAACGGGCTGATGAACTGCACGGTCCGCGTCCAATCCAGCGCGCGCTATTACATCTTCATAACGCTGCCCAACAACAAGACCAACGTGAATAACCTCAACCGGCAGCCGCACGAAGTGCGCGACGGCGGTAAAACCTTCCTCTGGTATGACTGGATCGACCTCAGCAAAGGCATCGAAATCACCTTCCCGGTGGAAGTGGGCGGCAACGTCGACGCCTTCTACCCACTGGTGCGCCTGGAACGCAACATCAACGGCTACCAGCCGGATACCAGCGGCAACAACACCACCGCTTCCAATGAAACGCGATACCTGGGCATCAAGCTGACGGGTGACAAGTCCTTCCCCTACGCCTTCCACTTTCAAGGTACGCGGGTGATACTGTTGAATGAGACGGTGAAGTGATCTGCTCAGGGACTGCCCCGTCCCTGCGGGACCGAAGCCTGTTATTCGAATCTCACGCTCGGTGACATAATCACGGGACTGTCCCCCCTCGTGCGAGAGGTGAATCTATCGCACGAGGGGGGACAGTCCCGTGGTGCTACTAACGGATGTTGAGGAAGGTGGCCGGCTCTGGTCCCGCGGGGGCGGGACAGTCCCTGAGCGTCAAAACGCCAACCCCGTCCCCAGCGTCCACCGGTTGCCGAACCCGACGCCGACTTCCGGGATAAGGGTGCTGTCGAGGGCTTTGGGGCGCAGTGTGAGGCCGATGGTGTCCTGCACGCTGTCGTAGCGCAGGGCGGCTTCCCAGCAGTGCAGGTCGCGCACGATCAGCCATTCATTCCAGAGGAAATTGGTGCCGTCATAATTGCTGCGCCACTGAATCCGCCAGCCGGGGGTGATGACCCACTGCAACTGCGCGCTGGCGCTGCGCAGTTCACGCAACTCCAGGTTGTAGCGGGTGATCAGGCTCAACCCCAGGCGGGGGTCCTGCTGCCAGTCCAACTGGTTCGTCAGGTCCCGCCAGTTGCCGGAATTGGGATCGAAGGCCACGTTCTGGCGCAGGCTCAGGTGCTTGCCGGCATGCTCCTCGGCGGTGAGCGCGACATCGTACCAGCGCTTCCACTCCAGGTCGCGCCCGGCAGTCAGGTTCAACTTCACGGCCGATGTGTTGAGCTGCAGGTTTTCGTTGACGGCGTGGCGCGGGTAGACCGTATCCATATACAGCGGGCTGTAGCCGGTGCCGTATTGCCGCCCGTAAGTGAGGTTGTTGGTCAGGCTGCCGAGCTTCGTCTGCGCGCTGACGTCCAGGCGATACTGATACTGCGCGCTGATATCCTGATCCCCGTAGGCGGTCTGGCGCAGGCCGGCGGTGAAATTCAACCGCGTGTTTTTCGTAACGGAAAGCGACGGCGTGGTCTGCCAGTCAAAGAGGAAACGCGACAGTGCATCGGCGCCGGCGCGCTCGCGATATTGCCCCAGTCCCAACAGCAGACGGCCCGGCACCTTCCAGCCCAGCTTCGTCTGATCGATCTGCAGCGTCGCCTCCGGCAGCCGCTCCAGCCGGTTGAGGCCGGAGCCGTTGCTGTTGCCGTCCACGTCGGTGAATTGATCCATGCGGACGTTGAGGTCGCCGAAACCCAACTGGCGGGAATACAGCAGGTGGTTCCACAGCTCCTCGTTGACCGCGGTCGAGGCGCCGTAGCTGTTGCTGCGGTATTCGCCGTCGTAGCTGAAACGGCTGCTGGACCCCAGCTTGAGATCGTGCTTCAGCGACAGCGTGCTCGCCTGAAAACTGTAACTGCTGTCCGTGTTGTTCTGTGTGTATTGGGCCACCGTGCTCGTGCGCGCGGTGGTGTTGCGGAGCTGCACCATGGTGTTCGAGGTCGCCACCGGCGTGCCCGGCAGCAGGCTCTGTCGCTTGCGGTCCAGGTTGATGTCCAGCGTCAGCGTTTTCAGCAACTGCTGGTCATGGTTCAAGCGGAAGGTGTAATCGCTGGACGAAGGATTGTAATAGGCGAACGCCTCACCCGTGCCGTCCCCCAGCGCGTAGAAATGATCCAGTCCGAACCCCACGCCGCGCTTCTCCGTCAGGTCCAGGCGGAAGGTGCCCAGCTCGTTGTCGCCCAGCACATACTGGAACGGCGTGCGCAGGAAATAGCCCTCGATGTCGTTGCGACCGAATTCCGGCATCACCGGCGGGCGATCGTTGCGCAGGAAGAAGAACAGCCACGGCAGGTGCACCAGGCGTTTCCCCAGCACGTCAATATCGACGTCGCGGGCGATCAGCTTGTCGCCGGGATAAATATCCACCACGCTGGCCACGATCTCGTAATCCGGATGCTCCTTGTCGCAGGTGGTCAGGTGGGAATGCGCCAGATCGATGCTCGCACCGCCGGTGACCTGCTCGCCGGACGCGTAGACCGGCCCGACAAAGGGTTTGCCCAGCGATGACGGTGGCAGCGTGGCGGCCCACTCGCGGAATTGCCAGGCGCCGGTGCCGGGATGAAACTCCAGCGCCTGCCCGCGATAGGTCTGCCCGCTGTTCTGCGCCAGCGAGACATCGCCGCTGGCCAGCAACAGCTCCTGCCCGGCATCGTAGGTCATCTCCCGCGCGTGCAGCTCCAGATCGCTCTTCGTCAGCGACACCTCGCCATAAAACCGGTAGACGCCGCTATCCGGGGAGAACACCTGCCGCTGCGCGCGGATGCGCAGGCGGCCGGGGGAGATCTTCTCCGGCGGTGTGGTATCGGCCGTGGCAGGCGGAGTCGTTGCCGCGGCGGGTGGGGCCGCATTAACTGCCGCCGGGGTGGGGGCTGGCGGCGGGATCGTGCCGGCGTCCTGTGCAAGCAGCGGCGGACGGAGCACGAGCACGCCCAGCAGGGCGAGGAGGCGGGCGCAGCAGGCATATCGCTTCAGGTTACACCACACGCAGTCACGTCCTGGTCGGGTCAACAGGGGTTGACAGTATGCGGGGCAGGGGGAGGCACACTCGCTATCATCAATCTACCCGATGCGGCGGGGATTTACTCATAGATGGGTGGAAGCGAAGATGAATGGATGGGAGGGCGAGCGTCCTCGCGAGCCGCGTGCGAGGAATTCGTGACCGATCTCATCAACGGTGTTTTCGTAGGCGGGGGCTCATCAGGCACAATGCCCGATAACAGGCTCATGATCGCGGCTCGCGAGGACGCTCGCCCTCCCATCCATTCATCCAGCGCGAAGAGGGATCACGCACTTACGGTTGAAATTAGATACCATGACCACTATCGCCCTTCTTGCTCCGCGCACGTCCGCGGAAATCGTATTTGCCCCCCGCCATTGGGAGCGGCTGTCGACGTTCGGCACGGTGATCGATGCCCGTTTCGAAGAGCAGGCGAATGATATGTTCGACCGGCTCGGTGAGGCGGAGGCGATCGTCTCCACCTGGGGCATGCCGGTGATGGATGACGCGTTTCTCGACGCAGCGCCCCGTTTACGCGCGGTCTGTTATGCAGCGGGCTCGGTAAAGGGGTTCCTCACCCCCGCCGTCTGGGAGCGTGGGATCACCATCAGCTCCGCGGCGCCGATGAACGCCGTGCCGGTGGCGGAATACACGCTGGGGGTCATCCTGCTCTCCAACAAGCGGTTCTGGTCCGTCATGAGCCATGCGCAGGGCGATGTGGGCGAGCTGACGGTGCCCGGCAATTACCGGCGCACGGTCGGCATCATCGGCGCCAGCATGGTGGGGCGTGAGGTGCTGCGTTTGCTCCGCCACACCGATCTCGAGGTGCTCCTCTCCGACCCGTTTGTCGATGCGACGGAAGCGGAAAGCCTGGGGGCGAAGAAGGTAGAGCTGCCGGAGTTGATGGCCTCCTCCGACGTGGTGTCGCTGCACGCGCCCAACTTGCCGGCGCTGCGCCACATGATCAACGGTGAGTTGCTGGCGCTGATGCGCGACGGCGCCACTTTCATCAACACCGCACGCGGCGCACTGGTAGACGAAACGGCGCTGCTGGGCGAGCTGCAATCCGGCCGCATATTCGCGGTGCTGGACGTCACCGACCCGGAGCCCCCCGCCGCCGGCAGCCCGCTCTACACGCTGCCCAACGTCATCTACACGCCGCACATCGCCGGCTCGATGCTGCAGGAGTGCCACCGCATGGCCGACTTCGCCATCGACGAGCTGGAACGCTTCCTGGCCGGGCAGCCGTTGTCCAATGCGGTGCAGGCGGAGACGCTTGAGCGGCTGGCGTGAGATTTGCTCAGGGACTGTCCCGACTCAGCGGAACCCGAGGCGGTCGCCTTCCCCAATATCCGTGAGCATAACCAGCGGGACTGTCCCCTTCGATAAGAAAGCTTCCGATCAACGGGGACAGTCCCGCTCGTTATGCTCACGGATATTGGGGAAGGCGACCGCCTCGGGTTCCGCTGAGTCGGGACAGTCCCTGAGCGGGCTCAATCCTCGCCGCTTTTCCCGTTCTTCCGCTCTTTTCGTCCCCGCCGGTTTTGCAGCGCCGCCTGCACGCCACGCATCAGGTTGAGGGGGCGTGAGGCGGCACGGGAGACTTGCAGGTAGGGCTGCAGGACGCCGCCAAAACGGCGGTAGAACTGTTCGACCGATTCCACCATCGAGCCTTCGAAGTCGAATTCCGGCGCCACACCGGCGGTGTATTCGAGCTCGCGCCACAGGGTCAGCGTGCTGGCGTAAGAGCCGTGAAACGCCGGGTCGGCGCCGTTGACCAGGGCATAGGCGCAGCGGTCGTCCCAGACCATGGCCATCGCCGCGTGCACATTGCCGTCCGCATCGACCGCCGCGGTGGTGAACAGGCAATTCCGCTCGGTGGCCGCGCGGGCGAATCCCTGCCAGCGGTGATACAGCTCTTCGCTGCCGCCGGTGCCCTGCCGCGCCATCGACAGCCGGTTCAACCGTGTGACCACCTCCGGATCGACCATATCCACCGCCCGTAATCCGGCGCGCCGGGTGGCGCGCAATTGCTGCCCAACCGCGTCGTGACAGGCCTTTTCCAGGGCAGCCAGGTCGGACAGATCGGGAATGCGGTAGGTATACCGAGTCTGCTGCGTGAAGCGGTTCCAGTAAAACGGCAGCCAATTCCCCAGGCTGTGATGCCACTGCATATGAATATCAGGCCACGGCGCCAGCGCTTCCGCCAGCGCGCGCAGGAGGTGCATCTCAGTTGATGCCCGCTTCTGCGGTTTCCCTTCCAGCGGGTGCAGCACCGGCCCCCAATACGGTGTTAACGGCGGCTGGCGCAATCGGTTCACCCCCAGGGTGCGGCAAGGCCAGATGGGCATCCCGGCCACCAGACGATCGCCGTTGAAGCACCCGAGCAGGCGCGCCTGGCCATCAGTGGCAATCTCCATCCACCAGCGCTGCGCGAAGATCGTCCGCTGCGGGGAGACGGCCACCAGCGCATCCCACAGCGGATATTCTGCTTCCGACAACTCACGAACCGTTAATGCCACACCATCCTCCGGATCAACCCACCCAAATCTTACTCTTACTCTTACTCTGACTCTGACTCTGACTTTCACTCCGCCCTGTCGCTCAGCAACAATCCGTCAGAGTCAAAGTAGCCCATCATCATGTCATGCCGGTGAAGCACCGGTTCCTCCCGGAGAGGATTGTCCCTGATTTCCTTTCGAATTTGGACGGACCGTTGTGACAGAGTTGGGACACAAGCATAAAAAGCTCAACATAACCAACATTGAGGATTCGGTAAGCTTGAGAGCAGAACGCCTTACTCGTGATCGAATCCATTCTGCTAGACCGCTTGCTGGTAGGAAACAAGCATGCACTTGTCGTCTTTTCGCTAAATGATGTCAGTCGATGCGTTCAAGGACAGATTCATACGTAGAAAGGGCACCATATATGCCCCGGTTGACAGGCCAGGTCGTTATTATCGGATTTGGACGCTTATTAAACACGGCGGCAGCTTCGGCGACGTTAATGGTGATCGCGCGCGTGCTGCCTGATCGCGAAAGTTACGGCGCCATCTGCCAGTTGATGATGCTGTATATGATCCTGTCGCAAATCTTCACGGCAGGCATCCCGCAATCCATCTATTACTTTTTACCGCGTTACGAGAACGGCGAGTGCAAAGGGTTCATGATGCAGGCCATGGCCATCCTGATGGGGTCCGGCCTGTTGCTGGGTGTGGGCCTGTTTTTCGGCGCTGAATTGGTCGGACGGTTGCTGCACAGCCCGCTGCTGCCGCCGTTGCTGCGGATCTTTGCGTTATATCCCTTTTTTATGCTGCCGACGGTGTGCGTCGAAAGTGCCATGCTGCATTACGATCGCCCGACCGCATCGGTTGTCTTCAATATGATCGCGCGGGTGGGGATGTTCTTGAGCATCGTCATCCCGAGTCTGATGCATACCTCGCTGATCATCATCATGTGGTCCTGGGTGAGTATGGCCGGATTGGTGTGGATCGTCGCCATGCTGATGATCTTTTCCACCGTGAAAAGCCAGTCCTTCGCCTGGCGCCGTGAGATGCTGCGCGAGGAGATGGCCTTTTCCGTGCCGCTGGCGGTGGGCAACCTGCTGCTGTTGAGCGGCGTCTATCTCGATCGTTTCCTGGTATCGAATCTGTATGGGACCGATGCCTTCAGCATTTATAATAATGCTACCATCGTGATTCTCACCCTCGGCATGGTCGGGAATGCCAGCTCAGTAGTGTTGACCTCTGAATTCTCCAAGCGTACGTCGAAGGGTGATTACGCCTCATTCCTGAAGATCTGGAATACCGCCATGATGAAGTCGGCGGTCATCCTCTTTGCCGCCATGGGCTTCCTGGCCTTCTGGACGCACGACACCATGAGCCTGCTCTTCTCGCAGCGGTTTGCCGCCAGCGGCGAGGTGCTGTTGATCTATGTCTGGAGTATCCCCGCGCTGCTGGTGATCATGCAGTCGCTGTTCGTCTCGATGGGCGCCACCCGTATGATGCTGTGGATCACGCTGGTCGGCCTGTTCATGCAGGCGGCCTGCGTTTTCGGCTTCCACTTCCTGTTCGGCTTTTACGGCATCGCCATCGGGGCGGTGACGGCGCGGTACCTGGGCGTGATCTTCGGCGCGCACATCTTTGTCAACAAGGTAACGAACATTGGGTGGAAACAGTTCATGCCATGGATCAAGGTGACAGTGTCGTTGCTTACCGCGCTGTCCGCCGGGGCATTGAGCCGGTTGGTGATGTTCACGCCGGTCCATTCACTTCCCGCGATACTGGAATATGGCATCGCCTTTGTGGTCTTTGTCCTCCTCTATCTGGGTGGACTGCATCTGGTGCGATTGTTGAATTATCTGGTCCCGGTGCAGTATCTGCCGGCGAAATGGTACCCGCGTCCGGAGGTGATGTCGTGAAGAATCTGGAGTCTCCCCTCTCCGCGGGGGATAACCGCATAACAGCCGTCATGGCCGCGCGGCCGCCATATCTGCTGCGTGACTGGCAGGGCGGTTTCCTGTTCATGATTGCCTTGTGCTGGCCGTTCGTGTTGCCGACCCTGCTGCCGGCAATTCGCTGGTGGATGCTGCTGTCGCTGGCACTGGTGGCCGGGGTGCTGCGCTGGCAACGGCGCCGGTCGCTGACTGCCGCCGTGTATCCGCTGCTGGGGTTCGTGGGTGTCATTGCGCTGTTCACGCTGGTCGGCATGGCGTCGTTTCCGCTGAATGAATATGGCCGTGATAAGGTGATCGAATTTATACTGCTGACCGGCATCGCGTTTCTCGCCACATTCCGGCAGGCGCCGCTCACCGAGATGTTCGAACGCGGGGTGCGTGCCGGCCTGCTTACCAGCCTCGCCCTCTGCCTGCTGCTCATCGTGCTGAAACGCAGCCTGTTCCTGCAGTACGGCGAAGTGGATTACGGGGAGCTGCGCGCCGAGGTGTCGACCACCGGCATGCCGTTGGCGCTGGGACTGGCGGCCTGCGGCCTGGTCACCTCGAAACTCGCTCCGCTGCGGATGTTCCTCTCCGGCCTGGCGTTGCTCGGTATCGCCGTCGTCGAGATCCTGGTGCGCGGGCGTTTTGATGCCATGGTGATGGTCGCCATCGCGGCGATGGTCATGCTCGGTCCGCCGTGGCGCAACCTTTTCTGGCGGCTGGGGCTCTGCGTGCTGTTGGGGGTAACGGGTCTGTTTACCTATGTGAATATCGCCCCCCGGCTGGGATCATCCTACGAATATTTCGAGGAGCTGCGCCGCGGCGAGGTTGGCGGCCGCGCGCCGCTTTACGAGAATGCCTGGCAGGGATTCCTGGCGCATCCCTTTGGACAGGGGATCGGCGCCTTCGAACGGGAAAATCCCGTACCGCAGTATCCGCATAACATCGTGCTGGAAGTCGCATATGAGATGGGGGTGTTCGGGTTGGTCTGCATACTGGGCATCTACCTGCTGGTCGTTCGTCGTGTGTGGCAATGCTGGAACTCACCGCCGCATCGCTTGCTGGGCATCCTGCTGTTGGTCATCTTCCTGCAGCCGTTGAAAGCGGGCAACATCGCCACCTTTGCCTTCCAGTGGGTGATGCTCTTCATGCTGATCGTCGCCACCCCGTTGTCAGAACACTGGCCGTTGACCGGAAGGAGGAGCCTGCGCTGATGAAGCCGCGCAAATATATCGCTGAGCAGCTCTCCATTATCGTCGGCGCGCCGGTCGATGGAGGGTGTCCCGCGCGTAGTTGAAAGTTGAGATAGAGACCGGTGGCTCTCTCCGGGGGCATCTGGTAAGATGTCTCCTGGGTACCAACCAGAAAAGGAGAGAACCACCATGCAGCAAGTGTA
>Ga0172368_10000055_pt1 | contig 134064 bp, 98 predicted proteins | sample Lak11m_FD_114540 | JGI IMG/M metagenome (GOLD analysis project Ga0172368, IMG submission 114540) | Freshwater microbial communities from Kabuno Bay, South-Kivu, Congo - kab_022012_11m | ecosystem: Environmental > Aquatic > Freshwater > Lake | place: Democratic Republic of the Congo: South-Kivu...
TCCAAGATTTAAGGGCAAGTGTTTCCAATTGCTGCGACAGTATGAGTGTAAAACATGCTGCTCAACAAAACACAACTAGTGAAACACTTAACATTATCAATGTAGAGCTCATGAATAAGGCGGCCATACTTTACCAGAATATGCCCAACCCCTTTGGCGATGGCACTACTATACGCTATTTTATACCGGATGAAATAAAAAACGCTGCTATTGTCTTTCATAACGAGTTTGGACAAGAGTTAAAAATGGTTGAGATAAGCGAAAAAGGCATGGGCCAAATAAACTTGGGCACATCCAACCTGGCAAGCGGCATTTACACTTACAGCCTGCTTATTGATGGAAAGCTTATTGAAACAAAAAGGATGATGAAAGTGGAGTAAATACATACAATAATTTATTCTTTATCAATACAATAAATTTATTTAAAGAATAGTTATTAGTATTTTATTTCTAACTAATTTAAATAGCCATGAAGTACTTCCCGATTAATAAAATTAAAACAGACGTTTTAGGCGCATTCAAGCGCTTTCCCTTGTTTATTACATTTTGTTTTGTGCTGACAATAGTATCCATTATCACTATTGAATTTGAAAATGATTTTGTATGGGAAACGAAATTGAATCTGTATCATTTTCTATCCATATTAAGCATGGGCATACTGTTCATCATGGCGGCCACTAATTTTGCAGAAAAAGTCAAACTCACTGTCAGAAAGCAATTTGTAATGCAAGGGCTTTTTGTGCTTTTTATGGTGTTGTATTATTTTATTTCACCTCAAAAATTTTCGACTTTTGAGCTTGTTATGCGCATTGTAGCCATTAATTTGGGTTTAATATTTTTGGTCATTTATCTTCCCTATCATAGGGATAATAATCTGTCGGCTTTCTGGCAATATACCCGAACTTTGTTTTTGAGGTTTATGACCACTTATTTATTTACGCTGATTTTGTATTTGGGATTGTCATTGGCTTTGTTGGCTATTGATGTGCTTTTTAAAGTAAAGGTTGATGGCAAGTTATATCTTTATCTTTTAATTGTTTTGTCGGGGATATTTGCCCCCATTTTCTTTGCCGGTGGTTTAAGCAACAACTACGAGGCGTATGCACAGGAGCTGGTATATCCCAAAGCGCTTAAATTTCTGGTGCTTTACATACTATTGCCCATTGTGGTACTCTACATGCTTATATTGTATGTGTATGCTATCAAAATAATTGTTCTTTGGCAGTTCCCGAGTGGCTGGGTTTCTAATCTGGTATTGAGTTTTTCGATTGTGGGTCTGATTTCTTTTTTTCTGACTTATCCATTGAGAAATTCTGAAAATAAGTTTGTATCGGGTTTTTTTAAGCTGTATTTCTGGATTATGTTGCCCTTAATTGCGCTGCTCTTTGTGGCCATTTTCAAACGTATAGGCGAGTACGGTATTACCGAATTGCGCTATTATGTTATGTTACTGGCGTTTTGGCTGACTTTTATTTCCATATATTTAATTGTGACAAAGTATAAGGATTTGAAAATTATTGCACTTTCGTTTTTTGTAATTGCAGTGTTGTCATCGTTCGGTCCCTGGGGCGCTTTTAGCGTTTCCAAGAGGAGTCAGTTGCATCGTTTTGAGAAAATTTTAACTGAGAAAAAGATGCTGAAGGATGGATTTGTTGTAAAACCCGATTCAACAATAGATAAAAAAACAAAAAGAGATTTGTCTTCAATTGTTTCTTATATAGTTGAATATCATGATGATAAGTCTTTGCAAAAGTATTTTAAAGTCGATTTCGACACCATCTATAGTGAAGATAAAAGCCGGTATAATAAGCAGGAAGTTATTCTGGCACAGATGGGGCTGGAATATGTATCGCCATGGGATCTGAGGTATGATGAAGAGGCTGATGATTACATTGATTATGTTAACTACACTGCCGATTTGAACGATAAAATAATTGATGTCAGAAAACATGATTATTTGATAAAAATTGACAATTACTATAACAGCAGTCCGTACGATGAAAGGGATACAGTAATTCAAAATGAATATACCACAGACAGGTTTACAGTGACCGAAAAATTTAATATTGGAAATAATCAATTATCGTATTATGTTGGAAATGATAATGTTAATATAATGACACTTGATTTTAATTCAATACTTAAGGAGCTGGAAAAAATGTATCCCACAAAAAACTATAGTGATGTTAATTATCAGAAGGTGCATTTCAGCAATCAAACAGACTATTTTAATGTGGATTTTCAAATAATTTCGCTTGCTGCAAATTGCAGTTCTAAGGGAGTTTTTACAAACATATCATTGAGTGCAAGGTTGATGATTAAAATAAAAGAATAGCTGTCATTTATCGAAAAAAATTATTAGTTTTGGTAATTCAATTGATGATTTTTTAAAATATGACTTTATTCAATACCCTTTTATCGTGGCTGATGAGGAAGAGGATGCATCAGATTGAGCTCTTCGTGAAGTATCCGCACGATGTTCAGTACGACTGGTTTTCAAAGCTTATAAATTCAGCAAAAAAAACTGAATGGGGTATAAAGTTCGGGTACGGGTCAATTAAAAATTATGAGGAATATAAGAAAAATGTTCCTTTAAGTTATTATGAAGATTTGAAACCTTACATTGACAGGCTGATGAAAGGGGAACAGAATTTATTATGGAGTTCTAATATAAAATGGATGGCCAAATCGTCAGGAACAACCAATGATAAAAGTAAGTTTATTCCTGTCAGTCAGGAGTCGTTGGAGGAATGTCATTTTAAAGGGGGAAAAGACCTGTATGCTATTTATTGCCAGAATAATCCTGAAACCAATATTTTTAATGGGAAATCGCTTGCTTTAGGAGGCAGTCATCAAATAAGTGAGTATAATACTGATAGTTACTATGGCGATTTGTCAGCTATATTGATACAAAATCTGCCTTTCTGGGCCGAATTTCAACGCACGCCAAGTCTCGATATTGCATTGATGGACAACTGGGAAGACAAAATTGATAAAATGGCACATGCTATTTTAAAGGATGACATTACGAATATTTCGGGAGTTCCTTCATGGACTTTGTTATTGCTAAAAAAAGTGCTTGAAATAACAAAAAGAAATAATATATTCGAAGTTTGGCCTGAGATGGAGTTGTATGTGCATGGTGGTGTGAGCTTTAATCCATACATAGACGAGTTTAAAACATTATTTCCCTCATCAAAACTCAATTACCTCGAAACCTATAATGCATCAGAAGGTTTTTTTGGAATTCAGGATACTACGAACTCTACAGATTTACTTTTGATGCTCGATTATGGCGTTTTTTATGAATTTATTCCTTTGTCTGAAATAGAAAACCCAAACCCGGAAATTTTTGCTATTGACGAAGTGAAAACCGATGTCAATTATGCCATTGTGATTTCTACAAATGCCGGATTGTGGCGGTATATAATAGGCGACACCATTAAATTTACTTCTAAAAATCCATACAGAATTAAAATTACCGGTCGCACAAAGAGTTTTATTAATGCTTTTGGAGAGGAATTGATAATAGATAATGCAGAAAATGCTTTAAAAATTGCATGTAATAAAGCCAATGCCATTATCAGAGAATATACCGCAGCTCCCGTTTATTTGGGTGGAAATGCCACTGCATCTCACGAATGGGTTATTGAGTTTTACAAACCTCCCGAAAATCTTGAGTATTTTACCGAAGTGCTTGACAATGCCCTTAAATCTCTTAACTCTGATTATGAAGCCAAAAGGTATCACGACATGCTTTTGAAAATGCCTAAGGTTCACAGTGTTGCAGAAGGGACTTTTTACGAATGGATGAAAAACAGAGGTAGGTTGGGAGGACAAAATAAAGTGCCGCGTTTATCGAATGACAGAAAATATATTGATGATATTTTAAAATTAATTTAAACATCAAAATATGCGTGAGTTGATATATACGTTTTTATTAGTTTTTTTAATATCCCTCAATTTGTTGTCTCAGAACGTATTGCAAAAAATTGAGGTGGACAACTTGGGCAATGTATATATAATTCAGACTGATAAAATTATAAAGTTTGATGCAAAAGGAGAACAAAAATATAGTTTTAGCTATAAAAACTCTGGCGAAATCTCATCAGTGGATGTAACAGACCCATTTCGCATATTGGTTTTTTATAAAAATTTCGGACAGCTTTTTTTTCTGGATAATACATTAAATATTACAAACGGGCCTGTTTCATTGTATAAAAAAGAAGTTGTGAACCCTGTGCTGGCATGCAACGCTTCAGATAAAGGACTATGGATATATGATCAACAGGGGTTTAGTCTTCAAAAGTTTGATGCCGGTTTGCAAGCGGTGACACGTATTAATGACCTGCCAACGCTTTTAGAATCTGCTTTCGAACCTGAGTATATGATCAGCATCAATTCTTTTTTATATATAACAGACCCTGAACAAGGACTGTTTATATTTGATCAGTATGGTTCTCTGTATAAAAAATTACATATTAAAAATGTAAAAATATTTGATGTTTTTGACAATGCTTTATTTTATGAAGACAGTGGTTTTATAAAGAAAATTTCATTGCTGGATTATTCAGAAATGACAATGACCTTAAAAGAATATAAATATTCAGGTGTTACTGTTAAAGATAAATATGTTTATTTGCTTAATAATGATGCTGTTAGTTATTCGAAAGTGGAGATGAAACTTGGGCAGTAATAAAAGTTAAAAAGTTTTTTAAAAATATTTTTTTAAGTGTTTGAAATATCCTGTTTTTTTTTTAGGTTTGTTAGCATAAAATTTACCTCTATTCATAAGTTTTCTATTAAATAATTAATCTTTAAAATCAACTATTATGCATATAGCAATAGCCGGAAATATTGGATCGGGCAAGACCACACTTACCAAATTGCTTTCAAAACATTACAAATGGGATGCACATTATGAAGATGTTGATACCAATCCGTATCTGAATAATTTTTATGACGATATGCAGCGCTGGTCTTTTAATTTGCAGATTTATTTTTTAAACAGTCGTTTCAGGCAAATAGTTGAAATTAGAAAAAGCAATAAAACAGTTGTACAGGATCGCACTATTTATGAAGATGCTAAAATATTTGCACCAAACCTTCATTCGATGGGTTTGATGTCTTCGCGCGACTTTGATAATTATTCTTCATTATTTGAACTCATGAGTTCATTTTTGCTTCCACCCGATTTGCTTATTTATCTGAACGCATCGGTGCCTAAATTGGTTTCTCAAATCCAAAAACGTGGAAGAGATTACGAAAATTCAATCAGAATTGATTATTTGACAAAACTTAACGAGCGTTATAAAGAATGGATTGATGGCTATACCATCGGCAATCTTTTAATTATTGATGTTGACAATATTAATTTTAGTGAAAAACCCGAAGACCTCGGCTTTGTAATCAATAAAATCGATGCAGAACTGCATGGCTTATTTAATAAATAATATCTGTAAATGAAAATTTTAGGTATTATCCCTGCCAGATATAATTCAAGCAGATTTCCGGGCAAACCTCTGGCTGAAATTAACCATAAATCGATGATACAGAGGGTTTATGAACAGGTGTCGAAGGCAAAATGTTTGTCGGATGTTATTGTGGCTACCGATGATGAGCGCATATTAAACCATGTTATGGGATTTGGCGGAAAGGCTTTAATGACTTCTTCAAATCACAAATCGGGTACTGAAAGGTGCTGGGATGTTTACCAACAAATTTCAGAAAAAAATAATTTTGATATTGTTGTTAATATTCAAGGAGATGAGCCTTTTATTGACTTTAAACAGATTGAGAAACTGACAGCATGTTTTAGTAATATTGAAACACAGATAGCAAGCTTAGCCAAAGTGATTAATGATTTGGAAGAAATCAACAGTCCCAATGTGGTTAAGTTAGTCATTGATAAAAATAACAAAGCTTTGTACTTCTCGAGGTTTCCAATTCCTTATTTGAGAGATAAAAGCGTTGAATTGAATAGAACTAATTATCTCAAGCATATTGGCATTTATGCTTACAGAAGCAATGTTTTAAATGCCTTATGCAATTTGGAAACTTCAAATCTTGAACGAGCAGAGTCGTTGGAGCAGTTGAGATGGCTCGAAAACGGGTATCAGATTTATATAAATTTTACCGATAGTGAAAGTATTGCTGTAGATACGCCCGAGGATTTAGAAAGAGCGGAAAGATTTGCTGTATCGATTGAAAAAAATTGAGACTATATTGCACCATTACATTATTTCAATCGGGATACAATTATCTCTTATTTTTTTTTAATTTTGAACTTTTGAAGTTGCAATAAGCATTTTACATTTATATAAAAAGCAAATTTATGAATATTGAAAAAGAAATTGTCAATCTTTTACGCACCCATGGTAAGGTTGTTCTTACGGGTTTTGGAGCTTTTGTTGCTGAAAATGAAGCAGCCCAAATACATCCCGTTAATAATGATTTTAATCCACCCTCTAAATCTGTTTGTTTTAAAGCAGATGAAACCGATACAGACAATCTCTTAGCCAATCATTTATCAGCTATAAATAATGTCAGTAAGGCGGAAATTTTAAATGTCATTGCCAGTTTTATTTCAGAGATTAAGAGAAATCTTGAAAGTTCAGGAAAACATGTTTTTGAAGATTTTGGTGTGCTAAGCCTTAATCAGGGTGGAGAATATAGTTTTGAGATCAGTCCGGGTCTAAACATATCAGGCGACGCATTTGGGATGGAAGAATTTAATTCGCCGGCCATTAAAAGAGAAAAAGTTGAACCACAGAAAGTAATCATCAAAAAGAAAAGAAGTAAGGTTTGGATTGTGTTGTTAATTCTGTTTGTGATAATTGTTGGAGGTTCAATTGGAACCTATTTTGTATTTCCTGAACAGGCTAAGAAAATAATATATTATGCTGAAAATCAGTATATTTCTATCAAAGACAAATTTTCTAAGAAAGAAACTACTTCTGTTAATATTGAACAAAAAGACAAAGTAAAAGTTAAAAAGAATAATAAAAATAATATAATTGGTAAAGCTCTTACCCAGTTAACAGATACATTAACAAAGGCCATTAATAAAGACACCAGCCAGCTGATTTCAAATATTAAAACAGAAACCAAGGTTAAACCCGAAAACACAAATGGCAAAATGTATTATATAGTTGCTGGAAGTTTTAAAAGCAAAGAAAATGCAGAAAAGTATGTTTCAGAGTTAAAGAGTAAATCATATCCCAATGCCATTTTGCTTGAAAATCCAAAGAAAGGCTTTTACACTGTGGCATATGATAGTTTTATTGATAAAGCCTCAGCAGATAGGAAATTAAAGGAAATTAACAGCAAGGAAAAATCGGGTTCATGGATAATTTGCGAATAAGATATGCCTAAGCGAAAACTGTTTAAATATGCCCAATTGCTTGCTTTTAATAATGTGTTCCAAGTTGCAGGCAAGTGTGTAGAGGATGATTTCTTTTTAAAAGGACGTTGGCATAAAGAATATTTTAAAAATAATAAGCCAATTATTATTGAATTAGGTTGTGGTAAAGGTGAATATACTTTAGCCCTTTCGGAAATGTTTCCTTTGTGCAACTTTATTGGTATAGATTATAAGGGAGATCGATTATACACAGCTTGCAAAACAGCCTTAGAGAAGAATTTGAGAAATGCAGTCTTTATAAGGACTCAAATTCAGTTTATTGAAAAATTTTTCTCCCCCGGAGAAGTGGATGAAATTTGGATTACTTTTCCCGATCCTCAGTTGCAAAAACCCAAACATCCTAAAAGATTAACGTCGACGGAATTTCTTAACAGGTATAAAAATATTCTAAAGCCTCATGGCTTGATACATCTCAAAACGGATAATACTGTTTTTTTTGATGAAACAATTGAAGTGTTGCAGGAAAACAATCAGGTTGTTGAATATATGACAAGGGATATTTCGTCAGAACTCAATGTTGACCCTGTTTTGCATGTGAAAACATATTATGAGGCTAAGTTTTCAGCTTTAGGGGCGAAGATTAAATACTTGAGATTCAGGTTAAGTTTAGGAAGACCATTTGAAAATTATTCAATTTGAAAATGATACCATTTGAAAATTAAACAATTAAGAAAAGGGATAAAGGATATAAAGGGTATAAAGGTATAGGGGAAAGAAGGATATAGGGCGGAGAGCAAAGGGCAGAGAGCATAAAGGAATAGGGGAAAGAAGGACGTAGGGCGAAGAGCAGAGGGCAAAGGGCGAAGTGTAAAGAAAAGAAGGGATAGGAAAATGAGATGATGAGCAAATGTGGATATTTGAAAATACTTATTAATCTGTGTTTATCTGTGTTATCGGTGGTGATATGATGATGAGCAGATGTGATAATTTATGTTTATGTTCACTGACTGTTAACTGCTGACTGATCTATTGGGCATTTTTGCGAGCAAAGGAGTAGCTAAAAATTCTCATAATTTTATTGTAAGAAAAGGGATATGTTGCTAAAAGAAGATTCATTTTTTGAGAGTGTTTATGATGTTGTGCGCATGGTGCCTTACGGTAGGGTAACGTCTTATGGGGCGATAGCCCGCTTTTTAGGTTCTGCACAGTCTTCGAGGATGGTAGGCTGGGCTTTAAATGTGTCACACAATATTGTAGATGTGCCTGCTCATAGAGTTGTCAATAGAAATGGCATGTTAACAGGAAAAATTCATTTTGGAGGCTCTGATACCATGCAGCAATTGCTCGAAAGTGAAGGGATGGAAATAGTGAATAATAAAATAATTAATTTTGAAAAGTTTTTTTGGGATCCATGTTTGGAATTGTAAAATTTAAAATTTTTTGATATGAGAAAAAGCAGTTTACTGGTGTTGTTGTATTTAATTGTACTTATGGCATCGTGCAATAATAAAAAAGTTAAGAATAAATTACAGAGCATGGAATGGCTTCTGGGTTCGTGGCAGATGAATACTGATAAAGGTATGCTGTATGAAGAATGGATAAAAGAAAATGATTCGCTTTTTGCAGGCAAGTCGTTTATGGTAATTAATGCTGATACAATTGTATTGGAATTAATTAATTTGCAACTGAGCAAAAATGATTTGTTTTACAATCCAATCGTATTGAACCAAAATGGTGAAGAACCGGTTTCGTTTAAACTGACAGATAAACGTGAGAATAAATATGTCTTTGAAAACAAGCAACACGACTACCCACAGAAAATTGTTTACAAACAAATCAGCAAAGATTCATTTAATGCCTGGATTGAAGGAAATCAAGATGGAAAATTTATGAGGAAAGACTTCAAAATGACAAGGAGTAAAATTAGAAAGTAACACCTATTTAAAATTATAACATGGCAATATCCAAAAAGTTTCCTCATACATGGTTGATAATATTTGTGCTTATCCTAATATCAGCCGCTTCAACATGGTTTATCAATGGAGGTGAATATGTTGAAGTGATTAATGAACAAGGAAAGCAATTAGTTTATAAACCTTTACAAAATCAACCTCAGACATGGCAAGTGTTTGCTGCTTTTTATAAAGGCTTTGTAAAACAAAGCGGCATTATAATTTTTATTTTAATGATAGGAGGGGCTTTCTGGATAATGAATGCTTCTAAAGCTATAGATGTGGGTATTTTATCTTTTTTAAATAAAAGCAGAAAACTAGAACGGTTTGCTACTATAAAAAAGATAGGTGTTGACAACATCATTATTACTCTTATAATGCTTGTATTCAGCATTTTCGGTGCTGTTTTCGGGATGAGTGAAGAAACCATAGCTTTTGTTATTATACTGGTCCCATTGGCTATTTCAATGGGATACGACTCTATTGTAGGTGTCTGCATGGTCTATGTAGCAGCTCACGTGGGTTTTTCGGGTGCTATTTTTAACCCTTTTACCATAGGCATAGCTCAGGGTATTGCCGGAGTCCCTTTGTTTTCAGGTTTTGAATTTCGCATATTTTGCTGGATTATTTTAAATGTCATAGCAATAAGTTGGGTTTTGTGGTATGCCCGAAAAGTTAAACGAAATCCCTTAAAATCAATTGTTTATGAAGAAGATGTCTATTGGAGGGCTCGAAAATCTGATAACGGAGAACATCTTGAGTACAAGACTTTCAGAAGTACCTGGATTTCATATATTTTAATTCAGCTGGCGTTGATTGTTTTTGCGTATTATTATCCATCTACAACATTATGTATTGGAGATCCAAAAGCCCTTGAATCTTTAAAACTTGTATTGCCTGTTATTCCTGTACTTGCACTGCTTTTTGGGCTGCTCAGTATTCCTTTGATATTGAAGTCATATCATTTTTTTCTGCTTAATCTATTACTCTTTACCATTTTGTTTTTAATTGTTGGCGTAATGGGTTATCAGTGGTATGTAAAAGAAATTGCTTCATTGTTTCTGGCTATGGGAATAATGTCGGGTATTGCAATGAGCAAGACGGCCAATCAGATAACAAAACTGTTTATTGAGGGAGCAGCCGACATAATGACAGCAGCTCTTGTAGTAGGTCTTGCAGGTGGTATTATTGTCATTCTTGAAGATGGTAAAGTTATCGCAACTATTTTGCACCAAATGTCAACACTTATGGAGGGTACAGGCCAAATGGTTAGTATAAGTGTTATGTATGTCATTCAGACCCTTATTAATATAGTAATACCCAGTGGATCGGCCAAGGCGGCTCTAACCATGCCAATCATGGCGCCATTTTCCGATTTGATAGGTCTTTCAAAACAAGCCACAATAATGGCTTATCAATTCGGTGACGGTTTTACAAATATGATAACCCCAACTTCCGGAGTGTTAATAGGAGTGTTAGGCATAGCCAGAATCCCTTATCATAAGTGGTTTAAATGGGTGTTCTATTTTATTCTGACATTATTTATAACAGGATTTTTATTGTTGATTCCAACAGTTTTTATGAAGCTGCCCGGCTTTTAAATTTTGTTTGGAAATAAAATCGAAGAAATATAAAAAAAATGTTTTTTCAAACAGATTTTTTTATATTTTTGCAGTCCCAAATAATGATAATTACGTAGTATTTATCAAGGGCCTATAGCTCAGTTGGTTAGAGCACCTGACTCATAATCAGGTGGTCCCTGGTTCAAGTCCAGGTGGGCCCACTAGACCAGAAAAGGGTTGCAGAAATTATAAGTTTGCAACCCTCTTTTTTTTACCTAAAAATTACTAATATTATACCTTATTTTCCTAACTGCACAATATTTTTTATAATTATTGTCAGGTCATTTCTGACTTTGTAATTGCGGGCATACATCAAGTTTATATTTTCGAGAAGTTCGGGCGTAAAGTCAATGTTTTTGAATAGATTAACAGGAGATAGAATGCCATCTTTAATTTTTGGCAACTTTTGATTTTGAGTATTCTTAATATATCCAACCCATGTTTTTTTTAATCTTATCACATTAAAAATATTAGAAAAAAACTTGAATTTGTTTTTAATAAATAATAAAATGAAAGGCGAAAAAATGAGAAATATAACGGCAAGTAAGAAGTCGAGAGTGTATTTTTTTCTTAAATTGACTTTTTTACTTATAGCATTTATATTTATTGCCCAAAAACTGTCGGATGATTCAATAGAATTGCTTCCTACAATAAAAATACCTTCAGGTGGGACAATTTTAAAATTGATGTCAGCATCTTGCAGTTCCGACATTTTATCAATTATTTTATCGTAAGGTAAATCCTTAGCACAAAAAATGAGTTCATTTATATGATAAATATCAATAATTTCCTTTAATTGTTCGAAATTTCCTATTGTATTACTGTTTATGTTGTTGGAGTCATTGTAATTTACAAATCCTAAAAATTCAGGATTTTTTGAAAATTGATTAAGCAAAAGTGAAATCCTCTCAGTTTCTGATTTGCTGCCAATTATTGCTATTCTTGACAGCTTAGAGCCAATTTTAAAATCCTTAACTTTGGTTAAATGCAAGAGATATCTGACCACCGACATTGAAACAATTGCCCATAATGAACCAAATAAGATTATAGCTCTTGAAAATCGGAATGTTTCAGGTAAAAGGGCATATATTACTAAAATTATTATTGTGCCTATTGCTATTCCCTGCACTGACTTTAATAGATTAATGGGCTTTTCATATCCCCCAGTAAAATAAACTGAGAATAACCATGTTAAAATATAAGCTGGGACTACTAAACTGATAAAAATTGTTGGGTAATATGTTTCATTATGATAAAACATAGTATGTAACCAGAAATTTTTAATTAAAATTATTCCTGAAAAAATAATAATAAAATCAATAATTGGTGAAAACAGACTTTTTATAAACCTGCTGATAATTGCTAAAGAAGCTCGAAAGTATATAGCAGTATTTATTAGTAAAGAAAACAATTTAGCATTATTTTTTGAAAAATGTTTTTTAGCGAAAATGACCATCGCCTTGTAAAAAACAAAAACATAATTGACACTGCTTTTCTTTGTGCTTTCACCTTTATAATGAATTATTCTTGTCTTTGGGAAATAGTAGTTTTTAAAACCGGCTTTTGTAATTCTATACGACAGGTCAATATCTTCACCATACATAAAAAATGTTTCATCCAAAACACCGATTTTATCAATCACCGATTTTCTTATAAGCATAAAAGCTCCCGACAAAACATCAACTTCATTGATTTCGTTTTCGTCAAGAAAAGTGAGATGATATTTGCCAAATGTTTTTGAATTAGGAAAAATTTTTGACAATCCGAAAATTTTATAAAATGCTACTTCAGGTGTTGGTAAACTTCTTTTAGATTCGGGTAGGTAACGCCCTTTCCCATCAATCATTTTAACGCCAATACCTCCGGCTTTTGGGGTTTCGTCAGCAAATGCAATTATCTTTTTTAATGTATCGTCTTCTAGCAATGTGTCAGGGTTTAATAATAAAATGTATTCACCTTTGCATTCTTTTATTGCTTGGTTATTGGCTTTTGAAAAACCCAAATTGGTTGTGTTTTCAATTAATTTTACTTGAGGAAACTTTTCTTTTACAATTTTAATTGAACCATCTATTGAGTTATTATCAACAACTATAATTTCATTTTCAATACTTTCAACTGCCTTACATACAGATATAAGACATTGTTCTAAAAAGAACTTGACATTATAGTTGACAATAATTATTGAAAGCTTCATGAAGTTTCCCTGATTGAATAAGAAACAAAATTAATAAAAATGATATTAAAACCTGCAGTTTATATGAGGGTAGAGGATTTTTTATTTAACTACCACATTAATAGACCCTGAATGAATTTTTGCATTTGAGGTGCCTTCATTTAATTTTACAATGTAATAATAAGTACCCGGAGGAACTTTCTCTCCTTTATATTCTCCGTTCCATCCTGTTTTTCCGCTGTATAATTCTTGTCCCCACAAATTTATAATAATTAAATCAAGCCCTTTCCCAAAAATGTCATTTTTGCCATCCTTTGTGAATGGAGTAAATGCGTTAGGTAGTGGTTTTACTATAATAAATATACTGTCTTTATTTGTTGGACAATCTGACTCATAAGCAGTTACAGAAACGAAATTGTCTTTGTCAATGGATGAAGTAGTAAAAGTGTTTAAATTAGATGATTGTCGCAACTCATTATCAATATAAAAATTATATGAATCATAATTGTTTGGATTGGCAGTGAAAGTAATAATCTGACCTTCAGCTATAGTATTTTCAGGAGAAAAATCACTTGTAATTGAAACTTGATTTGTGTTTGAAACACTAATTAATACATCACTGTTTCCTTTACAATGGTTGCTGCCTGTTACAGTTACATAAAATAATTCGTTATTTATAGGTGATACTATAATAGATGCAGTTGTATCTCCGGTATTCCATAAGTAATTAATACCTCCCGAAGCAGTTAAAATTGTCGGGAATCCTGCACAAATGGTTGAATCACCTGAAAACACAATTTGAGGATTCGGTGAAAAACTAATACTAATATCATCTGTAAAGGAACAGCTATTGGCATCAGTAACTGTAACAACAAAATAAGAGGGTGTGCTGGGGCATACAACAAATGAACTGGTGTTGTTACCATTGTTCCACAAATATGAAATACCTCCTGTAGCTGTTATTGAAATGCTGTCTCCCATGCAAATAGAAGTGTCTGCTCCGGCAAAAGCATTAGGATGAGGATTAACAAAAACAGTAACACTGTCATTGGCATTTCCACATCCGTTAGTAACAGTAACACTAAATTGTGTTTCTGACGTTGGATTTACAATTACTTGTTGGCTTGTGGCTCCATTATTCCATAAATATGTTGAACCTGTATTTGCATTAATGTATAGAACTGCCTCATCTCCCTCACATATTGTGGTGTCGTTGCATATTGTTGGATAGGGCTCGGGTAATATAATCAGAAATACATCCTTGGTTGCACTCGTACACATACTAACTGAATCATAAGCAACAGCATAATAATGATAAATGCCGGTAATAGAATCAGAAGTAATTAAAGTGTCTCCTGCTTGAATTAAATTATTTAATGAAGCATCTGAGTACCAATAAACAATGCCGTTTGCATTTGCTACAAAGGGGTATATGGGATATCCAATACAAACAGTTTGATCATTTATTTGAGGTTGAACTGGTGAAGGTAAAATATTTAAAATTGCTAATGCGGGATCGCTTTCACAAAGGTTTTCAGTTTGTGTTACATAATAAATGTGGCTTCCTTCTATAGTATCAGTTGAAAAGAATACAGGGTTTGTTGATAATAAATCTAACAAGGTAGAATCTGAATACCATTTAATGTTATTGCCTATCGCTGATAAACCTGGGTTTGAATAACCATAACAAACTGTATCATTTGCTGTTAGAGGTGCAAGGGGACTTATAGAAACTGTAATGCTGTCAACTGCAATACCACAGCTATTTGACACTGTTACAAAATAATGCGTTTGCGTAAAAGGAGTAACTGATATTTGTTGAGTTGTATCTCCACTACTCCATAAAAATGATGAACTTGTGTCAGAACTAATATACAGTGTTGCTGTAGAATTTTTGCATACAGAAGTATCATTGCAGGCAATCGCAACAGGTGGTGATTTAATGTAGAGAGTCACTTCTTTTTTTGAACTTGTACATGAATAAACTGAATCGTATATAGTTACATAATAGTAATATGTGCCAGGATTTGTCTCAGAACTGGTAAAAGAATTTCCTGTGTATATTAAATTGTTGAGTAATGAATCAGAATACCATTTAAATACACCGTTTCCAATACCAGTAAAAGGTGTGTTTGGAACACCGTAACAAACACTCAAATCGCTTACAGAAGGCTGGGGGAGGTTTGGTAATATTTCTAACTTTGAAGTTGAAGCATAACTTTCACAAGTACCATTCGATTGTGTTACATAAAAACAATATGAGCCTACATTATTTTGTGATGGTTGGTAATTCGGACCTGTATGCAATAGGTTGCTTAATAAAGAATCGGAATACCAGTGTAAGTTATTACCTGTTGCCGTTAAATAGGGGTTGGAATTGCCAAAGCAAACTGTATCAAAACTTGTAACCGGAGACAATGGAGTTATAGAAACATTAACACTGTCAACAGCATGACCACAGGCATTATTAACTGTGACATAGTATTTTGTTTGAACTAATGGATTAACTGCTATTTGCAGCGTGTTTGCACCTGTGCTCCAAAAATAAGTTGAATTTGGGAAAGTATTTATATTTAATATAGCAGATCCGTTTTTACATATAGAAGTGTCGTTTGATGCACTTGCAACGGGTAAGGGTATTATTTTTAAACTGACTTCTTTTTTTGCACTTGTGCAAGAATTAATGCCGTCAAATAAGGTAACATAGTAGAAATATGATCCGGGATTTGTTTCAGGACTATTAAAAGTATTGCCTGTTTGTATCAGGTTAGTTAGCAGAGAATCAGAATACCATTTAAAAATGCCAATGCCATTTGCGATAAAAGGTGTATCAGGTATTCCATAACAGATAGTCTGATCAGATACTGAGGGTTGAGAAACAGGAGGAAGTATCTCTAATTTTGAAATGGATGGATAACTTTCACAATTGCCATTAGTTTGAGTGACATAAAATGTATGTGTGCCTACACTGCTGACTGTTGGCTGATAAATCTGTCCTGTATGCAGCAAATTGCTTAGAGATAAATCCGAATACCAATGTATAGTACTACCTGTTGCAGTTAAATAGGGATTTGCATTTCCAAAACAGGTAGTGTCAATCACAGTAACAGGTGGTAATGGTGAAATAGCTACATTTACACTGTCTATTGCAATGCCACAACCATTAATTACAGTAACATAATATTTTGTTTGTGAAGTGGGGTTTACTGCAATTTGTTGAGAGCTGCTTCCTGTACTCCACAGAAATGTTGAATTAGAACTTGCATTGACACTTAGAGTAGCCGTTCCGTTTTTACAAATAATTGTATCATTAGAAGCATTTGCAAATGGCAAAGGGGTTATTTTTAAACTAACTTCTTTCTTAGGACTTGTGCATGAATATATTGAATCAAATAAGGTAACATAGTAATAATATGTGCCGGAATTTATTTCAGGACTGCTAAATGTATTTCCGGTATGTAATAAATTAGTAAGCAATGAATCAGAATACCATTGAAATACACCATTTTCTGTAGCACTGAAAGGTATGCTTGCTTCTCCATAACATATTATCTGATTATTTACTGATGGTTGTGGTACAGCAGAAAGAATCTCTAAATTTGATTTTGATGAGAAACTTTCGCAAATACCATTCGATTGTGTTACAAAGAAAGCATGAGTTCCAATATTGCTTACACTAGGCTGATAAACCTGTCCTGAATATAATAAATTATTCAATAATGAATCAGAATACCAATGTAAATTATTGCCGGTAGCTGTTAACCCTGGATTTTGGTTGCCAAAACAGGTAGTGTCATTTGTTGTAAGGGGTGGTAGGGGTGTTATAGAAACAAGTACATCTTTAATTTCTGTTCCACAACTGTTGCTGATTGTAACATAATATTGCGTTTCTGAATTGGGACTAACAGTAATATGAGAACTTATGGCGCTGTTATTCCATAGATAAGTGGCATTTGAAGCTGCATTAACGAATAAGTTGGCTGTTGTGTTTTTGCAGATAGATGTGTCATTACAAATTTCTGTATCAGGAAGAGGATTAACATTCAGCGTTACTGTTGATTTTAAGCTAATGCATGATGAAATAGTATCTGTTAATGTGACGTAATATCTATAAAATCCAACATTGCTTTCAGAACTAATAAATGTATCTCCGGTGAAAATTAAGTCAGTTAACATTGAATCTGAGTACCATGAAAAATTGCCGTTTTCGTTTCCAATAAAGGGTGAAATAGTTTCTCCATGGCATATAGTCTGACTATTAATGAGTGGGGGAGAAGGTGTAGGTTTAATTACTAAATATACTTTTGATTCAGCACTTTCGCAATAAACATTAGATTGTGTTATATAAAATGGATGCACCCCAACATTACTAACACTTGGGCAATATACAGCGTTAGTTGAAAGTAAATTTGTTAACAAAGAATCTGAATACCATTTAATGTTAGTTCCAATTGCCACTAACCCAGGATTCGAAGTTCCAAAACAAACAGTATCATTCACTGATGTTGGTGCTAATGGACTTATTGAGACTGAAACACTATCGATGGCACTTCCACAACTGTTATTTACAGTAACATAATATTTTGTCACAGTATTGGGATTGATGGAAATTTGCTGAGTTGAGCTTCCTGTACTCCATAAAAATGAAGCATTATTTGGAGCATTAACAAATAATTGAGCTGTATCACCTAAACAAATAGATGTGTCATTACAGGCGCTTGCATAAGCCTGTGGCATTATTGTTAATACAACTTCTTTTTTTAGTGTATTACATTTATATATGGTGTCGTACAATGATGCAAAATAATGATATGAACCACTGTTTGTTTCATTACTGTTAAATGTATTTCCGGAATATACTAAATTTGTTAATAATGAATCTGAGTACCATTGTGTAGTGCCATTTGCATTGCAAATAAATGGAGGTACAGGTGATCCATAACATACTGTAAGGTTATTTATTACTAATTGAGGTGCATTTGGGTAAATATTTAATTCGGACAAAGAGGGATTACTTTTACATAAACTGTCTGTTTGAGTAACATAATAAGTATGTAATCCTGCTGCAGTATCTAATGAATGAAAGATTGTATCGGTGCATAATAAATTGCTTAACAATGAATCACTATACCATCTGATATGCTTGCCATGGGCATATAATGCAGGATTAACAGACCCTTTACATATTGAATCATTAGAAGTAAGTGGAGGTGTTGAATTTTTTCCAACGTAAACATCTGAAAGTGTCGGTGGTCCTGGACAACCTTGTACGATCACTTCCAACATATATCTTCCTGAATCTGAACTTGTTACATTGTTAATGGTGGGGTATTGTAAGTTTGATGTAAAACCATTTGGACCAATCCATGAATAATTAATTCCAACAGGAACAGTCCCAGCAGTCAAATGCAAAGTGTCGCCTTCACAAAGTGGGCTATTGGTAGTAATTGTGGTAGCATCAGTTACTCTCACAAATGGAGCATTTAAAGGTTGTAAAAGTGCAAGGCCTGTTAAAATGCCGCCTGATTCTCCTGATGTTGCTCCCCATGAATCTCCGCTTGTTATATGAATGCCATTTAATCCACCACTTAAATTGAGACTGAAATTTAAAGGAGTAGTCGCCTGATTAACCCATATAGTGCCACCACCACCACCACCACCGGGTCCAAATTTATTTGTGCCGGAACTGTTGCCACCCTTACCTCCTGTTACATTAATATTTAACGTGCCACTGTAACTTTGCACTTCGAGAGCTATTGTACCTCCTGCGCCACCACCACTTCTGCCTATAATACCACTTATAAAAGGTACATCTAATGCGTTTGCTATGATAGTTTGATTGTTACAAATAACAGTGTTTGCTTTTAAAATTACCATCCCGCCGCCATTTGTACCGTATTCATTTCCAGTTGAATTAAATTTATGATGTCCAACACCTCCACCACCTGCCATAAATATTTTGTTTAATGCCGTTGAATATGTTAAGCTTTTTCCTCCTAATCCGCCTTCCCAGGGAGAAGTAGGGCAATAATTGGATGATTTGCCGCCTCTGCCCCCATTACCAAAATTTCCGCCACCACCACCACCTAGGTAATAGGCATCAGTAATTCCTCCTGGACCATATAATGCTCCAGATCCACCACCACCATTTGCAAGAGAGCCTCTTCCTCCTCCTATTGTATATGGAACTTTTACTATCCCTTCCCCTTTTGGAAAAGGTGTTATACTTGGTCTCACATAGTCTGGTGCGGTGCTTAAACATTGTCCATCACAATAAAATTTTGCGCCTCCTAAAAACCCTTTGTTGCTAACATCTATTGGCGCATTTAGTGTAAGCGTACCACTGACTTCAAAAACCAAAATGCCTCCATATAAACCATTCCATGGAAGACATTTAAGTGTATCTGTCACTGTAGCATTGTTGTAAATTGGAACCTTTACTATCTGAACACAACCACTGTCATCATAATTCCTCCTTATTGAATCTCTGAGAAATATCTCATTTCCTACAATATTGTTTATTATTGCAAATTCATAATTTCCTGCATTACCATAACTTAAAATAGTGCCACTGTTTATTGTGTTTGAAATGTCTATAACAGCCCCTTTCATTTGGATTAATAGTACTTTGTCTCCTGAAGAAAAGTTTGTGCTGTTAGGAACCAATACGGAATTTCTGCAAAATGTGTATTTTGTTACATTTTGATATACATTGATAACTCCAGATATGTTTTGTGAAAATGATAAATTAAATGTAATTAAAACAAAATTTAAAACAAATAATTTTCTTAAGAACATATTTTTCCCTTACTTTAAAACAACATTAACAGACCCAGTCAAAATCTGAGCATTGGGTGTGCCATTATTAAGTTCTATTATATAATAATATGTCCCTGGTGATACATGTTCATTCTTATATTCTCCATTCCATCCGTCAATACCTTTATATATTTCTTGTCCCCATTTATTTATAATTGTCAATTCTAATCCTTTACCAAAGATTTCATTAACGCCATCTTTTTCAAAAGGTGTAAATGCATTGGGCAATACTTTTACTTTTACCAAAATGCTGTCTTCTACACTGGGACATCCTAACTCGTAGGCTATAACTGAAACATAGTTGCCGTTGTTAATTGAAGCTGTTGAAAATACGTTAGACCCTCCCGATTGTTTTAATTGATTATCAATATAAAAATCAAATAAACTGTAAATGTTTGGTGTAGCCGTGAAAGTAATTACCTGACCCTGAGTTATTGAATTCTCCGGTGTAAAATCACTTGATAAATTAATATAAAAACTATTATGCACTTTAACTTCAAAATTACTGCTGTCTTTACAATTGTTAGTGTTTGTCACAGTGACATAATATATTTGATTGTTTACTGGAGATGCTGATATTGAAGCAGTTGTGCTTCCATTATCCCATAAGTATTGCGTTCCTCCTGTAGCTGTTAATAATGTAGCATTCCCCTCACAAATAAGCGTGTCTCCGTTTATTTGAATGTTTGGTAAAGCAAGCACACTTACATTAACATCATCTGTTTTGGAACATGTATTGGCATCAGTTACAGTAACAATATAATTTGTGTTGGTTGTTGGAGATGCTGAGACAATATTTGTATTTCCTAAATTATGACTCCATTGATATAAAATACCACCACTTGCTGTTAAAGTAGCACTTCCACCTAAACAGATTGAAGTATCAAAACCTGCATTAGCCGGTGGAAGAGAGAATACCGAAACCATTACACTATCTACTGCATATCCAAAACAACCATTATTAACTGTAACATAAAATTGCGTTTGAGCAGTTGGACTTATATTAATTTGTTGAGTTGTTCCACCATTACTCCATAGAAATGTTGAATTGATGCTTGCATCAACAGCTAAACTGGCTGTATCTCCTTTGCAAATGCTGGTGTCATTACACGCAATAGCATAAGGAAGTGGAATAATCATTAATGTCACCTCTTTCTTTAAACTTGTGCAAAGATATACTGTGTCAAAAAGTGTGACATAATAATGATAGATTCCTGGGTTTGTTTCATTACTGATTAATGTATCTCCACTTTGAATCAAATTACTTAGAAGCGAATCCGAGTACCAGTTAATAATACCATTTCCAACTGCAATAAATGGATATATGGAATCACCAATACATATTGTTTGATTATTAACCACAGGGGGAGCCGGCGTAGGAAGAATTTCCAATATCACAGGTGTTGCATAGCTTTCACATATACTATCCGATTGTGTAGCGTAAAATATATGAGTGCCTATTGAAGTAACTGTTGGAATATATGTTGAATTGGTTGATAAAAGGTTTATAAGAGTTGAATCAGAATACCAATGAATATTATTTCCTTGAGCTATCAATCCCGGATTGGAATTACCTGAACATACAGTATCGTTTGTTGATAGTGGAGGAGGTGGATTTATAAAAACTTTTACACTGTCGCTTGCTGTTCCACAACCATTGTTAACAGTGACTGAATATTGGGTTTGTAACAAAGCGGGATTTACATATATCTGCTGTGAAGTCTCACCTGTGCTCCATATAAATGTTGAACTTGAATTAACATTTACAAACAAATGAGCTGTGTCGCCTTTGCAGATACTTGTGTCGTTACATGCAATTGCTGATGGTAATGGTATTATTGTCAGTGTAACATTTTTAATATAGCTGGTGCATAAATAAACTGTATCATAGGCTGTAACATAATAATTATATATTCCTGGAATTGTTACAGATGGACTATAAGATGAACCAGTATAAATCAAATTTGTTAATAGTGAATCTGAATACCATTTAATAATGCCATTGCCACTGGCTATAAAGGGGTTTATCGGATTACCAAAACATATTGTCTGATTGTTGACAACAGGTGCAGGGGGTGAGGGCAAAATTTCCAATACAGCTAGACTAAAATCACTTTGACAAACACTATCTGATTGAGTAACATAAAAAGTATATGAACCCGCAGTTGTAACCGTAGGTATAAAGATTGAATCGGATGATACTAAATTAAGCAATGTTGAATCTGAATACCAATGAATATGGTTGCCAACTGCTATCAAAGCAGGATTAGGGTTGCCCGTGCAAATAGTGTCGTTCGATGTTGAAGGCGATAGGGGATAAGTTCCAACAAATATATGTGCTGTATTTGTTGGACCAGGGCATCCCTGTACAATAATTTCAAGATTGTAAGCACCTGAATCTGCCACTACTAAATTGTTTATTGATGGGTTCTGTAAATTTGATGTGAATCCATTTGGACCTGTCCATGAATATTGAACTGTTGGTGGAACCGGACCTGTTGTCAAATGTAAAGTGTCACCTACACATAAAGGGCTGTTTGATATTATATTAGCTGTTTGAGTTACAGGTACAAATAAGGCATTAGACGTTTGAAGAAGAGAAAGCCCTGTTTGTGTACCACCTTGTTGACCGGGTGTTGCACCCCAGGAATCACCGCTGGTTGTATGAATGCCATTCATTCCACCATCTAAAGTAATGCTAAAATTTGAAGGGATTGTTGGTTGGCTAACCCATACAGTGCCTCCACTGCCTCCACCACCGGGTCCAAATTTATTTGTGCCTGAACTATTACCTCCTTTGCCTCCCTTGACATTGATATTTAAACTACCACTGTAACTTTGTACTTCAAGGGCTATTGTTCCTCCTGCACCACCACCGCTTCTGCCAATTATACCACTTATAAAAGGTACATCTAATGCGTTTGCTATGATGGTTTGATTGTTACAAATAACAGTGTTTGCTTTTAAAATCATCATCCCACCACCATTTGTTCCGTATTCATTTCCAGTTGAATTAAATTTATGATGTCCAACACCTCCACCACCTGCCATAAATATTTTGTTTAAAACTGGGGAAAAAGTTAAACTTTTTCCTCCTAAACCTCCTTCCCAAGGAGAAGTAGAACAATAACTGGATGATTTGCCGCCTCTTCCACCACCACCAAAATTTCCACCACCACCACCACCTAGGTAATAGGCATCAGTTATTCCTCCTGGACCATACAATGCACCAGATCCACCACCACCATTTGCAAGTGTACCTAATCCTCCTGCAACTGTATATGGCACCTTTGCAATCCCCTCACCTTTTGGAAAAGGTGTGATACTTGGTCTCACATAGTCAGGTGCAGTGCTTATACATTGTCCATCACAATAAAATTTTGCGCCTCCAAAAAATCCTCTGTTACTGACATCAATCGGCGCATTAAGTGTAAGTGTTCCAGTGACTTCAAATACTAAAATACCTCCATGCAATCCATTCCACGGCATGCATCTTAAAGTGTCTGTTACTGTGACATTACTGTATATTGGAACTTTGACTATCTGAACATTTCCGCTGTCATCGTAATTTCTCATTACAGAATCTCTGAGAAATATCTCATTTCCTGCAATACTTTTAATAATAGCAAACTCATAATTTCCTGCATTTCCGTAACTTAAAATAGTACCACTGTTAATTGTGTTAGTAGTGTCTATTACAGCTCCTTTCATTTGGATTAGTAATAGCTTGTCGCCAATTGAAAAGCCTGTGCTGCTTGGTACTGTTACAGAATTTCTACAAAAATCATATTTGGTTACATTTTGCGACAGATTGATTATTCCTGAAATATTCTGTGATTTTATAAATAGAGGAAAAATGAGTATGAAACTGATACTCATTAATAATATCTTTATTCTCATTATTTAAAGATTGTAAATGTTGTAAACAAATTTAGAGAAATAATTTAAAAAAACTAATAAAAAAATGACTATTTTTTTTGATTATAACCTCTCTTCTTAGCCATTTCTTCAAGCTTTTGCTGAAAACCAGATTTTTTAACTGTTATTTTTCTGCTCTTGTTAGATTCTATTTTTAATTTCAGCTTATTCTCATCAATTATAAATCTGAAAACATACATTTGAATAAATGTAATAATATTTGTTAAAAAATAATAATAACTTAATGCAGATGAATATTTGTTAAATATGCCCAAAAACATCAATGGCATAATATACATCATGGTTTTCATGCCAGGCATTTGGTTGGTTTGTCCCATCATATCATTGTTAACCTTAGTGTATATGATAGTGGTTATAGTCATCAATATTGTGAAAAGACTTATATGATTTCCGTAAAATGTACTTAAAAGTGGAATTTGTGTAGTCCACGAAAAGATTGAGTCATATGTTGAAAGGTCATCGGCCCATAAAAAGGCTTCTTGCCTTAACTCTATTGATGCCGGAAAAAATCTGAACATAGCAATTAATATTGGCAATTGTAACAACATGGGCAAACATCCGGCCATTGGGTTTACACCTGCTTTTTTATACAAGGCCATTGTGGCTTGTTGCTTTTTTAATGCATCTTCTTTTTTGGGAAATTTAGAATTAATTTCTTCTATATCCGGTTTCAATATCCTCATCTTAGCTGATGATGAATAGGTCTTATAGGCAATAGGGAAAAGAATTAATTTTATTAATAAAGTCAGAATAAGTATTATAATGCCATAATTAATATTAAATCCACTTAAAAAATTAAAAACGGGAATCACTGCAAAACGATTTATCCATCCCAAAATACCCCAACCTAATGGTATTTGCTTTTCTAATTCTAAATGATATTTTTTTAGTGTGTTAAAATGATTTGGTCCAAAATAAAAAGATAAATCAATTTTATAATTATCTTTTGATTCATAAGGCAAGCCTATCGAACTTGATAATGATTTTATATAGGTGCTGTCACTACTATTGCTTTTAGTTTCAATGTCAGCATTTAAAAAACTGTCTTTTGCAATGATTACTGAAGTGAAAAATTGTTGTTTTAAGCCTATCCATTTAACTTTATTATTTAAAGATAATTTGCTGTCCTTCCCTTCTGATAAATAATCCACTTCATCTAATAAATACTTATAATAAATGGTGGTAGCACTTCTTTCGTTGTCAATACTCTTTTCTTGTGGTAATGAAACATTTGAAAAGTCAAAATCAACATTGGGCGTACTCTTGTCAATAATATGCTGCATGCCCACAAAATTGATCTGAAAATCAACAAGATAGGATTCGCTTCTGAGGGTATATTTGTATTCTATATATGAATTTAAATCAAAAACTGTTGAATCACCAACTTTATGTGAAGTAAATAATTTGAATGAAATACTGGCCGAATCATTATTAAAAACTGTAATAGAATCAGAAAGACCTGATTTATTATCGATGTAATTAGGTTGAAAGTAATAATCAGAAGTTTTGACAGGAACGTTTCCTGTAAAAAACTTTAAATCGAATTTGTTTGTGTCACCTTCAAACAAAACAAGTGGTAATTGATAATAGGTTTTAAACTTTTTTAATTCAACAGAATGTATTTTAGCTCCCTTATTTGAGAACTTAATTTTTATTAATTCGTTTTCCATCGACACAAATTTTTCTTCTCCTATTGTTGCTAAAGAGAAAATACTTGTATCATTCTTGATTTCAGGTTTTTGAGTGCTATCAATTGAAGTATTAGTTTTTAAAGTGTCTTGTTTTATCTCAATATTTTTTGTTGCAATTTCAATTGAATCATTTACCCTTTTTGCATTTCGTAATGAGTCTTGTTTCTCTTGAGCTGCTTTAATTTCTTCCTTATTGGGTGCAGTAAAATAACTCCACCCTATCAATATAGCTGCTATGAAAATAAATCCAAATATTGTATTCCTGTCCATTTCTATTGTTTTAGTTCTTTTTTAGGGAGCGCAAAGATAAGTAAATCTTATTATTTTATAAATAATGTTTTAATCAAAAATGAAAAATTATCTGTGAAATTACAAGCAGTTCTTTATGAAATCTACAAATAATGGATGGGGATTATCTAAAGTACTTTTATATTCAGGATGAAACTGAACACCTATAAACCATTTATGACCTTTTAATTCTACGATTTCAATTAAATCGTTTTCTGGATTGAACCCTGAACATAACATTCCGTTGTCAGTAAAATCTTTCCTGTAAACATTGTTAAATTCATAACGATGCCTGTGCCTTTCATTAATCAAATCTTGATTGTAAATTTTACTGATTTTTGTATCTTTTATTATTTTGCACGAATAGGAACCTAACCTCATAGTCCCTCCTTTGTTAGAAATCTTCTTTTGAGATTCCATTAAATCAATTACAGGATAATGTGTGTTTGAATTAATTTCAGTAGAGTGGGCATCAGTAAAACCTAATATGTTTCTGGCAAATTCAACTACAGCACATTGCATTCCCAAACAAATGCCTAAAAAAGGTATATTCGACTCTCTGGCATATTTTATTGCTGATATTTTTCCTTCAATACCTCTGGCACCAAATCCAGGTGCCACAATAATTCCCATTAAATCCTTTAGCTTTTCCTTGCAATTATTGTCATTTAATCTCTCTGATTGAATTAGCTCAACAACAACTTTGCATTCATTTTTTGTCCCTGCATGAATTAATGCTTCAAGAATTGATTTGTAAGCATCTTTTAATTCTACATATTTACCAATAAGGCCAATTTTGATTTTATGCTTAGGATTTTTAAGCTTAAATAAAAAAATTTCCCACACTTTTAAATTTGCCTTCTGATCGAATGATACATTTAATTTATTCAAAACAACCTCATCAAGCTTTTCTTCATGCATAAGAAGGGGTACATTGTAAATTGAATCCGTATCAATGGCTTCTATTACTGCAGAAGATTTAACATTACAAAAAAGTGCAATCTTATGTTTCATCGAATCACTGATATGTTTTTCAGTTCTACACACAAGTATGTCGGGTTGCAAACCTTGCTCAAGCAAAGTTTTTACAGAGTGCTGTGTGGGTTTGGTTTTCAGTTCTCCCGCTGCTGCAAGATAAGGAACAAGCGTTAAATGAATCACCAAACAGTCGTTTTCCTTTTCATAACGCAACTGTCTCACCGCTTCAATATATGGCAATGACTCAATGTCGCCTACAGTACCACCAATTTCAGTGATGACAAAATCATATTTTTTCTCCTCGCCTAAAAGCTTAATCCTGTATTTAATTTCATCGGTAATATGAGGAATAATCTGAACTGTTTCTCCCAAATAATCTCCACGTCTTTCTTTTTCTATTACTGACAAATATATTCTGCCAGTTGTAATATTGTTGGCCTGTGATGTAGGTGTGTTTAAAAAACGCTCATAGTGTCCTAAATCCAAGTCTGTTTCTGCACCATCATCGGTTACAAAACATTCACCATGTTCGTAGGGATTTAATGTGCCCGGATCAATGTTGATATAGGGATCTAACTTTTGGATGGTAACTGAATATCCCCTCGATTGTATTAACTTTGCAAGTGATGCGGCTATAATTCCTTTTCCTAGTGAAGAAACAACGCCTCCTAAAACAAAAATATATTTGGTTGATTCCATTTAAAATTCTATTTTATGTAAATTACAAAAGTAGTAAATTGGAATTATAATCCAATTTTTAATAACTTACTTTTTTAATGTTTTTAATATATTTTAGTTGGATAAAAAAATAATTATTATATTTGTTTTTTTTATAATGAAAAGCTGGCTCTATATATTGTTTTTGATTTTATTTGTGATATTGGTATCTATTATTCCCAATATCCCATTGCCATTTTCTTTTCCTCTCAGAATCAATAATATGTACATTTCAATTTTAAATAGGATAACAAATTGGCTTCCTTTTATTTTTTTATTTGGGGTGATTTTCGTGGGGTTTATAATTGTTTTTTTTAAGAAAAAAAGAAATATTGGACTTAAACTCTTGCTATTTCTTTTTGCTGTAATATTTATTTGTTTTATTAGCTCTAAATATGTTTCTCCAGTACTTAGAGATTATAGCAAAGGATATGTAATTGGGAAAGTACAACCCCTTATAAATGCTCTTGAAAAATATAAACTTAAAAATAATTCTTATCCTGAATCATTAAATTTTCTTGTTCCCCTGTATATAGATAAAATTCCTACAACCCGTGTTCTTACAATTAAAAATATTGAGTACAGAAGGGGTGAAGATGATTTTACACTGCTATTTATTCAGTACATTAATGGTTGGGATATAGATATTGTATTGTATAATTCGAATTCTCAATATGATGAAGAACTCGATCTGAGGAAATTCGGAAACTGGCGTTATTACCATAAGAAATAATAAGCTGTTATTTTTTTTATATTTTTATTTTTGTTACAAAGTGATTATTTTCCTATCTGAATTTTTTTCCCTTTTCCAAAATTTTGTAATTTAGCACAGTATTTGTAAAAAATCGCAGGTGTTTTTACAAATATTCATTTAATATCATTAGGTCATGAAAAAAAGTATGTCAAAAATAGTTGTGGTATTTATTTTATCAGTTATAACTGTAAGTTTTCAATCCTGTATCAAAGATGAAACACCCACCAAAACATTAATGGAAGGTGTTTGGGAAGTTACTGAAGCATACAATGAAAACGGAGAAGATATATTGTCTAAAGTGAGTTTTCCTATAACAGCTTTTCATTTAAGCAGTGATAATACAGTCATTTCTACTGCAGGTCCTATGATAATGTATATAGTTTATGGTCAAAATAAATATACTGAAATTGCCTCAAAGATTGATCAAGTTATGAATTATACATCACTCGACTTTAATGGAGGTGAATTTTTTATTGGTGGTGGGGTTCAAAACCGTTTTACTTTGGAAATGAAACTTGAAGGTTTGCCGGGGCAAAAAACATTAACAACTTTACTCGATTTATTAGGCGTTACAAACGATTATTGGGATTTGGTGATTTATCATAAGTTTATGGATGTTTATGTTGAAATAGATGATACTAAAGAAATTATGACCATTGAATTTGATAATGCCACAAGAGCTGTTTACAATACAAAAGATAATAATGGAAATTATATCTTGTGGCAAGGCTGGCCGGTAGAGAATTTTTCAAAATGCCGTTTTGTCCTTACCAAAAGAGTTAAAGACCTAAAAGATTTAGTGTTGGAGCATTCCTAATAAAAAACGAAAAACATTTTCAATAAAAAAAGTGCAGATTTATTTTTCTGCTCTTTTTTTATATATATATTTGCATCGAAATATGGTGCATGTGTGTGTTTTCATAAAATACATTGCATAAAAGGGAATCGGGTGAAAAGCCCGAACAGTACCCGCTGCTGTAAGCTCTTTATTTTTTTGAACTCTTATGCCACTGTCTGTTTTTAATAAGATGGGAAGGCTTCAAAAAAATGAGTAAGTCAGAAGACCTACCATATTAAATTATTAAAATTGAGAAGTAGCTTTCGGGTAAAAAGGCATTCAATTGATAAAAAAATCAATGCACTTTATCTTTTAGTTATTTTTCGTGTAAGAACATGAAAAATGCATAATTTGAAAAAATATTTCCTGCTACTTATCATTGTAATTTGGACTGTAAAACTATGCGCTCAGGTTCTATCCAAGGATTCCGTTTTAATACTGGATGCAGTAAAAATAACGTCTGATCGTTTGTATAACTTTTCAGGCGGACAAAAATTAATCGCTTTAGATTCTTCCGTTTTAAATCAATATATTTTTCAAAACGCTTCGGATCTGATAATTCAGCAAACTTTTGTCAATGTTAAAACTTATGGATCGAGTATGCTTTCTAATATTGGAATCAGAGGTAATGCTTCAAATCAAACCGGCGTTTTTTGGAATGGGATTAATATTAATGCTTCTAATATTGGCATGACTGATTTCTCCTTATTACCTGTGTTTTTCTTTGATAAAATAGAGATGCAATACGGTGGGGGAAGTTCACTGTTTGGCAATGGTTGTATTGGTGGCAGCTTCCATTTCTTTTCGGATCCTGTTTTTAATAAAAAAACCGAACTGACTTTTAACCAAAGTATGGGAAGTTATAATGATTATGCAACGGCTGTAAAAATTAAAGTATCCGGCAATAGGCTTTATAGTGCTACTTCAGTATTCTACAAAGAAGCCAAAAATAATTTTGAATATATAAATGAAGCAAAATTTGGGAAGCCCCCTGAAGAGCTTGCAAATGCAGAAGTTATGCATAAAGGAATCAATCAGGAGCTGGCATATAAAATTAATGATTTGCAAAAAATCTCAGTCTCGGTATGGCTTCAAAATAATTACAGACAAATCCCCGGTACCATGACAACAGGTGTCAGCAATGCAAAACAGTATGATAATGCCATTCGTACTGTTATTAACTGGAACAGGACAACTGATAGAAATAAACTTTATGTCAAAGTTGCCGGCTTGATTGAAAATGAGCATTTTATAGATTCAATTATTGATGTTGATTCACAAATAAATATTTCAAATCAAATTTTTGAAACAGGCTATTCACAAAAGTTTAATAAAAACATTAAACTCGATTGTGGTTTCAACAATACATTATCAATTGCAGACATAGAGTCGTACAATGGCTTGAAAAAGCAAAACAAGTCTGGTTTTTTTATGTCTTATAATCAACTGATTGTTCCCATCAAATGGACTGTTCAGGCGAATATTAGATACGAATTAATAAAAGGTTATAAAACCCCTGTTTTCCCATCGTTTGGTCTTGATGGAAGGATTTGGAAATTTTTACATGGGAAATTGAATGTTTCCAAAAATTTCAGAGTACCTACTTTAAATGATATTTACTGGCAACCGGGTGGTAATCCCAATCTTAAACCGGAGGAAAGTATTAATGAAGAAGCAACATTAATTGCTAGGTTCTTTGAAAATAGTGTTTTAAAAAATGCTGAAGTATCTCTAACTGCTTACCATTCTATAATTGATAATAGTATTCAATGGTTGCCTACACAAAATGTTTACTGGGCGCCTCAGAACTTGAGAAAAGTTAGAGGAAGAGGATTGGAAGCTGAGTTTAAAACAGGAATTCAATTAAATAAAGCAGAATTTTTATTTAATTGTGGATATGCCTATACATCAATTATGAATATCAATAAAATTTCTGTTTTTGATGATTCGTACAATAAGCAATTGATATATGTGCCGTTTCATAAAGTTTTCTTTAACATGAGCTTTAATTATAGGAATATTGATTTGCATTTTAATCATGTTTTTACCGGAAAACGATATACTATGAGTGATAATTCCAAATTTCTTCCGTATTATAATTTGAGTATGTTAAGTGTTTCATATTCATTTAAAATTAAAAAATTTAATATAGCCTCTTTTTTTAAGGTTGACAATTTGTGGGATGAAACATATCAGATTATACAATGGCGGCCAATGCCTGGTCGTAATTATAGAATAAGTTTAACTTTTAAATTTAATAATAACTAAAAAACCAAAAATGAAAACAAAATTAACGAAAATCTTAAGTGTTTTAATGGCTGTAATTTTATCATTTTCAGCATGTAAGAAAGAAAAGCAAATTATTGATGATGATTCGGATGCAGCTCCTTACGAAACAGGTGTTTTTGTGATTAATGAAGGGCCTTTTCAGACAGGAAGTGGCACTGTGACTTTTTATGATAGAAGTACAAAAACTGTTAAACAGGATATTTTTGAAACAGAAAATAGTCGTCCATTGGGAAATGTTGTGCAATCAATAACCATTTATAATGATAAAGCATATATTGTAGTTAATAATGGCAGTAAGGTTGAAGTGGTTGATGTTAAAACATTTAAATCGGTTGGTGTCATAGACAGTATTACATTGCCACGTTTTTTTGCTGCCATTAATTCAAGCAAAGCATATATTTCAGATTGGACGGGTAAGATTTCAGTTGTCAACCTTTCTAATTATGCTGTTTCATCTTCAATAAACGTGGGTGGCTCACCGGATAAAATGATTGTAACAAACGGAAATGCTTATGTGATTGGTTCAGCGGGATTTACATCAGACAGCACCCTGCATATTATTGACGTAGCTAATGATACAAAATTAAATACCCTGGTGATAGGAGATAATCCTTCAGATATGGTTTTAGATGTCAATGGTAAGATTTGGATTGTTTGTGGGGGTATTTCAGATTGGGTAAATCCGGGTAACAACACTAATGCAACTCTTGTAAAATTTAATCCTTCTACTAACCTTGTAGAGCAAACCTATGATTTGGGTTCGACAAACTTCGGAGCTAAAATAACCATTAATGCAGCCAAAACAAAAGTATATTACACCTTAGCCAATGGTATTTATGAGTTTGATATCAATAACCCTGTTGTTAATGTTCAACCAATAATTGCCAAATCGTTTTATAACATTGGTTTTGATAATGCAAGTGGTTATATATATGGGGCAGATCCCAAAGATTATTCAAGCAATGGTTGGGTTTACAGGTATAATACCTCAAACGGAACCCCTGTTGATTCTTTTCAGGTAGGGGTTATTCCAACAGGATTTGCTTTCAATTAGAAGGTGAAAAAGTTATAGAGGATATAAGGTATAAGGTTAAAGGTAAAAGGGGGGGTTACAAGGTGATTTTAAAAGATAATTTAAATGCAAAGTTGTCTTCTAATGAAGGTAACGCATAGTATCCATATCGGTAAAATCCGCCCACACCCAATCCATAGAAGCCGGTGCGAAGAATGTCATTGATAATGATGCCTGATTCCAGGTATCCCTTTGACATGGTATTAAAACTAATATTTCGATGCGAACTTGTGTTTGATAAACTACCTAAGCCATAGTTTGTAGAAACTACAATTTCGGGTTGAAACTTTTTGGTTTTAAAAAGGAGTTTCCCAAAATTATGCTGGTAGAAAAAGGCTATGTATTTGTCAGAAAGGAATTCATTCATCCTCATAGTGTTGAAAGTAAATGGAGCAAAAAGTGAAAAGTTTTCAAAACTACCCAATCCATTGTATAGTTTGCAATAAGGCACACTTGGATCAATATATCCCGCTGATGCTCTCAGACTAGAAATACCAAGTTGCTTTATATTAATGTCTTTTTCAAAACCTATTTCTATTTTAGTATAATCAAAATCGCCTAAATCAGCACCTTTCAATCCTTTTGTGACGTTTAAATATATAATTGGGTAGGTAGTTCCCATAGAATACCTGTAATCAGCGCTTTGTATAAATTTCTCCTTATAGGCAAACCTCAGATTTAGTGAAGCTTCGGTGAAATTGAAATGATTATTAAGAATGTTAACGTTTTCTGAAGTTTGAGAAAACATATAGTCGAAGTTGGGTGTTACTTCTGATTTTGAAACTGATAATTTAGAAAGTAAATACTTCTGAGGACGTATTGTGAAAGATAATTTTTGAAGTATTGTATAGTCAGTTTTTCGAATCAGGTAACTCCTGAAATCGTTTAATTTCAAAACAGGAATTATGTCAAAGTTGTAGGATGGTGCACTTTCCAAATCATCATTCACATAGTTGTATTTTAATGTCATGTCCCTGTTCCTGTCGATTTTAACTGTAGCTTGGGCGCCATATCTTATATTATCATTTTTAAAACTGTATGCTAAATAACCTCCTACAGAAAAGACACGAGAAATTTTTTGATTTGTCTCCAAGCCAAGACCGAGTCTCCATCCATAGTAATTAGTAAAACCGAATATTTTATCTATATCTATATTGAAAATTTTGAAAGGAATTTTGCCTTCAATTAATGTTTTAAACATACCTGAAAAGCGATCGAAATTATGCTTTTTACTCAGACTGTCAATAAATTTATAGGTTTCAAGGTCTTTTTCAGTAAGGGGCTCAAAACGGTTTGATTCCCAGAAGTTTTCATCCTTTTCGTTGGCATCGTACAATATATCATATTCAACATTTCCCACATCCTTTTTTGAAACTTTCCCATTTATTTCAATATCCCTGATATAAGTTCTGCCATTGCCAAAAATTTTTACATCCGACTGTGGGTATGAATAAATCAGCTCAGTATTTAATTGAACAGGAAACCATTGTTTGTCATCAATCATTTCGTACGATTGTCTTAATTTTATATTAAATGTTCCAATATTGCCATCTGTAGGTTCTGCCGTTACATACTGTATAGCAAAGCCGTTGGTGTTAATATACAATAAACCAGATAAACCATCAAAATTTTTGTTTTTTCGGGGTCTGTACGATATAATGAAAACTGTGTCAGTTTTATTGTAAAGGGTGTCTTCGAGTATAAATAAATACCTGTCGGTACTGCCTTTACTTATTGGGTTTAAGAAATTTTTATCTAAAATATTTAAATACTCACTGTAAAAAGAGAATGTTTGCAATTGAGAAGCAATAAGTGAAAACATGGGGTCTTTAAAACCTGATATTTTGCTTGCAATGACTGTTTCTTTGGTATTGCCGGGGTATAAATACTTGCGATTTGTAATACTCTCAATAAGCATGAGGTATGTTTTGTTCATCATTTTAGTGATTTCTTCACTTTCTGCACTATCTTTAGCTGTTTTTTTCTTTAAAACTTCTGTGTCTATGCCAAAAGTTAATTTATTGTGAGAATTGTACTGAAACGAAGGAAGCATTTCAGGATTGTTCTTGACTCTGTTTTGTATGACTGAATCAATGATTCGGTGAGCAGGATTTATGCCGGGTACAATAGTTACTTCATCAAGCAGGACTTCAGTGCGTTTCATGTAGATGAAATGTGATTTCTTTTCTGCAATACTATAATCCACACTTTCATAACCCACATAACTAAGTTTCAGTGTAATAGGTTTTTCATTGCTTGATAGTTTGAACCGTCCATCTATATCAGTAAGGCCACCTTTATTGGAATTGTTGATGATGATACTTACAAAACTCAGAGGCTCAAGTGTTTCCTTATCGTAAACAGTGCCTTTAATTGAATATTCCTGTGCCGGAACAGTTTTAACAAGCAAGATAAAAAGGAAAGATAAAATAAGTATTAACCTGTAATTCAACTTAAAGATTTGTTTTGTTATCACTCATTAGTTAGTTTGGGATTATTTTTATGTCTGAGGCTATCCCTTTTTGTTTTTTTTTCAATTGATCGGTTGAATGCTTCTGTTAAATCGACACCGGTTTGATTGGCAATGCAAATAAGCACAAAAAGGACATCGGCCAGTTCTTCTGAAAGGGAAGTGTTATTGTCTGTTTCTTTGAAAGATTGTTCCCCGTATTGTCGGGCTATCAGGCGTGCAACTTCACCCACTTCTTCCATCAATAATGCTGTATTGGTCAACTCACTAAAATATCTTACACCATGTTCTTTAATCCACTTATCAACAATTTGCTGGGCTTCCTTAATTTGCATAATGAAATGATTAAAAATTAAATAATATTTACTTCAAACTCAAGTTCAATCCCAAAAGTATCAATAATATTTTGTTTGATTTTATCTGCCAGACTTAATATTTGAGCACCTTGAGCATTGCCATGGTTGACAAGAACCAATGCTTGTTTTTCGTGCACCCCTGCATCGCCTTCGCGGTAGCCCTTCCATCCGCATTTTTCAATAAGCCAGCCGGCTGCAATTTTATATTTTTCATTTTCTAATGCAAAAGATACTACTTCTGGATTTTTCTCTTTGATATCTTCAAAAAGTTGTTTGTCAATAGTCGGATTTTTGAAAAAACTACCTGCATTCCCTATAAGTTGAGGGTCGGGTAATTTGTTTTTTCTGATGTCACAAATAATTTCGCGAATATCCTGAATGGTGGGTTGTATTATTCCTTTTAAAATCAGCTCTTTATGAACAGATTCATAATTGGTGTTTAATATTGGATTCTTGTTGAGTTTGAAGACAACACCGGTAATAATATGTGTTTCCTTGAGTTGGCTTTTAAAAATACTGTTCCTGTACCCGAACTGGCATTGGTCGTTTTTAAATATTTCTGTTTCCTTTGTGCTTGTATTAAAAGTATGCACTTCACTTATTACATCCTTTACTTCTGTTCCGTAAGCGCCAATATTTTGAATAGGACTGCTCCCCACTTGTCCCGGAATAAGGGATAAATTTTCTAATCCCCCATAATTTTTATTGGTACAATAAGCTACAAAATCATCCCAGTCTTCTCCTGCATTAGCTTTAATAAAAATAAAATCATCATTTTCTTCAATGGGCTCAATACCCATTATCCTTATTTTTAAAACACAGCCCTCAAAATTTTTAGTAAAAAGAATGTTATTTCCTCCTCCCAAAATAAGAACAGGAAGTGTTAAATTTATATTTTCCGAATAAAATTCTAAAAGTTCATCAATATCATTAATAGTAGTAAAATATTTTGCATAAACATCAGTATGAAAGCTGTTTAAGAATTTGAGCGGAAAATTTTCTAAAAGGATCATGGGTATTTATTTTTTACAAAAGTATGGGAATTTTCGGTTATTGTTAAAGAGATTTTAATTATTGCTCAATCAGGTATTTAAAAATAATCTTAGAAGAATCGTTTATATAAAAAACTTATCTATCTTTGAAAATGAATTTGTCTAAATAATCGAGCAAAAACATAAACTAGTGTTAAGTTAAACGAGTTTTGTCATATTGAGTGAAGCGAAATATCTCATTTACAGACATATAGATTCTTCACTTCGTTCAGAATGACACTTAACGTAACACTAGTAGATAAAACTTTAAGTTTTTAATTTGTAAAATAATATTAAATAATATGAGAAAAAATATATTTTTAATTTCTGTAATGCTTGTTTTATCCTTGTGTATATATGCTCAAGACAGGGGATTCAAACCTGTTAATGTAAAAATTGAAGGAACAGACACCAAGCTTTATAGTGGCAGTTATGCGCTGATAATAGGAGTGTCGGCATATACCAATGGGTGGAAAGCTTTACCGGGGGTAAATGATGATATAGAAGCTGTAAAAGTGGCACTTGAAAGTCAGGGATTTCTATGTACAGTGGTTAAAGACCCCAATAGTGCATCTATGGGCAAAGCTTTCGGCGATTTTATTGCTAAATATGGGCAGGAGCAGGAAAATCGGCTTTTGTTTTATTATGCAGGACATGGGCATACCGTAAAAAATTCGTATGGTGGCGAATCAGGATATATAGTGCCAACCGATGCTCCAAATCCCAATAAGGATGCAGCATCATTTCAGAATACTGCTATGGAGATGCAACAAATTGAAATTTATGCCAAGCGAATACAGTCGAAACATGCCATGTTCCTCTTTGACGCCTGCTTCTCAGGTTCCCTTTTTGCTATGACTCGTGCTGCTTCAGAAGTAATCAATTACAAAACATCAAAACCTGTAAGGCAGTTCATTACCAGTGGTAGTGCCGAGGAAACTGTGCCTGATAAAAGTATTTTCAGACAGCAGTTTGTTACTGCAATGACGACTAATGAGGCTGATTACAATAAAGATGGTTACCTTACAGGGACTGAGTTAGGCGAGTTTCTTCAAACCAATGTGACAAATTATAGTTACAATAACCAACATCCGCAGTATGGTAAAATTCGTGACCAAAACCTTGACAAGGGAGATCTTGTATTTGTTCTGTCATGGGCTTCAAAATATAATCCAATAAACACTGCTATAGAATCTAAGCCTAATACAGAGAGCAAACCTAGTGGTGCATTTATTAATTTAGAAAATAATCCTATCCAAGCAGCACCTAATGCTGAAACCAAGCCAGCAGGAGGAAGTCTTAGTATGGGAAATAAGCCTATTCAATCACAAGCTGTTTCTGAGAGTAAAGCATCAGACAAATTTATAAATGAATCATCAGAAGTTAAGGATGATTATGGAAGTATTGAAATAACAACTAATTTAACAGGGGCTATTTATATAGATGGCAAACCAGTTAGAAGTTTAAATGCAGGTAAAAACAAAGTTGTTACACTTACAAATATTACTTCTGGAAGTCATCTTCTTGAAGTTAAAGTAGTTAATTTTAGCCTTATGGGTACAGGTGGTGAAGACTATTCAAAAAAAATTACTGTTGCAAAAGGGCAGACCACATTTATTAATACAAAGAAACGCTGATAGAAAAGTACCTGACTGTTTTTATAAAACTAATTTTTTAAATAAACATAATTAATCCCATTTTTTTTCGTTACCAAAACTATTAAATAGTTTTGATTTGAAAAAAGTCATAGTTTCTGTTACCAGTGATTTATTTACCGATCAGCGCGTGAATCGCACCTGCAATGTGCTGCACGATTTGGGCTTTGAAGTCGTTTTGGTTGGCAGGAAGATGCGAAATTCTCAGGAAGTAACTGATAGAAAATACATCATAAAACGATTTGCACTTTTTTTTGAGAAAGGCTTTTTGTTTTATGCCACTTACAATTTGAGATTGTTTTTTTATTTGCTGTTTCACACATCAGATTTACTCGTTTCTAATGACTTAGACACGCTTTTGCCCAACTATTTAATCAGCCGATTGAAAGGAGTTTCTTTGGTTTACGACAGTCATGAATATTTTACGGGTGTGCCCGAAATTCAGCAAAGACCCTTTGTGAAGAAAGTATGGGTGAGTATTGAAAAATGGATTTTTCCTCAATTAAAGCATATTTTTACTGTTAACGATTCTATAGCTTCATTGTATAAACTGGAATATGATAAAGAGCTGATAGTAGTCAGGAATATTCCGGCAAGCAGTATAACTGATAAAATTAAAACCCGTCAGGAACTGGGTTTGCCCATAGACAAAAAAATTGTTTTGTTGCAAGGCGCAGGAATTAATGTGGACAGGGGTGGGGAAGAAGCTGTAATGGCTATGAAGTCTGAGTATGGCTTAGAAGGTGTTGTGCTCTACATTATTGGTGACGGTGATGTCATTGAAATATTGAAAAGGATGGTCGTTGAAAACTCCTTGGAGAATCGTGTCTTTCTTCTGCCCAAGAAACCCTATAACGAATTGATACACTATACAGCTAATGCTGATATAGGACTTACATTGGACAAGGATACGAATATTAATTACCGTTACAGTTTACCCAATAAAATTTTTGATTATATACATGCTCAAATTCCTGTTCTGTCATCTTCCTTGGTTGAATTGAGAAATATTATCGAAAAGTACCAAATCGGTTTTTTGACAGAAAGTCATGAGCCAAAGGTTATTGCTGAAAGCATTACTTTTATGCTAAAAGATGAAAAAAATATGGAATTTTGGAAAAAAAATCTTAAAATTGCAGCCGAAGAAATAACATGGGAAAATGAACAAAAAGCACTTATAAATGTCTATAAACAATACTTATAAAGGAAAACATTTACACATTATTGCTTTTGATATACCTGTACCCGTCAATTATGGTGGGGCAATAGATATTTATTATAAGTTGAAAGCCCTTAAAAATGCAGGAATAATTGTGCATTTGCATTGCTTTGAGTACGACAGAAAGCCGACAGCCGAATTAAACCAATTTTGTGAGTCGGTGCATTATTACAAACGCGAGATAAACAAATCTCATCTTTTTAAGCTTAAACCCTATATTGTAGCTACGCGTAATTCAAATGAATTATTAAATAATTTATGTGGTGATGATTATCCCATATTATTTGAGGGTTTGCATACCTGTTTTTATTTAAATCATAAAAATTTAAAAAACAGACACAAAATAGTAAGGACGCACAATATTGAACATCATTACTACTCAAATCTGGCAAGAGTTGAGAAAGATTTATTTAAAAAATATTACTTTTTGAATGAATCAGCTAAGCTAAAAAATTACGAGAAAGTATTGCTGCATTCTCAGGGTATTGCTGCTATTTCTAAAAATGATTTCTTACACTTTTCAAGCAAATATGAGAATGTAAAAGTGATTTCTGCTTTTCATCCGCACGACAGCGTGAATATAAATGAAGGCTTTGGCACTTATGCACTGTACCATGGGAGCCTTGATGTGGCTGAAAATCACGAGGCCGCTGTGTTTCTGATTGAAAAAGTATTTCATGATATTGATATACCTTTTATTATTGCAGGCAACAAAATTTCTAAAGAGTTAAGACAATTAGAATCAAAATATGCAAACATTTCAATTAAAACAAATCTAAACACTGAAGAGATTTACGATTTGGTACGAAATGCTCATGTCAACATTTTACCAACATTTCAGGCCACCGGTATTAAATTAAAACTTCTTGCAGCACTATATACAGGCCGATTCTGCATGGTCAATACACCCATGGTTGTAAATACAGGATTGGAAAACATGTGTATTGTTTTGGATAAAACAGATGAAATGAAAGCAGAGTTATTGAATATTTTTAGTTATCCGTTTTCAATGCAAGAAATCAACAACAGAGAAAGTGTGCTCAATCACAATGGTTTTACTAATAAATATAATATTTCTCAATTACTTGAATTGCTTTTTCCTTAGAATTATTCTGTTACAGTTCCCTCATTATTTTCGACAGTGTATTCGTTTGTTTCAGGAGGAGCAACCGTGTCCATACTATCGCTTGGATTTTTAGTTTCAGATGCGTCCTCATTATAATCTGTATTAACTTTTGTGGAATTTTGTTCTATTAGCTTTCCGGTTTCACATCGTATTATGCGTGAGGGAAATTTTTCAATTACAGAGTAGTCGTGGGTTGCCATAATAACTGCTCTTCCGGTTTTACTTATGTCAAATAACAGCCGCATTATGCCATTCGATGTTTCGGGATCAAGATTCCCAGTCGGTTCATCGGCAAGAATGATTTCAGGGTCATTTATTAAAGCTCTGGCAATAACAACCCTTTGTTGTTCACCGCCTGATAACTGGTGTGGCATTTTATGTCCTTTTGTTGTTAAACCAACTTTTTGCAAAACATCTTCAAGTCTTTCATTCATTTTTTTCTTGTCTTTCCAACCGGTTGCAGTCATAATAAAAAGAAGGTTTTCTTTAACACTTCTGTCAATGAGCAATTGAAAATCCTGAAAAACAATACCTATTTTTCTTCTCAAATACGGTATTTCCTTGTTTTTGATTTTTCTTAAGTCATATCCTGCAATTTCTGCAGTTCCGTCAATTAAAGGAATGTCGGCATAAAAAGCTTTCAGCAAACTGCTTTTTCCTGAACCTGTTTTCCCGATGAGGTAAACAAACTCACCCTTTTCAATTTGAACAGATACGTTGGCTAAGATGAGTATATTTTTTTGAAATATAGATACTTTTTCCAGTTTAATAATGGTGTCTAAACTCATATTTTTTAATTGTTGAAAGTTATTGATTTTATCTGTCCATAGGGAATATTATTGATGAAAGCGATAAATTCATTTTCATATTTTAATAAATTCCATTTGCTTAATGCTTTGTAATGATTTCCCGATTTAAAATAAGCAATAAGCGTAAAATTATCATCTCTGACCTGAATATGGTCGGGGATTTTGCCATTGCCTTTAATTTTAAGAACAAACATATTATTATTCTGCATTAATTCTTGTAATATTGGCTCCCAAGGCATTCAGCCGTTTGTCAATGTTTTGGTATCCTCTGTCAATTTGTTCAATATTATGAATTCTGCTTTTGCCTTGGGCAGTGAGAGCAGCAATTAGCAAAGCCACACCGGCTCTGATATCGGGAGAAGTCATCTCAATACCGCGTAAGGGATATTTTCTGTTGGATCCTATGACTGTAGCTCTGTGTGGGTCGCATAGAATAATTTGCGCACCCATTTCAATCAATTTGTCAACAAAGAACAAACGGCTTTCAAACATCTTTTGATGAACCAACAAACTGCCTTTTGCATTGATGGCAGTCACTAAAACAATACTCAAAAGGTCAGGCGAAAATCCGGGCCATGGGGCATCGCTGATGGTAAGTATTGAGCCATCAATAAAAGATTCTAACTCATATTCTTCCTGCGATGGGACAAAGATGTCATCATTTCTGAGCTCGAATTTAATGCCCATCTTTCTGAAAACCTCAGGAATCATCCCCAGCTCATTATAACATACGTTTTTGATAAGAATTTCAGATTTTGTTACTGCTGCAAGGCCAATAAAACTTCCAATCTCAATCATGTCGGGCAACATGCAATGATTACAACCACCCAAACTTTTAACCCCTTCAATTTTGAGCAGGTTTGACCCTATGCCATCTATCTTTGCACCCATTTTAACAAGTATTCTGCAAAGTTGTTGAATGTAAGGTTCGCAGGCTGCATTAAAAATTGTCGTTAAACCTTTTGCCAACACACTGGCCATTATTATATTGGCAGTTCCTGTTACTGAAGCCTCGTCAAGTAGCATATAAGCACCTTTTAATTTCTTGGCCGTCAGTTTAATAAAACGGTCATTTAAATTGAAATCGAGTTTTGCTCCAAGCTTTTGCAAGCCAATGAGATGTGTATCTAAACGTCTTCTGCCAATTTTATCACCGCCTGGTTTGGGTATAGATGCGGTGCCAAAGCGTGCTAATAATGGCCCTAATATCATTACTGAACCTCTGAGACGGGCTCCTTTTTCTTTAAAATCGCTGCTTTCCAGATACTCAATATTTACATTGTCGGCTTGAAAACTAAATTTAGAGGGTGATAATTTTTCAACTTTAACGCCCATTAATCCTAATAAACTGATGAGGTTAATGACATCATTTATTTCGGGGATGTTGTCAATAGTTACCTTTTGATCGGTCAGTAACACTGCACTAATCACTTGAAGTGCTTCGTTTTTGGCACCCTGAGGCTCAATTTCACCTTTTAATCTGTTGCCTCCTATGATTTCGTAAGTACTCATTTGAAATGAATTTTTTATTTAAGCAAACTTACTCAAAATTTTCAAAGAAAATAATCAAGAATTAATACCAAAGAAAATTATTTGGTTTTAAAGGGCTGTTTATTGTCTTTTCTGAAAAATAGCCAAAACCCAATTATTATTGGGAGAATACTTAATAATTGTCCCATATTGAGCGACATACCATTTTCAAAGTCAGACTGATTTTCTTTAGTGAATTCAATAATAAAGCGGGCAGAAAACATTAAAATAAAAAATAATCCTGTAATAGCACCTTCCTTTAATTTATTGAAATTTAAAGTATAATATTTCCAGAGAAAAATAAATATTAATAAATATGAGAGTGCTTCATATAATTGTGAAGGATGGCGGGGAACAGGAGTGTATGCAAGATTTTTCAAAAAAATGATACCCCATGGCAAATCTGTTGGTTTCCCGATAATTTCGGAGTTAAAAAAATTACCAAATCTTATAAACATACATCCCAATGCAACAGGTATGAGAAGCCTGTCAAGCAACCACAAAAAAGTTTTACTTTTGTCTTTTAATGTGTAAATGTACATCATAACCAAAATGCCAATAGCGCCACCATGACTGGCCAATCCTCCATGCCAGATGTAAAGCATCTCTATTGGATTATCTAAATAAAGTTGTAAATCATAAAATAAAATATGGCCTAAACGGGCTCCTACAATAGCTCCTATAGCGGTATAAATAAAAATGGTGTCTGCTTCTTTTATGTTTGCTTTTTCCTTTTTATAAATAGCTATATAAATATAATAGCCAATCATAAATGCTACCCCAAAGAGCAATCCATACCAACGGGCTTTATAGATGCCAATAGAAATTGCTTCGGGGTCTATGCTCCATACAAAATGTAATAATGTCATTTTATTTATATTTAAATTTAAATCGCTTTTAACTTAATCGCATAATTTTATTTGCATTTCTATCTGGTTAATTCCTGACTGTGTTTTGAAGGTGTTTTTCTTAAAATTAAAAAAGAAATAACACCCCATAAGTAGCCGCTTCCATAACTTATATGCAAAATCAAACAAGTATATATAAATAGTCCAAGTTCTCTTATAGTGTCTGTTTTGTTAAGCCCACTTTTGATTGCTAAAACAATATATGTAAGTATTGTTAATCTGTATCCAAAACGCAAATAAATATTTGAAAATGAAATAAAAAAACCAAATACCAGAAATATTAAAAACAGCGAGGGAACCAATTGTCTTAATGTAGTGACAGCTTTATGCTTTTTATTCACATAAACTTTCCAGTATCCATACTGAAAATACTGGTTGAAGAGCTTTTTAAATGAGGCTCTTGTGTAATATAATAATTTAAGTTTGGTGTCAAGGAAAATTTTATATCCGTTCTTGGTTACTCTAAAATTAAATTCATCATCCTGATTGCGCACCAAATCTTCATCAAAGTAACCTATTTTCTCAAATATTTCTTTCTTGTAAGCCCCAAATGCAACAGTATCTACAAATCCACTTTTATCACCGGTACGGAAGTAGGCATTCCCTACACCAAATGAACTCGACATGGCATATCCAATTATTTTTGAAATATCGTTTTCGCAAATGTTTTCCACCAAGCCTCCTGCGCATACCGTTTCATTGTCGTTTTTTAATATTTCAACACAGCCCGAAATATAATTTTGTGAAATAGCAGCATGTGCCCCCAAAATAATAATGACATCTCCCTTAGCTTCAATAATTCCCTTGTTTAACGCCCATTGAGTAGTCTGTTTCGGGTTTTTTATAAGCTTTATAAAACCGTATCTGTTTAGGTAGTTTTCAACTATATCAATGGTTTTATCATTGCTCATTCCATCTACAACAATAATTTCAAACTCCTCCTTCTGATAATCACTTTCAAGTATAGAATCAATACATTGAGCAATATATTTCTCTTCGTTTCTGCATGGTATAATGACAGATACAATCATTGCTGTTTGAAATTTTATAATTTTAATGCAAACTTAACTAAAAAAGAAATGGGCTTTTTATAAAACTGATTTTTTTATCATCAATTTTAACGGTATAAACCCCATTGGGCAAATGGTTTAATTTTAATTTATTGGAGCCTTTTGGCAGATAGAATGTGTAAACAACTTTACCTAAAATATTGTAAATTGAAATTTGCCTGTTATCGTTTAGTTCAAGCATAAAGTTGCCATCATTAGGGTTGGGGTACAGTTTGATACTCTCCGAATTTAATGCATTATCTGACGAAGCATTGGCAATAACGATACAAGCTGATGTATCGGTGCAATTACTCTGAGTAACTATAACTGCATAATTACCATTAACAGAAATATTAAAATCATGGCTTGTCTCTCCGTTTATTGCTGCAAAACCATTATCGCAGTCAACCCATTGGAATGAGGCATCTGTAGCATTAGCAGTTAAAACAGAACCATTTTGGATGATATTTGTATCAACAGCAAAAAAATCTAACTCCAAGGTAAAAATGCTGTCGCAAAAATTCAGTGTATCATAATATGTTCCAGGTGTAGTGTATTGGGTACCTCTCCATTCATATATACTACCTATACAAGCTGTGTCTTTTACCAAATTCTCAATAGGGGAATTAACCACAACAGTAAAAATTGAACTGTCAGTAGCAGGCGCAATGGCAGTACCCTCCTGAGCTGATACAATATATTTTATCTGATGTGTTCCAACACCAGCATCTGAAGGGTTAAATACATCTACACTTACGCCCGGTCCTATGAAATAACCTCCGTGGGTTCCTGTAGGAATTAATGTGACGGGAGGGGCATTTAAACAATAACCAGTGTCAAGTCCTGTAAAAGAGGGGTCAGGTAAAATTATAATTTTTAAATTACCATCAAATGCCTGATCGTTTTCATCAATAGGAGGTATGATGCCCGAACATGAAGTTGAAAAAGGCCAGGTTCTAATATTGGCCATTAAATGAATTGTAGCTTCGAATTCACCTATTTCAGATGGTGTGCCGTTAACAAATCCGCAACCATTGGCAGGGGAGTCGTATTGTGTTTGGTTTGTAGCACCACTAAGCCCTGCAGGCAGACCCGAAAAAGAAATAGAATGTAATTTGAGCATCTTTGCCCCAATGCCACTGTATTGTGGATCCAAACTTCCCAGGTCAACACAGGCATCCGTAATATGGAAAGAAATAACATCATAGTAAGGTTCATTAATTCTGCCATCAATAAGTGATGAATCACAAATACCACCATAGGGAGGCAGTGCATTTAGGCAGTTGGATGGTGTGCATTGTGCATATGTTTTTATTGACACCAATAATAAAAACAAGCATAAAAAAGTACTCTGACAGAATTTAAACATAAGTAAATATTTATTTTTCAAATTTATTAAAATTCAGCCAATTATTGAAAATAAAAAATCATCAATGCCCGAAAAATGTTTTATAATAAAATGATGTAAATATTTCGTCTCTCAAATTTTCATCCGACAACTTTAATTTTTTTTAAAAAAAACATTCATAAAATTACAATAAATTCAATTTTTTTATTTAATTTTATTATGTAGGTTTGCTTTACTGATTGCTGTATATAATTTATTAAATATGAAAAAAGTTTTTGTTGTTGTTATTACATTTTTTGTTTTAATATCCTTCAATTTAAAATCACAAACATCTGTTTCTTTACCAAAATATATTGATGATATTTTTAGCAGCAGAGGAGAAGTGTATTTTAAATTTAATGTAAATAATAAGGCCGAGATAAATCAATTGTCACAAATTATATCTGTTGATCATTTTAAAAATAATGAAGTTTACGCTTATGCTAACAAAACCGAATTTATCAATTTTCTGAATTATAATTATTTCTATACCATTTTACCTCCTCCCAGTAGTCTTTTTGCACCTGTAATGAGCAATTATGCTAATATTAAAAGTACAAATCTTTGGGATGCGTATCCCACATACGATGCTTATGAATCAATGATGTACCAGTTTCAGAGTGATTACCCTTCATTATGTAAAGTATATAATCTGGGAACACTTTCAAGTGGTAGAAAATTACTTGTCATTAAAATTAGCGACAATGTTAATGTCAAAGAGTATGAGCCGCGATTTCTCTATTCTTCAAGCATGCATGGGGATGAAATTACAGGATATGTTTCTATGTTGCGCTTGATAGATTATCTTCTTTCCAATTATTCCTCAATTCCAGCTGTTGCCAACCTGGTAAATAATATAGAAATTTGGATTAATCCCTTGGCCAATCCTGATGGCACATACGCCGGCGGTAATAATACGGTGGCAAGTGCAACTAGAAATAATGCCAATAATATTGACCTTAACAGAAATTACAGAAATCCTGTTAGCGGAGAATATCCCAATGGTGCCAGACAACCGGAAACAAGCATCACAATGGCATTTGCCGATACTATGAAGTTTACTATGGCTGCTAATTTTCATGGAGGTGAAGAATGTATCAATTATCCTTGGGATTCTTGGCTGTCTGCTCAAAAACTGCATGCCGACCATTCGTGGTGGCAGTTGGTTTCTCATCAATATGCCGATACTGCACGTTTCTATAGTCCTTCTGGTTACTTGGATCCTGAAAATGATATACCTGTTGATACCTGTTTCCATAATGGTGTTACCCATGGAGGTGATTGGTATGTTGTATATGGAAGCCGGCAAGATTATACAGGCTATTATGCCAATACCAGAGAAGTGACGGTTGAAATTTCTAATACTAAATTGCCTGCGGCATCTACGCTTCCCAATTACTGGAATTATAATTACCGTTCATTCCTGAACTACATGCAACAATCACTTTACGGTCTCAAAGGCATAGTGACAGATTCATGCAATGGCAACCCATTAGAAGCTCAGATTTTTATTACTGGTCACGACTATGATAATTCTCAGGTTTATTCCAGCTTGCCAGTTGGTAATTATCACCGCCCTTTGCTTGCAGGTACTTATTCAGTTACTATTTCGGCTGCAGGTTACACATCCAAAACATTTAATAATATTGTTGTGAGCAACTATAACACAACTGTTTTAAATGCAGCTCTTTCACCATTGCTGCCTCAGGGCACAATCAGTGCTAATACAAATGTCAGTTGCAGTGGAGAGATTTCTTTTACGGCTGATTTGCAAAATGCTGACTCATGGTTGTGGCATTTTGGTGATGGCACTACCAGCAATGTGCCCAATCCATTTCATTACTACAATCAGAATGATACTTTTTTTGTTTATATTTCTGTCACTAATTGTGTCGGCACTCAGCAAATTGCACTTGACGATACGATAATCATTAACAAGCCTGCAGCACCTCAGGTTCAGTCAGTATTTCGCTGTGGCCCTGGCAGTTTGACGCTTTCAGCTTCTTCAACAGGAGATGTCTTTTGGTATGATAACATTAATGCAACTGTACCTGTTTTTTCTGGCAATAACTTTACAACACCTCCATTATCACAAACAACAGATTATTTTGTAGAAAGCACAGAAGATTTAATTGCTTATGTAGGAGATACAAGTTCGAACTCAAGTGGTGTTTTTAATAATTCAAGTACAAAGTATTATTTGGTCTTTGATTGCTATAAACCTCTTACTTTACTTTCTGTCGAAGTAAATGCCAGTGATTCAAAAAATCGCACTTTCTATCTCCGGAATAGTGCTTCACAAATTTTAGATTCAGTGGTGGTTTATATTCAAGCAGGTATAAGCAGGGTCAATATGAATTTAAACATTCCTGTCGGTACTGATTTGCAATTGGTAGGTCCCAGTAACTCAAATCTTTACAGAACTCAAAGTTCTAATTTGGCTTATCCCTATACTATTCCCGGATATTTATCAATTAAGAAATGCAGTGTGACATCAAGTCCTACTGGTTATTATTACTTCTTCTATGATTGGGAAGTAAAGCTAGATGAATGTGTCAGCCAGCGAACATCAGTAACAGCAGAAATACTAGACACCCCAGTTGTTGATTTTTCGTTTATTGTAAATGATTTATCTGTCGATTTCAGCAATTTAACTGCAGGAACCAATACTTATTTTTGGGATTTTAATGATAGCAGCACTTCTACATTAGAAAATCCAACACATGTGTTTAGTTCTTATGGCACATATAATGTGAAGTTGAAAGTAACAAATGAGTGTGGTACAGACTCATTATCTATTCCCATACAACTTTCTACTGATTTGCCTCAGGCTGATTTTATCGCAGATCAACTTAGTGTTCAGATAGGAAGTAATGTTCAATTTACCGACCTTTCTACAAACAATCCAAATACCTGGGCTTGGGTTTTTGAGGGGGGGACACCTGCTAATTCATCTGTCAAGAATCCTTTGGTTCAATACAATACACCCGGTACTTATTATGTGTTACTTACAGTAACAAATGCATTTGGAAGTGATTATATTTTAAAAAGTGGTTATATTACTGTTACTCAAGCAAATCTGGCCCCGTCAGCTGATTTTACATCCGATGTTAATATTTTAAATGCAGGTGATAGTGTACATTTTACTGATTTATCGCTGTATAACCCTACTTCATGGTTATGGAATATTGAAGGGGGAACGCCCAGCTCATCGACATTGCAAAATCCTGTGATTGTTTATAATACCCCGGGAACTTATTTTGTTTCTTTAATTGCTACTAATAGTTTTGGCAATGATTACGAGATGAAATATGACTTCATACAGGTAAATCCTTCCGGAATCAATGTTCTTTCCGATAAAACCATTGAAATCAGCATTTTCCCTAACCCATGCAAGGATGAAGTTTATTTTCAATTACCAGATACCAGGAAACCATTGGAAATCAGTATTTTCGATATTATTGGAAATGTAGTTCAGACTGTGCCTTTAACTCATTTACCTTATGGCTCTAAGCCCACAGTAAAAATAAATGTTTCAGGGCTTTCGTCGGGTTTATACTATATGCATTGTATTACAGACGAAAAGGTTTATATTGGAAAGTTTTTAAAATAGCACAATTAGTTAAGTTTGATAAGTTAATATCAAACAAAATTAAAAAGCCTATCACTAAAATCTCTTTTAGTTTTTATTAAAAAGACATACAGTTTTATTTCCTTTTAATCTTTGTACATCAAGGGATCTGGAATAGTTGAACAGATATTCAATCAGATTGTTGTCAGGTTCCTCTTCACTGTCGTTGTCAAGCAAATTTAATATGGACAGAAGCAAAAAATCCTTGTCTTTTGCTTCCTCTTTCTGAACATCAGTATTTGAAATAAAATTTTGGTGTGTTCTTTTTAAAAGAGATATATTGCTGTTTAAGTTGTATAAGTGTTTCATTTATTGTATTTGGTTAATAATTATTTTACCTAATAACGCAAATGCAATGAAATTATTATTGAAGTATAAAAAATTAAACAGTAATACTTACATTGTTGTCTTTTATGAGTTTCCTGAGGTTAATAAGAGCATATCTCATTCTGCCTAAAGCAGTATTTATGCTCACATTGGTTTGCTCAGCAATTTCTTTAAAACTCATTTCTGAGTAATGGCGCATTTTAAGAACGTCTCTTTGTTCTTCGGGAAGGTATTCAATTAGATTTTTAATGTCAGCATGAATTTGTTCGGTAATCATTTTAGTTTCCACACATTCATCAAAAACCTTAATTGTAGAAAAAACATCATAATCGTCTCCGTTTTCAATTAATGGAATTCTCTTGTTTTTTCGGAAATGATCAATGATAAGATTGTGAGCAATACGGTTTACCCAAGGTAAAAATTTGCCTTCTTCGTTATAATTGCCCGTTTTAAGGGTGTGAATTACTTTAATGAAAGTATCCTGAAAAATATCTTCTGAAAGATGTCTTTCTTTGACAATCATTAAAATATAGTTAAAAACTTTTCTTTTGTAACGATAAATAAGAATTTGGATTGCAGCTTCATCACCAGCTTTATAGTTAGTGATCAGCTCATTATCGGTTAATAATGATTGAACTTTCATGGCTTTACCTATTATTGATGAATAATAAAGGGTAAATTTTTAACCGATAATAAATCTCCTATTTTTAGTGAATAATGAAAATTTCCGAACAAAGATACAATATAAATGAAGCGAATGCAAGCTTTTTTTCAATTATTTTAACCTAATAATTTTGGGTAATACATATGTTTGGTACTGGGAGCTTGATTTGGAAAATGAAAAATTTTAATATATGGAGATTTTTTTAATATGTTTTATTGAATTGAAACCCTCTAAAATGTTCTGATATGTAAATATTTTTTATATTTTTGATGTTTAATTCCAATTATGAATTTATTTATCACAATACGGGCATTAGATGTTGTAGATATACTGCTCGTTGCATATCTTTTATACTTTGTTTATAACCTTATTAAGGGGACAGTTGCCATTAACATTTTTATTGGGATAATAGTTGTTTACTTTTTTTGGCGTTTGATAAAGGTATATGAAATGGTGTTGCTGGGCGGCATACTTGGGCAGTTCTTCAGCGTGGGGGTGATAGCATTGATTATAGTATTTCAGCAGGAAATACGTCATTTTTTATTTCTTTTGGGTAAGGCTCAGGTGTTTGAAAAAGGGTTTAAAATGAAGAATATTTTACTGGGAAAATGGCAAGTGAGTGAAGAATTTTACTTAAAAATTCCAAAGATAATTTCTGCTATAAACAATATGAGTCTTAAGAAAACGGGTGCTTTGATTGTCATTACAAGAAAGAATGAACTTTTGCCCTATATTGAAACCGGAGAATTTATCAGTTCAGCCATTTCAAGTCTTTTAATTGAAAATATTTTTTATAAAAACAGCCCATTGCACGATGGTGCCATAATAATCACCAATAATAAGATAAAAGCAGCAAAGTGTGTTTTGCCAATTATAGAAGATCCTGATTTTCCGGAAGATTTAGGTCTGAGGCATAGAGCAGGAGCGGGTGTTACTAAAAATACTGATGCTATTGCCATTATTGTTTCTGAGCAAACGGGTCATATATCAATGGCTCAGAATGGACAAATATACAGAAATCTGACACCCGAAGATGTTAGAATTAAACTTGAGGAAACTTTTCTGAAGTAGATAAAGAATAGATTTAGACTTAAAATTCAAATTTTAAAAATACAACCGGTATTCGAGATAAATTATATTCATATCTGATTTTTTGCTGAAACACATCATATCTCTGAACTTCAATGTTTTTACGGTTAAATATATTTGTAATATCAATGGCGAGTTCTCCGGAGAGGGCTTTTAGATTAAGCCTGTAACGTAACCGCAGGTCTAATTTAATAAAGGGTGGGTATTGTGATGCGTATGAAAGGGAATCAATATAAACAGCTTTGCCCTGTAATTGTGAAGCATTTAAATCGATAGGCGTAAAGCGCTGACCGCCAATGTAAGTAAATTTACTGTGCAGGCCAAAAATACTGTTTTTCTGAAATGACAAGTGAAATTCTTTTCCGGCTAATGCAGATAAAAGATAATTTGTGTTAAAGCGTGTTTGACGTGATACATTGAAACCATCAATATACTTTGAATCAAAAAGAGTAGCTGTTATTAAATAATAATATCCTTTTGAAAGGAACTTCTCAATGGTTGTTTCTATGCCATAATTGCAACCCTTTCCATTAGAAATTAAACCGTCATTTAAGAAAATATTATCATCAGTTGCAAAGTTAATCAGAGAGTAATAGGGGTTTTGTGAGCTTACAGGTATTTTGTCAAGCATCTGATAATAGGTTTCAAGTTTGAGTCTTAAGTTTTCGGAGAGCTGATTATGATAACCGACAACAAAATGCAAGCTTCTGGAAAAATTGAGATTTTTGTTAGGGATGGTTATATTGCCTTTTGAATCTTTATGCTCGAGAAAATAGATGGCAAAAGGCTGGGTTTGATGGTGGACCCCAAATCCAAAAGATAAAGCGTTTTTATCGACAAAATCCCATTTTAATGCGAGTCGGGGTTCAATACATTTTTTATTATTCAGAAAGAGTTGCATGGCATTTAAACCAGTGTTAAGGGTTGTTTTTTTGTTAATATTGTACATCCACTGAAAATGCAGGTTTGCTAAACTTGCCTGTCCATTCATTATACTTACTGAGTTTTTGATTTCAAGAGGCAGATAATCAACAAAATAGCTGTTGTTTGAAATTTTTGACAATTGAAAAGAACCGCCCCATCTTATCATATTTCTATTATTTAATTTGCTGTTAAAAATAGAAGCGATAGTGTTTTTGCTTTCAACAAACTCATTTTTATACTTTTCATACACTTTAAAGTCGAGGCCGGTTGAGTCGCTGATATCGAAGGGATTGTAAGCTGATGTTGAAAGAATTATTTTGAAATAGGTTTTATTGCTGAGCAATTGTTGAAAAGTAAGAGCTGTGACTCCCATCTGAGTGCCGCTTATATATCCCCATCTGTTTTTTGCGTCACATAAAAATACAGTTGACTTTTCGGGTTTATAATTGGCTGAACTGAGACCTGCAATTCCAAATAATGAAATATAGCCTTTTTTCAAAGGGAAGTTTAAATTTAATGAAATATCCTGAAAGTTAGGGATGGCTTCAATGATAGAAATGCCGGCTTTGTCGAGCAATGTAAGGGTAGAATAGCGATAGTTGACAAGGTACGAAGCTTTACTTCCTTTAATAAAGGGGCCTTCAATACCAGCCTCAAATCCATTTACACCAGCCTGTAATACATATTCTCTTTTTTCATTGTTGCCGTTTCTGAATTTAAGGTCAAACACAGCAGAAAGGGCATTGCTGTATTCAGCTGCAAAAGCGCCTGTATGGAAATCGGAATTATCTAAAAGGTTGTTGTTAATCATGCTGATGGCACCTCCTGAGCTTCCTGCAACAGCAAAATGGTTGGGATTGGGTATGTCGATGCCGTCTAATTTCCATAAAATATTCATTGGTGAGTTACCTCTAACAATTATGTCGTTTCTTTTGTCGGAAACAATAGATACGCCGGCAAAGTTGGCTGCCATGCGTGAGGGGTCTCCCCAACTACCGGCATAACGATTTGTTTCTTCAACAGTAAAACTTCGAGAACTGATGAGTGACATGTCGTTAATCGCATTGTATTTGTTTTGTTTTGCAGTAATGACTACTTCGCTCCCCTGAATAAAACTTTCTTTTAATTCGACAGTAAGGTATGTTTCTTTTGCGCTTGAGATTTCTATTTCTTTAAGTACAAAATTCTCGTAACCGATAAAACTGACTTTAATGCTTTGTTTTCCAACAAGCACACCTTCAATTTTAAAATAGCCATTGGTGTCTGAAATACATCCTTGTAAAGGATTGGAATTTTGGATAATAACATTTGCACCCGGCAATGATACTTTGGTGTCTTTGTCAATTATTTTTCCTCTGATAGTTTGGGTCAATGTTTGAGAAAACAAGGTGTTACATCCTGCAAAGAGGAAAATAAAGTAGAGCAACAGAAAGAATTTTCTTTTCATTAATTTTTTTAATTCAATCTGTGATAATTAGTAGAGGTTTGCTCAATTATTTAATGATATTAAACTTAAATATTCCAAGATGCTTATCAGTTTTATACCTGAGCAAATAAGTGCCATTGCTTAAAGAAGAAACATCAATTATGGAAAAACGATTTTTCTGAGTTGATTCGAAAATCTTTTGACCATTCAGATTAAAAACAGAAATAACAGCATTTTCTTCCATTTTTGATGAAATATACAGGTAATCAGAAACAGGGTTTGGGTAAAGTTCAATATTATTCTGTAATTCATCAATACCGACATAAACAACACCAGTGATTTTGAATTTGATAAAACTTCCTTTATTAAAATTTATAGTAAGTTTTATAGAGTCACTAACATTTATTAAGACATTTGAAAGATAAGAGGCGAAGATTGTGAGTGTGTCTGAACTTACTGAATAATCGTTGTATTTTTGCAGTGTATAAGGTGATAACTGATTATCAACAATAGAAATAATGCTGTCAGCAGAATTCCAGGTTATTTTTGTTTTGACATCTAATGGTGCGTTGATAATGAATATATCTGAAGTAGGATTAATAGAGGCATTTGTGATTGTTTCGATAGAGTTGATAACAATATTTACAGGGTTCCCAACATTAAAGTTGACAGTGAGGGTGATACTTTGACCAGAAGCGGTGAAAACAGAAGCAAAATAAGTCTGATAAATGATAATGTTATTGCCTGAAACATAATAATCGGCAGGTGTTTGAAGTGTGTAAGGTGTTGTTTGGTTATCAACAATAGATGTTATTGAAGAAGCATCGTTCCATGTTATCGTTGCATTTTTTGAATTGGGTAATTCTAAATCATAAATTAGTGTGTTCGGAAAAATAGAGGCAGAGTTAGCCGCAATTTGAACAGCATTAATAGTGAAGACAACAGGATTGCCTACATTAAAGTTAATAGTCAGACTGTCAGTTTGTCCACCAGTGGTTAAAACAGTAGCCAAATAAGATTGGTTTATTCTGAGCAAACTGTTATTAATAGTATAATCGGCAGTAGTCAGAGTATAAGTTGTTGATTGATTATCAACAATAGAAACAATTGAAGAAGCATCATTCCACATGACAATAGTCTGGACGTAAGAAGGGTTAGATAGCCCATAATCTCCGCTGGTGGGGTTTAGTTGAGGATTTATTATTGCAAAAGTTGTAAATGTGAGTTCATTGCCATAAATTGTGTCATTATAAGAGATGACAAATGCTCTTACAAAATAGGGTGTTTGAGGGCTTAAACCTGTAAGTGTGTCAGAAAAATAGTTTTGAGGTAGGCTTGAATATTTAAAACTGTCTGATAAAGTGGGACCTGAGTGTGTAGCCCAGCAAATACCTTTGGCAATGTATGGAAATCCACCTGTTGAAGTAATATTACCACCGCTTATGGCTTTAATACCGCTAATATTTACAACAGCATTTGTAATCAGTGCAGGCTGAGAGATTTGGGTTTTCCAAATACCAGTACCGTCGGTACCTAAGAAAATATAATTATTCGAAATCAGACAAGATTTATTTCTCATTCCCAGCTGTAATCCTTGGTTATTCCACACTTTTGACCAGTTTTGACAATTGTCAATGCTGACATATATTCCAATACTGCTTGCCAGATACCAAATACCATTTCTGTATTGCAAAGAAAAAATTCTTGCATTGTTAGGAATATCAATACCATTAGAGGGAACTTCCGTCCATTTGTTTTGCTGTGTGTTAAACTGATAAAAGCGAATTTGGTTTGGGAAAACACCTGAATTTCTGGCAACCACAATTAAATCATGATTGTTTATAAAGGCAGCTATGGGTGTGGTTTTAGTTATATCGTATTCATTTCCAATAATTATTTCTAAATCAGGGACATCTAAACCAGTTGTAAAATATGTAAAACTTAGACCATTATCAACAGAGATATAAATTTTTTTTAAATTTGAATTGTTCAAACCAAAGAGAAACAATGTGTCGGTATTGGCTTTAAAACCGTAAACTCTATTTAAATTCAACGCATTAATTGCGGGAGTTAGGTTAAACCAGGTACTGCCTTGATCGGGAGAAAACTGATAAGTACCTATTCCATTATTATTGTTAAACTGAACAAATAGCTTTCCACCTGATAAAGCTGAAAAGACTGGTCTTGAAGAATCAGGTGCTGCAGTAAGTTCAGTCCAGTTTACGCCTGAATTAGTGCTTTTATAAATGTTTTGTGGGCCATCGGGTTGAGTTGCAGAAGTAACATATAATGCAGAACCATCAGAGATAATCTCGTTGGTAAAATATATTGTCATAAATGAGGGCAGGTCTCCATTGAACTGTGACCATGTTGAACCATTGTCAGCGGATTTAAACAAGCCATATTTGTCTCTTTGAGCAAATAAAATATTATTTGCCACAACAAAATCAGAAAAATCTAAAGACATAATATTGGTGTTTTTTGTCCATGATAATCCATTGTCGTCAGTAGCGTAAAGATCATTAAATAAATCACTGCTTAAGATACGATTGCTTCCGGCTTTAATCATAGATCCATTAAAAGCGGGTAGCAACAATCCGGGATTTGTAAGTCCGACCCATGTAGAAGCAGTGTCCAAGGAGTAGTATAATATTATTGAAGGTGTAGGAACAAGATTGAAAGTGGAAGTAAAACACAAATTGCCCAGTGAATGTGTTTTTAAGATGGCTGCATAGGAAGAAATTCCATTGGTTTTTTCTACCCAGCTTTGTGTTGAAAAGTTATATTTATAAATTGAGTTATTGGTATAGAAAAAATTATTTCCTAAGGGGTCTATCGAAAAGTATCTTGAATTCATTTTAGAATTGGCTGGTAAACCGGTTTTTGGTAATATATTCAATACAGTACCATTAAAGGTGTAAAAAAGAGTATCTAAATTTGAATTTGTTAAGAAAAGTGCATAGTCATTATCATTAAGAAATTTCCAATTAACATTAAATCCTATACTTATGGTATCTCCGTAAGACCAGTTTAAGCCGTCGCTTGAATAGCATATAACACTGATTTGGGTAGAAAGAATAGTATCGAAAAAATTATAATTTATAAACAACAAGCTTCCTTTTTTTGCAACATCACTAATGTACCCTAAAGAATTTAAATTGTTAAGCTGGTTTTTGATCCAGGTTCCTCCATTATCGCTTGAAGAGTAAAGGCCATTGGAAACAACCCACACTTTATTGTTAAAATAAGTAATATCGTTGATGCCAATATCGGTAGAGTCTAAACCTGTATTGGATTTTTGCCAGGTGCTGCCATTGTTTGTAGAACGAAAAATGCCGCCGTTTGTGGCAATATTAACTGCAGAACCTGTATATACCATGCCATTATCCACATAACCGCTTAATAAAGAATGACTTAAGTTGGTCCATTGACCAAAAGTGCTTAAGGTTAGGAGAAGGCTTATAAAAGAAATGAAAATCTTTTTCATAATTGTGATTTTTATAATATATAAGTTCAAAAAGTAAAACTAAACAATGTTAGTCACATATAAGAAACAAATTTATTAAAAAAAAATATGAAAAGCAAACAAAGAGAAAATTAATGTAAATCTAATTCATTTAATGTATAGAGGAGGTGGTCAAAGAAGGGCAGAATTTCGGGAAGATATTCATTAACAGCTTTTACACTTCCGGGCAAGGCAAAAATACAGGTTTTGTACATGATACCAGCAACACTACGACTCAATAAAGCGTTCGGTTTATGAGTGCCATATTTAATTCTGATCATGTCCATTATGCCGGGTATTTCCTTATCGAGCAAAGGAATAATGACATCTGGTGTAATATCTTTTGGACCTATGCCGGTACCTCCGGTAGTAATGACAAAATCGGTCATTTTGTTTTTAGCGTTTTCAAGCAATAGTGCTAGTTGTTCAGCATTATCAGGGATGATTGTGTGCTCTATATAGATATTTCTTTTTGTGTTTACATAATGATTATTAAGCATTTCGATGATTTTAGGTCCGCTTAAGTCCTCATATTCGCCTTTGCTGGCTCTGTCACTAAGTGTAATAATATGAAAAGTATATACACGTGGTATATATTTCATTTCGTAACCGGCTTCCAGCTTACCTCCTTTGATAACGCGGCAGAAGATGCCTTCTTTGGGCATGACACAGTTTCCAACTTCTTTAAAAATGGCACAGGAACTCCCATGACATTCTTTGCCTATCTGTGTCACTTCAAGTTCAATATCTTTCCCTTTAAATCTGTCGAGAGGAAGCATTTCATAAAGCAAAATTCCTTCGGTAGTGATATTCTCGGCAAATTCACCAAACTTAAGCTTTCGTTTGGCCAATTCAGAAAATTTATTAAAACTTTCAATGCCTAAGAGGCTTAGCTGACGATGCCACAAACCTGAGTGTGCATCATTACTGACACCTCTTTCGTTTAATTCGATTGAAGGTACAGGTGTTTTTATTGTTCCTTTTTTTTTGGAAATGTTTACTGAAAGGACTTTAATGGTATTTTTCATTTTCAAACAATGTCTGATTTGGTTTTTTCAATAAGTTTTATATCGCTGATAATCATTTTTTTGTCCACAGCTTTGCACATGTCATAAATGGTTAAAAGAGCTACAGAAACAGCTGTAAGCGCTTCCATTTCAACACCTGTTTGGCCAATACACTTGACTTCAGAAGAAGCTTTAACACCACTGGCGTTAATAATTGTTTTGACATCAACTTTGGTTAGGGTAAGAGTATGGCATAGTGGAATTAATGAGAAAGTTTGTTTAGCTGCTTGTATTCCGGCAATTTCAGCTACAGTAAGCACATCGCCTTTTTTCATTTTATTGCTTTTGATCAAAGCAATGGTTTCATTTTGTAAGGCAATAAAGCCATCGGCCTTAGCAATGCGGAGCTGAGGTTTTTTGTTACCCACGTCAACCATATTGGCTTTCCCATTATCGTCAATATGCGAAAGTTTTTTAGTACTCAATTTAGTCATGTGATTAGCCTCCAATATTATTAAAACAATTATAATGATTTTTAGAGCCTTTTTCAGGTTTTGAAAAAAGGGCCAATTCAAAAGCTTTTTCAATGCCCAATGCTCTGATGTCAAATTCGGTATCAGAGAAAAGACATGGTTTTATCTTAGCGTTGCTTGTAACTCTCAGTCTGTTGCAATTTATACAGTCGCCCCCTGAACCCCCTTCTACAACTGCAAAACTGCCTTCTGAAAGATTCATCTGATGGATAAAACGAGCCTGTAAGCCATTTTTAATGCAGAATTCTTTCACTTCAAGAGCATCTTTTTCTGAAGAGCTGTCTTTGACAACACAATTTATTTTAATGGGAAATAGAGATGTCCTTTTTGCCACCTCAACACCATTCAGTACATCACTGATATTTCCTCCTCTTGTGAGTAATTTGAATTTCTCTGGATTAATTGTGTCAAGACTGATATTTATTCTGTGTAAACCTGCTTTAGCTAAGGATTCTGCAAAATTTTCCAACAGTATTCCATTTGTGGTTAAGGCCAAATCTTTCACTCCATTAATAGCTGACAGCATTTGAATCAAATTGACTATCCCTTTTCGCACCAGAGGTTCGCCACCTGTGATTCTGAATTTGTCTATGCCAAGTTCAACAGCTACAGTTACAATTTTAACAATCTCTTCGTAGGTGATGATGTTATTATGATCAATCCATTTAACACCATCTTCAGGCATGCAATAAGTACAACGAAGGTTGCAGCGGTCTGTCACCGAAATACGTAAATAATTAATTTTCCTGTTAAAACGGTCTAACATAAACTTTCTCTCCTTTTTTAATTATTCCGATATTGGGGTCAAGGCGCATAATGCCCTGTGCAAAACAAAGCGCATAAATGTGAGCAGAACCATGATAATTGACAGGGGCAACTTCATTGTTCTCGTCAATGCTTACAGGTACCCATGTGAGTCTGTCGGAGGGGCGTGTTATAAAATCCTCTTTGATGACAAGGTGTTGTGCTATAATAGTGCTGTTATTGCCATACATGGCATTGATAAATGGTTTGGTAAAGAGTTCAAAAACCACAAAAGATGAGACCGGATTGCCGGGCAGGCAAAAGACAAAAGTGTTATTTTTTTTGCCGAATACGACAGGCTTCCCTGGTCGTATGGCAACAGTTTCTATGAGTAAATTAACCCCTGCTTTTTCCATCACCTTAGGTACAAAGTCAAAATCGCCCATTGAAATACCTCCAGTTAAAAGAAGAACATCGTAATTGTCAAGTGCGCCTCTGATTTTGTTGTAAGTTGCTTCTTCAGTATCTTCAATGATGCCTAAATAGTCAGTGTTAATGCCGCATCTTTTCACCTGACTTATAAGCTGGTAAGCATTGCTGTTGCGTATTTTGCCATTGTCGGGTACAATATGAGGTTCGACAATTTCATCGCCGGTTGACATAATGGCTATGCGTGGAAGTTTATAAACCAAAGGTTGTGTGCAACCCACAGTGGCAAGGATGGCGACCTCCTGAGGACGCAGTAAAGTTCCTTTTTTTAAAACTGTTTCACCTATTTTAATGTCTTCAGCTTTTTTAGCAATGTTGGGACGGGAGTCTGAGCCTGTGAAACGAATTTTGTTTTTGGCTATAGGTTCAGTCAGTTCGACCATGATAACACAATCGGCACCCTGAGGAATTAAGGAGCCTGTCATTATTTTACTGCACTGACAGGCATTAATAATTTTTGATGGGATGTCGCCGGCTTTTATTGTTTCAATAATTTCCAATTCTTCAAACAAATCCTGTTTTCTAATGGCATAACCGTCCATAGCAGATTTATCGAAAGGAGGCATGTTAATATCTGAGATAACATCTTCTGCCAGTACTCTACCCAAACAAAATGAAATGTCAATTTTTTCGGGTGTAAGTAAAATGATGTTGTTATATATTATTTTCTGTGCTTCATCAAAACTTATCATATATTCAATTGCTTGTTAATGAGGAGGAAAAACATATCTGAAAATCAAACCGAAATAATCACCCTTGAGTTTCATAATTACATCGGGTGGATTGTTTACATTGTTATACCCTTTGTAAAAAATACCGGTTGTAAACATGGGCTTTGAATACATTTGATAGGTTGGCCCGAAATAGAAATACCCTGCAGTTTCGGTGCGCCATTCAAAACCAATATTTACCAACAATGAAGTGGATAACCAATTAGTTTTAAGAGAATGTTGTTTTACATTATCATTGTTAGAGTACAGATTGGTAGGTAAAAACTGAAATGATGGTCCGACAGTAGGTCCCATATAAATATTCTTACTGAGTCGGATAAAATAAGTAGCCAATACAGGAATTTCGTAAGAAATCACTCTTAAACCAAGATTCGTATTAAAAGTGCTGTCATTAATACTAAATGTGTAGTTTCGCTTGATATAATTAATATCGGTTTGCAGGGCAAAATGAGGGGTTAATCCGAAACGGATAGTAGCGCCGAAAGAATATCCGTTATTAGGTGTAACACTGTAATTAATGCCATCCTTGTCAATTTCTTCGGTTACTATGCGAAAAATGCTGTTAGGAATTATTGGTTTAATTTGAATTCCAAAAGCATTTTTTTCTTTATTTTTCTTTTTGTTTTCAGTATCTTGTGCCTTACAGCCCAAGCCAAAATACAGAGAGAAAATAAATAGAAATAGGATAGACCGCATTTAAAGAAAAACTTAATAATTATGCAAAAATAATGAATTTTAAACTAATTTCGTGAAAACAAATATGTAACAATATTACTTGAGATTTATTATTAAATGTGCTCAATTTCTTAAAAATAAAATATAATGTTTGATATTGAAATTATTACACGCATATTAATTGCTTTTATTTTAGGTGGTATCATAGGAACAGAAAGGCAATGGAGACACCGTACAGCAGGACTTAGAACCAATACTTTGGTTTCATTGGGATCGGCATTGTTTGTCATTTTATCATTAAAAATAAGTGGAGATTCAAGTCCCTCCCGTATTGCTTCTCAAATTGTGTCGGGGATAGGTTTTTTGGGTGCAGGTGTCATTATGAAGGAAGGCTTTACTGTAAGAGGCTTAAATACAGCAGCCACATTATGGTGCTCTGCGGCAGTGGGTTCGCTGGCAGGTATGGGATTGTGGCCTATTGCAGTTATAGGAACAGCTTCAGTAGTATTAGCACATATTTCTCTCAGGCCCATAGCCAATTATTTCAACATGCGTCCCATTAAGTATGATTATGCAACAATTTATTACAATATTAAAATTAACTGTTCGAAGAGTGTAGAAAATCATATAAGGCTTCTTTTAATTGAATCTTTAAAAAATACTAAGTTTCAGATGAAGTCTCTCAAAACATTGTCCGAAGGTATTGAAGACCGTATTGAAATTTGTGCTGATGTATTTATCTATGGCAAGCATTCCAATTGTTTGGAGAATATTGTGAATAAAATATCAGTTGAAAAAGATGTTTATTCGGTGAGTTGGGAAGTAATGGATAAGAATGATGATTAATAAAAATCTCCAACCCACAGGCAATAATGTATTCAATTTTTATCGAAGCGTAAACGCCCTTACCGCATTGTAATGCATTTCGGTATTCACGCCACCTCCTTCCCGCTGTTTTGCAAGGCCTACCCACATTTCGTTAGGGTTGATAGCTTAATGAAATTTTAATAGATATAAGAATTTACACTTCATTAACGCCAAGAATAACTTTATTAATATTGAAAATATTATCGCCGATTTCTTCGCAGGAAGTGCATAACTTATTGGTGAAAAAGCCTGATTTTACTTTCATTTCCGATTGGTTGAGATTTTCATAAAGCTCATCTCTCACAATATTTCTGAACTCGTTGATGCGGATTTCAATATCTTCGGCTTTTTTAAAGTTTAATTTGTTTTCAGTATTTATACATTCAAACATGATACAGAAAGCTTCTTCAACAAGCAGGAACATTTTTTCAATGTCTTCTGATTCTTTATCTGAAAAAATAAAATTGTCTTTTTGAATATCACTGACCAGAAAAGCCATTTTGTTGCATGCATCACCAATTTTTTCAATCTGAATTATGACTGTTCTCATTCTTCTGATTTTTTCTTTTGCATTTTCGCTGACATCTTTATTAGATATATTGACAAGGAAAGTGGATATTTCTTTTTCGATGTTATCAATTATATCTTCGTATTTGGTAATGCGTTCAAAGATAAGCAGGTTTTCGTTTTCGTCTTTTTCGTGAAACATATTTTTCACAAATCCGAACATTCTTTTAGAAATATCGGCATATTTCAAGAGCATGTTCTTAGCTTCGAGGAGCGACAGTTCGGGGAGTTGTATAAAACCTGTGTTGAGATACTCAATGTTATTATATTCTTTATCTGATTTTTTTTCTTTAACTAAAAATTTGGTGATAAACATGATTGAGTTTGTGAGCCATACCCAAATAAAAGTGTTGATAATGTTAAAAGAAGTGTGAAAAATAGACAGGGCATAAGGTGCGTTTTCACTCTTGCTGAAAGGAGATTCAACGCCGACTGTATTAAGAAAGCGGTCAATAATGTAGAGATATTTATTGAATAGAATAAGCACCCATACGAGACCCAGAATGTTAAAAACCGTATGGGAAAGAGCTGCTCTTTTTGCATTGGTATTGCAATTAAGGCTTGCCAGATTGGCAGTTATTGTGGTTCCTATATTTGAACCAAGTATTAAGGCAACACCATCGGGAAAACTTATCCATCCACTGCTGCAAATAACAAGTGTCAGTGCAATGACAGCACTTGAAGATTTAATAGCAATGGTTAAAGCCATTCCGAATGCAATGTAAATAAAAATTGATGCATAGCCGCGACCCGAAAATCCCTGCAAAAATGAAAATATGGCTGCATTGCTTTGCAATTCGAATACGGCGTTTTTGAGAAATCCAAAACCCATTACTAAAAATGCAAAACCCAGTAAAATCTCTGCAGAATATTTATAATTGGTTTTTTTAGAAAAAAGAAATGGAAATGTTAATCCAATGATTGGAAGCGCTAATATTGCGAAATTCAGCTTAAAGCCAAACAGGGAGATAAGCCATGCTGTAATGGTGGTGCCAATGTTAGCTCCCATAATCACACAAAAAGCCTGATTGAGAGCTAATAAGCCTGCGTTTACAAAACTTACGGTCATAACTGTAGTTGCAGAAGACGACTGAATAAGTGCTGCTATGGTCAGTCCTGCAATGACACCTAAAAACCGGTTTTTTGTCATTATGCCAAGAAAAGTACGCAGTCTTTCTCCGGCTAATTTCTGTAAGCCCCCGCTCATGATTTTTATTCCATACAGAAACAGAGCTAAAGCGCCAAAAATTTTTATCAGATCAAATATTTCGTATAGCATTTTGTTTCATTTATGTATTAAGCAAAATAATATTACTTAAGACTTTGCAAAAATAGGTTAAATAATTTAATGAAGATTATTTTCAGTTTTTTAAGGTAATAATGGTGCCCAGATGAGGCATATTTTAAGTGCAGGAATAGAACGCTGATGACGCTGATTGTTATGATTAATTATGATTAAAAGAACCCTAGATGAAGCTAATTGTAAAATATAAATGATTTGCTTTAAAAATTATCTGTGTATGAAGCGTAGTGTAATAATGAACACCTATAAAAACAATTAAATTTTGTGAATAATCTGTAGCTTGTTTTTATAACTTTACACATTAATGCAAATCAAATGGAACAAAGTAAAAAAATGATTGAGGAATGGCTTTTAGGAAGGGGAAAGCAAGAATTTAACGTGAAAAAAATTTCAGGTAAATTTCAGCTTCATAAGCTTAACGATATGGCAGACGCTTTTCACGAAGATGTTTTTAATGGTATTGATTGTCTGGATTGTGCCAGCTGTTGTAAATCATTGCCACCTATTATAAATGAAAACGATGCCAAAAAGATGGCAAAATATCTGGGCATGAAAATCACAGATTTTAAAATAAAGCACATCAGATATGATGAAGATGACGACATGATTTTAAACCACACCCCATGCGCTTTTCTACTGGAAGATAATAAATGCCAGGTTTATGATGTGCGTCCCAAGTCTTGTAAAGAATACCCGCACACCGACAACAATGATTTTGTGAAAAACATGAAACTGCATGCCATCAATGCAAAGTACTGTCCTGCAGTGTATCACATGATTGAGAAAATTAATCAGGTTTAAATTTTTTTGCAATTGACGGAAATAGCATTCAACCCTACATATTTCAAACTTACTCAAAAACTATCTTCCCAGTATAATTCTTCTTCCCATTGCTTAATACTGCTGTATAAATACCTTTGGCTTCGGCTTCTAAATCAATCTTTATTTTATTTTCGCTCATCTCCAGCTTTTTCTGTTGTGTCATTTTTCCTGAGTAATCGAATATACTTAAGATTAAATAATCTTCATTTAAAAAATCATCCGGTACGGTTATGTAACACTTGCCGGTGGTGGGGTTTGCGTAAATGAATAGATTATTATTTGTCGTATTATGCACTTCACTTATGCCTGTATTAAAATTAGATTTTGCAGTAAATATATTAGTTTTTTCGCCAGCAAGACTTATGAAAACTGTTGAGCCAAAGTTTGCAGTATCCACAAAGCCTCCGGTTATATAACAGCTTCCGCTTGCATCTGCAACAACGTTAGTACCAAATGCATTGCCAGCAGTATTTACACCCAAACAAGTACCGGAAGCATTGTATTTAGCAACAAACATATCTGATGAAGTAGAAGCAGAAACATTAAAACATCCAAAACGTGCGCTTCCCGAAAAAGCTCCTGTTATATATATATTATTTTCTGTATCTGTGAATACACAACCTCCCCCCGCTATTAGTGAAGCACTATCCTGCCGCACCCATTTGAAATTACCATTGGCATCATATTGAGCCAAGAAAAAATGAGTGCTGTCAGATGAATGAATAGTATCAATATTATTATTAAATGTTGCAAACCCATTTTTAAAATTACCAATAACATAACAATTACCATTTTCATCCAAAGACATATCTCCATTACCAATAGCTGATGGGCCACCAATGTATGTATTGACTTGTAATACACTGCCAGTTGTATCGAACCGGGCTATAAAATACCCCCTGTAATTATTCGTATGAATTTGCATAGTATCTACATAAAAACTATCTATGCCATTAATCCCTAATATTAAAATATCAGAATTATATGTTTTAATAGATGTACCACCGGCACTATATCCATTAAAAATTGGTTTCGCCCAAATACAACTGCCATTATTATCAAATTTTGCCAAGAAACAACTTGGAGATATTGATATTGTACCAATGGTACCGCCATTTTGAGTAAACCCTAGAACATAGATGTTTCCATCCAAAGCAACAGTTGAAGCATCAAAAAAATCATCACCACTGCCACCGGCACTTTTAGCCCAGATGCAGTTGCCATTCAAATCGAATTTAGCAATAAACGCTTGTTCATCATTTGAGCCGGCATTGTTTAAAGTAAACGAACCGAAAACACAGCTTCCCAAAAACGACCCCGTCATATAAAGTGAATTTGTATTTGCATCGAATACAAGACTACTAACGCCTTCAAATTTTACAGAACCTGATACCATAGTATTATACCCCCCGAATTGCTTTGCCCACAGCTCATTTCCGTTTGTATCGTACTTGACAAGAAAAATATCATTAAAGCCGTTTATAGTAAAAGTATTTGTAGAAAAAGAACATGTATACATTGACATTTCTCCTGCTACATATACATTTCCATTATTATCTTTACAAATAAATTGCCCGTAATCAGTGAAGTAAGTATAGCCGCCTGCGTTTTTTGCCCATAGCCAGTTTTGAGAAAAAATTTGATTAATAAACAATAAGCAGTAAAATACAAATACTATTTTAATTATTTTTGTTTTCATATCTAGCAGTTTACCAAATCCAAACTTATTTTCGTTTTTTAAATTAATATCTTCATTAATTAGAAAACATAAATATACCAACTATAAATTAATTACATGCTAAATATTCAATTTATTTTAATGTTATTTTATCATTTACTTTCTCTTCAAATATTATTTATTTTTGTAAAGTACAAAGTCCAAATATTTATAACCAAAAACATCATTTAATGAACATTCATTTTATAGCCATAGGTGGAGCAGCCATGCACAATCTGGCCATAGCGCTGCACAAAAAAGGTTACTGTATAACAGGTTCAGACGATGAAATTTTTGAGCCCTCTAAAACCCGATTGAACAACTGTGGCTTATTGCCAGGTGAAATAGGCTGGTTTCCCGATAAAATAACCCGGAAAATTGATGCTGTTATTTTGGGGATGCATGCCCGTGAGGACAATCCGGAGCTTTTAAGAGCGAAAGAATTAGGGCTAAAGATTTTTTCATATCCTGAATATTTATACGAGCAGTCAAAAAATAAAAAACGGGTGGTCATTGCCGGGAGTCATGGTAAAACGACTATTACTGCGATGATACTGCATGTGCTTGATAAAATGCATATTGATTGTGATTATATGGTGGGGGCACAGCTTGAGGGTTTTGAAGTGATGGTCAAACTAAGTGAGGAGGCACCTTACATGATTATTGAAGGCGACGAATACTTAACATCACCCATCGATCGCAGACCCAAATTTCACCTGTACAATCCCGATATAGCAGTCATCAGCGGCATTGCATGGGATCACATCAATGTTTTTCCAACTTTTGCCAGTTATGTTGAACAGTTTGAGATATTTATAAATAAAATCTCTAATGGTGGCGCTTTAATTTATTATGATGGTGATGAAGAACTTCAGAAACTTGTATTAAAATCACCTGACCTATTGAGAAAATTCCCCTACAATGTGCCTGCATACACTATTGAAAATGGGGTGACCACATTAAAAATAAACCATCAATGCTATCCTTTGCAGGTGTTTGGCAAGCACAATCTAAGCAATATAATGGCTGCAAAAAATGTTTGTGCCGAACTGGGTGTTGGTGAAAATGATTTCTACAAAACCATTTCAACTTTCAAGGGCGCATCGAAAAGATTAGAGCTTGTAAAGAAAACTTCGGTAGCCAGTCTGTATAAAGATTTTGCACATGCCCCCAGCAAGTTGAAAGCCACTATTGAAGCCTTGAAAAGTCAATATCCTGAACGTATATTGATTGCTTGCCTTGAACTGCATACGTTCAGCAGTCTGAATGAAAATTTTCTGCCACTGTATAAAGATACGATGAATAGATCTGATATGGCTTGTGTGTACTTTAATCCTCATACTTTAGAACATAAAAAATTACCACCCCTGACCGTTGAAAAAGTTAAAGCATTCTTTAATAATCAGCAATTAATGGTTTTCAACAATTCGGACGAAATACGTCATTTTGTTATCAATAAAGCTAAAATGCTGAAAAAAGATTTTAACGTGCTTATGATGAGTTCGGGCAACTTTGACGGGATTGTTTTTGAAGAATTTGCAGGTCATATTTTGTAAAGTTTAAAAATGAAAAGATTAATTTTTATATTTTGCACATTATTTTTTGTTCATCAGGCATTTTCACAAGGTCAGCAGTATTTGAAGTTCGAAAGTATTCAACACGACTTTGGCGTTGTAAAAGAAGAATCTGAGAAAATGACACATGTTTTTGCTTTCAAAAATATCAGCATCGACACTGTGGTTATCAATGATGTTTCTACGTCCTGTGGCTGTACGGCAGGTGAATGGAAGAAAACACCCCTAATGCCTGGTGAAGAAGGTAAAATTCTTGTGACTTACACAACTGCGCATCGCCCTGGCAGGTTTGCTCAATATGTGGTAGTTCATTTAAATAAAGACAGCACCAAAATTAAATTGCGAATTTTTGGTGAAGTGTTACCCCGCGAAAAAACATATGTCGATTTTTATCCTATACCAATGGGTAATCTGAGATTTAAAACAGCACATGTAACCTTTGATACCATATTAAATAATGAGGTCAAGTACGATACCCTGTTTATGTTCAATGAGTGGTCTCAACCAATGACAGTTGCATTGAAAGATGCTCCTGCTTTTATAACATATCAGGCTGTTCCTAAAATTTTTAAACCCCATGAAGAGGGTATATTAATTTTAAAATATGATGCTGCTAAAAAGAATGATCTCGGTTTGCTGTTCGATAAGTTGTATATATTGACAAACGATAGCATTCAAAGTGTCAAGAGTTTTCATATAAGTGCTGAAATATTAGAGAATTTTTCTAAAATGAGTTTGAATGATCTAAAAAATGCACCCAATATTGTTTTTAAAAATGTGACTTTCGACTTTGATACAATTAAGGAAGGGGAAGTGATTAAAAGGGATTTTAAATTCACCAATACGGGGCTCAGTGATCTTATTATCCGGAAAGTGGCCACAAGTTGTGGATGCACTGCTTATCATGTGTCTTCATCTATTATTAAAAGCGGGAAAAGTGGTAAGTTGAAAATTGAATTTGATTCTAAAAATAAAAAAGGATATCAAAGGCAGACCATAACCGTAATTACTAATAACCCTCACAATTCTTCCATAAGATTGGTTTTACAAGGATTTGTAAAGCCCGAAAATGAAAAAAAATAATTTAATACTATGAATGCAGCCATTATATCAATAGGGAACGAGCTATTATCCGGTCATCAAAATACCAATGCTGCGTGGATTGGCCAATTGCTTACTTCAAACAGTATCAGTGTAAGTGAAATTTTCACAATTGCTGATGAAAAAAAAGCCATTTTGAAGACTATTGAGAGTGCCTTAAAGGATGCTGAAATTGTTATTATAACAGGAGGTTTAGGACCTACCAAGGATGATATTACAAAAAATTCATTATGCCAGTATTTTAATTGTGGCATTAGATTTTGTGAGAGCACCTATAAAAATATTGAGAAAATATTCAAGGACAGGGGCTATACTGTGACACTTGTCAATAAAAAACAAGCTGAAGTACCTGAAATTGCAAAGGCTATTCCTAATCTTCAGGGAACTGCTCCGGGACTTTGGTTTGATATTGAGGAAAAAACACTGGTGGCTATGCCCGGTGTGCCTTTTGAAATGAAAAGCATGTTCGAAAACTTTATCCTGCCTCAATTGAAGTCTAAACATCATTTGCCCGTGATTATATCGAAAACAATTCTGACACAGGGCATAGGCGAATCTTTTTTGGCCGACTTAATTGCCGATTGGGAAAAAAATATTCCTTCAAATGTGAAATTGGCTTACCTTCCTTCTCCGGGTATAGTAAAACTAAGATTGACAGGCGTTGATGAAAATGGCAAGGATTTGCAGAATACAATTGATAATTTGGTGTCTGCATTACAACTTATAATTCCAGAATACATATATGGTTATGATAATCAGAAACTTGAGGATATTATAGGAGCGCTTCTTGTTGAAAAGAATGCCACTCTTTGTACTGCCGAAAGTTGCACAGGGGGATACTTGTCACATCTTATCACATCTTGTCAGGGCAGTTCTGAATATTATAAAGGTTCTGTAATTGCTTATTCCAATGAAATTAAATCAAGCATACTGCACATTGACACTTCAATAATTGAAGCTCATGGTGCTGTTAGTGAGGAAGTTGTGAAAGCAATGGCTGTCAATGCCAGAGATACTCTGAAAACCACATACAGTATTGCTATTACTGGAATTGCCGGTCCGGGCGGAGGTACTGAATTCAAATCAGTAGGTACTGTTTGGATTGCTGTTGCTTCACCTATTGATGTCAAAGCCCGAATGTTTCTTTTTGGCGAAAACAGAATGGTTAATATTTCAAGATCTGCTATTACGGCTCTTAATATGTTAAGAAAAGAGCTTGTTAAATAAAAGCTAACATTTTAATTATTTTTATTTCTGAAATTTCAAATTGCATTAAAATATTTCTTAATTTTATATTTTATTTAATTATTGTTTTTTAATTATTAAATACTTCATAATAAATAAGTTACTGTTTAATTTGAAATTCATAAACTTATTTATCTAATGCAAAAGTTCTCAGATGAAAAAAATTGAATTGAAGATTCTTGGTATTTCTTATACTCATTCTCAAACATCTGCTTATGCATTAATACTTGCCGAATCGAACGGAAAAAGAAGATTGCCTATTATTATTGGTATTTCTGAAGCACAAGCCATTGCTATTGAGCTGGAGAAAATGAAAGCAGTGCGTCCTTTAACCCATGACCTATTTAAGACATTTGCCGCTTCATTTAATGTAGATTTAAAGGAAGTCCTTATCAATAAATTTGAAGATGGCATTTTTCATGCCCTGATGACCTTTTCTGACGGCCTTGAAGAAAGGGCTCTTGATGCCCGCACATCAGATGCAGTGGCTATTGCATTGAGATTTAATGCCCCTATTTTTACTTATGAAGAAGTGCTGAATGTGGCAGGAATAATCTTGGATAAGGACGACAAGGGACCATTATCTGACGAAGGTTTTGATATTGAAGATGAAGGAAGTGAAGAGGAGGAAAAAAAAGAAAAGAAACCCGATGATTATTCACAGTTTACATTGAAAGAACTTGACGAAATGCTCAATAATGCAATAGAAGAAGAAGCATTTGAAAAAGCCTCCCACATTCGCGATGAAATTAAAAAACGCAGTAAAAGAAACAAGTAACTGTTGTTATAATTTCATCTTTTACCTTTGCATTTAAATTTAATTTTTATTTTTGCACCTCTTTTTAAAGTCTAATTTATTGATTAAAAACTAAAACTATGGGAATTAAAAATCGTTTGATTATAATGAATTTCTTGCAATTTTTTGTATGGGGCGCCTGGCTAATTACGATTGGGACTTATTGCTTTAATACAAAAGGTTGGACTGGAGCACAGTTTGGTGCAATATTCTCTACTCTGGCATTATCTTCACTTTTTATGCCTGCATTAACCGGGATTATTGCTGATAAATGGATAAACGCTGAAAGACTATATGGAATATTGCATATTTTCTATGGTATTGTATTATTTTATGTTCCTTACGTCAATGACCCTGATACACTTTATTGGGTGATTTTTCTAGCAATGGTCTTCTATATGCCCACCATTTCTCTAACAAACACTATTGCATATAACATTCTTAAAAGAAATAATTTTGATGTAATTAAAGTTTTTCCTCCTATTAGGGTTTGGGGAACTATTGGTTTCATTGTGGCTATGTGGATTACAAATTTATCAGGAAGCAAAGCTACTTCTAATCAGTTTATTATTGCTGCTGTCATGGCAATTGTGTTAGGAATATATTCATTTACTTTACCCAAGTGTCTTCCTCAGAAGTCGATATCAAAAGGTGCTTCATTTATTGAAATTCTTGGTTTAAATGCATTTAAACTTTTTGGGAATATGAAAATGGCTCTCTTTTTCATTTTTGCTATGTTTCTTGGTGCGGCTTTACAGCTTACAAATATGTATGGTGATTCTTATCTCGATGATTTTAAAAATATTCCTCAATATGCAGATTCTTTTGTCGTTAAATATTCAACTATTATAATGTCAATATCTCAGATTTCAGAAACGCTTTTTATTCTTACTATTCCATTCTTTCTTAAACGCTTTGGAATTAAGAAAGTAATGTTGCTCTCGATGATTGCTTGGGTATTACGCTTTGGATTATTTGCTTATGGCAACCCATCAACTGAGTTTTTCTGGATGATAATTTTGTCTTGCATTGTGTATGGAATGGCCTTTGATTTCTTTAATATTTCAGGTTCCTTATTTGTTGAAACTACAACTGACTCTAGTATACGAGCAAGTGCACAAGGCATGTTTATGATGATGACAAACGGGATTGGGGCTTTCCTTGGGAGCAAGCTAAGCGGTTTTGTTATTGATAAGTATTTCATCAGTGCGGATGGGAAAAACTGGCATGGGATATGGCTTGCTTTTGCCATCTATGCTTTAATTGTAACAGTTCTTTTTAGTGTTTTTTTTAAACATAAACATGATCCCAAAGCGGTAGAAAATATTAATCACTAAAATTTAAGTCTTAAATTCTCTTTATATCAGAAACAAAAAAACGCATTTAATAATGCGTTTTTTTTGTTTTTATATGTAACAGCAGTAAAGCTATTGCTTTTATTAGCTATTCATCGAAATCAGAAATTCTTCGTTATTCTGAGTGAATTTCATTTTGTTTTTGAGAAATTCCATGGCTTCAATGGGGTTCATGTCAGCAAGGTGATTGCGTAATACCCATAATCTTTGCAGAATGTCTTTATCAACCAATAAATCATCGCGTCTTGTGCTGGAAGCAACAATGTCAATAGCAGGATAAATACGTTTATTTGATAATTTTCTGTCGAGTTGCAATTCCATGTTTCCGGTACCTTTGAACTCTTCAAAGATCACTTCATCCATTTTAGAGCCTGTTTCTGTAAGCGCTGTAGAAATAATAGTCAGAGAACCGCCATTTTCAATTTTACGTGCTGCACCAAAGAAACGTTTTGGTTTTTGAAGGGCATTGGCTTCAACACCACCCGATAAAACTTTACCGGAAGCAGGAGATACCGTATTGTAAGCTCTGGCCAACCGGGTTATCGAGTCAAGCAGAATGACAACATCATGTCCGCATTCTACCATTCTTTTAGCTTTTTCCAACACAATATTGGCAATCCTTACATGTCTGTCAGCCGGTTCATCAAATGTAGAGGAGATAACTTCAGCTTTGACACTGCGTGCCATGTCGGTTACTTCTTCGGGTCTTTCATCAATTAAGAGAATAAGCAAATACACTTCGGGATGATTGTCTGCAATGGCATTTGCAAGTTCTTTCAATAACACTGTTTTACCCGTTTTAGGCTGAGCTACTATCAATCCTCTTTGTCCTTTGCCAATAGGGGTAAACATATCAATAACCCTTGTTGAAATAGAGCAATTGGCATGGCCGGTAATGTTAAATTTTTCATAAGGGAACAGGGGTGTCAGATGGTCGAAATGTATGCGGTCTCTTACCTCTTCGGGCAGTTTGCCATTTATTAATTCAACTTTGATAAGGGGAAAATATTTTTCGCCTTCTTTGGGAGGCCGAATAAGACCTTTTACTGTATCACCTGTTTTTAGTCCAAACAATTTAATTTGAGACTGGGATACATAAATATCATCTGGAGAATTAAGATAGTTGAAGTCTGAAGAACGCAGAAATCCGTAACTGTCGGGCATTATTTCGAGTACACCTTCGCTTGATACCATGGCATCTAGCTCAACAACATTTTCCTGAGCCGGTTTTTCAACTTTTTTTGTTTTGTTGAAATATATTTCTTTTTGTTTGTGTTTTGGAAGGTTGTCTTCTTCTGTCTTCTCCTGTTTTAATTCTGAATCTTCTTTGATTTCAACTTCAACAATGTTTTCATTTCTTTCAATCAATACTTCACTTGTCTCAGCAACATCTTTGTTTTCAATATTAACAATAACTTCTCTTCCGTTTTCTTCTTCTATTGCTAAAAGGGGGTCTTCATCCTTGTTAATAAAAACACGTTTTTCATGATTTGTTTTTGATGCTCCTTCAGTATTTTTGTTGAAATTTCTGTTTTTATCAAATTTCTTTTTCTTGTTGAAGTTTTCCTTTTTAAAAGGAGCCGGTTTTTCTGCATTAATAGGCGTCGATGAAGTAACAGTTGCAACTTTATCTTCAATCTTTGGTTCTTCTTTTTGATTAAATTTAATTGTTTCAACAGGCTTTTCTACTTTTAAAGGTTGTGTATTGTCTGTAGTTATAGCATCTGTTTTAAAAACCGGTTTTGGCATAGGTTTTCTTTGTCTTTTATTTTTGTTGGTTTTAATGACTATTTTTTCTTTTTCTAATGTGTCCTGACTTGGATTAGCTGCCTGATGGTCGAGGATACTGTAAATTAATTCTTCTTTTTTTAAAATTTCGTGTTTTCTGATGTTGAGTGATTTGGCAATCTCTTTCAACTCAGTTACAACTTTGCTTTCCAGTTGTTCTTTATTGTACATGAAGTGTTTGGTTTTGTTAGTAAATGCTTTAATAAATTGTACAGCTATTTCAAGAAGCTGTTAAACATAAATTATTTATATCTGATTAAGTAAAATTCTCGATAAAAAGTTTGAAAAGTTTAAATGAATGCTTATTTGTTTCTTAAGCGTGGGTATGAGATGAGCACAAAATTAAACATATTTATTAAACTAACAATATTTTTTTCCTTTTTTTGATTAAATCTTTTGAACAGGTGTCGTTTTTTCTGACTGATACAGGATTATGATTCCGATTAAAAGTGAAACAGAAGCTAAAATATATGTCATTGTAAAACCAAATTTTTCATAGATAATAACACCAATAAGTGGGAAAATAAAACCCCTCAGACCTGTTAAACTTAAATGTACGGCTTGAAAAACACCGGCGTCTTCCTTTTTACAGAAGTATGCAGAACCTATACTCCACGATAAGGCCATTGTTGCTGCAAAAAATGAATGGAACAAAACGGCAAAAAGAAGCATGAAATAGATCTTAAATTCAAAAAAATAAAAATGTACCGGATAGTATTCTGTAAGCATCAGGAAAATAATATAGAAGAGCAGAGAAGCAATTGAGATAATTGAAAACCTGCGCTGATCTATTCTGCTTATTAGTCTGCCAAAAAATGGCAAAATTAAAATGGCCAGAATATTATAAACATTTTTGTAAAATGCAACTGAAGAATAATTGAGGTTAAGAACAACATCATAGAAAATTGTAATAATTGTGACAGTGCTCATAAATCCAAATCCATAAAACATCAGGCTGATCTGAAAATCTCTAAATGCCTTATTGTCTTTCAGACTTATAATTAATGTGTTTTTTATCTTCTTTATAATTGAATAGCTTTTTTTAATTATTATGGCTTCATCATCCATTATTGAAATTAAATAAATAGATGCGATGCCCATCAAACCTGCAATAGGATAAATGTATCTGAAAGCAAAATGATCATAATCGAGCAACATGCCAAAGAGAAAAGTAACAAAAAGCATAATAATTTTATTTGTTGATGTCACTATCCCGTACAAATTTCCAAAGTTATAGTGTGTGTAATTGCTTTTTAAAATGAGATTGAGAGAAGGCAAAATAATGGGGGATGCCATGTAATACATAAAGAATGCAAACAAAAAGTAATAGTTATAAACAGGCTGTGCTTGAAGAAAATCTGCGTTTTTTGGAAAAAGAAACATGAAAACCAATGGCAATCTGGTTATTACAGCTAACCATCTCAGAAGCTTTTTCTTGTTTTTTAATGTTTCTATCCATTCGTTGGTGGCTACCGATATTATTAAAACCACAACCCCGAACTGAAACAAAACACTTAACTGAAAGTTGCTGCCATGAAGGCTTTTGATAAAAATAAATTCGTTGAGAATAAAAACTCCTGTTAAAAAACCCTCTATTAAAGAATAAGCCAGATGAAGTTTAAAAGTTCGCTTTTCTTTTGCGGAAATATTAAGGTTTTTCAATAGCATTTTAATCACTGAAAAAAGATTGTTTTATCTTCTGTGCGCTGAGACTGCAAAAATAAAGATTATAAAATTAAAATTTAAATTAATTTTGTATGTAATATTATTTTTCAATTAAATGATGTCCGACAATATATTAGATGATAATTATTTTATGGCTGAAGCTCTGAAAGAAGCTTCATTAGCAGCCGATAAAGATGAAGTGCCTGTGGGCGCTGTAATAGTTTGTGATAATATCATTATTGCCAAAGCGCATAATCAGACAGAAACTTTGCAAGACGTAACAGCCCATGCTGAAATTTTAGCTTACACATCAGCATCTGAGTATTTAGGTGCAAAATATCTTACACAGTGTACGATGTATGTTACGCTTGAGCCTTGTGCTATGTGTGCAGGTGCAATTTTCTGGTCTCAGTTAGGACGGTTGGTTTATGGTGCCGGTGATACTAAAAGGGGTTTCACAGTTTCGAATGAAAATATATTACCCCCTTCTGTAAAAATTACCAAAGGTGTGATGCAAAATGAATGTGAGATACTATTAAAGGAATTTTTCCTTAATAAAAGAAAGTGAGATTATCTTTTGAAAAGCTTTAGAATCAGGTCTCCACGCCTTATTTTAGAAAGCGTATTCTTTAAAACTTCATGATTTTCCGCTTTGTAATAGAAGAAAAACTTTTTTTGAATTTCCTTTTCAGGAAGAGATATAGCTGTGTAAATTTTATCTTTAGTGTAGGGGTTTAAGCCGGTGTAATATATTACTGAAGATAAAGTCATTGGGGTAGGGGTGAAATCCTGTACCTGTTCAGTAATAAGTCTCATTTGCTTTGCCAACACTGCAAGTTCAGCCATATTAGAATAGGTAACACCAGGGTGTGCTGAGATAAAATAGGGGATAAGCTGCTGATTTAATTGCAGTTGGTCATTAATACGGTCGAACATTCCCTTAAAGGTAATGAACTTGCTGAATGAGGGTTTGCGCATTATTTTTAAAACTTCGTCGGATGTGTGCTCAGGCGCAACTTTCAAGCGTCCTGAAACATGTTTGCTTAAAAGTAATTTCAAGTATTCATTAAAACCTTTTTTAAGCGCTTCTTCATGATTGTCTGAAATAAACAAATCATATCTTATCCCACTTCCTATGGTTATTTTTTTAATGCCTTTTATTTCAGCTGCTTTTTTATATAATGCTATTAAAGGCTGATGGCTGTTATTTATGTTTTTACATACAACCGGGAAAATACATGAAGGCCGTTTGCATTTATCACAGATTAATTTATCAAGAGCCGTCATCCTATACATGTTGGCTGAGGGACCTCCCAAGTCAGATATGTGTCCTTTAAAACCTTCTGTTTGGGCTATTTTTTCTAACTCATTTATAACAGATTTCTCCGAGCGACTCGAAATGAACTTGCTCTGATGGGCTGCCAGAGTGCAGAAGCTACAACCTCCAAAACATCCTCTGTGTATTGTTACAGAGTCCTTTATCATCTCAAAAGCGGTTATTTTTTCTTTGTATTTAAAATGGGGTTTTCGCAGAAATGGCAGTTCGTAGATGCCGTCAAGCTCCTTTTCACTTATTGGCCCGAAAGTAGGATTAACAACGACTGTTTTATCATAAACTTTTTGAATGATAGTTAATGGCCGGGTTTTATTAAACTCATTTTCAGTCAGCGCAAATGCTTCTGCAAACAAGGCTTTGTCTTTAACACATTTCTGATGGGATGCTAATTCTACAAACCCCTCTTTAAAGTCTAAAGCATGATCATTATTGTGAAGATATGCAAGCTGATTAATAGTCTTAATGTTATTAAGATTTTCTCCTTTCTGGAAATTTTCAACAATTGCTTTCAGAGGTTGTTCGGCCATGCCATAAACCAGAAAATCAGCCTGACTATCATAAAGAATTGAAGGTTTTAAAACGTTTTGCCAATAGTCGTAGTGTGTTAAACGTCTGAGTGATGCTTCTATGCCGCCAATTATTACGGGTGTTTGAGGATAAAGTGATTTTAAAATTTTGCTGTAAACAATGGTGGGGTAATCAGGCCGCTGACCTGACTTGCCACCTGCGGTATAAGCATCATCAGATCGTAAGCGCTTTTGTGGGGTGTAATGATTTATCATTGAATCCATATTGCCTGCTGCAACAGCAAAGAAATAGTTGGGAGCACCTAACTTTTTAAAATCTCTTAAGTCGTCCCGCCAGTTTGGCTGAGGTACAATTGCCACCTTTAGCCCCAAACTTTGCAAATACCTGCCTATAATGGCATTGCCAAATGCCGGATGATCCACATAAGCATCACCACTGAAAATAATCACATCAAGTGTGTCCCAACCCAATTTTTCAACTTCCTTTTTGGATGTTGGTAAAAAATATTCAGGGTTTTTAACAGATGATTCCAATGGGAGTTGAATTAAAAATGCAAAGTTAGTGAACTTTCTGCTTTGTATCGTGTTGTTTTTATTTCTTGTGTTTGGAATTTTAAAATTTTGGAATTTAGAATTTATTTGAATTTTGTAATTTGAATTTTGTTATTTATTCCATAGCTTATTGATATTCAATATTTTCTATTTGATATTTTCTATATGCTATTTTCTGTTTTTTACAAAGGTACAGACTTTAACTCCAAACTCTAAGTACTCCACACTCTAAGTACTCTACACTTCCTAAGGTTTATTGTATCCTAATATCAAATCACATATACTGTCATTTACACTGTTTTGTTTTATTAAAGTAGGATTGGGATAATTGTAAACAAGTATTTTTTTGTCATTGGTAAGAACATATAATTGCTGCTCTGTTTTGTCAAATTTTAATTTAAACGGACTGATATTGCTAATGTATGTTGTTGCTCCATTGGGATTATAAGTGTATTTTAAAATTTTATTTTCGTAAGCTATAAAACAAGTATTATTATCAGCTTCAACCACATCAATTATCTTTCCTGCAACAAGGTTGTAGGGCTCCCATACCCCATTGCTTTCAATATCATAAATGCGCATTTCTGCATTCCCATTCAGATCATTGGCAAATACATAAATGTTGTTATCATCCTTAGAAATAAATTTAACCACATTCATATTTATCTGTAATAACTGAAAAAAGCCGCCCGATTCGAGGTAATCAAGCTCAATGAAAGAGTTTTGATTCGATAAAGCATATTGACTTGAAACAAGGTATTGCTTGTGATCATGTATTTTATCGGGATATCTTTCTGTGTTGGTTGGCAGGTTATAAACCAATGTTCCACCAGAGTTATAAGCCAAAATGGCTTTTTGTCTGATTGAAATATATATTTTCTTGTTGTAAAGTTTTATATCATCAAAATATGGCGATGGCACATAACCCTGAACCATTGCTTCCCATTTATTTATGTTATTCTGATAGTCATAGCAATAAATCTTACTGCTGAATTTGCCACTGATGTAAAGCAGTTTGTTGATTGGGTCAATAGCTGTATATCCAAAGTCACTATTCAGATTGTAGATAGAAGTTTTTTCTAAGGAAGAGTTAAGGACAGAAACCTCGAGGTTGTTTAATGATGTTTTTGTAATCAGAAAAACTTTTTCTAACAGATATGGGGCTTCATGGAGATAAATTTTTGTGTAGGAGTTTGTTTCATTGGAACCATCAGAAGCCCTTATATGCAAGTAATAATAACCTGAAGGAAGCTCAATATTATCTATAATGATATTTGAATTTATTGTATAGTTGTAATCATCTGGATATGAATTAAATCTGCCGGTAACAGGGGTCAGGTTCAAATCTACAACAGCTATAGATACATTGCTGAGCTTTTTGTTATGCGAAATCTCGGCTTTGATTACAATGGTGTCTAATACTGCAAAAATCTCATTTTCTGTAGGATGATAAACATTAATCACAGGAAATGCGGTGTCATTTTCCTTTTTACAACAAAGAAAAAGAGAAATTAATAATATCAGCAATACAAGTATTTTAAATGAGCATATATTCTTCATTTGCTGATTGAGATAGCGATTCGTTTAATAATTGTATTGAAACAAATTGATTAAATAAAGCCAAATTGATCACTTTTTAAACATCTCCACAAAATACTTATAAAAATAAGGAATTGTTTCCATGCCTTTTAAGAAGTTAAACACACCATAATGCTCATTAGGTCCGTGAATAGCATCTGACTCAAGTCCAAAGCCCATAAGTATTGATTTTGCATTCAACTCTTTATCAAAAAATGCTACTATAGGAATACTGCCTCCACTGCGGGTAGGTATTGGCTTTTTACCAAAAGTTTTCTCTATAGCTTTTGAAGCAGATAAAAATCCTATACTATCAGTAGGTGAAATATAAGCATCGCCGCCATGCAAAGGTGTTACCTCAACATCAACTGTATTTGGTGCTATAGCTTTAAAATGTTTGGCGAAAAGTTCAGCAATTTTATCAGGGTTCTGATTGGGAACTAAACGCATTGAAATTTTAGCATGAGCTTCTTTAGGAAGTATGGTTTTAGCTCCTTCTTTAATATAGCCGCCCCAGATGCCGTTAAGGTCTAAAGATGGTCTGATGCCCGTTCTCTCATTAGTAGTATAACCTTTTTCCCCATGTATTTCTTTAATGCCTATGTCTGCTTTGTATTCCTCTAAGTTAAATGGTGCTTTGTCCATCTCAGCTCTGTCTTGCTCGCTTACAACCAATACATCATCATAAAAACCTGGAATCGTAATATGGTTATTTTCATCTGTCAGTGATGTCACCATCTGGCAAAGTACATTTAATGGATTGGCAACTGCACCGCCATACACGCCTGAGTGGAGGTCTTTGTTTGGTCCCTGAACTTTCACTTCTAGATATGCTAGACCTCTCAGTCCAACATCCATAGAAGGTATATCATTGGCAATCATTGATGTATCTGATACTAAAATAATATCACCTTTTAACTTTTCTTTATTTTGCCTGACAAAGTTGTATAAACTGGGAGAACCCATTTCTTCTTCACCTTCAAGCATAAACTTAACATTACATGGCAGATTATTGCTCTTTATCATGTACTCAACGGCTTTTACATGCATAAAAAGTTGCCCTTTGTCATCACACGAACCACGACCATAAATCTTGTTGTCAATAATTGTTGGTTCATAAGGCGGTGTATTCCATAATTCCAGATCGCCTTCGGGTTGCACATCATAATGACCATAAACAATAATAGTTGGCAAGTCAGGATTGATTATCTTTTCTCCAAAGACAACAGGGTGACCTTCTGTTTTGCATATTTCTGCTTTATCAATGCCCACTTGCAACAAATGCTGCTTTATTTTCTCAGCAGTTTTATGCATGTCTTCTTTATGTTTTTCATCCGAACTCACTGAGGGAATTCTTATCAATTCAAACAACTCATTTATAAAGCGTGTTTTGTTTTCTTCAATGTAGTTTTTTATATTATCCATAACTGAACTTTTTTTATTAATTTGAGTAAAAATAAAGAAAATCTTAAAATAATTACTTAAACAAAAGGTTTTTTTTAATAAAAGAAATTTTATTTATATTTTTGTACTATATTGAATTAAAAATCATTACTTAAGGTTGGATTTTTTAAATTAATTTAAAAGCAACTTTTTTGTTATATTGAAGTCTAAGCTTATGAATTTTTTAAATGTCAATAAAAAATTATTAATTATGAGAGGTGTATCTAAAATAATATTCATCACGATATTTATCAAATTAATTTTTTTAATAAATGTATGTCATGCACAGATAGTAGTTACACCTAATCTGACTGCATCCCAATTAGTAAATGTACTTGTGGGGGGGGGGCTTACTTTTTCAAATGCCACTTACAGTGGAGGTACTAATTCAAACGGCTCATTTACAACAGGAGGCACTCCAACGAATCTTGGTTTTTCTTCTGGTTTTATTTTATCTTCTGGAAGTGTACTTGATGCGCCTGGTCCCAATTCAAGCGGTTCCATTACAACATCTAACGGCACAGGAAGTGATCCGCAATTAGCTGCTCTTATTCCGGGTTATACTATAAACGATGCCTGTTATCTGCAATTTGACTTTGTTCCGCAAGCTGATACCATAAAATTCAGATATGTTTTTGGTTCTGATGAGTACCCCGAATGGGTAGGATCAAGTTTTAATGATGTTTTTGGTTTTTTTATCAGCGGGCCAAATCCGGGAGGTGGTACTTATACTAACAAAAACATTGCAATTATCCCTGGTACATCACTTCCAGTAACTATTGATAATGTCAATTCAGGTTCCTATTCTCAATATTATGTTGATAATACTAATGGAGGCTCTATTGAGTACGATGGATTTACAGCCGTTCTAACAGCATGGTGCTTGGTTACACCTTGTGTACAATATACCATTAAAATTGCTGTGGGAGATGCCGGAGATTCAGCTTATGATTCCGCAGTATTTTTAGAAGAAAACAGTTTCACTACCAATGCCGTTTCTATAACAACAACCTATTCTTACTTTGCTATTGATACTGCAGCAGTGAGAGGATGCAGTAATGCTACTGTTACCTTTTCAACTTCACAGGCTGTTACTTCTGATTTAACCATTAATTTTAACGTAGGTGGTACTGCTGTGAGTGGTGTTGACTATGCGGCCATTCCCAATTCGGTCACCATACCTGCAGGCTCAAACTCCGTATCTTTTGATATTGTTCCTACCTTTAACGGTCAACCCGGACCCACAGTTGATGTTGTCATTACTGCCCAGACAACGCTATGCTCGGGTATGGACAGTGTGGTTGTTTATATTTTAAACAATTTGTTTCTGACAACTCAGTCTATCAGTAATGACACTGTAATTTGCGGTGATACGATAAATTTATTTATTCAACCTACAGGTGGTATTCCGCCTTATGCTTATGCCTGGGATACAGGCGACACAACTGATATTATAACAGTAAGTCCAACAGTAACTACGACCTACACAGTATATGTGGCTGATAATTGTGGGCAGACACTTAGTGACCAAATTGTGGTTACTGCCGGTGCCGGTTATGGTACAGTGAGCAATGATACATTGATTTGTGTCGGCGGAACTGCAACATTGGTGGCTACAGGAGGCACATCATATGTTTGGAGCAATGGTTTTTCGGGTGCTGTAAATGCTGTCAGTCCAACTCAATCAACAGATTATTTTGTGACCATTAATGGTGCTTGTGCCGGATTTGATACTGTTAGGGTTAATGTTCAACCATTACCTGTAGTTACTGTAAAGCCACCAACACAATCTATTTGCACTGGCGAAAGTGTAGGCCTTGTGGCAGGAGGAGGAGAAACCTTTGTTTGGTCCACAAGTCCGAGTGACGCTTCATTGGGCAATCAGGGACATGCTGCTGCTATATTAGTTGCTCCTAAAAATTCGACAACATACACTGTAATAGGTACCGATTCTTTGGGTTGTAAAAATACTTCATCAGCAACAGTTACTTTAAATCCTCAACCTATAGCTGAATTCTTTGCAACACCTAAAATTGTAAATATTCTTGAACCTTTTATTTCATTTTTTGACAATTCTGCAGGAGCAGTTTCATGGGTTTGGCATTTGGGAGATGGCACAGTTAGTTATGCTCCTTCTTTTGACCATGTTTTTGCAGATACAGGCACATTTGATGTGACTTTATTAGTTGAAAATCAATTTGGTTGTGTCGATTCTACTGCTAACTATGTTATTGTTCGACCTAATTTTACTTTTTATGTGCCATCGGCATTTACCCCTAACAGTGATTTGAAAAATGATTTCTTTCATGCCTATGGTGAGGGTGTCATAGCTTATGAACTGCGCATTTTCAACAGATGGGGTGAACTTGTTTTTGTTTGTGATGACATAAATATTGGATGGGATGGTAAAGTGAATGGAAATGATGTTCCGGTTGGCGTATATTTTTATAAGATTAATTACACCGATGGATTTAATAAGAAAAAAATGGTGAGTGGAAACGTTACATTGCTAAGATAATAATGAATGATAAACATTGATTTATGAAAATTTATATATATAGAATTCTCTTAATATTTATTATAAATATAGCTGTTATAAATGCCATATATTCACAAAACAGCTTATGTGAGAGTTCTTTTCCTTTTTGCACTGATACAGTTTATAATTTTCCTGCCGGTGTAAATGCAGGTACTGCGCAGGGAGGTGCTGATTATACATGTCTTGGCACACAACCCAATCCGGCCTGGTATTATATGGAAGTATTAAACACAGGACCGATAATAATTTACATGAGCAGTACACCACAAGTTGATATCGATTTTTCATTATGGGGACCCTTTACAAATCAAACTACTCCATGTGTGGCACAACTGACTGCCGGTACAACAGTTGATTGCAGCTACTCTACTGCGTGGAATGAAACTGCTGACATACCAAATGCTCAAGCCGGTCAAATTTATATACTTTTGATTTGTAATTATTCTAATCAGGCGTGTAACATTAATTTTAATCAGTCAAATACAAGTAATCCCAATCATGGCACAACAAACTGTGGTATTATAGCTCCACCTATTATCAATAATGGACCGCTGTGTGAGGGGCAAACTTTAGAAATTACAGTTACTAATCCGGTTCCAAATGCCACTTATGCCTGGACTGGTCCGAATGGTTTTTCTTCAACTCAGATGAATCTAACCATTCCTGGTGCTACAATGAATGAAGCTGGTACTTATTCTTTGGTAATAACCCTAAATGGCCAGAGCAGCCCTGCTACAACAACAGATGTGGTCATTAATCCTATGCCAACCGTAACCCTGTCAAATTATCCATCTGTGTGTTCTGATGAACCTGATTTTCAGCTTACCGGAGGTGATCCTGCTGGAGGTACGTATAGTGGAACAGGTGTGACAGGCGATATTTTTTCCCCTGCTACTGCAGGTGCTGGAACACATACCATTACTTATGATTATATAAGCCCTGAAAACTGTGCTGGGACTGCAACTGCAACTATTGAAGTTGAAGACAGACCTTTGGTTTTGATCAGCAACGACACAACCATATGTCAGGGAGGCTCAGCAATAATAACTGCATCCGGTGGAGCAAACTATTTGTGGAGTAATTTTTCAGCCACACCGTCTATATCTGTTACACCAAATGTAACTACCACCTATACTGTTACTGTGTCAAACAGTACAGGATGTTCGGAAACTGCCAGTGCTGTTGTAAATATCAATCCCAATCCTGTTGTAACCATAAAACCTGAAAACCCTGCCATGTGTTCGGGAGAGTATGTTGAGTTAGTTGGCGGTGGTGGGGATACGTTTATATGGAGCTCTATCCCATCAGACCCAACCCTTGCAGGTCAGAATTCTCAACAATTAATACTTGTAAGTCCTCTTACAACAACTACTTACAGTGTTACTGCTACCGATCAGTATGGTTGTGTGAATACCACAGCTCAAACTGTTATCATCCATCCCAATCCGGTGGCTTATTTCTACAATCAACCTCCTACAGCTTCCATTTTAGAGCCAACAATTGATTTTTTTGATAACTCTTATGGTGCTACCAATTATTATTGGGTTATTGGGGATGGAACAATTTCAACGGCTCCTGAATTTACCCATTTATTTACAGATACAGGCACTTTTGATGTTAGTCTTGTTGTTCATAACTTGTTTGGGTGTAAAGACTCAACCTTTGGTTCTGTATATATAAGACCCAACTTTACTATTTATATTCCCAATACTTTTACACCTAACAGAGATTTGAAGAATGATGTTTTTTATGTCTATGGAGAAGGTATTCTTGAAATGGAATTGCGTATTTACGACCGCTGGGGACAGCAAATATTTTTCACCGATGATGTTCACATGGGGTGGGATGGAAAACTAGATGGTAAGAACGTACCTGAAGGTGTTTATGTGTATAAGTTGATTTATAAAGACGGTACCAACAAGAAGAATTATCTCAGGGGAACAATAACATTGATAAGATAATTTCACATTTGCTTTTTTAAAAAAAATCACGTAGGTTTGTGCCAAAATTCTATGTGATTTTTTGTTTTTAATAAATGTCTTTTTAAACTTTAAATTAATATATTATGAATACAATAAAAGTTGCTATCAATGGTTTTGGACGTATAGGCCGACTGACTTTCAAGTCGATGATAGACAATCCTAAAATGGAACTTGTTGCTGTAAATGACCTTACAAACAGCAAAACATTAGCCCACTTATTAAAGTATGATTCAGTTCATGGCAAATTTCCTTATGAAATAAAAACAGAAGGAGATAATATCATAGTAAATGGCAAAACAATTAAAGTTTTTGCTGAAAAAGACCCCTCAAATCTGCCATGGAAAGACTTAGCCATTGATGTAGTGGTTGAGTCAACAGGTGTGTTCAGAACCAGAGAAAAAATTGAAAAACATTTGCAAGCCGGTGCTAAAAAGGTTATACTTTCGGTCCCATCTTCAACAAAAGATGATGTTGATGCAACTATTGTTCTGGGAGTCAATGACCATGATTTAAAGGACAGTCAGAGAATTCTTTCGAATGCTTCCTGTACTACAAATTGTCTGGCTCCCATAGCCAAAGTTTTGAATGATAATTTTGGTATTGTAAAGGGTTTGATGAACACAATACATTCATATACCAACGATCAGATAATATTAGATGCACCCCATTCTGACCTTCGCAGAGCCCGCTCAGCTGCAGTTTCTATAATCCCAACAAGTACAGGCGCTGCAAAAGCTATAGGGCTTGTCATTCCTGAACTGGATAAAAAATTAGATGGCTTTGCATTAAGAGTCCCTACGCCCGATGGTTCAGTTGTTGACTTAACTTGTGAACTGTCGAGAAGTGTAACTAAGGAAGAAATAAATGAAGCCATGAAAAAAGCGGCTGAAGGCCCCATGAAAGGAATACTTGAATATTGCACGGATCCTGTTGTCAGTGCTGATATTGTTGGAAATAAGCATTCATCTGTATTAGATTCTTTGCTAACACAGGTCATTCATGGAAATCTGGTAAAGGTTGTTAGCTGGTACGATAATGAAGTGGGCTATTCGAACCGTATTGTAGATTTGATTGAGAAAATCGGATAAATGGCAGAAGGTGTAGTTCTTAAGTCGACCGGAAGTTGGTACACTGTTGAGTCAACGGAAGGAGAGATTTTTGAATGCAGACTCAAGGGTAATTTTAAGATAAAGGGCATAAAAACAACTAACCCTATTGCTGTTGGCGATAAGGTTAGTTTTTTGCCTATTCCGGAAGTTGGGAAAGGCCAGATTGAAAAAATTTTTGAAAGAAATAATTATATCATTCGCAAATCGGTCAATCTTTCCAAACAAACACATATAATTGCTTCTAATATAGACCAGACAGTTCTTGTAGTTACATTAGCCAATCCAAGGACTTCAACTGGGTTTATTGACAGATATACAGTTACGTCTGAGGCTTATCATATACCGGTGAAAATTGTTTTTAACAAGTATGATTTGTACGATGAAGATACTAAAAAGCAATTGGATGAATTGATTTGTATATATGAAAAGATAGGCTATGAATGTTTGATTACATCTGCATTTACCGGACAAAATACGGACTTGTTCAAGGCTTTGCTGGCTGATAAAACATCTTTATTGTCGGGGCATTCGGGAGTGGGAAAATCAGCATTGGTAAATGCCATTGAGCCGAAGTTAAATTTGAAAACATCGGTCATTTCGGATTTCAATCAGAAGGGCAAGCACAGGACAACATTTGCTCAAATGCACAAGCTTTCGTTTGGGGCTTATGTAATTGACACGCCAGGCATTAAAGAATTTGGTATTGTTGATTTTAAAAAGGAAGAAGTAGCGCATTATTTTCCTGAAATGAGGGAGCTCATGCATCAGTGCCGTTTTAATAACTGTACCCATTCCAATGAGCCGGGTTGTGCGGTTAAAAATAACTATGATAAAGGCCTGATAAGTTTTTCGAGGTATAAGAATTATTTGAATATTATCAATAATGATGAAGCTTTTGAACCTGACTTCACAAAATAAAAAGCTATAAATATATCCTTATAATTTGTCCTACTTTTAGTCTTGTGTTTTTAGAAAAATCGTTTGATTCGCACAATTTGGTTATTGTGGTTCCATATTCACTGGCAATTTTGTGAAGGTAGTCACCACTTTGAACTGTATATAAAATGGCATTTTCGTTATAAACAAAGAAGTTTTGTTTTACTTTTTTCAGAATGATATTATCATTTAGTAGTTTGTTTTCTGTAAAAGAGACAATGTGAGCGGGATTTAAGGGTACACCTTTATAGCGCATTTCAAAATGCAGGTGGGTGCCATTCGATCTTCCTGAAGAGCCTGCTTTTCCTACAATATCTCCTGCTTTTACTTGCTGCCCCGGTTTAACATTAATTCGGCTTAAATGGGCATAATAGGTTTCTAATCCATTATAATGGCGGACAATTACCAAGCGGCCGTACCCCTGATAAAACTTTGCATACCTAACCACTCCGTCAAAAGCACTATTTATAGGTAATGAATAATTGACACCCAAATCAATCCCTTGATGTATCCTGCTATCACGCCAACCAAACTTAGAAGTTACAAGAGCCATGCATGGCATCACAAATTTGTTTGTATCGCTTATCAGGTCAATATTCATTACTGAATCTGATTCAAAGAGGCTTACAGGGTATGGGTTGGGGTTTATCTGGCACCATATATTGTTGTAAATATCTGAGGCAGGATAAGTTGATTTTTCCTGATCAGGGTATATATTACAACCAAAATCCTGATTGGAACTTTTGTTAAAAAGAATACCCATGCAGTAATCAATGGCATTCATCAGATTTTGTGGTATTGAATCGAGGTCAAGAATGGAATCAATTAGAAACTGAAAGTCGTCAGTATTTAGCTTGTACAATTTTTTGAAGTGATTCAATTCGGAAACTTCATTTTCGGAAAGAAAATCATGAGATATGATAGAATCAATATACGAATCAAGAGATACATTAACATTAACATTGTTTGTGTCAGTTGATTTGTCAAAATAAGGATTTAAAAGCCTGAAAGGTTTAATTGTATCAGTTTTGGATGGAAAGCCAATGTGAGCTTTGAGTGTAAAGCTCATCATACAAAGAATAAAAAATAATAGATATTTGTAGCTTTTCATCGGGCTTTTTCTAAACTATTTTAACCATTTGTCGAGCCACTTAAAAAATTCTCTTTGCCACAACACACTGTTTTGAGGCTTTAGCACAAAATGGGTTTCGTTAGGGAAAAACAGAAAACGGCTTGGTATATTCTGTAACTGAGCAGCATTAAAAGCCTGCATGCCTTCTGTATAAGGGATACGGAAGTCTTTACCACCATGAATAACAAGTATAGGAGTGTCCCAGTTTCCAACAAAATTACTGGGCGAAAAATCATAACTGTGAGGTTTTTGTTTTGCCCAGTAGGGGCCTTCTAAATCGTGATTTGCAAAAAACATTTCTTCTGTTGTACCATACCAGCTTTCGAAATTAAACATGCCACAATGAGCAATAAATGCTTTAAAGCGTTTGTTGTGATTGCCGGCCAACCAATACACAGAAAAAGCTCCATAACTTGCGCCCACTGCGCCCAGTCTGTTTTTGTCAACATAAGGCTCAGCTGAGACAGCATCAATAGCGCTTAAATAATCTTTCATATTCTGGCCCCCATAATCTTTGCTTATCTGATCGTTCCACTCCTGACCAAAAGTAGGCAGACCTCTTCTGTTAGGCGCTACAACAATATAGTCGTTGGCCGCCATCATTTGGAAATTCCAGCGGTATGAGAAAAACTGACTTACGGCACTTTGAGGTCCTCCCTGACAATAGAGCAAGGCAGGATATTTCTTCTTAGGATCGAATTTAGGCGGATATATTACCCATACAAGCATTTTCTTGTTATCAGTAGTATTAACCCATCTTTCTTCAACTTTGCCCATCTCAATATTATCTAAAACTTTTTTATTGGAAAAAGTCAGTTGCTTTAGTTCCCCATTTTCTTCATTTATTCTGAAAATTTCTGTGGGCATAGACATAGACATTATTTCAGCAATTATGGTTTTGCCAACTTTGCAAATTGAAGTGATGTCGTGAGTCCCTTTTGTGATTTGTTTTACAGTTTTGGTGTTTATATCAATATTGAACAGTTGAAAAGTCGCATTGATACCGCTGATAAAGTAGATGCTCTTATTATCGTCGCTCCAGATAAAATTTGCTGAACTCTGGTCAAAATTTTCAGTTAAATCAGTTGTTTTTTTAGTGACAAAATCGTACATCATGATACGTTCTTTGTCAGACTCAAAGCCTGGAGTTTTCATACTTTGCCAGGCTATTTTCTGAGCATCATTTGAAAAAACCGGACACTTATCATAGCCTTCCAACCCTTTTGAAATATTTTCTGTTTTGCCGGTTTCAATGTTGTAAATATAGATGTCAGAATTGGTGCTGAGTGCAAAGTCTTTTCCGGCAAGTTTTTTACAATCGTAGGCTATCAGTTTGCCATCAGGGCTGAAAACAATTTCTTCCATGCCACCATAGGGTGGAAGGGGTGCATGAAATCTTTCATTGGGCATGATGTCTTTGCCTGCTTCCATAATGCTATTGCGATATGTGGCGATAAAGATATGACTGTAAGTATTACTAGTCCAGCTGTTCCAGTGGCGATACATCAGGTCATCATAAATAGCTGCATCGGCTAAAGGTAAATCGGGATACATATCATGCACATCTTTGTCGAGTTTTACATCTTTAATATAAACAACACTGTTCATCAGGGGGGAGTAAATAAACCCGTTGAGACCATCTTCAACAGATGAAATTTGTTTTTTACCAGTACCATCAATGTTCATTTCCCAGATTTGTGAGCCTTTATTTTTTGAAGAGATATATCCTATTTTAAGTCCATCAGGCCTCCATATTGCGTTAGAAAGCATTTCATTTTCATCAGCTATCTGAGTAAGTGAATCTTTCTCAATGTAATAAACATAAAGGTTTCTCTTTCCTTTATTTTCGGATAGTTTGTAAGTGGTAATTCCAAACAAAACTTTTTTACCATCGGGCGAAAGCTTGGCTTCGCTCACACGACCTAAATCCCAAAGCGTTTCAGGTTTCAAATTTGTTTTCGTATTGGTTTGTGCACAAACACAAAAAACACAAAGTAAGGAAAACCATAGAATTGAAAATTGTTTCATCTTAATTTAATTATAATTATTTGTCTAATCTGTTTAGGCCTTCAATAGCCATAGGGTAATTATTTTTAATTTCAAGGGCTTTTTTATAATCGTTTCTAGCATTTAAAATATCCCCCAGAAGTTCGTAGCAATAGCCTCTGTTATAATAAGCTTCGTAATAGTCGGGCGCACATTGAATGGCTTTGTTAAAGTACTTAATGGCTTCTTTGTACATTTTTAATTCAACAAGGTGGATATAGCCCATGTTAAAATGAGCATTTTTATTGGTGGAGTCAACTAAGAGCAAATTAGTATAAGCAGAAAGAGCTTCATTAAGAAAACCATTTTCCTGATAATACATTCCCAAACCATAAAACGCTTCAATGCTTTTGGGATCTATGTTGAGGGCATTGTTGTAATATTCAACTGCAAGTTTATTGTGCTTAGCCGCGTAAAGCAGGCCTAATTGAATATACGCATTGTAGTATTCCTGATCTTGCTCAACCGTTTTCTGGATATTTTTTATTGCATTGGTTGTATCACCTTTAAGTTTGAACGTCATGCCTCTGATAAAATAAGCCTTAGGATTGACATTGTCAACCCTAATGGCTTTTTCTGTCAGTTCAAGTGTTTTGCCATATTGTTCGAAATAGAGGTGTAGTTCAGCTTTTTTGAGCAAGGCATTAATATTTTCAGGTTCAAATGAAAGTGCTTTATCCAATGCAGCCAATGCATTCTGAGCCATACCGGCTGCCATGTAAACGTCTGACAAAGTAGAGAGAAAATTGGCACTTGTTGAGTCCATCATTAAGGCACTGTTGATGTCCCTGAAAGCAGCATCTGTATTGTTTAGCTGTAAAAAAATGCCTGCCCTCTGATTAAAAAGCTCTGCATCATTGGGGTTGATCTTAATTTTTTCATTTAAAATCTTTAAATTTTCAGGGGTGGCATCTAATTGTTTTGTCAACACTTCTTTATTTTCAACTTTTGCATTATTGCAAGCATAAAAGAAAGAGAATACAACAGCCAACAGCCATAAACAATGTAATTTTCGCATAAGTAGCTGATCTTTAACTTAGGAATTAAGCGACTCTTTTATTTTTTGTTCCATCTCATCGAGGAGTTCCATATTGTCAGTTAAGAGGGCTTTTACAGCATCTCTGCCCTGGCCTAATTTGGTTTCGCCATAACTGAACCACGAACCGCTTTTCTTGATGATATTTTTGTCAACGGCTAAGTCTAAAATTTCACCAATTTTTGAGATGCCTTCACCATAGATAATATCGAATTCGACAGTTTTAAAAGGTGGGGCCATTTTATTTTTTACTACTTTAACCTTTGTACGGTTGCCAATAATGCTTTCACCTTCTTTAATCTGTGTAATTTTACGAATATCAATACGCACAGAAGCGTAGAATTTAAGGGCATTACCACCGGTAGTAGTTTCAGGATTGCCAAACATAACGCCTATTTTCTCACGCAACTGATTGATAAAGATACAACAGCAGCCAGACTTACTGATGTTGGCAGTAAGTTTACGCAATGCCTGAGACATCAGTCGGGCATGCAAACCCATTTTAGAATCACCCATTTCGCCTTCAATTTCGCTTTTGGGTGTAAGTGCAGCTACAGAGTCAATAACAAGCACATCAATAGCGCCCGAGCGTATCAAATTATCGGCAATTTCGAGGGCTTGTTCTCCGTTATCGGGTTGAGAGATAAGCAGGTTTTTAATATCAACGCCTAATTTCTGAGCGTAAGAAATGTCGAAAGCATGTTCTGCATCGATAAAAGCTGCTATGCCACCTTTTTTCTGAGCTTCGGCAATGGTATGAATGGCTAAAGTCGTTTTACCTGATGATTCGGGGCCATAAATCTCTACAACACGACCTCTTGGGAAACCACCTATGCCTAAAGCCATGTCTAAACCAAATGAACCTGTTGAAATAACTTCTACTTCAACCACAGGTTTGTCGCCTAACTTCATGATGGTGCCTTTGCCATATGTTTTATCCAGTTTTTCTAATGTGAGTTGCAATGCTTTTAGTTTTTCGCTGTCAACAACGTTTTCTTTAATATCTTTTTTGTCTTTGCTCATTTTTTTAATGGTTAATGATTAATGATTAATGGTTAATGTTCAAATATTTTATAAAATCTGTGATGTGTGATTTTTTGTGTCAACTTTTTCGATGATGTCCTTAATTATTCCTTCTTTAGAAATAATAAAGGTGGTGCGGTGTATGCCATCAAAAGTTCGTCCCATAAATTTTTTAGGGCCCCAGACACCATAAGCTTTAATTATTTCTTTCTCAGTATCGGCTATTAAAGGGAAAGGTAAACTGTATTTTTCTATAAATTTCTGATGGTTTTTTTCGTTGTCGGCACTGATGCCAACTACAGCAAAGCCTTTTTGAAGCAGTAAATTGTAATTATCCCTCAGGTTGCAAGCTTCGGCAGTACAACCGGGCGTGTTATCTTTGGGATAGAAATACAAAACCAATTCTTTTCCTGCGAAATCTTTCAATTGTATTGTAACTCCATTTTGGTCTTTTCCTTTGAAACTTGGGGCTTTATCGCCTATTTTTAACGTTAACACAATGAGTTGGGTTTAAAATTAAAGGACATGCAAAATAAGAATTTTTTTTTATTTTTTTGAAAATATTTTAAGCTGATTATAGATTTTTTTCAAAATACTTACATGCCTTACTGATTTTACAAATCTCACATTTTGGATTTCGTGCCAGGCAGACATACCTGCCATGTAAAATCAGCCAGTGATGTGCTATGGCTCGTTGATGCTCGGGTATGAATTTAACCAATTGTTTTTCAGTTTCAAGAGGTGTTTTGGCATTTGTGCTTAATCCAATACGGGCTGAAACTCTGAATACATGTGTATCGACAGCAATGACTGCTTTGTTGAAAAGAACAGATGCCAGCACATTGGCTGTTTTACGACCAATACCGGGAATTTCTTCCAGACTGTTAATTTCCTGGGGCAGTTGACCATTGAATTTTTCTTCAACAGTTTGGGCCATGCCTAACAGATTTTTTGCTTTATTGTTGGGATAGGAACAGCTCTTAATAAGCTCATAAACTGTTTCTGCTGAAGCTTTTGAAAGGGTTTTAAAATCGGGTAGTTTTTTGAAAAATGCCGGCGTAATGAGGTTCACTCTTTTATCGGTGCATTGGGCTGATAAAATGACTGCTACTGTTAGCTCGTAGGGGGAGTAAAATTTCAATTCACTTGCAGCATCGGGTTGATGGCTTGCAAAGTAATTTAAAATGAAATCGAATCTTTGTTTTTTTGTCATTTAAAATGCTTTAAAAATAAACTTTTAGGTTTTTAATATTGTTAATGAATTGTAAAATTAACATATTTTAAAATTAATATTATTGTCATTTTTATTATTATTCGTAAATTGCGATGAATTTGAGAAATCATAAAATACTAAGTGTAATTATTAATTTAAAAAAAAGTTTATTATGAAGAAGATTATTTTACTTATAATGCTCTCACTTCCTGTATTATCGTTTGTTAGGGCTCAAACTGTGCCTAATGGTAACTTTGAAAACTGGACAGTTCAAACCTTGTTTGAAGATCCTACTTACTGGTCGAGCGCCAACATGCAGCTTCAGATGATGGGTATGCCTTCTAATTGTACCAAAGAAACAGATCATTATTCAGGAACTTTTTCAGCAAAGCTTGAGACTGTTACCAACGGGCAAGATTCCATGAATGGAATTATGTTTATTGGTGTGCCTGGCAATCAATCTATTGAAGGTGGTTATCCTTTTGCAGCTCGCCCCGACACCGTTATTATTCATTTGAAATATAATATATTGCCCAATGATACGGGGCATTTTATGGTTTTCTTTAAAAACAGCGGTAATGTTATTGGAATGGTTGGTATAAATTTGATAGGTATCCAATCAACGTTCGGCGAATTTAAACTTCCTGTTTCATGGTTTCAGCTTGGAAACGCAGACACGCTTTCAGCATTGGTAACATCTTCTAATTTGGACAGCCCTGTAGTGCCAGGTAGTTATGTATATGTTGATGGTATTGAATTTATTAACTCAACTGTGCCCTTTCCCAATGGCGATTTTGAAAATTGGATGCCTAATACAAGTGAAGAACCTGATGGCTGGGTGACATTAAATTATGCCAAAACAACAGTGCCTTCTGCAACAAAAGATGTGGATCACTACGATGGCAATTATGCCATCAGGGTAGAAACTATTCAGACAATATGGGGACAGCAATTAGGGTACATCACTAATGGGATAATTGGAAATGATGGTCCGGAAGGTGGAGTGCCAATATCTTTAAATCCGAGCACTTTAACCGGTTTTTACAAATATGTGCCTAATGGATTGGATACCGCCATTGCAGTTGTAATGACCACCAGACATGATATAGTTCTCGATTCTACCATTGTATTGGATATGGTTGCCATAAAACTCCCACCAACAAATACATACATGCCATTTACAATAAATCTAAACTATAACAATTTCCCTTTTGCCGATACCATTAATATCAGTTTTGCCAGCTCAAACCTGATGGATAGTGGCGCTTATGTAGGGCTTGGCAGTGCTTTGTATATTGACAGTCTGAATTTGAATTTTTTACCGGTGAGTGTGGAAAACAAAACTGAAGATGATGTCATTAATATTTTCCCAAACCCTGTTAAAGATTATGTTTCAATAGCGCTTAGTGCTGAATTGGCATATTCGTCAATCAGAATATTTGATGCTCTTGGCAGGATACTTTATGATAGTGATGTAAAGGCTTTTGAAAAACTTTTAAAAGTTGATGTCTCGCAGTTTGATTCAGGACTGTATTTTATAGAATTAAAGTCGAATGATGGAAATTGTTATAAAACCAAGTTTTTAATCAACAGATAGTATTCTGCTCGTATATTCTTAAGTTTTATTATTTTTGCCTTGTATTGAAATTTAATTTATGATAAACGGCAAAAAGGTTATTGTTGTAATGCCGGCATACAATGCCGAAAAAACGCTTGAAGATACCTATAAAGAAATTCCATTTGATATTGTAGATGATGTGATAGTGGTGGATGACTGCAGCAAAGACAAAACTGCTGAGGTGGCACATGGTTTAGGTATAAAGCATGTTATTAGACATGCCCAAAATAAAGGATACGGAGGCAATCAGAAAACATGTTACGACAAGGCATTAAGTCTCAATGCTGATATTGTTGTTATGTTGCACCCCGATTATCAATACACCCCACAGCTTATTCCATCAATGGTATATATTATAGCCAATAATTTATATCCTGTTGTATTAGGCTCAAGGATTTTGGGAAAAGGTGCATTGAACGGTGGCATGCCATTTTATAAATATGTGTTTAACCGCATGTTGACTTTGTCACAGAACATTATAATGAATCAAAAACTTTCTGAATATCATACCGGTTACAGGGCTTTTTCGGCTGAAGTTTTAAAAAATATTAATTATAAAAACAATTCCGACAATTTTGTTTTTGACAACCAGATGTTGGCGCAAATTTTTTATAAAGGTTACAATATAGCCGAAGTGACTTGCCCTACAAAATATTTCACAGAAGCTTCTTCCATCAATTTTAAGAACAGTTCGATATATGGCATGGGCGTCCTTAAAACTTCGCTGATGTACAGGTTGCAAAAATGGGGATTAGCGAAATACAAAATTTTTGACTCACCCAAATCCCTTGTTTAATGGAGTCGTGTGTTTATTGTCGTAGTACAGATTATAGTATTTTGTATCCCACATCCGATTTGTGGGAAAATAAATATAATATAGCCCGTTGTCATGCTTGCAATGCCTATTTTTTAACACCATTTCCAACTTCAGAAATTTTAACAAAAGCTTATGACGACAGCTATTATGGTTGTTCGGAAAAAAAATTTAAAGGACCTGTCGAAAAAGTACTCGATTATTTCAGAGGTCAAAGGGCAAAAAATATAAGCAAGCTTTTAGCCGAAAATGGCTCTGTATTAGATATTGGATGTGGTAATGGGAATTTTCTTATGTCGTTGTTAAAATATGGCCGGTTTACATTATATGGATCAGAGTTAGAGGGTAAGTCAGCTCATAGAGCCTCTTTACACAAGGAAATCACCTTAAATACCCAATTATTAAGTAAGGAAAGTTTTCCAGAAGGCAGTTTGGATGTGATAAGCATGTTTCATGTATTTGAACATCTGACTGAACCACGAGAGATGCTGAATCTGGTTAAATATTTTTTAAAGGAGGATGGTTATTTTGTTGTTTCATTTCCCAATATAGGCAGTTGCCAAAGTAAATTTTTCAAAGGCAAGTGGTTGCATCTTGACCCTCCGCGACATCTGTTCTTTTTTGAAACCGGGGATTTTGAAAAAATTATGAATGACTATGGATTTGAGCTTGTTGCGAAAAAATATTTTTCTATGGAGCAAAATCCTTACGGATTTATTCAAAGTTTTCTTAACCTCTTCCTAAAAAAAAGAGAAGTCCTTTTCGAACATCTGAAAGGCAATACGCAATATACTGCTGAGTATTCGGCATTCAGTCTTTTATTGCAAAAAATGCTTTTTGCCGGTTTATTCTCTTTTGCAATTGTGGGCGATGCTTTTTCAAGCCTGTTTAAGAAAGGTGCTACGGTTGAATTTGTTTTTAAGAAACTGAATTAATTCATCTTTTTTATTTGAGACAATATAACACCGGCTACTACGGCCGGAAAAATCAGTCCGATAGCATTCCATGTGCCTAATGCAATCAGTATAAATTGATTGAGTGTTAAAACAGCAATGTATGTGTATGCAGCCCATTTCTTCATTTTCCAAAGTCCAATAATACCAATTATAGTTATTACCCTTGTTGCAATTAAATAGACGGGATACCAACTTCCGATTAATTTTGTTGTTCCGGAAAAAGCCATAATAAAAGTAAGTATGGCAGCGATAAAGCCAATAACACAAATAATTGTGATTAAAACAGGTCTTTTAGTGTCATTTTTTAATTTGAAAATATTATTTTGCTGTTCCATTTTTTATAAATATGAATATGAAGCAAAAATAATTGTTTTTTAGAAGTTTCGGGCATTTTACTATCAGACTGAAATTAATATTATTAATTTTACCTTTCAAAGAAAAATTATGTTTGAAGATACGTACTTAACCATTGATGCATTTGCCGAAGGGCTTTACAAAGAAAAGGGCAGCCGGTTTATTGCGCTTGCCTATCCTGTAAAAAATGAATCAGATGTAAAAGAGGTTTTGGCAGAATTGAGAAAAACTTATCACGATGCCAGGCATCATTGTTATGCCTATGTGATTGGATTTGATAAAAGCACATTCAGAATAAATGACGATGGAGAACCATCGGGAACAGCAGGTAAGCCCATTTACGGACAGATTATTTCTTCCGACCTGACCAATATTCTGATTGTCGTGGTGCGTTATTTCGGAGGCACGCTCCTGGGTGTTAGCGGTTTGATAAGAGCCTATAAGTCGGCTGCAAAAGATGCCATCGACAATGCCACTATTATTGAAAAAACCGTTAATGATGTTTATATTGTTTCTTTTGATTATAACGCCATGAATGATGTGATGAAACGTTTGAAAGACAATGATGTAACATTTATTAAACAGGAATTTGACTTAACATCACGTATAACTTTTTCAATTAGAAAGAATTTTTCAAACAAAATTTTCGAGTCACTTCAAAAAATTGAAGGTGTAAAAGTGGTGTATGAGAAAACGATTTAGAAGAATGAAATTTTTTAAGTTTTTTTTGATTTTTATCATTGGCATAGCATTAATCAAACTTAATGCACAACCTGTTAAATGGCACAATCCAAAAAATATTATCATCATGATTGGTGATGGTATGGGTTATAATCATCTCAAAGCCACTGAATATTACATGTATGGTGTTTCGGATTCATGCATTTTAAGAAAAAATGCATTTGTGAAGATGGCGCAAGTTACATATCCTGCTATTGTAGATAACAAAGCAGATAGAATTTATGCTTCGGGATACAATGTCGAAATGATTTTAAAAAATCCCATGACACTTAGTTCGGGATTCACAGATTCGGGAGCTGCTGCAACTGCTTTAGCAACAGGTAAGAAAACTTATAATGGTGCAATAGGCATAGGCGTTGAGAACGATACTTTAATTAATCTTGTTGAGCTTACAAAATCGATTGATAAATCTGCCGGACTTGTTACTACTGTTCCTGTAAGTCATGCAACACCTGCCGGTTTTGCTACACATAACTGTAGTAGAAAAAATTATGAAGAAATTGCCCGTCAGATTATTTTAAATTCAAGACTTGATGTCCTTATGGGTTGTGGTAATCCCGATTATAATAAAAATGGAGAGCTTCAGAAAATGAGTGCGAAATTTGTGGGGGGTGATGAAATGTGGCAACAGTTGAAGGCAAACAAAACACAGGTGAATTTCAGTATTCGAGATACCACTTATACAGTGAAGGATATTGATAAGGATGACAAGCCCGATGCCTGGTTTTTAATTCAAGACAGCAGCGATTTTGCTAAATTAACTACCGGTAAAACACCCAAGCGCATACTGGGTATTCCCAAGGTATATGAAACCTTACAGCAGGAAAGAAGTTTTATTGATACGAATAATAGAGGTCCTTATAAAACACCTTTTTTAAATAATTTACCATCATTGAGTCTGATGACTGCCGGAGCACTCAATTGCTTGAATAAAAATAAAGATGGCTTTTTTTTGATGGTTGAAGGTGGGGCTATTGATTGGGCCAGTCATGATAATCAGTCGGACAGGATGATTGAGGAAGTTAAAGGTTTTATTGATGCCGTTGAAAGTGTTGTCGATTGGGTGAATAGAAATAGCAATTGGGATGAGACTTTGCTTATTGTTACTGCTGATCATGAAAGTGGTTTCTTATGGGGTAAAGAAAGTAATGAAAAGTATGTTCCAATTGAAAACAGAGGTATTGGCAATATTCCACAGATGAAGTGGTACTCTGATGACCATACCAATTCACTTGTGCCTTTTTTTGCAAAAGGAGCAGGAAGCAACTTGTTTAATCTATTTGCTGATGAATACGACCCGATTTATGGCCCGTATATTCAAAATTCTGAGATCGCCCAAGTTGTTTTCGTGTTGTGGGGGAGTGCAATTGACAATTGACAATGGACAATTGACAATTTTTTATTAACCATTAATCATTAACCATTAACTAGTTCTTCCAGGGTAAACTTTAAGTGCTTCTTCAAGACATTTCATTGATTTTACTAAGTCTTCGGGTTTCAACACGTAACTGATGCGAATTTCATTTTTACCGGCGCCTTTTGTTGAATAAAATCCGGTGGCTGGGGCAAGCATGACAGTTTCCATGTTGTAGTTGAAATCTTCGAGCAACCATTGGCAAAATCTGTCGGCATCATCAATCGGCAAACGAGCCACTGTGTAAAAAGCACCACTGGGTACAGGGCAGAAAACGCCATCTATTTTATTGATTAGTTCAACGACAATATTTCTGCGGTTAAGGTATTCAGCCAAAACCATTGAAAAATAACCGTCGGGAGTTTCAATAGCTGCTTCTGATGCAACCTGACCTATAGAAGGTGGACTGAGACGGGCTTGAGCAAATTTCATGGCGGCTGTCATAATTTCTTTGTTTTTTGAAATCATGCATCCAATGCGCACACCGCAAGCACTGTAACGTTTCGAAACAGAATCAATAAGTATGACGTTGTTTTCAATGCCTTCGAGATTCATCACCGAAAAATGTTTTTTGCCATCATAGCAAAACTCTCTGTAAACCTCATCAGCAATAAGATACAAGTCGTACTTTTTAACTATTTCCTTTAATGATTCTAATTCCTCTTTAGAATACAAATAACCTGTGGGATTATTTGGATTGCAAACCATTATGGCTTTGGTTTTTGGTGTGATTAATTTTTCAAATTCACTGATAGGGGGGAGGGCAAAGCCGTTTTCTATGTTTGAAATGATAGGTTTTACGTTTACTCCTGCACTGACAGCAAACCCGTTATAATTAGCATAAAATGGTTCAGGAATAATGATTTCATCTTCGGGGTTTAAACATGTTTGGAAAGCAAACAATATGGCTTCCGAACCTCCGGCACTTATAATAATTTGTTCGGGTGTAATATTAATGTTGTGTTTTTTGTAATATTCACAAAGTTTCTGGCGGTAGGTTAAGATGCCGGCAGAGTGGCTGTATTCTATGACTTTAATATCGAAATTTTTAATGGCATCGAGCATTGTTTTGGGTGTTTCAATGTCGGGCTGACCAATGTTGAGATGGTAAACTTTTACGCCCCTTTTCTTTGCAGCATCTGCATAAGGAACCAATTTTCTGATGGGTGATTCAGGCATCATCTGTGCCTTTATTGACAATTTAGGCATAATATATAAGTTATTAAATGGATTAAATTTTTATTCAGCAAATATAGTTTTTTTTGATTTCAGTTAACTAAACAAGCAAATTTTAAATTTACAATTTACAATTTACAATAATATTCCTTTGCTAATACTTATAATGTCCCTGCCAGATCTTTTTTAGACGATTTAAAAATTCATTTTCACGTGTGTTATTTCCCGGATTATAAAAAATTTTTCCTTTAATTTTATCGGGCAAAAAGTCCTGCATTACGAAATTTCCTTCAAAGTCGTGGGCGTACTTGTAGTTTTTGCCATAGTCGAGTTTTTTCATCAGTTTGGTTGGGGCATTGCGCAAATGTAAAGGCACACTCAGATTAGGATTTTCTTTGAGAACTTTAAAGACATTGTTTATCGCAACATAAGAAGCATTGCTTTTAGGAGAACATGCAAGGTAAATAGCAGTTTGCGAAAGTATAAGCGTGCATTCGGGGTAGCCAATAACATTGATGGCCTGAAAACAGTTGTTTGCCAGCAATAAAGCATTGGGATTGGCATTGCCAATATCTTCCGATGCCAGTATTAGCATCCGGCGTGCAATAAATTTGGGGTCTTCGCCGGCTTCAACCATACGCCCCAGCCAATAAACAGCAGCATTCGGATCACTGCCTCTGATAGACTTTATAAATGCAGAAATTACATCATAGTGCATCTCACCTGCTTTATCGTAAATGGCTAAATTTTGCTGGACAGCATCCAATACTTTCTTATTTGAAATTTTAATAGAAGTATCTTTACTGTTTAAATTTACACTGACAGTAAGTTCAAATGCATTTAAAAGCTTTCTTGCATCACCGCCTGATATCTGATATAATGCTTCTTTTTCATCGGCTTCGATTTTCAGATTGTGGTTTAAAGCATAGTACTGACAGGCTTTTAAAATAAAAGCATCAAGCTCTTTTTCATCGAAAGATTTTAAAATATAAACCTGACAACGGGACAGTAGAGGGGAAATAACTTCAAAAGACGGGTTTTCGGTTGTGGCACCGATTAAAGTTATGATGCCTTTTTCTACTGCGCCCAGAAGTGAATCTTGTTGTGATTTATTGAAGCGATGAATTTCGTCAATAAATAAAATAGGCGAATTACTTATTGCTTTTGCTTTTTCAATAATTTCTCTGACATCTTTTACCCCTGAGCTGATAGCGCTTAAAGTGAAAAATTCTTTTTCCAGATTCTCAGCTATTATGAATGCCAATGAGGTTTTTCCGCATCCGGGCGGCCCCCAGAAAATCATTGATGGGATTTGGCCACTTGTGATTGTTTTACGCAAAACAGAATCTTTTCCAACTAAATGATTTTGTCCAATATAATCATCCAGATTATGAGGTCTGATAGCTTCTGCCAGAGGTACTTGCTGCATAATTATTTTTGTTGCCAAGATAATAAAAAATATGTTTGCCGACTGTTATAAATTGAAAATAAATAAATAGTTTTGTTAAGAATTAATATATAATAAAATTCATATTATGAGCGTGCAAACTTATCCCGAGCCTACTGTAGGTGCATTGATTTATAACCCAGAAGGACAAATTTTTATAATGAAATCGCATAAATGGGGACATCAGTATGCATTACCAGGGGGGCACATTGAAATTGGAGAAACAATGGCACAAGCACTTATAAGAGAAGTAAAGGAAGAAACCAATTTAAATATTTTCGATATCCAATTTGTAAGCTTCTTTGAAGTTATTTTTGACCCTGCATTTTGGGAGAAAAAGCACTTTATTTTTTTTGATTTTGTTTGTAAAACCAATGACAGTGATGTGGTATTGAATGATGAAGCTCAGTCTTATGAGTGGGTTGCGCCGGAAGATGTCTTTACTTATCCCCTTGAATCTAATACAAGAAAATTTATAATGAATTATTTTTCCAAATAACTTATATCTTTTCTTTGGTTTTTTTCTTAGTTGCTATTTTTTTCTTTTGTTCAAAAAAATCTTTAAGTCTTTGCAGCTCAATTTCATATTCTTTTATGAGCTTTTTCCCCGATTCATTTTCGTTTAATAAGTCATCGCTTTTGGCCTCCAGCTCTGCATATTTCTTATTTGTTTCATCAATTTTATTTTGGCTTGTTTTTAATTGATTTTCTTTTTCCTTTAAATGATCTGAAAGTTTTGATATCTCATTTTTGTTATTTGAAATTTCATTTTTTAATATGTTTATATCATTTTCATGAGCAGTAATGATTTCTTTAAGAGATGAAATTTCAATGTTGTTTCTCTGAAGCTGATTATTGGCTTTATGTAATTCTTCAGCTAAGCTTTTATTTTCATTTTCGATTTCAGTTTTTTCTTTTTTTAAAAAGTAAATTTCAGATAAGCACTTTTCAGCTTTTTCATTTATATTATTTAATAATAAAGTCGTTTTCATATTCAATTTAATTTTAAAATTATTATTTATCCTTTTTGATTAATAATTTACTTCCAATCATTATTTCATAAGGTTTTTCGATTTTATTCTCTATAGCAATATCTTTATATTTAAAACCATCTCCATAAATTTTTTGAGCAATTAACCACAAATTGTCATTTTTTTGAACTACATATTCATCTATAGCTTCATTTTTAATGGGATTTTTATTTTCTGTCATTTTTAAGGTGTCAGTGTTCAGCTTTTTGATATATGCTATTTCAATCTTTAATGAATCATTTTTTTTCTTTAGTTGTTCAAAAACTACATTATTATTTTCATTTTTGTTGAATTTGTTTTTATTTGAAATGTGAAATGAAAATAAGATTGATATTATTAAAGCAATAAAAATTAAGACTAAAATTAATTTATTTGTTCTATTGTTCTTAGAAACAAGTTTGATGTTATTGAGTAAATCCAAATCAGAATTGCAATTGGGACAAACTGAAATATTTTCATCAATTTCAGAAAACATACATATTGGGCATTTCATAGAAAAATGATTTAAATTTATTTGTAAAATATATCAAAAATAACTAAAATTATTCAATTTCAAATTATTTTCATCATATTATTTTTTGTTAATAAAAAAACAAAAAAAATATTTCAAAATGCATTTAAATTTAAATTAAATTCATATTTTTGAATAAAATAAATTGAAAAAGGCTAAAAATTAAAATGAGCATTAATAAAGCGACTCATTGCTTAAATTTACTTACTGAAAAATTCATTTTAATAGGGTTTTTGTGCATCATTTCAATAACATCAATTTTTGCACAACCCGGTTGTCCAAATGTCAATGCCGGAAATGATCAGACTTTAAATTGCAGTACTAATTGCACCAATTTGACAGCAACTTTTTTGCAAACGGGTGCTACATCTGCATATACAGTTACATCGGTAGCCTATTCACCTCCCTATGCATTTAACACCGGAACTGCTATTATGGTTAATATTGATGATACCTGGAGCAGCGTTATTAATCTGCCTTTTAATTTTTGTTTTTTCGGAAACAATTATACGCAGATCGTTGTGGGTTCAAATGGTGTCATTACTTTTAATACATCAAATGCCGGAGGTTATTGTCCCTGGTCATTTTCATCGACCTGTCCCTCATCAAGTCTGCCCACAAACTCTATTTTTGGTGCCTATCATGATATAGATCCGTCTGTAAGTGGCACATTGTATTATGCTATATTAGGTACTGCCCCCTGTCGTACATTTGTGATTAATTTCTATCAGGTTGCCATGTACAGTTCCAGTTGCAACAGTTCTAAAGCCACTCATCAGATTGTACTTTATGAAAGTACTAATGTTATAGAAGTTTATATTAAAGCCAAACCCGTATGCTCATCATGGAATAGTGGTAATGCAGTTATCGGAATTCAAAACAATGCCGGTAATTTAGGATATACACCTCCAGGTCGTAACACTTCTCAGTGGACGGCCAACAATGAAGCATGGCGTTTCACACCAAGTGGTCCACCTAATTATGCTGTTGCCTGGTTTGAAGGTACTACACAAATAGGAAATACGCCTACAATTAATGTCTGTCCTTCTCAAACCACAACATATACTGCCAAAGTAACCTATACTAGTTGTGATGGCACTACAGATATCCAATCTGATCAGGTTACAGTTAATAAAACACAACCATTTACAATGTCGGTTACACCGGCCACATCGAACATCTGTTTGGGTGCTTCTCAGAGTTTGACTGCATCGGGTGCTAATACCTATTCGTGGAGCCCCTCTGCAGGACTGTCTTCAACAACAGGTGCTACAGTTACAGCTTCACCAAGTGTAAGTACAACTTATACTGTTACCGGTACTGCCAGTGGCTGTACAGGTACAGCTACAGCAGTTGTTAACATTACTGGCGGCCCAAGTGTTTCATTTTCTGCACTATCACCAATTTGTGTATCGGCTCCTGCTTTTGCATTATCGGGTGGTTCACCTGCCGGAGGCACATATTCCGGCCCTGGTGTAAGTGGAGGTATGTTTAACCCGACAACAGCAGGAAGTGGCACCCATACTATTACATATACATATACTAATTTGCAGGGCTGTATTGGAAGTGCTACACAGACTATTGTAGTGTCAAGTTCCTCGCCGGCAAATGCAGGAAACGACCAGATTGTATGTCAGGGTCAAAGCGTTAACCTGACTGCTTTCGGTGGTGTTTCTTATCTTTGGAGTAATAACTCACAAACACAGAGTATCAATGTGACTCCAACAACAAGTACAAATTATGTGGTTACTGTTACAGACAATAATGGATGTACAGGTACTGATGCTGTTTATGTTACTGTTAATCCTTTGCCTAATGCAAGTGCAGGTAATCCCGTAAATATTTGTTCTGGAAAATCCGCACAGCTCAGTGCAAGTGGTGGCTCTTCCTATTCATGGGCACCTGCCACAGGATTAAGTGCCACCAATATTGCCAACCCTGTTGCTGCTCCTGTTGCAACAACAACTTATACAGTGACTGTATTGAACTCTAATGGATGCAGCGCTACAAGCAGTGTGGTTGCAAGCATAAAACCGCTACCTGTTGTTACCACTTCAGGTACTAATGCAAGCTGCTCGGGATTTAACAATGCTTCTGCCACTGCCAATGTTACCAATGGTTCCACTCCCTATCAGTATTTATGGAGCACAGTACCGGCTCAAGTGACACAAACAGCCACCAACTTGCAACCACAGGTAAATTACATTGTTACTGTTAGCGATGCGTTTGGATGTTCAGCTACCTCAAATATCACACTCTCTACAGCTCCTCCAATTACAGTGTCATTAACAACTGCCAATGCACTTTGCTATGGCAGTAATGATGGCACTGCATCGGTTGTTGTTAATGGAGGCACCACACCATATTCTTACACATGGCTGCCTTCAGGTACAGCCGGCAATGTCAGTTCAGTCAGTACACTTGCACAGGGAACATATATATTACAGGTATCAGACATTAATAACTGTACTAAAGACACCACTTTTACCATAAACCATCCTACTCAGGTTAATTATACTCAAAATGTAACTAATGCTACTTGTCATGATGGCAATAATGGCGCTATCAGTGTGCAAGTACAGGGAGGAAGTGCCCCCTATACTTATAATTGGTCTTCGGGTTTGCCTTCGACAGCTACTGTAAGTAATTTGTTGGCAGGGCCATATCATGTTACTGTTACAGATAGCCATCTTTGCGATACAATAATAGATTTTACCGTGACAGAACCTACTGCTTTAACACTATCTGTGACGCCCGGTGATTCATTATGTTTGGGTGATGCTTATACGATTTCTGCTAATCCCTCAGGAGGTACCCCACCTTATACTTATAACTGGGATAATAATTTGCCTTCACAGCAATCACATTCATTGACAGCCCAAAATACGACAACATATTCTGTAAGTGTTACTGATGCAAATAGCTGTGTGTCTCCTACAGTGAATACAATCCAATATGTATTTCCCCTATTGTCTGTCAGTCTTAGTGCAACACCACCTTCGATTTGTTTAAATTATTCGAGTGTATTACAGGCAAGTGTGACAGGAGGTAATGGAGGGCCTTATAATTATCAGTGGAGTACTTCAGGTTCCGGTTCATCAATAACAGTGACACCTCAACAAACAACGACATTTTATTTAACAGTTACCGACAATTGTGGTACACCACCTGCAAATGCTCAGGTTCCTGTGCAGGTATTTCCTGCTCCTGTTGTAACTTTTGATGCCAATGTCTATTCCGGTTGTGTGCCATTAATAGTTAATTTCACTCATTCCATTTCTCCTGTTCCTGCTACATTTTTGTGGAATTTTGGAGATCCCAATGCCAGTACTTTTAATACTTCTTCATCGCCCAATTCCACCCATTTATACGGCGATGCCGGCACATATAATGTGTCATTAACAATCCAAACAACTGATGGATGTATTGCTAATACGCAGATAAACAATATGATAGAAGCTTATCCTTTGCCTGTTGCATCCTTTTATGCCAATCCTCCTGTAGGGTCAATTGAAGAGCCATTTGTCTCATTTGTAAATACAAGTCTTGGAAGCATGAAGTGGTACTGGTGGTTTGATGATGCAGCTTCCGGCAATGAAAATTCAACGACTGAAGAAAATCCAATTCATGCTTTCCGGAATGCAGGCAACTATGAAGTTGAATTGATTGCTGAAACTAATCATGGATGCAGGGATACTACTTATGGCACTATACATATAAAAGATATTTTTTCAATTTATATCCCCAATGCTTTTTCGCCTAACAGTGATGGTATCAATGATTTTTTTGCTCCTGTGTTTACAGGTGTTGATGAATACAAAATGCTTATCTTTAACCGCTGGGGGGAGAATATCTATGAAACTGAAGATATCAATCAGCCATGGGATGGAAAAGTGAAAAATGGAACTGAGGTTGCTATGATAGCTGTTTATTCCTATGTGATAATTGTGAAAGATATTAACGGAAAAGATCACCGTTATATTGGTCATGTAACTTTGCTAAAATCAAGCTCTTATTAAATTTTTCCTTTTTTTGTTTTGTTTCTGTTAGCCATCTTGAACTCAATTTGTGAGTTTTGCTTTTATTTTTTTATTAATTTTGCAAATTATTTTGATAAAAAAATTAATTATGGAAGAATTAAACAATCTAAAAAGCGGCGAATTTCTAGTTAAAGATATTGATTCAAAAAATATTTTTATTCCTGAAGAATTTAATGAAGAACAACTGATGATTGCTGAAACATGTCAGTCGTTTATAGATGCTGAGATATATCCCATCCTTGATCAGTTAGATAAAGGCGATAGGGCGTTGATGAAATCGGTATTGAAAAAATCGGGCGAATTAGGTTTAATGGGCATTTCAATTCCTGAAGAGTACGGTGGATTCGGACAATCGTTTGTAACTCAGATGTTGGCTGCCGAAATTATTGGAGGTGCTTATTCTTTTTCGGTAGCTTTTATGTGTCATACCGGCATAGGTACTTTACCTATCATGTATTATGGTAACGAATATCAAAGAAATAATTATGTGACACGCTTAGCTTCAGGTGAATTTATTGGAGCATACTGTCTTACCGAACCCGGTGCCGGAAGTGATGCCAATTCAGGTAAAACAAGCGCTGTTTTAAGTAAAGATGGCAAACATTACATTATTAACGGTCAGAAAATGTGGATTACCAACGGTGGTTTCTGTGATACCATGGTTGTTTTTGCAAAAATTGATAATGACAGGATTTTAAGTGCATTTATTGTTGAATCAACCATGCCTGGTGTTGTTATAGGCCCCGACGAACACAAAATGGGCATTAAAGGGTCATCTACTACTCAAATTTATTATAATGATGTGAAGGTGCCGGTTGAGAATTTAATAGGTACAAGAGGAGAAGGCTTTAGAGTCGCTTTAAGCATTCTTCACATGGGCCGAATGAAACTTGGTGCTAATGTTATTGGCGCTTCAAAAGCAGCCATCAATCAGTCTGTAATATATGCTAACGAAAGAAAACAATTCGGTTCTCTATTATCTGCTTTTGGCGCAATACAATATAAATTAGCTGAAATGGTTATCCGTACATTTGCTCATGAGTCTGCCATTTACAGGGTAAGTAATGATGTTGATGCGTTAATGGCTGTTTATAAAGAAGAAAATACTGATAAAGGACGTGCTGCTATTGAAGCCATAAGTCATTTTGCTGTAGAAGATGCTATACTTAAAGTTTTTGGTTCAGAAGTATTGACTTATGTTGTAGATGAAGGTGTTCAGGTTCATGGTGGTATGGGATTTTCAGCTGAAATGAGAATAGAAAGAGCTTACCGCGATGCACGTATAAATAGAATTTTTGAGGGAACTAATGAGATTAACAGGCTTTTAATTGTTGAATCAACCATTAAAAATTCTAAAAAAGGCATTTATGACCTTCCCAAAGAAGCTGAAAATATTTACAGTAACTTAAACAGCATTTTAAGTGAAAATGTAAATACAGATTATTTTTCTGAAAAACAAAGGGTTGTTAAGAATTTTAAAAGAACAGCCATTCTTTTAATTGACAGCGTCTCAAAAACATTTAAAACGATTGTTAATGAACAGGAAATCCAAAATAACATAGCTGACATTATTACAGAAGTTTATATTTCTGAATCGCTTTTATTAAGGGTTAAAAAATTAGAGACTTTAAAGGATGCAAATACTTTTCTTATTTATAAAGATATACTTGATGTGTATTTAAATGATGCTGCCAATAAAATTCGCAAGTTTTCACTCGATGCTATTGGTTCCCATCTTGAAGGTGAAATCGCCCATAAACTATCTGAGATTATTCAATCCCTGACAAAACTTCCGCTTATGAATGTTAAAGAAGCCCGCAGAAGAATTGCCTTTAAATTGATTGAAGACAACAAATACAAGTTTTAATACGACTTTACATAAATAGTATTTGTAACCACATTTACTAATAAAAAAAGGCTGTCTCAATTTTGAAACAGCCTTTTTTTGTCAGTAAAGGATTGATCTTACATCATGCCGCCCATACCGCCCATGCCGCCCATGCCGGGGTTTGGCATGCCTGCTGCAGGGTTTTCTTCTTTTTTGTCTGCAATCACACATTCAGTTGTCAGAAGCATACCTGCAATAGAAGATGCATTTTCGAGAGCTACTCTGCAAACTTTGGTAGGATCAATAACTCCTGATTTGAATAAGTTTTCAAACTTTTCATTTCTGGCGTTAAAGCCATAATCACCTTTGTTTTCTTTAACTTTCTGAACCACTATTGAACCTTCGATACCTGCATTTTCTACAATCTGGCGTAAAGGTTCTTCAAGAGCTCTTTTAATAATAGCTATTCCTGTATTTTCATCTTCATTGATACCTTTTAATTTTTCAAGAGATTCAATACATCTGATGTAAGCCACGCCTCCGCCTGGCACTATACCTTCTTCAACAGCAGCACGGGTTGCGTGTAATGCATCATCAAAACGATCTTTCTTTTCTTTCATTTCGATTTCGCTTATGGCACCAACACTGATAACAGCAACACCACCCGATAATTTAGCCAATCTTTCCTGGAGTTTTTCTTTGTCATAATCAGATGTGGTATTTTCAATCTGAGATTTAATCTGAGCTATTCTTGCTGAAATTTGCTCTGCATTGCCTTTCCCACTAACTATAGTGGTGTTGTCTTTGTCAACAGAAATCTTTTCTGCTTGTCCCAGATAAGAAAGGTCTGCATTTTCTAATTTATAACCTTGTTCTTCTGAAATAACAGTACCACCTGTAAGTATGGCAATATCTTCAAGCATTGCTTTTCTTCTGTCGCCAAATCCTGGAGCTTTAACAGCAGCAATTTTTAAAGAGCCTCTGAGTCTGTTTACTACCAATGTAGCCAGCGCTTCGCTTTCAACATCTTCAGAAATGATAAGTAAAGGTTTTCCTGTTTGAACTACTTTTTCAAGAATAGGAAGGAAGTCCTTCATTGAAGATAATTTTTTATCATAAATTAAAATATAAGCCGAATCATAATTGACTTCCATTTTTTCTGTATCAGTTACAAAGTAAGGAGAAATGTAACCTCTGTCGAATTGCATACCTTCAACAACTTTCACAACTGTTTCAGTTCCTTTTGCTTCCTCAATGGTAATAACGCCTTCATGCCCTGCTTTTGACATAGCATAAGAAATGGTTAAACCTATTTCATTTTCATTGTTGGCAGAAATAGAACCAACCTGAGAAATTTCATCAACAGCAACAATTTTATTGATAATTTTTAATTTTTCTTCGTGACTCAACTCCTGTTTTTTATCCTTAACTTCTTTAAAAATAACTTCTGCTTTTTCTATGATATTGTTTCTTTTAATCGCTCTTGATTGTTTCCTAAGGTTATCAATAACATTCTGAACAGCTTTATCAATACCTCTTTTCAAATCCATTGGATTAGCTCCGGCAGCAACGTTTTTTAAACCTGTTGTAATAATTGATTGAGCTAAAACAGTTGCTGTTGTAGTACCATCACCAGCTACATCAGCAGTTTTAGAAGCAACTTCTTTTGCCATTTGGGCACCCATATTCTGTATTGAATCCGCTAACTCAATTTCTTTTGCTACGGTAACACCGTCTTTAGTAATTTGTGGTGCACCATATTTTTTGTCGATAACTACATTTCTGCCTTTTGGTCCTAATGTAACTTTTACTGCGTTTGCCAAAGCATCAACGCCAACTTTTAATTCATTTCTTGCGTCAATATCAAATTTTATATCTTTTGCCATTTTTTTAGATTTTTTAAGTTTGTAAATATGTTAGTTAATTAAATAATTGCATAAATATCAGATTCTTTCATAATCAGATATTCTTTTCCATCAATAGTGATTTCGGTACCTGCATATTTTCCGTATAATACAGAATCTCCAACTTTTACTGTCATAGGTTCATCTTTTTTCCCTTTACCGACAGCTACAATAAGACCTTTTTGTGGTTTTTCTTTTGCTGTATCGGGGATAATAATGCCACCTGCAGTTTTTTGTTCGGCAAGCGCCGGTTCTACTACTACTCTGTCAGCAATTGGTTTAATGTTTAATTTAGTCATTGTTTTTTTATTTTTTAGTTAGACATTTTTTTAATTTCAATCGGCCGCTATTGTCGAATTTTGTGCCAAGATAAACTATGATTTACTGACAAAATTTGACTATTATTTTTGTGTTATGCTTTTATAGCTTGTTTGCATTGTGTTATAGTTAATCTTTAATATTTTTATATTTGCTTAGACTTGATTTTTAATAAGACATCTTTTCAGCAAAATGTCTGTAATTTAAAAAAAAATGTCAGAATGTTATGACATTCTGACATTTTTTTTAAATTTTGCATTAAATAATTACTTATTTCCTGGATTTGGTTGTGTTGGTTGACTTTGAGCAGGTTGTGTTCCTTGTCCCTGAGTTTGTTGAGCTCCCTGACCTTGAGTTTGTTGGGCTCCCTGACCTTGAGTATTTGGTGTGTAGTCAACTGGTTTAGAGTCCTGTAAATATTCTTTTAATTGCGATTCAGCACCGGTTTCTACTTTATTTCGTGGAATGACGAAAATAGAAGCTAAACTCAATACTACCAAAGCGATAGCCAGTGTCCAAGTTGATTTTTCAAGAAAATCAGCCGTTTTTCTAACACCCATCACCTGATTTGAAGCTGAGAAGTTCGATGCCAATCCACCTCCCTTAGAATCTTGTACTAATACAACCAATATGAGCAAAACACAAGCGATAAGAATTAATACAGATATAAAAATAAAAGCACCCATTTTTTAAAATTATTTAAGTTGATTTTTTAGATTTTCAATTTGCGCTGCAAAGTAACTATTTTTTTCTGGATATTTCAAACATAATTTTTCATAAGTTTTAATTGCTTTTTCAAAATTACCCTGTTTTGTGTAGATTTGAGCCAGTGTTTCAGAAACTAAATCGTAATTGTCCTGGACACTATTTTCTGACAAATCGCTGTCATTTGATATGTCTTTATTTGTCTTTATGCGTGGCTCATTGATAATGAAATTGTTTATAATTTCTTTGCCATCTAATATTTCTGAAGTTTTTTCAGTATTTTTAATTACTGAGTCTGTGTTTAATTTTTCGATATTTTCTGTGCCGGAAATTAAACTTTCTGCTGAGTTATTCGCTGAAAATAAGGAAGATTGTTCACTTTCATTATTAATTATATTAAAAAGACTATTTCTGTTTAAGGTATAAGCCGATGTAATATTGAGTTGTTTTGAATAGGATATGCTTTTGTTTTTTTTATAATTGAGTAACAATAAAAGTTGTGCTGTTTGGCAGTAAGGATATTGACTCACAAATGTTTCAATAAATATTGTGTTATCCTGAATCAGAGAATTATTATTAATAAGTTCATTTAAATTCATAATATTTGTATTACCAATTTACAACTGCTTTATTGAAAATATCTTCAACAAGTGCTTCAGATATGCCTTTTATCAGATTTTCTTCTACTGCCGAAAGGCTTAGTTTACTATCATAATCTTCGTATCTCGAGAAATTTGTTTCAAAATTTTGTTTTTCATTCAAATCATTTGTAAAACTAACTCTTATGGTAATTGTCAGTCTGTTGAGTGCGGCTTTATCATCTGATTGAATGGCCACAGCTTGTGTATTGTAATTAATGATTGCTCCTTCAATATTCAAGTCGCCCCTGCCATTGACTATATTTAGGTTGGTTTGTTGCATGAAACGGTCTTTGAGAGCATCTGTTAATGTCTGACTTAAAGTTGGTTGCACTAATGTAGCCTGATTGGAAAAATATTGTATGGAAATAGTTTTTATTTCTGGTGCAATGGATGCTCCTGTAAAAGAATATATGCCACATCCGAAAAAGGAAGATATAAGAAACAATAAAGAAATGCTGTATAATACTCTTTTCATTATTCCAAATTGTATTCTTTAATTTTGCGATAGAGCGTTCTTTCTGAAATACCAAGTTCCTGTGATGCTTTTTTTCTTTTTCCTTTGTATTTTTCCAATGCCTTTTTTATAAAGTCAATTTCTTTTTGTTGAAGCGAATAGCTTTCTTCCGAAACTTCTTCTGTATCATCGAATTTGTCAATTTCATTATTTATTTTTGAAATGCTAATTTCTTGCTGTATGGGCGTGTTATCTTTTTCAGTAATCTCGTGATAGAACTTTTTTAAAACCTGATTGTTGCTTTTTTCAGTGACATCACTCAATTCATCATTGTCAATAATTTCGAAGAATAGTTTTTTTAATTCAAAAATATCTTTTTTCATATCAAACAGCAATTTGTACATGATGTCGCGTTCAGATGAAAAACTTTCTTCGCTTTTGGTTTTATTAAACAATACAGGCAAGTCGGTGTTTTGCTGAGGCAGATATTTTGAGAGAGAAGCTGCATCGATATTTCTGAGGCTTTCAATAATTGACATTTGTTCTGTCAGGTTTTTAAGTTGCCTTATATTTCCGGGCCATCTGTAGTTTATTAACATTTGTTGTGCTTGTTCATCAAGCTGTATTGCAGGCATGTTGTATTTTGCTGCAAAGTCGGAAGCGAATTTTCTGAAAAGAAGTACAATGTCTTCTTTTCTTTCGCGAAGCGGAGGCATGTTGATGGGGACAGTATTGAGCCTGTAGTAGAGATCTTCTCTGAACTTGCCTTGTTGAATGGCATCAACAATATTGACGTTGGAAGCTGCCACCACCCTGACATTAGTTTTTAAAACCTTTGATGACCCTACTTTCATGAATTCGCCTGCTTCTAAAACTCTAAGCAAACGCACTTGAGTGGAAAGGGGCAATTCTGCTACTTCATCAAGAAAAATTGTGCCACCGTTGGCTGTTTCAAAATAGCCTTTTCGGGCTTCGTGAGCACCTGTGAAAGATCCTTTTTCGTGACCAAAAAGTTCTGAATCAATAGTGCCTTCGGGTATAGCACCACAGTTAACGGCAATATAAGAACCATGTTTGCGGGCACTTAACTGATGTATTATCTTTGGAAAAACTTCTTTTCCTGTGCCACTTTCACCGTAAATTAAAATTGAAATCTCAGTGGGCGCCACTTGCCGTGCTATGTCTATGGCTCTATTGAGAAGAGGGGAGTTGCCAATAATTCCAAATCTTAACTTTATGCTTTGTATGTCCATTAATATTACAAATTATCAAGGTGCAAATTTAATGATATTTTAGAGTAAAAAAAACTAAAAAAAATGCTGTGTTAAAATACTTCTCTAAATCGCTCTTTATAAAGATTTTTCTTTAAATTTGCAAATAAAGAAACACATCTACAGAAATAAAATGAAAATATTTTTCTTTACTTTAATTTTATCTTTTGTCATAAATTTTATTTTTGCTCAACCAACAAAACCTCCTGTTAAAAAAAATATTGAAATAAATATTGTTGGTAAAATTGATACAATTGCGATCCTTAAGGAAATAGAAAACAATATGGTGTTTGTTAAGGGGGCTACTTTTACAATGGGTTGTACTTTTGAGCAGGAAGGTGATTGTAAGGATTCTGAAATTCCTGCCCATGATGTGATTTTGAAAGATTTTTACATAAGCAAATATGAAGTCACCCAGAAACAGTGGCGTGCCATTATGGGTGATAATCCAAGCGCTTTCCAGGGTTGCGATAGTTGCCCGATAGAAAATGTTTCCTTTCTGAGTGTGCAGGAGTTTATTAAAAAGTTGAATTTATTATCAGGTAAAAATTATGGTTTGCCGGTTGAAACACAATGGGAATATGCTGCAAGGGGTGGGATAACTGCCGTTTTGACAGATTCTACAACACCTTTGGAAGTTTTGGCAATGGATACAATAGTCACTTTTAAGTATGCAGGCGGCAATAACCTGGAAGAGCTTGCCTTTTTTGATGCCAACAGTGAAAATAAAACACATATTGTTGGTTCCAAAAAACCAAACTCGCTTGGATTATATGATATGAGTGGAAATGTATGGGAGCTTTGCGACGAATGGTATATTAGCTATTGGGTAAAAACTCAAAAAAATCAGAATGAAGTAATAAACAGTAAATTCCGCTCATGCCGAGGTGGCAGTTGGCGCAGTACAGCTCCGAATTGCCGTGTCTCAAACCGAGGGGGATCAACACCCGAAAAAGCTGCCGATTTTCTGGGCTTCCGTCTGGTGTTAAACCCTTAGTTGGTTGTGCTTGGCAGAGATTTTAATAATAACCTTCCTCTTTTTTTTACGTAAAATAAAATTATAGCATATTTTTGCGGTGATTTAAATATTGTTGAGTTGCACAAAAAATACACACCTTTTCTGCTCGTTTTTTCAGTCTTTTCCATTCTGCTTGCATTGTCATTTGTGCCAACAGAGTTTAATTTCTTTAGAATAAAATTTCGCAGCATTGATATTGTTTCTCAATTTAAAGATTTATTGATTCCAAATCCTGTCACTGACAGTATTAAATCTAAATCCAATGATTCTTTAAAGGTTGAAAATCTTTGTATTGACTCACTGTTTGCACTGACATTTAAAGTAAACCTTGATTCTATTTTAGAACAAGAAAAAAATGATTTAAGGATTACTTCTTTTGGCGATAATAAAGTGCTTTTCTCAAGATTTTTCTCCTCTTTGAAAAGTGCACGTGATTCTTCATCTAATGCCAGAATTGCTTATTTTGGCGATTCAATGATTGAAGGCGATTTAATTTCTCAGTCCTTAAGAAACGATTTGCAAAACAAAATGGGAGGGAGGGGCGTTGGCTTTGTCCCTATAACATCAATGGTGTCTGAATTCAGAAAAAGTATCAAGCATAAATTTTCTGACGATTGGAAAGAATATTCTATTCAGAAAAGCAGAGAATTGAAAAATTTTGCTCTTTCAGGATATGTTTTTAATCCTAAGCTACTTTCTAAGGCTGAGCTTAGAGATACTTTATCAAAACAAGATGTAAGTTATGTCCAATATTCAGCACCAGATAATTCATTTCCACGTTTAAATAATTTTTATTCGACAAAATTATATTATGGTAAGGCGCCCACAGGTACTTTTATTAAATATTATATTGACGGTAAACCTCAAAAAATATTTTTAACAGGTAATGCTGTCGTTAATGAGCTTGTTTTGAATAAATCGAATCCTTATAATGATCTTAAAATTGAGTTTTATACAGATTCTATTTTCGATGTGTATGGCGTCAGCTTCGATTCTCCTAAAGGTGTTTTTATTGATAATTATGCTGTGAGAGGTAACCTGGGCATGGCACTTCAGAAAATACCGGAAGAAGTTCTGGCAGGGTTTAACAGTTATATGAATTATTCGCTGCTTGTTTTTCAATTCGGTTTAAATGTGGCTTCACCCGAAGCCCGAAGCTTTATTTGGTATGAGAATGCCATGGTGAACGTGGTTGAATATTATAAAAGAATAATTCCAAATGCCGACATTTTGATTGTCAGTATTGGTGATAAAAGTCACAAATATAACATGGAATATGTGACCCAGCCCGGAATACCCAAGTTGATTGAAGCCCAGCGAAACATTGCTAAACGTACTCAAAGCAGCTTTTGGAATTTGTATATGTCGATGGGGGGCTATAATTCAATGAAAACCTGGGTGGAATCACCACATCCTTTGGCTTCAAAAGACTATGCCCATATTAATTTCGGAGGTGCCGAAAAAATAAGTAAAATGCTCTCAGCCAATATTTTTAATGAATTTGAGCTTTATGAATTTACACTTCTTAAAGATCAGGAAAAAGAAAAACTGCTTGAATCCATTTTGAAATCAAACAGCATGCTTGTTGATAATTTTATGACTTTCGATAAGCAATGTGCTTATGTTTTTGATACTTTACAAAAAAAAGACTCTGAAATTGATACAATTGAAACCAGTTTGGCTTTGCAAACATCAGAAATTCAGGTTGATACAGTGATTGCTTTGACAGAAAAAGGGAATGATGATTCTTATGAATTCAGAGTGCAGGTAGCGGCTTCAAAAGTTGAAAGGGATATTCATGAATTTGACTTTCTGCTTAATAAAACAAAAGACAAAGTACTTAAAACTGTAAAAGGGTCAGATGGATTTTTCAGATATTATATTGCGCCCTATCCTAGTTTTGATCTTGCTCAAGCCTTCGCCGATTCTATTTATATTGATGTGAATGATGCTTTTGTTGTTGGTTTTATCAATGATAAATTTGCCAAAATTGAAAAAGTGAAGCAGAAACAAAAGGAAATTGAAGAAATTAGAAAAAACAGACTTGTAGTTAATAAAACAGATGTATTATATAAGGACTCATTGCCTCAAAAAAATCAAAATTTGAATTTTATAAATGGTAAAAAACACAAAACTTTTAAAGTGTTAACTTTTAAAGATATTTATAATAAAAGCTTTGTAGAAATAGACACTTCCACAAATTATGTTTTTACTTCTCACACGTGCATTAATAATATTAATGTAGAAAAACAAGTGGAAATGCCAGTTTTCAGAGTGCAGTTTTGTGCTTCGGATATTGAACTCGACAAGGCATTTTACCAAAATGTTGTTGATTATTTTGGCGATTCCTTAATCATCATTTCAAAAGATAATGACGGTATGATAAGATATATGCTCGGCGATTATAAAACTTACAGGGAAGCAAAACAAGCCCTGAAAAAAGTTTTTGATTTAAAACAGGATGGATACATTTTGGCATTTCAAAATAACAAACGCATCAAAACAGAAAAAGCAATTTCAATAATTAATAAAAACAAAAAATAAAGTGGATATTATTTTTAATAATATAATTTCTTTTTTGTCGTACGACCCCAAAAGTCCGCTTTTGTTCAGCAGTTGTTTTTTTCTGTGGTGGTTTCTTATTGTCTTGTTTGGTTATGTTTTTATTCAAAACAAGCAAACCCTTAAGGTGGTTTACCTTACTGTGGTTTCTTATTATTTTTATTATAAAACAGGAGGTATTTATTTATTTTTACTTTTCACCACCACTTTTTTTGATTTTTATATTGGAAAGTTAATGCATGCCTGTAATAGAAAAAATATCAGAAGGCTGTATCTTTTTTTAAGTCTTTTAATTAATTTGGGCATTCTGGCATATTTTAAATACACCAATTTTTTTATTGATACCATTAATGGTACTATCGGACCCGTGTTTTCAAATCTGGATATATTTTTACCTGTTGGTGTTTCTTTCTACACTTTCCAGTCGCTGAGTTATACTATTGATGTTTACCGCAAAAAGTTAGTGCCGGCACAAAGCCTGATGGATTTTGCCTTTTTTGTATCCTTCTTTCCTCAATTGGTTGCAGGCCCAATAGTGAGAGCTGCCGATTTCCTGCCCCAGATAAGAAAACCGGTTTTTATTACAAATAATGATATTGGTAAGGCCGTTTTTCTGATTGCTATAGGCCTTTTCAAAAAAGCTGTTATTTCAGATTATATAAGTATCAATTTTGTTGACAGAATTTTCGATCAACCGGATTTGTACAGTGGCTTTGAAAATTTAATGGCCATTTATGGCTATGCCATTCAAATCTATTGTGACTTCTCAGGTTATTCGGACATGGCAATAGGTTTGGCATTGTTGTTTGGATTCAAGCTCATGATTAACTTTAATGCGCCTTATAAAGCTAAAAGCATTACGGAATTCTGGCACCGATGGCATATTTCACTTTCAACATGGCTTAAGGATTATTTGTATATTTCTTTAGGCGGCAACAGAAAAGGAAAAATCAGAACATATATTAACCTGCTTATTACCATGCTATTAGGTGGGTTATGGCACGGGGCATCATGGAAGTTTGTTATTTGGGGAGCCATGCATGGCGTGGCATTGGCACTCGAAAAAATGTTTAAACCCTTTTTTAAATTTAAAGCTAATTTTTTTACAAAAGTATTGGGCTTATTGTTGACCTTCAATTTTGTGTGCTTTTGCTGGATATTTTTCCGTGCAACTAATTATGAAGCTGCTGTTTTGATGATGCAGAGAATAGCTTTTAACTTCTCTCCAGCCATTGCTTTTGAGGTTATAGTTGGATACAAATATGTGTTTATGCTTATACTGCTTGGTTTTGCGCTTCATTTTACGCCTGAAAAGTGGGATTTGACAACCGAAAAATTAGTCACCAAAGCACCTCTTCTCTTTCAGGCATTAATACTTGTTGTAATTATCTGGATTGTTATACAGGTGAAATCTGCTGAAGTACAACCTTTTATTTATTTCCAGTTCTAAATAAAAAAAAGAGACTTCCTTATTAAAGAAAGCCCCTTTTTAAAATTGTTAACTGCTAACTGTCAACTGTCAATTCTCAATTCTCAATTGTAATCTTCTTTGAGATCACCTTATCAGATGTTGTAACAGTTACATAATATAATCCCTTATTGAAGTTGCTTACATTAATTGATTTTTCGTTGTCGATAGAATTGAAAACTACCTGACCTAAAACATTGGAAATCTGTATTTTTTGAATTTTTTCCTGATTGTTACTCAGACTGATATTTATAATATCATTGGCCGGATTTGGGTAAATGTTTAATTCATCAGAATTCAAATCTTCAATACCAACAGTACTTGTTATGGTTATGGATTGAGAAAATGTACTGACACCACATTCATTAAATGATGAGAGTGTTACATTGTATGTGCCGGGAACTGTAAAAGTGTGAGCTGTGTTGGTATTTGTGTCAGCATTAACTGTCAGTTGTTCGTCAAAGTCCCAAAGATAACCTGTTGCATTGGTAGATGTATTGGTAAAGACAACACTGTTGCCATTAACTACGTGAGTGTATGCTGCTGTGGGCATAGAATCACATTCGTATATTAAAATATTATCAAAGCCAAATCCTTCAGCAGTCTGGAAAGACATCATACCAGTTTTATAAATAATTTTGATACGCACATTGTTTTTTCCGCCAAGAAAACTTAAAGGATGCTGAGCCGTTTTCCAGCCATTGGAAGAACCTGTCCATACAGTATCTGTCATCATGGCATTGTACCAGTTGCTGGGTTCGTTATTGCCGCCCACAACAAACCAAGAAGCACCCCCATCAATGGAAGCTTCTACTCTGGCGCCGTCAAAAGCAGGACTTGTCTGATACCATACATCCAATTTCATACTTACATTTGGGTAGTTTGTAAAATCAAAGCAAGGTCCAATGACATAAGAATTTTCTTGCAGATTGTGATCACCGGTTAGGTTAGTCACCCATGAATTCTGTCCGCCGGGGGCCGGTGTGTTAATAACTGTTGCATTTGGTGTGCCCAAAGCCCATGATGCGTTCGTTCCACCTGTAGTCCAGCCACCATCGCCAGATTCAAAATCCTGAATATAAGGCAAGGTATTTACATAAGCCTGATGAGCAACAGTTTTTGAAATAGTATCATTAGAAGTGAACTCATCTCCTACTAGAAGTACATAAGCTTTAAACTGATATGAACCGGCATTTGATAGGTCGGCTGTTTGAACAAAAGGATATTCAAGTGAATCGCCGGCATTAATAGGTCCGGTAATAGTGACAGGAGTAATAGGGGTGCCGTTTATTGAATATCCCACATTCAGGTTGCTGATACTCTGTGTACCATAATTTTTTATCATCACTTTTACTTCCTCAGCACTTGACAGATTGCAGTTTGATTCGGGTGTTATAAATTTTGTTACTGCTGCGTCAAAGGCAAAAAGTTCTTTAATCTGAATGTCGAAAGCTGTGCTTGCTGCCATAAATGACACGCTTGATACAATTATATAATAGGTTGTCCCTGCTGTCAGACTTGCTGAAGGAATGGCAGGGTTGCCCATCAAAGCTGTATTAGATGCAATACATCCGGTAGCTGAGTCGGGACAATCGCTGGTGATAAAGACACCTACTGCTTTTGATGTATTGGCTAAAGTAACACTGATGTCTAAATTGTACAATGGAGTATAACTAAAAACATAATCATTGCCACTCATAAAGTTGGGAATTGTGCCTCCACACGGCAACGTATTGTAATTATTTCCTGATGTTGCTGTACTTAACCCTATAGCACTGAAGGGCAATGTGGTTACTGCATGTGCACTATCGCACACAGAGCCTATTTGGGCATAAGTCTGTAAAGAAAAAAGACCCATTAAAGAAACAAAGCCAATAATTAAAAGAAGATTTTTTTTCATAATTTTTATTTTTAATTAATAATTGTTTTAAAAATATTTTTTAATCAAGTGTATGAATGATGAGTCCACTTCTGAGTTTGGGTTCAAACCATGTTGTTTTGGGAGGCATGATGTTGCCTGTGTCAGCTATGTCAATCAATTGTTTCATGGACACAGGGTACAGCGCCAGTGCTATTTTCATCTCGCCGCTGTCAACACGTCTTTTCAATTCGCCCAGCCCACGAATACCACCAACAAAGTCAATGCGCTTATCTGTTCGAAGATCTTTAATGCCTAAGATATCATCCAAAACATGTTTCGACAGAACAGTCACATCGAGCACACCTATTGGGTCATTGTCGTTATATGTGTTTGACTTGGCAGTAAGGGAATACCATTGACCCTGTAGATACATGCTGAAATTATGCAGTTTTTCGGGTTTGTATATTTCGGTGCCCTTTTCTTCCACGATAAAAGAAACTTTTAATTTTTCTATCAGTTCATCGGGAGTTAAACCATTAAGGTCTTTGACAACGCGGTTATAATCAATAATTTGGAGCTGATTGTCGGGAAAATTGACGGCTAAAAAGAAATTGTATTCTTCGTGGCCTGTATGATTGGGGTTTTTGCTTCTTTTTTCATTGCCTACAAGAGCAGCAGCAGCCGTACGGTGGTGTCCGTCAGCAACATAAGTGTAAGGTATCGCTTTATAAAGCTCAAGAAGTTTATTAATCGTATCATCATTGTCTATGACCCAGAACTGGTGGCCAAAACCCTCATCAGCCACAAAATCGTAAATGGGTTTGTTGTTTTTAACGATGTTATCAACTATGTCGTCAATTTCTTTAACAGCGCGATAGGTAAAGAAAACGGGTTCAATATTGGCATTGTTAATACGCACATGCTTCATGCGGTCTTCTTCTTTGTCTTTGCGGGTGAGTTCATGTTTTTTAATGATGTTGTTCATATAATCTTCTACACCGGCACAACCCACCAGGCCGTACTGTGTGCGGCCATCCATGGTTTGAGCGTAAATGTACAAACACTCTTTGGTGTCCTGCACCAACCAGCCTTTATCAACAAAACTATTGAAATTTTCTTTGGCCTTAAGATACACCTGTTCTTCATGTTCGTCAATACCTTTGGGAAAATCAATCTCGGGTTTGGTAATGTGTAACAATGAGTATTGGTTGCCTGCTGCTTCAATTCTTGCTTCTTCCGAATTAAGCACATCATAAGGTCTTGCTGCAATCTGTTTCGCGATTTCCTGTGGTGGTCTGAAACCTTTAAATGCCTTTAGTATAGCCATCTTTTTTAATTTTTAAATTTTAGTATATTATGTTTTTTATTTATGATTTAATTCTAATTGACAACATCGGGACTCAATATGACAAAATACATTTATTATAACTTTAGTGCACTTTAGCTCACTTTAGGCATTTAAGTCACTTCTTCTTTTATAGGGGTAAAAGTAAAAAAAGTTTTTTAAAATAAAAATTTATTTAAAAAAAATTCAAGCTTCATCCTTATAAATAGTTACATATTTTAATATTAAAAATATTTTAAATAATTTGTGTATATTCATTATTTATGTTATATTTGTTTTTATTAATATTATAGTTATGAGAAATATTAAGCTTATTTTTCTTTTTAGTTTCATAACAACGACTACTTGTCTTTTTTCTCAGAATTTATCTAGGTTATGGGTTAAATCTTTGAATGAAATAACAGGCAACTGGGTAGAACAGGATTTTTTAAAGTTAGATTCAGATGGTAATATAATAGTTGGAGCTTATGCTGATGCTCCATCTTATATAGACACTGTAAGTGTTAATGGAGGTTTTATTGCGAAATTTACACCTGATGGTCAATTAATTTGGTGTACAAAATCTGATTCAACTTTAAATCTTGACCCAAAATTTTTTGAAATAGATATGAATAATAATGTTTATTTTTTTTCAAGAATAGATTATAATCTGAACTTTATTACCTATGCACTTATAAAACTAAATTCAGAAGGAGAAGAACAATGGGTTAAAACCTTCAAATATAAAAACTCAGGTTTTTTTCCTGAAACAGAAATGTTGAGTTTAAAAATTCGTGAATTAGAAAAAATTTACCTTGCATGGAATTTAGACATAACATATCTTATTTTACCTTCTGGTGATACGCTTCATGCAAATAACAAGTATCACATCCTCGAATTTGATACGAATGGGACATTAACAGGAAATTTTACTCCCATTGAACAATGCGTTTTAAGTGATTATCAAATTGATGAAAATAGCAACAATTATCTTTTAACCTCAAAACCCAATGGTGGATCACGATTAATCAAATATAATTATAATTATAATTTGATGTTAAATGTTAAAGATTTTCAATATTATTATGAAACCTTTACAATAGACAATGAAAACAATGCCTATGCTTCTAAAATAGGTTCTGATACAGCTTTCGACTTTAGCTTCAACGATACAATAACACATAATAATTTATTTTTTGTTAAATATAACAATGTTTTTGAAGAAGATTGGGTAAAGAAATTTAAAGGATACAGAGAATGCCCTTTACCCCAACTTCCAAGTATTTTAAGATGTGTAACTGATTTTGGAGAAGTTAGAATTATTTCTAATAACAATGACATTTATGTATATGGTGTTTTTAAATATAAATTTACTATTGAAGGAAACAGTTTCTACACGCCAGATTCAAGTAAAATATCTTATTTTATAAGTAAATTTGATAAACAAGGAAATTATTTTTGGACCGAAATATTTGAATCATACGAAGTTACAGACATTTTAAATTATTCATCATTCGATATAAAAATATTAGATGATGGTTCTTTAATTTGTTTTTTAGTATTTAAGTCAGAAGTTCAGATTTGTGATAGTCTTTATTTGTGCAATGGTTCTGTTAGTTCCTTACTCATGCGCCTCCAGGAAACCAATGTAGGTTTAAAACCCATTTCAGAAAATAGTATTTTCAATTTTGAGGTGTATCCTAATCCGGCAAAAGATATTTTAAATGTTGAAATCAAAAACCCGGGTAATTCATCACAAAGCCAAATTAAAATTTACAACTTTTTGGGAAACGTAGTTATCGAGGCAAATGAAACAATAAGTAATGACAATAATTCTTTTTCGCTGAATATTAAACATCTGACTCCAGGGCTTTATTTCATTAGTATAGAAAACAAGTTGGGTAAATTTGTTAAGAAACTATTGAAACTTTAAAAGAAAAATATCGAATAAATAAGGTATTCAGGCAACTTATTTGCAAAATTTCGTCTGTTTTGGGTTGTTTGAAAATAATTTTGTTTTTAAAACAATTTTATTTTAAATTTGGGCAATAATTAATTTTTCAAAAATTAAAAAACAATCTATCATCCAAAAACAGATGAGTTCAATCAAATCAATTCTTCTTATTCTTGCTTTCAGTTTGTTTTTTGCTTATTTTACCAAAGCTCAGAATGGCAATGTGTCAGCGCTTTTGGGTAAAGACACCGTATATGTTGATGCACCCAAAACCAATATTCAGATAATTCCACCCGCGCATTTTGTGTTGATGGAGCAAGCCGGGGGCTTTTTGCATGTGGGTACTTCCTCTTCAATTCAAGTTCAGGAAATTACCGGCACATCTTATCTGATGATTACTCCGGGGCTGACAAAAGATTATTTGTTGTCTCAAAAATGCAATCTGATAAGTGAAGAAGATGTCGTTAATAAAAATGGCCAGAAGGGCAAAATTTTTACAGTCACTTTTCTCGTTGATAATGTTGAATTTGAAAGATTAATGTATTTTACAGGCGACTATAACAACACCATTTGGATCAATGCTAATTATCCTGTTGCTGTTAAGGAAATGCTTAATGCCGTTTTAAAAACAAGTTTATTAACAGCAAAGTTTAAACAAAAATAAGAATGAAAAGATATTTATCCAAACTTCTTATTGTTATTTTCTTGTTGCTATTCAAATTTGGCAATTCTCAGACATACACGCTTTCCAATTATATCGACTGGTCAACACACAATCAGAATATGTGGGGACCCAATGGCAGTCCGTTTACCATAAACATGAATGTCAATCTGTTTAACGTGGCATTTAATGAAACCCAAACGATTGGCGCGATAGAAAATTTTGCCGGTGGGCAGTTTGGTGCCGAGGCCACCATTAATGCCTGGATGGATATGGGAGCCAATTTCTTTATCAATGGCTTTACAACAGGATCTGTCGATCTGGATTATCCTGTGCGTATTGATTTGACCTTTCCCAGCCCCTATACCTTTAATCCTGGTGAATGGATTACCATTAATTCGTGGTACGATGTGATGCCCGGTTGGGATTTGTCCACCTATTTTCCAACAGCAGGTGTAATGGGTCTTGATTTCTACTTCGGTGCAGGACTCAAAATAGATGTCAATGTGTGTGTGTACAGTTGCATGAATTTCAATCTGATTGATGTACAAGTGCCTGTAGATACCATCCATATATTTTATCTGAACAGTTTTACCGGTCAAGCCATTTATCCTTGTTTTCAGAATGGCCAATTGCAATTTTGTACAGGTACTTTCCCCATTACTTTTAACAACCTTTTTGGAATTGGTTTAAGTGGTTGGGTCACTATTCCTTATGTGCCTACTACAGATTATCTCGATTTGGCTACCAAATGTCTGCATGCCGATGGAGACAGTAATTATCTGCATCTCGATTTAGACCTTGTGCAGTTCCTTTATGCGATTGCGGGAATTATCCCGCCACCCCAGGGTCCTGCCATACAGCAGTTTTTGAGTTATCTCAACGGCACCATTGATATAGGCTATGGGGTATTGATACAATACAATTTATTTACTGCCCATTTATTATTGGATTTTAACCTGATTCAAAACTTTGAATTCTGCCCCGATGTGTGGGCCCATCTTAAGTTTCCTACAAATGTCGATTACACGGTAACAGACCCAGCCAATAATAACAACCTTATTGATTCGGGGAATGCCGATTCCATAAAATTTGCAGTCGATTACGACCTTAACTTTAAATATCCCTGTGTAGGCTATCCCGATTGGCCTATCGACATATCACACTCTATAACGAGCGGATTCAGAAACCATACCTGGGACAGCATTGCTTTTACTTTTGTCATGACGGCATTTGAGTTTTGGATTACACTGCCAATTGCCAACATGCCCAACGTGACTATTCCTCCTGTATGTGTCAATGTGCCCTATTCGTGTCCCACACCCAACGATCCCAATGCGATTTGTTACAATCAGGTGTGTTCGCAACCTATCTATACGCCCAACTTTAACGGTATTTTGTCAACCATTCATATAGGACCATTAATCAATTTGAGCATTCCTTTAGGGTACCTGCCTTTTACGTGGTTTGATGAAACATGGAATATTGCAGGACTTCCGGATACTATTGTACCCGGCACAACACTTTATCCCAATCCCGAAATGACTTCTGTGTTGACTGGCAATGACGTGCAGTGCTTTGGCGACAGCACCTATCTGGTATGCGAAGTACAATGGGGTACACCACCTTACACCTATATATGGTCAACCGGTGATACTACAGTAACAACAAGTCAAAGCGACAGCATTTATGTGACCGAAGGTGTATTTTCTGTAACTGTGTCTGATACAAATGGTTGTTCTCAAACCCATACTTTTACTGTTCATTTATTAAATCCCGAAATTTTTGCTAATTTATCGGCTGTAGATGTCTTATGTCATGGCGACAGCACAGGCTCTACCACTGTCATCGCATCCGGTGGCACACCCGGTTATACCTATCAGTGGTCACCTTACGGAGGAACCGGCACAACCGCTTCTAACCTCATTGCCGGATGGTACACCGTTGTAATTACAGATGCTGTTCAATGTACCAAGACAGATTCTATAGAAGTTGATGAGCCCGATTCGGCCTTTGTCATGACTGTTGACAGTGTGGAACATGTTTTATGCTATGGGTATGATAATGCAAATATTAATATATCAGTTACCGGTGGAACTTCACCATACACTTATTTATGGTCGAATGGAGCTACTACACAGGATATTAATAATTTGGTTGCCAACACTTACAGTGTCATTGTGACTGACGACCACGATTGTAAGGTCTATGATACAATAGACATTGTACAGCCCGATTCAATGATCATTCATTTAAACCATACCAGCATTTGTTACGGACAGACAATAACACTTCAAATTGACTCAACAACAGGAGGTACATCTCCTTACACGCATTTATGGAACATTGGCGATACCACGACCTTCATCACAGTTAATCCATTGGTAAGTACTCAATATACTGTTCAGGCCACTGATATAAACGGATGTACAAGTCAGGTGACACCTTTAGTGCTTTCTGTCACTGACCCCTTGACCATGTCATTATTACCAAGTGCCGACTCTATATGTATTGGCGATTCATTGGTAATTAATGCCAATATAACAGGTGGTGGAAATATTACATACATAGTACACTTAAGCGATGGTACCTCAGGCACACCGCCTCTGGTGGTTTACCCGACACAAGATATGACTTATGTAGCATCAGTTACCGATAGTTGTGGTTTTACAACAGTTTTTGATTCTAGCTTTGTTACTGTGATGCCATTGCCACCCACCGCATTTACCTCCGATATTACCTATGGTTGTGAGCCTTTAGTAGTACAGTTTAATGAAACCAACCCTCCCGAAGGACAATCTTACGAATGGTATTTTGCTGATGGCTATTATGGTGCTGGAAATTCCATTACACATACCTTCGAAAATTATGGTATTTACAGTGTTACCATGACCGCCACATCATTCTTTGGCTGTGTTAATTCGCAGACAATAAATAATATGATAACAGTTTACCCAAGACCAACGGCTGATTTTTCGTTCAATCCAAAGAATCCTAATGCACTGCTTGATCTGGTATTTTTTGACAATCTCTCTACCACGCTTTATGCTGCCCACTGGAATTTTGGTGATGGCAATACTTCTGAACATATTAGCACGTTCAACACTTTTAATTCATCCGGCACATTTACAGTGCAGTTAATAGCTGAAACCGAACATGGGTGCTTGGACACAGCCTATCATGATATCGATATTAAAGAAGTATTTACTTTATACATTCCCAACGCATTTACACCTGATGGCGACGGGCTCAATGATGTTTTCAGACCTTTGGGAGTGGGCTTGGATAATGAAGGTTTTCATTTAATGATTTTCAACAGATGGGGTGAGATGGTCTATGAAACCTATGATGTGAATAAAGGTTGGGACGGTAAAACATTTGAAGGAAATAAAGCCTACGATGGCGTTTACACCTGGCTTTTATACTATAATGAGATTGAAAGTTATAATCAGAAAAAGACAGGTACAGTTACCTTAATAAGGTAGTAACATAAAAATCTTATTTAGGACTTGCAGCTAATTTTGCTGCAAGTTTTTTTATTTTAAAACTTGACAATGAAAATAATTATTATTAATGGACCAAATCTGAATCTGTTGGGAGAAAGAGAGGTGGATATCTATGGGAGTCAGTCGTTTGATGATTATTTAAAAGTATTAAAAGTAAAATTTAAAAATATCTCTTTCGATTATTTTCAATCCAATATAGAAGGTGAATTAATTGATAAAATACAACACTCAAACAAACAGTATAATGCATTGATTATCAATGCCGGAGGTTATTCGCATACTTCTGTGGCTATTTGTGATGCCATAGCATATTTAAAAATTCCCGTTGTGGAAGTGCATATTTCAAATGTGTTTAAGAGGGAAGATTTCAGACAAAAACTTCTAATTGCAGGGAAATCGCTGGGGTGTATAACAGGATTTGGACTTTTTTCTTATGATTTGGCTGTTGAAGCGCTTATTAATAATAATGGCTAATCAGAGAAAATCAGTGGCTGATAATTGATTAAAATATTTCTTTCCCAACAGATAATATTGTTTCACAATTGATTTATTGAAAACCCCACTGACAGGTATCTGATTAATACTTTTTCTTTTCGCTTTAATTTGTTTTAATGATTTATAAAAGGCTATGTATGCTTTAATTACGGCATGGAAATGAGAAAACCCACCGCTTGATATAAAAGTTACTGCAGCCACAAAATCGAGTATGGCTCTTTTAAATAAAATTGATTTTAATTTATCGTCGGTGGCATTTTTATAAATAAGACTCAAATTGTTTCTGAAATTAAGATATGTTTTTTGGGGTGACATTTTGTTGAGTGTGGCACCACCCACATGATAAACAGTGGCTTTGGGATAATAAAATATTCTGTGTCCAGCATTTTTTAAACGCCAGCACAAATCAATTTCTTCCATGTGGGCAAAAAAATCTTCATCAAAACCACCTAATTCATGAAAAATATCAGCTTTTACAAATAGACAAGCCCCTGTAGCCCAAAAAATTTCTTTAACATCATCATATTGGTTGTGGTCTTTTTCAACAGTTGAAAATATTCTGCCTCTGCAAAAAGGATAACCCAGTTTGTCAATAAAACCTCCTGCAGCACCGGCATATTCGAATTCTTTTTTGTTTCTGAAAGATAATATTTTCGGTTGACAGGCTGCAATGCTATCATCAGCTTTCATTAAGTCAATTATGCCTTCAATCCATTTAGGGCTTACTTCAATATCGGAATTCAGCAATACGTAATAGTCAGCTTCAACATGTTTTAAAGCCTCATTGTACCCTTGAGCAAAACCTAAGTTTTTTTCGTTTTGAATAATTCTTAAATGGGGGTAAGTATCTTTCAAAAAAGCGATAGAATTGTCGGAAGAATTGTTGTCGGCAATGATAATGTCGGCTGCATTTTGGGAGAATGCTATAACAGAAGGCAAAAAACGTTCAAGTAATTCCTTTCCATTCCAATTGAGGATAACGACAGCAACCTTCATTTATAAAGCGTAATTTATTAATACAAAGATATTATTTAATTGATTGTCAAAAACACTTATCAATTTATATTAACGTGGGTTTTTATAGTAATCGTCTATACGACCACCCCAATGTTTTTGGGCATCTTCGGGGTCAACAGAGTTAGTAGGTGTATCGCGTTTGTGAATTTTAATTTGCCAGCGTGGGTCGTTGATTTCACCAACAGCATCGGAATGAATAAGTTCATAGTCGTTGGTGGCGAATTCGTTGGTGTAAAAAACAAAACGTCTGTTGGTTTGATTGCGAAGGGTATAATAATGCCATATTTCATAAGGGTAAGCGCTGGGTTCATTTTCGTTTACTGCTATTGAATTAGGGGCACCATATTGAAGATAGACCCTACCTCTGTCGGTTTCATATCCTTTGCGATTTCCTGTGCCGAAGCTTTTATTTACTTTTTTAACTTCTTCTGCATATTTACGCCAAGTTTCTTCGGGGTTTGAAGGATTTCGGGTTTGCCAGAAACTATAGAAATATTTTTGCATACCCAACAATTCACCTCTTTTAAAATTATTCTGGGCGTACAATCTTTCAATTTCGGTAGAAATAGGGTGTAGGGATTGAATATAATCTTTTAAAGTATCTACGTTGTGAAAATTTGCTACAAACAAGTTAGCTACTTCTATGTTCAGTATATCACTTTCTGAGTAAACATAGTCGGGGTTGCTTCTATAAAAGAATAACTTATTGCTGGCTTTAATTTCATTGTTTTTATCTTTAATGGCAACAACAAGGTTGTAATTTCCCGATGGCAATTCTTTTAATGGAAATTCTCCAATAATGACATTGGTTTCTTTAGATGTTTCTCTTTTTATTCTGTTGAATTTTGAGAGTGGTAGTTGAGTTTCCCACGATTCAATAAAATAATTTATAATGTATGGTTCGTCTTTGCCAAATGCTGTCAAGGCATTATATATTTCAACGTAAAAGCTTAATTTTTCAATATTTTTAGGAAAGTAATTGATAATATAAGGGATGATGTCGTAACCCGCTTTGCTTAATATATTTACTTTTTCTGTTTTTTTCATTGAATCGATTAGTTCGATATCGGATAAGGCAAGTTTGTTTTTTTCAAAATTGACCAAAACTTTTTCAATATTTTCGTAAGGTTTGTCAGAAGCGTTTTTATCGGCAATGATTAGTTCGAGATCATATTCACCATTTGGGATTAAAATCCTTTGCTGATCAAGAAAACTGAATTCAATTTTGGAAGTATCGGCTGTTTCAGGACTCAGGAGTTCATATTTTTTAAATGTAATGACACTGTCCTTCTGTTTGAAAATCATGGTTACTTCTATAACAGCTTGAAAAAGGTTGTTTTCTTTTTTAGTGTATTGAACGCTCTTTCCATTGACCAGCAAATAAGTTTCAACGAAAGGACCATCAGTGACGGTATAAAATGTAGCGTAAGAGAATACTGCATTTAGCTTTTTTGCTGAAACTTGGGTGATTGATAAAAACAACAAAAAGACAAAAAGTATAGAAATTTTAAAGGTTTTCATGGTTTGTGTTTTTAGATAAAACAATGGGAATATTTAAAGTTTATTATAATGCTAATTTACTCAAATAAATAATTATAAAATAAATAAAAAGATATTAAATAAGACGAAAAAAATCAGTTTAAGGTTACTTTAGAGCAGCGAATATAATGTAAATAACAGAAAAACAGCATAATAAAAAAAATATAAAAAAGATAAATAAAAGTAAAAAGATAAAGAAAAAATATTAATTTTGCAGCGGAGAGATGGCAGAGTGGTCGATTGCGGCGGTCTTGAAAACCGTTGAGGGTAATACCTCCGGGGGTTCGAATCCCTCTCTCTCCGCTGACACAGGAGTCAAAATTGTGAAAACCACCGTAAATGCAGGAAAATACGGTGGTTTGTTTTTTTAGAAAGTGCTAAATTTACCTTATTTTTACATAAAA
>Ga0172368_10000056_pt1 | contig 133870 bp, 125 predicted proteins | sample Lak11m_FD_114540 | JGI IMG/M metagenome (GOLD analysis project Ga0172368, IMG submission 114540) | Freshwater microbial communities from Kabuno Bay, South-Kivu, Congo - kab_022012_11m | ecosystem: Environmental > Aquatic > Freshwater > Lake | place: Democratic Republic of the Congo...
AATAATCCGCGCCCCCCTACTCAACTTGAATTGTCATGAAACTATCCGGCTCCATTCCACCCTTCAACAACCATAAAATATCAAGTTCCTCAAAATAGTTTCGTTAGTGTAAATGTTTACGATGTTCTAGGTAATGAAGTTAGAACATTAGTGCGCGAAGAAAAAGCTGCCGGTAGTTATGAATTGAAATTCGATGCCGGCAATTTGCCGAGCGGAGTTTATTTCTATAAAATCCAAGCCGGTAATTTTACCCAAACAAAAAAAATGATTTTGATGAAATAGTTTTGGTACTATTTGCATCCATTTTTTCAAAGCACTATTTTTGTCCCGCATAAAATTTTGATAGTGTTTGGGCTCTTAGCTCAGTTGGTTAGAGCAGCTGACTCATAATCAGCGGGTCGGAGGTTCAAGTCCTTCAGGGCCCACAAAGAAAGCTCGAATTCGTAAAGGATTCGGGCTTTCTGCTTTTTGGGAATTTCAAGAATCCCAATGATTTTTTAGCTGTAGGTATGGACTCCACATTCCTCACGACATAATTTTAATGAACAATGAAAAGAAAGCTCGGAAGTACCGATCCATAAACTTTTCTACCGTTCACTTATTAATATTATAACTTTTTGGTTTTGGGCTTTTTTCATTGTTAATATAGTAAAATGGTTAAAAATCATTTCATGATTATACCTTCTTGTTTAGCTTAAGAAGTAACAAAGATTAAGAAACCATGCTCACCTTTTACTGGCTATTCTTCAAGCTTATTCCCATCGCTGAACTCCGCCAACATTAAATTTTTACAAAGATATAATATCTACAATAGTGCAAAAAATAAAACCATGAAGTATGTTGTTAACTATTTCGAAAATCTTGAGTAAATTTAGTTAGCATTTTAATAAGTGTGGGGTAAATTATGATTAATAAAAAAGATTTAGGTTTTCTTCTAACGATTCTTATTTCATCTTCTTTATTTGCACAACAAATCAATCAACAATCAAAATGGACTACATTTTATAATGGGCATACTATCAATGGAATAGTTACAAAAGGAAATAGTTTATGGGCAGGGACAAATGCAGGATTAGTATATATCAATTTAGATAATGAAGAGATAAAATTATATGATAAGACCAATTCTGAAATTGATTTAATTCAATCTCGACCACATTTAATAAACAATAAGGATGAATTAGTATTTAGCAAATGGGGATCTGGTCTATTATTCTATAATTACTATAATTTTTGGGGGTATGGACCACCAAGTATTAATACAGTTGCAGAAGATGGAGACGGAGGTTTATGGGTAGGACTTTCTTATGGAGGGATACAAAAATTCGAATTGATTAATAACCAACCATGGGGTACAGTTCAACTAATAATGAATAATTCACCGCTTCCAAGTAATGACATAAGAACTATTAAGTTTGACAAAAATTGGGATATGTGGATTGCTACTTACCAATACGATTTTAATGATACCCTCACTTCTGGAATAATAAAATATGATGGTAAAAATTGGACAATCTATAACAAGAAAAATTCACCAATAGAAACGAATCAAATTACGGGATTAGTTATTGATAAAGATGATAATATTTGGATTGGTACGGAAAAAGAGAGCGTCTATAAATTTGCGAATAATACGTGGATTAAGTATGCAATTAAGGGTGGTGGCGGTTTCCCAAGATCCAATGTTGCGTGTATGGCTGTTGACAGCAGTAATAATATTTGGATAGGAACTAATTTCAGTGGACTTTATAGATATGATGGAAAAGATTGGAAAATCTATGATGGTTACAATTCAAAATTACGAAGTAGTCACATACACGCATTAGCTGTAGATTACAGAGGAGGGTTATGGGTTGGAACTGAGATCGGATTATATCGGTTTGAAAACGGAGACTTTAAGGAATACAATACAAGTAATTCTACATTACCCACACCAATTTTGAAAAAAGCAGTTAAGGACAGTAAAGGAAATATTTGGTGTATAGCAGAAGATTACGGATCACCATCCAATTCAATTAAAAATACTAATAGTGTAGTAAAATACAACGGAACAGAATTTAGTTATCTAAACATCAATGATATAGGTTCAGGAAATTACATTATTAACACATTAGTAGTTGATCAATCAGACAATCTTTGGATTGCAACGAATAAAGGTTTATTCAAATACAATGAGAATCAAATAACAGCCTTCACGCAGGGATTTCCGATAGGTTTCCAAGCTGAATCAATGTGCGCTGATTATTACGGGAATATATGGATTGGTGAATCGAACGGAAGTATTTCAAAATTTGACGGATCTACATTAGCTATTTATCCTAGAGATCAATATTCTATTTCTCTCGATTGGGTTTCAACAATGTACTTTGATGGCAGATATATATGGGCTGGTGAATATTACGGGGATAAACGATTGATGAAAATTGATCCAATAAAGAGTGGTAAGAAGTTGATAAATGAAAAAGTGGATATCCCAATAAATCAGATTAGTAATATCTTACTTGATAAAAATGGTACGCTATGGGTTTCCAGTTATTACAATAGTATAGCAAGATTCAAAGATTCTAAGTGGGAGATTATTGATAGAAGCAATTCCGGTATAATTAGTGAAACTGTTTCATCAATGACAATAGATGATAAACAACGATTAATATTTTCATGTAGAAATTCTGACAAGGCACCGTGGGTCTCGGGTGGTATTTCCATTTTGGATGGAAACAAATGGACAAATTATAGTTACGATAAGACTAAACTGGGAGTCGATTTTATAAGTACAGTACTAACCGATAACAATGGAAATATTTGGGCTATAGGTAACAGCGGTATATCAATAATGAATACTGAAGAACCGAATTTAAATTGGAATATTGTACAAGAAATTGAAAACAAACTATATCAAAATTTTCCGAATCCTTGCAATCCTACAACTGTAATAAAATATTCTATTTCAAAAACAAGCAGAGTGCGGTTAAAAATATTTGATATTCTTGGAAGAGAAGTTAAAACCGTTATTGACAGAGAAAATGAGAAGGGTAATTATTTTGTAGTGTGGGACGGAAAAGATAATAGTGGTTCTACAGTCAGCAGTGGTATCTATGTGTACACGATAATAACAAATGAAGGAGTACAGTCTAAGAAATTGATTCTTATGAAGTAAGGAATTAATACAAAAGAATTGTTAACATATTTTGTAATTCTAACCAAAGTTTGAGCAGTAATTAAAAAATAATGAAGCGGAAGAGCCGATATAAAAACCAGCCCGATTATATAGAAAATTACTACAAGTAAGTGCGACCTCACCGGATTTCACTCACATTAGAATTTTTGAGTTGAAAGTTAGTTAGTTGCTTTCTTCATCTAAATAAAGTGTTGCTTCTTAATTAGCCCGTCATATGAGGTTTTAGTTTTATATGAAGGTTATTAGGTTTTAGTAAAGGAATGATTTAATTAAATCTCTAAAGCCAAATTATTGCAACGAATTGTGAAAAAAGTTTATATTTGCACCGCGTTTTAGCCGGGGTGGCGGAATTGGTAGACGCACAGGACTTAAAATCCTGTGGGTGTTTGCACCCGTGCCGGTTCGAGTCCGGCCCTCGGTACTTTATTGATGAACTGGGTTTTATAACGATGACGAAGTAATTCTGCGGGTTCTTAGCTCAGTTGGTTAGAGCGTCTGCTTGACGTGCAGAAGGTCATAGGTTCGAATCCTATAGAACCCACAATCTATCGGAGGATTCTCCGTTTTTTTTTAATGTAGGTATGATGGAAAAAATAAAAATTACATTTCCTGACGGGTCTGCTAAAGAATTTGATAAAGGTATAACTGCCTTTGAAATTGCCAAATCAATTTCTAACCGTTTAGCTGATGAGGCTCTTGTTTCAAAAGTTAATGGTGAAGAACGTGATTTATCAACACCAATTAATAGTGATTCAACACTGCAACTTTTTACTTTCGATAATCCTGAAGGAAAACATACTTACTGGCATTCCACTTCTCATTTAATGGCACATGCTGTTCAATCAATTTTTCCTGAAGCTAAATTCGGGGTTGGCCCGGCAATTGACTCTGGGTTCTACTACGATATTGATATTAATACCAACTTAACCGAAGAACATTTAGTTAAGATTGAAAAGAAAATGATGGAAATTTCATCACAGAAAAATCCATTTAAGAGAACAGAACTAAGTAAAAATGATGCTGTAAACTTTTTCAAGAAAAAAGGTGACAATTACAAATTAGAAATTTTAAGTGAACTTGATGAAAAGGCAGAAGTAATCAGCATTTATGATGAAGGGGATTTTACCGACTTGTGTACAGGTCCGCATGTCCCTGATGCAGGCAAAATTAAATTTGTAAAACTACTGACTGTTTCCGGTTCATACTGGCGCGGTGATGAAAAGAATAAACAGATGCAAAGAATCTACGGCATTTCGTTTCCTAAAAAGAAAATGCTTGATGATTATTTAATTTTCTTAGAAGAAGCAAAAAAAAGAGATCATCGTAAACTTGGAAAGCAACTTGATCTTTTCAGTGTGCATGAAGAAGCCGGTGCAGGATTAATTTATTGGCATCCAAAAGGATCAAGAGTTAGAAATACAATAGAAACATTTTGGAGATCGGAACATTTTAGAAACGGTTACGATCTGCTTTATTCTCCGCATATGGGTAAAAGCTGGTTGTGGGAAACGAGCGGACACTTAGTTACATATAAAGAAAATATGTATTCACCAATGAGTGTAGATGATCATGATTATTTCATTAAACCAATGAACTGTCCTTTTCATATAATGATCTATAAAACGAAACTTCGTTCATATAGAGATTTACCTTTGCGATGGGCAGAATTAGGTACAGTTTATCGTTATGAAAAGAGCGGAGTGCTACATGGATTGCTTCGCGTGCGTGGTTTTACTCAAGATGATGCGCATATTTTTTGTGCACAAGAACAAATTGAAGATGAGATTATTGAAGTAGTAAGATTTTCCATTTCTATTCTTAAATCACTTGGCTTTAGTGATCTGAAATTTTACGTTGCTACCAAACCTGAAAAGGCTGTTGGTGATGACAATGAGTGGGAGAAAGCAACCAACTTACTTAAACATGCTATGGAAAAAGAGCATCTTCCTTTTGAGATGGATGAAGGTGGCGGTGCATTTTACGGCCCCAAAATAGATATAAAAATTAAAGACGCATTAAATCGTGAATGGCAGTTAAGTACCATCCAGTTTGATTTTAATTTACCTGAACGTTTTGATATGCATTACATTGGTGAAGATGGAAAAGAACATCGTCCATATATGGTTCATCGTGCATTACTTGGTTCCATAGAACGTTTTATGGGTATCTTAATTGAACATTATGGAGGAGCATTTCCAACATGGTTAGCACCAGTGCAAGTTGCTGTATTGGCGGTTTCTCAGAATTTTATGGATTATGCAAAACAAGTAAGTGACATCCTTGCTAAGAACGATATTATTGCCGAACTTGATAAACGAAATGAGAAGATTGGTTATAAAATACGCGAATGGGAGATGCAGAAAGTACCTTACATGTTAATAGTAGGCGAAAAAGAAAAAGAATCCGGTACAGTTTCTGTGAGACAGCATAAACTTGGCGACAAAGGTAGTTTATCAATCGAAGAATTCGTTTCTAAAATAAAAATCGAAATAGATAACAAAGTAAATCACAATTAAGAGAGGTATTTTATCACTCAAATTAAATACCGGGTCAATCAGGAAATAAGAATTCCTGAAGTTAGACTCATTGGACCTAATGGTGAAGTATTAGGTGTAGTATCATCAAAAGAAGCATTAAGAAAAGCAGAAGAAGCTCAGATGGATTTGGTGGAGATTGCACCACAAGCGACTCCTCCGGTTTGTAAGATTATAGATTACGGAAAATTTGTTTACGAGATACAAAAAAGAGAGAAGCTTCAAAAAAAGAAACAGGTTGTTAGTGTATTAAAAGAAATTCGTTTACATCCGAATACAGATACTCATGATTTTGATTTCAAGGCAAGGCATGCTGTTAATTTTATTGAGAATGGTGACAAAGTTAAGGTCTCGGTAATTTTTAAAGGAAGGGAATTAGCATATACGGAAATCGGTGAAACATTGCTTAGAAAATTTCTTGAACGGCTTTCAGATGTGGCAAAAGTTGAACAGGAACCAAAGTTTGAAGGAAGAGCAATGCACGCAATATTAGCGCCTCAAAAAGGTAAAAAGAAAAAATAGATAGGTGGAATAATGCCCAAAATGAAAAGTAATCGCGGAGCGGCAAAAACTTTTAGAAAAACCGCATCCGGAAAAATTAAAAGGAACAAAGCATTTAAGTCGCATATTTTAACAACGAAATCTACCAAGAGAAAAAGAGGATTGAGAAAATCTACACTTGTTTCTAAGGCAGAGACAAAAAGAATTAAAATTTTGTTACAATAAGGAGTAGTTAGTTATGCCAAGAGCACAAAATAAGGTTGCATCCCATAGACGCCGTAAAAAAATTATGGCAATGGCAAAAGGATATTGGGGCGGCCGCAGCAAAGTATTAACCGTTGCAAAACATCATATTGATAAGGGTTTACAGCACGCATATCGTGACCGTAAACTTAAAAAAAGAGAATTCAGATCGTTATGGATTATCAGAATAAATGCAGCAGCAAGAATGCACGGAACAACTTATTCGCGTTTGATCCATATGCTTGATGATAAAGGAATTGTGATCAACAGAAAAGTACTTGCAAGCATCGCGGTGGAAAATCCGCAAGCTTTCTCTGATGTAGTAAAATTTGCAATGAACTAATTTTATCCCTCTTGAACTTGTAGAAAAGTTTCGGGAGGGAATTTTTTTAAACTTGCCGGCAGGCAGGTTCTCGGGATTATTGTTATGATAGATAAAATTAATGAAACCCGGAAAAGTTTTGATGAAGATTTATCAAAAATTGAAAATATCACATCGCTTGAAGACCTTCGTATTAAATTTCTTAGCCGTAAAGGATTAGTCTCACAACTTTTCGAATCTCTAAAAGATGTTTCTAAAGAAGATAAACCAAAAGTCGGACAGGCTCTTAATCAACTTAAAATTCATACTCAATCTAAGTTTGATGAGTTAAAAGAAAAATTAGAAAAAGACCAGAAAAGTTCTGATGAATTTATTGATCTTACTTTACCGGGAAGAAAGCGTGTAATAGGAAGCAAACATATTCTTACGCAAACACTTGACGAAATAAAAGATATTTTTAGAGGATTAGGCTTTTCTGTTTATGAGGGACCGGAACTCGAATCGGACTATTATAATTTTGAAGCATTAAACTTTGCACCCGATCATCCGGCAAGAGACATGCAGGACACATTTTTTATTACCGATAAATTTTTACTCAGAACTCATACGTCCCCGGTTCAAATTCGATTAATGAAAGAAAAGAAACCGCCGCTAAGAGCAATAATGCCGGGAAAAGTTTTTAGAAATGAAGCCATAAGTGCAAAGAGTTATTGTCTATTTCATCAGGTTGAAGGACTATACGTTGATACTGATGTTACTTTTGCCGAGTTGAAAGGAACTCTTGTTGCATTTGTTAAACAATTTTTTGGTCAGGGTATAAAATATAGATTCCGTGCAAGTTTCTTCCCGTTTACAGAACCAAGTGCTGAAATGGATATTTGGTGGGAGCCAAAAGGAAAGCAGGGCAGATGGATGGAGATTCTTGGCTGCGGTATGGTTGACCCAAACGTTTTAGTGAACGTGGGAATTGATCCTGAAAAATATACAGGTTATGCTTTTGGAATGGGGATAGAAAGAACAGCTATGCGCAAGTATGGTATTGATGATATTAGAATTTTATTTGATAATGATAAACGATTCTTGACGCAATTCTAAGTGAGGATTTAAAGTGAAAATTTCTATTAATTGGTTGAATGATTACGTAGATCTAAAAAAGATTTCCGTGAGCGAGATTGTAGATAAACTTACTTATGCAGGATTAGAAGTGGAAGAAGTTGATGATCAATCGAAAAAATTTGAAAATATTGTCATCGGTTATGTGAAAGAAGTTAAAAAGCATCCCAACGCAGATAAATTGTCTTTGTGTAATGTGTATGATGGAAAAGATGATTATAGTGTTGTATGTGGAGCTTCAAATATTGCTGCCGGGCAAAAAGTAGCATTCGCTAAGGTAGGGGCAATAATTCCCAATGGCGGAATGAAACTTGAAAAAGTAAAGATTCGCGGTGAATTTTCTTTTGGTATGATCTGTTCGGAAAGGGAATTAGGACTGAGCGATAATCATGGGGGAATTATGGTTTTAGATCCTTCATTAAAAGAAGGAGTATCTTTTGCAGATGCACTGGAATTGAATGATACAATTTTAGAAATTGCAATTACCCCAAATAGAGCAGATGCATTAAGCCATATAGGTGTTGCACGAGAGTTGTCCGCCTTGTTCGATCTGCCATTAAAATATCCTGACGTTAATTTTAAAGAGTCTAGTAAAAAATCGGAAAAATGGGCGTCAGTTGAAATCAAAAATTCAAATAATTGTCCTCGCTATATTGGTAAAGTAGTTAGCGATGTTGAGGTAAAAGAATCACCAAATTGGTTAATGAAGCGATTAAAAAGCATTGGCTTGCGTCCTATCAACAATGTTGTTGACGTAACGAATTATGTGTTACATGAAGTTGGGCAACCTCTACATGCATTTGACTTGGATAATTTAGGGTCGAGGAGAATCATTGTACGAGATGCTGGAGAAGATACAAAGTTTATTACACTTGATTCCAAAGAAAGAAAACTGCAATCAAATGATCTGATGATTTGCGATGCAAATAAACCAGTAGCTATAGCTGGAGTTATGGGTGGGGAAAATTCTGAAGTAACATCCACGACTAAAAATTTACTAATAGAGAGCGCATATTTCAATCCATCATCTATACGAAGAACCTCGAAGAACCTTGGTCTTTCTACAGATGCTTCATATAGATTTGAAAGGGGAACTGATCATGAAATTACCAAATGGGCTGCAAGAAGAGCGGCCCAGCTTATTCAAGCAACTACTTCTAGTGGAATAATTGCAAAAGGCGAAATTGACGCTTATCCTAAGCGTATAACTAAGAAAAAAGTATCTTTTAGGTATTCTAGGATAGAAAAAATTCTAGGGTATAAGATTAAAAATTCAATTGTTAAAAAGATTCTGGCAAAATTGGGTTTTGAGATAAAATCAATAACAAAAGATAAATTAACAGTTATGCTCCCAACTTATCGGCATGATATAGAGCGTGAGATTGACTTGATTGAAGAAGTGGCTAGAATCTATGGATATAATAAAATTCCAGAGGTGAGTAAGATTTCTGTTACTTTGGAGGAGAAAGTAGATCATTCCGCATTTAATGATAATGTAAGAGAATTTTTGAACTCGCTTGGGTTTTATGAAATCATTACCAATTCACTGTTAAGTGAAGATATTGTAAGTCGTTTTGGTAGTGCAATTAATCTTATAAATCCACAAAGTAATGAAATGTCTCATTTAAGAACCTCTCTCATTCCAGGATTATTAACATCTATTTCCAATAACATTAAGGTAAATGAAAAAGATCTCCAACTGTTTGAACTTGGAAAAATCTTTGAAAAAGTTGTAACAACAAAAATAAATGACTTCAAAGATTTCAAAGAATCGGAGCATTTGCTTCTTGCGTTAACCGGTAATCGGGTAAGGACTGAGTGGTTTGAAAAGGATTCTCCATTTGATGTATACGATCTTACGGGATTTGTTGAATCATTAATGGCTAAAATTCTGACAAACTATACCATCAATTTAAAATCAAAAAAAGAATCTGAATCGAAGTTTGATTATCCGTTTAATATAAACTGTGAGAATCAAATTATTGGTTCAGGTGGAAAATTAAAAAAAGAATACTGTACTTTATTCGATATTGATCAAGATGTTTATATGATTCAAATTGATTTATCTGTTTTAAAGAAAATAAATGTGTCAAAAAAAATATTCAATGAATTGCTGAAATTCCCTAAAGTTTATAGAGATGTGGCTTTTGTCTTAGATGTTGATGTTACTTCTGATCAAGTTATTCACATTATAAAAGAAGCCACCACTAACTTGTTGCATAATATAAAGTTATTTGATATCTTTCAAAGTGAAAGCTTAGGTAAGGGTAAAAAGAGCCTTGCTTTCCAATTAGAGTTTTTTAATTCAAATAGAACTCTTACAGAAGAAGAAGTTGAAAAAGATTTTAGGAATGCAATTAAAGCAGTAGAAAAAATATTTAACGCACAACTCAGAGGCAGTTGATTGGCTGAAACAACGAAATATGATTTGTTTATTGATGAGCTCAATACTCTAGAAAAACAGATTTATTATTTCATTCAAAGAGGGACAGAAATTCTTGAGTCTAATCAAGCGTTAAATAATAGAATTACTTTACTTGAAAGAGAAAACGACGCACTTAAAAAGAAAATTTCAGAAATCGAATCAAAAGTTAGTAAGTCATTTGTTAATAGTGAAAACCTTTTTGGAAATGAATCATTTAACTTAGAGGAGAAAGAGGCACTTAAGAACAAAATTAGTGAATTGATAGCAAGAATTGACTATCATTTGCGTTCTTAAATTAGTTGTTGTAGATGGAATAGACATAACATGAATGAAAAAAAGAAGCTGAAAGTTAAAATTTTTGATAAAGAATATTCCCTTCTTGTGGAAAACCAAGAAATTGCGGCAGAACTAGCTGAATACGTGAATACAATGATGGAAGAAACAAAAGATGAATTACCAGATCAATCCAAAGATACAATTGCCATCATTGCAGCATTAAACATAGCATACGATCTATTTGTAGAAAAGAATAAATACCGTGAATTCAGCATACAAGCCACTGATAAAATCAAAAAAATAAAGCTTCTTTTGAACGAATCTAAATTTATGTCCTCTCCATCCTAACTTTTTCCACACTGCCGGTTCATTTATAAAAAAGAACTAATAGTAAAACTATAGGGTTATCGACTCACGTCGTGTATTACAGGCCTCATCCCGACTCATCGGGATCTCGTAATATGAGACGGTGGAAGTAAAAAGCGGCGGGCGGTTTCCCACATTGTTATAGGAAAAATGTTCTTTTCCTATAATAGATCGGCAGTTGTGGTTTAAATATACTGTTATATTGGAGGAAAGATGCAGGGCGAATTAATTATGGTAATAGTGGTTGCTGCCATATTGGTAGTGATGTCTTTTGTCCTTGGCTGGATTATAAACTCAAAGATGGGCAGAAATAGTCTTTCGGTAGCCAAAGAAAAAGCTCAAAGTATTATTGATGAAGCTGATAAAGAATCTAAACACATTAAAAGAGAAAAATTACTTGAAGTAAAAGACGAATGGTTAAAAAAGAAACAAGAATTCGACACTGAAGTAAATTCTAAAAAACAAAAACTACAGAATCATGAAAAGCAGTTAGAATCACGTGAAGAAAGTCTTGAGAAAAAATATGAGGTTGTTACTCAGAAAGAAAAAGTAATTAAGGATGTTGAAAAAGTATTAGCTACACAAAAAGAAGATTTTGATAGAAAACATTCCGAATTGGATCATCTGCTCTCGGAACAAAATGTCCGACTTGAAAAAATTGCCGGATTAACTTCTGAAGATGCTAAAAAAATGCTGATGGAAAATATGGTTAGCAAAGCAAAAACCGATGCCGCTCAATCTATTAAAGAAATTCGCGATCAAGCTAAAGTTGATGCAAAAAAAGAAGCGCAAAGAATTACAATCCAAGCTATCCAAAGAACTGCTGTAGATCATTCAGTGGAATCAACTGTTTCGGTTGTTCAAATTCAGAATGATGAAATGAAGGGTAGAATAATTGGACGCGAAGGAAGGAACATCCGCGCTTTCGAAGCTGCTACTGGAGTTGATGTAATTGTAGATGACACTCCCGAAGCAGTAATTCTTTCTGCGTTCGACCAATTCAGAAGAGAAGTAGCAAGGATTTCCCTTGAGCGTTTAATTGCCGATGGAAGAATTCATCCGGCACGTATAGAAGAAATTGTAGCTAAAGTTGAATTGGAATTAGATGAAGAAATTCAAAAAGAAGGAGAGAATACTTTAATTCAATTAGGTTTGCATGGAGTTCATATAGAACTTGTAAAACACATTGGCCGGATGAAATACCGTTCTAGTTACGGGCAAAATCTTTTGCAGCATAGTATTGAAGTTGCTTACTTAACAGGAATTATGGCAGCTGAACTTGGTTTTGATACAAATCTTGCACGCAGAGCAGGGTTACTTCACGATGTTGGAAAAACAATTGATAGAAATGTTGAAGGTCCGCACGCTTTGCTCGGTTATGACCTTGTAAAAAAATATAATGAGCATCCGATCGTTGTTAATGCTGTAGGAAGCCACCATGAAGATATAGAAATGGAACATCCGATTGCCGCTTTAGTTCAAGCATCAGATGCAATTAGCGGTGCAAGACCTGGGGCAAGAAGAGAACCTCTTGAAAGCTATGTTAAGAGATTGGAAAATCTGGAGGCTATTGCCAAATCATTCGAAGGAGTTGCTAAAACCTATGCTATACAAGCGGGAAGAGAAGTACGCGTTATCGTTGAGCCCGATAAAGTTGATGATGTATTCTCAGATCGTTTGGCTGCGGATATAGCACAAAAAATACAGGAGGACATGGAATACCCGGGACAAATTAAAGTAATGGTGATTCGGGAAGTTCGGAAAATAGCTTACGCAAAATAAAATTTTAACTTAAACCCGATTATTATCGGGTTTATTTTTTTTGAGATTGATATGAAGAAAAAATTAAAAATTGCAATTACCGGTGGAATTGGTTCCGGAAAATCCTCTGTATCAAAAATAGTAGAAGCATTAGGTTTTCCGGTTATAAAAGCAGATGATCTCTCTAAAGAATTGATGCAGCAGGATGATTCAATAAAGAAAAAGATCATTAAGACTTTCGGTAAGGAATCTTTTACTGAAAAAGGAATTAATACAAAGTATCTTGCTGATAATGTTTTCGGCAACAAAGAAAAAGTTGCAAAGATTAATTCAATAATCCATCCCCCAACAATTAAAAAGATAGAAGAAATCTCAAAAAAGCTTTTTGAAAAACATAATTTGGTATTTGTTGAATCCGCCTTAGTTTATGAAGCAAAGATTCAGAAATTGTTTGATTATGTAATACTTATTTATGCTGAAGAGGGGATTAGAATATCGCGTAAGATGAAAAATGATGGTATGAAGAAAATTGATGTTGAAAAACGAATGAACTTTCAGATTCCAGATGAGGAAAAAACAAACCGTGCTCATTTTGTAATAGATAATAATTCTACATTAGAAAAACTTGAATCCAGAACTAAGTTTGTAATTGAATTATTAAAATCAGCAACTAATTAATCAGACTAAAAAGATAAAAACATCCTTCCTTGATTTATAATTCATCTTGATCTAATTTTACTCTCACATTTTTCAATATAAGGTGCCCTGTGAAAGTTATTAATGATGCTCTAGTAGGTTGTGTAAAGTTATTACCAAGATCAATAGTCCATATCTTCGCTAAAAAGTATATTGCAGGTGAAACATTAGTTGACGCTGTACGTGTTGTTAAAGAATTGAATGAAAAGGGTATTCACGCAACTATGGATGTTCTCGGTGAATCTGTAAACACAAAACAAGAATCGGAACTAGCAATGAAAGAATGCTTAACGGTTCTTGATTCTATCAATGAACATAAACTCAATTCAAATTTGTCTCTTAAACCAACTCAATTGGGTTTGATTATTGATAAGCAATTTTGTTTTGAACAAATCTCTGCAATACTAGATAAGGCGAAAGACTATAACAATTTTGTTCGAATTGATATGGAGAATTCATCAACTACTGATGCAACATTGGAGTTATTCAATAAGTTGAAAAAGAAATATTCCAATGTTGGTATTGTTGTTCAAGCTTATCTTAAAAGAACGCACGATGATATTAAAGAACAAAACAAACTTGGAACAAATTACCGTCTCTGTAAAGGTATTTATGTTGAACCCGCTGAAATTGCTTTCAAAGAACGCCAACAGGTACGAGATAACTATCTCAAAATTCTAGAAAAAATGTTTGACGATGGAAATTATGTTGGTATTGCTACACATGATGATTATTTGGTAAATGGTGCATATGAACTTATCAAAAAGAAAAATATTCCGAAGAACAGATATGAATTCCAAATGCTGTACGGTGTAAAAGAAGATTTACGCGATAAGATTAATGCGGACGGACATAAAGTTAGAATTTACGTTCCGTTCGGCGAGCATTGGTACAAATACTCGATCAGAAGATTGCAAGAGAATCCGCAACTTGCTTGGTATATAACAAAAAGTATTTTTTCTTTTAGCTGATGGGAGTTTCCATCTTTTAAAAAGATGGAAACGTTATTCTAAATGATAGAAGAATTTAAAACCAATTATCATCCGCCTTTTTTATACCAAAATTTCTATCATATATATAATAAAGCGGTTGGAAGAGATTTGTTATTTTATACGGAAGAGAATTATAAATACTTTCTGAAGAGATTCTCTTTTTTCATGAATGATTATATAAATACTTACGCATTTTGTCTTTTGCCCAATCACTTCCATTTTTTGATTAGTCCAATTGTCAATGATTCGGAAATGATCAGCGGACAATTCAAAAGATTATTTATTTCATATTCAATGGCGTTGAATAAACAAAGAGGAAGAAAAGGCAATCTTTTTCAAAAGAACTTTAAGAGAAAAGTAGTAAGTGTTAAAGATCATCTTAAGAAGGTTGTACATTATATTCATATTAATCCATCGCATCATTTCGTATCTAAGGATTTTATGAACTACAGTTATAGTTCTTACAAAATAATTATTGGGACGGGCTCCACAAATCTAAAAAGGACTGATGTCATAAATTGGTTTGGTGGTCCTAATTCGTTTGTAGATTACCATAATAAAAGTGAAAGAGATATATGGAAGGAACTTTTAACATTTGAAGAAGAATCATGAAAATGTTTCCATCTTTGCTAAAGATGGAAACTGCAATGTTTTAGGAATTGAAAGCTCGTGCGATGAAACTTCTGTTGCGGTAATTTCTGATGGTAAGCTTTTATCAAATTTAATTTCATCTCAAGATTTCCATAATATTTATGGCGGAGTTGTGCCTGAGCTTTCGAGCAGGGCACATCTCCAAATATTATTACCACTCGTAAAAAAGTCTCTTCAAGAATCCGGTATATCTCTAAATCAAATTGATCTTGTTTGTGCAACAGCTGGTCCCGGATTAATTGGAGCGCTTCTTGTTGGTTTAACTTTTGCTAAAGGTCTCTCATATTCTTTGCAAAAACCATTTGTTCCTGTTAATCATATTGAAGGACATATTTTTTCCGGATTTCTTATGAGGGACAAACCTGAATTTCCATATTTATGCCTTGTAGTTTCCGGTGGACACACCTTACTTCTACTAGTTGAAAGCGATACGCAGATAACTAAGCTCGGTTCTACAATTGATGATGCCGCCGGTGAAGCGTTTGATAAAATTTCAAAATTGTTGGGACGTGGTTATCCGGGCGGACCTAAGATCCAAGAAATCGCAGAAGGCAAGAAAAACGATTTTACTGATTTTCCAATTGCACGATGTAAAAATGAATATGATTTTTCTTTCAGCGGTTTGAAAACTTCAGTTTTACGTTTCATTCAGAAAGAATATGGTTATGCTTCAAAAATTCCAGCTGAAGATATTCCTTTAATAGCTGCTTCATTTCAATACTCTGCTGTAAGAGCACTTATAAATAATACTGAAAAAGCCTTGAATAAATTTAATGTGAACTCAATTTCACTTGTTGGGGGGGTGGCGGCAAATAAAATGTTACGGGATGAATTTGAGAAGTTAGCTACGAAGTATAAAAAAAATCTGATCATTCCTTCATTAGAGTTCTGCAGTGATAATGCAGCCATGATAGCGTACCGCGGCTTGAAACTTCATCAAGCCGGGATTAAGTATGATTATAGTTTCAATGCTTACGCAAGTTTAAGCGATTACTCGTTTATTAAGTAACTTTTTAACAGGATAAATTCACACCGAAAAGAAAAAAAATCTATATATTGGAATTGTTTTAATCAAAAAAAACTGAATGGCTCAACAGAAAATATCTGCAAAACGGATTTTATCACGCACTCAATTTTATATTGTTGCGCTTTTCTTTGTATTCATTCTTGCCTCACTTCTATTTACTTTTTATTCCCCGAATTATTACGAACATGAATCTCCGTACCGGATTGATATCAAGCACGGGGAATCATTAACGAATGTGATTGATACTTTGTACGAGCATAAAATTATTCCAAGTAAATTGAAGATGAAGATAATATCATTCATCTACGGTGCTGAGAAAAAAGTGAAAGCCGGCAGATATGATATTCCAAACGGGTTGAGTTATGTAAAACTTGTTGAATTACTGGTTGACGGTTCTCTTGCTGAACAAATCTCAGTAACTTTACCTGAAGGAATTTGGCAGAGCGAGATTGCCCAGATACTTAGAGAAAATTTGAATATTGATTCTTCGCGTGTCATCGGTTTAAGTGCAAGCAGATCATTTATCAGTTCGCTCGGCTTGGATACAAAAAGTTTGGAAGGTTATCTGCTTCCTGAAACATATTATTTTTATCCAAATAGTACCGCTGAAGAAATTTTGCGGAAATTAAAATTGCAGATGGATAAAGTATTTACACCGGTAATTGAAAAACGAATGGCTGAATTAAAAATGACGAAAAATCAAATCTTAACTCTTGCTTCTATCATTGACGGTGAATCGAATATGGTTTCTGAGTTTAAAACAATCTCAGGGGTATATCACAATAGATTAAAGATCGGGATGGCTCTTCAAGCTGATCCAACAATTCAATATTTGATTCGTGATAAGCATAAAAACAAAATTCTTAGGAAAGATCTTCTAATTGATTCTAAATTTAATACCTATAAATATCCAGGGCTTCCGCCGGGACCTATTAACAATCCAGGCAAAGATGCAATTATGGCGGCGCTCTATCCCGAAAAACATAATTTTTTATTTTTTGTAGCTGATGGAAGCGGAGGACATTCGTTTTCCCATTCCGCTGATGAACATGAACTAAATGTAATGAAATATAGACAGTGGCGAAAAACTCAAAATCAATAATTAAAATTCTTGCTGTTGCGTCTTTTATTTTATTTGCAAGATGCGCAAATCAGCAGCCGCCGGGCGGAGGGGAAGTTGATACTGTCCCGCCGATTATAAAGGAAATTATTCCTGAGAACGGAACTGTTAATTATCACAAAGATTATTTTGAAATTACTTTCAGCGAATATGTTGATAAACGTTCCGTGCAAGAAGCAGTTTTTATTTCGCCGGCATTACAGAAACCGCTTAAGTATGACTGGAGCGGAAAAACTCTTACGGTTTATTTCAACGATACACTTAAAGCAAATACAACTTACACTGTTAGTATTGGAACAGATGTTAAAGACATGAATAACGGCAATAAAATGGCGGAGTCTCTAACGTTTGCTTTTTCTACCGGAAATAAAATTGATAAAGGTAAGATCAGCGGAAAAATTTATGATCCCTCACCAGAAGGTGTAATGATATTCGCTTATCAGACAAATGGCAAGGAAGCCGATCCTACAAAACAAAAACCGGATTATGTTTCTCAAGTTGGAAAGAACGGAAATTATTCTTTGCTTGGTCTTAGAGATGGTGATTATTCCATCTTTGCTATCCGCGATAAATTCCGCGATCTTATCTACCAAAGTAATGATGACGGATTAGGTGTTCAGAATAAAAAAGTTGAATTGAACGATAAGATAATCGAATATGAGAATATTGATTTCTTCTTAACTATGGAAGATTCAATTGCGCCGAAAATTACCAATGTTATTATGAAAGACCGGAATCATCTTCAGATTGAATTTAATGAACCGGTTGACAGTTCAAAAATCTCCGGTGATAATTTTATTTTATATGATTCAACAGCTAACAAAAAAATAATCCCAAAATATTTTTTCAAAGGTGAAGGGAGACCGAACCAGTTTTATACTGCATTTGCAGATACACTTGAAAAAAAGGAAAGCTGGGTACTGATCTCCAAAAATATTCCGGATCTGAAAAACAATTTATCTACTGAAGAAAAAAATCCATTTGCAATTAAGAACGACCGCGATACTCTTGCACTGAGAATAATTAAATCTGCCGGATTACTTCCTGGCGAAAAAGTTGATTATGAAGAACCTGTTGTGATGTTAAATTTTAATAATGCGGTAGAATTTTCAACAGTGAATGATAGATTAACAATTCAAGATGCTAAAGAGAATAAGATTCCATTTAAGGTTGAAAGAAACGACGATGCTTCTTATTCAATCCGCTTGTCTGAAATCTTAAAGCAGAATACTGATTATACATTAAAGCTCGATCTAAAAAATTATTCCGATCTATCCGGAAATAAAATTGACTCTGTATTCCAAAATAAATTTTCGACATCAAGCGAACTTGATTTCAGCGGAGTTAGCGGAACAGCAATGACGAATGATACAACACAGACCTATGTTGTTCTGGAGGCTGCTGAAATGTTGAAAAGAACTTACAAACAAAAAGTTGATGCGAAGAAGAATTTTGATTTCAAGAAAGTTATACCGGGAAAATATTTGGCATGGAGTTTTAAAGATAAAAACAAAAACGGCAAATATGATTTTGGCACAATATCCCCATTTAAACTCTCTGAAGAATTTAAGTATTACCCCGATACACTAAATCTCCGTGCCCGTTGGCCTGTCGGCGGAGTTAATATAGATTTTCAAAAATAAGTTTAACTGTCCAATTCAATCCAGTCTAACTATACAACATTTATAAAAGGGAGAAAATTAATTCTGTTGTAATCATTCTGACGAACTTGTATGTTTATTCAAGTTTAATATTAAAGGAGGGAGTAAAAATGAAAAAGTTTATGCATTCAGCTATCATTCTTGTAATCCTACTAGCCAATCTCCTAATTGCTCAAGAAAAAATTGTTTTTAAGACTTTATCTAATATGAACGAAAAGCGTTTCGGTTTTGGAAGTGTAACTGATGGTAAATACCTTTATGCTGTTTGCGGAGGCATAGCATTTTCTCCTTACTATTCAGATAATATTGAAAGATATGATACTGAGAATAACAAGTGGACAAATATTGCAAAGACTTCTACTCTTAGACGTTATTGTAACGCGGAATATATTGAGTCCAATAACAAAATTTATATTATGAATGGTGAATATCAGACTCCATCATTTAACACACTTTCAAAAAAGGTAGAAGTGCTGGATCTAAATACAAATCTCGTTTCTCTTTGCGCAGAAAATCCAAATCCTTTAAGAAACGCGGGATCTGCTGTATGGAATAATAAGATTTACATTTTTGGCGGTCAAAATCTGTACGGTTATTCAAATGATTTTTATGAATACGATCCGGCAAACGATACCTGGAAAAGACTGCCCGATTTGCCTGAACGAAAACAAACAAGCGGTAAAATAGTTGACGGTGTTCTTTATATTTTAGGCGGAAATAACGGCAAAAGAAATTATGCCGATGTTTATGCTTACAATTTTCAAGAATCAACATGGACACAATTAGAAAATCTTCCTTTTGAAATTTCAGCAAATTCTTCAGCAGTTTCTGATGGAAGGAGTATTTGGTTGTTAGGATCATTTATGGATACAGGTTTATTAGCAGTTTACAACACTCAGACAAAAACTATTTCAAAATTTGATTCGAACATGAATAGCAGACAGTATGCAGGTGTCCAGATTATAGGAGAAAGACTTTATCTATTCGGCGGAAGTAAAAATACAAGTTTTATTTCTGCTTTGTCGAACACTGAGTACACAAATATTGCTAATCAGAAAAAATAATTGACCTCATAATGTTTCCCTCTCCTTAACAAGGAGAGGGATTAAGGGTGAGGTTGGTAAGCCTGCCCTCCTTAATTTTTGGGAGTCAAAATACTTCTTGACAACCTTCCGTCTTAAAATTAAGTTAAGACAAGATTTAATTTTCACCTTCTTATTCTTCTTACAGATATTTTTTAATTATTATATATAAAAGTGAATTATAGAAGATTAATCAAAAATAATTTAATGAGGTGAGATATGTTAAATAGAAAGACGGCACTCTTTGTTTTCTCATTAATTCTTCTTTTAAGCACAACCAAAGTTTACTCGCAAGGATACAAATTCGAATCAATTAAAACTTACGAGTCGGGAGAAAATGATATTAACAGAGAATCAAGAGTTTATGAAACTTCCTTTAACTCAAACACTACCAGATATGTAATGTGTGAGATTACATTAAATAATAGTTTGTATAATATTCAACCGCAGACGCATAAAGCAAAATGGATTTATTATAAACCGGACGGAAGTGTTTTTGGAACGGTGGCGGATGATTGGGCAATTGAAACCGGCTGGGAAACTACATGGTTCTCAAGAGGCTGGGGATGGGATGACCCCGGCAATTGGGATAGCGGTAAATACTTAATAGAATTTTATATGAACGATAAATATGTTTCTTCAATTAGTTTCTTTATTCAAGGCGGCAGCAATAGTGCTGCAACAATCAGATATAATTCGATAAGATTTTTTGAATGCGGTTCAACTGTGCCTAATCAAGAGAATAGAACTTATGCAACAACATTTTCTAAAAGCAGCTCGCGCTATATTTATTATGAAGTCTATGTAGATAATCTTCTTTATAATGTTAGAAATAATGATGTTACATTTTATGCAACTTATTATAAACCGAACCAAGAAATTTTTGGTCAGCCGGTTTTGAATTATAATATTCCATCAAGTTGGGAACAAGTGTATCTACATCACGGATGGGGATGGCCTGAACCCGGAAACTGGGATCCGGGTAATTACTATGTTGAAATAAAATATTTGGGAAGTGTAATTGCTTCCGGTTATTTCACAATTACTAATTATTAAAAATTTATTTGACCACCCCCTTTCATTCCCCCTCCTCAACTGAGGAGGGGGACACAGGGGGAGGTTGGGGTGAGATTGAAAACATTTCTTGGAAATTAAAGGACAAAACAAAAATGAAACAATGGTACGAAGAATTGTTTGAAAACTACGGGTTGAAATATGATAACGAAGTTTTCGTTACGGGAACAATCGGGGAGTGTGATTTTATTGAAAAAGAAATTGAGTATAACAAAACAGTAAGAATCTTAGATATCGGATGCGGAACCGGAAGGCACACGATTGAATTAACTAAGCGCGGATATAATGTTGTCGGGATTGATTTATCGGAATCGCAGTTAAAACGTGCAAAGGAGAAAGCATCGGAACAAAATCTGCAAATTGATTTTCAAAAACATGATGCAAGAAATCTTCCTTTTGTAAATGAATTTGATTTGGTAATCATGTTATGCGAAGGAGGATTCTCACTGATGGAGACCGATGAAATGAATTACCGGATTCTCCGCAATGCCTCAAACGCACTAACACATAAAGGAAAGCTTATATTTACTACCCTGAATGCCTTATTCCCTCTGTTTCATTCCGTCAGAGATTTCTTCGATTCAAACACAAAAGAAGGGAACTCAACTTGCGACAGCATTTCATTCGATCTAATGACTTTTCGGGAATACAACACCGTGCATGCCGAAGATGATCTTGGGAATAAAAAAGAACTGCACTGCAATGAAAGGTATTATGTACCGTCCGAAATTTTCTGGCTTTTGAAAACACTTGATTTTAAAACTGTTGATATTTTTGGAGCGAAGCTCGGTGAGTTTAGCCGGACAGATAAGTTAACCACCGAAGATTTTGAAATGCTTGTAATAGCTGAAAAGGAATAACTAATTAACCCACCCCTCCGGCTTCGCCGTTTCCCCTCCAAGGAGGGGACGAAGGGGTGGGTAAGAAAATATTGGATGAAGCTTACTGCCAACTGCAAACTGTTAACTGTTAACTAAAGTCTTGACTACAATTTCCATTTAAGCTAAGTTGATGAAGGGATAATCTTCTTAAACTTCTTTTTACCCCGGGGAAAAGATGGATGATGCTTTTTTGAAATAGTTCTATGATAGTATTAATAATAGTCACCTGCATATTCAATAAAATAGAATCAATATTACATTATCAATACCATTATAATGAATGAATAAAATGGAAGAATCCAAAAACAAAATAATAGTTTTTGATTCTGCATCAATTCAAAGAAAAATCTACACTGTTCGCGATGCTCAAGTTATGCTCGATAGTGATTTAGCTGAGTTTTATGGAATAGAAACACGAGCATTTAATCAAGCTGTTAAAAGAAATATTTTAAGGTTTCCAGCTCATTTTATGTTTCAATTAACTAATGATGAGTTTCAAAATTGGAAGTCACAAATTGTAACAACTAATGGCAAGGCTTTGATATCACAAATTGTGATATCAAAAGAAAAGAGAGGTGGAAGACAAAAATTACCTTATGTTTTCACAGAGCAAGGCGTTGCAATGCTTTCCGGAGTTTTAAGAAGTGAGACCGCAGTAAAAATGAGCATACAAATTATAAGCGCGTTTGTTGCAATGCGAAGATTTCTTGTTACTAATGCCGGTGTTTTTCAGAGATTGGACAAATTAGAGTATAAGCAGATGGAAACCGACAAAAAGTTCGAACAAGTTTTTGATGCACTACAAAGCAAAGACCTTGAACCAAAACAAGGAATCTTTTTTGAAGGGCAAATTTTCGATGCCTATAAATTTGTTGCCGCACTAATCCGCAAAGCAGAAAAATCTATTCTGTTGATTGACAACTACATAGACGAAACAGTACTTGATTTGCTCACCAAAAAGAAAAAGAATGTTGCGGTTACAATACTAACCGGCAACTTAAATAAATCATTACCTCTCGACGAAAAAAAATTTAACGAGCAGTATTCTTCAATTACCATAAAAAAATTTAACAAAGCTCATGATAGATTTTTAATTATTGACGAAAAAGATGTTTACCACTTAGGCGCTTCACTAAAAGATTTGGGTAGAAAATGGTTCGCTTTTTCGAAGTTGGATAAGTCGGCTCTTGACCTAATGGAAAATATAAAAAGATATTTGACTGATGAGTGATACAACGATCCTGCCCGACGTTCTTTTGGCGGGTTAATTAATAGTTAGGCGTCTTAAAAAATGATTGCAAATTGTTTTGAAATAATTGAACTCCAGCAAGGAACAAAAGAGTGGAGCGAATGGCGACGTAATGGAATTGGAGCTTCTGATGCTCCAACTATTATGGGGGAGAATCCATTTAAAAATATAAATCAACTCCTGACAGAAAAATTGAATCTATCTCATAAACCATTTGAAAATTATGCGATGTCAATCGGTAGTAAACTTGAACCCGAAGCTCGTAGAAGGTATATCGTTAAAAAAGGTATAAATGTTAATCCAGTCTGCATTAAAAGCGTTCAATACGATTGGTTGCGTGCAAGTCTTGATGGGTTTGATCTATCAAATAAAATTGCTGTAGAAATAAAATGTGGCAAATCAGTCTATCTTAAAACTGCAATGGCTCGTACTGTCCCCAAAAATTATTATGGACAATTACAACACATCCTTGCTGTTACTGGATTTGAGGTAATCGATTTTTTCTGCTTTTGGCCAATATATCAAGATTTGTTGTTTTCAATAAAACGAAATGATGAATACATAGATCGTCTTTTAAATAAAGAATTGGATTTTTGGAAAAGTATTAATAAAAACGCCTAACTGCTTAAAAAAGGATCCGCCAAAAGATGGCGGACAGGTAAATAAAAAGTTGTTGCTTCTAATCGGCATTATTGTCCGCCAAAAAAGAAGGCGGATAAATTTTGGGCGGCGGTTTAGTTGCAACGCTGTTAATGTCATGAAAAATAATAGCAAAGAGATTTATAAAGGTCAAAGAGGGAAAGAAAAAAGAGAGCTCTTTAATCGATTCAGACATAGAGCTATTGAAGAAGTATATAAAAAGAAATTTTTTGCCTTGTTTGATAATCGATGCTTCAAATGTGGTATAAAAGAAAAGCCCTATGTTGAAATTGGTCAACCACCAGTATTATGCATTGATCATCATATTCCAATGATTTTAGGTGGTCATTTAGTCCCTGGTAATTTAGTTTCACTTTGTCGTAGTTGTAATAATAAGAAACATGATTCTCCACCTGAAGTATTTTATACTTTAGACGAGCTTAATAAGTTAAAACCCATACTAGAGAATCAGTATGAGATATTTAATTTTAATTTTGATTGGAAGCGATGGGATAAAGATCGTGAAGGTTATTTACTATGCCTTGGTGTAGAACCCAATTTAGTTCATGAATTACTTTATAATGAAGATCACCGTGATTTTGTAGGTTTACCATCTGATAATATGGGGATAACTATCAAGATTGATGTTAGTGATATTATTCTAAATACTTTAATAAAACGTTAAAAAGGTACTGTGTTAAAAAACAAGAGTAGAAGAGAAAGTATTTCAAAGAACAAATCCCGATATATCGGGATTACTTTGCCAGGCAAGGATTGTAGTTCAGAATGTATTCAGTATTGTTATCCGGTTGTCAGGGCCATTCCTTGACAAGAGCAAAAAATTTTCTAATTGTACAAATAATATCTCTTCGAAAGCTTTACTTGGTCGTCAAGGACCATTCCTTGACGAAGAAAGAAGATGAAAAAATTTTATTTGGTGATAGTTTTATTATTAGCGTCGATCATTTTTACAAAATGTAAGAATGATATTGTTACCCCTAAAATCCTACCGGAATACTTAACTGTCTCCTCAGATGAAATGGAAATATACGGAAGAGTCATTGATGGTATTAAATTTAATTCACCATGAGACGTTATATTTATCAACGACACAACTAGAATTGTTTATTCGTACGCAATTAGAAGCTATTCTTATATTAAAAGTTCCTACCATGCACTTGAAGAAGAAACTTATAACTCATTTCTAGAGAATTCAAAAAAGAGATTATCAATTAAATCTGTTCCGCCTACACAAAAAGAAAAAGTTTTTCTTTGCACTAAATGTGGTAATTCAATTTTTGATGACAAGACATACGGATTATTTATTTTTTCAAGTGTTGGGTTTAATAAGAATCATACACAAGCTATAGTATTCATTGGTAGAAGTGCAGGACCAGAATCTTTAATGGAATATTATTTAACTTTTGAATTGAAGAACAATGTTTGGGAAGTTCAATCGAATATTCTTATTGGAATGACATAGAGAGTTAATTATATAAATAATATCTCTTCGAAAGTTTTCTGAACCAGTTAATATCTTTATCTAAAAGTTTCTTTATATCATCAACTCGGAATCTTTTTGAGAATTTTAATCTTACTCTATCGGTTCCCATCACTTTGTCAAACATTTTCATTCGAGCGGTTGTAGCAAGTGTAAATGTATTTGTATCCGGGTACAGTTGATGATAGACTTGCAGAAAATAAAATTGCATTTCCAGTAAATTAACTTTTTCAAAATCAGTGATATGAATTTGCACTCCGTTTAAAATTTTATCCTTCCAATCCCCGTAAAGAACTTTATAAGAAATCGGACGGAATAAAACTCCGGGCAAATTAAGAGTATTCATTTTAACTGCAAGGGTGTCGGCATCAATCCATTCAGCCGCAAAAGTTTGAAAGGGAAGTGTGTAAGTAATTCCAATTCCAAAAACGACAAGCTCGCCCAACACCCCGCTTGCAACAAGATAGGATGGTGTTTCCATATAAGGAACATTTGGAGAAGTCGGAACCCAAATTAATCCAGTATCCTTATAAAGCATATTCCGTTCCCAGCCTTCCATCTTTACAACAGTGAGTTTGCATTTAACTTTATTGCCAAGCGCGCTTTTTGTGTTGATCAAGTTTGCAAGTTCACCGCAAGTTAATCCATACACGTAAGGAATTGCATAATTGCTCACGAAGGATCTGTAATCATCTTCAACAACATTTCCTTCAATGCGTAATCCGCCTAAAGGATTTGGGCGGTCTAAAACTATAAACTGAATTTTATTTTCTGCCGCCGCTTCCATTGCAAGTCCGAGTGTAGAAATATAAGTGTATGACCGAACGCCGATATCCTGGATATCATAAACGAGTACATCAATGTCTTCCAACATTTCTTTTGTCGGTTTTGCGGTCTTGCCGTAGAGTGAAAAATATTTTATTCCGGTTAATGAATCTATATAACCGTTATAAGATTGTCCGGCTGCGATTAAACCTTTTAATCCGTGTTCGGGAGAAAAGACTGCAGTAAGCTTAAAATTCTTTGCCCGTTTGAAAAGATCAAGAGTTGATTCTAATTTACTGTTAACACCCGTTTGATTAGTAATTAAACCAACACGCTTTCCGGTAAGCAGAGAAAAATTATTTTTTTGGAGAACATCAATGCCTAATGAAACTCTTTGTGCTTGAATTACTGTTGGTAGAATTAAGAAAAATAGTAGAAGTAATTTGTTGGATGAGTGACTGAGTGCCTGAGTGCCTAAGTGCCTGAGTAAACAATTTTTAATTTGCTCAGGAACTAAGGCACTTAGGTACTTAGATACTAAGCTCCTCATTTCGAGCCCATTAAATTCATAACATGTTCAAATAGTCTATCGCTTATGCGAATTACTTCTTCGATTAAAATGTCCGCAGTCTTTTTTAATTCATTAGCTATAGTTTGATTACTTAATGACGAACAGTTAATCAAAACATTTAAATATGCACTATTAGCCGCGGTTCTTGTTAATGCCACAGCAACACCGGCATCAGACAGTGAATTTTGATTCCCTTTATCAATTATAATTTCTAGAATGGGAAGAAGTGTTTTTGATGATTGTATTACTTCCATCGGGGCAGATGTAGCGCCGATTGTTGCTTCTTCAATTGCTTTTGTACGTAAATTTTTTTCTTGTTCGGTTTCTTTCGGAAGTTTGAATGCTTCCATTACTTTATCGAATGATGCATTATCTTTTTGCCCGAGATCAATAAATCCTTTTTGCAAGTTTTCAATTTTCTCTTTTAAGCGGATCATTTCAGATTCTACATCTATATATTTCTTCTTACCGATAGTAAGATTGCAAACCATAATTCCCAAACTTGCGGAAAGGGCACCGCATAACGCTGCTACATTTCCTCCGCCTGGAGTTGGTGAGTTGGATGATAGTTCGTTAAAATATTCTTGTAGTGTTTTATTTGGATTCATTTTTTATTCTCCGAATGTGTCACTCTGAGCAAAGCGAAGAGTCTGAGATACTTCACTTCGTTCAGTATGACAAATATAATTTAGATCATGTACTCAATTATTTTTTCTTCCGGTATAAAAGGATGGAGCGCACTTAATCCTAATTTTTCAATTGCAAGATTAACCAAACTCTTTTCATTATTCTCTTTTCCGTTTGAATAAAACCTGCCGGCTTGCAGCATTGCTTGAAGCGGAACTAATCCAACAATCTCGCTTCCGTTTACTTCAACACCAAGTCGAGTTGCTTCTTTCTTCGATTCTTCAAAAGCCAGATGCAACGGAGTAATATTGTAGTTAGTTAAGTTCATTGAGACTTGTGATATATTATATTTTTCCAGTGCAACGCCCATTCCTTTTACTTCTTTCAAACGCCCAGGGACTTTTACTGTCTTTCCGTCAACTTTAATAACGTTTCCATTATCATCGCGTTTAGCGTAACCGCTTTCTCTTAAAATTTCGCCAATCTCTTTTGAATATTTAACGTCATTCGATTTAATGTTTACGTTATAAGCAATTAGAAAAAATCGGGAGCCTGTAACTATTGCACCAAGCTTAGGATTAAAGATCGGCTCACCATAATCCGGCCGCCAGTTCGGGTCTTTTAATTTTTCTTCGAATCCTTCGTACTCACCTTGACGAATACTTGATAAACTTTTCCTGTCTGACTTGCGGGCGGCACTTTCATATAAATAGACCGGAACTTTTAAATCATTAGAAATAATTTTTGCAAACTCTTCGGAAATCTTCACACATTCCTCGGTAGTTACATTTGCAACCGGAACGAATGGAACAACATCTATTGCACCGAGGCGCGGATGACCTCCTTTGTGCATGCGCATATCAATAAATGAAGCGGCAGTTCTGCATGCGTTCAATGTCCCGTTTAATATTCCTTCTTCATTTCCCGCCAATGTTACAACAACACGATTGTAATCTCCGTCCGGTTCAAGACTTAATAATTTTACATCTTTAGTTTTTGCTACTGCTTCTTTAATCGCTTCAAATGTTTTTTGATTTTTCCCTTCGCTGAAATTCGGGACACACTCAATAATTTTCATTTAGTCTCCGCTCGTTGAAAAATGATTTGACCTTTCTTAATTGTGCATTTATTCAAATTGATTCCAATGTTATAAATTATCTCTTGGTAATCTTTAGTGTCGAAGACCGCAAAATCCGCCTGCTTGCCTATTTCAATACTTCCGAGTTTTTCATTTAAGCCTATTGCAGCTGCCGAGTTAATTGTAACAGCAGAAATAATTTCTTCAACACTCATTTTCATTTTAAGTGCGGCAAGCTGCATTATAAAATGAAGATTAGGAATATGTGACGAGCCCGGGTTGTAATCTGTTGCCAATGCAATTATTGCATTGTGTTCGATTAATTTTCTGGCCGGTGCGTAATTGTAATCTAAAAAGAATGATACTCCCGGCAGAAGTACAGAAACCGTATCGCTCTTGGCTAATTTTGTAATATCATCTTCATTTATTACTTCAAGATGATCTACCGATAAAGCTTTATGTTTAAGTGCAACATCCAACCCGCCTATATTATTAAACTGTTCAGTGTGAAGACGTAATTTGTAACCAAGTTTTTTTGCTTTGGAGAAAATCTTATCAACTTCATCTGAAGAGAATGCCGACTTCTCACAAAATGCATCAACCGAATCTGCAAGTTTATTTTTAATGATGTATGGAAGCAGTTCTTTAATTATCAGATCTAAATATTGTTTGTGATCGTTTTTATATTCCGGGGGATAAGTGTGTGCACCTAAAAATGTAGGAATTATTTCTATAGATGAATGAGTTTTAAAATGATTTATAACTTGAAGAAGTTTTATCTCATCATAAAAACTTAATCCGTATCCGCTTTTTATTTCTAAAGTGGTTATTCCTTGAGTGATGAAATAATCAATTCTTGGTTTAAGTATTCTAACCAACTCTTCAAATGATGAATTACGGACAGCTTTAACTGTCGAGATTATTCCACCGCCGGATTTTGCTATCTCTTCATAAGTGGCGCCTTTAAGTCTCATTAAAAATTCGTTTGCGCGCGAACCGGCATAAGCGGTGTGAGTATGGGATTCAACCAATCCGGGAAGCACTGTTAAGTCTTTTAAATCAAAGGTTTTATCGGCAGATGTTTTTGAAGAAGTCGAATTTGGTATCAGATCTTTAATAATGCCATTCTCAACAAGTATTGAATGATCGGAAATCGGATTAAGTTCACATAATTCCGAGCCGCGCTTGACATTCTTACCCTTACTATTAACTGTAATTATCTGAGATGGGTTTTTAAAGAGTGTTTTCATGCTTTTTTAGTTATTAATAAAGGTAAACTACCATTTAGCAAAGATGAATGGTTCAAAAATAGAAAAATCGAATCTTTATTTGCTAATAATTTTGTCTATGCGGGCGTATTTTCGTAATTTTGCATGTTCAAAATTGAGGGATTTAAAAAAATATGTCTTCAGGCAAAAAATTAAAGATCCTTTTCGCAACCTCAGAAGTGGTTCCATTCATTAAAACCGGCGGTTTAGCAGACGTATCATCTGCGTTACCTCAAAAATTACAAGAGATGGGACATATAGTAAGAATTATTGTTCCGAAATACGGTGCTATTGATGAAAGAAAATTTAAGATACATGAAGTAGTTCGCCTGAAAGATTTAAAAGTTAACATTGGAAATAAAGAAGTAATTTTTTCCCTACGATCTTCCTTCTTAATAGGCCCTAAAACTAGAGTACAAATTTATTTTTTAGATAATCCGGAATACTACGGCAGCAGGCATAGTCTTTACACTGATCCTATTTCAGGTGAAGATTACCCAGATAATGATGAAAGATTTATACTTTTATCGCGTGCAGTTTTTGAATTGATCACTAAATTAGGATGGACACCGGATATTATTCACTGCAATGATTGGCAGACAGGGCTGATTCCGGCTTACTTAAAATCCACCTATAAAAACGACCGAACATTCAGTTCGATAAAAACAATTTTCACAATCCATAATTTATCTTTCCAGGGCATTTTCCCGAAAGCAAATTTTGTTAAGACGGATTTGCCGAAAGAGCTGGAAAGTGAAAAAGGAATTCTTCATAAAGGTAAAATAAATTTCTTAAAGAGCGGATTACTTTATTCCGATATGTTAAATACAGTAAGCGAAACTTATGCAAAAGAGATTTGCCAGAATAAAGATTACGGATTAGGTTTAGAAGATATTCTCAACAAAAGGAAAAAAGATCTTTACGGAATTATCAATGGAATTGATGATACAATTTGGAATCCGGAAGTTGATTCAAAAATCCCACACAAGTTTTCTACTAAGAATATTGAAATGAAAAAAGAAAGCAAGAAAGCACTTGCCAATAATTTTCACTTTACTGCAAAAGATGATGTGCCTGTTATCGGGATGATTTCAAGACTTTATGATAATAAGGGGATGGATCTAATTGAAAAAGCATTTACAAGTTTGATGAAAATGGATATACATTTTATTCTTCTCGGCACAGGTGATAAGAAATATCATAAATTCTTTACCAGTATGGCTTCAAAATATCATAATAAATTTTCGTGCTATATCGGATTCGATGATGAATTGGCACATTTGATTGAAGCCGGCTCCGATATTTTCTTAATGCCGTCTAAATACGAACCATGCGGCTTAAATCAAATGTATAGTTTGATGTATGGGACTATCCCGGTTGTACGTCATACAGGTGGACTTGCCGATACTGTCCAGGCATTCAATCCGAAAAATAAATCCGGCAATGGATTTGTCTTTAAAAAATATTCCGCTACGGAAATGTTAGCAGAAATTAAAAATGCCGTAAAGATTTTCACTAAAGATAAGGACAAATGGCATATCATTATGAACAACGGAATGAAATCCAATTTTACCTGGATGAATTCTTCCAAGAAGTATGTTGATCTCTATAAAAAGCTTACCGACTAATTGATGAAACATCATGCGATTTTTTTAGATCGTGACGGAACAATTAATCACGATTCCGGTTATATCAAGGACCCGTCTGAAGTTGTTTTACTTGCCGGAGTACCGGAAGGAATTAAGAAACTAAAGAATGAATTTGGATTCAAAGCAATTGTCATTTCAAATCAAGCCGGTGTTTCTAAAGGAATAATGACAATTGCAGATGTAGAGGCAGTTAATGTCCGAATCAATAATCTTTTGAAGAAGGACGGAACTGAAATAGATGCATTTTATTATTGTCCATTCCATCCCGATTTTGATCCGCCTGAAAAATCAATTTGTAGGAAACCTTCTCCGTTTATGATTGTTCAAGCTGCAGAAGAACAAATGATAGATCTTACAAGATCTTATATGATTGGTGATAAAGCAAGTGATATTGAAAGCGGAATAAGCGCAGGTGTAAAGACAATACTAATTATCGCTGAAGACAATCGTAATGAAATTTCTATCTTGCATAATCTTGGGAAAAAGCCCAATTTTACAGCCGCTAATTTCAACGAAGTATGCGATTTTATTATCAATGATTTTTCCGGAGGAATTTAATTGATCAGATTTTTGAGACTTACATCTTTTCTTTTCGCAGTTACTATACTGTTTATTTCCTGTAATCAAGATCCTACTTCAGTCGGTTCAGAACTAATTTCCCAAAATGAAAAAATTACATTTCAGGAATTAGACAGTTATCAAGCAAATATTTTTCAGAAGTCGGTTAACTACCAAGACAAATTTAAGTTTGGATTATCCAACGTTGTCTTAATGGGAAAAAATTCATTTGAAGAAGCTTCCATTCTTATGCGTTATCGTTTTTATTTACCTGATTCCTTGTTGGCGTATGTTACAACCGGTAAGTACGTTGTTAAATCAGCTACAATGACTATGATTCCACGCTACCTGTTGGGAGATAAATCTGCACCTTTGGATTTTTCTGTATACCAAGTTAGAAGTGATTGGAGCCCCAATGGATTTGATAAGGATAGTATACCACATTTAACTTATGATGCTACAGATGTTTCATCCGGAACAACTATAAACGATACTCTTATAAAATTTAATTTAAGGACCGATGTTGTTACTCAATGGCTGAGATTTTTGGCAGATACTAATTCAACTTCAATACCCAAGAATTTTGGTTTGCTTATAAAACCAAAACTATCCACACAAAAAATTATCGGTTTTTATACTGCTAATGCTAGTTCATCATCTAACGAAACAGTTCTTAAAGTTGAATTTGAGAGACCTTCAATTAGAACAGATACTGTTAATATATCACCATTTTTCCATATTTATTATTTAACCGGACAGGCTCCTCAGCAAGTTAATAATTTAACATTCCAAGGCGGTATAGGATTAAAGGGAACAGTATTTTTTAACCTTAACACTTTACCTAAAAATATAATTGTGAATAAAGCATATCTTGAAATGAATGTAGATACTACTTCAACCTTTGATGGTAGTCCGTCTTCTGATTCTCTTTTTGCACAAATACTTGCCGATAGTACAACAAGAAAATTAACAAAAGATAGTACTGTTGTTACCATACTTTCTAAGAAAGATAAAATTTATACCGGTGATATTGCATGGATGGTTCAGAAATGGCAAAACGGTGAATCGAACCAAGGAATTTTACTTTCTCTCTGGGATGAGTATGCCACAGCCGCACGTATAGCATTTTATGGAAGCCAGAATCCTAATAAAGCACTTAGACCTAAATTGAAAATTATTTATATGCAAAAAAAGTAGCTAAATGAAAAAATTAAAAATCATATTGTTATTTCTTCTAACCTCAATTCCGTTAATGGCTCAAGGTGGATCTCTTTATTCAGGATTCGGCATTGGCGATTTAAGAACATCGTACTCGGCGCGTAGATTTGCTATGGGCGAAATGGGAATTGCTTTGAGCGATGTTGATTATTTGAATTCACTTAATCCTGCCGGTTGGAATTCTATTCGTCTAACGCGTTTTGAATTAAGTATGAACTTTGCAGGAAGCAACATACAGAGTTCTTCTTCATCTGCATTTTACAGCAAGACAGGAATAAACGGAATGATGTTAGGATTTCCACTTGAACATGATTTGGGTTTATCCGTTACATTAGGACAAGTTCCATATTCACAGGTGGGGTATGAGATCAAAACTAATATTAATGATCCTCTTGTTGGGAATTACAATTATAGCGATAAAGGTGAAGGCGGTATTTCTAAATTGTTTTTTGGTGTCTCATACCGTTTACCATTCGATTTCTCAATCGGCCTTTCTTATGATTATTATGTCGGAAGAATAACTCATAATCTCGTTGCTGATTTTGATGCTGCTTCAAGTTTTAAGAGTGCTTCTTTTGAGAAAGAAACTAGTTATCATGGAATGAGTTTAACTTCTGGAATTATTTCCGGTGATATTTCAAAATTATTTGGTTCAAGCGAGTTTAAGGATTTTAGAATTGGTGTTGTATATACTCCATCAGTCACTTTAAGTGCGGATTCTGTTGACAATTCCACAACATCTATCGGAACTGTTACTACAGCAACAGGATCTATAAAAAATAACCTCCCTTATAAATTAGGAATCGGTACAACATTTAAGTACACAAACAAATATACTTTTACACTCGATTATTTATACCAGCCCTTCAGTGAGTATACAGTAAACGGTAAGCAAGATTTAAATTTGCAAAATTATTACAAAGTTGGTTTAGGATTTGAATATAGGGATGTTGATACAAGATCAAATGCATTTTGGGATCATGTTATGTATCGTGCCGGTTTAAGTTTCGAACAGACTCAATTCAGAATAAAAGGAATAGGATTAGATCAGTACTCGATTTACTGCGGTATATCTCTTCCGTTAAGAACTCCTCCTATAAGCTTTGATAACACAATTGATCTTGCTTTTCAGTATTCAAAAAGAGGAACTACCGATAATAATTTGTTGCTAGAGAATATTTATAAGTTTACTGTTACAATAAGTATAGGTGATCTCTGGTTTATCCGTCCGGATAGATAAATTTATTTCAAACTGATCTTTATGATATTAATTACTGATTATTCTTCTATTCCCACTTACAATTACATTTTACCTGCCAATAGCATTTCTTTCAGTAAACTTTATTTTGAATTGAATTTCCAGAACAGCATATTTGAAAGAGAAATTTCTATTCATTAATACAAAAAATTTATTAAATAAAAGTGAAGTGTTATGTACAATCAACTACAAAACGACAAAGAAGCTTTCAGAGTTGCCCAGTTAGAACTTAATCGTCAAGAAACACATCTTGAACTTATTGCGTCTGAAAATTTTGTTTCTCAAGCTGTATTAAATGCAGCCGGATCCGTTCTAACAAACAAATATGCAGAAGGTTATCCCGGTAAAAGATACTACGGCGGATGTGAATTTGTGGATATGGCTGAAGACCTTGCGCGCGACAGATTAAAAAAACTATTTGGAGCAGAATATGTTAATGTTCAACCGCATAGCGGCTCTCAAGCTAATATGGCTGTTTACATGACGTTGTTGAAACCAGGTGATACTATTCTTGGATTAAGTCTTGATCACGGTGGACATTTGACCCACGGTTCACATGTTAATTTCTCGGGACAAATTTATCGAGCAGTTGGATACAGCTTAAATAAAGAAACTAAACTTTTAGATTACAACTTAATTGAGGACCTCGCTAAGAAAGAAAAACCCAAATTAATTGTTATGGGTGCAAGTGCATATTCGCGTGATTGGGATTATGCAAAGTTCAGAGAGATCGCAGATAAGGCCGGTGCTTTATTAATGATGGATATGGCACATCCGGCCGGATTAATTGCAAAAGGATTGCTTAATAACCCTCTTCCATATTGCGATGTTGTTACTTCAACCACACATAAAACTCTTCGTGGTCCAAGAGGCGGAATCATTTTAATGGGCAAGGACAGAGATAATCCTTTTGGAATAAAAACTTTGAAAGGAGACCGGTTAAAATTAATGTCGGAAATCTTAGATGGAATGGTTATGCCGGGAATTCAAGGTGGGCCGCTTATGCATGTAATTCTAGCAAAAGCAGTTGCATTTGGAGAAGCACTTGAAGATTCATTTACAGATTACGCAAAACAAATTATTAAAAATGCCAAGACGTTATCTAACGAACTAACATCTTTAGGTTATAATATTGTTTCCGGTGGAACTGATAATCATTTAATGTTAGTTGATCTAACAAATAAAGAACTTAGCGGTAAAAAAGTGGAGAATGCACTTGGGGCTGCCGGAATAACGGTAAATAAAAATATGATTCCATTCGATACTAAAAGTCCTTTTGTAACAAGCGGAGTAAGAATCGGAACGCCGGCAGTTACAACTCGCGGTATGAAAGAAAATGAAATGAAAAATATTGCAGCCTTCATTGATAGAGCAATCAAGAATAGTGAGAACGAATCGGCCTTAGCTCAAATAAAAATAGAGGTTGCCGGACTGTGTTCAAAATTTCCGCTGTATCCCGAACTAAAATAAAATTATATGGCAGATCAAGAAGAAAATATTGTTGATGTGGAGAATCCAAGAGAAGAAGTGGAAATGACTTTTCTCGATCATCTTGAAGAGTTGAGATGGAGAATAATCTATTCTGTAATTGGAATACTTCTCGGAACAATTATAGCAATGATATTTATTGATTTCTTCGTGGATAAAATTCTTCTTCTTCCTGCTAAGACGGCAAATTTTAAATTGCAAAATCTTCGTCCCTTCGGCCAACTTTTTCTTTATTTCCAAGTAGCTATAATGCTCGGTTTGATTTTAAGTTTTCCAAATGTTGTTTACCAGCTGTGGAAGTTTATTGCGCCGGCATTAAAATCAAAAGAAAAAAAATATATAAAATGGATTGTTTTGTTTACAACTTTTTGTTTTATGTGCGGGGTAGTATTCGCTTATTACATTATGCTTCCGCTTACATTAAAATTTGCTGCGGGATTCGGTTCCGCATCAATTGAAAATAATTTTTCTATTGATGAATATCTCTCAATTGTTCTTAATATCATTTTAGGTGCCGGATTAATTTTTGAACTTCCGATGCTTTCGTTTTTCCTTTCTAAAATTGGTTTACTTACGCCAAAACTTATGAGAAAATATAGAAGACATGCTATTGTTGTTATAATGATAGTTGCTGCATTTCTATCTCCGGGAACAGATCCGGTCTCACAAGTGCTTCTTGCAGTTCCGTTGGTTTTGTTATATGAAATAAGTATTTTTGTTTCAAAAATATTCCAAAAGAAATCTTGATAAATAAATCCTTCGCAGAAATTACATATCCGATTGAAGACGAACTCTCGAAATTTCATGAACTCTTCAAGCATTCCTTAAAATCAAAAGTCACTCTATTAGAATTAATAACAAAATACATTCTTAAGCAAAAAGGGAAAAAGATTCGGCCAATCTTAGTTCTACTTTCCAGTGATTTATGCGGCGGTATTTCTGAACGGAGTTATCGGGGTGCTACTTTAGTTGAGTTACTTCATACAGCCACTTTAGTTCACGATGATGTTGTTGATAATGCTGAGACAAGAAGAAATTTCCCCTCGATTAATGCAGTTTGGAAGAATAAAATTGCAGTATTAATGGGTGATTATTTATTAGCACGCGGTTTAATGCTTGCAGTAGATGGAAACGATTTTGATTTTCTTAGAGTAATAACGAATACTGTTAAAAGAATGTCGGAAGGGGAGTTGTTGCAGATTAGTAAAACAAGGAAATTAGATATTGATGAAGAAACATATTTTAGAATTATTTCCGATAAAACAGCATCACTTCTTTCCACCTGCTGTGAAATTGGTGCGAGGGCTTCTACTGATGATGAAAATAAAATAACTGCAATGAAAGAATTTGGTGAAAACCTTGGGATTGCTTTTCAAATCCGTGATGATATTTTAGATTTCATCGGTACAAAAAATATTTTTGGTAAATCACTCGGTGCTGATATCAAAGAAAAAAAAATTACACTTCCTTTAATTTATGCATTAAAGAACGCTCCTAAAGATGAATCAATAAAAATTATTAATTTGCTGAAGAGTAAAGAGAGAAAAACAAAAGTTGATGTAGTAATTAAGTTTGTGAAAATGTATGAAGGTATAGAGTACTCAGAAAAAGTTGCTCTTGAATATTCTAAAACAGCACTATCTAAATTAGAACAGTTTCAGACATCCGAGTCACGATTGTCATTAGAATCATTAGTAAGTTTTGTTGTCGAAAGAAAAAATTAAATTGGCTATTTTTTGAAGTGAAATATTTTTGATTTTAAATTTCGTTTCTTATCTTTGGCAGTAAATTTTTGTTAATTGTATATCTTATCTCATTAATAAATTCTAGCGAAAGCTAAGTATATATTCAAGAAAGATTCCCATAGGACGATCTGTTAATTATACTTTCACAGGTAATAAATGAAGAGAACTGTACTGGACTATGCACTTAAGATTCGACTCCCATTGACATTATTTGTTGTAGCAGTATCTGTTATATTAACTTTTTATTTATCCCGCGCTGAAAGAGATAGTGTGGGATACAAGCCTGATCAACCAATAAAATTTTCTCATAAACTGCATGCGGGACAAATGGCGATTGATTGCCAATATTGCCACCTAGGTGTTGCAAAAGATCGTCACGCTGTAATTCCTTCTGCTAATATTTGTATGAATTGCCACACGGTTTCGCGCAAAGATAGACCTGAGATAATCAAACTTACACAGTTTTATAATACTGGAAAACCTATTCCGTGGAAGAGAATCCACAAGGTGCCGGAATACGCGTACTTTAATCACAGTGTTCATGTTAATAAAGGAATTGACTGTGCAAGTTGCCACGGAGACGTTAAGCAGATGGATATTGTAAGCCAGGTAAAACCATTCACTATGACGGCATGTTTGGATTGCCATAGAAATCCGCAGACACAGTTACCTTATTTGAAAACTGTGAAGAATGGACCCGAAAATTGTTGGGCGTGTCATCGTTAAATAGGAGAATGAATTAGCTAATGACCAAGAAAATTAATAGAAGGAATTTTTTTAGTACCTTTGGTAAAGGTGTCGTGATTACAGCTGTTGCTGCTTCATTGCCAACAAAATTTATTTCCTCAGTTAACAGAGTCTCAAAAAAAGAAAAAATTAATATTGTCATTCATCCGTCTGCAGTTAAAAGAACGAAGAAGGTTTAATGATGAACGATTTCCGGAAATCATCTGATAAATTGTGGAAAAGTCTGAAAGATTATAATGAAGATCCAGAAATACTGAATGCAAAAACCAATGAGTTTATGGAAGGTGTAACCGATGATTTTAATTCTTCCAAACTTTCTGGATTATCAAGAAGAAAATTTTTAGCTCTTCTTTCTGCATCTGCTGCACTTACTGCAACAGCATGTACAAATTACCGCGATAAGGGAGAAATAATTCCTTACAACAAAAAACCTGATGATGCTCTTCCTGGTGTTGCCAACTATTACGCATCAACTTGTAATGGTTGTTCTCAATCTTGCGGAATTCTAGTAAAGACCCGTGAGGGAAGACCGATTAAAATAGATGGCAATCCCGATCATCCTACAAGCAAAGGAAAAATTTGTGCAAAGGGACAGGCAAGCATACTCAACCTTTATGACCCCGAACGTTTAACTGATCCATTGGTACTCAGAAAGAAAACCGATTGGAAAAGTGTTGACAATGAAATTATAAATGCACTTAACAATTCTCAATCAAGTGGAAAAGAAATTGCAATTGTAACCGGAGAAATTACATCTCCAACAACAAAAAAAGTTTTAAGCGATTTTGTTGCAAAATACCCGAGCACAAAAATTTACACTCACTCTTTAATTAATGATCGGCAGAGAAGAGATGCGTGGATGTATTCTTACGGGACAGATGAATATCCGGCAGTTAAATGGAATGATGCAAATATTATTCTTGCACTCGATGCAGATTTTCTTGGAAGTGAAGGCAGTTATATAGAGAATATGAAAAAACATACTCAGCGAAGAGAGACAAACGGTAAAATTGATTTCAACCGTTTGTATGTTGCTGAAGGAAGAATGAGTGTTACCGGTATGCTGGCAGACTACAGATTCAGAATTTCACCTGATTCTCAATATGAATTTGTTATGGCACTCATAAATGAATTGAGCAGTCGCGGATCTTCGATTGTACTTGATAATAATGCAAAATCTAAGTTTGGAAAATATTCATTAACAAAATTTGAATTGTTAATCGGCAAAGATAAGTTGAATCACCTTATCAATGATCTAAATACAAACCGTGGTAAAAGTATCGTTTATGCGGGAGATACGTTGCCTAAAGAAGTTCATGTTGCGGTAAATCTTTTGAATGAAATTTTGGGAAATACTTCACTTTATGATTATGCGAACTCGTTTAAGTCGTTAGTCAAACTTTCATCAACCGAAGAGATTTCTCAATTGGTTGATTCGATGAACAATGGAAAAGTTGGAACTGTAATTCATTTCGATTCAAATCCTGTCTTCATGTTACCGGAAGATTTTGGCTATGCAAGTGCGTTGAAAAAAGTGGCGCTTGTTGTATCATTGTCCGAAACTGAAAATGAATCTTCTGCTGCCGGAAATTATTCCCTGCCGATTAATAATCAATTGGAAAGTTGGGGAGACGCTTATGTACGCGGCGGAATTTATAGTTTGCAGCAGCCTGTTATTGCACCGATATTCAACTCGCGACAGAAAGAAGCTATTCTGCTAACATGGATTGCCGGTAATTCTTCAGCTTACAATGAAGACATATATCATAACTATTTAATGAATTCTTTCAACACAGATATTTATTCTAAGATGAACACTTTAGCTGACGCAAAAACATTTTGGTATTCTGCATTGAACGATGGTGTAGTTAACATAACAGAAAAAAAATCATCTATAAAATTCAATATTGCAGCGTTTAATAATTTGAACGACTTATCATCTTCCAAAGATTTTACAATTCATCTGCACAATAATTATTTCATTGGCGATGGAAAATTTGCAAACAATGGCTGGCTACAAGAAATTCCTCATCCTGTTAGCAAAGTTACGTGGGATAATTATGCAGCTATCTCACCATCAACTGCAAGAAATTTAAACGTTGATAGCAATGATTTACTTCATATAGAAGTTGGGAATAGGAATTTAACATTACCTGCATTTATACAACCTGGACTTGCAGATAAATTTATCAGCATCGAATTAGGATACGGCAGAACGGTAATTGGTGAAGTTGGAAAGGAAGTCGGCTTTAATGCTGTTAATCTTATGTCGAAAAGCGCTCAATCATCACCATTCATTTTTTCAAATGCATCAGTTTCAAAAGCCGGCGGTAAACACGAATTAGTTTCTACTCAAGAACAGCATGCGCTTGATGATACATTTGTAAAAGATTTTCATCGGATCAGAAAAATTATTCAAGAAGGCACTTTAGAAAAGTACAAGAAAGAGCCGAACTTTTTACATGAAGAAAAAGAAAAATTATTCAGCATCACTAATGAAGTAAAATACACCGGCAACAAATGGGCAATGGCGATTGATCTAAATAAATGTACCAACTGCCAGGTTTGCGTCGCTTCGTGTAATGTTGAAAATAATATTGCTGTTGTTGGTAAAGAGCAGGTAAGTAAAGGACGAGTAATGCAATGGATCCGTCTTGACCGGTATTATTCAGGCATCCCTGATGAGCCGATTGTAAGTAATCAGCCGATGTTATGCCAGCATTGCGACAATGCACCTTGCGAAAATGTTTGTCCTGTTAACGCAACAAATCACAGCCCCGACGGATTAAATCAAATGGTTTATAATCGTTGCGTTGGTACAAGATATTGTTCCAACAACTGCCCTTATAAAGTGCGACGATTTAATTTCTTTAATTATAGAGATGATTTTGCCGATTCATATTATGAAAACGATCTTACAGCGTTAGTTAATAATCCGGAAGTAACTGTTCGTTCTCGCGGTGTTATGGAGAAATGCAGTTTCTGTGTCCAAAGAATTATGGAAGCCAGGTCAGATGCAATTCGTGATAATAGAACATTAAAAGGATCCGATGTTGTTACTGCCTGTCAACAAGCATGTCCTACAGAAGCGATTACTTTTGGAGACGCTAACGATCCAACATCACCTGTAGCAAAACTTAGAGATCATAATTTATCGTATCATGTGCTGGAAGAATTAAATGTGAAACCGAATGTTACATACATTGCTAAATTACGAAATACTCATTCGGAGGAAATATTGTGAGTACTGTTGATTACACACAAGAATTATCAGTAATAGAGGGGAAGCCGCCATTACGCGAGCTCGATGATTTAATTTCCAAACCGATTGATGCAAAGCCAACGAGAAAGTTTTTCATTGCTCTTACAATTTCGGGATCAATGCTTTCTCTGCTCGTTATAGGATTGGGATTAACTTTTTATTACGGTATCGGAATGTGGGGAAACAATATTCCAGTCGGCTGGGCTTTTGATATTACAAATTTCGTTTTTTGGGTTGGTATTGGTCATGCCGGAACATTGATTTCAGCAATTCTTTTTTTACTTAGACAAAAATGGCGTACGGGTATTGCACGATTCGCAGAAGGAATGACAATTTTTGCAGTTATGACTGCCGGTTTATTTCCGTTAATACACGTCGGCCGTCCTTGGCTTGCAGCTTATCTTTTTCCATATCCTAATCAGCATTCAATCTGGGTTAATTTTGATTCACCACTCTTGTGGGATGTATTTGCAGTTTCTACTTACTTTATTGTTTCGCTGATTTTCTGGTATGTCGGATTGATTCCGGATTTTGCAACACTTCGTGAAAGAACAAATAACAAAATCAAAAAAATTACTTACTCAATTTTCGGATTAGGCTGGAGATTTTCCAACAAACATTGGCAGCATTATGAAATGGTTTATCTTATCCTCGCAGGATTTGCCACTCCTCTTGTTCTTTCCGTTCACACGATAGTAAGTTTTGATTTTGCCGTTTCAATTATACCGGGTTGGCACGCTACAATTTTTCCGCCTTACTTTGTAGCCGGCGCTGTCTTTTCAGGATTTGCAATGGTGCAAAATGTTTTAATTATAGTTAGAAAGATTTTCAATTATGAACATATAATCACTTTAGATACTCTTGAAAAGATGAATAAGATTATGCTGCTGACAGGTTCAATGGTAGGTTACGCATACGCGATGGAATTTTTTATTGCATGGTACAGTGGTCTTCCTATAGAGCGGTTCACTTTTATTAATAGAGCTTTCGGTTCGTATGCCTGGGCATACTGGGTAATGATCTCATGCAATGTAATTTCTCCACAGTTGTTCTGGTCCAAAAAAATTAGAAGAACTATTCCCGTAATGTTTGTGATTGCAATATTTGTAAATATTGGAATGTGGTTTGAACGATTCGTTATTATCGTTTCTTCACTATCAAGAGATTTCCTGCCGTCAAGCTGGCATCTTTTCACTCCGACGTATGTTGATTTTATGATACTAATAGGAAGTTTCGGATTTTTCTTTACTTGGCTGTTATTATTCACTAAAGCATTGCCTGTCGTTTCGATGGCAGAAGTTAAAGCGACTGTTACAGGTTCACAACCCTCGCATAAGGATCATTGATGATGAGCGGAAAAATATTATACAGCTATACAGGAATTTTTGATACTCCCGATCAAATTATTCATGCTGCGGAAAAAGTTGTTGAAACCGGATATACAAAGTATGATGTGAACACTCCGTATCCATTACACAGAATGGATAAAGCAATGAAACTCAAGCCGTCAAAACTTGGATACGTTGCATTGGTCTTTGGTTTGTCCGGCACATTAGCTACACTACTCACAATTTGGTGGATGTCGGCTATTGATTATCCAATCGTTATTGGTGGAAAACCTTTATTCTCATTTCCGGCTTATGTCCCGATCATATTCGAAGTAACAGTTCTCTCAGCAGCCATTATGACAGTCGTTTCAATGTTATTTTTCTTTTTCAAACTTCCTAATAACTCTCATCCGTTACACGGAACAGAATACATGAAAAAGGTTTCGGCGGATAAATATGGAATTTCTATTCAAGCGGATGACCCGAAGTTTAATGAAGCAGTAGTAAAAAAATTTTTAGAGAGTGTACATGCTTCTGAGATAATTCCGATTTATTGGGATGAAGAGGAGATAAGTCATAAAAATAAAATTCTTGAGCCTAAGTTTATAATATTTTTGATTGTTGTTGCTGTGATAACTTCCGGAGTCACTTATTTCTCTTTCAATAAACTTATGTATATGGTTCCGTTCGATTGGATGATGAACCAACCGAAGTTAAGCGCGCAGCAGCAAAGTCCGATTTTTGCAGATGGTTTTGGTATGCGTCAACCTGTTGCCGGAACAATTTCACGAGGCAGCATGGTGTATCAATTTAAAGGTCAACCCGATTTAGCCGGGGTGAAGTTGGTGAACCCAATTCCAATTTCAAAAGAATCACTTGCACTCGGTCAGGTAAAATTTGATATCTACTGTAGTCCTTGTCACGGATATAACGCAGATGGAGTAAGTCGCCTGCGCGGACAATTTCCTAATCCGCCAAGTTTACATTCGGATAAAGTTCGTAATTGGTCCGACGGAAGAATTTTTGCAGTTGTAACGGAAGGACAAAATACAATGCCGTCGTATGCAAGCCAGCTTTCTTTTGATGAACGCTGGGCGGTTATCAATTATTTAAGAGCATTACAAAGAGCACTCAATGCTAAGGAGTCTGACGTACAATGAGTAACTCTTCAATAGAATATATTAAAAAGGAATTATCACCAAAAGTCAGAACGATAGGATCAGCTTTGTTCGTTGCAGGTTTGATAGTTGTAGTGTTGGGTTATGTAACTGATCCTGTAAGAAGTGCTTACAACAATATTGTAGGACTGACATTTTTAATCAGCGTAGGTGTCGGTTCACTTTTTTTGTTTGCACTCGAATATGTTGCCGGAGCTGTTTGGAGTACTCCGTTCAGGAGAGTAACGGAATTTCTTGCTGCAAATATTTATTTGATTCCTCTTCTTGCAATACCTCTTCTGCTAAATGTGAATTCTATTTTCCATTGGACACATCCTGAACCGGCAGATAAAACTATGTTGAATAAAGCACCATACTTGAATGTAACTTTTTTTGTTATAAGAGTTGTGTTATTCTGGCTGATTTGGCTCTGCTTTTATTTTTTCATTTCGAGAAATTCGGTTAAACAAGATACAAGTCACGATCAAACATTAACTAAATTGAATATCAAACTGTCCACTATCTTTATTCCGCTCTTTGCGATAACAATTTCTTTCGCGGCAATTGACTGGCTGATGAGTTTATCTCCAAAGTGGTTCTCGACAATATTTGGTGTCTATTATTTTTCCGGAACAGTCTTAGCTGCACTTGCAGCGGGAACAATATTTATTGTACTCTTGAATGAGAAAGGGTATTTCGTTAAAGGTCTTTCCAGTGATCATTATTATAGTCTTGGTGCTCTTCTGTTTGCATTCACAAATTTTTGGGCTTACATAGCTTTCAGTCAATATTTGTTGATTTGGTATGCAAATCTTCCTGAAGAAACTACTTGGTTTATTGTAAGATGGCAGGGAAGCTGGAAAATAATTTCAATCGGTTTAGTATTTGTTCATTTTTTAATTCCGTATTTCGGTTTGCTGTCTCAACCTTCAAAAATGAATCCGAAGCGCTTGTTGTGGATGTCGGGCTGGATACTCTTTGCACATTATTATGATTTGTACTGGATGACTATGCCGAATTTTGGTAAAGACGGAATTGTACTGGGATGGATTGAATTAGGTTTTCCGTTATTAATTGCCGGATTAATAATGCTCGTTTTTGATTTTAAAGCTAAATCGCAAAATCTTGTTCCTATTGGCGATCCAAAACTAAAAAGAGGAATTGATTTCAGATTATAATTATTGAAAGTTTATGAACCAGAATAAAAAATTAGAAGACGAAATAAAATTTAAGGAATTGTTGAAAGATCCGATCCGACTCTTTGGCTGGATATTTCCCTATTTTTTTATCATTCTTTTACTTCTTGGAATTTATTATGTAGGAAATCTTTCTAACTTATCTTTAAATGAGCAGCCCGTAGGCGCACCTGACTCGATCAACATTAAAAAGGAAATACCTGTTAAAAAAGGCGGTGCAATGCCTGCAGTGGATCTGGGTCTTGTTAAGAATCCGACTCCCGATTTCATTGCAAAAGGGAAAGAACTTTTCAATACCAATTGTAAATCTTGTCATGGTGATAATGGAATGGGTGACGGACCTGCCGCAGCAATGTTGAATCCAAAGCCGAGAAATTTTCATGCAGTTGACGGTTGGACAAACGGAAGAAATGTTGACCAGATGTATAAAACACTTCAAGAAGGAATTCCGAAAAACGGAATGGCAGCTTATGAATATATGCCGAAGTTAGATCGCTTTGAAGTCATTTCATACATAAGAACTTTTGCACAATTTCCTCCTGTTGGGGATGATCAGCTTATCAACCTTGATATGAATTATCAAGTCTCGCAGAGCGCAACAGTTCCAAGCACAATTCCGGTTACTCTTGCGCAGGCTAAACTTGAAGAAGAAAATTCCGTGCAGAACATGCAATTTCTAAGATTCCAGAAGATTGTAAATACTGCTCAAGGAAGCAGAGGGGTTGATGTTTTGAAGAATTATTCCATCAATCTTAAAAAAGTTTTTACATCTTTCTTACGTTTAGGTGTTAATCAAAATTTTGATAATTATGTTTCTGTTGTAACAGCAAATCCAATGAATACCGGTTTTAAACCGGCAGTAGTTCAGTTATCTAAAGAAGATTGGAAAATTCTTTACGATTATTTGAAATCTTCAACCATGTAAGACAATAAATGAATTTCATAGAAAAAAAATATAATCATGGTCATTCTGAGCGAAGCGAAGAATCTTTAATTAAAAATAAAAAAGATTCTTCAGTCGCTACACTCCTTCAGAATGACATTACATTTCATATTCTAAGTTTATTTATTCTTTTGATGATGATTATGATTGTTCCTTCCCACTTATTTGCTCAAAAAAGTATTGAAGTCGGAATTGACGAAAAGCTCGGCAACGCATTGCCGTTGAATCTAAAATTTCAGGACTCAGATGGTAAGACAGTTGCGTTGGAAAATATTATTAACAAGCCAACATTAATTGCTTTAGTTTATTACGAATGTCCCGGGCTATGTAATCCTATGCAGAATGAATTAGCATGGACTATAGATAAACTACAGCTTGAACCCGGAAAAGATTTTCAGGTTGTAAGCATAAGTTTTGATCACAAGGAAACTCCTGCAGTTGCAGCTAAGTGGAAGAAAAATTATTTATTGACGCTTAAAAGAAAATTTGATCCAAACGATTGGCTTTTTCTAACCGGAGATAGTCTTAATATTAAAAAATTAACTGATGCTTGTGGATTCCACTTTAAACCGGCAGATAAACAATTTGTCCATGCAGCAACATTAATAACAATTTCACCTCAAGGGAAAATTACCCGGTACTTGTTCGGAACTAATTTTAATCCGTTTGATGTTAAGATGGCATTGTTGGAAGCAGAAAGCGGAAAGACTTCTCCTACCATTTCAAAAATGCTTGAATTTTGTTTTAGCTATGATCCAACGGGGAGGCAATATACCTTAAATGTTACAAGGATTGTTGGATCTATAATGCTTATCGGAATTGGAATATTTATGAGTGTTTTATTTATTAAGAAAAAAAGAACCAAGGAGTTAAAATAAATGGCTAATGAAATAGCCGTGAAAAATTTTTACAATCAGAGTACGAACAAACATACCGGTATTCTTTCATGGTTGTTAACAAAAGACCATAAGAGAATCGGTCTGATGTATATGGTTGCTATCCTAACATTCTTTGTTGTTGGAATGCTAATAGGAATTCTCATGCGGCTTGAACTGATTGCACCGGGCCGTACAATTATGAGTGCACAAACTTATAATTCATTATTTACTCTTCACGGAGTGATAATGATTTTCTTGTTTATCATTCCCGGACTCCCGGCTATTTTCGGAAACTTCTTTTTGCCAATACAAATAGGTGCTGAAGATGTTGCATTTCCAAGATTGAATTTACTTTCGTGGTATGTTTATATAGTTGGTGCAATATTAGTTATCGTTTCACTTTTTCTTCCGGGCGGACCGATTGATACGGGCTGGACATTTTACATCCCATATAGTGTAAGAAGCTCAACAAATATTTCGATAGCATTATTTGCTGCATTTGTACTTGGATTCTCTTCTATTCTTACCGGAATAAATTTTATAACAACGGTTCATAGATTACGCGCCCCGGGAATGGGATTTTTTAAGATGCCGTTATTTGTTTGGGCGACTTATGCTACTGCGTGGATCCAAGTTATTGCAACTCCTGTAATAGCAATTACAATTTTATTGGTAATAATAGAACGTGCTTTTGGTGTAGGAATATTTGATCCTGCTCTTGGCGGCGACCCTATATTATTCCAACATTTATTTTGGATTTATTCTCATCCTGCTGTATACATTATGATCTTACCTGCAATGGGAGTAGTCTCGGAAATTATTCCTACTTTTTCCAGAAGAACAATCTTTGGATATAAACAAATTGCATATTCATCTTTAGCTATTGCATTTATTGGCTACCTTGTTTGGGCACATCACATGTTCTCAAGTGGAATGAGTGATACAGCACGGTGGATTTTTTCTTTACTCACTTTTATTGTTGCGCTTCCCAGCGGAGTTAAAATATTTAACTGGGTTGCTACTATGTATAAAGGTTCAATAGATCCCCAACCGCCGTTTCTATGGGTGATGAATTTTATTTTTCTTTTTTCGATCGGCGGATTGACCGGACTCGTTCTTGGTTCACTTGCAACCGATATTCATCTTACCGATACTTATTTTGTAGTAGCACATTTCCATTATGTTATGTTCGGCGGAACAGGTACTATATTTTTTGCCGCACTTCATTACTGGTTTCCAAAAATGTTCGGCAAAATGTATAATATGAAATTTGCACGCTTCGCTGTTGTACTCTACTTTATTGGATTTAATATGCTCTACTTCCCAAAATTTATTATGGGATATATGGGAATGCCGAGAAGATATTACGATTATCTGCCGCAGTTTACCACACTTCAGGAAATCTCTACAATTGGTTCTTGGATTTTAGTCGGCACAATATTTTTCATCTTTGGATATTTATACCATGCATTACGAAAAGGCAAGAAAGCTACATCCAATCCATGGGGCGGTGTTACACTAGAATGGCACATTCCATCACCACCGCCGTTAGAAAATTTTGAAAAAATTCCAACCATTACACATGAACCGTACGATTTCAGCCAGCTTAAGGAGATGAAGGATGAGTAACAATACCGATACGGCAGCTCATCATGTCCATCGTGATGATGTTGGTGCAAAAATGGGAATGTGGCTTTTCCTTTTTACCGAAGTTCTTTTATTCGGCGGAATGTTTTTAGTTTATGCCGTGTACCGTTATCAATATCCCGATCAATTCCATATTGCCGCTATGGAACTTAATACAACAATGGGTACACTCAATACGATTATTCTTCTAACAAGCAGTTTAACTGTTGCGCTTTCAATTGCGGCACTTCAGAAAGGAAATAAATTTCTTTCGCTCTGTTTTCTTTCTATAACTTTATTATTTGCATTGATGTTCATGGTAATAAAATATTTTGAATGGACTACAAAAATATCGCACGGAATTTATCCCGGTTCGCCGGAGCTATTAACAAAACCAAACGGACAGATTCTTTTCTTCGGTTTATATTACATTATGACCGGTTTACATGGTCTTCACGTTTTGGTAGGGATGGTTGTAATCTCTTTCATGATTGTATTCATAGCAAGAGATAAAGTTACTTCCGATAACTATGTGAAACTGGAGAACTCAGGTTTATACTGGCACCTTGTTGATCTAATTTGGATTTTCTTATTTCCACTCTTCTACTTAATTCAATAAAGGAAAATTCATGAGCGGTAACAATAAACATCATATCAGCTACGGAACATACATTTTAGTTTGGGCAGCGCTTATTGCATTCACATCAATTACAGTTACAATTGCCGGAGTGAGTCTTGGAAGATATACTCTCTTTATAGCATTATCTATTGCTGCAATTAAATCCGCTTTGGTTATAAATATTTTTATGCATATAAAATTTGATGAACCGATCTTTAAAGTTTTTCTTGGAATAAGCGGTGCTACATTATTTATAATTTTTCTCTTAACATTTTTTGATTATATCTATCGTTGAGGAATTAAATGGGTATTGCCCCCACTACACATACTGAGTCTGTTGATTTTGTAATGCTGTATATTGTTGCTATTTCCGTAGTACTTCTTTTGGGAATTACTGCAACGATGATCTATTTCGTTTTTAAGTTCAATAGAAAGAAAGGGCACGCCCCGGTTGATATTCACGGCAACATTCTTCTTGAAGTAGTATGGATTGTGATTCCAACTTTACTTGTTCTTTCGATGTTTTATTTCGGTTATACGAGTTTTAGAGAGATAAGAGATATTCCTTCAAATCCATATACGGTTAAAGTAACCGCACGCATGTGGCAGTTTTCTTTTGAATATAAGAATGGGAAAAAAGCAGACACACTCTACGTTCCGGTAAACACCGCGATAGATTTAGAAATGCAGTCAATGGATGTTAATCACGCTTTTTACATTCCCGCATTTAGAATTAAAGAAGATATCCTTTATGGTAAGACAACACATTTATATTTTTCACCTAAGCAAGCGGGAGATTACGACGTTGCTTGTGCAGAGTATTGCGGATTGAATCATTCGGCAATGTACACAAAAGTAAAAGTTTTAAATGAAAATGAGTTTAACAAATGGCTTGAACGGCCAAGTGTTCCTTTAACAAAAATTCAAACTAATAATTGAGCAACAATTGTTTCGGCAATTAAAAAAACATATTGGAATAATTTTAGAACTCGGCAAAGTTAAAATAACTTCCTTTGTTGCAGTTTCTACATCGGTAGGCTACATCTTAAATTCCGGAAAGTTTGAATGGACCTTGCTCTTTATTGTGATTGGTGTATTCTTATTAGCCTGCGGTTCATCTGCATTGAATCATTATCAAGAAAGAATACTTGATGCACAAATGGAAAGAACAAAGGGGAGACCGATACCTTCGGGAAGAGTAACCTCTTTTTATGCACTTGTCGTTTCGGCTTCACTATCAATTGTTGGTTTGGCCGCAATTTATTTTTCTTCAAACATTACGGCATTAATACTTGGTTTACTTGCGCTGATCTGGTACAATATAATTTATACTCCGTTGAAAAAAAGATTTGCTCTTGCAGTAGTCCCCGGCTCAGTGATTGGTGCGCTTCCGCCGATGATCGGCTGGACAGCTTCAGGCGGAGATGTGTTTGATATGAAAGTGTTGTCGCTTGCATTATTCTTTTTCATCTGGCAGATACCGCATTTTTGGCTGCTGCTTTTACTTCACAGTAAAGATTATGAAAAAGCAGGATTCCCGACACTCACAAGAATATTTAATCAACTTCAGCTTGGAAGAATAACTTTTATCTGGATTGCAGCACTCGTTACGAGTTGTTTATTAATTCCTTTCTTTAACGTGTCATCCAGTTTTCTTGTGCTGATAATACTTTTTTTGCTGGGTGTTTGGCTAATGTGGAAAACGAAAGGAATTTTATCGGATTACCTCGAAAGAATAATTTTTAGAAAAGCCTTCTTGAGTATAAACTTATATGTCTTGGCTGTAGTTTTAATTATATCTATTGATAAATTATTTCTCAAAGAATTTTAACCCGTTAAAGGCGGACAAATTGGATTTATAATGGAATTTTTAGATAAAGCAATATTACCTCAATCAGCTCATCATATGGTCTTGATCAAATATTTGATCGTGGTTGCATTTGTTCTCCTGATACCTTATTTGAGTTTACTGCTTGGCAATCTTGCTTACTCGCTGTATTTCAGGAAGAGAGCTATCAGAGAGAATAATGAGAATTTCTACAAACTCTCCGAAGACATAATTGAAATGATCACATTTAATAAAAGTGTGGCTTTTGCTTTAGGAATTGTGCCGATGTTGAGTGCAATGTTCGGATTTGCCCAGCTTCTCAGTCAAACCGGTGCAAGTGTTGATGGTTATCTTTTCATTTCTCTTTTATTTTTGATCAATGCGTTACTTTTAATTTATTCCTATAAGAATGGATTCCTTTTCAAGATAAAGATAAATGATGATAATTCTAATCTATCAGACACTGAAAAAAACAGAATAACAAAACAAGAAAGAGCAGCAAAGATTTTTGGTAAGTCGGGCAAGTATGGAATTTCTTTACTTTTGATTTCGATTTATATTTTCTGCGGTGCTGTACAATTATCATTCGATACGGAGAGATGGCAGAGTGTAGGCAATATTGGTGAAATGGTGTTTTCTTTTAACGCTTTAATTAGTTTCACTCAATTTATTATTTCTGCTTTCTTAATTACCTCGGCAATGATATTATACCGTTACTTTAGGACTAATTCTGAAGAATCTCATTTCAATGATGAATTTAAGAATTACATTAGAAATTTTGTTTTAATAAGGGGATTACTCTCAACAATACTTCTTCTTTCTTTTGTTGTCTTATCGGTAATGTTGAGAACAAAATCTTCGCTCTCATTCGGCGTATTCGGTTACACAGTTGTTGCACTTTGCTTAATCTTAATTGTATCCGGTTTGTTTTACTTGATGCTGAAAGAATCTAACACAAAATATAATTCTGCTGTAATATTTTTAGTAATTCTAACAGTATTTGTCCTAATTATACGTGATCAATATTCGTTTGATGTTAGTACAAAAAAGCAATTTGCAATTTTAGCAGCTAATTACGACGCATACCAAGCTAAAATAAATGAACAGCTTGGCATTGGCGGTGCAGTAATAAGCGGTGCCGATATTTATAACGGCAGATGTATCGCCTGTCATAGTTTCGATAAAAAAATAGTCGGTCCTCCGTACAATTCCACAATGCCGAAATATGAAGGCAAGAAAGATCTGCTTGTAAAATTTATTATGAATCCCGTTAAAGTTAATCCCGATTATCCTGCCATGCCTAACCAAGGTTTAAAACCAAAAGAAGCAGAGGCAGTTGCCGAATATCTGCTTACTACATATAAAAAATAGTTTTTAGCAATTAGCTTTTTTTTATCATGTTATACGTGGCGAAACATCTCATACTGTCATTGCGAACTGAGGTGAAACCGAAGTGAAGCAATCCCGAGCATTTAGATTGCTTCATCACTACTTTGTAGCGATTTGCAACGACAAATGCTTTTTTTACGGGAAAATTTTTGTTTGAATAGTTACTATTTCCTTCTAACTTGCATTTATAACAATTGGAATAGTTCTGTGGGGAAAGAATCAGCAAATAACTCTTTAGTACAAACAGGGAACGTAAACTTCACCTGGCACTACATAAGTACACTACTTTATTTTTATATAAATTCAATCCGGATAACATTATTTAATGGATGGAATGTTTGTCCGTCACCCTTATGGCGGGTTAAGTAATAGTTATATGCTTAGGTAATTTAATATGATTACGAAAATAATAATTGATAAAACAGCTACATATAATGAACAAACTGAGATTGAGTCAACCGAGGTTAATTACATTTTTGGTAGTAATGGAAGTGGTAAAACAGTTATATCAAAAATTATTGGGAACATTCAATCTTATTCAAATTGTAGTCTTAATTGGGATACACCAGACTTACAAACATTAGTCTATAATAGGGATTTTGTAAAAGAAAACTTTTCACAAAGCAGTTCAATAAAAGGAATATTTACACTAGGTAAAGGATCTAAAGAGGCTTTAGATTTTATACAAAACACTAAGGTTCAAATCAATGAACTTGAAAACCAATTAGCTGGTCTCAATAGAACACTAGATACTAAAAGACAAGAAGAGACTGATGAAAATAATAATGCCGCTGAGAAAGCTTGGAGAATTAAATTAAAATACGAACCATATTTTCGACAAGCTTACACTGGTTTCATTAGAAGTTATTATGATTTTCTTCAAAAATGTATTAACGAAAAGTCAAATTCATCTAAACTATTATCATATGATGAGATAAAATCCCAGTGTGAGATGATTTTCAACAAAGAATTAAAAAAATACGAAATATTCGAAAGCATTCATTATTTAGAATTATTATCAAAAGAGAAATCACAAATCCTTAATACAAAGATCATAGGCAAAGAAGATGTAGAAATTGGAAAACTAATAAAGAAATTAAATAACAGTGATTGGATTAAAGAGGGCTTAGATTATTTATCTGAAACAAAAAATGTTTGTCCGTTTTGTCAGCAAAACTTAAATGATAAACTTAAGATCGAAATAGAAAATTACTTTGATGAAACCTATACAAACCAATGCCTAGAATTACAGAATTTCAAAATAAGCTATGAAGAATATATAACGAAGAAAATCGCCGATGTTGAAGAAATTACAAACAATAATATCGAAATTCTTGATTTTCAAGAATTGGTGACTCAAATACAACTTCTAAAAGAAATTTACAAGAATAATCTAGTTTTGATCGAAAATAAAATAAAAACTCCAAGTATTGTCATTAATTTGGAATCGGTTTCAAAAAACTTTGAAACAATATCTAAGCTGATTGAAAAATATCGTTCTTTAATAAAAACAAATAATGATACCCTTGATAATATATCAACCGAAAGAATTGTGCTTAAAAGTGAAGTATGGCGATTTCTTGTAAACGAATTAGAATACGAAATTACTTTGCATCAAAAGAATATTGATGGTATTCAAAAAGGTATTCAAAACTTAGAGCGAACAATTTTAATAAAAGAAGACGAAAAGAAACAACTTGAAGCCCTTGTAAAAATAAAAGAATCCGAAGTAACCAGTATAGAACATACAATAAATGAGATAAATAAATTATTGACCCTCTGGAGTTTCAATAACTTTAGGCTTGCTGAAGCACAAAAAGGATATTATAAAATAGTAAGGGAAGATGGAACTGATGTGAAGGAAACACTAAGTGAAGGCGAATATAATTTTATTACATTTCTCTACTTTTATAATCTTATTAAAGGTAGTATAGAAAATACCGGTATAACCCGAGATAAAGTTGTTGTCTTTGATGATCCAATATCTAGCCTTGATTGTAATATATTGTTTGTCGTCAGCAATCTAATCAAGGAGATTGTTTTAGATTGTTTAAAAGAGAGTTCAGCTGTAAAACAAATATTCATTCTTACGCATAATGTATATTTCTACAAAGAGGTTACGTTTAAAGGCGCAAGAGACAACCCATCAAAAAAAGAGTCGTTTTGGATTTTAAGAAAAATAAATGATTCTTCTAAAATATTTAAGACTGATAAAAGCCCGATTAATACAACTTATGAACTTTTATGGCGAGAAATCCAAGATATCGAAAATCTTAATCCAGCCACAATTCACAATACACTAAGAAGAATATTGGAATATTATTTTAATATTATCGGTGGTTTAAAATATGAGGAATGCATTAACAAATTCGAAGGCGAAGATAAAATTATTTGTAAAACACTTGTCTCTTGGATTAACGATGGCTCTCATTTTATAAATGAAGATTTATTTATCTCCGATGACATAAGTAATATTGCTAAATATCAAAAAGTGTTTAAGGAAATATTTCATAAGATGGGTCACGAAAGTCATTATAAGATGATGATGAAAGAATGTGAAAATGGATGATAATTGCAATTAACCACATATAACCCAACCCGTTCTTCTATCCGTTATGTGAAAAGTCAAGTCACGCAAGAAAAGAGAAATAGTTCTTTAAAGTATAGTTACTAAAAGAATCTCCAAAGGAGTTCTTTCGGGAAAAGTTGCATAGCTGTATTGGGACGCCTGCTTTGGTGCAGCCAAAGGCGAGGCGGATGGATGAAAAGCTACTCCGATATGCAATTAGAAAAAAAATATGTGGTGAATAAAAAAAGTTATGGTTATGAAGCATGAGATAAACAATAGAAAAAGAATTAGTAGAAAATATTATTATAACGAGAAATATCATGAGCGCCTAAAAAAAGAATCAAGGGAGAGGTATCACAAAGATCCAAAATATAAAAAGGCAACGCTTGAGAGAGCTAAGAAACGGTATTATGAAGATGCTGAATATCATGAAGCTACAATCCGGAGAGCAAAAGAACGTTACCGCCGGTTAAAGAAGTTACAGAAATAGTATTTGTTTAAGAAAAATTTGAAATATCAATAGTATAGAATAAGAAATAACCAACTTACGTTTATAAATCCAACTGTTTTTTATATTTTTCAGAAACAGCTTTCCGTCTCTGCGGCCAGCTATCAGATAAACTCAATTATGGAAATTAATATTGACTGTTTTAGAATCATTACAACTTTCAACCGGTTTTCTTGAAAAGAAGGGGATTGAATCATCCCGCTTAAATGCGGAATTACTTCTCTCCGAAATCCTAAAATGTAAACGTTTAGACCTTTATCTCAAATTCGATCAACCGTTAAAGGAAAATGAAGTTAGTATTTACCGGGAATGGATTGCTCGCCGCGGAAAGTTTGAACCGCTTCAATATATTATCGGTAATGTTGAGTTTTATGGTTTACAATTTAAAGTTACACCGGATGTTTTAATTCCCCGGCCGGAAACAGAAATATTAGTTGAAACTGTTCTTAACAAACTTAAAAACAATACATCTGTCATTCCGATCCCGATTCATCGGGAGAGGAATCTACAAGATTTTACTCCGGTTTTGCCGGATCGAAATGACAGAATAAATATTCTGGATATTGGAACTGGTAGCGGAAACATTTCCATTTCTTTAGCGAAAAATTTAGATAATGCCGAATTAACCGCTTTTGATATTTCCGAAAAAGCATTGTTTATCGCTCATGAGAATGCTGTTGCAAACGGAGTCGAAGAAAAAATTCAATTCATTACTGCAGATGTAAAAACATATATGTGCAATGATCAATTCGATATAATAGTTTCTAATCCGCCGTATGTTAGCAGCGAGGAATATCCGGTTCTTCAAAAAGAAATTTTTAATTTTGAGCCGATAATTGCTGTTACAGATTCAAACGATGGATTAGATTTCTATCGTACGATTGCCGAAAGATCAAAAGTATTATTGAAGAAAAACGGGAAAATATTTTTAGAGGTTGGTAAAGACCAGTCCAAGTATGTAGCAGATATTTTAGAGAAGAATGATTTCATAAATATTTATTTTGTAAAAGATTATCAGCAAATTGATAGAGTAGTTGTAGGAGAATTAAAATGAGAGCGTTGGTTCAAAGAGTAACTGAAGGATCAGTTCTTATTGTTGAACAAAAATATTATTCGGAAATTAAAAAGGGAATGGTAATACTTCTCGGTGTAAAAGAAGGGGATACAGAAGATGATTTGAATTTTGTTGCCGATAAATGTTCCAACTTGAGGATTTTCGAAGACGAAAATGAAAAAATGAATCTTTCACTTAAAGATATTAATGGGGAAGTCTTAGTCATTTCGCAATTCACATTATATGGAGATGCAAGAAAGGGAAATCGTCCAAGTTTTACCGATGCTGCACGTCCTGAAGTTGCAGAAACAATGTATGAAAAATTTATAGCACGAATGAAAAATAATTTGGGTGATGACAAAGTTAAATACGGCGTGTTTGGAGCGATGATGATGGTAAAAATATTTAATGATGGGCCGGTAACAATATTAGTAGAATCGAAGGATGACATCCAAAAATGAGTTGTCTCAGACATATCATTGTCATCACGGGCGGAGCGAAGTGATCTCATTTAAGTTCTATGAATTTAAGATTGCTTTGCCCCGGCTGTCGCCGGATACTCGCAATGACAATACCTATTATTTTAGAGATGACTTTTTCTTTATGGTGGTTGAAAAAGAAAGGAATAAGCATTGCACTCAACTATAATGATATTTATGGATGGTGTTGGTATCGGGAAGAAAGATTACGAATACAATCCTTTCTTTAAGTACGGTTTCAAAACATTTTCAGAAATCTTCGGCGGGATTCCTCATCTCGATAAACAAAAACTAAAAGGGAATAATGCTTTTCTTTTCCCTGTTGATGCTTCGATGGGTATCCCGGACATTCCGCTTAGCGGAACAGGGCAGACATCAATCTTCTGCGGAATAAATGCACCAAAACTTATCGGACAACATTTCGGACCGTACCCTTACTCAACTCTGGTTCCAATCATTAAAGAAAAAAATATTTTCCGATCATTTATGCAAAGAAAAAAGAAAGTTAGTTTTGTTAATGCATACCCGAAACAATTTTTTGATTATGTGAATTCCGGTAGAAGAAGATTGAGCGTTACCACTTTAAGCTGTATCATGAACGGAATGAGATTGAATAAGATCGGCGACATTCATAAAGGGCAGGCTTTGGCGGCGGATATTAATAACCGCCACTTTGTTGAAAAGATGAATTATAAATTAAAGGTTATAAAAGCTGAAACTGCGGCCGACAGATTAATACGGATCGGATTAAAAAATCATTTTACGCTGTTCGAAATATTCCACACGGATCATCTAGGACACGGCAGAAACAGTGAATGGCTTGAATATACAACCGGGATTTTGGATCGTTTTCTTTTTTATATTATAACAAATCTAAAAAAAGATATGACCCTTGTAGTTTGTTCCGACCATGGCAATTTTGAAGATCTTTCTATAAAGATGCACACATTGAATCCCGCAATTGGAATTACAGCTGGAAAGAATGCAGAATTATTATCCAGGAAGATCAAAAAACTTTATGATATTAAACCTGCAATAATGAGGATGTATGATTGAATAATTATCCGCTAATAAGATTTGTAATTTTTTTTATGATTGGAATAATCCTCCAGTCAATATTATCGGTTTCTTTAACCGTACTTTTAATTTCTTTCTCGTCAGCTTTTTTCATTTTAGTATTATTTCATTTCCTAAAATATCCGCTCACCGAACAGGTTAAAGTCTTACCGGTTATAATTTCGGTAATCCTATGCGGATCGCTTTATTATTCTGTAACATCACCGCCAAAAATTAGTTATCCGTTTCATTTAGAAAAATATACTAAAGCTGTAATCAGCGGCACCATTGATAATATCGAACTGAAAAAAGAAGGCAGAATAATTTTATATTTATCTGCCGATTCGGTAGCTACAAAAGAACGGAAATACCACGGCAATTATAAAATACTTTGTTCGATTTATGATGCAGATAGAAAGACATCTAAACTTTATGACCAATTAGAAATTGGAAACAGAATACAAATCTTTGGCAATATTTTAAAACCAAGGAACGAAAGAAATCCCAGCGAATATGATTATGAAAAGTATTTAAACGGAAAGGGAATTGTTGCTATAGCAAATGTTTATAAAACCGATGACGTAAAAGTTATTTCGAAAGATATTTCAGTTTACAAAAACACAATTCATCAAATCAGAAAAAAGTTAGACGAACAAATCACATCACTCCACAACAAGACTACTGCCGGTTTATTACGAGGATTACTTCTCGCTGACCGCGGTTCGATTGATTACGTCATCAAGAATGAATTTGTTAATTCGGGAGTTGTGCATGTATTGTCAGTTTCCGGTTTGCATGTCGGGTATATTGTTCTAATTTTTTTAGTTGTGTTCAACAGGTTCAATATCTTTACACGCTACACTTTAACCTTAATAGGTTTGTTGTTCTATCTAATCATAACAGGTGCAGATGCGCCTGTATTCAGATCAACAGTGATGGCAGTAGCTTTGTTAGGCGCACCGGCTTTAGGCAGAGAGTACAACAGTCTAAATGCTTTATCGCTTTCGGCTTTGATTATTTTGTTGATAAGTCCGAATGAATTATTTAATCCAAGTTTTCAACTTTCTTTCTCGGCAATCTTATCACTTATTCTAATTTATCCTCCATTGAAACGTGCAGTTGATAATATGCAGATCAAAATAAAATGGCTGAATTGGTTTTTGATATTTTGTGTTACATCTTTATCTGCGCAAATAGGAACGCTTCCGTTTACTCTTACCTATTTCCATCGTCTTTCGGTTTCAGCTTTACTTGCCAATCTAATTGTTATTCCGGTTTCCGGTGCAATAGTGGCTTTAGGAATTTTCACTTTATTTGTTGGTTCTATTTTCAGTTGGTTAGGTTCTATCTTCGCTTCTGCAAATGAGCTGTTGACATATATTATGTATTCCTTTGTCCGTTTGTTGGGAGGAGATAAATACTCTTACATTTTAATTAATCAGTTCAGTGTTTACGATGCAATTGTATTTTATCTCATCTTGGTCCTAATATTTTTCATCCTTAAAACATTTACCAACAAAAACGCAAAGATTGTTGGAGTAACTTTTTCTGTGGTGTTCTGTGTTTTGTTCATGCGTTTAGATAATTATGAATTATTGCCGAAGAATTCACTTTCAGTAATTCAAATTGATATCGGGCAAGGAGATGCAGCATTGATAAAATTTCCAAATGGTAAGACAGCTCTGATTGATGCGGGAGATGCAACAGAGTATTTTGATAACGGCGAGCGTGTGATCTTACCTCTAATGGATAAATTAGGAATTGATACGGTTGACTACGGGTTTGTTTCTCACGTTGATTCGGATCATTATAGAGGATACTTATCAATTATAGCAAAGCACAGAGTGAAGTTAATCTATAAACCGAAACTCGATCTGAAATTAGAGAAAGACATTGAATTTGAAAAATATTTAAGTGCAAGCGGCGTTCCTTTCAAATATTATTCTAATGAAATACTTCCGGTTGGAAACAGCCGTGTTTATGTTTTGAATGATACTGCAAACCAATATTTTGAAAATATGAGCTCGAATGATCAAAGCGGAATGCTTAAGTTAGTATATGGAAATAATTCGTTTTTGTTTACCGGCGATGCAGGCACTAAAGTCGAAAGCCGATACGTAAACAGATATAAAACATTTTTGCATTCAAATGTTTTGAAAGCCGGGCATCATGGAAGCAGATCGAGTTCAAGCGAAGAATTTCTTGAATATGTTAAACCGAGTTACGCAATAATAAGTGCCGGAGTTATGAATAAGTTTAATCATCCTCATAAAGACATTATTGAACGATTCAATCAAAATAAAATTAGCATTGTAAGAACTGATAAGTCCGGCGGTATAATGTTTAGATCGGACGGAAATAAAATAGAAGAAATTAATTGGAAGAAAATTGAATCAACGTTTAATCTATAATAATTATGTTAAAAATTGAAGAGAACAAATTATTAAAGACATTCAACACATTTGGTGTTAATGTAAAAGCAAAATATTTCACTTCGGTAACATCCGAAAAAGAAATTTTGGAAATATTACAATCCAAACGCTTCGGCAGTATGGATAAATTAATTCTCGGAGGCGGGAGTAATATTCTGTTCACTAAAAATTATGATGGTTTAATAATCCACTATGTTGAGAAGGGAATCCGCTTGGTGGAAGAAAATGAAAAATATGTTATCATTGAATCTTCAGCCGGGGAAGTATGGAATGACCTGGTTTCATACTGTGTGGATAATAAATATTACGGAATTGAAAATCTTTCGCTCATTCCCGGAACTGTTGGAGCGGCACCGATTCAAAACATTGGCGCTTATGGTGTTGAAATTAGAGATGTATTCGAATCTCTTTACGGAATTGATTTAGAAACCGGTGAAAAAAGATCTTTCAAAAAAAATGAATGTAAGTTCGATTACCGTGACAGCATATTCAAAAAGGAATTGAAAGGAAAATTCATCATCACGAAAGTTATTTTGAAATTGCAGAAGGAGAAGAGATTTAATCTCAACTACCGGGATTTGAATAACTATTTAGGAAAAGCAAATAAAGAAAAATTAACAATCAAAAGAGTGCGTGATACAGTTGATAAAATTAGAACAAACAAACTTGCTGATCCAAAAAGATTTGGTAACGCCGGTAGTTTCTTTAAGAATCCCGAAGTTAGCGAGAAAAAATTCATTGAACTGAAAAAAGATTTTGAAGAGATGGTTTTTTTCAAATTAGATAACAATATGTACAAGATACCGGCCGGATTCTTAATTGAGAAATGCGGCTACAAAGGTAAGAGAGTTGGAGATGTAGCAACATATAACAAACAAGCTTTGGTTATAATTAATATGGGTAAAGCAACGGGAGAGCAGATCAAAACATTCTCACAAGAAATTCAAAAAGCTGTCCTTGATAAATTCGGAATTGAAATAATTCCTGAGGTAAATATTCTTTAACCCAAACCTAATAGGTGAATTATGGATTTACTGGTTTCTATAATCGGTCTTACATTGATAACTTACTTTGTTATTCTTCTTGGCGGAACACGGCTGGCAATTAAAAAAGGATTTAATGCAGTTGGTATGTTTACATGGGCGTTGTTTTTCCCGCCTATTGCTATGATAATTGTACTATTTATTTATCGTAGAAAAAATGTTGAACGTGATGAAAAAAATACTTTCTCAAATATTATTTGGGAAGTTACTCAACCGTTTATTGATCTCGCTCATACATCACGTGCGTTACTGGGTTTGAACATTTCTTATATACTTGAAGGTCTAACATACTTTGGCGTTGTAGGACTGCTCGCAATTTATTTTAACAATTACATAAAACTTGATGATATCCGCGCAGGTAATATGGTTGGTGTTCTTACAGCCGGAATTACATTAAGCATGTTATTTCTTGGAGCTACAGTTGATCTTGTCGGTGTACGCAAAGCTTTATTGTACGCACTCTCGTTTATGTTTTTTGGAAGAATACTTTTATCAACAGCCCCGCATCTTGGCGCTCCGGGATTATGGAGTTCGGGACATGTATTTGCCATGCTTGGAATACTTGGAATTGTAATCGGTTATGGAATGTATCAGCCTGCGGCTTACGCCGGAGTTAAAAAATTTACAAATGAAAATACAGCCGCGATGGGTTACGCTATGTTATACGCGTTGATGAACCTTGGCGGATTTTTACCGGGATTAATTTCGCCTCCGGTAAGAAGAGCTACGGGCATTCTTGGTGTGTTCTGGGTTTATGTTGCTCTCACTGTAGCCGGTATTGCAGTTGTTTATTTTATCATGACAAAGAAAGCTGTAGCTAAAGCCATAGACATTGCATCCAAAGAAAAAAATATTAATCAGAAGGAAGATGAAGACGAGCTTGCTAAATTGACGGCTAAAGAAAAATTGAAATTCTACTTAAAGAATTTTCCGTTGAAAGATAAACGCTTTTTGTATTTTATTTTTGCCTTGATACCGGTTCAAACTTTATTTGCTCATAATTGGCTGACCATACCGCAATATACAAGCAGGGCGTTCGAGGGATTTGTAAAAGATAATTTTGAATTCTTTGTTAACCTTAACCCTATCTTGATCTTTATCCTTACTCCTATGATTGCGGCGCTCACATCGAAAAAGAATGCATATACAATGATGATCATCGGAACTTTTGTGATGGCTTCACCGACTTTTATTCTTGCGATGGGGCCGAATATAAATACACTAATCGCTTATATAATTATTATGACTATCGGTGAAGCGATGTGGCAGCCGAGATTTTTACAATGGGTAGCCGAGATTGCACCGAAGAATATGACGGGCATTTACATGGGCATCGGACAATTCCCCTGGTTCCTTACAAAAGTTATTACAAGTTTATATTCCGGCTGGTTCTTAATGCAATATTGTCCGATTGATAAAAAACCGGCAGAGATGAACACGGAATTTATGTGGCTCATTTACGGATTCATTGCAATAATGTCTCCGGTGTTGTTAATACTTGCGCGTAAGTGGATGATGAAAGGATTCAAGGAGAAACATAGTTAGCGGTAAGCTATTAGCCATTAGCTTTTAGCTTAATACATACTTGTCATTGCGAGCGAAGCGAAGCAATCTCTAGGTTAGATTGCTTCGTCACTGCGTTCCTCGCAATGACATTTAGTAATTTATCTTTGCACAAACAAAAAATTATTTTAAGTTGTATCGGGTTTTGTTCACGGCTTTCTCAATTGTCCCGAATAAAATTTTTATAGTAGATATTTAATCACCGCTATTATGTCCATTGGCGGGTTAATTCATAGTTATATGCACAATATTGTATCTAGAATTTCTTCATAAATTTGGGTATCTTTGTTCAAGAAAATTTCAAATGGTAAAAAATGAATACGAAGCACTTAATAATAAACGGTGATTCTAGATATATGAAAGAACTAAGTGACGAATCTGTTCATTTAATAATAACTTCGCCACCATATTGGCAATTAAAAGATTATGGAACTGATGATCAAATTGGTTTTAATGATAGTTATGAGAGTTATATAAATAATCTTAACCTTGTCTGGAAAGAATCTTTTCGAGTCTTGCATAACGGATGTAAGTTGTGCATAAATATAGGCGATCAATTTGCCCGCTCTGTTTACTATGGCAGATACAAAGTAATTCCCATTCGAACTGAAATAATAAAATTCTGTGAAACAATCGGTTTTGATTATATGGGTGCTATAATCTGGCAAAAGGTTACTACAACGAATACAACCGGCGGCGCAACAATAATGGGTTCATTTCCTTATCCTCGAAATGGAATTCTAAAATTAGACTATGAATTTATACTTGTTTTAAAAAAAAATGGAACACCACCGAAAGTATCTAAAGAACAAAAAGATCTGTCAAAATTAACAACAGAGGAATGGAATACATACTTTCAAGGACATTGGAATTTTGGCGGTGCAAAACAAGATAGTCACATAGCAATGTTTCCGGAAGAACTTCCAAAACGACTTATCAAAATGTTTTCATTTGTAGGAGATACGATTCTTGATCCATTTCTTGGGAGTGGCACTTCTTCTTTAGCTGCAAAAAATTTGAATCGGAATTCGGTTGGATATGAAATTAATGCCGATTTTATCCCTATCATAAAGAAAAAGTTAGCTATAAGTGAAAACAAAATGTTTGAAGAGCATTTATATAAATTTGTTAAGCAAGAAAATCTTCAAATAGATTTTAAAAATGAAATTGCAAACCAATCATATATTTTCAAAGATCCTCACAAACTTGATAAAAAAATTGATGTCAAGAAACTTCAATTTGGTTCCAAGCTAGATAACAATAGAGGTAAAAGAGAAGAATATTATTCTGTCAAGGAAATAATTAGCCCAGAATTATTAAGGCTCAATAATGATTTGATCGTTAGATTAATTGGTGTAAAAGAAAAAGCAGAAGTAAACGGAAAGGCAAAGGAATTCCTTTTTAATAAAACAAAGGGACAAAAGGTGTTTCTGAAATACGACGAAAAAAAATATGATGATAAAGATCGATTACTTTGCTATCTCTATCTACAGAATAAAACTTTTATAAATGCTCATCTTATTAAAGAAAAACTTGCTCTTGTTGATACAGCCATCAATTTCAAATTCAAAAATAAATTTCTACACTTACTGGGGAATAATAATGGCTAAAGAATGGATTTTGAACAGTGTAATGAATCGTTTCCAACTTAATTTCAAACGCAATGTCGGTCCAACTTCTGAATCAATTAGAAAATGTGCGCCCAAAACCGTTGAAGAATGGGAGGATTACTATTTCAAAAATGTTAAAAGCAAAGAACACATTACAGAACTTGGCAAAAAGCTTTATGTGAAAATAACAGAGGTTGTTCAAGTCGAACTTGATGATATTACCGAACAAGATTGCATTGAATATATGATTAATCTTGTAATAAGCCGAACCTTTGATGGATATATGACAGAAATAGAAACGATTTATGGTAAACTGGAAAACGAGTTGGATGTAAAAATCGAACCGGCACCCGATGAATGGGATAGACTCTTTAATGTTGATTTTTTTATTAGAATAAACGATAAATATATTGGTCTTCAAATCAAACCAGTTAACGAAGGAATACAACTCCCGGAGATATTCAAGGAGAAAGCCATTCAAGAAGAAACTCATAAAAAATTTACGGAAGTATTTGGTGGAAAAGTATTTTATATTTTTTCAACGAAAATAAATGGTAAAAAAGAGATTGTTAATAAAGAGATTATTGAAGAAATCAGAAACGAAGTTGAAAGACTGAAAAAACTTTAAAGTGCATATAACAATGTACCGTGTTAAAGTCAATTTTCTCGGCAGTCAAGAACCACTTCTTGACTGATAAGAAGAAATAATTATTTAATCTGCATCAGTGCTAAATATAACTTTCTTCTTCAGATAAATCCGGTTCATCTGTTGAGGTCAGCATACTGCTTAACACATCTTTGAACTGTAAACCATATTCTATCCGGTGTTTGCTCAGCATAGAAAATTCTGAAAGTCCGTGCAAAGCAAACTCCATTAATAATAATTTGGTTTCTGTATCTTCTTTCGGAAAATATTTATCAACAAGTTCTTTCAATCCTGGAACTGAGAAAAGTTTTTTCCGGTAATCGTCATTCGGAATATTGTGAAATAGATCGAATAAATTTCCTTTTGAGAACCATGCAATAACTTCCTGGTATGGATTTATTTGAGTCTTACGTTTTAATTTATCGGGACTAGGGAAGTAATTTATAAATAGCGACTTAATGGCTTTACCTATTAATATATGGGCTACTTTAACCGGACCTTCCTGCTCACCTTCATAAACCAATTCTATCTTTCCGGTGATTGACGGAATGACTCCGATTAAATCCGAGATACGAACGTTAGTCTTTGTTTCATTATTGATAATAAGTCTGCGCTCTGCAAAACTAACAATGTTTTCTAATGCGGAAATCGTTAAACGTGCGGAGACTCCGCTCTTGTGATCTACAAACTCGCTTTCCCTTGCCTCGAATGCTATCTGTTCAATAAGATTTCTTACCAGTTCCGGTATTTTTATTTTGCCCGATTGTTCTTCGGTTAATTTAGATTCCTGCTCTGTTATCTTCCGGGAAATAGAAATTGTTTTTGGATAGTGAGTTAATATCTGCGAATCAATTCTATCTTTAAGCGGTGTAACAATTGATCCTCTATTAGTATAGTCCTCGGGATTTGCTGTAAAAATGAATTGAACATCAAGCGGAAGCCGAACTTTGAATCCTCTAATCTGAACATCCTTCTCTTGCAATATGTTAAAAAGAGCAACTTGAATCCGCGCCTGTAAATCCGGCAACTCATTGATCACAAAAATTCCTCTGTGAGAACGGGGGATTAACCCGAAATGAATTACTCTTTCATCGGAGTAATGAAGTTTAAGCGATGCCGCTTTGATTGGGTCAACATCGCCGATAAGATCTGCTATAGTAACATCCGGCGTAGCTAATTTTTCTGTGTACCGTTCGTTGCAGTTCATCCATTCTATCGGCGTTTCATCTCCCATCTCTGCAATTATATCTTTGCCGAATCTTGAAAGCGGATTGAATGGATCATCATTAAGTTCGGAATCTTTTATAACCGGAATATATTCATCAAGGAGAGAAGTCATCATTCGTGCAATTTTTGTTTTTGCCTGCCCGCGCAAACCGAGAAGGATAATATTATGACGCGATAGTATTGCTGTCTGAATATCAGGAAGAACTGTTTCTTCATAACCGATTATGTTATCGAACGGATTTTTGTTTGCCCTTAAAATCTCAATAAGATTTCTTCTCATCTCTTCTTTAACCGGCAGAGATTTGTAGCCGCTATTTTTCAATTCGCCAAGAGTGAAAATATTTTTCGTATTATTTTTCATTATATCCTTTTTCATCTGACTGTTTTTCTTCTGTTGTGGACAAAGTCTTCAAAAATAAATTCTCCCAATCCGGAAAGAGTACTGTAGTAAGCTTTCCCTTGATTGGCTTTAGTAAAATCACGGACAAATTGTTGAAGGTACGGATCGCGCGCAATCATAAAAGTTGTAATTGTAATTCCCAATTTTTTACATCTCACCGCCTGGTCCAATGTCTTGTTGATTATCTTTCTATCCAATCCAAAACTATTTTTATAATATTTAATTCCGACTTTTAAGCAAGTTGGTTTACCATCGGTTATCATAAAGATTTGTTTGTTCTTATTTTTTTTACGGCGTAGAATATCTACGGCAAGCTCTAATCCGGCAACAGTGTTAGTATGATATGGGCCGACGGAAAGATAGGGAAGATCTTTAATCTCAATTTGCCACGAATCATCTCCGAAGACAATTATATCGAGCGTATCTTTTGGAAATTGTGTAGTAATAAGTTCGCTCATTGCCATAGCAACTTTTTTAGCAGGAGTAATTCTGTCTTCACCGTAAAGTATCATCGAGTGGGAAATATCAATCATCAGGACCGTAGAAGTAGATGTTTTGAATTCGCGTTCCTCAATTTCTAAATCATCTTCAGTAAGTCTGAAATCGCTTACACCATGTTTGATCTGTGCATTCTTGATTGACGAGACCATATCAATCTGATCAACTTGATCGCCGAACTGGTAATCACGTCTATCCGCAGTTTTTTCATCTCCTTCTCCGCCAAATGGTGTTTGGTGATTTCCTCTCCCTGTTTTTTTAAGCTTGCTAAAAATTTCCTCTAATGATCTACGCCGTATTTCTTTTTCTGATTTTGGCGTCATAACAAAAGAGCCGGGTTCGGATTCGTTTTCTGTGATGTAGCCTTTGTCCTTCAGATCCTGGATGAAATCACCAATACCGTATTCATCATTAGTTATATTATACTTTCTATCGAGTTGATTAATAATATCCAGCGCTTCCGAAACATCACCGGAGGTAATATTTAACAGCTGCATAAAAATATGGAGCAACTGTTCAAAGGGATCGTTCCCTTTTGGATCCGGAATGAATTCAGAAAATCTATAACCGATCATTGTCTTTTTCCTTTTTAAACTGATTTTATCTTGTGAAAGTTCAGTTTTGTGCTATTATTATCTTCATGCAACACTAATATGCTCTGAAATTAATCGGTAAAATTCCTTACATTTATCACGTAAATTTTTAAGTATTTAATAAAATTTATCTACTAAAAAAATTAATTAACCAATAGAGTTCCTGCAATTAATAAAGATTAACATTGGACCTGGCTAAACAATATATAATACAATGCATTGTAGCCGCAGCCAATAACCTTCGTTTAAGCTCGGAGAAAATTGAAACTGTAGCCATCCTCCGTGAAAGATTAAACAACTGCGAATCACTTTCGGAAGAAATTAAAAATTTCAAGAAAATTACAGAATTGTCAAAACTCGGGATTAAACTTGGTGATCTTCAAAATTTTATTGATAACGGAAAGATTGAATTTGTAAAACTTTCGGAAAAATTTAAAGAACATAGTTACAGTCTGGTAAAGGAGCTTAACGGAGTTCTTGATGTTTTCACTCCACATTTAGCTAGATTATCTTTCCATAAATTTGATCTTGACGCATTAAATGTTGATTTGACCAATCAGAAAGCAAATTCATTTGATAATCTTACTCAACCGCCTCCTGAAATTGAATTGCCGAGAAGATCACGCACCGATGAACTAAGAGAGGCAATAATCTTTGAAGAACTTAATAAAGACAATGACTTTAATTTTGAGAACTTCGAAGAAAAAGTTTTAAGACCTGTAAAAGAACTGGATCCGTTCCTTAACCGTGTATTAAAATATGAATTCACAGAGAATGAAATTAACAGCCACATCAAAATAATGTTTGAAAATGCCGAACTGTCTAAGAAGGTAGGATTTGAAATATTATCAAATATGCACAGTATTTTTGCAAAAGGTTTGGAATTAATAAATCAGAAAAAAATTGCTCCAAGTTCTAATGTGGTCGAATCGTTACGCGCATGTTTGATTGTTATTGTTGCTGTAGTACGGGGCAAAGAAGTAGATATAACAAATTATTTAACACGTGCGGAAAATTTTGGAAAAACCATTTTCCCAAAACAAAAGGAAAGATAGATGGAATTATTTGCTGTTATTATGGCCGGTGGGGTTGGTTCACGTTTCTGGCCAAGAAGCAAAGAGAAAAAACCGAAACAGTTGATTCGTATTGTTGGTGAAAATACAATGATTCAAGATACTGTTAAACGGATGGAAGGATTGGTTGCTAATGATCATATATATATTGTTACAAATAAAGTACAAAAGATGAGGGTGAAAGAACAACTGCCGCAAATCCCCGAAGAAAATATTATAGATGAACCGTTCGGGAAAAATACAGCAGCATGTATAGGACTTGCATCTATCATTATTAAAAGTAAAAATCCGGATGCTGTTACAATTACTTTACCTGCAGACCACTTAATAAAAGATGAAGGACAATTCAGAAAATGTCTTTCTACAGCCGCTGATTTTGCATATAAAACAAAAGGATTAGTTACTATTGGTATAACTCCAAACCGCCCGGAGACAGGCTACGGATATATTCAATTTGATGAAAAGGGAATTGATAGCAACATTTACAAAGTTCTTACATTTGCTGAAAAACCAAATTTGGAAACTGCAAGACGGTTTATTGAATCTGGAGATTTTTTATGGAACTCCGGAATATTTATCTGGCATGTTGAAACAATTCTTGGAGAAATAAAAAAACATTTGCCTGATCTTTCAGAGGGACTTGATAAGATTGAAGAGTGTATTGGTACAAATGAATTCGAAAAACAAGTTGTCCTGGTTTACGGTCAGCTTAAAAGTATTTCTATTGATTACGGTGTAATGGAGAAATCGGATAATGTTTATCTTACAAAAGCAGATTTTTATTGGAACGATGTAGGGAATTGGGAAGCAGTTTATGAAGTCTCTGAAAAGAATGAAGATGGAAATGCAATTGTGGGTGATGTTTACACGGAGAAGACATTTAGTTCTTACATCTTCTCACCAAGAAAATTCACAGCTGTTATAGGAGTTGAAAATTTGGTTATAATAAATACGAGTCAAGCATTATTGGTTTGCGATAGGAATAATGTTCAAGATGTTAGAGAAATTGTAGACTATTTAAAAATGAATAAAAGAAATGAACTGGTATAAACTAATTATTTCTGTTGCTCAATGAAGAAATTAATTACAGAAGATGATGTTAAGAAAGTATTAAGCAGCGGAAGTAAGGAGATCGTTGTTGGAAAAGGATCTGTATTAACTCCGCTTGCAAAGGATAGAATTCTTCATTCCAATCTGAGAATAGTGGAAAGTGAATCCGGAACATTATTATCGTGCACAAATTCCCAAGTTAAAATTGCTATAGGCTCAGATCATACCGGTGTTAAAATTAAAAAAATAGTTTTTGATTTCCTGAAACAGAAAGGTTACGATATAATTGATGTTGGTACTTTTACTGAAGATTCTGTTGATTATCCTGATATTGCCTTCAATGCAGCTAACCGAGTAGCAGTTGGTGAAGTGAAATTTGGAATATTGATTGACGCAACCGGAATCCCCTCTGCTATTACAGCAAATAAAATCCCCGGAATACGTGCTGCAACTTGTTATAATGAATTTTCAGCTAAAAGTTCGCGGGAACATAATGATGCAAATGTGCTGGCAGTAGGCGCAAAATCATTAGGTGAGGAAACGATAAAATCAATTGCAGAAGTATGGCTTTCAACAAAATTTTTAGGGGATAGACATCAAAAACGTTTGAATAAGATTAAAGCCATTGAAGAAAAGTACTCGAAGAAATCATAAAATTAGAAAATCTTTCATTATTATTCATAATTCATAAATAAATTTTATTTATTCAAGAAAAGAGAAAATTCTTGTACGTAGAAAAGTCTAAAGTAGAATCAGTTCAAAAGATATCTGAAAATATCTTCTTAATAAAAGTTTTAGCTCCATCAATAGCTTCACTAGTAAAACCGGGACAATTTTGCAACATCAAAGTTTCTGAAAATTCTTTCCCGCTTTTACGGAGACCATTCAGTATCTGTGATGTAGAAGGAGATTATCTTTTCTTCCTTTTTGATATTCATGGTGAAGGGACAAAGTTAATATCTAAAAAGAAACCCGGTGAATTTCTTGAACTTCTCGGCCCATTGGGAAAAGGATTTAATTATAATGATGGTTATGATACTGCTGTTATTGTTGCAGGCGGACTTGGTGTTGCACCTTTCCCATTTTTACTTAAGAATCTTTCTGAGAATAAAAAAGTGATAAGTTTGATCGGCGGGAGATCGAAGAAAAATATTGTTACATATGGATTAAAAAATGTTTTGGCCGCAACTGACGACGGCTCTGAAGGATTTAATGGAACTGTTGTTGAATTATTGAAAAGAGAAATTAAAAACATATCAAAAGATAAATTTAGAATTTTTGCTTGCGGACCCACTCCAATGTTAAAAGCTTTGCAGAAATATTGTGTAGAAAATAATTATGATTGCCAAATATCTGTAGAATGTGCAATGGCATGCGGATTTGGAATTTGCCAAGGCTGCCCGATTGATCCCGTTAACGGAGATTCATATTTGCTTGTTTGCAAAGACGGTCCTGTGTTCGAAGCAAAATCAATTAAATTATAAATATGGCCGATCTATCAATAAATATTGCCGGACTCAGGTTTAAGAATCCTGTACTTTTAGCTTCAGGAACTGTAGGATACGGAAATGAAATTGCGGAATTTACAGACTTGAATAAACTTGGCGGAATAGTGACGAAATCGTTATCACTAAAGCCGCGCAAAGGTAATCCTCCCCCAAGAATAACGGAAACTCCATCGGGAATGCTGAATGCTATCGGTCTTGCCAATGTTGGTGTTGAATCATTTATTAAAGATAAAATTCCTTTCTTGAAAAAGTTGGACACAACCCTAATCTGCAATATCGCAGCCAGTACAATTGAAGAGTATGTAGAATGTACGAGAATATTAACTCAAGAAGAATCTATCCACGCATTCGAGATTAATGTTTCTTGCCCCAACGTTAGAGAAGGCGGACTTGAATTTGGAAACGATTTAAATGCAGTTGGAAGAATTACCGAAAAAGTTAAAGCTGTTACAAAGAAACCAATATTTATAAAACTGTCACCGAATGTTTCCCGTATTTCAGATTTTGCGAAATTAGTAAAAGAAAACGGTGGTGATGGTGTCTCTGCAATCAACACCCTAGTTGGTACCGCTTTTGATATTTACACAAGAAAACCGAAAATAAAAAATGTTACCGGCGGATTATCAGGCCCTGCCATTAAACCGGTAGCACTTGCAAAAATTCTGGAAATAAAACGCAATGTTGATATTCCAATAATCGGTATAGGCGGAATAATGGATTGGAAAGATGCTGTTGAAATAATGATCGTTGGTGCTTCGGCATTTCAAATCGGTACTGTGAATTTTATAAATCCTAATGCCGGAGTTGAGATTGTTGATGGATTAAAAACTTATTGCGAACAAAATTCTATACAAAATATTTCTGAGTTAACAGGCTCATATCAAATCTAAGTATGGATATAAGATCCTCGCTTGAAAAACTTTTCTCATTACACCAATTCGGAATAAAACTTGGGCTGGATAGTACTTCACAGTTATTAGATCAAATAGGAAATCCACAGAAAAACTTAAAGACATTTCATGTTGCAGGATCAAATGGAAAAGGTAGTACTGCTTCTTTTATGGCAAGTATTTTAAAAGAAGCCGGTTACCGAGTCGGTTTATATACATCACCTCATTTTGTAAAATTTAACGAGCGGATAAGAATAAACGGTGTTATGATCGAAGATGAGTACATTGCAAAATTTGTAACTGAACTTGAAGATTATATCGAAAAAAACAATCCCACTTTTTTTGAGATCACAACAGCACTTGCCTTCAAATATTTTTATGAACAAAAAGTTGATTATGCTGTAATTGAAACCGGGCTTGGCGGAAGATTAGATGCTACAAATGTTATAAATCCAATTGCTTCAATAGTTACATCAATAAGCTTAGAACATACTCAACACTTGGGTGATACCTTAGAAAAGATTGCTTTTGAGAAAGCCGGAATCATAAAACAAAATTCCAAAGTATTTGTCGGTAAAATGTTAGACGAACCGGAAAAGGTAATTCGTAATAAGGCAGAAGAACATAATTGTGATTATAACTTGATAAGTGATTTTACAAGTATCGAAGGTGATAGATTAATTGTAACACTGCAAAAAAAATCCTTCTCGATTTATTCTACTCCGCTAATCGGTAACCATCAACTTTACAATGCCGCCTTAGCCTTAAAGACAATAAATAAAAGTTTAGACATTGAAGATGGACTTATTATTTCAATAGGTATTAGAAATGTAATTAAGAATAGCGGCATTCAAGGCCGTTACGAGATAATTAGTCAAAGGCCGAAAATCATTTTTGATTCGGCACATAACCCGGAAGGAGTTAAAATATTTGTTGAGGAATTTTCCGGAGAAAGTAACAAATACTTGGAAAGGTATTTACTTTTTGGTGCTATGAAGGATAAATCTATCGTTGAGATGCTAAAAATATTGGACCCTTATTTCAGCCGGATTTTTGTTACAAAAATTGATATCGAAAGATCTGCTAATGAGGAAGAATTAGAATCAGCAGCTAAATCTGCTGGGGCAAAGATCAATATTGTTCAAAACGGGTCTAAATTTGTTCAGGATTTCCTCATTGATAGGGGGGACAAGTGTCTGGTAGTGCTTGGAAGCATGTATTTACTGGGTGAAATAAAAAGTAAAATGTTAGAGAAAAGTGCTTGACAAAGTGGTACGGGGAGATTAATTTTCACCCGTGCCTCAATAGTCTTCAGTTTATAATTAATTCACAATAATCAATTATCAATTATCGAAATCCCCAGTTGTCAATCAATAATGAATATTACCAAGAATTTCTCACAAGCAATAGGACTCACTCATGCCAATGGATATCTCAGAGCTGCAATCGAAAAAGATTGTAGATCTCTACAAAATCGCTAAAGATTTTTCAATTGCCAGTTACAGCGATCTCCGCAAACAAGAACTTATCTTCAAAATATTAGAAGCTCAATCACAAAAAGACGGTCTTACATTTTCTAAGGGAGTGTTGGAAGTTTTGGCAGATGGCTATGGCTTCTTGCGTTCTGCTGATTATAATTATCTGCCTTCGCCGGATGATATTTATGTTTCACCCTCCCAGATCAAAAGGTTCAGCTTAAGAACCGGAGATTTTGTAAGCGGGCAAGTTCGTCCGCCGAAAGAAGGTGAAAGATTTTTCGCCTTGTTACGTGTAGAGGCAGTTAATGGGAAAGATCCGGAAGCAATTCGTGAAAGAACATTATTTGACAATTTAACACCACTTTATCCAACCAAGAGATTAAAATTAGAATCTGCACCCGGTGAGTATTCTATGCGTATCATTGATATGCTTTCCCCGGTAGGTAAAGGGCAGAGAGGATTAATAGTATCGCCACCAAAAGCCGGAAAGACAGTATTATTACAAAAGATTGCCAACTCGTTAACAAGAAATCACCCTGAGGTAAAAATTATTATGTTGTTAATAGATGAACGTCCGGAAGAAGTAACCGATATGCAGCGTTCTGTTCAAGCTGAAGTTATCAGCTCAACTTTTGATGAACCGGCAGAGCGTCACGTTCAAGTTGCAAACATGGTTATTGAAAAAGCAAAACGTATGGTTGAAGCTGGAGATGATGTTGTAATATTACTTGATTCAATTACTCGTCTTGCTCGCGCACATAATACGGTTATCCCGCATAGCGGAAGAATATTATCTGGTGGTGTTGATGCTAATGCACTTCACAAACCAAAGAGATTTTTTGGCGCAGCAAGAAATACCGAAGACGGCGGGAGCTTGACTATAATTGCAACAGCTTTAATTGATACCGGAAGCAGAATGGATGAAGTAATTTTTGAAGAGTTCAAAGGAACGGGTAATATGGAATTGGTCCTTGATAGAAGCCTTTCCGATAAGAGAATATTCCCGGCTATTGATGTGAACAAATCAGGTACAAGAAAAGAGGAATTATTACAGAAAGAGGATGAGCTAAGTAAGGTATGGATACTTAGAAAAATTATTAGTGAATTTGATCCATCGGAAGCAATGGAATTCCTTTTAGATAAGATGAGAGGGACAAAAAATAATAAAGAATTCATGCTTAGTATGAACAGTTAATCAATTAATGGGAAGCATGGTTCTATTGAAAACTATTAAAATCATTTCGCTTTTATTGCTTTCTTTTACAGCCTTAACTATTTCCGCACAACAGAGAGAACGGCATCTTCAGTTTTCAAGAATGCCAATCTTTTTAGAGAAAAATATTTTGTTCTCGGATAGTTCTTCAACTTGTTATTTCTCTTATAGAATCCCATTTAAGCAATTATTTTTTACAAAGAATGATAATACTTATTCGGCCGGTTTTGTTATTGATCTTGAGATTAAAAATGCGGATAAAATTGTTGACAGAAAATCCTTAAAAAAATCAATTGTTGTAAATACCTACGAAGAAACAAAAGTTGGCAACAATTATGCTCAAGGTGTAATTAGTATAGAGAACAACAATATAGATTATGTCATCTATCCATATCTAAGTATCATTAACAGTGATCAAAGTATTCCACTCGACTCAATATCAATTCATAATAATTTAATTCTTAAAGAAAAAACCGGGAGACCGATTGTAATTCGAAATAATGAATTTCAATGTGCTGCTACGAAGGGTTTTCAGCTTGTTAATTTTATGAATACAATTCCGTATTCTCTCAGTGATTATTCAATCCTAATTCCGGTAAGAGATTTGACGGTGAAGGAATTGAGTATAAAAATAGAGCAAGACGGAAAGGAAATAGTAAATCAAAAAATTACCGATTGTTCCCACGAAGATTTCAAACTCAAAGAATGTGAAAATAATATTGTTCTTTATTCAAACAAGAATCTGTTGAATACCAAGTATTTCATAATGAAGGACTTTAGTCATTTATTGGAAGAAGGGAATGCCCGGCTAATAATCTCAAAAGGCAACTCAAAACCGGCAGAGTTTGAATTTAGCGTTCTGTGGAATGATAAACCAAAATCTCTAATGAATCCGGAATTTGCAATACGGGCTCTCGAATCTATTGAAAGTGAGCAAACGATAGATTCATTATTAAATGCTGATAAAAATGATTATGCTAAAGTTCTTAAGAAATATTGGGATGAAAAGTCCGGTAACAAAAAATACGCCTTCAATGAGCTTGAGAACGAATATTACAAAAGAGCTGATTATTCGATTGATAATTTCAGTACAGTTAGTTATCCTAATGGGGTAAAATCTGATCGCGGGAAAATGTATATAAAGTATGGCAAACCTGATGAAATTAAAAGGGAGTATTCCAATTCGAATATTGTTGTTGAAATTTGGAAATACATAAAACTTAAAAAAGAATTTACTTTTACTGACAGATCAGGATTAGGAAATTATACGTTAGATTAAAAATGAAGACACTTGCTATTACATGCGGTGACATAAATGGGATTGGTCCTGAAATTTGTATAAAGACCATCAACCAAATTTATAATCCGACTGAAAGAAAAATCGTAATGTTTTGCCCGTCAAATGTTATTGAAGAAGAATTGCTTGGTACTACACATTCATTTAGTTATCAAATAATCAAAGACAAGTTCCCGCAAAAAGTAGATTCCTCGTATGTTACAATTGTGAATACAGGTAACTTTAAGCAACAGATTGGTAAGCCTACAAATTTTTCAGGTAGAGCGGCGTTTGCATCGTTAAAGAGAGCATATGAAGCTGCATCATTAAAATTAGTAGATGCAATTATCACAGCTCCGGTATCGAAAACCGCATTTAAATTTGCCGGAATAAAATTTCCGGGACAAACTGAAATTATAGCAAAATTTTCTAAATCAAAAAATTATTTGATGGTTTTTTTATCTAATAAATTTATTTGCGGTTTAACAACAATACATGAACCAATCAAAAATGTTAGTAAGCTAATCACAAAGCAGAGAATAGTTTCATCTATAAAAACACTTAATGAAACTTTGGTAAAAGATTTAGGAAAAGTCTCACCTAAGATAGCTGTGCTTGGATTAAATCCTCACGCAGGTGAGAATGGGAACATCGGGAAAGAAGAATTATCATCAATAAGTCCGGCTGTAAAATCGTTTAAGAATATTTCCGTTGAAGGTCCTTTTGTTTCGGACGCTTTTTTTGGTAATCAAAAGCACGAAGATTATGATGCCGTTCTGGGCATGTATCATGATCAAGTTTTAATTCCATTTAAGATGTTAAACTTTAATAGCGGTGTAAATTATACAGCAGGACTTCCGATTATACGAACTTCACCAGATCACGGAACCGGATTTGATATTGCCGGCCGGGGAATTGCCAACCCACAAAGCATGCTTGAAGCTGTTAAATGGGCAGAAAAAATAATTACGAACCGGAGACAAAAAAAATAGTTACTGTAAGCAATTATTCCGCTGTAGCAGAGATTTATCCACACATAATGCGTTCCATAGATTATAAAAAATGGGCTGAGTACATTTATCAAATTAGTAAAGAAATAAAGAAAAAAAATATTTCTGTATTAGAGCTTGCCAGCGGAACAGGGCACTCTGCATTTAATCTTAAGACTAAAATTGAAAAAATTATTTTATCAGATTTGTCCCTTCAGATGTTGTCAAATCTAAAAGATCCCCGGTTGTTAAAAGTTTGTTGTGATATGAAATCACTTCCATTCAAAAAGAAATTTGATTTTATCTTTTCAACATTTGACAGTGTAAATTATATTAATAAAAAGGAAGATATTAATAAATTGTTGTGCGATGTTAGCAGATGTCTAACAGATAAGGGACTTTTTGCTTTTGATGTTAGTCTTGAAAAAAATAGTTTGAAATATGAAAAATATCTGAACCGTAGAGGCAAAGTAAATGGCGTAGTATTTCAACAGAAAAGTTTCTTTGATAAACGTACACGAATTCATTATAATCATTTTGAATTAACACTTGCCAATGGCAAAAAGGTTGAAGAAATTCACAAACAGAAAATTTACTTATTCAAAGACTATTTTGATTTTGTAGAAAAATCTGATTTTTATGTGTATAAATGTTATAAAGCATTTACTTTTGAAAATGCAGATGAAAATACAGAACGGGCACAATTTATCTTAAAGAAAAAATCTTATGCTTAGTTTTAATCACGTTGATTTTCAGTATTCCAATCAGCCTGTCTTTAACGACTTGAATCTACAAGTAAGTCAAGGCGATTTTGTTTTTCTGATTGGGAAAAGTGGTGTTGGGAAAACTACTTTACTTAAAATGATTTATATGGATTTATTCCCCGATTCGGGAGATGTACAAGTTGGCGATTATTCTTCAGAATCAATACGGAAGAAAGATCTTCCATTCCTAAGAAGAAATATCGGTGTTGTATTTCAGGATTTTCAATTGCTTCAGGACCGGAATGTTTATGATAATTTAGCGTTTGTCCTACAAGTAACCGGAATTCCTAAAAAACAAATTAAAAGAAAAATACTTAATGCACTTTCCGATGTAGGATTGGCACACAAACAGAATAATATGCCTCACCAGCTCTCCGGTGGCGAGAAACAGCGTGTAGCAATCGCACGCGCTATAATTAATGATCCATTTTTAGTGCTGGCAGATGAACCAACCGGAAATTTAGATCCGGAAACAACGGAAGAAATTTTAACAATTCTTAGAAAAATAAATTCCCGCGGGACTTCGATGATCTTTGCTACACATAATTATGAAATTGTCAGAAAAATAGATGCGAAAATAATAAGATTAGAAGAGGGTAGAGCTGTTAAGGTACTGATCAAAAAGAAAGGGGAACACGACTAATTTATATTCATCATATCTAAAATTTTATTTGTCACATTTTCTATACTTTGCGTCCCATCAACTTCAATTACTTTTGATTTGTCTGAATAATAATTAAATACCTGGGCTGTTGTTTCGTGGTAAACTTTTAATCTTCTCTTGATAACTACTTCATCATCATCTTTTCTTTTATAGTAACTGTTAGTTGATTTGCATACACGGCAAATATAATCTTCTTTATATTCGCTCTTGCCTATAATATTACCACATTTGTTACAAACTAACCTGTTGGTTAAACGGTCAATAATAATTTGATCATCTACGTTCAATTTAATTATAAATGGTTTTTCTGTATAAAGTTCAGCAAAAATTTTATCGAGAATTTTTGCTTGTGCAATAGTTCTTGGGAATCCATCTAGAATAAATCCGTTTTTACATTTTTCTTCCTTTAGTACTTCAAAAATAATTCCTGCCATAATATCATCAGGTACAAGTTCACCTTTCTCAACAATTGCTTTTGCTTTTTTACCAAGTTCTGATTCTTTTTTAATTGCTTCCCGCAGAATATCGCCAGTTGAGATATGCGCAATGCCGAGTTTGGAAGCTAAAATTTTTGCTTGTGTTCCTTTACCAACACCTGGTGAACCAAAAATTATTATTTGCATGTTGATTGTTTCTCTTGTGGGTTTGAAATTATATAATTTCTGAGAGAAAATTAAAGAGAATTGCAAAAAGATGCCAATTATGATTTTATTTGATCTCTTTTCCTTAAAAAGAAATTTTCAATAAGAAGTTTGGATTCATCTGCATAAACTCCTGAAAAGACATTAGGCTTATGATTGTATTTTCCGCTTTCAAGAATATTAAATAGCGATCCTGAAGCACCAAACTTTGGTTCATGAATTCCAAAATAAATATTATTTATTCGGGAAAGTAGTATAGCGCCGCAGCACATTACGCAAGGTTCAAGCGTTACGTAAAGATCACACTGATCAAGAAATTTTGATTGAAGATGATTAGAAGCCGCTGTTATTGCCAGCATTTCAGCATGGGCAGTAGAATCTTTTAACATTTCAACTTGATTAAAACCGCGCCCGATTATTTTATTTTTATGAACTACAACTGCACCGATAGGGACTTCATTTAGTTCAACAGCTTTTTCGGCTTCTTGAAGTGCGACATACATAAATTTGTAAACGTGTTCTGGGAAAAGCATAATATTTAATTGAGAATTGCCAATTGATAATTGAGAATTAACATTATTGAATTATAAATTAAAAGTTGGAATTGTCAATTCTCAATTCTACATTCGCAATTGTTTTGTACGCCCGGAAGGATTCGAACCCTCAACCCTTAGATCCGAAGTCTAATGCTCTATCCAGTTGAGCTACGGGCGCATTAAATCAATTGAGAATTAAAAATTTAGAATTGCGAATTAATAATCACGATAAAAAATGCAGAACCAGAATTATCAATTCTCAATTCTACATTCACAATTATCTTGTACACCCGCAGGGATTCGAACCCCGAACCTCTTGATCCGTAGTCAAGTGCTCTATCCAATTAAGCTACGGGTGCATTCATTAAATAAACAATTATAATTTCACTTTCTGATCTCCCGTGAAAAGCACGGGATAAACTCCGTCAGATGCTCTATCCAACTTGTCTCGCCTAAAGCGGATTGAGCTACGGGTGCATAAAATCTCATTTATGATGCAAATATAATATTAACAGTTCTAACAAACAATTTAGCTTGAATTTGCAACCCAGCAATAGTTGTATTGATAATGCTGCTAATTTTTCTCAAATTACCACCGCAAAAATTCACAAGAAAAGATAAGAACAGAATGATAATAAATTATCTAAACTCTTTAGAAAATTTTTGTTACCGAAAGCTTAACGAACTTTTCTTACGTCCTTGTCCAGATCACTAAAATTCCAAATACATTACCCAAATTAGTATTAATTAATAGGAGTTAACTATATGTGTGGAATTGTAGGATATATTGGTGAAAAAAATTGTGTCCCAATTATTATTGAAGGACTTAAAAGATTAGAATACCGGGGATATGATTCAGCCGGTATAGGTATAATAAACGGAAAGGAATGTAAAGTTGTTAAGACAAAAGGAAAAGTAGCTGAATTAGAAAAACTAGTTCACAAAGAAAAATTGGAATCAAGTTTAGGAATTGGACACACACGCTGGGCAACTCACGGTGAACCAAGTACAGTTAATGCACATCCGCATTTAAATAAAGAAAAAACTTTATTTCTCATTCATAACGGAATCATTGAAAACTATTTATCATTAAAAAATGGATTAATAAAAGAAGGTTATGAATTTCTTAGTGAAACCGACACAGAAGTCCTTGCCCACTTAATTGATCATTATTTAAAATTAAAACATTCGCTTTTTCAAGCTGTGCGGTATGCTTTGAATGAAGTTGAAGGTACTTACGGAATTGCAGTAATCTACAAAGGTGAACCGGATAAAATTATAGCTGCGCGAAAAGGTTCTCCGCTTGTTTTAGGTATTGGTGATAACGAAAATTTTGTTGCATCAGATGTTAATGCATTAATCGCTCATACTAAAAAAGTTGTTTATTTAGAAGACGGAGAAATTGTTGAAGTATTTAAGAATAGCTTTAATACAAAAACGATTAGTGATGAAACAATTATTAAAGAAATTCACCAAGTTGATATGAAGATTGATGAGTTAAGTAAAGGTGGATTTGCGCATTACATGCTAAAAGAAATCATGGATCAACCGGAATCCATTTATAACTCAATGAGAGGAAGATTGGTTTATGATGAAGGAGTCCCTAAGTTAGGCGGATTAGAAGGATTTGAAAAGAGAATAATAAATTCCAAACGGATAATCCTTGCCGCTTGCGGAACATCTTGGCACGCAGCTTTAGTAGGCGAATATATGATTGAACAATTTGCCGGTATGGCTGTAGAGGTTGAATATGCATCTGAGATGCGTTACAGAAATCCAATTATTGATAAAGATGATACGGTCATTTTTATTTCGCAAAGCGGTGAGACTGCTGATACATTAGCTGCAATGAAAGAGGCAAAGAAAAAGGGTGCATTGTGTATTGGTATATGCAACGTAGTAGGCAGTACAATCGCACGTGAAAGTGACGCAGGTGTTTATATTCATGCCGGGCCTGAAATAGGTGTTGCTTCTACAAAAGCATTTACGTCTCAGATTGTTGTGCTGGCTTTAATAACATTATTACTTGCAAGAAAACGGAATATGAATTTTCCACAGGGCCAGGAAATTATAAAAAGTATGTACGGGTTGAATAAAAATGTTGAAAAAATACTTGCACAAAATGAGTATATAAAAAATATCGCTGAAAAATATGCAGACTCAAAAAATTTCTTGTATTTAGGGAGAGGATATCATTTCCCAGTTGCTTTAGAAGGTGCATTAAAACTTAAAGAAATATCCTATATACATGCAGAAGGTTATCCTGCTGCAGAAATGAAACACGGACCTATAGCTTTGATTGACGAAAATATGCCTGTTGTTTTTATTGCAATTAAAGACTCAGTTTACGAGAAAGTTATAAGCAACATACAGGAGGTTAAAGCAAGAAAGGGTAGAATACTTGCTATTGTTAATGAAGGCGATACACAAATCGAAAGTATGGTGGATCATGTGATCAAGATTCCTAAAACAAATGAAATTCTTTCACCAATTTTAAGTGTAATTCCTTTGCAATTATTAGCTTATCACATTGCTGTAAAGAAGGGATTGAATGTTGATCAGCCCCGTAATTTGGCAAAGAGCGTCACAGTTGAATAAAAAATAAATGAGGTAAAAAATGTCAAGAACAAACGTCCTTATTATGGGTGCTGCAGGACGAGATTTCCATAACTTCAATGTATTTTTCAGAGATAACGAGAATTACAATGTTGTTGCTTTTACTGCCACTCAAATTCCCAACATTGATGGTAGAATTTATCCTACCGAATTAGCTGGAAAACTTTATCCTAACGGTATAAAGATTTACGAAGAATCTGAACTTATTTCGTTGATTAAAAATCTGAAAGTTGATGAAGTAGTATTTTCTTATTCTGACGTAACCTACGACTATGTAATGACCAAGGCATCAATTGTTAATGCAGCAGGTGCATCATTCAGGCTAATGGGTTCTGAAGAAACAATGATTAAAAGTACAAAACCTGTTGTTGCAGTTTTAGCAGTAAGAACCGGTTGTGGTAAATCTCAAACTTCAAGAAGAATCGTTGCACTTTTACAGAAAGCAGGGAAGAAAGTTGTTGCAATTCGTCATCCTATGCCATACGGAAATTTAGTAAAACAAAAAGTTCAGAGATTTGCAACGTTAGAAGATCTAAAAAAACATGAATGTACTATTGAAGAAATTGAAGAATACGAACCGCACGTTGCACGCGGCGGAGTTATTTATGCCGGTGTTGATTATGAAGCAATTCTCCGCGAAGCTGAAAAAGAAGCCGATATTATTTTGTGGGACGGCGGTAATAATGATATGTCTTTCTATAAAGCAGATTTAACTTTTACAGTTGTAGATCCACATAGGCCGGGTCACGAAATGCGTTACTATCCCGGCAACACTTCTTTAAGAATGGCAGATGCTGTTATTATTAATAAAGTAGATTCTGCCGATGAAGATGGTATTGTTACCGTCAGAAATAATATTCATTCAGTAAATTCAAAGGCAGTTGTAATTGAAGCTGCTTCTCCAATAACAGTAGATAAACCTGAACTAATTACAGATAAACGTGTGCTTGTTGTTGAAGACGGTCCAACTCTTACTCACGGTGAAATGAAATACGGAGCTGGTACTGTGATTTCACGAAAACTTGGCGCTAAAGAAATTGTTGATCCGAGACCTTATACTGTAAAATCAATTTCAGATACATTTAAAAAGTATCCTAACATTGGTGTACTACTGCCTGCTATGGGTTACGGTGATGATCAAATAAAAGATCTTGAAGAAACAATTAATAGAACCGATTGTGATTCTGTTGTGATTGGAACACCGATTGATCTTGGTAGAATCTTGAAAATAAATAAACCATCAACACGAGTAATGTATGAACTTCAGGAAATCGGTGTAAATACATGCGAGTCTGTTCTTAAATCAAAAGGTCTCATATGAAAAAGATTGCGGTTGTTGCATTCGGTGGCAACGCACTCTTACGGGCAGATGAAATTGGAACTATTGAACAACAAGAAAAGAATACTCTCGATACTTGTGAAAAATTAATTAGTTTGCTAAGGAATGGTTACAATTTAATTATTACACATGGTAACGGTCCTCAGGTCGGGAATATTCTACTTAGAAATGAAGCAGGCAATTCACAATATAAAATTCCCAAGATGCCGTTAGATATTTGTGTAGCCGATTCACAAGGCGGAATTGGCTATATGATTGAACGGCAGATGCGAAATGCAATCAGCAAAACAAATCTTCGAAGAAATGTTGTTGCAGTGATCACCGAAACTCTTGTTGATATAAATGATCCGGCTTTTACAAACCCAACAAAACCAATAGGCCCATATTATTTAAAAGAAGAAGCTGAACTTTTAGCTAAAGCTAATAATTGGGTCTTCAAAGAAGATGCTAGAAAAAGAGGATGGAGAAAAGTTGTTGCTTCTCCAAAGCCGGTTGATATCATGAATAAAAAAGTTATTAAGGATTTGGTAAATCATGGTCATATTGTAATTGCGGTCGGTGGAGGTGGAATCCCGGTTTACTGGCATGCTGATACAAAATATCTTGAAGCAATTGAGGCAGTAGTTGATAAAGATTTAGCATCATCCGTATTAGCCAGAAATATAAAAGCGGACAGATTTTATATAATCACTGACGTTTCTCAGGTTTGCATCAACTTCAATAAACCAAATCAGAAAGCACTTAATAAACTTAATGTGATTGAAGCAAGAAAGTATTACGAAGCCGGCGAATTTCCACCAGGAAGTATGGGACCAAAAATTCTTGCTGCGATAGAATTTGTTGAGGGAACCGGAAATGAAGCAATTATAACTTCTGAAAGTGAAATTGGAAAAGAAAATTGCGGTACAAGAATAACATTGTAAGCTATCAAGAATATGAACAAGATTAAGATCAAGAACAGGGTAAGATCATGATCTTGTTCTTAGTTTTTCTAAACTTTAAAGATATAAATGAGATCATACATACTCGGCATATCGGCCTATTATCATGATTCAGCCGCATGTTTAATATGCGATGGCGAAATTATAGCTGCTGCTCAAGAAGAAAGGTTTACCCGTGTAAAACATGATCACAGGTTTCCTAAAAATGCAATAAGTTTTTGTTTAAGATATGCCGCTATATCGGTAGAGCAGTTGGATGCTGTTGCTTTCTATGATAAACCAATAACAAAATTTAACCGGTTACTTGAAACCTACATGAGTTATCCCGGAAGAGGCTTAAAATCCTTTCTAATGGCGATGCCCTTGTGGTTAAAAGACAAACTATGGATGCAAGATTTAATTTCAAAGGAGTTGAAATACAAGGGAAAAATTTTATTTCCGGAACATCATGAATCGCATGCAGCCTCCGCATTTTTCCCTTCTCCATTTAAACAAGCAGCATTCTTAACAATTGACGGTGTAGGAGAATGGGCGACTTCTTCTTTTGGCGTTGGAACCGATAATAAAGTTGAAATAATTTCTGAATTGCATTATCCGCACTCACTCGGACTTTTATATTCTGCGTTTACCTATTTCACTGGATTTAAAGTTAATTCCGGTGAATACAAAGTAATGGGACTAGCTCCCTACGGTGAACCAAAGTATGTTCAAAAAATTTATGATAATTTAATTGATCTACGTGAAGACGGATCTTTCAAAATGAATATGGAATATTTTAATTACAATACCGGACTTACGATGACAAACGATAGGTTTGCAAAACTATTTGATGGTCCGCCAAGAAAACCTGAAACAAATCTAACTCAGCGTGAAATGGATTTAGCATGTTCAGTTCAAGATGTTACTGAAGAAATTATGATTCGTATGGCGCACAATATTAAAAAGGTGACTAATGAAAAATATCTATGTCTTGCAGGTGGAGTAGCTCTTAATTGTGTTGGAAACGGAAAATTGTTAAGAGAAAATATATTTGAAGATATATGGATCCAACCTGCAGCAGGCGATGCAGGCGGAGCTTTGGGTGCAGCAATGATTGCTTATCACCATTATTTCAATAAACCTATTGTAAAAAGTAGTAATAGAGATTTACAGAAAGGCTCTTATTTTGGAACCGAGTACAATGATGAGATTGAAAAATTTATTAAGAAGTATGAACTACCAGTACACAAACTGAACTTTGAAGAACTCATAGAAAAAGTAACCGAATTAATAATTCAAGAAAAAGTTATTGGTTGGTTTCAAGGCAGAATGGAATACGGTCCGCGTGCTCTTGGTGCAAGATCAATAATAGGTGATGCGCGATCTTCTGAAATGCAAAAGAAGATGAATCTAAAAATTAAATACCGCGAAAGTTTTCGCCCGTTTGCACCAACAGTTCTTGCTGAGAAAGTATCCGAATGGTTCGAACTTGATAGAGAAAGCCCTTACATGCTTTTAGTGGCCGACGTTAAAAAAGAGAAACAACGTGTGATGACGGATGAAGAAAAAAAACTATGGGGAATTGAAAAGCTGAATCTCATACGCTCAGAAATTCCAGCTGTAACACATGTTGATTACTCAGCCAGAATTCAAACAGTTCATAAAAATGATAATCCGTGTTACCACAGATTGATAGAAAGGTTCTATGAAAAAACCGGTTGTCCGGTTATTGTGAATACTTCGTTCAACGTTCGTGGGGAGCCGATTGTTGAATCTCCTCTTGATGCATACAAATGTTTTATGAGAACGGAAATGGATAATCTTGCCATAGGTAATTTTCTCTTTTACAAAGGTGAACAACCAAAGTTTAATGATGAGATAGATTGGAAAGCGAAATATGAGCTGGATTAAAGATGTTACATATGAAATAAGAGAACTAGATGTTTCCGAAAAATCTTTACGGAAGTTTGGACTAACAATTGGGACAGTTCTTCTTGTTTTGGGATCTTTACTTATTTGGAAAAGAGCATGGCCAACTACAAATACTATTTTCTTCGCAGTTGGTTTTTCGCTAGTCCTTGGCGGATTTCTGACACCCAATAGATTAAAAACGGTTTATAGTATATGGATGGGATTTGCTTTTGCTTTGGGCTGGGTGATCTCTAGATTAATTTTAATAATATTATTTGTGGTTGTCTTAACTCCGTTAAGTATTATTGCAAAATTATTTCGTAAGAAATTTCTCGATCTGAAATTTAAGGATGGTAAAAACTCATATTGGATTCCTAAAGAAAAAAGAAAAATTGATTATGAGAAAATGTTTTAATGTTTATTTTTGTGACAATAATAAATTAAAAATAGAAGGTAAGTCATGGCAGTAAATATGAAAGGTAAAAGTTTATTAGAAATTAATAACTTCACTATTGAAGAGATTTATCAAATATTTGATCTGGGTACTTCGTTAAAACAAAAAAGATTAATTGGTGAGCCCCATCGCGTGTTGGAAGGTAAAAAATTGGGAATGATCTTTTCTAAACCATCAACAAGAACTCGTGTCTCTTTTGAAGTTGGGATTTACGAACTCGGTGGTTATGGAATGTTTTTCAACCAAAATGATTTACAATTGAAAAAAAGTGAAAGTATTTCCGATACGGCAAAAGTTCTTTCCCGTTATCTTGATGGAATTATGATCAGAACTTTCGATCATCAAGATGTCGTAGATTTAGCAAAGTACGGATCAATACCAGTAATTAACGGATTAACCGACTTACATCATCCTTGTCAAGTTCTTACGGATTTATTTACAATACTGGAAAAGAAAAGAACTTTAAAAGGCTTAAAGCTGGCCTATATCGGAGACGGTAATAACATGGCACATAGTTTACTCCATGGCTGTTCAAAAGTTGGGATGAATATTGCAATAGCGTCTCCCTCCGGTTACAAACCATTAGATTTTGTTGTTAAAGAATCAAAAATAAATGCGAAGTACATGGGAAGTAAGATTGAAGTATTTGACAAACCTGTTGATGCCGTAAAAAATGCTGATATTATTTATACAGATGTTTGGGCAAGCATGGGACAAGAAAAAGAAAAAGAGGAACGGAAGAAAAAATTTGCCGGCTTTCAGGTCAATTCAAAAATGGTGCAACATGCAAAAGAAGATTATTTATTTATGCATTGTTTACCTGCACATCGCGGTGATGAAGTAACTGATGAAATCTGTGACTCACAAAATTCGGTGATCTTTGATGAAGCGGAGAATAGATTACATGTTCAAAAAGCTATTATGGCTTTATTGATGTAAATTTTATCTTGTTGCAAATTATTTTGGAATGAGAAGCGTCTATGGGCGCTTCTCTTGTTTTCCCTCATGATCCATGTGGAAATGAAAGTTGGGGAAGATCCTTGGGAGTTTAATAATGTTGTGAATCATAATTCCGGTAGAAAGACGATCGAGCCAAGATGATAAAGGCCAACCAAAGTGTAAATGAATATCCTTTTCGCTTTTGGGAATTTCATATTCGATTGTTTTCAGAACACTTGTTATCATATCAAAAAGGTTTAATCTTCTTTCTATCGCGATCCAAAAATGGTTTTCTTGAAATGGAGTGGGGGTGTCTAATCTTGGCGCATAGAAGCTGATAAAGATTGAGTTCCCTTGGACTGTATTATGTTCTTCTTCAAGTGGTCTTCTAAAGAAAATATTTATTTCTCTACTTTCAATCTCAGCAATCTTAAAAATTAGATCCATAACATTTCTCGTTTTTCTACGTGCTGGTATATCAGGCGCTCTATAACGCGATATTCTGATTCCCAGGATCAATACAACCATCGTAATAATAAACCATAACGTTGTTCCGTACGGCCGGGCAATCATTATATAGATCAACGTACTTACTAAAATAAAAAAGAGAATTAGGGTACCAACTTTTGAAGTATGATAAGTAATTTCCTTTGTACCTTTTGAGTAACGATACTTTAATAGACTACCTGTATTTATTGCAAAACTTGCAACAAGACCTACGGCATACATTTCTGCAAGGACTGCTTGGCTGCCACTAGTAATTAATAAAATTATGCTATAGAAAAATGCATTTACGAAATGAATTCTGTATAAAGATTGTTTCTTGTTTACATGAATTAACCAGCTGAAATTATATTTTTCTGCAATTTTTTCGATTAACTCAGCAGATGCAACCATAGCGGTATTAACAGCCATGATCAATGTTATACTAGCAAGAATACCTACAACTATACCAAAAAAGTTTCCATTCACTTTTGATGCTAATGTTGGAATTAAATCTGTCTCATGGCTGTTTAGGTTGATTCCGGATGATAAAGAAAACAATGCAATAAGGGGTGTTACAATTCCAACTGTTAATGCTAAGAAAAGATAAGCTTTGCGTATTTGTTTCCAATCTTTAACCAGCGAAGCTGTTTGTAAAACAGATTCGATTCCGGAATAAGCAAGGATACAACTGCCTATACCAATTATTAAATTTCTATAAGCAATGAAAGGATTAATCCCTAAAAAATCTCCGGTAAAAGAGTTAAAACTATTTCCGATTGTAGCAATAGAATTTGAATCTAAATTTGCAGCACTACCTATCAATAAATTCACCAAAACAAAAGCCGCAAAAACAAATATCATAAAGGTAAACTTTGCATTTTCCTTGATGCCGATAATATTCAAACCTGTAATTAATCCAATAACACCAAATTTCAAAAAGAACCTCATCTCAGGTCCAATGCCGAGGAAATAAGTACCATTCTCAACAGCACTCACAGTCGAGATTGTTGCGGTTAGAATATAGTCAACAAGTATTGATGAAATAGCAACAAAAGAAAATGTTGGACCAAGTACTAAATACGAAAAAGAATAAACTCCGCCTCCCCGAATATTGTTTTTCTCAAGAATCTCTCCAATTTCAACCATTCGTGTTGAAAGAAAACGGATTAGCACGGACGTTAGCGCAATGTAAAAGATTGCCTTGATGCCAATAAAACGGAAGGCTTCAAACGGGGCGTAATAAATTGATGTTAATTCATCCATCAAGGTAATTATACCCACAGCAAGCCATGTTAACATCCACTTGCCGTTATATAGAAAAGAGAGGAATTCTTTTTTACGGGTGATATATATGAAGGCGGCAACCAACACAAGGTTGGCAACGATAAATGCGATTGTTTCCATAGATGTTATAAAATTGTCGGAGGAAACATAACAAATTTTCTTAGTATGCAATAATTATTATTTTAAAATGAAATTAACGTTTGAGTTTTACTCAAAAATATTTATTTTTACGCCGCAATTTAAGGCGGGCAGATAGCTCAGTCGGTAGAGCAAAGGACTGAAAATCCTTGTGTCGGCGGTTCGATTCCGTCTCTGCCCACAATAGAAAAGGGAAACGAAAGTTTCCCTTTTTTCATTATTTATATTTTTCCCGGATTTTAGGCCTCCATACAAACAATACAGATTTACATGTCATTTTAACTTTCTATAAAGAGTCTTGTGATAGGATTATAATTCTTTGTAAATAGTAAAAACTGAAATCTATTTTTTACACTAAATATCGCTAATCTAGGTTTCATCAAAAAAAAATTTTTTTTCCCATCTGGTCCAAGATTTGATTGGTGTAGTACGCAATTTAGAGGAGAATTTTAATTATGGGACAACAGCAGTTATTACTAATTGTTTTAGGCGTAATCATCGTTGGTATTGCAGTAGTAGTTGGTATAAGTGTTTTTACTGCAAGCAGCAGTTCTGCCAATAGGGATGCAGTTATTGCTGATCTTACAAACCTTGCTTCATTAGCTCAGCAGTATTATAGAAAACCTGGTGCTTTAGGTGGTGGAGATCGTACATTTACAGGATGGACGGTTCCCGCTTCACTTGATACAACTGGTAATGGTATTTACTCTGTTACTGTTGCAGCGCAATCCGTTACTTTGGTAGGAACTGGCAATGAAAATGGAAATAACGGGACAAGCGTTGTTCAAGTAACAATGGTTGTTGGGCCTGACGCAATTTCATCAACTACAATTAATAACTAACTTATTAAAGCTGTTAATCGCAGCCGACAATAAACGGGAAATTTAATTTCCCGTTTATTGATTAAATTCCCGCCATTTGAATAAAATGTTTTTTTATTAAGTAAATCTATTTGTTGAATACCTAACTCTCTCTCTTTATATTTCAACTCCAAAATTGTAGAGGAAAAATGTCCGCTAATTCTATCACTAGAACAAATTTTAATAACCTTAAGCTATTTAAACAAGGAAAAGTCCGTGATGTTTATGAAGTTGAGAATTATTACCTGATTGTAGCAACTGACCGCCTTTCAGCCTTTGATGTGATAATGAATGAAGGGATACCCGATAAAGGGAAAATATTAAATCGTATTTCGAAATTCTGGTTCGATTTCACAAAAAATATTATTGCTAATCATTTAATTTCCTCGAATGCTGATGAGTATCCTCGAGAATGTTTACCTTACAAAGAGATATTAAGAGATCGTTCAATGCTAGTTAAAAAAGCAGAACTTATTCCTATTGAATGCATTGTTCGTGGATTTATTACAGGATCAGGATTAGTGGATTATAAGAAAACCGGTATGATCTGCGGAATTAAATTGCCCGAGGGATTAATCGAGTCAGAAAAACTTCCTTCACCGATTTTCACTCCTTCAACTAAAGCAGAAATTGGGTTACATGATGAAAATATAACTAAACAAGATGCTGAAAAAATTATTGGTAAAGAAGCATTTCAATTCATTAAAAATGCGGCAATAGAAATCTATACTAAAGCTTCAGAATATGCTCTCGAAAAAGGAATTATTATCGCTGATACAAAAATGGAATTTGGTTATTATAATGGTAACATTATTTTAATTGACGAACTATTAACGCCGGATTCTTCTAGATTCTGGCCATTAAATGAATATGAAAAAGGGAAATCTCAAAATAGTTTTGATAAACAATATGTAAGAGATTATCTTCTTTCGATTAATTTCAATAAGAGACCGCCGGCCCCTCCACTCCCAGAAGAGGTAATTTTGAATACGAGCAAAAAATATTCGGAAGCTTTGTATAAGTTAACCGGAGAAACTTTATAAAAATGTTTCCTGTTCAGATTAAGATTAAAGAGAAAAATTATTTATTTATAAAATGGAATAATGGTATAGAAAGCAGTATTAAACTTTCAAATCTAAGAAAGAACTGCCCGTGTGCAGTTTGTATTTCTGAAAGGGATAATAATAGCAGTAAATACATTCCAATTTATTCTAGCGAACAACTTTCTGTTAAAGACATTCGTGTGGTTGGGAGCTATGCTATTGGAGTAGTATGGGCTGATGATCACAATACCGGAATTTATGATTTTAATTACTTGAAAAAGATTTCTGAATTAAACCAATAAAACTTATTGCTGAAAAATGGTTCTACCTAATCAATTAACAATATTAAGAATTATACTTACACCTATATTTCTCGTGCTTTTCCTAACAGGTGAACCATTGCTGATACAATTTTCATATCTTGTTTTTATAATAGCTGCAATAACAGATTGGTATGATGGCTGGCTCGCCCGTAAGTTTAATTATATTACCGAATGGGGTAAGTTTATGGATCCGTTAGCGGATAAAATATTAACTTCTACTGCTTTCATTGCATTTGTAATAATTGGTTTACTTCCTCTTTGGATGGTTCTTTTAATAATAATAAGAGACCTATTAATTACATTGTTACGTGTTTATGCTGATTATAGAAAAATTTCATTTACAACAAGTAGGACGGCACAGATTAAAACTTTTATACAAATGATTTTTCTTTATTATATACTAACAATTTACACCTTAAAAACTTTCGAGACACTACACCTTAATTATAAATCGATATTTGAAATCCTCTTGAACAATAATGCAATCTATTTTGTAATGTTATTTATAACTTTATTTACTTTTATTACTGGCGTTACGTATATAATTAGTAATCGTTTATTAATTAGGAAGTTGATCAAGGGTGAAAATTAATTTTTTAGAAAAACTCATTGGCTCAGGATTCTATACCGGTTATATGAAAACTGCTTCGGGTACTTGGGGAAGTTTTGCCGGGCTAATCATTTATTTAATTCCGGGTTTTGAAAATCCCTCACTCATGATTTTCATGATATCACTTTTCATTTTGATTGGTGTGCCAATAGCAACAAAGTTTGAATCCATTTATGGAAAAGATCCGAAAGAATGTACTGTTGATGAAATGGTTGGTATGTGGATTACCTTACTGTTTATTCCAAAAAAAATCTGGTGGATAATATTGGCGTTTATGATCTGGCGTTTGTTGGATATTATAAAACCTTATCCGGCGCGTAATTTAGAAAAAATTAAAGGCGGTTGGGGAATTATGCTGGATGATGTTATGGCGGGAATCTATTCATTCATTTTAATTCAATTAACAATTTATGTTTTTAATTTAATCACTAAATAAAAGTAAACAATGAAAGCTCATATTGTAACTATTGGGGATGAAATACTGATCGGGCAGATTATTAATTCTAACGCTGCATACATCGGTGAAAAATTGACCCACGCACATGTTCATATTAACGGCTCAAGTGTTGTTGGTGACAATGAAGAAATTATTATAAATGAATTTAAAAGAGTATTTGACAAAAATGATTTGGTTATTGTAACCGGCGGTCTGGGCCTAACTCATGATGATGTAACCAGAAGATGTGTTGTTGAATTTTTTAATACTGAATTAGTTGTTGATAACGAAGTTCTCTCGGATATAAAAAAATTCTTTGAAGCAAGAGGACGAGTTCTCACGCCTACTAATGAAGATCAGGCACTTGTTCCTAAAATATCAAAAACGATTCGTAATCCTTACGGAACAGCACCGGGATATTGGATCGAAAAGCAAAATAAGATATTTATTTGCATGCCTGGCGTTCCTTATGAAATGAAAAATATGATGGATAGTTTCATAATACCAAGACTTGCACAGAAAGCTGAAAACGGTAATTTCATTTTAATAAAAAATTTATTGACGACAGGAATTCCTGAATCAATGCTTTATGATAAGCTTGGAAATATTGATGAGCTTTTGCAAGGAGCTAAGTTAGCGTTTTTACCAAATCAATTTGGCGTAAGGATGAGATTAACAATCGTTAGCAAAGATGAAGAAAATGCAGCAAATAAGTTGGATGAGATTGAACAGAAAATTCGTTCTTTGATCGGAAGATATATTTATGGTACAGAGAACGATACTTTGGAAAGTGTTGTAGCTAAACTTTTTATTGATAGAGGATTGAAATTATCTGTTGCTGAATCGTGTACAGGCGGGTTAATAATGAGCAGGTTAACAAACATAAGCGGAAGCAGTAATTTTTTAGAAAGAGGAGTTGTTGCTTACAGCAATGCTGCAAAGGTTGAACTTCTTCATGTTGATGAAGATACAATTCAGAAAAATGGCGCAGTAAGTTTAGAAGTTGCAAGACAATTGGCAGAAGGGGTTAAAGCAATCAGCGGAACAGATGTTGGTCTTTCTGTTACGGGAATTATGGGACCAACCGGCGCAACAGTTGGTAAGCCTATTGGATTAGTTTTTATCGGTTTATGTAATGATAAAATTTGCACTGCTAAAGAATTTCATTTTGGGGATGACAGACTTCTCAATAAAGATAGAACATCACAAGCAGCTTTGGAGATGTTGAGAAGAAATCTTCTCGGTATTTCTTATGATGATTAGAACTTTTATTGCTCTTGGAATTCCTGATGATGATTTAAATCAGTTGTTAAATATTATCAGAGATAAAATAGGTGAATTACAAAATGTTAAATGGGAGTCCCGGGAAAAACTACATCTAACATTAAAATTTCTAGGAGATACCAAAAAAGAATTAATTGAAACTTATGTCTCTGCAATTGAATCAATCACAAAAAAATATAGTTCACTAAACCTAAGTTTTAATCACTTTGGTGTTTTTAGAAAAGAGAATGAACCTAAAATCTTTTGGGTAAGTTTGCATGAAAATCGTAAATTAAATGAGATGGTTTCAGAAATTGAAACGGCTTTTTCTAAATTTGGGTTTAACAGGCAGAATAGGAAATATCAACCGCATTTAACATTATTAAGATTTAGGGGATATGAAGATTCGGAAAAAATATTATCTTTGACTGAAGTAAATCTTCCCTTAATTAAATTTATAGCAAACAAAATTACATTTTATGAAAGTAAGCTATTGCCGAGTGCATCGGTTTATAGAGAAATAAAAAATTTTTATTTGAAAAACTAAGGAGGAAAAAATGGCTGCGGATAAAGATGCCAGATTGAAAATACTTGATGAAACAATTGCCAATATTGATAAAACTTACGGCAAAGGTACTATAATGAAATTGGGCGACGGTGTAATTAATGCAGTCGAATCAATTTCCACAGGTTCACTAACTTTAGATTATGCTTTAGGAATCGGTGGTGTACCTCGCGGAAGAATTATCGAAATTTATGGCCCCGAGTCATCCGGAAAAACTACATTATGTTTACATATAATAGCAGAAGCTCAGAAGTTAGGCGGACTCGCCGCTTTTATTGATGCTGAACATGCAATGGATCTCAATTATGCTAAACGTTTGAATGTAGACACGAAAAATCTTCTCTTGTCACAACCGGATTTTGGCGAACAGGCTCTTGAAATTGTAGATACATTAGTTCGCAGCAATGCTCTTGATGTTGTTGTTGTTGATTCTGTTGCGGCGTTAGTTCCTCGTTCCGAAATTGAAGGCGACATGGGTGATCCTCAAATGGCAATGCAAGCACGTTTAATGTCTCAAGCTTTACGTAAATTAACCGGTGCAATAAGCCGCTCAAAAACCATTGTGATTTTTACCAATCAGCTGAGAATGAAAATCGGAATTATGTTCGGCAACCCGGAAACTACCACAGGAGGTAATGCGTTAAAATTTTATGCTTCAGTTAGATTGGACATTAGAAGAATTGCCGCCATCAAGGATGGGCAGAATGTAATAGGTAATAGAACAAAAGTAAAAATTGTAAAAAGCAAAGTTGCGCCGCCTTTCAAAGAAGTTGAGTTTGATATTATCTACAATGAAGGCATCAGCAAAGCAGGAGAGATAATTGATCTGGCTTCCGAGAAAAATCTTCTTAACAAAAGCGGTTCTTGGTTTACATATAAAGAGAATCGTTATCAGGGGAGAGACCAGCTAAAAGCAAAAATGCTGGAAGATCCGGAACTATTTGGTTCTCTTGAAAAAGATGTGAAAGCTTCGCTAGGTATGATAAAAGTTGAACCAGCTAAACCAACTAAAGAAAAAGAAGAACCGGAAACTAAATCAAAGAAAAAATAGCAGATGATTATTACTGCTTTACAGCAAAAGGGTAATAATGTATTGGTTTGTTTTGATGATGGAGAGTTTATTACTCTTGATTACAGAACCGTGACCGACAATGGTTTACGTAAGAACGATTTAATTGACGACAAAAAAATTGAGTTTCTGATTTCCGCAAGTGAATTTCAAAAAGCAAAAGATTCTGCATTCCGCTTTTTGGGAAGAAGACATCATTCAACATCCGAATTAAGAACTAAGCTTATTAAGAAAAAATATTCCAAGGAGATCATTGAAAAAATATTGACTGATTTGACCGACAAAAAACTATTAGATGATGAACAATTTGCCGAAACGTTTCTTGAAGAAAGATCGGTAAAGAAGAAAATCGGTATTAATAAATTAAAGGCTGAACTGTATAAAAAGGGTATCAATAGAAATATTGTTGAAAAGACTTTATTAAGCGTTGACCATGAATTAAGTTATGAACAAGCACTCGACTTGGCAAAACATAAAATAGATTCTATCAAAAGAAAAGAAACAGATAAGAGAAAGATAAAAGCTAAATTATATTCATCACTTAGTTCTCGCGGTTTTGAATCTGATTTAATAGTGAAAATATTGAACGAGTTGTTGGAAGAAGATTAAATTTACTACCGACAATGGAGTAATCTTTGTTCCCATTAACCATTTTCTATATTTTTGTTATCAACATTTAGGTTATCAATGAACAAATTCACTGGAGTAGATTATTTTAATGTAGATAGTCTTCTGTCAGAAGAAGAAGTAATGGTGCGTAATACTGTTAGAGAATATGTTGATGAACAAATAATTCCAATTATTGAAAAACATTACCGCGAAGAAATATTCCCTTATCATTTATTAAAGGAACTTGGAAAACTAGGGTTATTTGGTATTACTCTACCACAAAAGTATGGTTGTGCCGCAATGAACAATGTTACTTACGGCCTGGTTATGCAAGAATTAGAAAGAGGCGATAGCAGTATTCGGAGTTTTGCATCAGTTCAAACTTCGTTAGTTATGTACCCGATTTACACTTTTGGAAATGATGACCAAAAAAATTATTGGCTTCCAAAACTTGCAACAGGAGAAAAGATTGGATGTTTTGGATTAACAGAACCTGACTTTGGTTCTAATCCTGCAGGTATGGTAACACGTGCCGAAAAAGTTGATAATGGTTTTATGCTGAATGGCGCTAAAATGTGGATTACTAATGGAACAATAGCTGATGTTGCTGTTGTGTGGGCAAAATTAGATGGGGAAGTAAGAGGTTTTTTAGTTGAAAAAGGCATGAAAGGTTTTTCCGCACCGGAGATGAAAGGTAAACATTCACTTAAAGCTTCAGTTACTTCAGAATTAATTTTTCAGGATGTTTTTATACCTGAGAAAAATTTATTAAGTGAAAGTAGAGGATTGAAATCACCATTTATGTGCTTGAATCAAGCACGTTATGGAATTGCTTGGGGTGTTGTTGGATCTATGATGGCATGTTACGATTCCGCACTGAACTATGCAAAATCCCGAATTCAGTTCAGCAAACCGATTGCCGCTTATCAATTGACACAAGAGAAGTTAGTTTATATTCTAACAGAAATTACAAAAGCACAACTACTTAATTTACAACTCGGAAGATTAAAAGATAAAAATGAAGTGAAGCATACACAGATTTCTATGGCTAAAAGAAATAATTGTGAAAAAGCATTAGAGACTGCGCGCATTGCTAGAGAAATTCTCGGCGCAAATGGAATACTTGATGAGTATCCGGTTATGCGTCATTCGCAGAATTTAGAATCTGTAAAAACCTATGAAGGTACACACGAAATGCATACATTGATAATTGGTGAAGATATAACCGGTTATGCGGCATTTGATTAAATTAGAGACCACCTTGTGTGGTCTTTTTTGTAATTAGAAGAGGAAAACATGAATAAGAACAAAGTTGATTTTGAGGGACTAACATTTGATGATATTCTTCTTGTTCCTGCGCGATCGAGTGTTCTTCCGCGTCAGACTGATATTTCTACTTTATTGACGAGAGAGATAAAATTAAACATTCCCTTTCTCTCAGCAGCTATGGACACAGTAACAGAATCACAAATGGCAATTGCTATGGCTGCTCAAGGTGGAATAGGAATCATTCATAAGAACATGTCAATTGAAAAACAAGCCGATGAAGTTGATAAAGTTAAAAGGTCGGAGAGCGGAATGATCGTTAATCCAATTACTCTATCACCGGACCGAACCATTAGGGAAGCCGAGCTGATAATGTCGAAATACCATATCTCGGGTATACCTGTTGTTGATGAAAAAGGAAAGCTGGTTGGAATTCTAACTAATAGAGATTTACGGTTCGAAAGAGATTCCAACAAGCTGGTAAGCCAGTTAATGACGAAAGAGAATTTAATTACTGCGCCTCTTGGAACGACACTTCATGAAGCAGAAAAAATATTACATAAGTATAGAATTGAAAAACTTCCGGTAGTTGATAAAAAAGGAATCATTAAAGGATTGATTACATACAAGGATATAATGAAGAAAAAGACATTTCCACATGCATGTAAAGACGATTTAGGACGACTGCGTGTCGGTGCCGGTGTTGGTGTAACAAGTGATACGTTAAAAAGAGTCGAAGCATTAGTATCTTCGAATGTAGATGTAATCGTTCTTGATACTGCGCATGGACATTCCGAGGGAGTATTAAAAACTGTTAAAGAGATTAGAAAGAAATATAAAAACTTACAATTGATTGCAGGAAATATTGTTACAAAAGAAGCCGCCTTAGAATTAGTGTCTTGCGGTGTTAATGCTGTGAAGGTTGGAATTGGTGCCGGTTCTATATGTACCACACGTGTTATTGCAGGTGTAGGAGTTCCGCAGATTAGTGCTGTTATTGTAGTTGCTCAAGCATTAAAAGGTAAAGACATTCCAGTGATATCCGATGGTGGAATTAAACAAACAGGAGATGTTGCAAAAGCAATTGCAGCCGGTGCAGATACAGTAATGATGGGTGGGATGCTGGCAGGTGTTGATGAAACACCTGGTGAAAAAGTTTTATTTGAAGGAAGAAGTTTTAAGGTTTATAGAGGAATGGGTTCATTAAGCGCTATGAAACAGGGCAGCAGCGATCGTTATTTTCAAGATGTTGAATCGGATATCAAAAAACTTGTTCCTGAAGGAATAGAAGGTCGTGTTCCCTACAAAGGATCTTTAGCAGATACGATTTATCAATTCATTGGTGGATTACGAGCGGCGATGGGTTATTGCGGTGCAAAAACAATTAATGATTTGAAATCTAAATCAAAATTTGTAAAAATTTCTAATGCTGGTCTGCGCGAAAGTCATCCGCATGATGTTTTAGTAACAGAAGAAGCACCGAATTATCAAATGACTAAGAAAAATCAGTATTAACCTTTTATATTAATCTGATTAAGAAAGGAAAATTTTTTTGATATTAATGGTTATCACTCATAAATAATATCCCGAATATGTTCAAAGTATTGATTATTGCTTATTACTATCCTCCACTTGGATTAAGCGGTGTTCAAAGGACACTGAAATTTACTAAATATATGAGCAAGTTTAATTGGCAGCCTACGGTAATTACAACAGGAAATATAGCTTATTATGCTCATGATTTTTATTTATTAAAAGAAGCAGAGAATGCAGGCGTAAATATAATTCGCACAGAAGCTTTTGATGTTAATACTATAATTGGGAAACAGTATCGAACTGTTAATATGCCTATAGAATTTATTAGGAAGATTCTTTCCAGTATTAGTAAAGCAATATTTATTCCTGATAATAAAAAATCCTGGGCTAAAAAAGCATATAAAATTGCCAAAGAACTTCTTAAAAAAGAAAAGTATGATATTATTTATGTCACTATTCCGCCATCTTCAAGTTTTGTTTATGCTTCAAAACTAAAAAAAGAATTTGGTATTCCTCTTTTTGTAGATTATCGTGATTTATGGTTCGGAAATCATTTTGCATTTTATCCTACTCCTTATCATCGTTATAAACACAAAAAGTTGGAATATAAATCATTGCGATTAGCTGATAAGGTTGTTGCAATTAACCGCAGAATAAAAGAAAAACTTCTTTTAAACTACCCGTTTCTTACGTTCAATGATGTAATGATTATTCCGCACGGATTTGATCCTGCCGATTTTGAGTTAAATGAAGATAAAATTGAAAAGTCTCAAAAAATGCGTTTTACTTATGCTGGAATATTTTATGAGAATATTACTCCTGAATATTTTCTAAAGGCTTTTAAGCAATTATCTATTGAAAGACCGGATATTGCAGCTAACATAGAATTAGAGTTTATTGGTCATTTTCGCAAGGAAAATAATAAACTAATAACTGAGCTTGGCATCAATGAATTTGTAAGAGATCTAGGATATTTAGAACATAATGAAACGGTTAAAAGATTAAAAGCGACTGATGTTTTATGGATGATGATTGGGAATATTCATAACGCAGATACAATTTCTACAAGTAAATTATATGAGTATATTGGAACCGGTAAGCCAATTCTTGGATCTGTTGTTGAAGGAACTGCTAAATCTACTCTGCTAGAATATGGTGCTTCTTTCATAACCAAACCCGATGATATTCAAGAAATCAAAAACACAATAATATTTATTCATGAATTATACTTGAAGAAAAATTTACCAACACCGAATAAGGACTTTATACAAAAACATGATAGAATAAAATTAACCGAAGAACTTACAAAGGCATTTCAGTTTTATTTAAAGGCATAAATATGAGAATTGTATTAATTGGTTCTGGAGGAAGAGAACATGCATTAGCTGATAAAATTGCTGAAAGTAGAACTTGTAGTAAATTGTTTATACTTCCCGGCAATCCCGGTACAAAACAGGTTGGAGAAAATATTCCTATTGAGCAAAATGATCATTTGGGAATTGTGAATTTTTGTCTGGAGCAAAAAATAGATCTTGTGGTGATTGGTCCTGAAAAACCTTTGATTGATGGTTTAACGGATAAACTTCTCTGTAAAGGAATAAAAGTATTTGGTCCATCTTTAAGTGCAGCGCGCATTGAAGGTGAGAAATCATTTGCTAAAAACCTGATGAAAGAATTTAATATCCCAACAGCAGCTTTCGAACTGTTCAATAAAGAAAATTATGATGATGCTATAATCTATTTACATAAAGTAAGTTATCCAATAGTAATTAAAGCTGATGGTATAGCTGCTGGAAAAGGTGTAATAATAGCAGAAAGTTTTGAAGATGCTAGGGAGGCGTTAAAGGAATGTTTTGTAAATTCTTCATTTGGGAAAGCTGGTGATAAAGTTGTAATCGAGGAATATATGATAGGTCAAGAGGCATCATTATTTGCAATTACTGATGGTTCCGATTTTGTTTTACTACCTGCTGCTCAAGATCATAAAAGAATTTATGATGGTGATAAAGGTAAGAATACGGGGGGAATGGGAGCATACGCTCCAACTCCTTTTGTAACTGAACAAAATATTGAGTTGATCAAGCAAGAAATTATTAAACCAATATTGAAAGCAATAAGCGAGATGGGTAGTCCTTACATAGGTTGTCTTTACTGTGGATTAATGCTGACAAATAAGGGCCCAAAAGTAGTAGAATTTAATTGCCGTTTTGGAGATCCTGAAACTCAAGTTGTTTTGCCATTGTTGGATGGAAATTTTGTTGAACTTCTCTTTTCTGCAGCTAATGGGAAAATTAATAAAAGAGCAGTGAGTTATAATGGTGGTGCATCAGTATGCATCGTCGTTTCCTCAAAAGGCTACCCTGATAATTATGAGAAAGGATTTGAGATACATGGATTAAGCCAGATACCAAAACAAATAAAGGTCTTTCACGCTGGAACAAAAGAAATAAATGGAAAGATATTAACTAATGGGGGAAGGGTATTAGGTATTACTTCGTTTACTGAGAAGAATGACTTAGTTGAAGCAAAAAAAATAGCTTACGAACCTATAGCTAAAATTCATTTCGATGGAATGTACTACAGAAATGATATTTCTGATAAAGCTATACTTTACAAGAACTAAATCAGCCCGGGGGCCAATTCATCTTACGTCCACCAAGTAGATGCATGTGTAGATGATACACTTCCTGTCCTGCATCTGCTCCACAATTCAAGACTAATCTAAATCCTGTTTCACTTATACCATAATCTTTTGCAATTTTATTTGCAGCATCATAAAGAGAACCAAGAAGAGCCGAATGTTTGACTGAATTAATGTCTTTTGTGGTTTTGATTTCAGTGATTTTAGGAATGATCAAGACATGAACTGGTGCTTGCGGATGAATATCCTTAAAAGCTAGAACTTTGTCATTTTCAAATACAATTTCTGCGGGAATTTCTTTTCGAATAATCTTGGAAAAAATTGTTTCTCCCATGGCTATTCCTTTTCAATCTCATATTTCTTTAGTTTGTTATAAAGATGGCTGCGTTGAATACCGAGTATATCAGCGGTCTTGCTGATATTCCAGCCATTAGCATTTAACTGTTTAATTATAAAAGCTTTTTCAGCTTTCTCTTTGAATTCTTGAAAACTATTCGAAATGTTTAACAAATCATCAGCATTCGAACCTTGAGCTGGTATAAACATGGAAATATCCTTTTCATTTATTTCTGTTTTAGCAACCATAATTACAATACGCTCAACAACATTTTTTAGCTCACGAATATTTCCTTTCCAGGAAAGGGATTGAAGAACTTTTATCGCTGCGTCTGAATATTTCTTTTGTGCGAATTTATTTTTTTCGCAAATAATTTTTGAGAAGTACTCTACCAACAGAGGAATATCATCTTTACGTTCTCGAAGCGGCGGAATATGAATTGGGATGACATTTAGTCTGTGATAAAGGTCTTCGCGGAAGTTGCCTTTATTAATTTCTTCCATCAAATCTTTATTTGTTGCAGAAATAATTCTTACGTTGACATCAATCTTAGCATTACCGCCAACTCGTTCTATCTTTCCTTCCTCGATTGCGCGCAACACTTTAGCCTGTGCTTGAAGACTCATATCACCTATCTCATCAAGGAATAAGTTTCCACCGTCGGCTTGCTCAAATTTTCCAATATGCTGTTTTACGGCTCCGGTGAACGAACCTTTCTCATGACCGAATAATTCTGATTCAATTAGCTCGTGATGGATTGCAGCACAATTCACTTCAATAAATTCTTTATTAGATCGTAAACTTTGTCTATGTAATTCTTGCGCAACTAATTCTTTACCAGTTCCATTTTCACCTGTAATTAGAATACGCGCATCAGTTTTAGCAACACGTTGTATAGTTTCGTAAATAGTTTTGATTACAGTACTATTACCAATAATTTTTTCAGAAGTAAAGAGTTCCTTCTTAAGCTTTTTATTTTCTTTAACCAGACCTGCTTGTTCAACCGCATTTCGAACGCTGATCAAAAGTTTATCACGGTCAACCGGTTTTTCAAGAAAATCAAATGCGCCGAGCTTTGTAGATTTTACCGCATTCTCAACACTAGCATGTGCAGAGATCATTATTACTTTCAAATCAATTTCTTTTTCAAGAAGCCAGTTCAATACTTCAAAACCATTTTTGCCTGGCATTTGAATATCAAGTAAAAGTGTATCATAATTTCCATATTCGATCTTCTGTAATCCTTTATATGAATCCGTTGTATAGTCAACAAGATAATCTTCATATTCAAGGATCATCTTAATGCTTTCGCAAATTTCTCTTTCGTCATCAATTACTAAAATTGATTTCATGGGTAAATTCTTAAAATAAGTAGTTGATAAATCTTAAATGCCTCAGATGGTTTTGCATTTTTATCTTTTTTCACCATCTCTGCAAAAATTTCTCCCAGATGATTTGTAATCAAATCTCTTCTATCAAAACCACCTTGTAAAAAAAATTCCTGCTCGAAATACTCAACAAAGATACCGAGAAATTCAGACAAATTAAAAAAGCTAATATCATAATGAAGAAAAGCATTTGCAAAAAAATGTGCAAGCTTGTCTTTATCGCCAAAATCATTGGATGGGGAATCCATAAACAATTTCTTAGGCGTGTTTTTCAATTTCTCCTTAAAGATTTTTTCCGGAGGAGAAGGGAGCGGTACAGAAACATGAAAGCCGATAACTGGAAGTTTCATCAATATTTTGTTGTATGGTATTAAAGCGAACGTTAAACAAAAAAAGGTTTCGGAATAGTCGTCTTCAAAGAATACCAATGCTTTCTCATAAATGTGATCAACTGTTTCCAAATCATTATGAGCTTGAGAAAACAGCTTGTACTCTTCCGAAGTCATGTAATTTGTTATGAAGAATAATCCGCCGTAGAAAGATTTATCGTAATTTTTTTGAGCAACAGATTTTGAAGAGATCAAAGTCACGATTAAGAGCAAGAGCAGGAAATTATTTCTATAGAGTTGACTCACCTAATTCTATGTTTGTATTACACCCGGATTGAATCGGGGGATATGCGGATTATTGTTTGCGCATTCGATTGAATAAGAAATATATTCTCTGGTTGACGTCGGATCTATAATTTCATCAACCCACAAACGAGCCGCAGCGTGAAGCGGATTACTTGTTTCTTCGTAAGATTGGATTATTTCACTAAGTAATTTTTCTTTCTGTTCTTGCGTGAATTCTTTCCCGGATTTTTCCATTTGCTTTAGTCTAATATCAAGAAGCACAGAACTTGCTTGTGCACCGCCCATTACAGAAATTTTTGCATTAGGATAAGCAAAAATAAAACGCGGATCGTAAGCTTTACCGCACATTGCATAATTGCCGGCACCGTAACTGTTGCCGATTATAATTGTAATTTTTGGTACAACTGAATTCGCGACAGCATTTACCATCTTTGCACCGTCTTTAATAATTCCTCCATGTTCGGCTTTACTTCCAACCATAAATCCGGTTACGTCTTGTAAAAATATTAATGGAATTTTTTTCTGATTGCAATTCATAATGAATCGCGTTGCTTTGTCTGCACTATCGGAATAGATTACTCCGCCGATTTGCATCTCACCTCTTTCGGTTTTCACAACACTGCGTTGATTGGCTACAATCCCAACTGCCCAGCCGTCAATTCTTGCATAAGCAGTTATCAAACTTTTTCCATATCCGGATTTGTATTCATCTATTTCGGAATCATCAACAATTCTTGCAAGCAATTCGTAAGTATCATAAGGTTTTGCGCCGTCTTCAGGAATCAATCCGTAAATTTCCTTATTATCAAATTTCGGTGGAATTGAATCTGCACGATCGAATCCGGCTTTATCATGTTTGCCATACTTACTTACTAATTTTCTAATTTGAAGAATACATTCATCATCATTCTTCATTATGTAATCGGTTACGCCGGAAATATTTGATTGCACACGGGCACCACCAAGATTTTCATTTGCAACTTCTTCACCAATTGCCGCTTTAACTAAATGTGCACCGGCAAGAAAAACAGATCCTTCGCCCTCAACTATCAATGCTTCATCACTCATTATAGGTAGATAAGCGCCGCCGGCTACGCATGGACCCATAATGGCAGATGTTTGTGGAATTCCCATCGAAGACATAACTGCATTGTTGCGGAAGATCCTTCCAAAATGTTCTTTATCCGGGAATATATCTTCTTGAAGAGGAAGAAATACGCCTGCACTATCAACAAGATAAATTATTGGAAGCCGGTTTTCGATTGCAATTTCCTGAGCTCGTAAATTTTTCTTTGCAGTAATTGGAAACCATGCACCGGCTTTTACCGTAGCATCGTTTGCAACAATTACAAAATTCCTTCCGTTAATTTTTCCAATACCGAAAATTGTTCCGCTGCTTGGTGCACCCCCGTATTCTTTATACATTTCAGAAGCAGCAAAGGTATTTAGTTCAAAGAAAGTTGAATCTTTATCAATAAGTTTTTCAATTCTTTCGCGGGCAGTAAGCTTTCCTTTTTCATGCTGTTTATCAATGGCACTTTTGCCGCCGCCGAGTTTAATAGTTTCTCTTACAGCATTTATTTTTCTGATCAGATTTTTGTGGTAATCTTCTCTGCGGAGAAAAGACTCGTTCTTGTTTATTTGTGAACCTATTTGTGCCATAACAATTTTATTTTAGTCTGTTAATAAAGATCTAGCAATTACAATTCGTTGAACTTCGGATGTCCCTTCGCCAATAGTTAAAAGTTTTACATCACGATAAAATTTTTCTACAGGATAATCTTTTGTAAATCCGTATCCGCCGAGAATCTGTACTGCTTCATTGGAAGCGCGCGTTGCAATTTCGCTTGCAAAGAGTTTTGCTTTGGATGCAATCTCGAGAATATCTTTTTTCTCATCTTTCATTCTAGCTGCTTTGAATGTCATCAATCGAGCAGCTTCAATATCAGTTGCAATATCGGCAAGCTTAAATTGTGTTGCTTGAAATTCCGAAAGACTTTTACCAAATTGTTTACGTTCTTTAGAGTAGGCGAGAGCAGCCTCAAGACAACCTTGAGCTAATCCAATACTTAAAGCGGCAATTGAGATTCTTCCGCCTTCAAGAATTTTCATTGCTTGTGTAAACCCCTCACCCTCATTTCCAATCAAATTATCTTCATTCACACGGCAATTTTCAAAAATTAATTGTGTCGTTTCACTTGCACGCATACCAAGTTTATTTTCTTTTTTACCTGTATGAAATCCTTCAGTTCCTTTTTCAATAATGAAAGCCGAAATTCCTTTTTTCTTTTTTTCTTTATCAGTAATTGCCATTATAACTGCAGTCTCACCTGACTTTCCGTGAGTTATAAATGCCTTAGTTCCGTTAAGTACAAAATATTTTCCGTCTTTCACTGCTGTTGTTTGCATCGCGCCTGCATCACTGCCGGATGAGGGTTCGGTCAGTCCCCAAGCGCCGATTTTTCTTCCGCTTGCAAGATCGGGCAAATATTTTTTTCTAAGTTCTTCATTCGCAAAAACATTAATATGATTTGTGCACAAACCGTTATGTGCCGCAACTGATAAAGATATTGAAGGGTCTATTCTTGCCAGTTCTTCAACAACTAATGCATACTCAACATAGCCAAGTCCGGCTCCACCAAATTGTTCGGGGACTAATATTCCTAGAAATCCTAAATCACCAAGCTGGTGCATTATATCAATCGGGAATTCCTGGCTCTCGTCAAATTCCATCACGCGCGATTTAATTTTATCTTCGGCAAAATTTCTGATCGTTTCTTTTATTGCAAGCTGATTTTCATCGAACTCAATAAAAAATTTATTTTCTAAATTTGTCTCGACCATAACAACCTATTTTTTTAGTGAGGTTTTAAAATCATTAAATAATATTTCAGCAATTTGATATGGAGAAGTTTTTCCTTCAACAACTTTTGAAAGGGAAGCTTGAAGACTTTCGGCCCGTTTCTCTTTCCAAAATTCATCTTTCAACAAATATTCAACAATTTCTTTAATTCGTTCTTTATAATTTTTTTCACGGTTTTGTTTTAGTAATCCATTGAGTTCTAAAAATTGTTGATGCTTTGAAATCTCATCTGCAATTTCTTTTGTACCCGTGTTTTCCGAAGCAACTGTCTTGATAATATTCGGTAACCAACTTTTTTCTGTATGATCACGCATCATTAAAATAGTTTTGAGAGCACTCATTGCGCTATCAGCACCTGGACGATCGCTTTTATTAAGTACAAAAAAATCGGCTATCTCCATTAATCCGGCTTTCATTGCTTGTATTGAATCACCGGACTCCGGTACGAGAACAACGATTGTTGTATCGGCAGCTTTGGCAACATCAAGCTCTGATTGCCCAACACCAACAGTTTCAAAAATAATTATGTTGTAACCTGCTGCATCTAAAACATCTGCCGCATCAATTGTTTTTTTGCTAAGTCCTCCAAGACTGCCGCGCGTTGCCATACTTCTTATAAAAACATTATCATCGCAACCGACTTCGCTCATTCGCACTCTATCACCAAGCAGCGCTCCACCTGTAAACGGACTTGTAGGGTCAACTGCAATGATTCCAACTTTTTTATTCTTCGTTCTGTAAAATTTAGTCAGTTGATTTGTTAAAGTGGATTTACCTGCGCCGGGAGGACCGGTTATACCAATGCGATAAGCATTACCGATATTTTTGTGAAGATCCTTAAGCAATTCAGTTGAATGCGAATTACCGGATTCAATAATTGTTATTGCCCTTGAAATTGCACGTTTATCGTTCTTAAAAATTCTTTCAACAAAATTTTCTGATCTCATCCCAAATTCTATTTGTATAAACTATGTATAGAAATATATTCTTTTACTTTTGATGGAACAAGATAATCAATTGATGCACCATTTTTTACACGTTCGCGGATTTCTGTTGATGAAATATCAATCAATGCTGTTTCTAAAAGTATTGCCGAGTCAAAATATTTGTTATGCTTAACCGGAATGTTATCTATTTCACGTTTCATAACTATAACCTTAGCAAGCTTAAGAATATCATCAGGACGAAACCATTTATCAAAAACAATTAAATTATCAAAACCTATTATAAGTTCTAACTGATCATAAGTTTTTTTTAATTCCAACAAAGTATTATAAGTAAAAGAAACATCTCCTTTGCGGATTTCATAATCGGAAAATTCGAAATACGGATATTGTTCGGTTGCTAACTTTACCATATTCAGACGATGAATATCGTCTGTTGGCTTCTGATCTGTTTTGTGTGGCGAAATATGACAGGGAACGAAAATAATTTTTTCGAGATTCCTTTTTTCCAGAACATCGTAAGAAGTTATCAGATGTCCCAAATGAATTGGGTCGAACGACCCGCCTAATATTCCAACTGGTTTCATTTATACATGTATAAAATTATTTGCCAAAAGCGATCTGACTGCTGCTCGATTATTTTCAATTTCCGATGAGTAATACAATTTATTTAAATCTTTTGCTTTCTTGAATAAATCTTTATTGAGAGCAAGACGTATCGCAAATCTTGAATATAATTTTCTGATTCGTTCGTCTATCCAGCCTTTTCTAAATCTTAAATGACTACTTAATATTTTTATATGTTCTTTGGGAATCAAACCTAACAAACTTTCTTCTGATAATTCTCGCTCGATAATTTCCTTTTCATTATTAACAGATAATCTAAAAACAAATATGAAAAAGAGAATCAAAAAAATCATGAATAAAAATCCGTATAAATAAGTATCGGAAAAACTAACGGCGGTATTCCACATAAAATGTATAAATATTGCAATTAGTAATCCGGCTAAAGGTAAAATATTTTTACCGAATTTAGACGAGAACTTTGCAAGTGCAAGAAGAGCTCCTAAGGTTCCTGTTGAGATGCAATGCATAAGTGCGGAGAACAATGACCTAATTATTACAAGATAAATCCAGTTTAATGGTGTATCGCCATAAGTTAAAAAGTACAGAAAATTTTCTGTCATGCCGAATCCAAGACCAATTACGCCTCCATACAATAAGCCGTCAGTAATATTGTCGAATTTTTTTGAATTAACTGTGTAAAGTAAAAACGCGCCTTTTGCAATTTCCTCACTAAGCGGTGCGAAAATTATTGTCTGAATTAACTTAGATAATTCGGAGGTTGAGCCAATAATTCCTGTTAAATATCCAAGCAGTAAACTTCCGCTTATTCCAAATATTATTGCACCAAACGCTCCCCATAGAAAATGAACCAATACAAAAAGTAAAGGTTCTCTATCATACTTATCCATCCTCCATAGAATGATAAGATAGACGGACATAGGAAAGACTGAAGCAATAAATGATGAAATTAACGACATTAATTCACACTCTGCATTTTTTATACAAAATAAAGGAATTCTTGATTATAAAGGATCGGCTGTATATATTTTGACCCAATTTTTCCATGTTCTTCAAATGATAATAAAATATACTAATTTTTCGGACGGTATTCACAGTTTTCATCTTTCAGAATCCGTTAAAAATTTGGGTCTGGAAGAATTGTTCTTTGGAAATGCTGATGTTGAATGCAGAATGGACAAATCACCGCATCAAATAGTATTAAATTGTGATTTGACCGTACATTCTAAAATGATTTGTGATAGGTGTGCGAAAGATTTAGAAACTAAACTCACTAATCATTTCCAAATTAGTTACATTTTCAGTCGTGATTTATACGAAACTGACGAATACAACGTAAAATACCTATCACCGGAAGATGATAAGATTAATATCCGGAACGATGTTTATGAATATGCTGAGCTTGCTTTACCAATGAAACGTTTATGTAAAGATGATTGTAAAGGATTGTGTCCTCATTGCGGAATAAATTTAAATGAAAAACAATGTAATTGTAAAATTGAAATAACCCATGATGTATGGGAACCATTAAAACAACTTAAAGGTAAATTTAATAACTAAACAAAACAGGTTATACGATGCCAAATCCGAAACGTAAGATGTCTAAGAGCAGAAGAGATAAACGCAGAACGCATTACAAAGCCACTGTTCCTTCCTTAAGCCGCTGCTCAAATTGTGGTGAAATTAAATTGAACCATAGAGCATGCCCGAACTGCGGTTATTATGCCGGCAGATCTATGTTTGTACCAGAATCGTAACAATCAATCTCTTAGATGACAGAAATTAAATTAGAAAAATGTAAAATTGCACTTGATGCTATGGGGGGCGACTATGCCCCTAAGCATGAAATACTCGGTGCTGTTGCTGCAATGAAGGAAGACAATAATTTCGATTTGTTACTTGTCGGCGATAAAGAAAAAATATTGAAAGTTGCACGTGAAGAAAATATCAATATAGATGAAAAAATAATTTATCACTCTTCACAAATAATTGAAATGGTTGATAAACCCGTTGATGCAATAAAATCAAAACCAAATTCATCTTTGGTAATAGGTGCAAGATTAGTTAAGGAGAAAAAAGCACACGCATTTGTAAGTGCAGGAAATACCGGTGCTATGATGGCTGCATCAACCTTGATTATGGGAAGAATTGAGGGAGTTGGTCGGCCGACTATTGGTGCTTCATTTCCTACAACATCTGGAAATAAAAAATGTACAGTTTTCGATGCCGGCGCAAGCGTTGACAGTAAACCTCAGCATTTATTTGAATATGCTGTCCTCGGTACAATTTTCGCAAAAGAAATGTACGGTGTTCAAAATCCGGCGATAGGTTTGTTAAATGTTGGTGAAGAAGAATCGAAAGGGAATGAACTTACATTTGCTACTCAAAAATTATTAAAAGATTCAAAATTAAATTTTCACGGAAATGTTGAAGGAAGAGATATTCTAAAAGGAACAGTTGATGTTGTAGTTTGTGACGGCTTTGTTGGAAATATAATTTTGAAATTCGGCGAAAGTGTTCTAACACTTTTAAGAACTAGAATTAGAAATTATGCCGATAAAGGACTAATCAATAAGATAAAAGCTTTAGTTGTAAAATCAGTTTTAAAAGCTTCGTTAAGCGATATGGATTACCAAACACACGGCGGAGTTCCTTTATTAGGTGTTAATGGAATCAGCATCATCGGTCACGGCTCAAGTTCTCCGTTAGCAATTAAGAATATGATACTCCGCGCAAAAGAAATGTACGATAAAAACTTAATCAAAAAATTTGAGGAAGCGTTAAAAACTTATGCAGTCACAAAATAAACGTAAAATAAATGCAGCAATTACCGGCGTTGGTATGTTTGTACCGGATAAAATTTTAGATAATAAATATTTTGAGAGCATTGTAGAAACAAACAACGAGTGGATCGTATCGCGCACCGGCATTCGTGAAAGAAGAGCAATGGAAAATGGTGCAACAAGCGATATGGCCATTAAAGCTTGTGAAGATCTTTTAAGAACTTCAAAAGTTAAAGCCGAAGATATTGATATAATTATTGTTGCTACTGTTACACCGGATATGTTTTTCCCTGCAACAGCATGCTTGGTTCAAGAAAAAATCGGTGCAACAAAAGCCTGGGGATTTGATTTATCTGCGGCTTGTTCTGGATTTTTATTTGCATTACAAACCGGTGCAAGCTTTATAGAAAGCGGGACCTATAAAAAAGTTATTGTAGTTGGATCAGATAAGATGACAGGCATTACAGATTACACCGATAGAAATAACTGTATTCTTTTCGGAGATGCTGCATCTGCCGTTTTATTAGAACCAACAAATGATTTGAACTATGGAATAAAAGATTCTTTGTTATATATAGACGGATCCGGTAAAGAAAGTTTATACATGAAGGGCGGCGGAAGTTTGAACCCTCCTTCACATGAAACCGTTGATAAGAAGATGCACTATATATATCAAGATGGGAAGGCAGTATTTAAAGTTGCAGTAAAAGGAATGGCAGACATTTCTTATGAGATAATGCAGAAAAATGGATTGAAAGGCGAAGATGTTGCATACCTGGTTCCCCATCAAGCAAACTTAAGAATTATTGATGCAACAGCTGAGAGAATGGGTATATCTAAAGATAAAGTAATGATCAACATTGATAGATACGGTAATACAACTGCAGCAACAATTCCTTCATGCCTAACAGAATATTACCGAGATGGAAAAATCAAAAAAGGAGATAACTTAATTCTTTCGGCATTTGGGGCTGGTTATACATGGGGTGCTATGTATTTAACCTGGAGTATAGACTAATTGGGAAAGAAAGCTTTCATATTTCCTGGACAAGGTTCTCAATATGTTGGAATGGCAAAAGATCTTTATGAGAATTCTGTTGAAGCCAAAGAAATGATACAAGTTGCTGAAGATGCTGCCGGAGTTGCTCTTTCACATATTATGTTTAATGGCCCTGAAGTAGCTCTAAAACAAACTGACATAACTCAGCCGGCAATTTTTGTTCATAGCGTTATTCTTGCAAGCATTATGAGAACATTAGAACCCGATATGGTAGCCGGGCATTCTTTAGGTGAATACTCTGCATTAGTAGCAGCAAAATCAATTCAATATTATGATGCTGTTGCTCTTGTTCGATTGCGGGGTAGCTCGATGTTAGAAGCCGGGGTAGAAAAACCGGGTACAATGGCAGCTGTCGTTGGTTTACATGCGGATGTTCTCGAAAAGATTTGTAATGAAGCTTCTGCAAAAGGAATTGTTCAGTGTGCAAACTTTAATTCACCCGGACAAATTGTTATCTCAGGCTCGGTTGAAGGTGTTCGTTCTGCGATGGAATTGGCAAAAACAAAAGGTGCTAAACTTGTAAAGGAATTAGTGGTAAGCGGTGCTTTCCATTCACCCTTAATGAATAGTGCTAAAGAAAGTTTAAAATTAAAATTGGATGTGACTCCTATTTATGATGCTAAGGTACCGGTTTATGCAAATGTAACTGCTCGACCGGTAACAAAGAACAATGAAATCAAAAATTTACTTTATCAGCAATTAGATCACCCGGTTAGATGGGAAGAGACACTTACAAATATGATAAATGATGGTGCTGATGAATTTTACGAAATAGGTCCGGGTAAAGTGTTACAAGGACTGACAAAGCGAATTAATCCTGATGTTAAAATATTTGGCATAGATAAATATTCCGATGTTGAAAGGTATCTTTAATGCAGACAAAGTTTGAAAGAATAATTAACGGAATGTATATAGATCCTCTGATCTTTACGCAAAAATTTGTTAAGGGATGCGATGTTTGTATATGTTCCGGCGAGTGCTGTTACTATGGAGTATATGTTGATAAAAAGGAATATGAAAATATCGTATCGGAAAAAGACAAGATCATTAAATATATGGATGATTCTCAGACCAAAAATTTTGATAAATGGTTTGAAGAGCCGCAAGCTGATAATGATTTCCCATCGGGGATAGCTGTTGGTACTGAAGTTCACAATGAAAAATGTGTTTTTCTTGATAAACAAGGTTTCTGTACGCTTCAAAAAATGGCTGTTGCAGAAGGAGAATTCAAGTGGAAATATAAACCGCTATATTGTATATTATTTCCATTAGTAATCTCGGAAGGCGTCTTAACTGTTGATGAAGAGCATTTAAGCGATATGCATTATTGCAGTAAGTCCGTCAACCAAATTTCAACAGTATATGATTGCTGCAAGAATGAACTTAAGTTCTTACTTGGTGAGAAAGGTTTTGAGGAATTAGATCTTTATCGTAAAGAATATTTTGACAAAATAGAAATTAACGGATCAGAGATTGAAGCTGCTTAACAAGAAAGCTATAGTTACCGGCGGAACTCGCGGTATTGGGAAAGGAATAGTTAAAGAATTAGCGCAAAATGGTTGCAGCGTTGTATTTACATATTTTAGTTCAGATGAATCTGCACGTGCAATCGAAAAGGAATTAACTTCTGATTCGGTGAAAGTTTTCGGATTTAAAGCAGATGCTGCTTCATTTTCTTCTGCTGAGGAAACGATTAAGTTTACTATTGAAAAGTTGGGCGGCATTGATATTTTAGTGAATAATGCAGGAAGAACAAAAGATACTTTAATGCTTAGAATGACCGAACAAGATTTCGATTCAATTATTAATGCGAACCTGAAAAGTGTTTTTAATTATACTAAAGCTGTTTTGAAGACTATGATTGGTCAACGTTTCGGAAAAATAATTAATATTAGTTCGGTAGTTGGTATTGTTGGAAATCCCGGACAGGCAAACTATGTCGCTTCAAAAGCCGGCGTAATAGGTTTAACTAAATCGAATGCAAAGGAATTAGCATCTAGAAATATAAATGTTAATGCTGTAGCACCGGGTTTTATAGAAACCGACATGACTGATAAATTAAATGACCAACAGAGGGAAGCGATTTTAACTAATATTCCAATTAAGAGACTTGGCAGACCGGAAGATGTTGCTAAGGCTGTTGTCTTTCTTGCAAGCAGTGAATCAGATTATATCACCGGGCAAGTCTTAACCGTTGACGGTGGAATGGTAATGTAATTTTTCCAAATAATTATTAATTCAACAATAAAAAGGAGCTAAGATGGACGTTGAAGTAAAAGTAAAAGAAATCATTATGGATAAACTCGGTGTAGAAGAATCACAGGTAGTTCCGGGTGCTTCATTCACAAACGACTTAGGTGCAGATTCCCTGGATATAGTAGAACTTGTTATGGGTTTTGAGTCTGCTTTTGATATTTCAATTCCAGATGAAGATGCTGAAAAAATTTCCACTGTTGGCGATGCTACAAAGTATTTGAAAGAAAAATTAGGTAAATAAATTTAATTAAGACCACGGAGTTGATCTGTGGTCTTTCTTTAATCCATCCTTTAAATCCTAAAAATAGGGATCGTATATGAGCATGAAAAGAGTTGTTGTGACCGGTATTGGTGCCTTAACCCCGATTGGCAATAGCGCTCAGGAATTTTGGGCTGGACTTATCTCCGGAAAAAACGGAGTCGGTCCAATTACAAAATTTGATCCTGCTGCTTTCACAACAAAATTTGCTTGTGAAGTGAAAAATTTTGATGCCCTAACGTATATTGATAAAAAAGAACTCAGAAGGATGGATCCATTTACCCATTATTCACTTTCAACTGCTGCTATGGCTATTGAGGATTCTAAATTAGACCTTTCCAAAATTAATCTTGAAAGAGCTGGTGTAATTTACGGAAGCGGTATCGGCGGAATGGTAACCTGGGAAGAAGAACATACTGCATACATGAACGGCGGAGCTAAAAGAGTCAGTCCGTTCTTTGTCCCTAAAATGATTGCTGATATAGCAGCCGGACAAATTTCAATCAAATATGGTTTGAAGGGACCGAACTACGCTACAACATCAGCATGTGCAACTTCATCACATGCTATTGCAGATGCATTTATTTTAATTCAACGCGGTTCAGCAGAAATTATGGTGACCGGAGGAGCTGAAGCTGCAATAACTCCTATGTCAATTGCCGGATTCAATGCTGCCCGCGCACTTTCAACTTGGAATGACCGTATGATGGAAGCATCGCGTCCATTCGATAAAGACAGAAATGGATTTGTAATGGGTGAAGGTTCGGGCACTATTGTATTAGAGGAACTAGAACACGCACTTAAACGCGGTGCAACAATATACGGAGAAGTTGTCGGTATCGGTTTAACCGGAGATGCTTACCACGTAACTGCGCCGCCACCAGGTGGAGAAGGTGCCGTGCGTTCTATGAAAGAATGCTTGAAAGATGCCGGCGTTGCACCAACTGTAGTTGATTATATAAATGCTCACGGTACTTCAACAGAGCTAAATGATCTTAATGAAACTCTTGCTATCAAATCGGTTTTCGGTGACCATGCTAATAAACTTGCCGTCAGTTCAACAAAATCTATGACGGGGCATTTATTAGGTGCAGCCGGTGCTATTGAAGCAATCGCATCTTTGCTTGCAATTAAAAACAGTATTATTCCACCAACAATTAATCATGAAGCAGCTACACCTGAAATGAATTTAAATTACACTCCTAAAGTTGCTGTTAAGAAAGATATCAATTATGCTTTAAGCAATACATTTGGCTTTGGCGGACACAATGCTTCCTTACTATTTAAAAAGTTTGTAGGATGATTTTTTGTTTGGAAAACTGTTAGATAGGTTTTTCTTTTTTCAAAGAAGAAAATATTTTATTGATCCTGAACTCAGAACCAGATTTCAGAAAAATTATACAATCCTAAAAAAAATACTCGGTTTTACTCCTCGTAATAAATCCTATTTTATCAAAGCATTAACACATAGTTCTTATCTTGAATTATATCCTGAACTTTCTAAAAATAATGAGCGCCTGGAATTTTTAGGCGATTCTGTTTTAAGTATGATCGTTGCTAATCATCTTTTTGAAAATTACAAGAATGAGGAAGAAGGATTTCTTACAAAATCTCGTGCGGCTCTTGTGAACCGTGAACACTTGTATGTAACAGCTCAGGAAATTGGCCTCAGCAAAATTATTTTTTACAATGAAAAATACTTGCGGGATTCGTTGGAAGGAATGCAGACAATCTACGCAGACGGACTTGAAGCTTTGATTGGTGCAATTTATTTAGATCAAGGTTTAAGTATGACTAAAGAGTTTGTGATTGAACGGATAATTAAACCCTATGAAGTGGATGAAAATTTTTTGGTTGATACAAACTACAAGGGACAATTGCTGGAATATGCTCATCAAAAAAAACTTGGACAACCGAAATACATTATACGATCCGAAGAAGGGCCTCCACACAAAAAAGAATTTATAATTGATGTTTTCTTAGGCGATGATTTATTTGGGACAGGAAGCGGTAAAAATAAAAAAGCAGCTGAACAGGAAGCTTCAAAATTCGCTCTTCAAAAACTTAAAGCAAAAGTTGAATAGCTATTAGCTATGAGAATATTTATTTAAATTGTCATTGCGAGCTCGACTCTTCGGCAATCTTATAACTTCTTGCAATGACAAAAGTTAGTATGAATCAGTAACAATGAAAACATAAATGAGAGAACGAAATGAATATTGATCACAATATTTTAGGCGCAATTGGGAATACATCTTTAGTGCGGCTGCGCAAAGTTGTTCCTCAAAATTGTGCAAAAATTTTTGTTAAACTTGAATGGGAAAATCCAACCGGTAGTATGAAAGACCGTACGGCACTTGCTATGATTTCAAAAGCTGAGGAAGACGGACGACTGAAGCCCGGTGATACTATTATAGAGTACACAGGCGGAAGTACAGGCATATCACTTGCATTAATTTGTGTTGCAAAAGGTTACCGTATTCATATAATTACTTCCGACGCTTTTAGTAAGGATAAGCTGAATCAAATGACGGCTTATGGTGCCGAACTTACTTTGATACCAAGTGAAGACGGACTTACTACAAAGAAATTAATTTTAGAAATGATTGAAGCCGCAAGAGAATTTAGTAAGCAGCCTCACACGTACTGGACAAACCAACTTAGCAATCTTGATAGTATTACCGGCTATTATCCACTTGGTGAAGAAATCTGGAATCAAACGAATGGGGAAGTTGGTGTTTTTATTCAAAGTGTTGGTACTGCAGCTTCACTGCGTGGTACGGCAACTGTGTTGAAGAAACGCAATCCAAAAATTAAAATGATTGCAGTTGAACCTGGCGAATCAGCAGTATTATCCGGCGGACAACCCGGATCTCATAAAATTGAAGGAGTTGGAATTGGCTATACTCCGCCGCTTTGGGATCCAAGTCTTGTTGATGAAATTATTTCTGTAAAGACAGAAGACGCTAAAGAAATGGCAAGGCGTTTAGCACGCGAGGAAGGACTTTTTGCCGGAACGTCATCTGGTGCAAATGTAATTGCGGCAATTAAAGTTGCAGAACGGTTAGGTCCCGGTGCTAAAATAGTTACGTTGATGGTTGACTCCGGTCTAAAATATCTTAGCACGGATGTTTACAAGAAATAGAATGTACTGCGGAGGATTTATGAAAAGTACTATATTAATTTATTTTCTTACTTCATTATTAATATTAGCACAGCAAGAAGCAGTAACTAAAGACGGTAAAAGGGTGTTACTAAATAATGATGGTACTTGGCAATATGCTGCTGAGACCGCTGTAAATAAAAATTCGACTATAAGTATTCCGGAGAAACGTAATTTTAATCATCCGATTTTTTCCGAAGATCCTAATTCACTATTTCAATTTGAAATCAAATATGATAAGGAAAAAGATAATTCGACAGTTTCACTCAATATTAAACTGAGCCAAATTGTTGAAGATTTAACTATTGGTTCTTTCTTTTCTTACGGCGGGAAAAATTTAATCACTCCAGCAACCGTATCTCTACGGTTTGTTTCAAGATCTGAAGATTGGAATTATTTACGCAATTCAGAACTTGTTTTTTTTGTAGATGGTAGAAGAATTGATCTTGGACAAATGAAACGCAGTAGTAGTGTCAGAACAGGGTACGTTCTTGAATTCTTATCAATAACTATTCCGCTAAATACTTTTTTGGAAATTTTTAATGGGAAAGCTGTAGAAGCAAAACTGTTTACAACAACATTTAAATTCACTGAAGAACAGTTAGAAGCATTCCGTGATTATGCAAGTAGAATGCAGTAACACTCTGAGCCATTAGTCTTTAGCTTTTAGTGCGTCTCACATTTGCGAGAGTGAAGCGGGCTAAGAACTAATAGCTGATGATTGCTGACAGCCACAAGATTTTCCTTTTGAGTAATTGCTTTTTTTAGTGATAAGTAGTAATAAATTTTCATAACAAAAATAGGAAACAATAAGATGAGCATAGATTCTCAATTACAACATAGTCGTAGACTAATACGATATGGAATTTGGTTGTTTTTATTGGGATTGATAACGGGATTTTTAATCCCAGCAATGCAAAATCCGCGGATGGGGCTATCAAGCCACCTCGAAGGTACAATGAATGGAATGCTATTAATTATTTTCGGGTTAATATGGCCAAAATTAAATCTGTCAAATAAACTGCTCAATTTTGGATATGCGATTTCACTATTTGGTACATTTACAAACTGGGGGACAACATTGCTTGCGGGAATTTGGGGAGCTGGTGCCGAAATGATGCCCTTTGCCGGAGGAGATTTTAGAGCCCCAGTTTGGCAAGAAGTAATTATCAAATTTGGTTTAATTTCTTTGTCATTATCAATGCTTGTTGCTTGTGGATTGTTACTTTGGGGCTTGAGAGGAAAAGCTTCTGAAAACTCGCACCACTGAATGGCCAGAAATACAAATTGGAAATGATAAAACTTTCTTTGGGTTGCAAATGTTTATCAATCAGTTATTGCAGAATTGAATCTGACAATCAATAAGAACAGTTATATTAGAGATAGCCAATTATTCATCTATTTTCCCACCTCCCAATTTTCATCTTTTACTTATATTTGAGAACAAAAATTTCACTTTTTACTAATAAAATTAATAAGAGAATCATTTATGAATAATTTTGAGTTTTATGATAAGTTCGTTGACCGCCACGTTGGTCCAAATGAAGAAGAAATTTCTAAAATGTTATCTGCAATTGGTGTTTCATCGCTTGATGAGTTAATTGATAAAACCGTTCCCGCATCAATAAGATTAAAAGAAAAATTGCGACTCGACCCGCCGCAATCCGAATTTGAATTTATGAATCACCTAAAACAAATTGCCGACAAGAACAAAGTTTTTAAGAATTACATCGGACTCGGATACTATCCAACAATAACTCCCGGAGTTATAAAAAGAAATATCTTAGAAAATCCGGGCTGGTACACGCAATATACTCCATACCAGGCAGAAATATCTCAAGGCAGACTTGAAGCTCTGTTAAATTTTCAAACTATGATAATTGATCTGACTGCAATGCCGATAGCAAACGCATCGTTGCTTGATGAAGCAACCGCCGCCGCCGAAGCAATGACTATGTTCTACTCGTTACGCAAGTCTGTAAAGAAGAACGCAAATGTATTCTGGGTTTCGGAGGAAGTTTTCCCTCAAACAATTGATGTTCTTAAAACACGCTGCGAACCGTTGGGAATTAAATTAAGAATCGGTAATCATAAAAATTTAGAGCTCACGGATGATATCTACGGAATCCTTGTCCAATATCCGTCTGCAGACGGTGAAGTTCACGATTACACGGAGTTATTCAAACAAGCAGAAGCAAAATCCATTCTTAAAGCTGTTTCGGCAGATCTTTTATCGCTTGCATTATTAACACCACCCGGAGAATTTGGTGCTGATGTTGTTCTTGGTTCAACTCAGCGCTTCGGTGTACCGATGGGATTCGGCGGTCCGCACGCAGCTTACTTTGCAACAAAGGAAGAATACAAAAGACAAATTCCAGGAAGAATAATCGGCGTCTCTGTAGATGCAAAAGGAAGACGCGCACTGCGTATGGCTTTGCAAACACGCGAACAGCACATCAAACGTGAGAACGCTACAAGTAACATTTGTACTGCTCAAGTTCTTCTTGCTATCACGGCGGGAATGTATGCAGTTTATCATGGACCGAAAGGAATAAAAGCAATTGCCGAACGGATACATAATTTAACTTCATTGTTGGATCAGTCTCTTAAAAGTATAGGAATCAATCAAACGATTGAAAATTATTTTGATACTTTGAAAGTTGAATTAAATTCGTCTATCGAAGTAGAAAATGTAAAATCTGAAGCAATAAAAAATGAAATTAATTTCAGATACATTTCTAAAAAAGAAATCGGTATTTCTCTTTCCGAACAAACAACTGTTAATGATGTTGATCAGATTGTAGCAATATTTTCAAATGCACTTAGCAAAAAAATTAATACAGTACCTCAAATTGAAAATCATAAATCATTTAACCGTAAATCCGGTTATTTGACCCATCCGGTTTTTAATTCTTACTACTCGGAAACAGAAATGCTTCGCTATATAAAAGGATTGGAGAAGAAAGATCTTTCGCTTACAACCTCGATGATTCCACTCGGTTCATGTACTATGAAATTAAATGCATCAACGGAAATGTTCGGAATCGGCTGGCCTGAATTTGCGGATCTTCATCCGTTCGCTCCTTTAAATCAAGCGGAAGGATATTTGCAGATCATCAAAGAATTGGAAAATGATTTGGCAAAGATGACGGGATTCAATTCCGTTTCTCTTCAACCGAATTCAGGAGCGGCGGGCGAATACACAGGCTTGATGGTAATACGCGCTTATCATAAATCGCGCGGAGATAATCAACGCAATGTTGTTCTGATTCCATCTTCTGCACATGGAACAAATCCCGCAAGTGCAGTCATGGCCGGAGGTAAAGTTGTTGTTGTTAAATGCGATGATCATGGAAATATTGATATGACGGATTTGAAAGCAAAGGCAGAACAATTCAAAGAAAATCTTTCTGCATTAATGGTGACTTATCCGTCTACCCATGGAGTATTTGAAGAAGCGATAGTTGAAGCGTGCAAAATCATTCATCAAAACGGCGGATTGGTTTACATGGACGGCGCAAACTTAAATGCACAGCTCGGTTTAACTAGTCCGGGATATATCGGCGCGGATGTCTGCCATCTAAATCTTCATAAAACATTTTCTATTCCTCACGGGGGCGGTGGACCGGGAGTAGGACCGATAGCAGTTGCAAAACATTTATCGCCATTTCTCCCGGGGCATTCTTTTGCAAAAGTCGGCGGAGAGAAATCAATCACAGCAGTTGCATCGGCACCGTGGGGCAGTGCAAGTATTCTTGTTATTTCTTACGCTTACATAAAAATGATGGGTGCCGAAGGTTTAACTTACGCAACTAAAGCTGCAATTCTTAATGCAAATTATATTTCAGCAAGATTAAATAAATATTATCCGGTGCTCTATACAGGTAGTAATGGATTTGTCGCTCACGAACTGATTTTAGATTGCCATCAATTTAAAACATCATCTGGTATTGAGGTTGAAGATATCTCAAAAAGATTAATGGATTACGGATTTCATGCGCCTACCGTTTCTTTTCCTGTACATGGAACACTTATGATCGAACCAACGGAAAGTGAATCTTTGTATGAACTTAATCGTTTCTGTGATGTGATGATTTCGATTAGACAAGAAATTGAAGATATTGAAAAAGGGATTTCAAGCAAGGAAGATAATCCGTTAAAGAATTCTCCGCATACAGTTGAAGATGTTGTGAATGATGTTTGGAAACATTCCTATTCGCGTGAGACAGCGTCATTTCCGGACGCTCAAGTTAAACTAAATAAATTCTGGCCTAGTGTCGGAAGAGTTAACAATGCTTACGGTGATAGAAATTTGGTTTGCAGTTGTGTACCAATCAGTGAATACGCAAAGGAAAAAGTATAATGAACGATGAACAAGAGTTAAAAGAGATTCGCAAAATCCTTTCTGAAGCAAAAACTATTGCTGTAGTCGGTCTGTCTGATAATCCGGATAGAACGAGCAGACAGATAGCAGAATATCTTGTTGATAAAGGTTACAAGGTTGTTGGTGTAAATCCGAATATTAGCAAATCCGGTGAGATTGATGTTTATTCAAGTCTCACCGAAATTCCTTTTAAGATTGATATTGTTGATGTGTTTAGAAGATCCGAAACAATACCTGCATTAATTCCTGATGTGCTTAAGGTAAATCCTAAAACACTTTGGCTGCAAGAAGGTGTTAGAAACGATATTGCAGTAAAACCTGTTATTGAAAAAGGAATCTGCACTATTCAGGATAAATGTATTGCTGTCTATTATAGTTTGTGTAAACCATTTCGTAAGAATTAGTTCCACTCAATGAAATTTCATTTTCAACCTAAATATTTTTTAGCCGTAATTTATTTTACGTTTTCCATTTCCGGCTATTCATTAGCTGTTGAAACGGATTCGCTTTCGATCGGAAATGATGAAACAGTAAAAATTGATTCTATTAGAATAGAAGGCAACGAGACAACAAAAGATTTTATCATTCTGCGTGAATTAACATTTCAAATAGGCGATAGTGTTTCAGGCAGGACGTTGCGTTTTAACCGCGAAAGAGTTTTCAGTCTCCGTCTTTTCAACCAGGTGGAATTTAAAATTGAAAAAGCTTCGAACAAAAATATTCTAGTAATACAATTAACTGAAAGCTGGTACTTATATCCGCTTCCGTTGCTCAGGATACAAGACGGTGATTTTAAGAAATCAACTTATGGTATAAATCTATCGTACAGAAATTTCCGCGGAAGAAACGAATCTTTGCGTGCGGCAATTGGATTCGGGTATGATCCCTTTTACTCGTTTAATTATGAAAATCCTGCTTTAAGTTATGAAGAGGGAATTGGTCTATTATTTTCTTTTGCGTATGTAAAGAGTACAAATAAAAGTGTAAATGCTAAATCAATCATAGGTGAAGATTTTGCAAATAAAATGTATCTCCAAAGTATTTCTCTGAGTAAAATCTTTAATCAATTCAATACTGGCTTTTTAACAGTTGGATTTAATTACATTGAGACGCCTTATTCCGTACTTGGCATTACAGCTTCAGGGAAAAGTATTGATAGAGTTCCTTTCGCCGGATTAAGTTATATATACGATTCACGCGATCTAAAACAATTTTCGGAAAATGGTTTATATACTTTTGTATCATTCTATCATAACGGCTTCTTGATAGATGGTATCAGCTATAATCAATTCAATATTGATTTTAGAGAGTACAGAAAAATAGTTAATGACTTTTCTGCTAAGTGGCGAGTGAAATATCAAACCGCATTCGGCAATATTGTACCTTACTATGATTATTCCTATTTGGGTTATTCAGACCATATACGCGGGCATCTGCATGATGTTCGTGAGGGCAAAAGTTTTATCTTAACTTCGCTTGAAGTGAGCCATCCTATTGTTAAGGAATGGAATTTTCATATTAAACTTCCTCTACTTCCCGAGAAACTTACATCTGCACGAATCGGCATTTATCTAACAAGTTTCTTTGATACCGGCGATGCATTTGATACGAACACAAAATTAGCAATTAAAAATTTTTATTACGGTTATGGTTTGGGAATTACTTTTTTGTTCTTACCTTATAACGCTTTTAGATTAGAATATGCAATTAATGAGAACGGACAAGGAGAATTTGTAATTGGGACAGGATTTTCTTTCTGATGTAGAACTTTTCTACACTTCTCATTCAATAATTGATGATGTTATTTTGATTGACGGAGAAGAAGCACACCATATTACACACGTAATGCGCCACTTTAAGGAGGATACTATTCACATAACTGACGGCAACGGTTCAATATATAAATCGGTTATTTCGGAAATCGGTAAAAGAAATGTTCTAGCTAAAGTAATTGAAAAAATCCGGTATGAAAATAAATTCAGTGACACAACTTTCTGTATTCCAAGATTAAGAAATACAGACCGTTTGGAATTTGCTTTGGAAAAATGTGTTGAGTTAGGGATTACAAACTTTATCGTGTTCGATTCCATACGATCAGTTGCAAAAGGTGAGAAGATTGAACGCTGGCAAAAAATTATACTTTCTGCAATGAAACAATCACTCCGCGCTTGGCTGCCGGAAATATCTTATGCAAAAAATATAGCAGAAATTTTCAAACAAGATGGAACGAAAATTCTTTTCGATCAGAATGCAACACAAACATTTCGACAATTCTTTTCCACTAATCACCAAACACTAACAACTAATCACTTTTTCTTATTCGGTCCAGAAGGGGGATTCACTGAAGACGAATTGAGAATCGCGAATTTAGAATTGAAAATTAAGTTAACGGACAACAGGCTTAGAAGTGAAACTGCAATTATAACTGCTGCATCTATACTTACAACAACTCAATAGTTTTTTTGATCAACCTTTCGAAATCTTTTTTAACCATCTCCGCAGTTTCCATAACTTCTTGATGAGTTAATTTATTTGGTGATAAACCTGCTGCAAAATTTGTAATGCAAGAAACAGAGGCAACTTCTAGGCCGACTGAAGCAGAATAATACGCTTCGTGAACAGTTGACATTCCGACCGCGTCACCCCCAAATTTTTGGATCATTTTTATTTCTGCTGCAGTTTCATAGCTCGGTCCCTTGGTTAGCCAATAAACACCCTGGCGCAAAGATATTTTTTCTTCTAGAGCCGCATTTATAATTTTATTATTCATTTCGGAGGAGGGAAAATCCAAAAAAGAATTTTTCTGTTTGATATTTGCTAAACCGATTAGTCCGGTCAATTCGGATTTAATGTTAATACCATTAAAAGAAATTGCCAGCATAAGATCGCCGGGCTTAAAATTAGGATTAACTCCTCCGGCTGCATTTGTTAGAATTATTTTTTTGCAATTCAATTTAAAAGCAATATGTTCAGGCAAAACTAATTGCGATAAAGCATATCCCTCATAAAAATGAATTCTGCCTTGAACAATTAATAATTTCTTACCGCCATAATTAGAAAAATGAAGATAACCTTGATGACCTTGAACTGTTGACTTAGGATAATTAGGAATAGAGGTTGTAGATATTGATTTAACGGTTTCGACTTTGTCGGCAAAATCTCCGAGTCCGCTTCCGAGAACAATACACATTTCCGGTTCAAACGGAATTTGTTTTGCAACAGCTTCCACTGTTTCTCTATATTTAGCATTCATGTTTATCATTGGACAAGAATTCCCGCAAGTGTTGCTGTCATTAATGTAGCTAGCGTTCCGCCTAACACTGCTTTCAATCCTAACGCGGCAATATCTTTTTTTCTTGTCGGCGCCAGGGGACTTATGCCGCCGATCTGAATTGCAATTGAAGAGAAGTTCGCAAATCCGCATAAAGCATAAGTCGCCATCATCATTCCTTTTGCACTCATTCCGCCGGCTTTTATTATTGTTGTAAGATCTAAGTATGCAACAAATTCATTTAGTACAACTTTTGTTCCGATTAAACTTCCAAAATGAAATGCATCATTCCATGGAACGCCAATTCCAACTGCAAGATATCTTAATATAATTCCAAAAATTAATTGCATAGAAAGCGGTTGCCCGAATTGCGCTCTTAGATAGTTATTTATTCCGATAACATCACCTAGACTTGTAAAAATATAATTAAACATTGCAATCAAAGCGATGAAGGCGAGCAGCATACCTGCAACATTCAAAGCTAAATGCAATCCGTCACCGGCACCTGTGGCGGCAGCTTCAATAACGTTTGATGCATTTTTTTCTACTTTTAATTTTACAGTTCCGCGTGTAACCGGTTCTTCAGTTTCAGGATAAAGAATTTTTGCAATTACAAGAGAAGCAGGAGCAGCCATGCAGCTTGCGGCAAGTAATTGGATTGCAAACTTCACTTGAGCGTCCTGAATCGAAATTTTGTAGACTTCTGCAAAAGTCTGCCCTAGCATTTGAATGTAACTCGCCATTACTCCGCCGGCTATCGTTGCCATTCCGCCTATCATGATTGTAAGGATTTCTGAGTTTGTCATTTTTTCAATGTATGGTCTAATCAAAAGTGGAGCTTCGGTTTGTCCAACAAAAATATTTGCAGTGTTGGATAAAGATTCAGCACCGCTTGTTCCCAATAACTTTGCCATCACCCAAGCCATCCCTTTTACAACTAGTTGGAGAATTCCAAGGTAGTACAGTAATGAAGTAAGAGCGGATACAAAAATTATTGTCGGTAATACTTGAAAAGCAAAATAGAAACCTAAACTATCCGGACCGTTATTGATTGCTAACTTACCAAAAACAAATTCAGCACCCTTCATAGTAAAGCCGAGTAAACTTACAATCGCAGTTCCCAACCAATTAATCGCATCTTTAGGCCAGCCAAGAAGGAAGAACCAGCTTCGCAGTGTTTCGCTGTGAATAATAAAAATTGCGAAGAGAACTTGAATTGTAATTCCGGTAGCAACAAGTTTCCAATTAATTCTTTTTTTATTGTTAGAGAAGAGAAATGCAATTCCAAGTATTAGTATTATTCCGCCAATGCCTCTTAAAAGTGAAATAAAAAATTCCATTTAAGTCCTCAGATTTATTCGGGAATGTAATGACATTTTCTGCATCGCGCTTCATAACTATCTGAGGCACCGACGAGAACTCTTTCTGTTGAAACTATTTTACGTTGTGTTTTATCGGCGGGATTTCCGCACACGACACAAATTGCTAAAGTCTTTGTTATGTATTCTGCAACTGCAAGTAATTGCGGCATAGGTTCAAATGGTATTCCGCGGTAATCCTGATCGAGTCCGGCAATTATAATGCGTTTACCTTGATTTGCCAAAGTGTTGCAAACTTCGACAAGTTCGTTATTAAAAAATTGAGCTTCATCAATTCCAATTACCTGTGCATCCTCGGAAAAAAGCAAAATTTCTTGAGGACTGTCAACTAATATTGAAGGAAGAGATTGTTCGCTGTGAGATACTATATCGTTGGAGGAATATCTGTTATCAATTTTTGGTTTGAAAATTTTTGTATTAAGCCGTGCAATTTTTGCTCTTCGTAATCTTCTAATCAATTCTTCTGTCTTTCCGCTGAACATACATCCGGCTATTACTTCAATCCAGCCGGTATTTTTTGGAGTTGAATGCGGTGTAAATTCTATCATTACGTTAAAAACTCCTTGTTAAATGAATAGGGAAGTAGTTCATTAAGAGTAGTTTGTTTGTATTCACCATTTTGATTGATCATATATACATGAAGATTTTTTCCGCAAAGTTCCATCAAAACTTGTCTGCATGCGCCGCAAGGAGAAATATAATCTTCCGAATCACCGGCAATCGCAATTGCTTCAAATTCTCTTTCACCTTCAATGATCGCGCTGAACACTGCGGTTCTCTCAGCACAGATAGTTAAACCGTAAGATGAGTTTTCGATATTGGCTCCAAGAAATATTTTGCCGCTTCTTGAAATTAGTGCGGCACCAACGTGAAAATTTGAGTAAGTGGGCAACGCCTTATCTTTTGCTTCTATTGCTTTCCTGACTAATTCCTTTGCATCAAACATTTTTGTCTTTCTATTTTCTTTATTGCAAGATAATTGATAGAAAATTGAAATGAAACAATTTGTATTTGTCATTCTTCCAAAAGCCATTGATCAGCAGTGTCTTCATTTATTCCTTCAATAAATCGTGAGGGTTTGGCAAATGTAATTCCTTTGGCTCTATCGAAAATGTACATGGGATAACATACATATAAATTTTGTTTCGCACGTGTTGATGCAACGTACATCAAGCGTCTTTCTTCTTCGAGTGTTTCTATTTTCTCAAATGATTGAGAAGACGGGAAGAAACCATCAAGTGCATGTATGATAAAAACCGAATGCCATTCTAATCCTTTGGCCGAATGAATAGTTGAGAGTGTAAGAAATTCTGTTTCTTTATCCGTCGTTTCAACTTCTGCTACGCTATCCTGCGGCGGATCTAATGCCATATCTGCTAGCAAGCTGTTTAGACTTTTATAATTCTGTGAAATGTTCATAAAAATATCTAAATCTTTTTTCCGCTTGTTGAAGTCATCATACTTATCCACAAAGAGAGGCTCGTAATATTTATAAACCAACTCTGCTTTATCAGCCGGCAATTGATTCTTAGTTGATATATCATAAATCAATTTGAAGAGATTAAAAATCGTATCGTTATATTTTTTTGAAACAGATTTTTCCGGTTCGGATTTCAGTGATATTTGAGCAGATGATATTTCATCCATTATCTGCTGTGCTTTTTTCGGTCCAATACCTTCATGCAAAAGTAAAACACGGTACCAGCTTACAAAATCATTTGGATTAACTGCAATTCTAAGAAACGCAAGCATATCTTTAACGTGTGCGGTTTCTATAAATTTCATTCCGCCAAATTTTATATAAGGTACGTTTGCTTTGTTCAATTCAATTTCAAGATCGAATGAGTGATATGATGAACGGAAAAGAATTGCAATATCATTTAGGGGAACACCTTCTTCGCGGAGTTCCAGAACTCTTTCAACTATAAAACGCGATTGCATGTTTTCATGTGCTGAAGAGACAATGCCCGGTAATTCTCCACCAATCTTTCGTGTGAAAAGATGTTTCGGATATTTTTCAATTGCGTGTTCAATAATGTGGTTGGAAAAATTTAATATTTCTTGAGTACTTCGGTAATTTTCTTCCAGCGTAATAAGCTTTACATTTTTGAACAGTTTTGGAAATTCCATAATGTTTCTAAAATTGGCACCTCGGAAAGAATAGATTGACTGCGAATCATCCCCAACAACCATGATGTTGTGATTTAATTGGGTAAGTCCTTGAATCAGTTCCGCTTGAATTTTATTTGTATCCTGATATTCATCAACCATTACAAATTTAATATTTGAGAGAAGAGATTTAGCAGCCGGGCCAAGCTCAAATAAAAAATTACGAAGATAGATCAGTAAGTCGTCATAATCGAGAAGAGTATTTTTCTTTTTATAAGCTTGATAGATTTTTTGAATGTCCAAGAACTTATCAAGATAACCTGCAAAGTGTGGATATTCTTCATCGAGAATATCTTCAATTGTTCTTTCTGTGTTCGCACTTAAACTAAGTACCTTAAAGATTGTAACCTTATTGGGAAATCTCTTTTTGTGTTGAGAGAGATTTAACTGCCCGCGAATTAAATTAATAACGTCTTCACTATCACTTTGATCCAGAATTGTAAAACCGTTATCAAGTCCAACAGCTTTTGCATATTTACGGAGTGTAAGATTAGCAAATGAATGAAATGTTCCACCGTTAATTTTCGAACACCGGTTATCCAAAAGAATAGCAGCTCTATCAAGCATTTCTTTTGCGGCTTTACGCGTAAATGTAAGAAGTAGAACTGATGCTGGATCGTAACCTAATTCAGTTAATCGTGCAACACGATAAACGAGTGTTCTCGTTTTTCCGCTACCTGCACCGGCAATAACTAAATAAGCACCGTCAACTGCACTTACAGCTTCGAACTGTGCGGCATTAAGCTGTTCACGGTAGTTAATATGAAATTTAGATTCATCAATTATTGAAGTGCGGGCCGGAATTTCTCCAACTCTCTTAAGAACATATTTCTTGGTCATTATCTGCGGAGTACTTTTGGCTTATTAATTATTTCAGAGATCAAATATAATTCTCGCAATGAATCCGGGTTTTTTATTTTTTGTTTTAGTTCAATTGTCCTACGGTTAAAATTTAATCCGACTTCATAAGCTACATGTGTTTCATCGGTAATGGTTGTATTCTGTTGGAATTCAAGAGGAGGAAGATTATCGTAATTCACATCTTTGATATTTTTCTTTTCAAGTTCGGGTTGATTTTCAATGTCGGGAAGATCGGTTTCCAAATCGCTCGGATAATTTGATTGTGGTAATTTTTCATATTCATCACCTGACTTTGGAATTTTGAAACCGAAAAGATCCTGAAGAATATCGGTTGATGAAGAATATTGAGGTTTGGGAGAAGTTTTTGTTTCAGCTTCTCCCGTTTCATTCCTCGGAGAATTATTCTGCGGTCGTTGCGGTTTCTTTTTGCCAAATATGGAATTAAAAATTGTATAAATGACAAAAATAAAAATCAGTAACTGAAATATATTATCCATTTGTGTCTTTATTCTTTTTGTCTTCCGGTTTGGCAATTGCATTTCTCATTTCGGTATCGGATTGGATATTTCTAAGATTGTAATAGTCCATTACACCAAGATTTCCTTTATGAAATGCATCGGCTATTGCTCGTGGAATTTCAGCTTCAGCCTCAACAACTTTTGCCCGCATACGTGCAACTTCGGCGCTCATTTCCTGTTCTAACGCTACGGCAGCGGCGCGTCTTTCTTCTGCTTTTGCACGTGCAACTTTTAGATCTGCTTCCGCTTGATTAGTTTGTAAAATAGCTCCGATGTTTGAGCCAACATCAACGTCTGCAATATCAATCGAAAGAATTTCGTAAGCAGTTCCCGCATCTAATCCTTTTGCTAAAACAACTTTTGAAATTTTATCCGGGTTCTCCAAAACTTCTTTGTGAGAATTACTTGAACCGATTGTAGATACAATCCCTTCTCCAACACGTGCGAGAATTGTGGCTTCGCCTGCGCCGCCGACTAATCTTTCAAGATTGGTGCGAACGGTTACTCTTGCCATTGCTTTTAATTGAATACCATCTTTTGCAACTCCGGAAACGAGCGGGGTCTCAATTACTTTTGGATTGACAGACATTTTCACCGCTTCTAAAACATCACGTCCGGCAAGATCAATTGCGGCAGCTTTAGCAAATTCTAAATCCAAATTTGCTTTGTTAGCGGAGATTAGAGCATTTACAACTTTAGTAACATTACCACCGGCAAGAAAGTGAGCTTCCAACAAGGAAGTGTTTAATTGAATTCCTGCTTTAGTAGCGGCAATTAAATTTCTAACGATAACTTGCGGCGAAACTTTCCGTAACCGCATTCCAATAAGGTCTTTAAATATTTTTAGTTTTACTCCGGAAAAGTATGCAGTGATAAATAATCCGATCGGCACGAAATATAAAATCATAATAAGTACAAAGAAGGCTACAATAATCACCAATATTGATACACCCGTTAAAGCTTCCATTTTATCTCCTTAATGTTCTTTCATTAACTGAATGCAAAATATAAATTCATTAAGACTATTACAACGAGCTAATAACGATACTAGGTTTTTTGTTTATCTATTTCTAAGCAAACTTTTTTCATAATTGAACCGAGAGATAAATTATCTTCTGAACCAATAAAAGAAAAAACTTTTTCATTCGAATTAATTGGAATATTAATAGTAAAATTGATTGAGCCCAAATCTTTGTAATCAACAATTTTAGTTTTTTTACCATTTTTAATTCCGGTTTTAAATTTTGACGGACCGTTACCTTTGCAAAAAGCCATAATTAAATTTGCATCAAGATTGATAATGATTTGCACAGTTAGATTTTTGTAAATGAATTGCATTTGTCCCTCCACGATTGTTATAGATTTGCTAAATAAATCTCTGTACAATATAACTAAAACATGATTATTAGAATGATTTATGATAACAAAGCGTTCAATCTACAATTATGTTCCTTGATATGAGGACAATCAATCTATATATTTAAGAAACGATTTTGACAATTTTACTGTTTAGATAATAGAATAATAAAGGAAAAACGATGGATGGCAATTTTTCAGAACGTGTACAGGAAGTAATAAGACTTAGCCGGGAAGAAGCTCTAAGGTTAGGGCATGATTATATAGGTACGGAACACTTACTTCTCGGAATCATCCGTGAAGGCCAGGGTGTCGCTGTTAAAATTTTGCGAAATCTTGATGTAGATCTAGTAAAATTAAAAAAAGCTATTGAAGATACAGTTAGGACTTCAGGAGGAACTTTAACAATTGGCAATATTCCGTTAACCAAACAAGCTGAGAAAGTTCTAAAGATTACGCAGATCGAATCTAAAATTTATAAATCAGATGTTATCGGAACAGAACATATTCTTCTTTCACTTTTAAGAGATGAAGATAATATAGCCACACAAATTCTGCATCAGTTTAATGTTACATATGATAATTCCCGAGCAGAACTAAACAATATTCTTACCAGTAAAGATCCGGCTAAGGCGGCATCTCAGCAAGCTTTTACTGCAACCTCGAAAAAGACAGAAAAAACTAAAACTCCTGTTCTTGATAATTTTGGTCGTGATCTGACAAAACTTGGTATTGAAGATAAACTAGATCCGGTTATTGGCCGCGAGAAGGAAATTGAAAGGGTAGCACAAGTACTTAGCCGTAGAAAGAAAAATAATCCTGTACTGATTGGTGAGCCCGGTGTTGGTAAAACAGCGATCGCCGAAGGTTTGGCATTAAGAATAATCCAAAAAAAAGTTCCGAGAATACTTCAGGAAAAACGTGTTGTTACTTTAGATCTTGCCGGATTAGTTGCAGGCACAAAGTACCGCGGACAGTTTGAAGAAAGAATGAAAGCATTAATGAATGAACTTGAAAAAGCTGATGATGTAATTTTATTTATTGATGAACTACATACTATAGTTGGTGCGGGAGGAGCTTCCGGTTCTCTTGATGCTTCGA